>Ga0181536_10000002_pt1 | contig 414190 bp, 409 predicted proteins | sample PEATcosm2014_Bin_41_FD_121105 | JGI IMG/M metagenome (GOLD analysis project Ga0181536, IMG submission 121105) | Peatland microbial communities from MTU Mesocosm Facility, Houghton, MI, USA - PEATcosm2014_Bin17_60_metaG | ecosystem: Environmental > Terrestrial > Soil > Wetlands > Peat | place... | reverse complement strand
GACCGCATCACCGAGACGCTCGGGTTTATGCGCGCCATCGGCCTCGATCCCGAAGCCCATCCCGAATTGCGGCAGACGGATTTCTATACGTCGCATGAAGCATTGCTGCTCGGCTATGAAGAGGCGCTGACGCGCGTCGATTCAACAACCGGCGATTATTACGCGACCTCCGGCCATATGATCTGGATCGGCGACCGCACGCGGCAGATCGATCACGCCCATGTCGAATATGCGCGCGGCGTGAAGAATCCGCTCGGCCTCAAATGCGGCCCTTCGTTGAAGCCCGACGTGCTGATGAAGCTGATCGACGTGCTCGATCCCGACAATGAGCCGGGACGCTTGACGCTCATCTGCCGCTTCGGCGCCGACAAGGCCGCCGATTGCCTGCCGCCTCTCCTGCGCACGGTGAAGCGCGAAGGCCGCAATCTGCTTTGGTCCTGCGATCCGATGCATGGCAACACGATCAAGGCGGCATCGGGCTATAAGACACGGCCCTTCGATCGCATCATCAGCGAAATCCGCACCTTCTTCTCCGTCCATCAGGCGGAAGGGACGATCGCCGGCGGCGTGCATCTCGAAATGACCGGCAAGAATGTCACCGAATGCACCGGCGGCGCGCGGGCGATTTCGGAATCCGATCTCTCCGATCGATATCACACCTATTGCGATCCAAGACTCAACGCCGAACAGGCGATCGAGATCGCTTTCCTGGTGGCGGAACTTTTGAAGAGCGAACGCCTGCAGCGCGAGAAGCATGAGATTCGCGCGGCGGAGTGACAAGTTCAATTAGGATTTAATCAATTGTGCTGCCCCTGCACCGGCTTGGTCCAGAGTGTTGTAGGTGGATTGCCCGCGAGAACAACACTCTCAATTTGGTTCTTGGGAATGAGTTCTACAATTTTCGTCAAGCATTCTAAATCGAATGGAAGTTTAGCAATTTTCGAGATTTCGATCCCAATCTTAGTCAACCTCAAGCAAGGAATGACGAGAGATATATCGCTTCCCGCTGACAGCAAGACCTCACGCTGTTGATTCGTAAGAAACTCCTGCCCATTAAGGAAGGATATCTTAAGCTCCAGGTCGCCGTTGACGCCGGTCAACAATCCAGCATCTTCTAAGTGAAACATCTCACTAAGGATCTGCCCCTCTCGGTGGAGCGCTATCAGCAAGGCCGAATCGTTGCAAATAAATGGAATATATTTTTCGAACAAAGTTGCAGTCTCTTGGTCAAGCTCAGAGAGAAAGCGCAAGGTCTTCAATGAAAATGCTTTCGGTGTTCTGATTTCCCCAGCCAATACTCGCGCCCACAGTGTTTGCATGCGTTCCGTCGAAGCCTCTTCGGCGTATTTTTCGAAGACATTCAGCCAATCCTCGTCTACATCCGTGGATGCCTGGGCGTTTTCAGTTTGACCCTGCGGGGCAGCAGCAGCTTCGTCCTGTAGAATTTCGATTGTCTTTTTGGCAATCTCCTCCTTGTTTTTCTGCCGACGACATTCCTTGGCTAACAGGCTAAATGCTGCGCGCTCGACGATTTCCGCATCGCCGACAACAAGGTCCGCGGCGGCGGCGGCGAGCTTATCTGCCACCAACTTCTTGCCCGCAGTTTTGTTCTTGATACTTTGAGTAATTCGTTCGAGGCCCGCTGCGGGAATGTCGACGACACCCGCGACCAATCGGGATATAGCTTTGCCAGCGGGCCCGGCGATCATTTCCGGCAAATTGAGTTTTTCGAGGAATATCTCGAGGGGCGAAGAGGAATGCCCCGGGGTTAAATCGTTAGGCATGACGAGCGTCCACTAAATGGAAATACAGTCGGTTTGTTCCGTATCCGGGCGCCAACGACGGTTATCCTCAGCGGCAAAAGTTACACCCTGAGGCGAGATTTGAAGTTGCATTATAGGGCAGTAAGGAAGGATTGGCATAGATCGGCCTTTACCCTATCCTACTCATTGTGCGGATGCCGGGAAAACCCATGCGTCCCCTCGCCTCGCCTTCTCTTTGTCATTTTGATCACCGCAGCAATGCCGCTCGTTGCGCCAGCGGCTCACGCCGCTGACTATTGCCCCAATCCCGCGCATGAGACGCCGGCCGAAGTTCCCGCCGATCTAACGGCCGCCGTCGCCAAAGCCTTCGCTGTCGATGCGGCTGCCATTGTCGGCGCGGCTTACGTGCGCTGCGTGGGACCGGTGCTGATGGGATGTTACGTCGGCGCGAATCTCGTTTGTGACAAAGCCGATACGCGCCGGCGGCTTCATGGCGCAACCAAATGGTGCCGACAAAATCCGGGATCGGACTTCATTCCGATGGCGGCAACGGGCCATGCGACAATTTACAATTGGTCTTGCAAAGGCACGCACGCCGTCGCCGGAAAAGCCATGCAGGCCGTCGATCCGCAGGGCTATATTGCTGACAATTGGAAGACAATTCCTTAAGGCGTTTCGAACTCCAGCGTGCGCTCCAACTGTCGTCGTTTGTTCACAACGCTCCCCTATTTTCCAGCCGAAACAGGGGGCTGAAATGAGCGATGATCTTTCCGAACTCGATCGCATGCAGAACGCTTATAAATCGGCAGTCGAGGACTGGGTGATCGCGATCCGGCAGGAGGAAGCGCTAGCGTCCGTCAATCATTCCGTCGCCGAAGTCGATAAATGGGAAGCGGCGCATTTCCGCGAGGACGAGCTGCGCAACAAAGTCCTGGCCGCGAAAAAGGACTATGAGGACGGGCTGCGTCACAAGTTCTTTAATTTCTAGAATGCAGGCGAGCTGCGATCGCGGCTAGACTTCCAGCACCAGCACATGGACGAACGGCTTCTTGCGCTAGGCTCCAGCGACGGCGGCACGCTTCCGAGCACAGCCGAATGGTGCCTCACCGCACGATATTGCCTGCCATCGTCAGCTGCGGATATTGAGCAGCATCGCGCAAAAGATCATCGGACTGGATCTTGTCCCAGGCCATGCCGACGATGACGCCGTGCTTGGCGCCGGCGATCACATTGTTCGAGATCGACGCTGGACCTTTGTTCCCGACGACGGACACGTCGATGCCGATGCCGCAATCCGAAATCACATTGTTGGCGGCGATTACATTGCGCAATGCACTGCCATAGCCGAGCCGCAGGCCCGTGCCAGTGGCGTTATCAATCGTATTGCCGCTGACGACCGTATCGGCCTCGACATCGATGCCAATGCCATAGACGCCGTTGTTTTGCGGATTGGGCCGATCGAGATTGCGCACGACATTGCCGTTGCAGGCGGCAAGGCGGCCGCCCTGATCGAAATTAGTGATCGAAATGCCGGACGAGGCGCCATCGATGACGTTAGCTTCGACGACCGCACCCTGAAAGCCGAATTCGACATAGAGCGCGACTTCGCCGCAGTCGCCGATGTTGTTGGACACGATCGTCGCGTTGGAGCCGGCATTGTAGCGCACGGCCGAAAAGGCGCAGGCGCGCACCACATTGCCTTCGCAGACGATCCCCCCAGCCCGAAAGATATTAATGCCATTGCCGTATTCGCCGTCGCCGCCGTGATCGGCACGGATTCTTGTGACGCGATTGCCGCGCAGAACCGAGCGGTCGTCGCCCTCCGCCGAACGCCAGATCTGAATGCCGGCGTTGCCGCAATCCTCGATCTCATTATCGACGACGGAAAGCCCTAACGAGTCGAGCGAATGCAAGGCCGCGTCTGCAATGGTGCGAAAGGTCGATCGCTCGATATGGCCGCCGCAGCGCTCCATGAGAAGACCGCTTCCGGCGACGCGTTCGATCGCGCAGTCAATAAAGCGCAGATCCAAAACATCGCGCATTTCGATAAGCCCAGCATTGCCGCCAGGCGCGCGCCCGTCGCCGTCGAAGCGCATGTTTTCGATCGCGATGCTGTCGGCCTGCTCGGCGCTCAGCATGGGACCGTCGCCAATCGCGACGAGCCGGGTTGAGGGGCCGGCGCCGACGAGACGGACCGTGCTGGGCAGGCTGAGATTCGAGACGTAGCTGACCCCCGGCGGGATCACCGCGACGCGGCCGGTCTCGGCGGCAGCATTGATCTCGCGCTGGAGCACGGCGGTCGAATCATGCGAGGCCGCCTGCGCAGCGGTGCTCCGCAGGCCGGCCCGCAACAAGAGTAGCGAAAGCGGCGCTGCGGCGAGCAATCTTCGGCGGCTTGTCACGCGCATAGGAAGCTCCGGTCTCGCTTCGGGGATTGGCGTTCGCCTGTTGGGCAGCGCTCACATAGCCCTTCGACGGCGAGTCTCCGCAGATTCTCCTTACGAAATGCATATAACACGAAAGGCTCGGAAACGCGTCACGGCCGAGCGAATACGAGGCGGATAGGGGTGGCGCTTACACTTCCAGCACCAGCACGTGCACAAAAGGCTTCTTGCCCCAGGCGCTGGCGACGGCCGCGCGCACGGCTTTTTCGATCGCGCCTGAAACGACGTTGGCGTCGCGCCGCTGCGGCCGGGGCAGACCTTCGAACGTCTGAAAGACGGCTTCATCCACCACTTCGTCAATTTTTGCGCCGCTTCCGGTCTTGGCCGGAATGCCGGCGACGAGAACATCGGGAACGCCGACCATCTCGCCCTTGCGATCGACGGCCAATGCGACGGTGACGATGCCGGACGCCGCAAGTTTTTGCCGCGTGCGGAAAATCTCGTCGTCGATGGAGATGAGAGTATTGCCGTCCTTCGCCATGCGTCCGAAGGGGGCTTCATCGATAATGCCGGCTTCGCCTGGCGCGAGCAGAACGATATCCCCGTCATGCGCCTTGATGACTTGGCCGGCGCCTGCCTCAAGCGCGAAGCGCGCATGTTCGGCCAAATGCACTTCCTCGCCATGCGCGGGAATGGCGATCTTCGGCTTGAGCAATTTATAGAACTCAGCCACCTCGCCACGGCGCGGATGGCCGGAGGCGTGGATCAGCGCATCGCGGTCGGTGATAACCTCGACGCCCTGTTTGATGAGATTGTTGATAATGCGGCCGACCTCGCGTTCATTGCCGGGAATGGTGCGCGAAGAATAGATCACCATGTCGCCCGGCGCGAGCCGCACGATCGGATGATCATCTTCTGAGATGCGCGCCACCGCGGCGCGGCTCTCGCCTTGGCTCCCGGTTGCAAGGACGACGATTTCGTCGCGCGGCAGCGATGGAAAGGCTTCCGGCGAGAAAAAGGGCGCGACATCGTCGAGATAGCCGCATTCGCGCGCGACCGCGACGACGCGGTCCATGGCGCGCCCAACGAGGACGACTTTGCGTCCGGCCGCCGCCGCCGCGAGCGCCACGGCACGCAACCGCGCAACATTGGAGGCAAAAGTCGTGACGACCACCCTGCCCCGCGCGGATTTGATGATCTCATGGAGCGTGCGCGCAACATCACCCTCCGACGGGCTCTTGCCTTCACGCAGAATATTGGTCGAGTCGCAGACGAGCGCGAGAACGCCTTCGTCGCCGATTTCGGCAAGGCGCTTGAGATCGGTCTTGGCGCCGATGCCGGGCTCAGGGTCAATCTTCCAATCGCCTGTATGCAGAACCAAACCGAGGCTCGTGCGGATTGCGAGCGCGCAGGATTCCGGTATCGAATGCGCGACCGAAATCAGCTCCACCTCGAACGGCCCGAGCGAAAGCCTTGAGCCTTGCGCGACAATCTTCAACGGAATCTCAGGTGCGCCGGCTTCATTCAGCACGCGCGCCTGCAACAGGCCGGCGGCAAAGGGCGTCGCATAGAGCGGGCACTTGAATGAGGGCCAGAGATCGGCGACGGCGCCGATATGATCCTCATGCGCATGGGTGATGACGCAGGCGACGATGTTGCGTTGAATCTCTATGAGAAAGCGCGGATCGGGCACGATGAGATCGACGCCCGCGAGCTGCGGCCCAGCGAAGGTGACGCCGCAGTCGACCATCAGCCATTTGCGATTGGCCCTTGGGCCGAAGCCATAGAGCGCGAGATTCATCCCGATCTCGCCCAATCCTCCAAGCGGCACAAAGAGAAGTTCGTCAGCCCCGCGCGTTGGCGCCATTATCGATCCAGTCCTATCATCGCACCCGCCTGTGTCTCAGGAAACCAGACATCGCCAGCCTCGATGGTCTTTGTCCCGTCGTTGCATTCGAGAATGAGACGGCCAGTCTCATCAATCGTGCGAAAGAGACCTTCTCTCGCGCCATTCGGGGTTTCAACACGGATCGGTGCGCCGATGCCGGCGGCAGCGCTCAGCCATTCCTCGCGGATCGCGCTAAACCCAGAGCCGCCGGCAAAACGATCGAGCGCATGGGTCATCTCTTCCGATTGAGCGAGAAAGACGTCTCGCGCATCGCGCGCCGCGCCGATCTCAGCCAAGGATTTTGCCTTATAGGCAAGACCCTCGGGCGCCGAGGCGCAATTGACCCCAATGCCAATCACACAGGCAAAATGGTCCTTCACCGTCGTGCTTTCAAGCAGAATGCCGGCGAGTTTCGCGCCATCGTAAAGACAATCGTTCGGCCATTTGAGTTTGAGGCGCGCTTCATCTTTGACCGCATTCAAAAGCGCGCGGCGCAGTGCGACGCCAGCGACAAAGCCGAGCTGCGGCGCGAAGCGAGGTGGAACCTCGTCGATCAGCAAGAGACTCGCATAGAGATTGCCGGGCGGCGAGATCCATTCCCGCGCATGCCGTCCGCGGCCCTTGCGTTGCGCCTTGGCCACGAACCAGGCTTTGCCCTGGCCGCCCGATCGCGCGAGCGTAAGAGCTTCGTCATTGGTCGAGCCGATCTCATCATCAACATGAAGCCGGTAGCCGCGCGCAAGGGCGCTGTCTGCGAGCCGAAACGGCTTTAACTGATCCACGCGTTCAGTTTCCAACCTCTTATTCGTCAAAAGAGCGATTTCGCCGCCGCACTCGCGGCATCGATCACCGGCGCCGGATAGGCGAAGAGAAAGGTGACAAGAATGCCGGTCACGATCAGCACCGCGCGAAGGATGGGCACGGATTTGTCGAACGCGGCTGCCGGTTCGTCAAAATAGATGATCTTGACGATGCGCAGATAATAGACCGCGGCGACGACGCTGGTCAAAAAGCCGATGACGGCCAGAATATAAAGATGCGCCTGGATTGCGGCATTGAAGACATAGAATTTGGCGAAGAAGCCCGCGAGCGGCGGAATGCCGGCAAGCGAGAACATCATCATCGCCAGAAAGAAGGCCATCGTCCCATCGGTGCGCGCAAGCCCGGAAAGATCGGTAATCGCCTCGAGTGCACGGCCATTGACGCGCATCGACAGGATCGCCGCGAATGTGCCAAGCGTCATGACGAGATAGATGCTCATATAGAAGAGCACGCCAGCGACGCCCGCTTGCGTTCCCGCCGCGAGGCCAACGAGCGCAAAGCCAATATGGCCGATCGAGGAATAGGCCATCAGCCGTTTGATGTTCGTTTGGCCGATCGCGGCGAAAGAGCCGAGCGCCATCGACAGGATCGAAATGAAGATGACGATCTGCTGCCACTGCAGGGTGATGCCGGGAAAGGCCGTCATCACGACGCGCACGGTGATCGCGACCGCGGCAAGCTTGGGTGCCGTCGCAAAGAAGGCTGTCACCGGCGTCGGCGCGCCCTCGTAGACATCGGGCGTCCACATGTGGAAAGGCACAGCCGACATTTTGAAGGCAAGCCCGGCAAAGAGAAAGACGAGGCCGAAGATGACGCCAAGGCCGGGCGGCCCTTTCAGCGCCGCGGCGATTCCGGCGAAAGACACGGTGCCGGCAAATCCATAAAGCAGCGAGGCGCCATAAAGCAGCATGCCGGATGACAGCGCGCCGAGAACAAAATATTTGAGTCCGGCTTCTGTGGCGCGGCTGTCATCACGATGGAACGCGGCGACGACATAGAGCGCGAGCGACATCAGTTCGAGCCCAAGATAAAGCGCGATCAGGCCCGCGGCCGAGATCAGCATCGACATGCCGAGCGTCGAGAGCAGAACGAGCACCGGAAATTCGAACTTGTTGATCTTGGCGCGCTGCAGAAAATCCTGCGCCATTAGGAGCGAGACGAGCGAGCCGGTATAGGCGAGCACCTTAAAGAAGCGGCCGAAGCCGTCATCGACAAAACTTTGGTTGTAGATCACCACATCGGTCTTGGCGCCAAGGAGGATAACGAGGATCGCGAGACCCAAGACGCCGACGGCGATTTCGGTCGAGAGCGTGTCGCGCGCCTTGCCGCGCAGCGCACCGATCAGCACAAGGGCGAGCGCGCCCGCGGCCAAGATGGCCTCAGGCAGGCTGTGAGCGAGCGCGAAAGAAAATGGCGTCATAGTGATCCGATTGTCAATGCAGAGCCGCGGTGTGGAGTGCGGCAAAGTTTGTCTGATGAAGAAGTTGGGCAACGGAGGCCGCCGTGCCGTCGAGAATCGGTCCGGGGTGAATGCCGTAGAAGATCGTCAGGACGACAAGCGGCACGAGAATGGACAGTTCGCGCGGCGAGAGATCAAGAATGGCCTTCAGCGCCGGCTTGTCCAACACGCCGAAGACCACGCGCCGATAGAGATAAAGCGCATAGGCGGCGGACAGGATCGTGCCGAGCGCGGCCAAGGCCGCGACCCAATTGTTGAAGCGGAAGGTGCCGATCATCGTCAAGAATTCGCCGATGAAGCCAGAAGTGCCGGGCAGCCCGACGTTGGCAAGTGTAAAGACCATGAAGACGACGGCATAAAGCGGCATCCGCTCGACAAGCCCGCCATAGGCAGCAATCTCGCGTTTGTGCATCCGGTCATAGACGACGCCGACGCAGAGGAAGAGCGCGCCCGAGACGAGACCGTGCGAGATCATCTGGAAAATCGCACCCTGCACGCCCTGTTCCGTCAGCGAGAACAGGCCCATGGTGACAAAGCCCATATGCGCCACGGAAGAATAGGCGATGAGCTTCTTCATATCTTCCTGCACCAGGGCGACGAGCGAGGTGTAGATGATCGCAATCACCGAGAGCGCGAAGACCAGCGGCGCGAAATAGACGGAGGCCTCAGGGAACATCGGCAGCGAGAAGCGCAGGAACCCGTAGCCGCCCATTTTCAAGAGAATGCCGGCGAGAATGACGGAGCCCGCCGTCGGCGCTTCGACATGCGCGTCGGGCAGCCAGGTGTGGACGGGCCACATCGGCATTTTCACAGCAAGCGACGCGAAGAAGCCGATCCACAGCCATTTCTGCATGCTCGACGGGAACGCGGTCTTCAACAGAACCGTGATGTCCGTCGTGCCGGCGACACCATACATGGCCATGATAGCGATGAGCATGAGCAGCGAACCAAGCAGCGTATAGAGAAAGAATTTGAAGCTCGCATAGATACGCCGCTTGCCACCCCAGACGCCGATGATGAGAAACATCGGGATGAGGCCGCCCTCGAAGAAGAGATAGAACAGCACGAGATCGAGCGCGCAGAAGACGCCGAGCATCAGCGTCTCGAGCACCAGAAAGGCGATCATATATTCCTTGACGCGCACGGTGATCGCTTGCCAGGAGGCCACGATGCAGATCGGCATCAGGAAAGCGGTCAAGAGCACGAAGGGAATCGAAATGCCGTCGACGCCCATCTTGTAGACGAGGCCGGAGCCGAACCATGTCTTCTGCTCGATGAGCTGAAAGGCGGCCGATGTCGTGTCGAACTTCGAATAGGCATAAAGCGACAGAAGAAAGGTGACGAGCGTCGTGATCAGCGCCGCCCAACGCGCGTTGTTGAGGCTCGCTTCATCGTCGCCGCGCAGAGCGAGAATGAACGCCGCACCGACGAGCGGCAGAAAGACAATGCCGGAGAGAATGCCGAAGCCGAACATCAGTGCAGCCCCCGCACGAGATAATAGGAGACGAAGGCGGCGACGCCGATCAGCATGGCGAGGGCGTAATGATAGAGATAGCCTGACTGCAGCTTGACGACATTGCGCGTCACATCGACGACGCGGGCGGCAACGCCATCCGGTCCATAACGATCGATGATGTTCTGATCCCCGCCCTTCCAAAATAGCCGGCCGAGCCAGAAGGCCGGGCGGACGAAGAGAAAGTCATAAAGCTCGTCGAAATACCATTTGTTGAGGAGGAAACGATAGAGCAGCGGATTGCGCTTCGCCCATTCCTCCGCCAAGCCCGGCGACCAAATATAGAATCTGAGCGCCATGAGCAGACCGATAATCATGAAGATTGTCGGCAGCAGAGTGATCAAGAGCGGCACGTGCTCCGTCTCTTCGGAGAGGTGGTTGTCCGCGGCGACATAAAGCGCGCTCTTCCAGAATTGCGCGGAACCCGCGCCGATGAAAGTGTGGACGAAGGCGGCGCCGGCGAAGATCGCGCCGACCGCCAGCACATAAAGCGGGATCATCATCGCATTCGGCGATTCATGCGGATCGATGGCGTGCTCGCCCTCGTGGCCGTGATGCGCCTCCTGGACATGCGCATCGGCGCCATGCGCCAAGTCATGGCCACCGTGATGTTCGGCGCGGCCCGGATCATGCGCGGTTTCGGCGTGCGCATGTTCCCATTTCGCCGGGCCGAAGAAGGTCATGAAGATCAGCCGCCAGCTATAGAATGAGGTGAGGCCTGCGGCGATCGTTATCATCAAGAAGGCATAGAGATGCCCGACGCGGTGCGAAGCGAAAGATGCTTCGATGATCGCATCCTTCGAGAAAAAGCCCGCTGTGAACGGAAAGCCGGTGAGCGCCAGCGTGCCGGCGATCATCATCCAGAAAGTCAGCGGGATTTTCTTCGCGAGCCCGCCCATCTTCCGCATGTCCTGCTCGTGATGCATGGCATGGATCACCGAGCCCGCACCCAGGAACAGAAGCGCCTTGAAGAAGGCATGGGTAAAGAGATGGAAGATGCCGAGCGAATAGCCGCCGACACCGATGCCCACGAACATGTAGCCCAGCTGCGAACAGGTCGAATAGGCAATGACGCGCTTAATGTCGTTTTGTACGAGGCCGACGGTCGCGGCAAAAAAGGCCGTCGTTCCGCCGATTATGGTGACGAAAGAAAGCGCCGCCGGCGCCTGCTCGAAGAGAGGCGACAAGCGCGCCACCATGAACACGCCCGCCGTCACCATGGTCGCGGCATGGATCAAGGCTGAAACCGGCGTCGGGCCTTCCATCGCGTCCGGCAGCCAGGTGTGCAAAAGGAACTGTGCCGATTTGCCCATCGCGCCCATGAAGAGCAGCAGGCAGGTGATCGTCATCGCGTCCATGTCAAAGCCGAAAACATGGATTGTCTTATTGGCGAGGCCCGGCGCCGCGGCGAAAATCTGATCGAAACTGACCGAATTCGTCATCACGAACACGAGAAAAATGCCGAGCGCGAAGCCGAAATCGCCGACGCGGTTGACGATGAAGGCCTTGATCGCCGCCGCATTGGCTGAGGGCTTCTCATACCAGAAGCCGATCAGAAGATAGGACGCGAGGCCGACACCTTCCCAGCCGAAAAACATCTGCACGAGATTGTCGGCCGTCACCAGCATCAGCATGGCGAAAGTGAAGAGCGAGAGATAGGCGAAGAAGCGCGGCCGCGATTTATCCTCGGCCATATAGCCGATCGAATAGAGATGGACGAGCGCCGACACGGTCGTCACCACGACCAGCATCACCGCGGTCAGCGAATCGATGTGGAGCGCCCAATCGACCCTGAGCGCGCCGGAGGTGAACCAATTGCCGAGCACTTGCACATTGAGCGTGAGCTGGCCCGCGAGCACCTCGCCGAAGACGATCCAGGAAAGCACCATGGCGATGAAGAGAAAACTCGTCGTGATGATCTCGCAAAGGCGCGGGCCGAGCAGCCGGCCAAAGAGACCGGCGATCAGAAAGCCAAGCAGCGGAAGAAAGACGATGGCCGTATACATGCCCCGCTCAGCCTTTCATCAGATTGACGTCTTCAACCGCGATCGTGCCGCGATTGCGATAATAGGCGACGAGGATGGCAAGGCCGATCGCGGCTTCCGCCGCCGCCACCGTCAAGATGAAGAGCGCGAAGACTTGGCCGGTGAGATCGTTGAGGAAGGCCGAGAAAGCAACGAGATTGATGTTGACGGAGAGCAGGATCAGCTCGACCGACATCAAGATGATGATGATGTTCTTGCGATTGACGATGATGCCGGCGACACCGAGCGTGAACATCACGGCCGCGACGACGAGATAGTGTCCAAGCCCAACCGACATCAGTTTCCCCGTCTCAAATCCCTGCCCTTGAGGGCACTTTTTTCACTTCGACTGCTGTTTTTGCCGTGCGCGCATTTTGCGTTTCGACCGATTGGCGCTTGACGCCTTCTTTATGATGCAAGGTCAAGACGATCGCGCCGATCATCGCCGTCATCAGCACGAAGCCAGCGGCCTCAAAGAGATAGACATATTGCGTGTAGAGAACCGAGCCGAGCGCGGCTGTGTTGGAAATGTCATGCGGCGTCGGGGTCGGCCCTTGCGAAGTCGCCAAGGCGCCGAGGGTCCAGCTGCTGACGACAAAGGCAAGTTCAACGAGCACGATGCCGCCGATCGTCGCGCCGATGGGCAGATAGCGCAGAAAGCCCTGCTTCAATTCGGCGAAATCAACGTCGAGCATCATCACGACGAAGAGGAAGAGTACCGCGACCGCGCCGACATAAACAACGACCAGGATCATCGCCAAAAATTCCGCGCCAAGCAGAATGAAGAGACCCGCCGCATTGACGAAGGCGAGGATCAAGAACAACACCGAATGAACGGGATTGCGCGCGGTCACGACCAGAAAGGCCGAGGCGATCATCACGGCGGAAAAGAGATAGAAGAAAAAGACGGCGGCTGTCATTTTTGGCTTTCGTTATCGATAGGGCGCGTCGATCGTGAGATTGCGGGCAATCTCGCGTTCCCAGCGCGCGCCATTGTCGAGCAGCTTGTTCTTATCGAAATAGAGTTCTTCGCGCGTCTCCGTCGCGAATTCGGAATTCGGCCCTTCGACGATGGCATCGACGGGACAGGCCTCCTGGCAGAAGCCACAATAAATGCATTTCACCATGTCGATGTCATAGCGCGTCGTGCGCCGCGTGCCGTCGTTTCGGCGCGGCCCCGCCTCGATGGTAATCGCCTGCGCCGGGCAGATCGCCTCGCAGAGCTTGCAGGCGATGCAGCGCTCTTCGCCGTTCGGATAGCGGCGCAGCGCGTGTTCGCCGCGATAGCGCGGCGATTGCGGATTCTTCTCATGCGGATAGTTCAGCGTCGCCTTCGGCTTGAAGAAATAGCGCATCGACAAGAAAAAAGCGCCGACGAATTCCGAGAGGAACAGCGCCTTTGCGGATGCATCGAGCTTCATCGTGCGTCTCCTCAATGCGCCATCGTCGCGCCCCAGCCGGTGAATTCAACCACCGCAGCGACGACAACGACCATGACGAGGGAAATCGGCAAAAAGACCTTCCAGCCGAGCCGCATCAGCTGATCGTAGCGATAGCGCGGCACGAAGGCTTTCACCATGGCAAACATAAAGAACAGCGCCGAAACCTTGAAAATGAACCAGAGCGAGCCCGGAATCCACGTGAATGGCACGAACGGCAGCGGCGAGAGCCAGCCGCCGAGGAAGAGAATGGTCATCAAGGCGCACATGGTGATGATCGCCACATATTCGGCGAGCATGAACAGCATGTACGGCGTCGAGGAATATTCGACCATGAAGCCGGCGACGAGTTCGGATTCGGCCTCGACAAGATCGAAGGGCGGCCGGTTCGTCTCGGCGAGCGCCGAGATGAAGAAGATCACGAACATCGGAAAGAGCGGCAGCCAATACCAGCCGAGAAGCCCGAAGTGCGTGTCCTGCGCTTTCACGATGTCGGAGAGATTGAGCGAACCGGCGCAGAGCAGAACGGTGATGATGACGAAGCCGATCGAGACTTCATACGAGACCATTTGCGCGGCGGAGCGCAGCGCGGCCAAAAACGGATATTTCGAATTCGACGCCCAGCCGGCCATGATGATGCCGTAGACGGACAGCGACGAGATCGCGAAGATATAAAGAATGCCGACATTGAGATTGGCGATCGCCCAACCCTTATCGATCGGGATCACGGCCCAGGCCGCGAGCGACAAGAGGCCCATGACGAAAGGCGCAAGCAGAAACACGCCCTTGTTCGCGCCATCCGGAACCACCGGCTCCTTCAGGACGAATTTGAGCATGTCGGCGAAGCTCTGCAACAGACCCCAGGGCCCGACGACATTCGGCCCGCGCCGCAGCTGCACCGCCGCCCAGATCTTGCGGTCGGCATAAAGAACGTAAGCGATATAGATCAACAGCGCGACGAGCAGCACGACGCTTTTCAGCACGGTGAGGAGAAGCGGCAGTAGCCAGTCCATGCTCATGGCCCTTACTCCGCCGCCTGCGGCATCGCTTGCCGCGCGCGCGCCAGTTCCGAGCATTCCGCCATGACGGCGGATGCCCGAGCGATCGGATTGGTCAAGAAAAAATCTCTGACCGGCGAGACGAAGGCATCATTGCCAGCCGCGCCGCTAAGCGCCGCAAGCTTTTCGAGCGACACCAGATCGCCCGGCGCGATCGCATCGAGCTTTTGGAAATGCGGATAGACTTGATAAAGCCGCGATCTCAATTGCGCGAGGGAGTCGAATGGCAGTTTGTGGCCGAGCGCCGCCGACAGCGCGCGAATGATCGCCCAATCCTCGCGCGCATCGCCCGGCGGGAAATTCGCGCGCTCGGCCAATTGCACGCGGCCTTCCGTGTTGACATAAAGCCCGGATTTTTCGGTATAGGTCGCGCCGGGCAAAATGACATCGGCGCGCTCGGCGCCGCGGTCGCCATGCGTGCCCTGATAGATGACGAAAGCTCCCGGCGCGATATCGATCTCATCGGCGCCGAGATTGAAAATCAAATCGAGCGCGCCCGCCTTCGCCATGGCCAAGGCGTCGAGCCCGCCCTCGCCCGGCACAAAGCCGAGATCGAGGCCGCCGACGCGGGCGGCAGCGGTGTGAAGAATGCCGAAGCCGAGCCAATCCTCCTTGATGCAGCCGAGCGAGAGAGCGGCTTTCGCGGCCAGCGCAAGGATCGCCTGCCCGTCCGGACGCGCCAGCGCGCCCTGGCCGATGACGAACATCGGACGCTCTTTTTCGACGGGCTTATGATCAATGTATTGCGCGAGCGAGTCGGGGCCGGCGCCAACATAATAATATTCGTAGGTCAGATCGGCCTTTTCGCCGATGAGGCCAAGCAGAAAATTGCCTTTGAGCCAGCGCTTGCGGATGCGCGCGTTGAGAACGGGCGATTCCTTGCGCGGGTTCGAGCCGATGATCATCAGCGCATCGGCCTGCTCGATACCAGCAACCGTCGGATTGAAAATATAGCTCGCGCGGCCGAATTTGGGATGAAGCTTCGTGCCATCCTGCCGGCAATCGATCGAGGCGACGCCAAGGCTCTGCATCAGGAGTTTTAACGCGAACATCTCTTCGACGGCGCAAAGATCGCCGGCGATGGCGCCGATTTTATCCGGGCTCGTCGCTTTGATCTTCGCCGCGATGGCGGCAAAGGCTTCCGCCCATGTGGCTTCGCGCAGACGGCCATTCTCGCGGAGATAAGGCCGGTCGAGACGCTTCGCCTTGAGACCATCGACGATCTGCCGCGTCTTGTCGGAAATCCATTCCTCATTCACGGCGTCATTGATGCGCGGCAGGATGCGCATCACTTCGCGCCCGCGTGTATCGATACGAATCGCGGAGCCGAGCGCATCCATCACATCGATGGAATCGGTCTTGGTCAGCTCCCAGGAACGCGCCTTGAAGGAATAAGGCTTGGGCAGCAGCGCGCCGACGGGACAGAGATCGGCGACATTGCCTTGCAACTCGGAGTCCATCGCGGTTTCGAGATAGGTCGTGATCTCCATATCCTCGCCGCGGCCGATGGCGCCCATGTCGCCGGTGCCCGCGACTTCCGCTGTGAATCTCACGCAACGCGTGCAATGGATGCAGCGGTTCATCGAGGTGCGCACCAGCACGCCGATGTATTTGTCCTCGACCGCGCGCTTATTCTCGGCGAAGCGCGAAGAATCGACGCCGAAGGCCATCGCCTGGTCTTGCAGATCGCATTCGCCGCCCTGATCGCAGATTGGGCAATCGAGCGGATGATTGATCAGGAGAAATTCCATCACGCCATGGCGCGCTTTTTTTACCATCGGCGATTTGGTGAAGATGACCGGGGCCTCGCCGTTCGGGCCTGGGCGCAGATCGCGCACGGCCATGGCGCAGGAGGCGACGGGCTTAGGCGGCCCACCTTTGACTTCGATGAGACACATGCGGCAGTTGCCGGCGATCGACAGGCGCTCGTGGTAGCAGAAGCGCGGAATCTCCGCGCCTGCCTCTTCGCAGGCCTGCAGCAGTGTATATTCCGCCGGAACGTCGATCTCTCTGTCGTCGACGATGAGCTTACTCATGCCGCTTACTCCGCCGCAATTCCGACCGCAGACGCCGGCTCCGCATGCGGATTGGCGGCATATTGGTCGATGCGTTTTTCGATGTCCGCGCGGAAATGCCGGATGAGCCCTTGCACGGGCCACGCCGCAGCATCGCCGAGCGCGCAGATCGTATGGCCTTCGATTTCCGTCGTGACTTCAAGAAGCATGTCGATCTCGCGCCTTTGCGCGCGGCCTTCCGACATGCGGGTCAAGACGCGCCACATCCAGCCCGTGCCTTCGCGGCAGGGCGTGCACTGGCCGCAGCTCTCGTGCTTATAGAAATAGGCGATGCGGGTGATCGCGCGGACGATGTCGGTCGATTTGTCCATGACGATGACGGCCGCCGTGCCGAGACCGGATTTCAAATCGCGCAGCGTGTCGAAATCCATCGCTGCATCGGCGATCTGATGCGCGGGAACGACCGGCACCGACGAGCCGCCGGGAATGACGCCGAGCAAATTGTCCCAACCACCGCGAATGCCGCCGCAATGACGATCGATCAATTCGCGAAAGGGAATCGACATCGCCTCTTCGACATTGCAGGGCTTGTTGATGTGGCCGGAGATGCAGAAGAGCTTGGTCCCTGAATTGTTCTTCGCGCCGAAGCTCGCGAACCAAGCGGCGCTGCGGCGAAGGATTGTCGGCGCAACCGCGATCGACTCGACATTGTTGACCGTCGTTGGCGAACCATAGAGCCCGACATTGGCGGGGAACGGCGGCTTCAGCCGCGGCATGCCCTTCTTGCCTTCGAGCGATTCGAGGAGCGCCGTCTCTTCGCCGCAGATGTAGGCGCCGGCGCCATGATGGACATAAATCTCGAAGGGCCAGTCATGGACATTGTCTTTGCCGACGAGATTGGCCTCATAGGCTTCGTCCACCGCCTGCTGGAGCGCGTGGCGCTCGGAAATATATTCGCCGCGGATATAGATGTAGCAGGCGTTGGCCCCCATCGCGAAAGAGGCGACGAGGCATCCCTCGATCAAAAGATGCGGATCATTGCGCATGATCTCGCGGTCTTTGCAGGTGCCGGGTTCGGACTCATCCGCATTGACGACGAGATAAGACGGCCGCGCCGGATCTGGCTTCGGCATGAAGGACCATTTGAGACCCGTCGGAAAGCCAGCGCCACCGCGCCCGCGAAGCCCCGAGGCCTTCATCTCATTGATGATCCAATCCTTGCCTTTTTCGATAAGCGCTTTGGTGTTGTCCCATGCGCCGCGGGCGCGCGCGCCCTTGAGGCCGCGATCGCCGAAGCCGTAGAGATTGGTGAAGATGCGATCCTTGTCCTCAAGCATCCTGCATTCTCATTCCTTCTGCGACGCCGGGCCGCTCGTGCCATCGAGGCCATAGAGCGAGGTGAGCGACGTCAGTCCGCCCGCAGGCTCGGACGAGATACGCCCCGTCTGCGACCCTGTTTTGACCGGCCGGCCGGCGGCGAGAGCGTCGAGGAGCTTTCCGAAATTCTCAGCCGTCAGGTCTTCGTAATAGTCGTCGTTGATCTGCACCATCGGCGCGTTGCAACAGGCGCCGAGACATTCGACTTCGAGCCAGGAGAAAAGCCCGTCTTTCGTCACCTGCCCTTGCGGGCCGACGCGGCGCAGCAACACAGTCTTGATCGCATCGGCGCCGGCGAGCACGCAGGGCGTCGTACCGCAAAATTGAATGTAGAATTTGCCGACGGGCGCGAGATTGAACATGGTGTAGAAGGTCGCAATCTCAAGCACGCGGATGTCCGGCATGCCGAGCATGGCGGCTACTTTTTCTATGGCCTTGCGCGGCAGCCAATAGCCGTTCTGCTTCTGCGCCCGCCACAAGAGCGGCACGACGGCCGAGGCCTGCCGCCCCGCCGGATATTTGGTGAGTTCCTTCTGGCACCAGGCCTCATTCTCCGGCGTGAAGGCGAAACTCTCCGGCTGATTTTCGGCGAGACGGCGGACGCTCATCGATCGACCTCCCCGAAGACGATGTCGATCGAACCCAGGATCGCGGAGACGTCGGCGAGCATCGATTTGCGGCAGAGAAAATCCATCGCCTGCAAATGAGCAAAGCCCGGCGCTCTGATCTTGCAGCGATAGGGCCTGTTCGTGCCGTCCGAGACGAGATAGACGCCGAATTCGCCCTTCGGCGCTTCGACCGCGGCATAGACCTCGCCCGCCGGCACGTGAAAGCCTTCGGTATAGAGCTTGAAATGATGGATCAGCGCTTCCATCGAGCGCTTCATCTCTGGCCGCGTCGGCGGCACAACTTTATGATGCGGCGTTACGACCGGGCCCATGCCATCGGCGCGCATGATCTTATCGACGCATTGCTGCATGATCCTCACGGACTGCCGCATCTCTTCCATGCGGATCACCTGGCGATCGTAATTGTCGCCGTGCTTGCCGACAGGAATGTCGAATTCCATTTCCTCATAGCATTCGTAAGGCTGCGCCTTGCGCAAATCCCAGGCAGCGCCGGAGCCGCGCACCATCACCCCGGAAAAACCCCATGACCAACAGTCCTCAAGACTCACGACACCGATATCGACATTGCGCTGTTTGAAGATGCGGTTCTCGATGAAAAGCTCTTCTAGATCGTCACAGACCTTGAGGAAGGGCTCGCACCAATAGCCTATGTCCTCGATCAGTTTCGCCGGGCAATCCATATGCACGCCGCCGGGACGGAAATAATTTGCATGCAAGCGCGCACCGGAAGCCCGCTCATAAAAAACCATCAGCTTTTCGCGCTCTTCGAAGCCCCAGAGCGGCGGCGTCAGCGCGCCGACATCGAGCGCCTGCGTCGTGACATTGAGAAGATGCGACAGAATGCGGCCGATCTCGGCGAAGAGCACGCGCAACAACTGCCCCCGGCGCGGCACTTCAAGGGCAAGCAATTTCTCGATCGCCAAGCAGAAGGCGTGCTCCTGATTCATCGGCGCGACATAATCGAGCCGGTCGAAATAAGGAATGTTCTGCAGATAGGTCCGCGCTTCCATCAGCTTCTCGGTGCCGCGATGGAGCAGGCCGATATGCGGATCGACGCGTTCGACGATCTCGCCGTCGAGTTCGAGAACGAGGCGCAGCACGCCGTGGGCGGCCGGATGCTGCGGCCCGAAATTGATGCTGAAATTGCGAACGGCGCTCTCTGCCATGTCAGTCCTTCTGGCTCGCTTTCATGGCTTGTCCTCGTCGTGCGAGGCTTTCTCGTCGCCCGGCAGCACGTAATCGACCGGGCCTTCCCACGGCGACAGAAAGTCGAAGCTGCGATAGGCCTGATTGAGATGCACCGGCTCGTAGACGACGCGCTTTTCTTCGTCGTTGTAGCGGACCTCGACATAGCCCGTCATCGGGAAATCTTTGCGCAGCGGATGGCCGGAGAAGCCGTAATCGGTGAGGATGCGGCGCAGATCCGGATGATCGGAAAAGATGATGCCGAAGAGATCGTAGGTCTCGCGCTCATACCAATCGGCGGCAGGATAGAGGCTCGTCAGAGATTCGATCGGCTGATCTTCGTCGATGGCCGCTTTGATTCTGATGCGCCGATTGTGTTTCGGCGAGAGAATATGTGTGACGACATCGAAGCGCGGCGCCCGCGTCGGATAATCGACCGCGGTGAGATCGGTGAAACAGATGAAGAGACAAGCGGGGTCGTCGCGCAAATGCCGGACAGTCTCAATGATGCGCGACGGTTCGACGGTCAACGTCAGCTCGCCATAGGCGACGGAGGCTTCGAGCACGGCGCCCGGGAGCGCCGTCTTGATCGCCTGACCAAACTCTTTGAGCTCACCGTCGGTCATAACTGTCTCTTGCCGGCGCGGGATTTAACGCTCGATCGTCCCGGTGCGGCGGATTTTTTTCTGAAGCAGGAGAATGCCGTAGACGAGCGCTTCCGCCGAGGGCGGACAACCCGGCACATAAATATCGACGGGCACGATGCGATCGCAGCCGCGCACGACGGAGTAGCTATAGTGATAATAGCCGCCGCCATTGGCGCAGGAGCCCATGGAGATGACGTAGCGCGGCTCCGGCATTTGGTCATAGACCTTGCGCAGCGCCGGGGCCATTTTGTTGGTCAGCGTGCCGGCGACGATCATCACGTCGGATTGGCGCGGCGACGCGCGGGGCGCGAAGCCGAGGCGCTCGACGTCATAACGCGGCATCGAGGCCTGAATCATTTCAACGGCGCAGCAAGCGAGCCCGAAAGTCATCCACATCAGCGAACCGGTGCGCGCCCAATTGATGAGTTCGGCCGTGGTCGTGACGAGAAAGCCCTTATCGGCGAGCTGATCGCTGATCGACAGAAACGACGGATCATTGCCGCTGACAGGCAGACCCGTGGACGGATGGACGAGGGTCGTGCTCAATCCCATTCGAGCGCCCCCTTCTTCCATTCATAGATGAAGCCGACCGTCAGCACACCCAAGAACACGAGCATGGCCCAAAACCCGGCTCTGCCCGCCGTGCGGAATGCGGCCGCCCAGGGAAAGAGAAAGGCGACTTCGAGATCGAAGACAATGAAGAGAAGCGAGACGAGATAAAAGCGCACATCGAATTTCATACGCGCATCGTCGAAGGCATTGAAGCCGCATTCATAGGCCGAAAGTTTTTCGGCATCCGGCGCCTTAAAGGCGAGGAGAAAAGGAGCGAGCAGCAGAGCCCCAGAAATCACAGCCGCCACCGCCATGAAGACCACGAGCGGCAGATAATCGCTGAGCAGATTGGGCATGATCGAACCTAGCTGGGCCCCAGGGAAAGGCCCCAAAAGGTCGGAAAGCGATGCGCTTGGCGGGTTCCGGCCGCGCGATCCCTATCGCAGTGCAAACGCAGGCGCAAGATGCGCCCACGCTGTCATCAACGCTAGAAGACACGCAGCCGCATTGGCGCTCTCCCCGGCCACAGCATCGCCCCTCCGGTAATGACATGCCAAAGCTTAGACCTATTCTAGAACAATCGGAAGACCTTGCAGCTTAAAAGAACTTCATGTTTGCCTCTCGGACGGCGTGCCGCCGCCAGGGTACCAGGGCCGTAAGCGCCGGCCCCGCCATGCAAAGCCTGTCAGAAAAGAAGGTTGTCGCGTCACGAAGACGGTAACTACGCTCAGGCCTCGCCGCGGACCGCGAATTTGTCCTGGATCTCGGCGACCGGGACTTTCACCAGGTCTTGATCGATCTCCGCGCGCAGCGCCGCCTTCACTGCCGGCGAATAGATTTTGCGGATCGCGCCAAGCGCCCGAGGCGGCGCGACCATGATGAGATGATGGATTTTGCCCGAGGTCACGAGCTGATCGAGGTGCTTGGCGACCTTGGCCAAAAAGTCTTTCTCTTCGAGATCGTGGTGATCGATCGGCTCAATCCCGCTGCGTGAAGCGCTGGTCGAGTCATGTACGCGTCCCGGCCGATCCGACTCGATGTCACGATTGGCGTCGAGCTTATGCTCCATGACCTCATGCGCATGGAGGATCGGAAATTCCGTATCGCCTTCGTTTTGGAAGAAAAGCGCCTTGCGGCCGTCGCAGACGATCAACCAATCGCCAAATCTCACACGCGTCTGCATCATCTTTGTCCTTATTGTTATCCAGTCGATACCCTATGGCGCCGGTAGTGCCGGCGGAAAAGCCATTCAATGCAACAGCTTCGCCCTACCCGAAACATTGATGTCGATCAAATGAACGTTCAGCCGTAGTTCTCTGCATCGAAATCCTCGCAGGACATATCAAACTCGGCGAGGCCTTCCTCGAGAAAATCGGCCAGCAACGGAATGCCGAGAAGATAGACGGAGGTCTTTCCCTCGCGCCGGCTTCTCGCCTCGGCGACGGCGGCGTTCCATTCGGCCGCGCTGAAGTCGCCGCGTCCTGTCCAAGCGAGCGCGACGAGCTCCGCCTTTTCATCGTCGTCGAGCGCTTCGATGAAGGAGGCCACCTCCTTCCTGATCGTCGGATACGCTTCCTCGGTCAGGATCTCCCGGCTTTCGTCGTCGGTCGGATTGGAATCGTCGGCCTCAACCCCCTCGTCTTCGGCCTCGAGTTCGCGCGCCTTGGCGATAATGAAGCAGACCTTGTCCGGATTGATCTCGGGGGCTGGAATATCGGGTTCGGCGTTTTGGTCTTCGGATGCCATGTCGTTGTCCTCAACGAGAAAATTCGCGACCGTTTTGCAATCTAAATCATAATAGGAGAGAAAAGCCCTCTCCGGTCATTGATTGACGTCAAACGGCTCCGTTTGCGGTCCGATGCACTATATTTAGGGCGAGCGGCCGAGGAGCCCACTCGTGTCACGCTTATCCTTAAGACGTTGAGCCAATGGCCGAAAGACTGAACGCTCTCGCCTCGCCTCCGGCACCAAAGGATGCCGCCGCACCGCCGCAAGCGCAACGGATTGCCGCGCGCGCCCTGCTGGTCGGCGATCGCATCGATGCCGCCGGGCTTGAGCGTGCCGATATGATCGCCGCCGTGCCGCTAGCGCTACGGCTCGGCCCCAATAAATTCGTGGCCCTTTATCGCTTTGGCGTCGTTGTCTTTGCCGGCCTCAGCCCGGCGGAAGAAGCGGGCTTTCTCGAACGGATTGCAGCGCGGATTTCCGGCAAGAGCGATGGCCGCAATGAAGAGGCGGCGGTGCTGGAAATCCGTCCCGATTATGAGGACCGCGTGCCGCCTGGCGGCCCGATCGAAATGCCCGACATGTCCTCGGCGCGGTTTCTCGTCATCGCCGATGTTCTGGCGAAGACGGTGTCGCTCGCCCGCGACGAAGGTAAGCTCGGCGGCGTCTTCGATACGATCGAGCCTTTCGCCGGCCAGCTCGCACGCACTGGCCGCGCGCCCTGGAACCGGCGATCGATGCTCAAACTCATCGGCCAGGCGCTTCTGGCTCAGCATCGCATCTCCGGCCGCGTCGCGGTCGAGGAAAAGCCCGATATTCTCTGGGATCATCCGAGCCTGGAGCGGCTCTATGCGCGGCTTGAGGACGAATATGAATTGAATGAGCGCGCCAAGGCGGTGACGCAGAAATTGAATGTCATTGTCGAGACGGGTCAGACGCTGACAGACATTCTCGATGTCGATCGCTCGACACGGCTTGAGGCGATCATCATCTTCCTCATTCTCGCTGAGGCGCTGATCACGCTGTTGCAGATTTTTCTCGGCCATTTTGGCCGTGGCTGAACCGCGAGCACCAAGACGGTAGAAATAAGAAGGTGGGCCGGGCAAAAGCCCGGCCCACCTCAACGCGAGGCTTTGCCGACGGGGTGGCAAAAGACCTCGGATTCCTCATTTGCCCGACCCTAGTCCGGGCGAGCTTAAACGCGCGTTAAGCGCGTAGACTGTGCTTGCCCAAGGGGCGAACCGTGCTCGCCTGCGGCCCCTTGATGCCCAGTCCCTCGACGAAGGAGACGTGGCTGCCGACATCAAGCTTGTCGAAAGCGTGCTCGATGACGCTGTTGCGATGGAAATAGATCTCGCGATCGTCGGCGGTCCGGATGAAGCCAAAGCCTTCGGCGCGATCGATTTTGATAACCGTGCCCATTGGCGCTGCCTCATGGGATTTCACGTCGCCTTCAAGTTCCTGGACCTGCTCTTCGAGCTGGCGACGCGCCCGTTTGAAGGCCTCGTCGAGCGCGAAACGGGCATCGCGGAAACGCTCATCGGCGGGCGGCGTCCGCGCTGCGATGACGCTGCGCCGATCGGGCAAAGACAGTTCGACATGGACTTCATATTGTCCGCTTGTCTTATGGTGCTCGCTCGGCGCCTTGATCGCGACGCGGCAAGAGATGATATGTCCCCAGCGCTTCTCGAGCTTGCCGATCAACTCCTCGGCGCGCTCGCGCAATTTGGGCGACGGTTCCATTCCCTGGAAATCGATTTGGGCGGGAACCTCCATGATCCTCTCCTTCTGTCTTTAAGCTCTTCATCCATCTCCGCAGAAACGCGGACGATCTCGCCTAAGTTGCAGGGAATTTTAGAGAGGCGCTTGAGGAACTCATTGAGCGATATCAAATCGGACGAATTTGCCGCGATTTGGCTTTTGTGGCCGATCCGCTCGAACGCGCGCCTTGACGCGCCGAAGCCGGCGCGTTTCCCTCCGTTCATGTGCAATCTCTATAGTCTCACCAAAGGCCAGGCGGCGATCCGCGCTTTCTTTCGCGTTTCCCGCGATTTGACCGGCAATCTGCCGCCCATGCCAGCGATCTTTCCGGATGGTATGGCGCCGATCGTGCGCGGAGCCGGCGAACGGCAGATGGAGATGATGCGCTGGGGAATGCCCTGCCCGCCGCAGTTCGGCATGGTGCCCGTCACCAACATCCGCAATTCCAAGAGCCTGCATTGGCGGCCCTGGCTTGGGCCCGAGAGCCGATGCCTCGTGCCCGTCACATCCTTCTGCGAATGGAGCGATTCAAAGCCGAAGATCACACATTGGTTCGCGTTGAGCGAGGAGCGGCCGCTCTCTGCTTTCGCTGGCCTCTGGTGCCGCTGGCATGGCCTGCGCGGCACGAAAGCCAATCCGATCGAAGGCGAACATCAGCTCTTTGGATTTCTGACGACGGATTCAAACGACCTCATGCGGCCCATTCACGCCAAGGCGATGCCGGTCGTTCTTTCGACCGAAGAGGAATTCGGCCTCTGGCTCAATGCGCCGATCGAGGAAGTGCTCAGGCTGCAACGCCCGGCGCCGAACGATCTCTTGCGCATCGTGGCAAGAGGCGAGAAGAGCGACGGCGACGCCGCGGTGATCGCGCCGTGACTATCGCCGGCCTCGCGGCATCATGTGCCACAGCACGAGACCCGCAGCGCTCAACCGCGGAGCGCTGCCAACACGGCCAAGTGTCAGCAGAAATTCGGCGAGGGGTTTCAGCCAAAAGTCACGCAAAGCCCAGTGCTGCGGCCTGAAATAATCGACACGGTATTTCTGGCAATCGTATTTGTTGGCGGCGATTTCATCGGCCTCCATGCGGCCCATGAAGGGTACCACCACGGCCCGTTTCTCGGCGCCCGCCGATTGGCGCTCATCATGGTCAGCAGCGCTCATTATTGTGCCATTGAGAAAATAATCGGCGATCCGGCATGCTGGATCCTCGCCGATGAATTTCGGATACTCGACCCACACGTTCGGCCGCATGTCGGCCTCAATGAAATAGAGCTTGCCGTCGCGTTTGGCGCGAAGGCAGCTGATGTTTGTGAAACCATTCGCGCCCAGAGCTTTCCCGAGCTTTTCGATGCCCTCGAAACAGTCGGCGTCGACGTCCTCCAAACGCAGGTATTTGCGCAGGACGCTCCTCGCGAAAGCATTGGGCCGCGACTCCAGGGCCTCCGAATAGGCGAAAAAGATCGGCTTGCCCTTCTGGAAAAAACCACTCAGGTCGAGGAGCTGGCCGTCGATCCATTCCTGGACGAGAGCTGGAAAGACGATCTTCTTGGCGTATCGGTCGATTGCCTCGGGCGTCTCGCACAGAAAAACACCCCGTCCACCCCCGGAAGAATCGTTCTTGATGACGAATGGACGCCCGAATTCGCGGGCGATCTTTTCGAGTTCTGTCCTGTCTTGGGCGATCCAGAACAACGGCGAATTGATGTTATGTGCCGCCAGAACTTTCGAGAGACCGATTTTCGAATAGATATGGACCCAGTTTTCGCGCGCAACGACTGGCAGCAGTCTTGCCTTTTCGTCATCGGACAGCGGAGCACGGAGAATTTCGGCCAACGTCCTGTCGTCGCCGGCTACAATCAAGTCATAGCCCTGGCCGGCTCTTTGGTTGGCTATTTTGATCACGGATTCGGAGTTTGGGGCACGGTAGAAATTGTTGACGTTGCGGCACCGCACCATCGCTTTTTTGTTGGAAACGACATCGACCGTGAAGCCGGCGCGCGACAGCAATGTCGGAATTGCTCCCATTGACTCGACATAATGCCCGTAAAGCAAGGCTCTCACTACAAGTCCCCCAATTTACGCGTGAAAACTGCGTCTATTTGTAGGGAGGTAGGATAAAACCTGAAACCAGGATCGACAAGCCGGTCACGGGTCTTGGAAGACGTTGTTCCCTTTCTGGGGATATATTAGGATTGAGCGGCCAGCGCTGACAGCGGGGATCGATCATGCGCAAGATTCTTCTCAGATTCGCTGCTGTGGCTTTGGCGCTGACGATCGCATGGCCCGCGAACGCGAAACATCATCATGATTATGATGACGCCGCGCCTGGGCTGGCGGGCACGACGATCCTCATCATTCGTCATGCGGAAAAGCCGGCGGATGAAGCGACTGGCGGCCCCGGCCTTGCTCCGGCGGGGGTGACGCGGGCGCAAGACTACGCCGACTACTTTCGCCATTTCCAAGTGGACGGACTGCCTGTCAAGATCGATACGCTCATTGCCACAGCCGATTCCGACGAGAGTGCTCGCCCGCGTTTGACGCTCGAACCGCTGAGCAAAGCGCTGGGGATTCCGATCCAGCAGCCCTTCGCCGACAAAGAGGTGAAGGACCTCGCGCGCTGGCTTGAGGATGGGAAACCCAACCGCACCATCCTGATCGCGTCGCATCATGGCAAACTGCCGAAACTTTTGTATGAACTCGGCGCCGATCCCGACGAAATCTTGCCCGATGGGGAATGGCCGCAAGACACATACGACTGGGTGATCGTGCTGCGCTATGACAGCGACGGCGAGTTGTCCGTATCGAAAAAGGTGGCTGAGCCGGCCGACCTCAAGGATTAGGTTTGGGCGCGAAGCTCGATCCTATTTGCTGTTTGCCAGCAGCGCATGAATAGCAGCCACCACTTGCGCGCCTTCGCCCACGGCACTCGCCACGCGTTTCGTCGAAGACGCGCGAACGTCGCCGATCGCAAAGACGCCCGATAGACTCGTTTCAAGCGGTGTGCGAGAGCCCCCGTCTTCAGGCGCGCTCCTGCCGGTCAAAACAAAACCCTTGTCGTCGACGTTGACGCTGCAATCTTTCAGCCAATCGGTATTTGGATCGGCGCCGATGAATAAAAAGAGGTGACCAACAGGGATCTCTTCCGGTGTTTTCTGGTCTTTGCGTTGGACGACGACGGCAGAGATCGTCTCTCCGGGTCCCTCGACGATCTTTTGGACCTCCGTGCGAAAATGCTTGGTGACGTTGGGCAATGCGTTGATGCGGTCGATCAAGTAATGCGACATCGAGGCTTCGAGTCCATCCGCGCGAACAATCAGATGCAAATGCTTGACGCGCGGCGACAGATAAGCGACCGCCTGCCCCGCCGAATTGCCCGCGCCGACGAGCGCAACGTCGGATCCAGCGCATAACTTCGCTTCAATCGGCGAGGCCCAATAGGACACCCCGCCGCCTTCGAAGCGCGAAAGATTTTCGATCTCTGGGCGCCGGTAGCGCGCACCCGATGCAATAACGACTGTTCGCGCCATCATGCGTTGGCCGTTCGAGAGATCGAGCGTGAAACGGCGCGTTTCGGGGCTGCCCTTATAAGTGAGGCTTCGAACCTCGATCGGGATGGCAATCTCCGCGCCGAATTTTTGTGCTTGCGCGAAGGCGCGAGCCGTTAGTGCGTGTCCTGAAATACCGGTCGGAAAGCCGAGATAGTTTTCGATCCTTGCTGAAGCGCCCGCCTGGCCGCCAAATCCGCGGCCATCGAGCACCAAGGCCGAAAGTCCCTCGGATGCAGCGTAGACCGCCGTTGCCAACCCCGCAGGCCCCGCTCCGACAACTGCCACATCGTAGACGATATTCGGATCAAGGTCCGGCATCATGCCAAGACATTGCGCGGCTTCCGCGTCGCTCGGCCGTTTGAAAAGCGCTCCGTTGGGACAGATCAGAACAGGCAAATCATTGTCGACCAGGCCCAAACGCTCGACCATCGCATTGCCTTCTTCGTCATTGTCGACGTCGAGAACTGTGAAGGGATATCCGTTGCGAGCGAGAAAGCTCTGGATTCGGAGGAGATTGACCTCGCTTGCGCGGCCAACGAGTATCGATCCAGTGCCGCCCTCGGCGATCAGCGAAGTGCGTCGCAGAATGAACGCGCGCATGATGATCTCGCCGACCTCGGCGGAGCCGATGATGAGTGCCCGCAAATGCGGGGCATCGAAGGCAAGGGCTTCGCAGCCGTTTGGACCCGCCCGGCCCTCGGCCAAAGACGCGCGCCCGGCAAGTTGGCTGAGCTCGCCTGTAATGGAGCCTCTGTCGTGCTCGACGATCAGGCTTTCCTGCCCAGCGCTGTCATGGCGATAGACTTCAACCTCGCCGTCAAGCACGATAAACGACGATGCGTTGCGCTCGCCCTGCCGGAACAGCGGCTTATTGGGTGCAAAGCGTTGGGGTGGCCCGCACGCGAACCGACGTGCTTGCTCTATCTGGTCTTTCGCGAGATGCGGAAAAATTTGATCGCGGCGCGTGTCGACGACGCTCATGTCTGCACTCTTAGTATCAACCTAGGTTTTATATGCGTGCCCAATTTGTACCCAACAGGCGCGAGCGCATTTGGGAAGTACGGGCGACATGTTCAAACTCACCTAGTTACGATTGGGTTCGCCCTCCAATGTGGCTTTCTGGGCGCGCCAATAGGCAAGCTCCGCCGCGAACCCGTTTTGAGCGTCAGAGGAATTGGCGGGAATTGTTGACCACGAGAAGTTGCCGTCGCCGCCGAGCATGGTTTGTATGAGGGCACCCTCAAGCTTCGCGTCCATCGTGCTCAGATAGAAAGACGCGCTCTGAGCATTCATTTTGAAAATGATAACCCGTATCGCCGCGGTTCCCGGTTCTCCAAATACGTTGAAGACGTGATTCCATCCATCTTTGTCAACATATGGAACTTCGTAGACAAGGCAGCCCCGCGCTCGTGACAAAACTAGCCCGAGAGTTTCGCAAGTTTTAGGTTTGAGAGCGACGTCCTTATATCCCTTGCGAAGGGTCAGCTTTACCAAGGCCTGTATCAGCTCCGCGTCTTGGGCCTGTGTCTGCGCAAAGGCATCACGCACGCCGACGGGTGACGCGGAGAAAATGCACCCCCATGCGGAAAATCCGAGCGCGGCCGAAAAAATCAGGATCAGTGTTTTGAAAAACTTTTCTTTCGCCATGATTTCCCTGGGACGGTCGAGAGTCAAAGTCTGGCAGGCCATGAGACCTTAAAGTGCTCGGCACCGCGCATTCGTGCAGGTGACGAACAGACCATCGAGCCGTAGGTTCTCAAATGCGGGATCGTAGGGAGGCTCATGGTAGGCGTTTGGCTCTCGGGAACGCTTCCCATACTCGCCACCCTATGACGTCGACATCCAGGTCCTCGCCAGTGGCCGTGTTGAGCCAGGCGCCCTCAGCGCGGTGACACGGGAATGGAAGCACGTAGGTGCCGTTGTGATCCTGGCACAACAGCTCGACTTCAAAATCGAGGCGCGGCTCTTGATCCGTGGTAAATTCGGAGAGTCGCTCGGCCCGCGTCACCATCGGCAAAACTCCTGCTGCAAAACTGGTTCGGTTCGTCGCTTCGCGCGGGTGGCGAAAAGGCCGGTCGGGCCGTAGCCTTTGAGATGAGCAATGGTCGGCGAAGCGGGCAGCATTGCGATCGGTTTCCACAGCTTCCAGACTTCAGTTTATCGCGTTCACTGGCGGCCGTGCGCATCCATCCCGTATATCAGATAAAAGTTGGGTACGATGCCGACGCAGTTCAAAATATTCTTGTCAATCATTGGCACCGCTGGCGCGCCCAAGGGGAATCGAACCCCTGTTTTTGCCGTGAAAGGGCAACGTCCTAGACCGCTAGACGATGGGCGCGTGAGGGCATGACGCCCTATTCGGTGGGACGCGTGAGATATAAAGGCCCGCGCCTGCCCTGGCAAGCGCTCAAGCCTTCCGCCCCGGCTCATTCAAGGCGAAATCGATCAACCGCAGCTGCACGCGTTCGCGCCCGTTCCATTGATCGAGCATGAGCGTGCCGGCAAGATGCAGAGAAGCGCCGCGCGCCGCTTTCAGCGCTTCGCCGAGCGGTTGGCCAACGGCGCGGAAAAGAATGCCTTCAATGCTCGCGCCGTCGCCCGCTTTGGCGCGCCAGCGTAAATGGCCCTGCCCCACTTCGCCGATATCGACAAGCCGATGCGCGGGAAAGACGAAGATCGGTTCGGGATTGCCGGCGCCATAAGGCCCGGCGCGTTCGAGCGCCGTATAAAGCTCGGCATGGGCACCGGCGGCGGTCAGTGCCGCATCGATGACGAGCGCCTCGTCTGCACGCGCCGCCTCAATGGATGTCGCGAGACGCGATGTGAGAAAAGCGCGGAACTCTTCCAATTTTTCGCGCGGCAGCGTGATGCCCGCGGCCATCGCATGGCCGCCGCCTTTGACGGCAAGGCCTTCTTCCACCGCGGCACGCACCGCCTTGCCGAGATCGACGCCCGTGATCGACCGGCCAGATCCTGTGCCGATCGCGCCATCGAAGGCGATGGCAAAAGCGGGCTTGCGGAATCTCTCCTTGAGACGCGCGGCGATGAGGCCGACGACGCCCGGATGCCAGCCTTCGCCCGCGACGACGATCACAGGCGACGCATCGTTCTCCGCACCCTGATAGAGCGCTTCGGCGAGTGCCTCTTCGAGCGCGGCCGTTTCGATGGCTTGCCGTTCGCGGTTGAGGCGATCGAGCTGTTCGGCGATGCGTCGGCCCTCGATCGAGTCCGTCAGCGCAAGCAACTTCGCGCCCAACGCCGCATCGCCAATGCGTCCGCCCGCATTGATGCGCGGGCCGATGAGGAATCCCAGATGCGAGACTTTCGGCGGCCCGTCCGTGCCTGCGACATCGAAGAGCGCGCAGAGCCCGGGCCGGCCGCGTCCTTTCATCAGCGCGAGGCCCTTGGTGACAAAGGCGCGATTGAGCCCCGTCAGCGAGGCGACATCGGCGACGGTTGCGAGCGCGACAAGATCGAGGCCTTTAAGAAGATCGGGCTCGGGCCGCGCCGCGTTCCAAAATCCGGATTCGCGCAGAAGACGATTGACCGCAACGAATGTCATAAAGACGACGCCCGCGGCGCAGAGTTGGCCGAGCCCCGAGAGATCGTCTTGCCGGTTCGGATTGACGACAAGCGCGTCGGGCAGAACTTCAGGCGCCTGATGATGATCGAGAACGATCACATCCAGCCCGAGGCGCTTGGCCTCGGCGAGGGGCTCGATGCTCGTCGTGCCGCAATCGACGGTGACGAGGAGCTTCGCGCCCTGCCCGGCGAGCGCGGCAATCGCCTGCGCGTTCGGGCCATAGCCTTCGAAGATGCGATCCGGAATATGAATCAGAAACGGCGTGCCGGCGGCGCTCAGAAAATCGGCGAAGAGCGCCGCCGAACACGCGCCATCGACATCGTAATCGCCGAAGATCGCGATCGTCTCGCCGGATTCGATTGCGGCGGCAAGGCGCTTCGCGGCCGGTTCCATATCGGCGAGACGATAAGGGTCCGGCATCAGCCGGCGCAATGTCGGATCGAGAAATTCCGGCGCCTCATCGGGGAGAACGCCGCGGCCCGCGAGCACGCGCGCGAGAAGATCAGAATGGCCGTGAAGCTGCATCATCGCCTGCGCGCGCGCCTGCCCCGTAGCATCGAGCCGGTCGCGCCAGCGCCTGCCGAGCGCGGAGCGCTCGACGCCGAGAAAGGCGCGAGTTTTGGCCAAGAGCGATGAGTCGGGCACGCCCGAGCTTAGCGGGTTCGATCCGGAAAATCAGCAAAGATCGCCGGAGCGCGGCGAGCGAATTTGCGGTTCATTTCTTCATGTGCACGCGCGCCGCAGCGACGATTTTTTTAAAGCCATTGTAGTCGGGCGCCGCCGCGACAAGATAGGGGCCGATCAAAAAGACCGGCGTGCCGCGAAAGCCCATGGCGAGCGCCTGCGCATTGTTGCGCTGGAGTAAAGTGCCGATGTCGACGATATGATCGCCCATATCTTTTTTGAGCGGCGCGAGATCGACGCCCGCCGCAGCGACGGCCTTGTCCATCACCGCTTTGTCGTCGCCCTCGTGCTCGCCCGGCGGCACATGCATCAGCGCCCGATGCACGATCTCATATTTGCCTTCATATTTCGCGGCGAGCGCGAGTTCGGCACCGTAAAGCGACGTGTCCGCGAGGATCGGCCAATCTTTATAGACGAGCCTAATATGGCCGTCGTCCTCCACCAGTCTCAGTAAGGCGGGATCGGCTTTTTTGCAGAAGGGGCAATTATAGTCCTCGAAGGCGACGATCGTGATATCGCCCTTGGGATTGCCGACAACGGGCGCATCGGGATCGTTGAGGATCGCGTCGAGCGTTAAATCCTCGGGCCTCAAGCCGCCGCCCAGCTCTTGCGCGCGCGCAGACGCCGCGAGAGCGAGGAGCGCGCCGAACGCGATGACAAGGCGAAGGCCAATCGGCCGCATGCCATTCTCCTTCAAAGACACTGCACTCACTCGGCGGCGCGCGCCTGCCACATCATGATGCAGAACAGGCTTGCGCCAATAAGCAGGCCCAGCGATCCGATGATCGTCGGCAGCATTGGGCCATTGCTCAAGGTGAACATGAGTCCGATCATTGTGATCGGCGTCGAGACGACGAAAATCCAGAACTGATAGGGCGCAAGGCGCGAGGTCTTCATCGCCGGCCATTGCCGAAGGCAAATCCAAAGATTGCATGACACGCAAAACCGACAAGATTGATATGCGCGTGAACGGGCATGTATTGAAAATTGTTGGCAATACCCATGGCGATGCCGAAAACCATGCCCAAGGCCAGCCAGGTTGCGCCGATTGCGACATAGGTCGAATCGATCTTTGTCATCGTCCCCTCCCAGATCAGTTTTCGTTTTTGCTTCGGCTTTTCTATGAAAGCTCGAATGCGATTCAATCCAGCTTGAACTTGCCCATCTCGCGATGTTCGCCGGCGATCTTGCGCACCGTGCCGGAGACCGAGCGATAGATCAGCGTCTCGGTACGAATCACATCCTTGTCGAAAATGACGCCTTGCAGCAGCGGACCATCGGTCACACCGGTGAGGGAGACGATGACATCGCCTGAGGCCAGTTCCTTCATGTCATATTTCTTATGCGGGTCTTTGACGCCCATGCGGCCCGCGCGCTCGAGCTTTTCTTCCGTGTCGAGAATGAGCCGGGCCTGCATCTGGCCGCCGACGCAGCGAAGAGCGCCCGCAGCCAGCACGCCCTCCGGCGCACCGCCGATGCCCAGATAGAGATCGATCCCGGTCTCCGGCTGCGCCGTAAAAATGATCCCGGCCACATCGCCGTCGGGAATGATGCGCACCGCGCAACCGATGCGCCGGCAATCCTCGATGATTTTCTTGTGCCGGTCGCGATCGAGCACAAGCACGGAAATCTCATGCGGGTTGACGCCCTTCGCCTTGGCGAGCGCGCGAATGTTTTCTTCCGGCGTCATGTCGAGATCGACAATGCCATGCGGATAGCCGGGGCCGACAGCGATCTTGTCCATATAAACGTCGGGCGCGTTCAAGAGCGAGCCTTGCGCCGCCATCGCCATCACGGCGATCGAGCCCGGCATGTCGCGTGCACAGAGCGTCGTGCCTTCGAGCGGATCGACGGCGATATCGACCTTCGGCCCCGAGGCCGTGCCGAGCTTCTCCCCGATATAAAGCATGGGCGCGCGATCGCGCTCGCCTTCGCCGATGACGACCGTGCCGTCGATCGGCAGACGGTTCAATTCGCGGCGCATGGCATCGACGGCCGCCTGATCGGCCGCTTTCTCATTGCCTCGGCCGCGTAGCCGCGCGGCGGAGACGGCGGCGCGTTCGGTCACGCGCACGAGTTCGAGGGTCAAAATGCGATCGACGATATCCTGGCTGCTGACAACGAGATCGACCACCTGATGTCCCTTCCCTCTTCCTAATCGCGTTCGATTCGGATCACTTGCGGCTTCTCGGCGATGAAACCGTCTTTGACGACGGCTTCGAGCGCCTGATGAATCATCTTCTCATAGGTCGCATGGGTGATGAGAATGACCGGCACGGCCTCGGCCTGTTTTGCTTTTTCGCCCGGCCCCCGGCGTTGCATGATGCTTTCGAGCGAAATGTCGCACTCGGCCATGCGCGTCGCGATCGCCGCCGCGGCACCCGGGCGATCATAGACATAGAGACGGATGTAATAGCCGCCCTGATGCATCTGCAGCGGCGCGCGGTCGAGCGGCGCGAGCGAGGCGACCGGTAGGCCGAACGGCGCGATATGCGTGCCGCGCGCAATATCGGCGATATCGGCGACGACGGCCGACGCGGTTGCTTCGCCGCCCGCGCCTGGCCCGATCAGAGTCAATTCATGGATCGCGTCGGCATCAATCGTCACCGCATTCGTCACGCCCATCACCTGCGCAATAGCCGAGGAGCGCGGCACCATGCTCGGATGCACGCGCTGCTCGATGCCGGCATCGGTGCGATTGGCGACGCCCAGGAGTTTGATGCGATAGCCGAGGTCGGCGGCGGCTTCGATGTCGGCGGGCGTGATCGATTCAATGCCTTCGATGGCGATGGCATCGGGATCGATCGTCGTGCCGAAAGCGAGCGCCGTCAGAATGGCGAGCTTATGCGCCGTGTCGTAGCCGCCGATATCGAAACTGGGATCCGCCTCCGCATAGCCGAGGCGCTGCGCTTCTTTCAGACATTCGGCAAAGGAAAGCCCCTCGGCCTCCATCCGGCTCAGAATATAATTGCAGGTGCCGTTGAGGATTCCGTAGACGCGCTCGATCGTGTTGCCGGCCAAAGCCTCGCGCAGCGTTTTGACAATCGGGATTCCGCCAGCGACGGAGGCTTCGAAGCCGAGCGCGACTCCCTTTTCTTCGGCGCGCTTGGCGAGCGCCAAGCCGTGCTGGGCGAGCATCGCCTTATTGGCGGTGACGACGGATTTACCGGCGTTGAGTGCCGCTTCGACCGCGGTGCGCGCCGGGGCTTCGGCGCCGCCGATCAGTTCGACGAAGCAATCGATCTCGGGCGAGACAGCGAGTTCTGCGGCGTCGTCATACCAGCGGAACGACGCGAGATCGATGCCACGGTTTTTGCCACGCTCTTTGGCGCAGATTCCGGCGATTGCGATCGGCCTGCCCGTCATTGCGGCGAGCGCCGAGGCGCGCCGGTGCAAAAGCCGCACGACGGCAAGGCCCACGGTGCCGAGACCGGCGATGCCGACGCGCAGAGGTGGCAACATGAAAGGCACGCCTTGAAGCGAGAAGCCGAAATCGTGCCGCTGACGACACCGGCAGCTTAGTGCCCGAATTCACAGGGAGGATCAAGAATGCTCTCGGCTCAGGCTTAAGGCCACGCCGAGGCAGATGGCTCAGCCTCCTCGAACCTCGGCCCGCGTGCGGCCGGAGGGCGATTTCAACAGCCAATGCGGATCAAACCAGCGGTCGGCTTCACCTTCATAAGGCAGGCGGTTGATGTCCCAGAGCCGAATATAGGGCGCGTAAGCCTTATACACGGGCGGCCCGCCGCCGATGAAGACGACGCGGTCCTGGAATCGCGCCAGAACATCTTCGGGCGGCTCGGACGAGCGGATTTCGATAAAGTCCCTGTCCTTGAACGCCCATTCCGGCACGGAGGCGAAGGTCTTCGGCCCTAAGATGATGACATGGCCACGGGTCAATTCGAAGAAGCGCTCAACGTCTTCGACAAAGGCTTTCTCGCGGTTGCCTTCCCACGGCAGGCGGCCGTTGAGGCCGAACTGGCCTTGCTGGCCGATGGCAATCACCGCTCTGACATCCGGCATCATTCGCTCCTTCTACGGAATTCGCGCGCCGAACGCCAGCGTGGGCGCGGGGATCGCGGCAAGGCCGCCTCTTGCCAAAGGCCGCCGCCGCCGCCAAAAGCAGGCCAATGCTTCATCTCAACGACATCACGCTGCGGCTTGGCGCGCGGCTCTTGTTCGATCACGCCACGGCGGCGCTGCCCGAGCGCGGGCATATCGGCTTCGTCGGCCGCAACGGCGCCGGCAAGACGACGTTGTTCAATCTGATCGCTGGCGACCTCTCCCCGGACGACGGCTCCATCTCCTTGCCCCGACATGCGCGCATCGGCCGAGTCGAGCAAGAGGCGCCCGGGGGCCCCGGCTCGCTCATCGACTTCGTGCTTTTGGCCGATCGTGAACGCGCCGCGCTGACTGAAGAAGCAGAGACCGCGCAGGACCCGCATCGCATCGCCGAGATTCAAACGCGTCTTGTCGATATCGATGCGCATTCGGCCCCAGCGCGTGCCGCCGCGATTCTTTCCGGCCTCGGCTTCGACGATGCGGCGCAAAAGCGCGCGCTCGATGAATTCTCCGGCGGCTGGCGCATGCGCGTCGCACTCGCGGCCGTGCTCTTCTCCGCGCCCGATCTTCTGCTCCTCGACGAGCCGACAAACTATCTCGATCTCGAAGGCACGTTGTGGCTCGTCGATTATCTACAACACTATCCCGGCACGATCCTCGTCATCAGCCACGATCGCGATCTTTTGGACGATGTCGCCGACCATATTCTTCATCTCGATCAAGCGAAGCTGAGTCTCTGGCGCGGCAATTATTCAGGCTTCGAGAAACAGCGGCGCGAGCAGCAGGCGGTGCAAGCGAAACTGCAGAAGAAGCAGGAAGAACAGCGGAAGCATTTGCAGGCCTTCGTCGATCGCTTTCGCGCCAAGGCAACCAAGGCCGCGCAGGCGCAATCGCGCCTCAAAATGCTGGCGAAGTTGGAGCCGATCGCCGCGATCGTCGATGGCCAGGTTCTACCCTTCGATCTTCCCTCGCCGCAAAAGCCGCTGAGCCCGCCGATCGTTGCCATGGACAATGCCGCGGCGGGCTATGACGGCAAGCCTGTGCTGCAACGCCTGTCGCTGACGATTTCGGATGATGACCGCATCGGCCTATTGGGCGCCAACGGCAACGGCAAATCGACCTTCGCCAAGCTTGTTGCCGGACGGCTTGCCGCGCTCTCGGGCCAAGTGCTGCGCTCATCGAAACTCGACGTCGGCTTTTTCGCGCAGCATCAGGTGGACGATCTCAATCTTACGGCGACGCCCTATCAATGCGTCGCGGCACTAATGCCAGAGGCGCCGGAATCGAAAGTGCGGGCGCGCGCCGCGCGGATGGGTTTTCCCAATGTGAAGGCCGACACCAAGATCGCGCATCTCTCAGGCGGCGAGAAAGCGCGGCTGTTGATGGGGCTTGCGACATTTAACGGCCCGCATCTGCTCATCCTCGACGAGCCGACCAACCATCTCGATATCGACAGCCGCGCCGCACTGATCCAGGCGATCAACGACTATGCTGGCGCCGTCATCCTCGTCTCGCATGATCGCTATTTGCTCGAGGCCTGCGCCGATCGGCTGTGGCTCGTCGATTCCGGAACGGTCAAACCCTTCGCCGGCGACATGGACGACTATAAGAAATTGGTGCTTGAGAAATCCGGGTCAGCGAGCGCGAAGGCGGAGCCCCCCACGCCAAAGCCGCCGCCCGTGCGCGCGGCCAAAGGCGCCCCGTCGCTCAAAAAACGCCTCAGTTCGGCGGAAGAAAAAATGACGCGATTTCAGGAGCTTCTGAAGCGCGTTGACAGTGCGCTTGCAGATCCAGACGCCTTCCTCAACGAACCTGTGAAGGCCGCGCAATTGGCCAAGCAGAGGAGTGAGTTGGCGGCAGCTCTTGCCACGGCGGAAGAAGAATGGCTGGCGCTTTCAAGCGCGGTGGAAGCGCAGGCGGGGTGAAGAGATTCAGAAATGTTAGTCCTGAAACGCACACCTTCGCCTAACGCCGCATTTTGAGAGTCACGCGATCGCGAACAAAACTCAGGAGAGGTTGTTTGCGACGGCGTTGAACTTGTTGGCTACGTTCTTACCAAGGCTTGACACCGCGCCAATGATGACGACGGCGATGAGACCGGCGATCAGGCCATATTCAATGGCCGTCGCACCAGATTCGTCTTTCAGAAAGGACCACATGATTTACTCCTCCAACAAACTGTTAGGCGAGCAATAGAATAACGGCGCAACACCCAACAAGGTGTTAATTCTGCGCTTCCAGTCACAGCGACTTCGATTGTTGGGAAACTCCAACTTATTATGAATGCTTCAATTTGTTTGGAATGGTGCGCCTGACGTTGCTCTACGCCAACGCTGAGCAAGGAAGAGGCGGATGGCGAAGCGAGGCAATGAATTCACAGCGGCGCTTGCCGCAGGCGGAAAAAGAAGGGGTGGCGCTTTCGCGAGAGAGGACCAGCACGCATCCCCTTACGGAATCGAAACCACATTTTTTGCCTGGGCAGTTTTGATTGTTGGGAAACTCGAAATTACGCGGAATGCTTAAATTGTTATGAACTGTCGTACGCAGCGCGGACGGGGCGCAATGGCTGGGCCGTCGAAAGCGCCAAGCCGCCCTTTTCAACGGCGCGCGGCCATTGCCGGCCGAGCCTTACAAGCCTGCTACCCCCTGCCGGCGCGTTTGACCAGGCTCAACGAGATCCATGAAAGTCCCCTCTAGTCTTCTGCCCATAGCTGAAGGAGTTCACGCTCATGGGGTGTTCGGGACGACACGTCTTTGTCGGCGCAATGGTTGCTGCGACAGTTTTGGCCATTCCAGGCGTCATTGGCATCACGCCTGCCGCCGCCAAATCCAAGCCGCCGACGACTCTCTGCCTGAGTGAGAGCGCCACGATTTCCGTGGACGATCGGATCGGAAGTTGCACAGCGCTGATTCGGTCGGGCCATTTGAGCGGACATGATCTGGCGCTTGCCTACGCGACCAGGGGCAGTACATATCTCTATCAAAAAGGCGATTACGACCGCGCCATCGCCGATCTCACTGTCGCGATCCGGCTCGATCCCAAGAATGCCTTCGACTACAACGCTCGCGGCTATGCCTACGGCAGCAAAAGCGACTATGACCGCGCGATTACCGACTTCAACGAGGCGATCCAGCTCAATCCGAAGTGGGGCTTGGCGTTCAAATATCGCGGCAATGCATATTTGAAGAAGGGCGATTTCGACCAAGCCATCGCCGACTATACGCAAGCGATTGAGATCGATCCCAAAGACAATTACGCCTACGACAACCGCGCCTTCGCCTATTTCGAAAAGAACGACTACGACAAGGCGATCGCCGACTGCAATGAGGCGATCCGGCTGGCGCCGAACGACGACACCGCATTTTTCGTGCGCGGCGGCTCCTATCTCGGCAAGGACGAGTACGATCATGCCGTCGCCGATCTGACGGAAGCCGTTCGACTCGATCCGAAAAGTGCGGCCGGCTATGAAACCCGCGCCGCCGCCTATCGCAAGAAAGGCGATTATGACCGCGCGATTGCGGATTATAGCGAAGGACTCCGGCTCGAGCCAAACAATGCCGAAATACATTACTGGCGTGGCTATTGCTATCTCTTGAACAACGAAGAGGACCACGCGATCGCCGATTACAGCGAAGCGATCCGATTGAACCCAAAACTCGCCTTGGCCTTCAACGACCGCGGCATCGCCCACAGCAACAAAGGCGACTACGGTCCCGCGATCGCGGATTTCAACAAGGCGATCGGAATCGATCCAAAATACGACTACGCCTACAACAACCGCGGCTATACCTATCTGGCGAAGGGCGACTATCGCCAGGCGATCACCGATTTTAGCGCGGCGATCCAACTCGCTCCGAAATATTCTGTCGCCTATCTCAACCGCGGCATGGCCGATCTCTACGGCGGCGCGCTGCCAAAGGCGCTGGCCGATCTCGATCAGGCAACCATTCTCGACCCTCACGACCCCTACGCGGCTTTGTGGCTCGACATCGTGGACAAGCGCAGCAACCTCCCAGGCAGGCTCGATCAGGCGATCAAGGACATCGACAGGACAAGCTGGCCCGGTCCGATCCTCGATCTCTACCTCGGCCGACTGACGCCCGAGGCGCTTCTTGCCGCAACCGATGATCCGGACGCTACAAAAAAGCAAATACACGTTTGCGAAGCCAATTTCTTCAGCGGTGAAATGCTGATCCACGCCGACAAAGACAAGGCAAAAAAGCTGTTTCAGACGGCGGCGGCCGAGTGCCCGAAACGCCTCGTTGCATCATGGGCCGCGAAGATCGAACTGAACGCGCTCGGCGGAAGTTATTAAAGGCGGCGGGCGGCAGTTCCGCCGACGAGCAGAACTTCCGCGTCCGGCGATGTCTTCGAAGCCGACGGTTAAGACGGCTGCTGCACGCTCATCGCCTTGGGATCGGCCAACTCTTCACGCGTGAGCGAGCCGTCCTCGATGTAAAGGATCCTGTCCGCAAATCCGAATAGACGCTGATCGTGCGTCACCACCAGAACGGCGCGGTCTCGCTCTTTGGCGATCGCCGAGAGGATCGCCATGGTCGTCTGACCATTGGAGGCGTCCAGCGCTGCGGTCGGCTCGTCGGCGAGAATGGCCGAAGGCTCGGCTACGATGGCGCGCGCAATCGCAACCCGCTGTTGCTCTCCGCCGCTGAGCTCGCGCGGGAATGATGCCATTTTGGTGCTCAAGCCGACGCTGTCGAGCACCTCTCTGGCTTTCGCGATCGCTTTGGGTCCCTGCTCACCACGCACCTCAAGCGCCAACTGCACATTTTCCGCGGCTGTGAGGGTGGAAAACAGGTGATAGGACTGGAATACGAAGCCGATATGCTGGCGCCGGATCTTCGCGAGCTCGTCCGGACGCGCACCGGTGGTGGAGGTGCCGCAAATGCGAACCGTCCCGCCTGTCGGTGCGAGCATGCAGCCGAGAATCGACAGCAGCGTGGTCTTGCCGCTGCCGGACGGTCCCATCAACATCGTCAATTTGCCGCTGCTCAGGGTCAGGCTGACACCCTTCAGCGCCCGCACCTGCGCCGGCCCGGTGCCAAGAACCTTGCTGACATTTGCCGCTTCTATGACGGGCTCGGTCATCGGTTCAGCACAATCGCAGGATCGACGCGAATGACTCGAAGAATCGCGGCGAACGCCGAGACGACGCACATGACGACAGTGACCACGAACAGTTCGATCATCAAACTGGGCGTGATCATAATCTGCAATGCGCTCTTCGCGGTGAAATGGACAATGGCGGTCCCGATCAATGCCGCAATGGCAAAACCGATGACGGCGCTGAGCACCGCCTGACAGATAATGACCTCGTAAATATAACCGTTGGAGGCACCGATGGCGCGCAGCGTCGCGAACTCGTAAAGGTGGTCTTTTGTGCTGGAAAAAAGCGTCTGGGCGACGACCGCAGTGCCGACAATGGCGCTAAGAATGACGCCGGCGAGAAGTGCGGCGCCGGCTCCTGTTCCGAAAAGCCAGAACGACCGACTACGTTGCCGGAACTGCTCCGGAGTAAGCGCCTGGATTCCGGTCATGTTAGAGAGAATATTCTGACGAATCTGCTCGATATCGGATTTTGGCTTAAGGCGAACCAGAAAATAACTGGTAAAGTTTGCCGGCAATCCGACGTAGGATCGCGCGCCGTCAAGATCGGTGAAGACATAGGGCGTCGTCGTGAAAGATCGAATGCCGTCTGTGACAACACCAACTTTTACCGCTAGGCCGCGAATTCGCGAGGTCGTGCCGACGCCGGACACTGCCAGCCGATCGGAGTAGGACCGGTCGACCGCCACCGTTCCGGGCGTCGTCAAACTTTGGACCGTGCCCTCCACGACGTTCCAAGGCGACAATCCACCCGCGGCGACGTCAGATCCGATGATGAACACTGGAGTCATGGCGCCATCCGGCAGACTCCAACCGGAAAACCCGACCACCACGGGCACGGCTTCGGTTACTCCATCGATCGCCACCAAGCTCTTTTGCATTCTCACTTTGAGCAGCGAGAGATCTTCGACACAATTCACGCCATTCGAAACAATCCAGAGATCGGTCGGGACGTGGTCGATCACAGTCGTAATCATGCGGCCGAAGCCGAAGTAAAGTCCCATCTGCACCATCACCAGGACCACCGAAAGCACGATGCCGATGAGTGACGCGACAAAGCGAAGCCGGTCCTGGAACAGATTTCGCGATGCGAGCGTGAAAACGAGTGACATATTTCAGAGAAACCCAACTCGGGCGGGACTGGCTCCCGCGTTCTGCCGTGCCATCGCTGGGCCGCATGTCCCGAGCTGACGATAAGATATTCTTATATGGAGCTCGCCGGGGCGACGCCCATTGATTTGTGTCAATGATCGTCGTTGCTTGAAGGGCGCGCGCCAGGCCAACTCATGACATGCAATGAGCGCTCTCGCCGCGCAATTTAACGGATCGAGCGCATCGAGCGCCTTGCGCGCCTCCGCCCGTCGCGCCTCAAATTCAGGCGACGCGAAATCGTATTTCACGCGCGTTTCTCCCAGCCGCGTTCGCCCTGTTGCCAATAGGCAAGCGTGTGGCCCTGATCCTTCAACGCCTTCCACTGCGCGCGCGCGGATGCGAGCTGATCGTCATCGCCGCCGTCGAAGACCAGGATGAGGCGCTCGTAACTTTCGCACGGCGCGCTCGCGACAAGGGCTTCAACATCGGCGCCGTCGATGAAAAGCCGCAGCCGCGCTCCATTCGGATTCTCGGGCCCCGTCGTCAGATAGACGGGCTGCATTTCCGCGTCGCCGTCGCGCGCGCGGCCGTGGGCGAGAAAGCTCGCCTCGGCATAAGTCCAGAGCAGATCATCGAGCGCGTCGAGCCGCTCATCGGCGGCAGCCTGCACGACAACGCGCCAGCCCCGCTCAAGCGCCTTTTCGAGAAGGCTCGGGAGAGCCTTTTCGAGCGGCTGATGCTGAAGGTGATAGAACCAGATTTCCGGCATGATTCCTGTCGCTTAGCGCCTCGCGCTAAGACTCGTAATATTTCTGCACGAGCCGGTCGAGCAGGCGCACGCCATAGCCCGAACCCCAGCTTTGGTTGGTGTCGCTTGCCGGCGAATTCATGCCCGTGCCGGCGATATCGAGATGCGCCCAGGGCGTCCCGTTCACGAAGCGCTGCAGAAATTGCGCGGCGGTGATCGAGCCGCCGTGGCGGCCGCCGGTGTTCTTCATGTCGGCGAATTTCGAATCGATGAGCTTGTCGTAAGCGGGCCCGAGCGGCAGGCGCCAGACTTTCTCGTTCGTCTCGTTGCCGGCAGCGACGAGGCGCTCGCTCAACTCGTCGTCGTTGGAAAAAAGCCCCGCATGTTCCTGGCCAAGCGCGACGACGATCGCGCCGGTCAAAGTCGCGAGATCGATCATGAACTGCGGCTTGTATTTGTCCTGCACATACCAAAGCACATCGGCGAGAACGAGGCGGCCCTCCGCGTCGGTGTTGATCACTTCGATCGTCTGACCGGACATGGATTTGACGATGTCGCCGGGGCGCTGCGCATTGGCGCCGGGCATGTTTTCGACGAGACCGATGGCGCCAACAACATCGACTTTCGCCTTGCGCGCGGCGAGCGTGTGCATGAGGCCGATGACGCAGGCGGCGCCCGCCATATCGCCTTTCATGTCCTCCATGCCGGCGGCGGGCTTGATCGAGATGCCGCCCGTGTCGAAGGTCACGCCCTTGCCGATGAAGGCGATCGGCCGCGACTTGCCCTGCTCTTTGCCTTCCTTGCCTTCCTTGCCTTCCTTGTCGTCCTTGCTCTCGTCTTTCTTCGTGCCGCGCCAGCGCATGATTACCATGCGGCTCTCGCGGTCCGAGCCTTGGCCGACGCCGAGCAGCGCGCCCATGCCGAGTTCGTCCATGTCCTTTTCATCGAAGACTTTAACTTCGATGCCAAGTTCCTCGAGTTCCTGCGCGCGGCGCGCGAATTCTTCCGGTGTGAGCACATTCGCCGGCTCGTTCACCAGCGTGCGCGCGATGGCCACACCTTCCGCTTCCGCGTCATGGGCCTTGGCTTCGCGCTTGGTGGCGGCGGGATCCTCGACCGCGACGAGAACTTCGGCCGCGAAAGAGTCTTCCTCGTCCTTTTTCTTGGTCTTGTAGGAATCGAATTTGTAATCGCGAAGCCGCATGCCTTCGACGAATTCGGCAGCCGCATCGGCTGGATTCTTCGGCGCGCGCGGCGGATCGAAAAAGACGAGCGCTAAGGCGCCCGCGCCGAGTTTGCCGAGCGTATAGCCGCCAAGGCCGATGTAATCGGCCGGTTTCACGGCCGCATCCTTGGTGCGCGCGACGGGGGCTTCGTCTTTGTCGGCGTCATCCTTTTCGGATTTGGCCTTGGCCTCCTCGCCGCCCGTGCCGATGACGAGCAGGCGATCGGACGCGAAGCCCGAAGGCGCCACGATATCGAGCGCCGAAAGCTCCTTGCCCCTGAATTTGGTGGCCCCAGCCGCCCTTTTGATCAGCGCCTCGCCCTCCGCCCCGATCAGCTTTTGCGTCGCCGTGCCAAAAGCGAAGTCCGGCCCCATGAAGATTACGAGAGTTTGAGCCGGTTTCGATTTGCCGCCGCGTTTTGAGCCGGGGTGCGGCGGCGAGTCGGCCGCGACGGAGGCGAGAGGGACGAATTCGACTTTGATCGGTTGCCACATTTGGGTGTGTTCCTTGATATTTTCGACGATGGCGGCTGCGGCGCGGGAATGATCGCGCGCCTGTTATCGGGTGGGCGACGGTGCTGGCTTCAAAACTATCATGTGGTTGCGCGGCTGTGGGTGCAAGTACGCTGACGCTCGGGAGGGGCCGCCCAGGCCTCGATATTGCCCATCCCGAAGCCCCCGTCTTCCAGGAAAGCTTTATGTTTTTCATAAAGTTAGACTAATATCCGCAAGCAGCCTGGAAAACCGGGAAAAGAGGCGCTTTCGGCGGCTCTGCCTCGCCCATCACACGGGTTTGTTCAACCTGAAGTTTGGTCAACTAACATCCGAATTTTCGACCTCGCGTCATGTCGTGGCGGCAGGGTTGCACGGCGAGGAATTTGCAGCGCACGATGGTCATCACGCAGCGCAAGTGACACCCCCGCCACGCTCCCCTTCAATCGCATCAAAACGGGGTCAAAAACCCAAGCCGCGCTTGCACCCAGGGCGCCTTGTTTGTAGCCAAGTTTAAGCGCCAATTTCAGCTGAGAAATTTGGCCGTTGCCGAGCGAATCCGGGTAGCCTGATCCGGGTTCGATCTGGGCCTAAAATGGAACGTTTCCGGACAGCTTCGCCGGGGGGTATAAAGGGCCCCGGACAGTCGTCCAGGAACGGACCAGAATCTGAACCTAGACTGCTGTCCGATCGCGCACTGCGAAACCGGGCACCGGTCGCAAGAAAGGGGGTGGCAATTGCAGAGGCTCACCACAGCCTCGGAGGGCCAGTGTGACTAGGGACTCGCGGCTCACCAGCCTCGATCCGTCACGGTGGCCCCAGAGGATAGGGTCTGCGCCGCTCGCAGAACCGACCGTCGCTCAGCAGAGCGCCGGAACGGTGACGCATGTCTGCACCATGCTTTTTTCTGGATTTTTCCCGCAACGCGCGCTGGGGGGCCTGACATGATCGGCACGACCCTCGCCCGCTATCTCTCGATGCGGTTTTTCAACACGATCATGATGGTCTTCCTGACCATCTGCGGCACGGTCTATGTCGTCGATTTCGTCGAAATGCTGCGCCGGGCGAGCAACCACCCGGGCGTCACCCCTCTCTTCGTCGCCTTCCTCTCGTTTCTGCGCACGCCATCGGTCGCCGAACAGGTGCTGCCGTTCTGCGTGCTTTTCGGCACGATGACCGCTTTCATCGATCTTACCCGGCGGCTTGAGCTGATTGTCGCGAGAGCAGCGGGCGTCTCGGTCTGGCAGTTCCTGCTGCCGCCCGTGGGCATCGCGCTCTTCATCGGCATCGCCTCGATCGCCGTGCTAAATCCTGTCTCGGCGCAGATGAAACAGCGGGCGGATCTCATCGAGGACCGCCTCTTCGGACACAACGGCCAGAGCCAAGGCGACACCAGCCTCTGGGTTCGCCAGACGAGCATTGACGGTCAGGCCTTCCTGCATGGCGACGAATCGAGCGACGGCGGCACGAAGCTCATCGGCGTCAACGGCTATCTCTATGATCCGAAAGGAACTTTCGATCTAAAGGTCAAGGCCCGCGAAGGCCAGCTCATAGACGGCGTCTGGCGGCTGAAAAATGTCCTGGTGACGGCACCCGGCCAAGATGCGATGCGCGTCGGCACCTTCCTGGTCGCCAGCAATGTCACGCCGGAACATCTCGCCGAGACCTTCCTGGCGCCTGAATCCATTCCCTTCTGGGCGCTGCCGAGGGCGCGCCAGGAAACCGATGCCGCGGGCCTCGATTCCACCGGGTTCAGCCTGCAATATCAGACGCTTCTCGCGAGGCCCCTGCTCCTCATCGCGATGGTTCTGATCGCGGCGGCGTTTTCGTTAAGGTTCTTTCGATTTGGCGGTATCGGCAGGATGGTCGGGGGTGGCCTAATAGCGGGTTTCGTGCTGTATCTGCTGACGAAAATGGTCGCGGATCTCGGTTCGTCGGGCCTTCTGAGCGTTTCCGTCGCGGCATGGTCGCCTGCGATCGTCGGCAGCATGCTTGGGTGCCTGGCTCTCTTGCAGCGGGAGGACGGGTAATGGCGCGCCGTCCTAGCCCATCGCCGCCCGTTGCGCGCTCTGCACGTAACGCCTTTGGCGTGCCGACGGCACGCATGCCGCGCAAGGCGTCTTTCCCTGCCCTTGTTCTCTGCGCCGTTATGCTCGCGCTCGGCATGGCCGTGCCGACGAGCGCTTTTGCACAATCGGCTGGCACGGCGAATGATCCGGCTGATGCGAAGCCGCATATGATCATCCAGGCGGATGAACTCATCAACAACAAGGACAAGAACACCATTACGGCCGAAGGCCATGCGCGCATCTACTACGAAGGCCGCGCACTTCAGGCCGACAGGGTCGTCTACGATCGAAACACCAACCGCGTTTACGCCGAAGGCCACGCATCGCTGACGGAGCGCGACGGCACGGTGGTACGCGCACAGCGATTCGATCTGACAGAAGACTTCGCCGACGGCTTCATCGAAAGCCTGCGCAGCGAGACGACGGCTGTCACCTATTTCAGCGCGCCGCGCGCCGAACGCATCGGCAACAACATTACCGTCTTCGACAAGGGAACCTACACCGCCTGTCAGACCTGCCGCGACAATCCGGACAAGCCGCCGCTGTGGCGGGTGCGCGCCAAGCGCATCATTCACAATCAACAAGATCACATGATCTACTACGACACCGCGTGGCTCGAATTCGAAGGCATCCCGGTCGCCTTTTTGCCACTGCTTTCGTCAGCCGACCCGACGGTCAAGCGGAAGTCGGGCGTGCTCATGCCGACCCTCGTCGAGAGCAGCTATCTCGGCACCGGATTTTCCGTACCGGTCTTCTGGGCGATGGCGCCGAATTTCGATCTGACCGTCACGCCGACCTATTTTACCCAGCAAGGTTTCTTTGGTGACGTCATTTGGCGTCATCGCCTCGACAGCGGCTCCTACTATATCCGGGCAAACGGAATCTTCCCTGAGGACCGCGGCGCCTTCCCCGCTGCTCCTCTTGGCGCTGCCGACCGATCGTTCCGCGGCGAAATCGAAAGCGTTGGCAATTTCCTAATCGCGCCGCAGTGGAACTTCGGTTGGGCGTTCACCGCCATGACCGACAAGCAGTACTACAGTGACTTCAGAGTCCCGATCCAGAACACGACGGCCTATTACACGAGTGACGTCACGTCGACGGCCTATCTCACCGGCCAGTCCGACCGTAGCTATTTCGACTTGCGCGGGTTCTATTTCGAGGGCCTGACGAGTCATGACTTGACGGCTCAAAACACCACTGCGGCTCCGGTGCTGAACTACAATCGGATTTTCGACATCGATCCCGAGAAATCGCACGGCGTCGGCGGCGAAGCGCAGATCGACTTCAATCTGAGCAGTATTTCCGCCGCCCTGGCGAGCTATCAGGCCGTCGGTGCGCACCAGTATGATCCGGTCTACGGGCTCTACGACATCTGCACGACCTATACGCCGGGTACGACCACTGCGAATTGCCTGCTGCGCGGAATCGGCGGTGACTATACGCGCGTGACCGCCGACGCGTCTTGGAAACGCAAGTACATCGACCCGATCGGCGAAGTCTGGACGCCCTTCGCTTTTGCCCGTCTCAATGGCCAAGTCCTCGATCTCAACACCACCAATTCATTCGGCGCGACGACCATCAGCAATGCCTCGCAGACAGCTTTTGTCGGCCCAGCCAACGCGGCCTATGGCTATGTCATGCCTGGCGTAGGTGTTGAATATCGCTACCCAATGACGACCAAAGTGCCCGGCGGCACCTTCGTCGCCGAGCCGATCGGACAGATCATCGCCCGGCCCAATGCACCTTTGGGAACCACGTCCATGATCGACATGGACTCGCAAAGCCTTGTCTTCGACGACTCGACCTTGTTCGCGTGGGACAAATATTCGGGCTACGACCGCTTCGAGACGGGCCTCCGGGCGAACTATGGCGCTGACGCGACCTATCGATTAAACAACGGCGGCTATGTGAACGTCATCGGCGGTCAATCCGTGCAGGTGGCTGGCACCAATTCCTATGCGACGCCCGACGCCGCCAATATCGGCCTGAGCTCGGGCCTCGATACGCCATGGTCGGATTACGTGGCGGCCGTCACCGTCGTCCCGAGCTCGATCTTGAGCTTTACCGCCAAGGGTCGCTTCGATCAGGCGACGCTCGATCCACGCCGCATCGACCTGATCGCCAACACGAATCTCGGTCCTTGGACGGGTGGAATCCAATTTGCAGATTACGACGCCCAACCGCTGCTCGGCTATTCCGTCCGCCGCGAAGGCATAGCGCTGAGTTCGCGTTACCAGATCACGCCGAATTATTTTGTCGCCGGCAATGTCAGCTTCGACATGAGCCGGCAATATTATCCGGCGCCGCTCGTTTCGTTTAATCCCGGCCCGTTTGCGGTTTCGAGCTACGGCATGCTAGGCGGATACAAGGACGAATGCACCACGTTCCAATTGAGCTACACCAACGACTATGTCGACAACGGCGCGGGCTCCTTCAATCACAACCAGACTTTTATGGTCAATCTCCAACTGCGGACACTCGGCGATACGGCGTTCTCGCATAACTTCGTGTCGACCGCGAACGGCCAGAGCCTCGACTCGGGCCCGTGACGCCTCGACGCAGGCGGCAATTCTTCAAAGGCCGGAGGACTCAAGGCATATTAAATCGCAACGGCGCTGAATTTTGGAGAAATGCCGCCATTTTTTCGATGCATATCGGAAGCAGAACAAAATCGAATTTGAGCTCGCTGTTTCAAATCCAGGATCGATGATGAAGAAGGAGGTCCGTTGTCGATGATCGTTTTCGGCCTCTTGCCCCAAATGCGCAATTGCCGCGCCTTGTCCCTCCTCTCCCGCCATTCGACGCTAGCCATCCTTCTCGCAGTAGCCGTCTTGGGTGGTGTCGCGGCCGCCCCGCCCCGCGCATCGGCGCAAGAAATCATTGCGACCGTAAATGGTCAGCCGATCACCGATCTCGATCTCTCGCAAAGAGAGAAGCTCATGCGGGTGCTCCACCTGCCGCCGACCCGCGAGGCGGCTATGCAAAGTCTGATTGATGATGCCCTCGAAAATCAGGAGACATCCCAATTTCAGATTAAACCGGACGAGGCCCAAATCGGCCAGGAGATGATGCGGACGGCCAAGAAGCTGAAGGTCGCCCCCCAGCTTTTTTTTGAAGAGCTACAAAAGTCAGGCGCATCGGACAGCCATGTCAAAGATCATTTCTCCGCTCAGCTTGCCTTCTTTTCCCTGGTCCAGGCCTTTCACAAGGGCGTCGAAGCAAGTGAAAGTCAGGTCGATGCGGAGCTCGCGAAAGAAGGCGGTAAGGCGTCCGTTACCCAATATCGGTTACGTCAGGTAATCTTCGTCATCCCGATCGAAATTGCGAAGGACCAGGCAGCGATTATGAGCCGAGTGGGAGCCGCTCAACAATTGCGCGCCCGCTTCACGGATTGCGACTCGGGATTGCCACTGGCGCGCGCGATGGACAATGTCGCCGTACGCGACGAAATCACGCGCGATTCGCTTGAGCTCGGCGAACAGCTGAAGCAATTGCTGGACAAAACGCCGACGGGCCATTTGACGCCACCCTCGCGTTCGCCGGAAGGCATTGAGATGATCGCCGTCTGCGGCAAGTCGGCAGCGACCGACGACACCACAATCCGCGCGCAGATTTCGCAAAACATTCTCGCCGACGAAATCGAAGCCGACATGCAAAGGCGTTTGCAGGATTTGCGTTCCCGGGCGGTCATCGTCAAAACAAAGAATTGACGTCATTCAAGCCCCGAGTTAGGCGATCGCATGGCACCGCTGGCGCTCACGCGCGGAGATCCTTCCGGCATTGGCCCCGAGCTTGCGCTGAAGGCCTGGCTCGCCTTGCACGACACGCCAAACGCGCCGGCCTTCTTTATCGTGGCCAACGAGGCGCATCTCGAAGGGTTGGCGAAGCGCTTCGTTCTGCCCGTTCCAATCGCGGTTGCGACGCCTGCGGACGCTGCCGCCCTCTTTCCCCATGCCTTGCCCGTGGTCGAACTCGGCGACCCCATTCACGGCGGCTTGGGAGTGCCTGATCTCGCCGACGCCGGTGACACCGTGCAGTCGATCGAACTTTGCGCCGAATTCGTCCGCCGCGGCGAAGCGAAGGCAATCGTCACCAATCCGATCGCCAAAGAGGTTCTGCAGAACGCGGGCTTTGCCCATCCGGGACACACGGAATTTTTAGGCGAGCTGGCGCAGCGTCTCTTCCATGCGAAAGAGGCAAAGCCGGTCATGCTGCTCTGGTCCGATCGGCTCGCCGTCGTGCCGGCGACGATCCATGTGCCGCTCGCCGACGTGCCGCGGCTCTTAAGCGTCGACCTGCTCGTCGAGACAGGAAAAATCGTCGCGCGCGATTTTCAGCGCCGCTTTTCGATCCCCGCCCCACGCCTCGCCTTCTCCGGTCTCAATCCGCATGCCGGCGAAGGCGGCCATATCGGGCGCGAGGAAATCACAATCATTGCCCCGGCGATCGCGGAACTCCGCCGCCTCACCATCGACGCGCAAGGGCCCTTCCCCGCCGACACTCTATTTCACGAAGCGGCACGGCGCCGCTACGATGTCGCCATCTGCATGTATCACGATCAAGCGCTGATCCCGATCAAGACACTCGCCTTCGACAGCGCGGTCAATGTCACTCTCGGATTGCCCTTCGTGCGGACGTCGCCCGATCACGGCACGGCCTTCGATATCGCCAAAGAGGGCAAGGCCGATCCCTCAAGCCTCATCGCCGCCTTGAAACTCGCGGCGCGATTGGCGCAAACGGAGGCGGCGACGAGCCGCGCTGCGTGAGCGACGCGCTGCCGCCGCTGCGCGAGGTGGTCGCCGCCCATGGTCTTTCAGCCAAGAAATCCCTCGGCCAGAATTTTCTCTTCGATCTCAATCTGACGGGAAAAATCGCGCGCGCAGCCGGCCCTTTGGAATCGGCGACGATCGTCGAAATCGGCCCAGGACCTGGCGGCCTCACCCGCGCGCTGCTGAAAGAAAGCGCCGCGCATGTCGTCGCCATTGAGCGCGACGCGCGATGCCTTGCAGCACTCGCCGAGATCGCCACGCATTATCCGGGACGATTGGAAATCATCGAGGGCGACGCGCTGACAACCGATCTCGGCGCTCTCGTTGGCGCGCGTCGTCCGGCGCGGATTTGCGCCAACCTTCCTTATAATATCGCAACCGTGTTGCTGACGAACTGGCTCGAGGCCGAGCCCTGGCCGCCCTGGTTCGATCGGCTCGTGCTGATGTTCCAGAAGGAAGTGGCGCTGCGCATCGTCGCGAAACCCGCGGAGCGCGCGGATTACGGCCGTCTCGCCGTTCTCGCCAATTGGCGCTGCAAGACGCGCATTCTTTTTGACGTTCCCCCCGCCGCCTTCACGCCGCCGCCGAAAGTCACATCTTCCGTCGTCGAACTCGTGCCGCGTGCAGAGCCGCTGCCTTGCGATAGGGCGCTGCTCGCCGAAGTTACGCAAGCGGCCTTCGGCCAGAGACGAAAAATGCTGCGGCAGAGTCTAAGGGGCCTAGGCGTGGACCCGATGGTTTTGCTCGAAAAGGCGGAGATCACTCCAACCAAACGCGCCGAGGAAATCGGCATCGAAGGGTTTGTCGCGATGGCGAATGCGCTGAAAGCGCAGCGCGGCGGCTGACGCCTATTCGCAAAGCAGCTGCTCGACGAAGGCAGCAATCCCTTCCTTCTGCCGCGACGCCTTGCGCCGTTCGGCCGTCAGGATCGCAATCAGATCGTAGAAGGTCTTTTGCAGATCATCGTTGACGAGCACATAATCATAAAGCTCCCAGCGGCCGATCTCCTTGCGCGCATTGGCGAGCCTTTTCTCGATCGTTTCCGGGCTGTCTTCGGCGCGCCGTTCAAGCCGCGCCTTCAGCTCATCCATCGACGGCGGCAAAATGAAAATGGTGACGACATCGTCGCCCGCTTTCGACTTGACCTGCTGCGTGCCCTGATAGTCGATATCGAACAGCACATCGCGGCCTACTGAGAGCGCCTGTTCGACAGGTTCGTTCGGCGTGCCGTAGAAATTGCCATGCACCTGTGCCCATTCGAGCAATTCGCCGCGATCACGCATGGCATCGAACTGCTTTTTGGTGATGAACGAATAATGGATGCCGTCCACCTCGCTGGAGCGGCGCGGCCGCGTGGTCACGGAAATCGACAACGTCAGGTCGAGCGGTTTGTGTTCGAGAAGCATGCGGGTCAACGTCGTCTTGCCCGCGCCAGAGGGCGAAGACAGAATCAACATCAGTCCGCGCCGCGGCAATTTCGTGCCAGCTCCCAAATTCGCGGACATCGCTTGTGCCTCGTCCCCCGCCTGCATTGTCTTTACTCTAGATTTTGGATCTGTTCGCGGAATTGCTCAATTTCGACTCGTAGCTCAAGGCCAATCGCCGTCAATGCCGCATCATTCGACTTGGCGCAAAGCGTATTTGCCTCGCGGGAGAGTTCCTGCGCCAGAAAGTCGAGCCGCCGGCCGGCCGGGCCGCCTTTCTGCAACAAAAGCGCGACGGCTTCGAGATGCGCACCAAGACGGTCGATCTCCTCGCGCACATCGGCTTTCGCCGCAAGGAGAAGCGCCTCTTGATAAAGCCGCGTCTCGTCGAAATGCCCCGCGCCCATCAAGGCCGCCACATTCTCTTGAAGGCGCACCTTGATCGCTTCGGGCTTGCGGCCCGGGCAGTCTTCCGCTGCGTGTTGAAGCGCAATGAGTTTTTTCACGCGTGCCGAGAGAATCTGTGCAAGCGCATGGCCTTCCGCCTGGCGCATGGCCACGAGCGCGGAGAGCGCCTCATCGAGTCCCGCCAGCATCGCCGCCTGCGCCTCCGTCAATTCGGCCTCGCTCTCGACGGCTTCGCGCAGCTCGACGACGCCGCGAAGTCCGAGAATCCCGTCGAGCGACGCCGGCCGCAGCCTGTCGTTGAGCGGCACTTTCGCGAGCGCTGCCGTCACGAGGCGCAAAAGATCCTGATTGATGTGAAGATCGGGCGTGGCGGCTTCGCGCTGCACCGAAAGCGTCGCGTAGCATGTGCCACGGGTGAGAGCCTGCGAAAGCCGCGCACGCACTTCGGATTCGATCGCGTCGTGACCGGGCGCGACGCGCAGTCTGAGATCGAGCCCCTTGGCGTTAACGGTCTTCAGCTCCCAGGCCCAGCGGTAATGCGCCGAGGCGCCGGCGACGCGGGCGAAGCCGGTCATGCTGGCAAGTGTCATGCGAACCTGCGTGGGGGCCTAAGGATCAACGCGCGAACGTCGAGCCATGCAAATTACTGCAGCCCTGTCGAGCTGGGAACCGTCTTCGCGTAATTCAAATCATAGGTCTTATCGCGAAGCGGATCGAGGGCGGTGCCTTCCGAGGCATCGAAGGCGGCGGGGTGAACGGGTCTGGCTGTCTGTTGCGGTTGGGGTTCGGGTTGCGGCATGGGCTGAGGCGGGATCGTGCCGGTCGTCGTCGCATTATTATTGGCCGCCGCGGCGGCGAGCTGCTGATCGAGGCTCGGGTTGGCGCCCTGCTGAGTCTCGCTGCCCGGTTTGGGCTGCATTTGCGCCTGCGCCTGCTGTCCATCACCCGGCACGGCATTCGCCGCCTGATCATTTGTCTTCATCGCGCTATTGCCCGGGTCGATGGGACCATCGAGCATGGCTGAGGCGGACCGACCATCATTGACGCCGCTAATACTGATGCCATCGATACCGGAGCCGAGCTTTAAATTCGCGACCTTCGTACTGTCCGGCTTGAGTTCCGCTGGATTGAGCGTGCCGGCGGTGGGTTTTTTCAGAGGCGCCGCGGCATTGGCCGGCACCGAACCAAGATTGGCGAGCTGCGCGTCGGCCGCTCCAATCCCGAGCGAAGGCGCGACAACGCTATTGCCAGCGGAGGCAAGTGAATCGGGCAGTGCGCCAAAGATCGTCGTCCCATCATCAAGATCGGTGCTGCGCCGACGCGGCTTCAGCGACGGCCCCATCACGGGCGCCAGCGGAACGACGCGATCGACATCGCCGTCGTTTGCCTTCTCCTTCGCCGCTTTCACGATCTCGCGCCAATGCTGCACATTCTTCGAATGCTGTTCAAGCGTTGCGGAGAAGATATGGCCGCCCGTGCCGTCGGCGACGAAATAAAGATCCGCCGAATGCATCGGATTGGCGACAGCCTCAAGTGCGGCGCGGCCGGGATTGGTGATCGGCCCCGGCGGCAGCCCGTCGATGACATAAGTATTATAAGGTGTCGGCCGTTCGACTTCGGCATGTTGGATCGGCCGACCCAAAGTGCCCTTCCCGCCGACAAGACCATAGACGATCGTCGGATCGGATTGCAGACGCATATGCTTTTGCAGACGGTTGAGGAAGACCGCGGCGACATGCGGACGCTCTTCCGGCTTGCCGGTTTCTTTTTCGACGATCGAGGCGAGCGTCACGAGTTCGTAAGATGAACGCAGAATGAGATCGGGCGCGCGATGCGCCCAGACTTGCTCGACGAGTTTCCTCTCGTCTTCCTGCATGCGGCGGACCACATCGCTGCGGGACATGCCGCGCGGCACTTTATAGGTCTCGGGCAGCAGACTGCCCTCTTTCGGCATTTGCCGGATTTCCCCCAAGAGAACGTCATTCTGCTGCAGGCGATTGACGATCTGCTCGCTGGTCAAGCCCTCGGGGATGGTGATCGAATGAAGGATCTGCTTACCGCTGACCAGAATGTCGATGACATCGCGCATGCTGGCGTTTTGCTTGAAGAGATATTCGCCGGCCTTGATCCTCGAGCGTTTGCCGCCAGCCATCACCGCAATATTGAAGACGAGCGGATTGTCGATCACGTTCTCCGATTCGAGCTGCGCGACGATGTCGGGATAATCCGTGCCGGGCGCGATATAGAGAACCTTGTCGGCCGGAAGCGGCCCCGGCTCATGCAGGCGCTTCGCGCCCCAGATGACGCCGAAGAGTCCGCCGAAAGACAATAGGAGAAGTACGGACAGGAACCCGGAGAGCGCTGACAGCGTCGGCCGGCGCTTCCGGCGCGGCGGTGGCAGGGACGGCTGCTCCAGATCGGAGGCCTCTTTTTTGGCCATGAAGCGCCGCCGGAGGAAACTCCCCGGTGCGGCACCCTCATCGGATGGCTCATACGTCAGGCCGTCGTGATCGTCCGGAGACTTATCCTCCATCAGCCTTACCTGCTCCTAGGAAATGTGCCCTGGGAACTTTGCCCAAGAATGGTGCCACAGCGGCGCCAAAGCCTTGAGCGGCGCCAAACCACAGTCGGCAATTTCTACACGAATTTGCCGTCCTGCAACATCACGGAAAAATCTGCATCATGCTTGTGGCGGCAATGAGAACAGCTTTCCGCGCCGCTTGGGGCCGAAGCGCAGGACTTCACATGTTAGTTAGCAGCGGCCCTTTGGGTCCACCGCAAATGCGGGGCCAGGCTCTACTGCGGGCGCCGGAAAACGAGGCAGGCATTCGTGCCGCCGAAGCCGAAGGAATTCGACAGGACGAATTCGACTTCGCGCTTGCGCGCCTTATGCGGGACGAGGTCGATCGACGTTTCGACCGAGGGGTTATCAAGATTGAGGGTGGGCGGCACGATCTGATCGCGAATCGCGAGAACGGAGAAGATCGCTTCGACCGCGCCGGCGGCGCCGAGGAGATGGCCGATCGCCGATTTCGTCGACGACAGCGACAGAGAATTCGAGCCGCCGCCATTGCCGAAGAGGCGATGCACAGCGCCAAGCTCGATCTCATCGCCGAGCGGCGTCGAAGTGCCATGCGCATTGATGTAATCGAGTTCGTGCGGCGTGATGCCCGCGCGTTTCAAGGCCGCCTGCATGGCGCGGAAGGCGCCGTCGCCCGTGCTTTCCGGCGCGGTGATATGATAGGCATCGCCCGACATGCCGTAGCCGATGATTTCCGCATAAATCTTGGCGCCGCGCGCCTGCGCATGTTCCAAGGATTCGAGAACGACGCAGCCGGCGCCGTCGCCCATGACGAAACCGTCGCGATCCTTGTCATAAGGACGTGAGGCCTGCTTCGGCCGGTCGTTGAAATTCGTCGACAGCGCACGGCAGGCGGCAAAGCCCGCGATGCCGATGCGGTTGATCGCCGATTCAGCGCCGCCCGCCACCATTACCTCGGCGTCTTCGAGCGCGACGAGACGCGCCGCGTCGCCGATCGCATGCGTGCCGGTCGAACATGCGGTCGCGACTGCATGGTTCGGCCCTTTGAGCCCATGCATGATCGAGACATAGCCGCTGGCGAGATTGATGATGCGGCCGGAAATGAAGAAGGGCGACACGCGCCGCGGGCCCTTCTGCAGCAAAGTGACTGAGTTCTCATAGATACCGCCGAGGCCGCCGACGCCGGAGCCGATTAGCACGCCCGTCTTGATCTGCTCATCATATGTCTGCGGCTTCCAGCCGGCATCCGCGAGTGCTTCCGTTGCAGCGGCGACGCCGTAGATAATGAAATCATCGACTTTGCGCTGCTCTTTCGGCTCCATCCATTGGTCGGGATTGAATGTATGGTTGCTGCCGTCGCCGCGCGGCACTTGCATCGCGATCTTGCAGGCGAGATCGGAGGTCTCGAATCCGACGATGGGGCCAGCGCCCGACCGCCCCTCGATCAGCCGTTTCCAAGACGCCTCGGCGCCGCAGGCGAGAGGCGAAACCATGCCGATACCGGTGATCACGACTCTGCGCATCGATCGATTGGTTCCTCACGTTTCGTTTCGTCGCCTATGCCTGAGGCGACGTTCTCTTTCCCAAAAATTACGTTTATTTCGCAAGACGGATGTCGTCGCGGGCGCCGCAATGCCCGAGCGTGACCCGATCCTAGCCATTCTGGGCCCAACTGCGACAAGCGTTCAGAAGAATGCCACGCCGGTTTCCGGCGATGGCTGATTTCAATGGACTCAACTGTTGGGGCAGGCGCCGCGCTATGCGGCGGCGGAAACGATCTCGAATCGGGCCGGAAGCCGGCCGATCAGGCCGCCGTCGCCTTTTCAAGAAACCGGACCGCGTCGCCCACGGTGACGATCGATTCGGCCGCGTCATCGGGAATTTCGACGCTGAACTCTTCCTCGAAAGCCATCACCAGTTCGACGGTATCGAGCGAGTCAGCCCCGAGATCCTCAATGAAATTGGCATTGTCGACGACCTTGTCGGCGTCTACGCCGAGATGCTCAATCACAATTTTCTTCACCCTCTCGGCGACATCGCTCATGTTCGTCCAATCCTCGTCCTATTGAACTCTTCAAAAACAGCCGACATCTCGCAGGAACTCAAGACACCGTTTGTCGGAAACGTCCGGTCGAATGTCCCGCGACGGGTCCATCCTGATCCAGACGGTGCAAAGAAACCGGAGCGGCTCCCGCGCGCAAGGCCGCGTGAAGACACGGCCTTCCCCCTAAAATCACCCGTTCGCCAGCTGGCCAGCGGTTCGTAACATACTTCAAAGTGGTTGGCGAGAGGTCGGAAAAAAACCTCCAATAACCGGATAGACCCTTCAAATCATTACCATTCCGCCGTTTACGTGGAGGGTTTGTCCGGTCACGTAAGCGGCCTCATTGCTGGCCAGATAGACGACGGCGGCGGCCACGTCATCGACCGTTCCAAAGCGGCCCGCCGGCACTTTCGCCAAAACCGCCTCTTTGATTTTTTCATGCAGCACGTCCGTCATGGCCGTTTCGATGAAACCCGGCGCGACGCAATTGACCGTGACGTTACGCCCCGCCGCCTCGGCGGCGACGCTCTTCGACATGCCGATCAATCCGGCTTTGGACGCGGCATAATTCGCTTGGCCCGCATTGCCGGTGACGCCGACGATGGAGGTGATTGTGATGATCCGCCCCGATTTGCGCTTCATCATGCCTCTGACGGCGGCACGGCTAAGCCTGAATGCGGCGGTCAGATTGACCGCGATCACTTGATCCCAGTCCTCATCCTTCATGCGCATGAAGAGGCCGTCGCGCGTCAGGCCCGCATTGTTGACAAGAATTTCGAGATCGCCGAAGGCGGCTTCGGCCGCCGGCACGAGCTTCTCGACTTCGACCGGATCGGCGAGATTGCAGGGCAGACAATGCACACGGCTGCCGAGATCCTTGGCGAGCGCGCCGAGCGCTTCGACCCGCGTGCCGGAGAGGGCGACTGTCGCGCCCTGGCGATGCAGAGCGCGGGCGATGGCACCGCCGATTCCACCGCTGGCACCTGTCACCAATGCCGTCTTGCCGGAAAGATCGAACAATTTTCCTCTCAAATCTCAGTTGCGGCGCGGCCCTTAGCCAAGCGCCTTATAAGCATCGACTTCGCCGGGTACCGCGACGCCAATCCCCGTCGCCGTATCGACGATGCGTTTCAAAAGGCCGGTAAGGACTTTGCCCGCGCCCAATTCGATAAACAGCGTCACGCCCTGCCCCGCCATATATTGCATGCTCTCGCGCCAGCGCACCGTGCCCGTTACTTGCGCGACGAGAAGCTTGCGGATCTCGGCGGGGTCCGTCACCGGCGCCGCCGTCACATTGGCGACGAGCGGCACTTTGGGCGCCGCGATATCGACGGCAGCCAGCGCATCGGCCATGATGGCAGCTGCCGGTTGCATCAAGGCACAATGGAACGGCGCCGACACGGGCAGAAGAATCGAACGCCGCGCGCCCTTGGTCTTGGCGATCTCCATCGCCTTTTCAACCGCGGCCTTCGAGCCAGAGGCGACGACCTGGCCGCCGCCATTGTCATTGGCGATGGCGCAAACGGCATCGCCGCCCGTTTCCTTCTGCGCCTCGGCTGCGACGGCGACGCCTGTCTCATAATCAAGGCCCATAAGCGCAGCCATGGCGCCTTCGCCCGCCGGCACTGCCTGCTGCATGGCTTGGCCGCGACGACGCAGGAGCCGCGCCGCATCAGCGATTGAAAAGGCGCCGGCCGCGGCGAGCGCCGAATATTCGCCCAGCGAATGACCGCCGACGAAGGCCGCGTCGCGCTTGAGATCGAGACCGGCTTCTTTCTCCAGAACCCGGACAATCGCAAGGCTTGTCGCCATGATGGCCGGCTGTGCATTGGCAGTCAGAGTAAGCTCCGCTTCTGGTCCTTCGAACATCAAGGTCGAGAGCTTCTGCCGCAAAGCCTCATTAACCTCCTCGAAGACAGCGCGCGCCGAGGGGAAGGCAGCGGCCATCTCACGGCCCATGCCGACCGCTTGCGATCCTTGCCCCGGAAACACATAGGCCCGCGTCATGGTCTTGCGCCACCTCCCATTATTGGTCGCTGCGAGTGGCACTCCCGGGCGGCTCCTGTCAAGCCAGCCACGATTTCAGCGATGGGCACATAAAATGTGGTTTGCGAAGGATTCCGGTTGCATGAGAATGGCGGCGCGCCATCATGCCGCTTCCGAATCCGAGGTTTGCGGCACCTCTCTCGCTTGCAAAGCTGCAGGGAAGTGTTTGGCTTCTGAACCGCTGGACTTTGCACGTATGGATATTCCGGGAAAAAGCTGCGGCGCCTGCAGCATGTGTTGTCAGGTGCTCGAAATCGAAGAATTGCAGAAGCCGGCGGGGCTTGTCTGTAAGGATTGCATGAACGGCGGCGGCTGCCGCATCTATGCGGCGCGCCCTAAGGTCTGCCGCGAGTATGAATGCGAATGGAAAGGCAACCGGAGCATGGGCCCGCAACTGCGCCCGGAGCGGGTCGGAACGATTCTCATGGAAGACGCCGATTCGGACGAGTATCAGGCCGTCTGCGATCCGACGAAGCCGCTCGCCTGGCGCACGCCCATCGTCTTTAACCATCTCGTCGCCATGGCCAAGGCAGGGCGCACCGTCGTCGCCAAGGCCGGCGCCAAAAGCTGGCGTATTCACGCGAGCGGTGAATGGGGACCTTGCTCATAGCGGGCGCGGACCCCGGTCTCCCCGGCGGCTGAGGGCAGCGCGAGGGCACAAGGCTTGATTTTGGCCGGTTTCCCCGTATAAACCCGCTTCCCGCTTCGGCTGGGGGCTGAACGGAAGACGCAGCGTTTGTGACGCTGCGCAGGATCGTTGATCCGGCTTCCCGTGTCCCCGCCTTCGACGGTTCACTCGAGCCTTTCCGAGGCTCGAAGGGCTTCGCGCCGAAGCACCACTTGAGAAAGGCATTCCATGTCTCTCTACGAGCATGTCTATCTCGCGCGCCAAGATATCTCGGCGCCGCAAGTCGACACACTGAACGAACAGTTCAAGACTCTCGTCGAGTCCTTTGGCGGCAAAATCGAAAAGCTGGAATATTGGGGCGTGAAATCGCTCGCCTATCGGATCAAAAAGAACCGCAAGGCGCATTTCACGCTGTTCAATCTCTCCGCTTCCCCCGCTGCGATCACTGAAATGGAACGGCAGATGGGCCTCAACGAGGATATTCTGCGGTTTATAACGATCCGTGTCGAAGAACTCGAACAAGGTCCCTCCGCGATGATGCGCAAGCGCGACGACGATGATCGTGGCGAGCGCGGCGATCGAGGCGACCGTGGAGATCGCGGCGGCCGTGGCCGTGGCGATCGGGATCGCGGTGACCGCGGGCCGCCGCGGCGCCCGCGCGATGACGCTGGAATCAGCGAAGAAGGGGGCTTCTGATGGCCACACCCGCCGCACCGGCGCGTCGGCCGTTTTTCCGCCGCCGCAAAACCTGCCCCTTTTCCGGCCCGAATGCGCCGAAGATCGATTACAAGGACACCCGTCTGCTCTCCCGCTACATCTCTGAGCGCGGCAAGATCGTTCCTTCGCGCATCACTGCCGTTTCGGCGAAAAAGCAACGCGAATTGGCAAAGGCGATCAAGCGCTCGCGCTTCCTCGGCCTTCTGCCTTACGTAATCCGCTAAGAAGAAGGCCGCGGACCAGTCCGCGGCCAATCGCATTGAATAAAGGTCGCCGAAATCATTCGGCGATTTTGGCTGGAAGCGAAAGCTTCCTAACCGCGTGATGCGGGACAGCTCGGCGATGGCAAAGACAAGCAAAGAGCAGCAAGCGTTCGATTTACGCTACCCGGTCGCCGTCGGCAGCGGTCTTGCGGCGGCGTTGCTCTTTATCGCGGCCTGGAAGCAGAGCACCTTCGGAGCGCTCTTTCTTGCGGGATTGTCGCCCCTGCCGATCATCATTGCGACGATGGGTTTCGGCTGGCGTCCGGGCCTCGGCGCCGCGGTCGTGGCTGCTCTGACATTTGCGGCGCTCGTTGCGGCCGCCACCATGCATCCCTTCGTTCCAGACGTTTTGCTTGGCGCGGCCATTCGCGGTCTCAGCTTCGCGATCTTCATGAGCGGGCCTGCTTGGGCGCTCGCCTGGCTCGCCTCGTCGGGCGAGCCCAAGGTCATCGCGCCCTGGCTCGCGCGGGGCGTTGGACTGCATCAGACCCCGCCTCCGCCGCCCATTGCAGGCAAGCGACCGACCTGCCCCTTCGGCGAGGTCTTGCTCGCGATCGCCGCCATCGCCTTTCTGATCGTGACCGCGATGATGGTCATGTGGCTGCTGCGCTATGGGAGCTATGAGGCGGCGATCAGCGCGACCTCGGCGCAAATCCAGCCGATCATCGATGCCACGGTCGGCTCGCGCGAATTGCCGAAAGGCATCGATCTCGCCGCCCTGCCGCGGCTCGTCATCGAAATCATGCCTTCGGTGGCGAGCGCCATCATCGCTTTCGTTTTGGCGATCAATCTCTGGCTTGCCGGCCGCGTCGTCGAACTCTCGAACCGCCTGCCCCATCCCTGGCCCGATATTCCGCATGATCTGCGCGTGCCGCGCTTTGCGGTGGGCCTCTTCATCGTCTTCTGCGGCCTGACATTTCTGCATGGATTTGCCGGCATCATTGCCGGCGCTGGGGCCGCCGCTCTCGGCGTCATATTTGCCCTGCAGGGACTCGCCGTGCTCCACGACCTCTCCCGCGGGATGCGGTTTCGCACCACGCTTCTCTTTGGACTTTATCTCGCCGTAGCGCTGCTGCTGCCCTGGCCGCTGATCGTCTTTGCCCTCATCGGGCTGGCCGAGGCGGTTGCGGGTCTGCGCGACCGCAGGACTTTGGCAGCAACGAAGAAACAAAAGGAAAGGAACTGAACAATGGAAGTCATATTGCTGCAACGCATTGCCAAGCTTGGCCAGATGGGCGACCAGGTCCGCGTCAAAGACGGCTTTGCCCGGAATTTTCTTCTCCCGACAGGCAAGGCGCTCCGCGCGACCGAAGCGAATAAGAAGCGCTTCGAGACGCAAAGGAAGGAACTTGAGGCGCGCAACCTCGAACTCAAGAGCGAGGCGGAAGCCGTGGGTGAAAAACTCACCGGCAAAAGCTTCATCCTGATCCGTCAGGCGGGCGAAACGGGCCAGCTCTACGGCTCAGTTTCGAGCCGCGACATCGCGGACGCGATTACCGCCGGCGGCTTCAACACCAACCGCACGCAGATCGTGCTGAAAACCCCAATCAAGACGCTCGGCCTGCACGAAATTCCCGTGCATCTTCATGCCGAAGTCGAGGTGCCGATCACGATCAATGTCGCGCGCTCGCCGGAAGAGGCCGAGCGGCAGGCGAAGGGCGAGATCATCGTTGCGCCTGAGGCGGCGTCCATGACCGATCTCGGCCTCGAAGTCGGCGCGGCGCTCGCGGAAGCAGGCGGCGAGCCGCAAAGCTGACAAAAGCGCAGCGCCAATCTGGCCCGAAATGCGGCGCTGCGCGCTTGGCCACGAAGACGGGCGCACGCGCTGAGAGCGTGCGCGCCGGCAAGCGCTTGCGGCTGCGGCGATTTCGGCGAGTCCAGGAAATTCTAGGCGCATCGCGGCGCTTGTGGATTGCGGTCAAGGCTAGGCAAGCGTCGCGTTTTTACTCCCGCTTCTCAAACGCCTATGCAACAAGGCTGAGATTGCGGATCATGACGGAAGGTGATTCGCCATCGCGATCGAGAATTGATGCCCACGCTTGAACAACTCGCCGGCCGCACAGAGCGCCAGAGTGACGCCGGTCTGCCGGCCAAGACGCAAGACCGCCTCGCGGAACGAAATTTTCGCCTGCCTCCGCATAATATTGAGGCAGAGCAGGCTCTGCTCGGCGCCATTCTCGTCAATAACGATGCCTTCGACCGCGTCTCGGATTTCCTCAAGGCGCAGCATTTCTCGGAAGACCTACACCGGCGCATTTTCGATGTCGCCGCGCAATTGATCCGCGCCGGTAAGCTCGCCACCCCCATCACGCTGAAGACCTTTCTCGGCGAACATGACCTCGGCGGCGTGACGATCCCGCAATATCTTGCGCGTCTGGCTGCCGAAGCCACAACCATCATCAATGCCGAGGATTATGGGCGCACCATCCACGATCTCGCGGTGCGGCGCGATCTCATTCTGATCGGCGAAGACATCGTCAACGCCGCCTATGACGCGCCGATTTCGGCCAAGCCCCGCGATCACATCGAAGAGGCGGAGCGCAAGCTTTATTCGATTGCGGAAACAGGCCGCTATGACGGCGGCTTCCAGCGCTTTTCCGACGCGCTCGCAACCGCCGTCGATATGGCAGCCAAAGCCTGGGAGCGCGACGGACGGCTTTCCGGCACGGCCACCGGCCTCACCGACCTCGACCGCATGCTGGGCGGCCTGCAGCCCTCCGATCTCGTGATCATCGCCGGGCGGCCGGGCATGGGCAAGACGGCGCTCGCGACCAACATCGCCTTCAACATCGCTAAGGCGCATGAATTCCGGCCAAAACCCGATGGCAGCCATGAGACGATCAATGGCGGGATCGTCGGCTTCTTCTCGCTCGAAATGTCGGCCGAGCAGCTGGCGACCCGCATCATTTCAGAACAATCGGGCGTGGCATCTTACAAAATCCGCCGCGGCGACATTTCCGAGCCCGAGTTTCATCGTGTCGCGGAAGCCGCCCGCGAGATGCAGACCATCCCCTTCTACATCGACCAGACGGGCGGCATTTCGATTGCGCAATTGACGGCGCGCGCTCGCCGCCTGAAGCGCCAGCGCGGCCTCGACGTTCTGGTGGTGGACTATCTGCAATTGTTGTCGGCGAGCCGCAACCGCAGCGACAATCGGGTGCAAGAACTGACCGAGATCACCACGGGATTGAAGGCGCTCGCCAAAGAATTGAATGTGCCGATCCTAGCGCTGTCGCAGCTCTCGCGTCAGGTCGAGAGCCGCGACGACAAGCGCCCACAGCTCTCGGATTTGCGTGAATCGGGCTCGATCGAGCAGGACGCAGACGTCGTGATGTTCGTCTTTCGCGAGGAATATTATCTCAAGAACAAGCAGCCGCGCGAAGGCAGCGAGGAATTTCTCGCCTGGCAATCGAGCATGGAACAGGTCCATGGCAAGGCCGAAATCATCATCGGCAAGCAGCGCCACGGCCCGACTGGCACGATCGAACTCGCCTTCGAGGCGGAGATGACGCGCTTCTCGAATTTGGCGCGGGAAGAGAATTTGCCGGCGAGGTTGTGAGGCTTGCCGCTAATGCCCCGGTGCGGGATTGGGCGCGGGCGCTGGCGCCGGGTTATTGGCGGGCGCACTCCCATTGCCAGTTGTCCCCGCCGCCGGCAGGGGCGTCGCGGCCACATTGGGGTCGATCGGCTGTTGGCCGAGAACCGCCTGGACATCGGAATCCTGCACACGCGCCGCGCCGATCTGCTGGCCGATCTGGCGCACGACATCGGGCGCATCCGCATACATGCCGTGGCCGATGAGCCCCGTCGATTCCCCCGACAGGTCATAGACTTTGACACCGAGCTTATTGAGCGCGACGCGATCGCCACCGCGGTGCGGATCAAGTCCTCCGAGGCGGGGCCGCTCGCCCGCGAGCCAGCTCGAGAGCGACAGCGCCCTGTCCTTGGATGAAATCAGAACCGATATATGCGAGGCATCGAGATGGCGGATTTGCTCGCGGAACACCGAGAGATCGATATCGGGCGCGGCCAGCATGACATTGCCGAGCTTGCCGTTGAGATCGGGACTGCCGGCGATCGCCATTTCGCGCAGCGCTTCCATGGTGACATAGGTGCCGAGCGAATGCGCGAGGATATGGATTTGGCCGACATCCGGCAGCTGGCTCAGATCGCGCAGCACGGTCTCAAGCCCGTCGCGCGCCGCGGTCGCGTTTTCGCGCGCCGATTCATAGCCGAGAAGATTGTCGCTCGCGGGCCAAGTGTAGAGAACCGGCACGCCGCCGAAACGGCCGTCCTGGACGATCTGAGCGAGACGAAAGCGGGCCTCATCATAACCGGTGTTGAAGCCGTGCACATAAAGCAGGATGTCGCGATTGGAGCCGATGCGGCCGGAAATATGCGTCGCAAGTTCGTTGCGGAAGGAATCCTCATCGAGATCGCGGCGCGAGGCTTCGACGAAATGATGCGCGGGATCGGGATCGCCGAAGGCCGGACGTTCTATCTGGCCGATCTTATGGTCGGGCGGAACGCTGATGAACTGCAGCGAATAATGCGCCCCGTCATGGCTCATTTCATTGGGAGCGCTCGTATCGCCATTGCGCACGGAAGCGACAAAAATCGCGACCGTATTCGGCGACGGCGGCTGCGAGCCCCCGAACATGTCGGACAATCCCGAGGCATCGGCCAGGCAGCCGGAAAGGGCGATCGGCAGGCCGAGCGCGCCCGCGACGCGGAGCAGAGAAAATAAGCGCAAAATTCGCCTTCGAGACGTGAGGCAGCTCAGCATAGGGGCAGCGGCTTTGACTGTTCAACCCGAAATTCAGGCAGACCGACGCTGAGCTTCGGCTCTCGCTGAACTCATGCCGTCAAAAGGTGACGAGAATGGGACCCATCGTGTCGATGCGAGCGGGCGGGAACCGTCTCAGTTTGACGCATTGAACTGGATCAAAGCATGGACCCTCTCGGGCCGCTATAAGGGGCGGCACTGAAATTGATCCATTTCAATGGGTTAGCAGTATAAAGTGTGCCGGCGGCCAAAACGCCCGTAAAGGGCAGAAAGCGGACCATTGACCCCTTCAATCGCGACCGTCTCTTCGGCCTCTGCCGATTATGACATCATCATCGTGGGTGCGGGTGCCGCCGGCATCGGCGCGGGGCGCCGACTTGCAACATCGGATTTGAAATTCCGCATTCTCGAAGCCCGCGCGCGCATCGGCGGCCGCGCCTGGACCGTGAAACGCGAATATCCGCTCGACCTCGGCTGCGGCTGGCTTCATTCCGCCGATGTCAATCCCCTCACCTCTTTGCTCAAGGACATCGGCTTCACCATCGACCGCACGCCGCCCACCTGGGGTCGCCACAGTCTGGATCTGGGATTCAGCAAAAAGGAGCAGGCGCAATTCCACAAGGCGATGGATAGGTTTGACGAGAGGATCGACGCGGAGGCGCTGAAAGGGCCCGATAAGCCGGCTGCAGCCTTTCTCGAACCCGGCAATCGCTTCAATCCGCTGATCGCGGCGGTGACGACCTATATTAGCGGCGTCGAACCGGATCGGGTCTCCAGCCATGATACGGCGCGTTACGCCGACACCGAAGTCGATTGGCGCGTTGTCGAAGGCTATGGCGCCGGGATCGCCGCGCTCGCAAAGGAGTTGCCCATCACACTCTCCTGCCGCGTCCGTCGACTGGATCACAGCGGCTCCATTCTGCGGTTCGAGACGGACGAGGGCGTGATCACCGCTCGCAAAGCGATCATCACCCTGCCGACCAATCTTCTCGCGTCGGAGATGCTGACCTTCACGCCCTCCTTGCCGGAGAAAACCGAAGCTGCCGCGGTTCTGCCTTTGGGACTCGCCGATAAAGTCGTCCTCGGCCTCGATCGCCCGCTCAATCTGCCGAAAGACGGCCATCTCTTCGGCCGCACCGATCGGACGGACACGGCAAGCTATAATCTGAGGCCGTTCGGCCGAAATCTCATCGAAGCCTATTTTGGCGGCCAGCTCGCCGCCGATCTCGAAAACGAAGGCCCCAATGCCTTTTTCGCATTCGCCGAGGACGAGTTGACCGATCTTCTCGGCAGTTCATTCCGCGCGCGTCTGCATCGCATCTCGGAGACCTCTTGGGGCAAAGACCCATTCGCATGCGGCTCCTATTCCTGTGCGCTGCCGGGCCATGCGGAGGCGCGCCGCGTGCTCGCGGAGCCGGTCGACAATCGCCTCTTCTTTGCCGGCGAAGCCTGCTCGATCGATTCTTTTTCGACCGCGCATGGCGCCTATTTGACGGGGCTCGCGGCGGCGGACGCGGCTCTGGGCCCATTTGCTGCGCGAGCGAAAAGCCCTACATAAAGGGATGGGTTTCCCGCCACACAGCGCGCGATTGTGTCTCGCCTTTTAGATCATGGCCTCACGTTTCAGAATCCGTCTTGTCACGTCGATCGATGAGATCGAGGCAGTGCAGTGGGATCGCTGCGCCAATCCGGACCCATGCGTTGCGACGGACGACGTTCTTCAGCGAGAGCGCTTCAATCCATTTCTCACGCATGCGTTTTTGCGCGCACTTGAAAGCTCGGGCTCCGTCGGCGGCAAGTCGGGATGGACGCCGACGCATGTTCTCGTCGAAGACGACGCCGGCCGCGTGATTGCCGTTGCGCCGACCTATCTGAAGACGCATTCGATGGGCGAATATGTCTTCGATTACGGCTGGGCCGAAGCCTATGAACGCGCCGGCCTTTCCTATTATCCGAAACTGCAGGTCGCGGTGCCGTTCACCCCCGTGACCGGGCGCCGGCTTCTTATCTCAAGCGAGGGCGGCGAACTCGCCGCAAATGCGCTGATCGCGGGCCTACGCTCCTGGCGCGACAAGATCGATGCCTCGTCGATCCATGTCACCTTTCCGACCAAAGCCGAATGGGAGATGCTCGGGGCCAAAGGATTCCTGAAGCGCACAGGCCAGCAATTTCATTTCCTCAATAAGAACTACGATGATTTCGAGAGCTTTCTCGGCAACCTCACATCGCGCAAGCGCAAAACGATCAAGCGCGAGCGCAAGGATGCGCTGGCAAACGAGATCACGATCGAGCATCTGACCGGCGCGGAGATCACCGAGGCGCATTGGGACGCCTTCTTCGCCTTCTATATAGACACGGGCAGCCGCAAATGGGGCAGGCCCTATCTCACGCGTACCTTCTTCTCCGCGATTGGCGAGTCAATGTCGGAGCACATTCTGCTCGTCATGGCGAAGCGCGGCAGGCGCTACATCGCCGGCGCCATCAATTTCATCGGCAAGGACGCCCTCTACGGCCGCAACTGGGGCTCGATCGAAGAGCATCCCTTTCTGCATTTCGAGGTCTGCTATTATCAGGCGATCGAATATGCGATTGCGCATGGGCTGGCGCGGGTCGAGGCCGGCGCGCAAGGCGAACATAAGCTCGCGCGTGGCTATGTCGCCGTGCCGACCTATTCCGCGCATGACATCGCCCATCCGCGCTTTGCTTCCGCGATCGATGAATTTCTGGCACGTGAGCGCGCCGCGGTCGAAGGCGCGCTCGAAGACTATGCCGAAATGGCGCCGTTCAAGAAGGGGGTATGACATCGCTTTCCCTGCCCGCCCCGCTTGACTTGCATCTATCATTTCGATATTCGTTGAAATATGGAAACAATTAACGCTGTCACCGCCCTCGCCGCGCTCGCCCAGGAGAACCGGCTGGAAGTCTTTCGCCTTTTGGTTCAGGCGGGGCCGGAGGGCATGGCCGCGGGCGAGGTCGCCGCTGAACTCGGGCTGGCGCCTAACACGCTCACCTTTCATTTCGATCGCTTGCGCATGGCGGGGCTCGTTTCCGTTGAGCGCGACGGTCGCTCGATGATCTATGCGGCGCGCTTTGAGACGATGAACGCGCTCATCGCTTTTCTCACTGAGAATTGCTGCGGCGGTGAGGCCTGCGCGCCAGCCTGTAAGCCAAAATATTCGAAAACAAAGCGCTCCAAAATCTCCGCGTGAGGACGGCAATGCAAAATCCTATCTTCAACGTTCTCTTTCTCTGCACCGGCAACAGCGCGCGCTCGATCATCGCAGAATCGATCCTGCGCAAGGAAGGCGCCGGCCGCTTCCGCGCTTTTTCCGCCGGCAGCCAGCCGAAGGGCGCGGTCAATCCCTTGGCGCTGAAAGTACTCGAAAGCTACGGCTATCCGACCGACGGCATGCGCTCGAAAAGCTGGGACGAGTTTGCGCGCGCGAATGCGCCGCAAATGGATTTCGTCTTCACCGTCTGCGACAGCGCCGCCGGCGAAGCCTGTCCGCATTGGCCCGGCCAGCCGATGACGGCGCATTGGGGCATTGAAGATCCGGCCGCCGTCGAAGGAACGCCTCTCGAAAAAGAAGCCGCCTTCGTGGCCGCCACGCGCTATCTCAAGAATAGAATTGTCGCCTTCACCGCCCTCCCCCTCGCGAGCCTCGACCGGTTGACGCTCAAGGCGCGCCTCCGCGACATCGGCCAGCTCCCTGGTGCATCCGCGCCAACGCCGCCTGTTGATGCTTGAGAATGCACATATGAGCGAGGCTGTTGTCAGCGCGCAAGGTGCTCGGCCAGCGATGAGCCTCTTCGAGCGCATGCTCACCCTCTGGGTCGCGCTTTGCATCATGGCCGGCATTGCGCTCGGCCAAATCGTGCCGACTGCCTTTCATTTGCTGAGCGCCGCGAGCATCGCAGATGTCAATTTGCCGATCGCCGCGCTCGTCTGGCTGATGATCGTGCCGATGTTGTTGAAGATCGATCTTGCCGCGCTTGGCCAAGTCAGCGCGCATTGGCGCGGGATCGCGACGACGGTCGGCGTCAATTGGCTGGTCAAGCCTTTTTCGATGGCGCTGCTCGGCTGGCTCTTCATCGGCCATCTGTTCCGGCCGCTGCTGCCGCCCGCGCAAATCGACAGCTATATGGCGGGGCTCATCCTGCTCGCGGCGGCGCCCTGCACCGCCATGGTCTTCGTCTGGTCGAACCTCGTCGAAGGCGAGCCGCATTTCACGCTCTCACAAGTGGCGCTGAACGACACGATCATGGTGGTCGCCTTCGCGCCGATCGTCGCTCTGCTACTCGGCCTCTCATCGATCAGCGTGCCGTGGAACACACTGTTCCTCTCGGTCGGCCTCTATATCGTCGTGCCGGTGATCGCCGCACAAATCTGGCGCCGCGCGCTCCTTGCATACGGCGGACAAGCGGCGCTCGAGCGCACGCTGCATACGCTCGGGCCCCTATCGATTGCGGCGCTGCTGTTGACACTCGTCCTCTTGTTCGGGCTGCAAGGTCAAGAAATCCTGCACCAGCCGCTCATCATCGCGCTCCTGGCCGTGCCGATCGTCATCCAAGTCTATTTCACTGCGGGGCTGGCCTATGGCCTTAACAAAATGCTCGGCGTCGATTGGTGCGTCGCCGGTCCTTCCGCGCTGATCGGCGCGAGCAATTTCTTCGAACTGGCAGTCGCGACCACGATCGCCCTCTTCGGCTTTCAGTCAGGCGCCGCACTCGCCACCGTCGGCGGCGTGCTGGTCGAAGTGCCGGTCATGCTCTCCGTCGTTGCCATCGTGCGGCGCTCACGCAGCTGGTATGAGGGCTGCGGTTCTTACGCAAAGACCAGCAGCGAGCCGCCATAGATCAGGCGCGGCATGGTCTCCCTCCATCTATTCGGCCGTGGAGCCTACGCTTCGCGCCACAATCGGGCAAGTGGCCTGGTCGTTTCGCCGCTTTGACACATGACGTTATCGCGTCCTATGTCGCGCGACTCCTTGAAGAGTCGACGAGGGAGAATGATGATGTCGAAGCGTCGATGGCCCGGCTTTCCAGCAGTTGGCGTTAGCCGGCTCTTCACGGCGCTTCTGCTCATCGCCGGCAGCGCCACGCTCGCGGCCTCCTCTGCTTTTGCCGACGATCTCAGTGTCAGTAATCCCTGGTTTCGCTTCATCATCCCGTCGGTGCCGGCGGCTGGCTATTTCACTCTGACGAATGCAGGCCATGAGAAGCGCGTGTTGACAGGAGCCTCTTCGCCCGCCTGCGGCAGTCTGATGATGCATAAAAGCATGAGTGCGGACGGCGAAGACCAGATGGTCATGGTGACGAGCCTCGATGTTCTCCCAAATGGTGCGGTGACGTTCGGCCCCGGCGGCTATCATTTGATGTGCATGGAGCCGTCGAACGATATGAAGATCGGCGCACGCGTGCCGGTCACTTTGACCTTCGCGGACGGCTTGACGCTGACCCAAGATTTTTCCGTCCACGGCGTCGGCGGACAATGACGCGCCTCCTGTGCTAGAAGAGGATGGAGACGCGTCAGCAAGGAACCACGCCCATGCCGCCCGCCGACCAAAAATACGACGACAACAATATTTTCGCGAAGATCATACGCGGCGAGATGCCGTGCCATCGCGTCTTCGAGGACGATGTGGCGCTTGCGTTCATGGACATCATGCCGCGCATCACCGGACACGCGCTCGTCATCCCAAAATTTTCGGCGCGCAATCTGCTCGATGCCGATCCCGATGGCTTAGCGGAGTTGATCACACGCGTGCAGCTGATCGCGCGTGCGGCCAAGACCGCATTCAAAGCCGACGGTATCACGGTGCAGCAGTTCAACGAACAGGCGGGCGGCCAGGTGATCTTTCACCTGCATTTCCACATTCTGCCGCGCTTCGAAGGCGTCGAATTGAAACCACCGGCAAGCGGCATGGAAAAGCCAGAAGTCTTGGAAGCGCATGCCAAGACGATCGCATCGGCGATCGACGAAATTTAAGGCACAAAAAACCGGGCTGCGTCATCTGACGGAGCCCGGTTTCTATTCTCAGAAATCAATCAGCCCTGCAGCGGCACATTCGGCACGATGCCGGACGGCTTTTCCGCCTCTTCGGCCGTCGCCTCGTCGGCGACATCCTCGGCTTCCGGCTCATCAGGACCACCCTCGTCGTCCTCCGGCCCGCCGTCGTCATCGTCATCCGTTTTAAGCTTGCGCGCCTTGGCGCGGCGCACTTCCGGCTCCGGACGAACGCGCTTCTTGCCAGCTTCGACAATGTCTCGTTCGGGCCGCGGCAGCACCGGGCCTTCGGGGAAGACGAAGCCGAGCTTCTTCACGCCGTTCTCGTCGGTGGTGAGGACGACGCGCACCGTGCCGCCATTCTTCAACCGGCCGAACAGAACCTCGTCGGCGAGCGGGGTCTTGATCGTCGACTGAATGACGCGCGCCATCGGCCGCGCGCCCATGTGCTCGTCATAGCCATTGTCGACAAGCCAGTTGCGCGCCTCGTCGGTCAGTTCGATCGTCACATTGCGGTCCGCGAGCTGCGCATCGAGCTGCATGACGAATTTGTCGACGACCTTGACGATGACCTCGCGCGGCAGATGGCCGAAGGTGACGACCGCGTCGAGACGGTTGCGGAACTCCGGCGCGAACATGCGGTTGATCGCCTCGATGTCCTCGCCTTCCCGCTTGTTGCGGGTGAAACCATAAGCCGACTTCGCCATGTCGGAAGCACCGGCATTGGTCGTCATGATCAAGATCACATTGCGGAAATCGATCTGCTTGCCGTTGTGATCCGTCAGCTTGCCGTGGTCCATCACCTGCAACAGGATATTATAGAGATCGGGATGGGCTTTTTCGATTTCGTCGAGCAGCAGCACGCAATGCGGATGCTGGTCGATGGCATCAGTCAAGAGGCCGCCCTGATCGAAGCCTACGTAGCCGGGCGGCGCGCCGATGAGGCGCGACACCGTGTGGCGCTCCATATATTCCGACATGTCGAAGCGCACGAGCTCGACGCCGAGCGCAACGGCGAGCTGACGCGCGACTTCCGTCTTGCCGACACCTGTGGGGCCGGAGAAGAGATAGGAGCCGATCGGCTTCTCGCCGTCGCGCAGTCCCGCGCGGGCGAGCTTGATCGCCGATGTCAGCGCCTGGATCGCTTTGTTCTGGCCATAGACCACGCGCTCCAGCGTCTCGGTCAGATGCTCAAGCACTTCGGCATCGTCCTTCGACACAGTCTTAGGCGGTATCCGCGCCATCGTCGCAATCGTCGTTTCGACCTCCTTGAGGCCGATCGTCTTCTTGCGCTTGTTCTCCGGCAGCAGCATTTGGCTCGCACCCGTCTCGTCGATCACGTCGATCGCCTTGTCCGGCAGCTTGCGGTCATGGATGTAGCGCGCCGACAGTTCCACCGCCGCTTTCACCGCCTCGTTCGTGTAGCGGACCTTATGGAACTCTTCGAAATAGGGTTTCAGCCCCTTCATGATTTCGATGGCGTCTTCGACTGTCGGCTCGTTCACGTCGATCTTCTGGAACCGGCGCACGAGCGCGCGGTCCTTTTCGAAATACTGACGGTATTCCTTATAAGTCGTCGAGCCGATGCAGCGCAGTGTGCCTTGCGCAAGCGCGGGTTTCAAAAGATTGGACGCGTCCATCGCGCCGCCGGACGTCGCGCCGGCGCCGATCACCGTGTGGATCTCGTCGATGAAGAGAATCGCCTTTTTGTGATTCTCGATTTCCTTCATCACCTGCTTGAGGCGTTCTTCGAAATCGCCGCGATAGCGCGTGCCGGCCAAGAGCGTGCCCATGTCGAGCGCGAACACCGTCGCGTCCGCCAAAACTTCGGGGACTTCGTTCTTGACGATTTTGCGCGCCAGACCTTCAGCGATCGCGGTCTTGCCGACTCCCGGATCGCCGACGAGCAGCGGATTGTTCTTGTGGCGGCGGCAGAGCACCTGAATGGTACGCATGACTTCGGCCTCGCGCCCAATTAGGGGATCGATGCGGCCTTCGCGCGCCTTTTTGTTGAGGTTGACGCAATAGGCTTCGAGCGCGCCCTCTTTCTTCTTCGAGTCGCCCGAATCCTTGTCCTTGGACTCGCGTCCCTCTTCTTCATCGGCGCCGCGCGGCGTCTTCGATGTGTCCGAGAGCCCGGGCCGCTTGGCGATGCCATGGCTGATGTAATTCACCGCATCGTAGCGGGTCATATCCTGCTCTTGCAGGAAATAGGCGGCGTGGCTCTCGCGCTCGGCGAAGATCGCGACGAGCACATTGGCGCCGGTCACTTCCTCGCGCCCGGATGATTGCACATGGATTACGGCGCGCTGAATGACGCGCTGAAAGCCGGCTGTGGGCTTCGCGTCTTCGCGTCCGTCGCTGACGAGATTGTCGAGTTCCTGATCGATGTAGTCGCGCAGATTCTTGCGCAGCACCTCGAGATCGACCGAACAGGCGCGCAGCACAGCCGCCGCCTCGCCATCTTCCGTCAAACTCAACAAGAGATGTTCGAGCGTCGCATATTCGTGATGGCGTTCGTTCGCGACGGCGAGAGCGCGATGGAGAGTTTGTTCGAGGTTGCGCGAAAAGGAGGGCATTAGCTACTCCGATCTCTATTTCTTTTCCATGATGCATTGCAACGGGTGCTGATGCTTCCTGGCATAGTCCATGACTTGCGTGACTTTCGTTTCGGCGATTTCATAAGTGAAGACGCCGCATTCTCCGACGCCATGCTGATGGACATGAAGCATGATGCGCGTCGCCTCTTCCGGTCCCTTGTTGAAGTATTTCCGCAGGACGGTAACAACAAACTCCATCGGTGTGTAATCGTCGTTCAAGAGTAGAACGCGGTACATGTTCGGGCGCCGCGTCTGCGTCTTGGGGCGCGCGATGACCGCAGTGCCAGCGCCCGACCCTTGGTCGCCGCCTTTTTGCTGGTCTTTCGTCGCCCACAACGGCATATTTTGCGTCTCCCCTTTTCGTCACATGGGGCGCATGAACCGCGCCTGCAAGCCGCGCCGCCGCCCGCTTCCAACGCAGGAGCGCGGCAAATGGCTCCTCGCGCCGCGTGCCGGCCCGCCCTTCGACGGTTCGAGCCGGGGCTGAGCAACGCGCCAGCCGCCGGATCATCGTATGTGCGGCGGGCTGCGCGAAGCTGGGCACCCAAGCGACGCACGGCGATGATAACTCCGCTTCGCCGCAATCGACTACCTTTGATTTTGGGCAACCCGCAGGCTCGGAGCGCCCAGGCTTTTCACGTTTGCGGCACGGCCATCGTCCGCAACGAATCGATCATGCAAAATTGAGGCAATCGGCGGAAAAATACGGAGCGGAAAGCCTGCCGCTGCGGAGAGCCGGGGTCAAAGAGGGAGTGTCAGGAATGTCAGGAAAGAACGGTGGGCAAATCGGGTCGCGTTCACGCGCCGCGCAATTGTGACACCTTAAGGAAATATTGGTGCTATGCGGCTCCGGCGCAATGGGGAGCCCAAAAATCAAAAGGCCCGACAAATCGTCGAGCCTTCCCCGTCCTTGAGGCGCAAATCAAAGTTGAACGCCGTTTACTCTACCAGACCGTGGCCCGGCATTGCGACAATCGATTACCGATCGACTGCGGCAGCCTGAACCTTCGAAATGGCGCTTTCCAGAGGCTTGAACGCTTCCTTCGCAAGGCTCGTGTAGAGCTCACCAATCTTGGTCGCCTGAGCGACGAAGCCTTCATACGCCGACTTCGCGTAGTCAGACTGAATCTGGATCGCATTGTCGAGCGACTTGGCACCAAGAATCTTCTCGACATAGGCCGAGTTGCTCTCAAGCGTCTTCTTCGAATAGTCGGTCGCTTCGGCAGCGATCGTCTGCAAACCCTTCGCGAGCGAAGCGGCAACAGCGGTCGTGGCATCGAGCTGCTCTTTGCCGAATTTTTGGAACTCATCAAAGTTGTTGGCCATGAATATTTACTCCTCCGAGGGGATATCTGGGGCCGCGCGAGCGATTCTCCCGCACGCTCGCGCCAAACGCGCCTTTAGTGACCGCGTTGGCAGTGCATATACTGCATTGCACAATGGGCGTCAACTCATATTGCAGCGCAACATAGAAATTCCCATCCTGGCACCCTTCCCGCGACTTGCCGGCAAAGCCTTAACCCTCGGGTAACCCGACCGATTTAGCGTAAATCTTAAGCCGTCCGGCGGCGGCTGAGCCTGTCGTGCCCCAGCCCCGGCAATCGTGACATTGCGCCCGGCAAAGCCTTAGGCAGTCGATCGGGAGTGTCCGAATTTCGGCACCCGATCAGGGCCTTAGGTGAGCCGCGGGCAGTCGTGGTCGCGCCAAAGTAGGCCGGCAGGTCGAGGGAAGCATAGAGGTTGCGGGTTATGTTCAAGCGTTTGAGGCCGGCGCAGGCCCGATCATCCCGTAGCGTCGCTACGCTGATCGCCAGTCTCAGCCTGATCACCCTTGCGGCGCAGCCGGCTGAAGCTTGGCACCGGCATCATCACCACCGCCATCTGCACTTCGGATTTCATCTCCGCCACATGCGCCCCGGTCGGGCGGAGACGTCACAATTCGCGGCGCTCGTTCTCGACGGCAATACGGGACGCGTTCTCTACGCGCGTGACGCGGACGCCGAGCGCCATCCGGCCTCCATCACTAAGGTGATGACCCTCTATCTGCTGTTCGAGGCGCTCGAGAAAGGCCGCATTCACCTTGATTCCGAAATTCGGATCTCAGCGCACGCCTCGGATCAGGCACCGACCAAGCTCGGCTTGCATCCCGGTCAAAGCATTCGCGTCGAAGACGCCATCAAGGCCGTCGTCACTCAATCCGCAAACGACGCGGCCGTGGCCATCGCCGAAGCCCTCGGTGGCAGCGAATCCCATTTCGCCGAAATGATGACCCGCAAGGCGCGCGCGCTCGGCATGGCGGACACAACCTACGTCAACGCCTCCGGACTTCCCGACGATGATCAGATCACGACGGCGCACGACCTCGCCCTTCTCGGCCGCGATATCGAGCAGCGCTTCCCGCACTACTATCGCTACTTCTCGACCCGCAGCTTCAGCTATCGCGGCATCGCCTATCGCAACCACAACCATCTCCTCGGCCGCGTCGATGGGATGGACGGAATCAAGACAGGCTACACACGCTCTTCGGGCTTCAATCTTTTAAGCTCCGTCAAACGCGACGGCCATTTCATCATCGCCGTCGTCCTCGGCGGCGCGAGCTCTTCGAGCCGCGACCGGATCATGAGCGATCTGATCGACGAGCATATCGACGACGGCTCGACCCATCACCACGCCACCGCTGTCGCCAACAATGACTCGGACGACGACGACAACGTGGACGTCTCGGCCCGTCCCGAGCACCGCGAGAAGAGCGCGCCGATGTTCAACGCCGCAGACATCGCCTCCGGCGCCATTCCGATGCCCATCGAGCGGCCCCGCCCCGCTTTCATCTCGGGCGCCGCCCCGGCGCCGGCGCCACTCGACGACAGCGATGAAGATTCAGATGCCGCCTGGGCGCGCACGAAACACGCTGCCTTCGATGGCACGACGGTGCGCTCGACGATCTCAACCGCGACGCCCTCGAGCTTGCATTGGATGACCGGAGCCGCGCCCGCGCGCGCGCGTGACGGCGATGGGCGCGAGGCCGACAAGACGACAATCGCTCCCGTCGCACCCGACTCGACCGGTTCGGTCACGAACGCGGAAGAGATCGCGGACCTGCCGAGCGGCTGGATGATCCAGATTGGCGCTCCCAACGATGTCGAAAAGGCCAACGATCTTCTCCACCGCGCGAAGGCGGAAGGCCACGGCACGTTGAACCATGCCAAGGCCTACACGGAGAAGGTTCAGAAGGGCGCGGAGACGCTTTACCGCGCGCGTTTCGCCGGCCTCGACGCCGATGCCGCCGAAGCCGCGTGCAAATCGCTCAAACACGCAGGCTTCGCCTGCTTCACGATCAGGAATTGAGAGGCGCGCCTAGCGCGTCAGTCGACAACAGCGTTGCGTCATGGAGTTGAGTTGTGTCGTCGCATGAGTACGTCCTTCGCTTCGTTTACACGAGCGGCGAAATCGGTCGAGCCCCCGTGATCGGGGTGGAGCTTCTTGATCAACGACCGATGCGAACGCACGACATCGTCGCGCGTAGCCCCTTTGCGAAGGCCCAGGACTTCATAAGCTTCGTCCTCGGTCATGGCCCCAGAGCGCGCCGCAACGGCTGGGCGACGGCCCCACGTGTCCGGCTCGCCCTTGCTTGCCGCACGCCATCCGGGAAACCGGCGGTCGAGATAAGCCTCTAGAAGCCGCGCGCCCTCCGGATCGTCGCGCAGGCAGAGCGCACGCAAGGTCTCGCATTGCATGCGGCTGAGGCGATTGAGCGACTTCCCCTCATCCGCCCCGGCCAGAACCGTGCCGCTGATGACGCCCGTTGCGTGATCGAGTTCCATTTCAATGACAGCTGAGCGTACGCGCGACACGCCGCTCGCCCTTGCCGGGCCGCCTCGGCTCGCTGACCGGCCGGTAAAGACATTGAAGCTTCGCCGCTGGCTTGATTTCTTGCTTGCTGCCATCACGAGCCAAAAGCCGATGAGGCCCAAGCCGACGGCGAAATCGAACCGGCCACGCAGTCCGAGCAGCAAGGCGAGGCCCAGCACACCGACGCCGGCCGTCCAACCGAGCGCCGTCGTGAGGATCGACGGATTGGCGTGCGCAAAAGACTTCAGCGCATAAAGCGCGAGCCAAATGACGACAAATCCGGCCAGAACGAAGGGCATCGCCTTACTTTCTCAAGCCTGTTCGGGCTCGCAGCAATCGCCGCGCCAGAGCGGCGAGCGCCGTTCCGGCTCATGGTGAGTCATTATGAGGGACTTGGCCATCGCCGCCGCATGACCTGCCTCAATGTCCTGTGGCTTTCCCTCTTCGCGTGACACTGCCGCCACAGCGGATGCCCGGCGAAGCTCTGCCGTCGCCTCAGCCGCGCCCGATCAGCGGCATTTTCGTCGCCATCAAGGTCATAAACTGAACATTCGCCTCGAGCGGCAGGTTCGCCATCTGCACGATCGCGGCAGCGACGAGAGATACATCAATCATCGGTTCAGACGTCCCGCCGCTCTCGATGAGCGGACGCAAGAGCTCCGTCGCCGCATTGCCGATGTCGATCTGCCCGCAGGCGATATCGAAGGGCCGCCCATCGAGCGAGGTCGATTTGGTGAGGCCGGTGATCGCGTGTTTCGTCGCCGTATAGGGCGCGGAATGGGGCCTCGGCGCGTAGGCCGAGACCGAACCATTGTTGATGATCCGGCCGCCGCGTGGATTTTGCGCTTTCATGATCCGCATCACCTGCTGCGTGCACAGAAAGGCGCCGGTGAGGTTGACATCGACGACCGTCTTCCATTCGGGAAAACTCAACTCCTCCATCGGCACCGAACGTGCAGCCATGCCGGCGTTGTTGAAGAGAAGATCGAGACGGCCGAAGCGCGCTTCGACCTCGGCAAAGGTCTTCGCCACTTGCACCGGGCTCGAGACATCGCAGATCGTGCAGCACGAGCGCGAAGGCTTGGCGAGGGCTAGCGTCTCTTCGAGCGGCGCAAGACGCCGGCCGATGAGCGCGAGCGTCCAGCCGGCCTCGATAAGGGCCACGGAAGCCGCCCGGCCGATGCCGGTTCCCGCGCCCGTGACCAATCCGAACTTCTCAGCCATCGCGGCCCTCGGGCTTCCCCGCCAATGCTGGTCCTAGATCTCTTCAAATCGTTCGATGCGCCAGCTCTCATCCATCGCGCCCCGCAACCATTCGGCCCAGCCCGGCAGCGACATGATTTTTTGCATATAGGAACGGCTCTCCGCCGAGACAGGCACATCATAGGTATGAAAGCGGCTGACGATGGGTGCATACATCGCATCGGCCGCCGAAAAATCGCCGAAGAGAAAGGAGCCTTTGCCGCCGAATTTTTTGCGCGCGGTGGCCCATGCCTCTTCAATGCGCGCGACATTTTCCATCGCATCAGGCGTCAGCGGCCGCGCGCTGACCGGCCGGCGCATATTCATCGGCAAATGACTGCGGATTCCCATGAAACCCGCATGCATCTCGGCCGAGATCGAGCGCGCCATCGCGCGCGCCGCTTTGTCCTTCGGCCAGATCGCGAGATTGGGATGCGTCTCCGCGAGATATTCGACAATGGCGAGCGAATCCCAAATCGTCAGATCGCCGTCGATGAGCGCCGGACATTTGCCGCTCGGCGTGTAGCGGAGAATGTCGTCGCGTGTCGTCGGCTGGCCGAGTGGGACCGTCACCTCGGCGAAAGGAATGCCGAAGATCCGCATCAATATCCAAGGCCGGAACGACCACGACGAATAAGCTTTGTTGGCGATGATGAGCGTGAGAGCCATGGCGCTTCAGTTCGCGGGCACTGTGTCGGGAATTTCGCGGATGCGGCCGCGCGTCTCCTGCATGAAGACATAGACGACGAAGGAGAGAAAGATCATGCCCGAGAGATAATGAAAAAACCAGGCCTCGTGCCCCGCCCGCTTGAACGCAAGCGCGATCGCCGGCGCCGTGCCGCCGAAGATCGAGACTGTGAGCGCATAAGGAACGGCAACGCCCGTCGCCCGGATCGGCGTCGGAAACAATTCCGCTTTCACGATCGCGTTGATCGAGGTGTAGGCGGCGGTGAAGAGCCACGCGGCGGCGATCAGCGCAAAGACCGCGAGAGGCGATTTGACATGCTGCAAGGTCGTGAGAATCGGCAAGGTCGAAAGCGTGCCGGCGATGCCGAAGAACAACAACATCGGCCTGCGGCCGATCTTATCCGACAGCATGCCATAGAGCGGCTGGAGAGCGGCGGCGAAAATGAGCGTCGCGAGGATGACGAGCGTCGTCGCGCGATCGTCGAGCCCGACCGTCAGTTTCACGAAGGTCTGCATATAGGTCGTAAAGGTATAGAAGGCGGCGGTGCCTCCCGCCGTCAATCCGACGACGAGCAGAAGCTCGCGCCAGTGGGCGAAGAGCGTTCTGAGCGAATCCAAGGGTGCCGGCCGTTTTGTCTCGGCAAAAATTTCCGTCTCCGGCAGATTGCGCCGCATGATGCCGGTGATGATCGCGAGCAGAGCGCCGATGACGAAAGGAATGCGCCAGCCCCATGCGTGTAATTGCGCATTCGACAAAAAGACATTCTGCAGGATGAGGAGAACGGCGATCGCAACAAGCTGGCCGCCAATCAGCGTCACATATTGGAAGCTTGAATAGAATCCGCGCCGGTCTGGCTCGGCGACCTCGCTCAAATAGGTGGCGCTCGCGCCATATTCGCCGCCGAGACTCAGGCACTCTATCAGACGGCCGAGCGCCAGGATCATCGGCGCGGCGAGGCCAATTTGCGCATAAGTCGGCGAGACGGCGATCATCAGCGAGCCGATGCACATGCAGAACACCGAAAGCGTCAACGCGGGGCGCCTTCCATAACGGTCGGCGAGATAGCCGAAGAGAATGCCGCCGACGGGCCGTGCGAGAAAGGCCGCGGCAAAGAGAATCGCGGCATTGAGCTGCTGAACGAGCGGATCTTTTTCCGGAAAAAACGCGCCGCTGAAATAAAGCGCAAAGGCGGTATAGGCGTAGAAATCATACCATTCGACGAGATTGCCGAGCGAGCCGAGAAGGACCGCCTTGATCCTTCGCCGCGTCTCAGGCGCCGATCGCTCGCGTTCAGGGCGCCGGGAACAAGGCATCGGTTTTGTCCGTGAGGCGATAAGCGACGAGGCCGATCCATTCATGCAACGCATTTTCGAGCCGCGTCATCTCGTCGAGCGCAAGACGCGGCGGATGAAGATCACGGGAATTGCCATAGGTCAGATAATCCACCGGATAGGCTGTCACATTGAAGCCGGCCTTGCGGAAGATGCCCATGGCGCGGGGCATATGCCAAGCAGAGGTGACGAGGAGCCATGTGTCACCCGCTTTCGGCTTGACGAGATCGCGGGTGAAGATCGCATTCTCCCAGGTGTTGCGCGATTTATCCTCGAAGGTCATTTGTGCCGCGGGGATGCCGAGCGACAGCCAAAGATCGCGGACGGTTCTCGCTTCCGGAATGCCTTTGCCGGAAATGCTGGCGGTGCCGCTGGTAAAAATGAGACGCGAATTCGGGAATCGTTTCGCGAGCGCCGCGCCTTCCGTGATGCGCGCGCCGGGGAAGAGCAATGTCGGTGCGCCACGGGCGACGGTGAGGCCTGAATCCATCGCGCCGCCGAGAACGATGATGCCGGTCGGCGCAGGCAAGTCGGCAGGCGGGCGCGGAAAGCGATCTTCGAGCGGACGCAGCAGCAGTGAACCGAGCGGCGAAAATCCGGCGATGGCAGTGAGAACAATCGCGACGCCCATCAGCGTTCGCCCGAAACAAGCGGTCGGGCCGCCGAAACTCAACAGAAGGCCGATGACGCCGAGGATCAGGAGGAAATTGATCGGATCGGCAAACAGCCAGAAAATTTTGGCGATGATGAAGAACATGAAGACCTGAGGGCGGCGTGGCCGAAGGACTCGCAAAGCCGCCATAGGCTGGTTTTGCGTGCGCGCTTCATAGGTCAATTGGCGCAAGAATGCCACCGCCCGAGCTCGGACGCGCGGGCGGCCTCAACAATAGGATTCGCAGTTAATTCTTGCGAGGCTCGTCGTCCGTGGCCTCTCCGTCCGGCACAATTTCAGGCTCGGCATCGGCGGCGGGAATGGCATAGCTTCCCTTCAGCCAGCGATGCAGATCGACATCGGCGCAGCGCGTCGAGCAGAAGGGCCAGGCGTCCACGCTCGCCGGCTTGCCGCAGATGGGACATGGCCGCGTTTTCGTCTCGCGATCGGGTGGCTGAGACATGGGACAAGGCCGTTTGAGGGCGAGGCCAAGCCTACACCCGGTTCAGCCATAAGACATGGGCCGGATAGCCCTCGCCGGCAAGGAGCGAGAGGGTCTCGTAAAGCGGCAGGCCGACGACGGACGTATAAGAGCCGACGATCTTCTGCACGAAACCGCCGGCAAGGCCCTGAATGGCATAGCCGCCGGCTTTGCCGCGCCATTCGCCGGAGGCGAGATAGGCTTCGATCTCATCCGTCGACAGCCGTTTAAAACGGACCCGCGACTCGACAATGCGCCGGCGGACCGCCCCTTTGGGTGTGACGACGACGACGCCGCTATAGACGCGATGGGCGCGGCCCGAGAGCAGCCGCAGACATTGCGCCGCTTCATTGATGACTTCGCATTTCGGCAGGATCCGGCGTCCGACACTGACGACCGTATCGGCGGCGACGAGATAGGCGCCGGCAAGCTCCGGCCGGCTCGCCGCCACTTTCAGCGCGGCCTCGGCCTTTTCGCCCGCAAGCCGCGTCGCCAGAAGCCGCGGCAGCTCGCCTTTTTTGGGTGTCTCGTCGAGATCGACCGGCAGCAACGCATCGGGATCGAGACCGACCTGCTGTAGCAGCGCGAGCCGGCGCGGCGAGGCCGACGCCAATATGAGCTTGGGCCGCCACGTCTTGGTCTCGGCTTTCACGGCTCTGCTCTTCGGTTTGGGCTGGCTACTTAAAGCGGTAGGTGATGCGGCCCTTGGTCAAATCATAGGGCGTCATTTCGACGAGGACCTTGTCGCCGGTCAAGACGCGAATCCGGTTCTTGCGCATTTTCCCCGCCGTATGGGCGATGATCTCATGGCCGTTTTCGAGCTTGACCCGGAATGTCGCGTTCGGCAGCAATTCCGAAACGACACCTGGAAATTCGAGCAATTCTTCCTTCGACATTTCATTCCTTTATGCAAACCGCGCCTCGCCGCGCCATCGGCGTCGCGCAAGGCAGTCTGCCAGGGCCTTAAGCGCGTCCGAGGAAAGCGATGCAACCGCACCGCACCCAACGAACTCTTAAGACCTGCGATGATTTGCGGCGGACCCTAATCGAGAACACCACCTTTGTGAACTGGGGGCAGGATGTGCTGGCAGGGCAATGTTTTCCGGCCCACAGGAAAAGGCCGGGCTCCGGGACTTCTGTCTCAACGCAGGACGTCGAGGATCGGATGCTCGCTCTCATCCGCATTGGCGCGCGCATCCGCCTTCTCGAACGCTTTGTAGCGGTAAACCGCCAGCGGAATGCTTGCGAGATAGACGAAGCTCAGACAGACGAGCATTTCCATCGGATAGGTCGCGAGCAGCAGCACGATCACGACGACCCCGAACAGCACCGGAAGGACATATTCGCGCGGAATCCGGCCGATCCTTTTGCCCGAGAAATGCGGAATGCGGCTCGCCATGAGAAAGGCGAGGAGCAACACATAGGCGATCTCGAACGGCACCAGCCAATGCGCGTCCGGCACGCCCAGAACCGAGAGGCTCAGATAAAGCGGCAGAAGACCGACGATCGCGCCGGCCGGCGCCGGCATGCCGGTGAAGAAATGCGCGTGCCAGGCAGGCTTTTCCTCGGGGTCTTCGGTCATGACATTGAATCGCGCCAGACGCAGCGCGCAGGCGATCGCGAAGACGAGCGCGGCGAACCAGCCAAAGCTTTTGATCTGATGCAAATTCCAGAAATAGAGAATGAGCGCGGGCGCGACTCCGAAATCGACGAAATCGGCCAACGAATCGAGTTCCGCCCCGAAGCGTGAGGTGCCGCGCAGCGCGCGCGCGAGACGCCCGTCAAGCCCATCGAGAATGGCAGCGACGATGACGGCCAGCACCGCAAGTTGAAATTGGCCTTCCGCCGCAAAACGAATGCCGGTCAAACCCATCGACAGGGCGAAGAGCGTCACCACATTCGGCAGAATGATTCGAAGCGGCACCGCGCGGAAGCGCCGGCGCCGGACCGTGCCGAGATCGCCCGCGGCCTCGTCGTTCGCGGCAACACGCAGCGGCCGCTCCGAGCGGCGAAATCGCTCTTTATCGAAAGCCCGCGTCACGTCAAAAAACCTCGTTCCATGCGCTCATCTTAGCTCAATTTGAAGCTGCGTTGCGGCTCTTTTCTAAAATCCGCGATGATGGTTTCCCCGGCAATGGCGCGCGCGCCGACGCCAACCAGAGGCCGCGCCGTCTCGGGCAGATAGACGTCGACGCGTGAGCCGAAGCGGATGAGGCCGATGCGGTCGCCAACGCCCACGGCTTCACCTTGGCCGACGAAGCAGACGATGCGGCGCGCGATGAGCCCCGCGATCTGCACGACGCCGACGCGGCCGTTCGCGCCCTCGATGACGAGACCGTTGCGCTCATTGTCTTCGCTCGCCTTGTCGAGATCGGCGTTAATGAAGAGCCCCGGACGATAGGCAATCTTGAGAATGCGTCCAGCGACCGGCGCGCGGTTCACATGGCAATCGAAGACAGACATGAAGACCGAAATGCGGAGCATTGCGTCGCCGCCGAAGCCGAGTTCAGGCGGCGGCGCAAAGCGGCCGACCGAAGAGATCATGCCATCGGCCGGCGACACGACGATCCCCTCCTCTAGCGGCACCATGCGCGGCGGATCGCGAAAGAAATAGGCGCACCAGAGAGTCAGGAAGAGGCCGATCCAGAAAAGCGGCGCGAAGATGAGGCCAAGGATAAGCGTCACCGCCGCGAAAATCGCGATGAAGACATAGCCCTCCTTGCGAATGGGCACGAGGGATTTGCGGATCGAATCGAGGATCGACATGAAAGGTTGGGGCTTGCGGCGACGCTGGGAAGAGACCGTGGCCTTGGGGTTCGCGGCCTCTTCTATCCGGTCGCGACTTCTTCGTCACGGCCGTCGTAAGGCTCGTCTGGGGGCTCGACCTCGCCTGCCGTCGCCGAAAGTTCGTGATCGAGCTCACGCCGCAGGCTCGCCGCCTCGGCCTCGGCCGCACGGCGCAGCACCTCCTCGGCGCGGCGAACCTCGTTCTGGCGTGTCCACATCGCGGCATAGACGCCGTCTTCGGCGAGGAGTTCTGCATGGGTGCCGCGCTCGACAATGCGCCCCTTGTCGAGAACAAGGATTTCGTCGGCATGGACGACCGTCGAGAGGCGATGCGCGATGACCAAAGTCGTGCGCCCTTTCGAGACCGTCTCCAACGCTTCCTGGATTTCTCGCTCCGTAAACGTATCGAGCGCGGAAGTCGCCTCATCGAGCACCAGAATCGGCGGCGATTTTAGAATCGTCCGCGCAATGGCGATGCGCTGCTTTTCGCCGCCCGACAGTTTGAGGCCGCGCTCGCCGACTTGCGTCTGATAGCCGTCGGGAAGAGAATCGATGAAGCGGTCGATCCGCGCCATATGCGCCGCCTGACGTACTTCGTCTTCGCTCGCGTCCCAGCGTCCATAGCGGATATTGTAGGCAATCGTGTCGTTGAAGAGCACCGTATCCTGCGGCACCATGCCGATCGTAGAACGCAGCGACTCCTGCGTGACGCCGGCGATGTCCTGCCCGTCGATGGTGATGCGGCCAGCATAGGGTTCGTAGAAACGAAACACGAGCCGCGACAGCGTCGACTTGCCGGCGCCAGAAGGCCCCACGATCGCCAGCGTCTTGCCGGGCGGCACATCGAAACTGACGCCTTTGAGAATTTCGCGATCCGCATCGTAGTGGAAGAAGACATTCTCGAAGCGCACATGGGCGCCGGTGACACGCAGCGGCTTCGCATCGGCGCGATCCAAAATCTCCGGCTGCTGCGCCAGAACATCGAACATCATGTCGAGATCGATCTTGGCCTGGCGGATGTCGCGATAGACCATGCCGAGAAAATTGAGCGGCTGGTAGAGCTGGATCATCATGGCATTGACGAGGACGAAATCGCCAACCGTGTTCGTGCCCGCGCGAATGCCGAGAATCGTCATCGCCATCACCAGCGTCAGCCCGATGGTGAAGATCAGTGCCTGGCCGAAGTTGAGATAGGTGAGCGAGGTATAGGTCTTGACGCTCATCTTCTCATAGCGTGCGATTGAGCGGTCATAGCGTTCCGCCTCGCGCGATTCGGCGCCGAAATATTTGACGGTCTCGAAATTGAGCAGGCTGTCGATCGCCTTTGTGTTGGCGTCGGTGTCGCTCTCGTTCATCGAGCGGCGGATGGCGATACGCCAGTTGGTCGCCGAGAAGGTGAAAGCCATATAGGCAACGATCATCACACCGACGGCCGCGCCAAAGCGCCAATCGAATTGGACGACGAAGACCGCCATGATGAGGATGAATTCGACCGCGGTCGGAATGGCGGTGAGCGCGATCGTGCGCACGATCGTCTCGATCGCATTGCGGCCGCGTTCGAGAACGCGGGTGAGGCCGCCCGTCTTCCGCTCGAGATGAAACCGCAAAGACAATTGATGAAGATGGACGAAGACATCCTTCGCCAGGCGGCGGACGGCATGCATGCCGACATCGGCAAAGATCGCATCGCGCGCTTGGGTGAAGAGCGCCATCGCCACACGCATGACGCCGTAAAGAATGGTCAGGCCGAGCGCGCCGAAAAGGATTCCGTCGATGATATGGCCGCTGTGATGCGTCAGAGCGTCTGTCGCCCATTTGAAGGAATAGGGTACGGCGACCGTGATGAACTTCGCGATCAGCATTAAAATGAAGGTCGCGAAAACGCGAAGCTGCAGATCGCGGCGCCCGCTTGGCCAGATGTAGGGCCAAAGGCGGTGCCAGGTGTCGCCGGAGTGGCCACGCCCGAGGATGCGCAAGGTCGACCCCGAAAGCGTCTTCGGCACGAGGGGGGACGCCGAACCGGGCTGCGGGGAAGCGGAGGTGGAAGGAATGGACAAAATTCGTGACAGTCGCTTGAGGGGTCGAACCCGGCAATCCGGTTTCGAGGTCTATGCTTTGTATAAGATATATAAGATCGCGGCGGCCAATGCGCATCTCAAGCTTCGCCCAGGCATGGCACACCAGGGTGAAGAGCGGCGGCGCGGCCTGCCCTGCCCGCGTTTGCTGAGCAATAATGTGTGATTACGCAAGCCCCAATTCGCAAGCCCCTAATTCGTATGGGGCATCACGAAGACCTGACCCGGATAGATCAAATTGGGGTCGCGGATCTGGCTCGCATTGGCCTGATAGATCAGCGTGTAGCGCACACCTTCGCCGAGTTCCTTTTGGCTGATGCGCCAAAGACTGTCGCCGCGCGTCACAGTCGCCGTGTCGATCTTCCACACCACTGCATGACTCGCGTCGGGCGCGGGATTGGCGTTGTCGTTTGCGTCTTGATCGGGAGTCGGCACCGCGTTCGACGCGAGTTTCGCCGGCTTCGGTGGCACAGCCGCCTGCGCGACCGCGGCGGGAACATCGAAGGGCACTTCTGCGCGGGCCGTGACTTTGCCCTTGTCGTCAATCGCATCGGCGCGCACGACATAATGGCCGGCGGTCACGCCCTTGCCGATCGTCAAGGACCACGAGCCGTCGGTGCCGGCAGTCACATCCGTCAAAGCGCTGCCGTTCAGATAAATCCGCACATGCGTTCCGGCCGGCGCGAAGCCCGCGGCATAAAAGCCGCCCTTATCGACTTCCGCCGTCTTTATCGCGACGCGCGGCTTCGTCTGCGCGAACTGCTGCGACGACGGGTTGGCGGAGACTTGCGCCGAGACGACGGGCTTTGTCTGATTGGAGGCGTTGTTCGATGCTTGCTGTTGCGCGGGCTTCTGCGCGGTAGGATCGATCAGAAGCTGGCTCGGCTTGCCTGGCTGAACAAGCGCGACGACCACGCCCGTCTGACCCTTTGCCGGGACGGAAACCGTGATGCTCTGTCGCGACAGAACGGGTTTTGCGCCTGCCGTTGTGCTACCTAACATCAAACTATAATTGCCTGGCAGCAAGCGCTGCGGGACGATGACGAAATCGCCACCGTCATCGGCATTCGCCTCGCCTAGAATTTTTTGCCCGGCCAGCAAAGTGACCTTCGCATTGGGTTCGCCATGACCAGCAACGACCGTGTCGCCGGAAGGCTCAACGCGCACCGTGTCGAATTGCGGAACGATCGTTCGCGGTTGCGGCAAGGGGGCAGGAGGAATCGCCGCAAGTTTCGCGGGCGGCGACGCGGCGCGATCGATTTGCTGCGGCGCGGTCTTGTCCGACATCAGGTCGGACAGCAGACCCGGCAACACGCCCGTAAGCGATAGAGCCGCGCCCACCGCCGCGCATGTCGCGCCGAGGGACAGGGCAATGAACTTTGTACGCAACAACATGGATCTCTACCTTTTTCATAATTATAGACTGCCCGCCTTGACCCCGCCATACGATTTGCAGAGAAGCATGGCGAGATTTGTACGACGCGCGCCCGGTGAAAGCCCCTAGGCGCGAGCGTTTGCGGGAAACGAGACTTTCCGCGCCAAGTGGTGGATGATGACACGATCGATGAACACGATTCACAAGAACGAGATGGCGCCCGACAACCGCAGGCTTCGCAACGTCTGCGTCTATTGCGGCTCAAGTCCCGGCGCCGATCCCGTCTATCTCGCGACGGCGCGAAAGCTCGGCGCATTGCTGGCACGCGAAAGCATCGGCCTTGTCTATGGCGGCGGCAGCCGCGGACTGATGGGCGCCGTCGCAAATGCGGCGCTGGCCAAGGGCGGTACGGTCACCGGCATCATTCCCGCTTTTCTCACCGAGCGTGAGGGAATGATCGACACTGTTCAAACCCATTTGGTCGTGCCTGACATGCACACGCGCAAACGCATCATGTTCGAGCGCGCCGATGCCTTTATTGCGCTCCCAGGCGGCATCGGGACGTTGGAAGAACTTGTCGAACAATTGAGTTGGGTTCAGCTCGGCCGTCATACGAAGCCCGTTGTGCTCGCCGACATCGGCGGCTTTTGGCGGCCCCTGCTCGATCTCTTCGCGCATATGCGCCAGCATGGCTTCATTCAGCCCGGGCTCGAAGTCCGATATCTCGTCGCCGAGAAGATCGAGGACTTATTGCCGATGATCGAGACGGCGCTTGCGAAGACCCATGCGCTCGGCGCGGCCAAGGAAACGCTCGACAGCCCGTTGTGAGGGCTACGCTGACAGAGCGTATCGGTTTGAAACTCGGCTCGATCTATTTGTGGGCGTCCGGTGGTGGGCGTTGTATGATGGGATCTGACCCATTGCGGCCCTTCCAGCGGTCTTCCGCCTCCTCATGCGCGCCCGTTGTTTCCCGCATCTCAAAACAGCGGTTTGCCTATTCCCGTCTTAATGCAGGTCCCCCTCCCAGCGACCATGCCGGCCTTGGTCGTTGCGATCACACCGCTGATGCGATCGATGGTAGTGCTCACACTTCCCCCAGTTGAAGAACAATCCTCACCGAAAAGGAAAGCACTTCTGGTAATCTGCACGTAAGATTGACAGCTGTTGCTGATCCCGCCGTTCTTGTTTACATGTATGATACCGCAGGGAACGCCCACCAAGCATTTGACTGCTTTGGTTGTGACGGCCGACCCATCCAGTTCAATCAAGACATCTGCCACTTCACCATCCGAGTACGTACACTGTAGCGCGATAGCTTGTGCCAGGGCCGTCGTCACCCCGAAGCCGACGAAGGCGACGAATGCCAGGATTACCTTCTCAACAACGCGCATTTTCATGTTTTTACTCCATGCCCTGATCGCTTCTTTCCGAGTGCATGCACGCAATGCGGCAGCCGGGCCGTGAACGTGTCGCCCGATTGGCGCTCGCATAGGGCGCATGGCACAGGGCGTTGAGAAGTGCGCGTAATCGATCTCTTCTCAAAATCTGTGATTGGAAGCGCGTCCGCTCTGCGCCAGTTGCGGACCTTGCGAGATCGCAATTAGTTGCAAGTCTGGATGTCGCGCTACAAAAGTCGCCGCGGCAACCGCTGACAGGTCCACTGACTACCGCCAATGATTTGTCCGGTGGAGCTCAAGACCTGAATGTTTGATATACGGAGAGTGTAGCGATTCAAGGTAAGGGTATTAGTAACAGTATCGTGACCCCCTATAATAGTCCAACTGGTGATCCACGCTATTTCTTCATCTGTAATTCTTATCACAGCTCCGTTCCAAACGACTGCGCCGAGACGAGGTTGGTTCGAAGAGGTCTTTTTAAAAATAGCGGTTTTGTTTGCCAGATCGAGCGTAACAGTGGCTCGACCCGTTGTTGGACTGGCGTCCAATGTACAGTCCAGCACGATCGGTTGATCTGGTTGCGCATTCAATGTGCCCGGCGCAATGAAAGAACACGATGTAATCATCATCGCCAAAAAAGTTTTTCCGCGCAGCCAAACGTAAGCGACAAAGCTCGTCATTCAATCCTCCCGTATTCGCCGTCCGGCTATGCAAGCACCATGGCTCTATACGCCGCCGCAGCCTTCTCCTCACAAGAACGAACCCCCTCCAAATTCTCCAAAGCCAAAGCGCCAGCGACGCGTATATAGCCGGGGTCACGATAATTTCGGGCGCGCCAGTGTGCCCAGAACTCGGTCGCCGCAGCGAGCAAAAGTTTCACGGCGCTATCCTCAATTGTCACTCATTGATCTCTGGAAACCTAGTAGTCTTGAAAGGCGCGAGAGTGCTGATCTGGATCAAAGTGTCGGTAGTCTATGTCCTGTTGAATGTCTGGGCCTAAATTTGGGATGTCCGCTTTCCTCTAAGGAGACAGTAATGCGTCGGGTCATCGCGATTATTGTCACGGCCGTGCTGGCTTCCATAGTGGCCGGCCAGTGTTCTCTCGCCAAAAGCGAGGGGCTAAGACTTGCGCAAAGTACCTGCTCTAGTAATTGCACGAGTCAGTACAACACTTGCGTCCGAGGGTGTAATGCTGGTGGGGGTTCGATGCTGCATGTCCAGGCTTGCCTGACAGGGTGTCAGACGGGACTGAATGCCTGCGCAACCAATTGTCAGTGAAAATAATCAGATCACCGATCGACCGAAGGGCACCCGCAATAGCTTGGCCCTTCTTCGACAAGATCGCCCACCGAGTGAGCGCTATCGTAGCTCTTCTTCCTCAATGATCGTCGAATCATCGTCGCCGACACCGGTCTTGTTGACGTGCTTCTAGACTGCCATTCGCGCACATTCGTGCGCTGGCATTAGTACTTCAAAGCCAGTCTGAGCTATCGAATTCCGGCGCGTAAGCGCAGGCGTAGGCCAACAATTTTCGAAAGCTATAATCAAAGCTGTAATGGAGGTATCAATGTTACAATCCAAGGGATCGAATTATAGTTCGCAGCATCCTGGGATATCCGCGCGACATTGCGTTCAAGCTCAGAATTGCGTTGAATTTCGTCGGACGAAAGCTCCGCAAGGAGGAAGGGAAGGACGCAAATGCGAATGATGCTCAAGGTTACGATCCCCGTTGACAAGGGGAACACCGCAATCAAGGATGGCAGCCTCGTCAAAAAGATTCAATCCATCCTCGCTGATCTCAAACCCGAAGCGGTTTACTTCACCGAATTCGACGGGAAAAGAACGGGCATGATTTTCTTCGACATGAAGGATACCTCGGAGATACCGGCTGTTGCTGAGCCATGGTTCCTTGCGTTTGACGCCAACGTTGAGATCAAGGCGGTGATGAACAGCGACGACCTGGCGAGGTCCCAGCCGGGGATGGAAAAAGCAGTCAAGAACTTCGGCTGAAACGCGATAATAACCGCACCAGTCTGTCCCCCGCGAGAAGGTCGGGGCCGCTTGTGGTTTTTCCTTGAATGGCAGGTTGTGGCGCATATCCGACATTTAGGTCGGCGAAGCTGAATGACTGTCGCGCCCCTTTGCTGAAACTGAGACGCTGCCGCCCGGCGTCGCGCGTTTTGCGCCTTCTGCCATCTGCGATAATTTCATTTCATGACTTCAGCGCAAACTCTTCGCCCCATCCACATCATCGGCGCGGGTCTCGCCGGCTCCGAAGCCGCCTGGCAGATCGCACGGCAAGGCGTGCCCGTCATCCTGCATGAAATGCGGCCGGTGAAGGCGACCGCCGTCCATCAGAGCGGCGATTTCGCCGAGCTTGTCTGCTCGAATTCCTTTCGCGCCGACGATCCGCAGACGAGCGCGATCGGCATTCTTCATCGCGAAATGCGCCGCCTCGATTCCCTCGTCATGACGGCGGCCGACCAGCATCAAGTGCCGGCAGGCGGCGCGCTTGCGGTCGATCGCACGGGCTTTGCCGCGCATGTGACGGAAGTGCTCTCGGCCTGCCCGCTCGTCACAATTATGCGCGGCGAAGTGGACGCGATGCCACCGGCCGATTGGGACAGCGTCATCATCGCAACCGGCCCGCTCACCTCGCCTGCCCTCTCCGCCGCGCTGAAAGGGCTTGTCGGCGAAGAACTCGCTTTCTTCGATGCCATCGCGCCCATCGTCCATCGCGAGAGTATCGATATGGGCAAGGCCTGGTTTCAATCGCGCTACGATAAGGCGGGACCTGGCGGCTCCGGCGCCGATTACATCAATTGTCCGCTCGATAAAGCGCAATATGAGGACTTCGTCGCTCGCCTGCTCGCGGGCGAAAAAGTCGAGTTCAAAAATTTCGAGTCGACGCCCTATTTCGATGGCTGCCTGCCGATCGAAGTCATGGCCGAACGCGGCGTCGAGACGTTGCGGCACGGGCCGATGAAGCCCTTTGGCCTCACCAATCCGCATGCGCCGAAGGTGAAAGCTTATGCGATTGTGCAGCTCCGCCAAGACAATCGGCTCGGTACGCTCTACAATATGGTCGGCTTCCAGACCAAACTGAAGCATGCGGCGCAAGTCGATGTTTTTCGGACCATTCCCGGACTTGAGAATGCGCAATTCGCGCGCCTAGGCGGTCTGCATCGCAACTCTTATCTGAATTCGCCGAAGCTCCTGGACGAAACTCTTCGCCTGAAGGCGCAACCATGCTTGCGCTTCGCCGGGCAAATCACCGGCTGCGAAGGCTATGTGGAAAGCGCCGCCATCGGATTGATCGTCGGGCGCTTTGCCGCGGCGGAGCGGCGCGGATTTGCGCCGTCACTGCCGCCGCCGACAACGGCGCTCGGCGCGCTGCTGCATCACATCACCGGCGGCCATTTGGAAACAATCGAGGCCGGGCGATCGTCCTTTCAACCCATGAATGTGAACTTCGGCCTCTTCCCGGCGCTCCCAACGCTGTCGCCCGCCGGCAAACGGTTACGCGGCGCGGATAAATCGATCGCGAAGAAAGCCGCGCTCAGCGCGCGCGCCTCAGCCGATCTCGAAGCCTGGCTCGCCGCATCAACTCCGCTCGCCGCGGAATAGGCTGAGCCGTTGCCCCATCTGCTGGATGGACTTATCCCTCGCCACTGGTCTAGCATTCATTCGTAAAGTGGCGCGATGGGGTGGCGAATGAATGAGACATCGGTGCTCGTGCTCGGTCTCGATGAGCAAGCCTCGGCCATCGCGCGCAAGCTCCATCTTGATGGCCGTGCGGTGGCGATGCATCAGCCTTGCGCGCCAAGGACCATTCGTCGCCGCATGGGTTTTGCGGACGCTTGGTATGACGGTGGCGTGACCTTCGAAGGCGTCGAGGCGAAGCGCTGCGACCGGCGCAAGGATCTGCTCGCCGGATTGCGCAGCCGACAATTCATTCCAATCCTTCCCGGCGGCTTCGACGAAGTCACCGCGCGCTGGCCTTGGGATGTCATCATCGATGCGCGCGCCGTTGATGCGCGCGTGGGACAATTGTCGATGGAGCTCGCCGGCATGACGATCGGCATCGGCGCGGGTTTTATCGCCGGCCTCACTTGCCACATGGTCATCGATACCAGGGCGCGCGATCCCGGAGCCGTTCTGCGCGATGGCTGCATGGGGCCGGCGCTGGCGCGCGATGATCCTTATGCCGACGGCATGTTCGTCCGTTCCGCGAAGGACGGGGCTTTTCATGTCGCGCGCTTCATCGGTGAGACGGTGGCACAAGGCGATATCTTGGGCTTTATGGCGACCCGCGCCATCGAAGCGCCCGCCGCGGGCCGGCTGCGCGGGCTTGCCCGTGATGGCGCCACTTTGGAAAAGGACGCCCCTGTCGCGGAGATTGCCGCTCCAAAAGCTGAAGTCACTGGCATCTGTCTGCGCGACCGGCTCGTCGCTCGCAGCGTCGCCTTTGTCATCGAGGTTGAGCGCGGCGGCTGGGAGCCGATCTCCCTCGAAGCCCTCTTTTCGAAGCCGTGACGCCTACAGGCGTAAGGCCTTGATCTCATCGCCAGCTCTGCCATGACTTCGCCGCAGCCGAACTTTAGGGTTCGGCTGTGCTATAGTGCCGACGCATGGCTTGACCAGGCCGCGATTTTAGCGGATTGCGCGGCTACCTCTTGAGTCCGTGAGCGAATTTCGCTCCGGTAGGAAAACGGGCGATGGCGCAGGCTCCGGAGCTTTCTTTCGATCACCATGCCGATGCCGTCCGGTTCAATCTCGCCGGTCATTGGACGATCGACAGCACGGCCCTCCTCGAAACCCATATTGCGACGCTGCTTGCCCGCGCCACAGGCGTCGGGCGCGCCATTCTGGACCTCGGCGGCATCGAGCGGCTCGATACATCGGGCGCCTGGCTGATCGATCGCACGCGAGACGACCTCACTAAGCACGGCGTCGAGGCACGCATCGAAAACCTCAAACCAGAATATGAAATCCTGCTCTCCGAGGCGCATTACAGAAGCTTTCCCGCGCCGCCAAAGCACAAGCGGTTTTATGTCCGCGTTATTCTCGAGGACATGGGCGAGAGCATCGTCGATGCCGGCCGTGATGTCTTTGAAGGGATCGAATTTCTCGGCGGCGTTGTCGCGGCGCTAGGCAGGAGCGTTCTTGCACCGGCGCGTTTTCGCGGTACGTCCATCATCTTCCATCTCGAGACCTTCGCCTTTCGCAGCGTCCCGATCATCGCGCTGATCAATTTTCTCGTCGGCTGCATCATCGCCCAGCGCGGCGTCTATCTCCTGAAACGTTTCGGCGCGACGACCTATGCGGTCGATCTCATCGGCATTTTGACGCTGCGCGAATTGGGCGTGCTCCTCACCTCGATCATGATCGCGGGCCGCTCGGGCTCGGCGGTGACGGCCGAACTCGGTTCCATGAAAATGCGTGAGGAGATCGATGCGCTCCGCGTGATGGGCCTCGATCCCGTCGATGTGCTCATCGTGCCGCGCCTTATCGCCTTGATGCTCGCTTTGCCGCTCCTGACTTTCATCGCCGACATCGCAGCCTTGTTCGGCGGCATGCTCGTCGCCTGGGGCTACGGCGGCATCAGCCCCGAAAGCTTTCTGTCACGGTTGCAGAGTTCGGTCGACCTCAGCGATTTCTTCGTCGGCCTGATCAAGGCACCGTTCATGGCACTCGTCATTGGCCTCATCGCGTCGGTCGAAGGCCTCGAAGTCGAAGGTTCCGCCGAATCGCTCGGCCGGCGCGTCACCTCCTCCGTCGTGAAAGCCATTTTCACCGTCATCGTTGTCGACGGAATTTTCTCGATCTTCTTTTCCTCGATCAGGTTTTGACTATGGAGCATCACGAATTTCACTTTCCGACGTGGCGGCAGGTCGCCCGGCCCGCCAAACCCGCAGGCGGCGAGACCGAAGTCACTATCCGCGTGCGCGATCTGAAAGTCGCTTTTGGCGCGCAGCAGGTGATGAACGGGCTCGATCTCGACGTGCACAAGGGCGAAGTTCTGGGCTTCGTCGGCGCCTCGGGCATGGGCAAATCCGTCCTCATGCGCACCATTTTGGGACTGACTCCGAAACACAGTGGCATGATCGAAGTCTTCGGCTCGGATCTCGACCGTTTGAGCCCCGAAGCGCGCGCCCGCATCGAGCGGCGCTTCGGCGTGATGTTTCAGCAGGGCGCCCTGTTCTCGGGCTTAACGGTGAAGCAGAATGTACAGCTGCCTTTGCGCGAGCATCTCAAAATCTCCGATCGCCTCGCCGACGAACTCGCCCTCCTCAAGATCACTCTCGTGGGTCTCACCGCCGATGCCGCCGAGAAATACCCATCGGAACTGTCGGGTGGCATGATCAAGCGCGCCGCGCTCGCCCGCGCCCTGGCGCTGGACCCCGAACTCGTCTTCCTCGACGAGCCGACATCCGGCCTCGACCCGATCGCCGCCGCCGAATTCGACGAACTCATCGGCACGCTGCAGAAGACCCTCGGACTCACGGTCTTCATGGTGACGCATGACCTCGACAGTCTCTATTCGATCTGCGACCGCGTCGCTGTCTTGGCGGATGGAAAAGTGGTCGCCATCGGCCCTATAGCCGCCATGCTTCAATGCGAACACCCCTGGGTCAAATCCTATTTCCAGGGCGAGAGAGCCCGCCGCTTTGTCCCCGGAAACGCCAAAGAGCGCGCGCCGCGACCGGACATTGCGGCGCCAGTGACACGAACAATTTGAGCAAAGTGAGAAGATGGAAACGCGCGCCAATTACGCCTTGATCGGTCTCTTCACCTTTGCGGTGATCGCCGCGAGCTTTCTCTTCGTCTATTGGGTATCGAGCCCCGGACGGTCAGGCAGCCAACAGGCCTATAAGATCATCTTCACCGGTTCGGTCAGCGGATTGAGCCGCGGCGGCTGGGTGATGTTCAACGGCGTGCGCGTCGGCGAAGTCAAAGACATCAATCTCGTGCCGCAAGATCCGCAGCATGTCTATGCGATCATCAATATCGATTCCCGCGTTCCGATCCGGGCCGACACAAAAGCGCATCTGGAATCGACGGGCTTCACCGGCGTCTCGACCGTCGCGCTGGTGGGTGGCGCTCCCGATGCTGCGCCCCTGCCGAAAAATCCCGACGGCGGACTTGCGATCATCTATGCGCAGCGCTCCGACTTCCAGGACGTTCTCGAAAGCGCCCGCCGGATCGCGGGGCAAGCCTCCGATCTCCTCGACAAGGGCAACAAACTGCTCGACTCGACGTCGGAGCCGCTCACCAATTCGGCCAAGAACATCCAGAAATTCTCCGATGCGCTCGCGGCCAATTCCGACGGCATCAAGAATTTCACGTCCGCCATGGCGGACATCGGCAAGGCCGTCGGACCGCTTTCGACAAAACTCTCCAAACTGTCCGACGATACGGACACTGTCGTCAAAGCCATCGATCCGAACCAGGTCAAAACGACCGTCGCCGACATAGCGTCCTTGTCGTCGAAGTTGAACGCGGCGGCCGACAAGGTCGACGGCGTCCTCACCAATCTCAACGGCTTCCTGGCGACGAAGGATTCAAAGGGCGCATTTGGCGAGGTCGCGGACGCGGCCAAATCGATCCACAAGCTGGCCGATGATCTCGATGCCAGCACGAAAGAATTGATGGCCAACCTCAATCATTTTTCGACGACGGGTCTGCGCCAGTATGAGGCGCTCGCCATCGACGGCCGTAAGACGCTTTCGCAAATCAATCAGGCCGTGCAATCGATCGAAGAAAATCCGCAGCAGTTCATCTTCGGAAAAAAAAAGGTAATTCCGGAAATTAGCAGCAGCCGTTGAGACACGGGCGCAAGCTCATGTGCCACTTTAAGCCGCCAAATCTCTCGTGCTAAGGGGCGCCTTTCCTCGACAAGCCCCGGCCTTCATCATAACGTCGCAGGACGCTCGGCAATGAATTCAGGCAAACAGCCTTTGCCGGCATTTTTGCGCATAGATCGTCACCATCGACAAAAGCCGGAGCCGCTTAGCTTCATCCGGCAAGCTCGACTGCCGGGCCACAGGGCATCGGCGCGTGTGTGGGAGGCATGAGCATGTTCAATCTCAATGACATCATTCAGAACGCCCAGAATGGAAAGGCGATCGACAATCTCGCGCAGCAATTCGGCATTTCGCCGGAGCAGGCGCAGGCCGCGGTTCAAGCGATCATCCCTGCCCTCTCGGCCGGCCTGGTGCAAAAGCTCGGTCAGCCTGGCGCGCTCGGCAGCATCATTTCCGCGGTGACGGATTCGACGCACCAGGGGTCCTTCTCGAATTCCGAAGCCGCGCAATCGACGGCGACCGCGCAAAAGGGATCGGACATCGTCAACGACATGTTCGGATCGAACCACATCACGCAGCAGATCGCGGCGCAGGTCTCGAAAGTAACTGGCCTTCGCGCGGATCTCATCATGCAAATGCTCCCCGTTGTCGCCTCGATCGCCATCGGCGGTATCGCGGCGGCGGCGCAGAAGCAGGGCTGGGGCGGCATGCTCGGACAATTGGCCAATGCGGCGGAGCAAAGCACGGTCAGGACGAGCGGACAGTCGGCGCCCAGTCAAACAGCGCCGGGTCAATCCAGCAGCGGTGGCATTATCGGTGCGTTGATCGGCATGGCGGCCGCGATCTTCGGCGCGGCGACGACGTCGAGCGGTACGACTGGCTCGGGAACCGCGGGCAATCAAAGCGCACTCGACAATCTCGGCAAGATGTTTCAGCCGGGATCGCTTCCCTCCGAAATCATCCAATCCGGCCTCCCCGACGAGATCGGCAAGATCCTGACATCGAGCCGCTCCTCGTCTTGATGCGAGGCCGGTACTTCGTGCGAGATGCGAGAATGGAAGCGGGCGCTCGCGCCCCTTCCTTCAGCTCAGACCAGCGTTGACGCTGTTGAACTTGGTCTGGAGGGCGAGGCCAATCGAGCGCGCACCGGCGACGATGGCAATGGAAATGAGCCCGGCGATGAAGGCATATTCAATCGCCGTTGCGCCTTGCGAGTCGGATAGAAATCGTTTGAGCAGAGCCATTTCCACCTCCACAGTCCTGTTTGACAGAGACGGATGGATGAATAGTTAAAACAATCCTTTGGACTGGGCTCGAAGGCCTTCTTCGACACGCATGGGTGGCAAAAAAACCATTGCCGCTAGGGGAGGAAGCCGGATTGCAGCCGGCCCTCACCGTGTCTATTTAGTCTGGGCTTGGCCGAGCCTACGCTCCCTCCCGTGATCGCCGACGGCCATGTCTCAGCCTCGCCTCAAGCGTGGCCTTGAACCCAATTCCGGCACCCCATTGTCGGTCACTCCGTTTACGGACTGTGATGCGAATGAAAGTCTCTGTATGGCGCGCGACGTTTCGGATTTGACCCCCATTGTGTCGCGCGACCAACTCGTCGCCTGGATCGAAGACGGTGCGAAGCCGGCGGAGCAATTCCGCATCGGCACTGAGCACGAAAAATTCCCGTTCTATAAGGCCGACCACGCGCCGGTTCCCTACGCCGGCCGCGCCGATCAGGGCGGCATCCGCGCGCTTCTCGAAGGATTGAGAAAACGGCTCGGCTGGACCGCGATCGACGACGAAGGCAACATCATCGGTCTTTACGACGAGAGCCGCGGCGCCGCGATTTCGCTCGAGCCCGGGGGGCAGTTCGAACTCTCCGGTGGGCCGCTTGCCTCCGTGCATGAGACCGCGGCGGAGATCGAAGCGCATTTTGCTGCTCTGATGCCCGTCGCCGAGCCGCTTGGCATCGGCTTTCTCGCGCTGGGGATGGCGCCACAATGGCGGCGCGAGGACGTGCCGCTGATGCCAAAGCAACGGTATGCGATCATGCGCACCTATATGCCCAAGGTCGGCACGCGCGGCCTCGATATGATGTTGCGCACCTGCACGGTGCAAACCAATTTCGATTTCTCAAGCGAAGCCGACATGGTGCAGAAGCTGCGCGTCGCGCTTGCTCTGCAGCCGCTCGTCACAGCGCTCTTCGCCAATTCGCCCTTCACCGATGGCAAGCCCAATGGGTTTCTCTCCGCGCGCTCGGACATTTGGCTTCATACCGATCCCGACCGCACCGGCATTCTGCCGTTCGCCTTCGAGCCGGGGATGGGATTTGAGCGCTATGTCGATTATGCGCTCGACGTGCCGATGTATTTCGTCAAGCGGGGCGAGACCTATCATGATGTCGCGGGCGCCTCGTTTCGCGATCTCTTGAAAGGCAAGCTTCCGCAATTGCCGGGAGAGCGCGCGACGCTCTCCGATTGGGCCAATCATCTCACCACGATTTTTCCGGAAGTGCGGCTGAAGCGCTATCTGGAAATGCGCGGCGCGGATGTCGGCCCGCGTCCGTTTCTCTATGCGCTGCCGGCTTTCACCGTTGGCTTGCTCTACGATCGCGCCTCCCTCGACGGTGCCTGGCAGATTGTCAAAGGCTGGAGCGCGGAGCAGCGCGCGGCTCTGCGCGTTGAAGTTCCGCGGCTTGCGCTCGAAGCAAAGATCGCAGGCCGATCCTTGCGCGCCATTGCGCGCGAGGTCCTGGCGCTGGTGCGCCAAGGTTTAATCAATCGGGCACGAAAAGATCCGCAAGGGCGCGACGAGAGCCATTTCCTCGATCCGCTCGACGCAATCGTCGCCGGCCAGACTCAGGCCGAAGCCTTGCTCTCAAAATACGAGCGCGAATGGAAACGCTCGGTCGAACCCGCGTTTCGCGAATGCGCCTTTTGAAACGACTTTAGGACGTTGCGGAAAAAGATCAGCGTTTTGCGGGATCAGCGCAGATAAGAGCCGTCATAGGTCGGCGCGGCATCCTGCCGCAACCGCAGATGTTCGGCACCACCGAGGTCGGAGTCGCCGCCCTCAATTGTCTCCGATTGCATCGCCGCTGGGGCCGCGCCAGCGCCCTGCCCCGTGTTGCGCACGCCCGCATCGACGCGGACATGGCCGCCGATCCTTACGCAGTTTTGCGTACCTTCGACGGAAATGAAGTCCGGCCCGTAAGCCGCGCAGCGATCAACCGCGATCCATTGTTTTGAAGACGGAAGAGGCTCTGAGGAAAGCTGTTCCTGGGCCATCGCATGGGTGGCGAAGAGTATGGCGGTCGTTCCCGCCAGTCCAACAAGGTTCACAGAGAAGCGCGTGCTGGAAGCCATCAATCCACCCCGTGGTCCGCCCCGTCTTACAAGCGGCGTGCCGCAAGAGAACGGTTCGACGATTCGACCAAGACCAATCGGCCGAGACATTTTTGCTAGGGGCCGTTTGAGGCAATATTGCGAAAGGAATGGGGCGGTCCTCATTCACGAGAAAACTGTGATCAGGGCGCCTCTGAGCGCCAATCGCCGAGAATCGCCTGCACGAGAGCCAAAGCGGCGACACCCGCCGTATCCGCGCGCAGGATCCGGGGCCCGAGGGATAGTTGCAGCGTCGAGGGATTGGCGAGAAGGGCGGCGCGTTCGGCCGGATCGAAGCCGCCTTCCGGCCCGATCAGCACGGCAAGTGGCGGTTTTCCGCCGAATTTTTCGCCCGCACGCTCCAGTGCCACAATTGAATCGTGAATTTCCGCATCCTCGTCGCAGAAGATCAGCAGGCGCTCGGCCGGCCATGCCGCGAGTAGCGTCTCGAGCCGCTGGGGCGGCGCGAGGTCGGGCAGCGCCAAAATCCCGCATTGTTCGGCCGCCTCGATAATATTGGCGCGCATCCGCGCCTCATTGATCCGCTCGGCATGCGTGTGGCGCGTCCAAACGGGCTCAAGGCGGCTTACGCCCATTTCGACGGCCTTTTGCACGAGATAATCCAGCCGTGTCTGTTTCAGCGGCGCGAAGAGATAATGAAGGTCGCCCGGCGGTTCCTGCGGACGCGTCATATTTTTGGCCAGAAGGGCGGCTGATTTGCGTCCCTGAACAGTGAGCGCGACGCGCCATTCGCCATCTCTTCCATTGAAGGCGAGAAGCTCGGCGCCTTCGCCGAGCCGCAGCACGTTGCAGAGATAGTGAGCCTGCGTCCGTTCGAGGTCGATGCGCGCATCCTTGGAGAGCGGCGCATCGACATAAAGGCGTCGGGTGGTGAATTCGTAGCGGGCCATTGGCAAAATTGTCTTTAGCGCCTGTCTTCCTGGCTCGCTCGCACCGGTTAAGCTGGGCGAGCTTGCTTGCCGGCGCGGGATTTTGGTAGGAAACCAAAATGCCATATTTGCATCGTTTCGTGCTATTTCGTTTTATTTTTCAGGGTGACGCCATGCGATTGACCTTACGCAGAGATCGTGGCGGCAAACGCCATCGACACAATGCCGCCCGCAATGACCGCCGTTTGACGATAACCGCCGCGGGCCTCGCCTGTCTTTTCGCGCTCGTCTGGGCCGCACCGAGCGTGGCGGCCGACTGCAACGCCGACATCGCCAAATTGATGAAGAAGCGCCAAGACGTCATAGCGAAGCTGAACAAGCTTGTCGCTGCGACGCCGAAACATCAGCTCGACCCCACGGCCTCCTGCGGGCCCTTGCGCGAACTCGCCGCGACAGAGAAGCAAATCTCAGTCTATTTGAACAAGAATAAGGAATGGTGCCAGGTTCCGGACAACGCCATCACCAGCATCACCGAGAGCTCCAAACATACCGCCGTCATCGCCGACAATGCGTGCAGGGTCGCCGAACAGATGAAGAAAAATCAGGACGCGCTCGGCACAGGACCGGTGCTGCCTCACGGACCGCTGTGACAGGCGAGCCGCAGGGCGAGCAGGCACTTCCCGATTCGGTTGCCGACCAATGGCTGTTACGCGCAACGCCTGCTGCCTGGCGTCCTTATATCGAACTGGCGCGGCTCGATCGTCCCATTGGCTGGTGGCTTCTGCTCTTGCCTTGCTGGTGGTCTTCGGCGCTCGCTTCCGTCGCGGCGCATGCGCCGCTTCATCTCTGGCATCTTGCACTGTTCTTCATCGGCGCTGTCGCGATGCGCGGCGCCGGCACGACCTACAACGATCTCGTCGACCGCGACATCGATGCCAATGTCGCGCGCACGCAAAGCCGGCCTTTGCCGTCGGGGCGCGTGAGCCCGCGCAATGCGCGCCTCTTTCTTGTTGCGCAGGCGCTTATCGGGCTTGTGGTTCTTTTATGTTTCAACTGGTTCACGGTGGCGCTCGGACTTTCATCCTTGCTGATCGTCGCCATCTATCCGTTCATGAAACGGGTGACCTATTGGCCGCAGGCCGTTCTCGGCCTCGCCTTCGGCTTCGGCGCTTTGATGGGATGGGCCGCGGCCTTCGGCACGCTCGCCTCGCCGCCCGTCTTTCTCTATCTTGGCGCGATCGCCTGGACGATCGGCTACGACACGATCTATGCGCTACAGGACTTGAGCGACGATATGGTGCTCGGAGTCAAATCGACGGCGCGGCTCTTCGGCGCGCATGTGAAAGCAGGCGTCGCTGCCTGCTATATCGTCAGCCTGATCGGGATCGCGCTCGCGCTTATTTTCGCCGCCGCGATGGGGCCCATCGCGGCGCTCGGTCTCATCGCTATGGCGGTACATTTGTTCTGGCAGATCTGGCGGCTCGATGCCGGCGATCCGGCGCTCGCTCTGCGGCTTTTCCGATCAAATCGGGATGCCGGCCTCTTGCTCTTCGCCGGACTCGCCGGCGAAGCCTTGCGCTCATTTTTCTAGAGCACGCGCCCTACTCGGAGCAGGTCACGACATAGGCATTCGGGTCGATTTTCACTGGCTGCGTGCTCGCGACCGTCGCCGGAATGGCGCCCGTCATGTCGCCCGCCTTGCCATAGGCGATCGGGCTCGCATAGCCATGCGACTCGCAATAGGCGGAGGCAACGACCTCGCTGCAGCCCTGCGCCTTGCCCTCGCAATCGGAGGCGCCATAAGCATCGCTGGCCGGCAGAATGAAGGTATGGCCCTCCCCCGCCCAAACGGGACGGTGCGTCGCGGCGAGGACGAGAAGGGCGGTGAGAATCGACAGAAGGACACGCAACACAACACGTTGGTCGAGATTGAGAGTCGGCATGACATCCTCCCGCGCCAGCCAAGGTCAGCGTTAACGCCAATCTTTTGGCATCGGCCCCTAACATGGGGTTAAATATCGGTAGAAACGCACAGCGCTCTGGACGGAACCGACGGGCAAGCCACTTTCAGCATGAGTCGCGGGCTCGACCCGTCAATCAAAGGCTAGCCCGGGGGACTTGCGCCGGACTTGACGGCGGCAGAGGCAAAACCGGGGTCCGGGAGAACTTGACCCCTCTCCTATTCTCCCCCATTCTTAATCCATGACGTGCTTGATCCGCCTGTTCCGGACCATTTGGATTATTGGCTAGCGCCACGCTGGCCGGAGCCGTCTCGTCCTCACCCTCGAGTGCAGATCCGTTCCCAGGCCGGCGCCAGGCTAAAAGGGAAGCTATGGCTTTGCAGCTCTACAATACGCTGACACGGCGAAAGGACGTGCTGGTCCCGCTCGACGCCAAGAAAGTGCGTCTCTACGTTTGCGGCCCCACCGTCTATGACTATGCGCATATCGGCAATGCGCGGCCGCTCATCGTCTTCGACTTGCTGTTCCGCCTGCTGCGCCACGTCTACGGCGCCGAGCACGTCGTCTATGTCCGCAACATTACCGACGTCGACGATAAGATCAACGCGCGCGCCGCCGAGCGCGGCATTTCAATCCGCGAATTGACGGAAGAAACCAACGCCACTTTCCAGGAAGACGCGGCGGCTCTCGGCTGCCTGCCTCCGACGGTCCAGCCGCGCGCCACGGAACATATCTCCGAGATGATCGCAATGATCGAGGCGCTTGTTGCGAACGGCCATGCCTATGTGGCCGATGGCCATGTGCTCTTCTCCGTGCGGTCGATGCCCGACTATGGAAAGCTCTCGCGCCGTCCGCTCGACGAAATGATCGCCGGCGCGCGTGTCGATGTCGCGCCTTATAAAAGAGGCGAATTGGATTTCGTCCTTTGGAAGCCTTCCGCGCCGAGCGACCCCGGCTGGGATAGTCCCTGGGGGCGCGGCCGGCCAGGATGGCATATCGAATGCTCGGCGATGAGCTGGCGCTATCTCGGCGAGACCTTCGACATTCATGGCGGCGGCATCGATCTCGTCTTTCCCCATCACGAGAACGAATTGGCGCAAAGCTGCTGCGCCTTCGGACGCGATGTGATGGCCAACATCTGGATGCACAATGGCTTCCTGCAGGTCGAAGGCGAGAAAATGTCGAAGAGCCTCGGGAATTTCATCACCATCCACCAGGCGCTCGAAGACTGGCCGGCGGAAGTGCTGCGCTTCAACATGCTGAAGACGCATTACCGCCAGCCGATCGATTGGACGGTTGCGGGCCTGCGCGAAAGCCAGCGCGAACTCGATCGCTGGTATCCGGTCGCCAAACAATTCGCCGAGTCGGATGCGATCCTTGCGCCCGAATTCGCCGAAGCCTTGGAGGACGATCTCAATACGCCGGATGCGATCACGATCCTGCGGCGGCTCTATAAGGAGGCGAACGAAGATGTGGCCTTCGCCGGCGCGCGCTTTGCCTCGGGCGGGCATCTTCTTGGCCTGTTTCAAAAGAGCCTAGGCGAATGGAACGGCTGGAAGCCGGCCGATCTTGCGATCGACGAAATCTTCGTCGCGCATAAGATCAAGGAGCGACTCGATGCACGGAAAGCCAAGGATTGGGCGGCCTCCGACCGTATCCGCGATGAACTCGCGGACATAGGCGTGGCGCTGAAGGACAATAAGGACGGCACGACGAGCTGGGAGGTGAAGCGATGAACGCACAAGCCTTCCCCAAGCCCGCGCTGCGACCCATGCTGCCGGAGGATTCGCAGCTGCTTGCGGAGATCTTTCGCGACAGTATCGCCGAATTGACCCGCGAGGATTACGATGAGGCGCAGCAGGAGGCCTGGATCGCCACGGCCGACGACGAAGAGGCTTTCGCAGAGAAGCTTGCCGGCGAGCTGACGCTCATTGCGACGATTTCCGGCTCGCCTGTCGGTTTCATCAGCCTCAAGGGCCAGGACAATATCGACATGCTTTACGTGCATCCGGGCGTGGCGAAGACCGGCGTCGCGAGCCTGCTTCTCGATGCGATCGAAAAGCTCGCGCGTTCGCGCGGCGCCGCCCATTTGACGGTGGACGCCAGCGACACGGCGCGGCCGTTCTTCGAAAAACACGGCTTTTTCGCCCTGCACCGGCAGACGGTGCCTTGTGGCGAGGAGTGGCTCGGCAACACCCATATGGAAAAGCGGCTTGAGGCCGAGACCGAGCGAGGAATGCCGCGATGACCAAGGCGCGCGTCTTCATCTACGATACGACGCTGCGCGACGGCGCGCAGACGACGGGCGTCGATTTCTCGATCGACGACAAGCGCCGGATCGCGGGCCTGCTCGATAGTCTCGGCGTCGATTACATCGAGGGCGGCTATCCCGGCGCCAATCCGATCGATACCGAATTCTTCGCCAAGAAGCCGAAGCTGACTCACGCGCGATTTACGGCCTTCGGCATGACGAAACGCGCCGGCCGCTCCGCCGCGAATGATCCGGGCGTCGCCGCGCTCTTGGACGCGGACGCCGATGCGATCACCTTTGTCGCGAAGAGCTGGGACTATCATGTCCGCGTCGCGCTCGGCTCGACGCTGGAAGAAAATCTCGACGGCATCCGGCAATCGGTGAAAGCCGCCTGCGCGAAGGGGCGCGAGACGATGCTCGATTGCGAGCACTTCTTCGACGGCTACAAGGCAAACCCCGATTATGCGCTCGCCTGTGCGAAAGCGGCCCATGACTCCGGCGCGCGCTGGATCGTGCTCTGCGACACCAATGGCGGGACGTTGCCGCATGAGGTGGAGCGCATTGTGACCGAGGTCGCGCGAGAGATCCCCGGCGAGCAGCTTGGGATTCACACGCATAACGACACGGAAAACGCGGTCGCCAATTCGCTCGCCGCGATCCGCGCCGGCGTGCGCCAGGTGCAAGGTACGCTCAACGGCCTCGGTGAGCGGTGCGGCAATGCCAATCTCACCTCGATCATCCCGACGCTTCTGTTGAAGCGCGATTACGCAGAGGCGTTCGAGATCGGCATCGCGCCCGCGCAACTCGCCCATCTGACCAAAATCAGCCACACGCTCGACGAGCTGTTGAACCGCGCGCCGAACCGTCATCAGCCTTATGTCGGCGCCTCGGCCTTTGCGACAAAGGCCGGCATTCATGCGTCTGCTGTGCTGAAGGACCCGGCGACCTATGAACATATCGCGCCGGAATCCGTCGGTAATCAGCGCAGACTCTTGGTGTCCGATCAGGCCGGCAAGTCGAACATTCTTGCCGAACTCGAAGGCTTCGGCGTAAAACTCGGCAAGGACGATCCGCGCCTTGCGCGCCTTCTCGACGAGGTGAAGGACAAAGAGGCGCAGGGCTATGCCTATGAAGGGGCGGACGCATCATTCGAACTGCTGGCCCGGCGCAGCCTCGGTACGGTGCCAAATTATTTCGACGTCGAGCGTTTTCGCGTCAACGTCGAGCGCCGCGAAAATGAGCGAGGCGAGATCGTCCCGGTTTCTGAGGCCGTCGTGAAAATGCGCATCGACGGCGATCTGCTGATTTCAGCGGCCGAAGGCAACGGCCCGGTCAATGCGCTCGATCTTGCGCTGCGCAAGGACCTTGGCAAATATCAGCCCTATATCGCCGATCTCGAACTCGTCGATTATCGCGTTCGCGTCTTCCAGGGCGGCACCGATGCGGTGACCCGCGTGCTGGTCGAATTCCGCGATTCCTCCGGCGAGCGTTGGTCGACCGTCGGCGTCTCGCCCAATATCATCGAAGCCTCGTTCGAGGCGCTGATCGACGCGATCACCTATCGACTGCTGAAATCCGGCGCCCCAGCCTAATCCCAAACCGTTAGCCGAAAAAAGAAAACGCCCGCCGATAGGAGAATATCGGCGGGCGTCTTTCGGCGGCTAGCGGGGGGAGGAAGGCCCGCTTGCGGCCTTTTCAGTCAGCGGCGGTTTCGCGCGCGATCGCGGCGATCTCCGACCGGTAGATGCCGATCTCGGCCAGTTCGCGAACCGTGAGGCGGGAAAGCTCACGAATGCAATCTTGCCGGCGGCGCCAGACACGGATGGTGTCCATGACACTTTTCAGCATGGCCTTCTCCTGGGAGTGCACTGGAGTACAAAGCCATTTATCGATTTTGACTATCGATAAGGTTTTTGCGCCGCACCGGAAAGGGCAGAAACTGGGACACTGCCCTGCGATTGGTGCATAAGGGCGGAAAATTCCAATGGGACTTCAGGAGCAAAGTTCAGCTTTCGCTATGGCGGCAGCCTATAGGTCCATTTGCTTTTCCTATGGAATCATTCGAGCAGCGCATGCGTGCGCCGCAGCAATATCGCCATGGCCAATGGCGCGGGATGGGATCGACTTCTCGCCCTTCAATCCAATCATCGGTGCGACTTCTGTTTCGCTCCGCTGCACTGCAATCGGACGCTTCAACAAGGCGTGCGCATCTCGCTACTCTGGATAATTGCGTCGAAGCTCTCCCCTCGGCTAGATAAGTCATGTTCCGCAAAGCGCTCTACACCGGCACTTTCGATCCTTTGACCAATGGTCACCTCGATATTATCGAAAGTGCGGCGCGCTTTTGCGATGAGATCGTTGTGGCGGTTGGGGTTCATCCGGGCAAGACGCCACTCCTCTCCCCAGAGGAGCGGTCGACGCTAATCCGGCAATGCTGCGGGGAGTTGGTTGAGAAACTGGCGTGCAAACTCTCGGTGCTGACGTTTTCGGGCCTCGCGGTCGATGCGGCGCGAGCAGCGGGGGCAACAATTCTCTTGCGTGGGCTGCGCGACGGTTTGGATCTCGATTATGAAATGCAGATGGCGGGAATGAATGCGGCGATGGCGCCCACGATCCAAACTGTGTTCCTGCCCGCATCGCCGGGCGTTCGCCATATTACGGCGACATTGGTCCGCCAGATCGTCGGTCTTGGCGGTGACATCTCGCCCTTCGTCCCCAAAATTGTCGCCGAGACATTGGCGCAAAAACTTCGCACTGCCCCATAAGACTGCCCCATAAGAAGGATCATTTTCATGAGGATCATCCGCCGCAGTTTTTTCGCCGCGCTGGTAATCGGAGCCTTCGTGACCCCTGCCCTTGCCCAGGACGCCACGAACCCCGCCCCGGCGCCAGCGCCGGCTCCCGCTCCGGCGCCCGAACCCCAACCCGGCGCCGCCCCGGCGCCTGCCGGTGCGCCCGCTCCGGCAAAACCGAAGAAACATGTCGCGGCAAAACCGAAACCGAAGACCGAAGCCAAAACCAAAACCAATCTCAAGGACGTCATCTATCTCGATACGAAGGACGGCCGCGTCATCATCCAATTGCGTCCCGACCTGGCGCCCAAGAACGTCGCCCAGGTCGAACAGCTGACGAAGATGGGCTTCTATAACGGCCTCACCTTCCATCGCGTGATCGCGGGCTTCATGGCCCAGACTGGCGATCCGACCGGCACGGGCGCGGGCGGTTCGCAGCTTCCCAATCTGCCTGCCGAATTCACGACCAGCGTGCACTACCTGCGCGGCACGGTCGGCATGGCACGCACCGAAGATCCGAATTCCGCCAATTCGCAGTTCTTCATCTGCTATGCGGCGATGCCCAGCCTCGACGGCCAATACACGATCATCGGCCAGGTCACACAGGGCATGGAATTCATCGATGCGGTCAAGAAAGGCTCGGGCGACAATGGCATGGTGACCGAGCCCGATCGGATCATCAAAATGCAGCTCGCCGCCGACGCGGGCCCGACGAAGAAGAAGGTCGCCAGTAAGCCCAAGAAGCCTGGAACGAAGGTGGCGAAAAAGACACCGAAGCCGAAGCCTGATGCCAACGCGGGTGCCAATCCGGGCAATACGGGCGCCGGCACCAATCCTGCGCCTGCGGGGAACGACAATTCTTCGAGCGGCGGTGGCTATACGCCTCCTCCGGGCGGCGGCATCGACAACGGCAACGGCGCTGCTCCTCCTGGCGGTGGTGACAATGGCGGCGGCGCTGCTCCCGCCCCGATCCCGCCACCTCCGGGCGGCGGCCAACAGTAAAGCATAAGCGTCGAGCCTCTTCGGCATCGATCAAAACGAAGCCGGCGGCGTGGTTTACCTCGCCGCCGGCTTCCGTTATTTCTGACCGCAATTCCCCCCCCCGATACAGGAGTTCCCCATGGCCGAGGTCCAACCCGGTAACACGCTCACGCTCGAAACCACGAAAGGCCCCGTCGTCATTCAGATGCGGCCCGATCTCGCTCCCAAGCATGTCGAGCACATCAAGAAGCTCGTCGGGGAGAAATTCTACGACGGCGTCGTCTTCCATCGCGTCATCGATGGCTTCATGGCGCAGACCGGCTGCCCGCATGGCACCGGCACGGGCGGCTCGAAATACCCGAACCTGAAGCAGGAGTTCAACGCCGAGCCGCATGTGCGAGGCACCTGTTCCATGGCACGCGCGCAAAATCCGGATTCAGCCAATTCGCAATTCTTCATCTGCTTCGGAGATGCGCGTTTTCTGGACAAGCAATATACCGTCTGGGGCAAGGTAATCTCGGGCATGGAGAATGTCGACAAGATCAAGCGCGGCGAGCCGGTGAAGGACCCGGATAAGATCGTCTCCGCAACGATCAGCTGAGCGCCTTGCTCTTCTCCTGCAAACCGGAGAAGAAAGTCGCATCATGCGCGTCGATCTGTTCGATTTCGATCTGCCGGCCGAGCGCATTGCGCTTCGCCCGGCCGCGCCGCGGGACGCCTCGCGTTTGCTCGTCGTCGATCCCAAGGCCGATCCGCCCTTCGAAGACCGTATGATCCGCGATCTGCCCGGACTCTTGCGCACCGGCGATTGCCTCGTCGTCAATGACACCAAGGTCATCCCCGCGCGCCTCGAAGGGAGCCGCCGACGCGGCGACACCCGCGCCAAGATCGAAGTGCTGCTGCATCGGCGCCAATCGGAGGATGAATGGCGCGCCTTCGCCCGGCCGGCCAAGAAATTGAAAAAGGGCGACATCATCGCCTTCGGCCCTGAAGAGAAGCCGCTGCTTGAAGCGACGGTCGAAGGCGAACACAGCGCCGGCGAAATCAATCTTCTCTTTTCAAAATCCGGCGCCGCACTCAATCGCGCGATCGAAGACCTCGGGCAGATGCCGTTGCCCCCCTATATCGCCGGCAAGCGCGCCGCGGATCAAAGCGACAGGGACGACTATCAGACCCTCTTCGCGCGGCAGGCCGGCGCGGTCGCGGCGCCGACGGCGAGCCTGCATTTTACCCAGGCGCTCATCGATGCCATTCTCGCCCGCGGAGCCACCATCGTCTCCGTCACGCTCCATGTCGGGGCCGGAACATTCCTCCCGGTCAAGGCGGAAGACACAAAGGCGCATCACATGCACCCCGAATGGGGCGACGTGAGCCAAGCAACGGCGGACGCGATCAACGAAGCGCGCGCGAAAGGTGGGCGCATTGTTGCCGTCGGCACGACTCCCCTGCGTTTGCTCGAGACCACTACGCGCGATGATGGGACCATCGTCCCCTTTTCAGGCGAGACCAGTATTTTCATCACGCCTGGCTATCGCTTCAAAGCCGTCGATCTGCTGCTTACCAATTTTCATCTGCCGCGATCGACGCTCTTCATGCTTGTCTCGGCTTTTTCCGGATTGGAGACGATGCAGAAGACCTATCGCCACGCGATCGCAGAAAACTATCGCTTCTACAGCTATGGCGATGCCTGCCTGCTTCACCCGGCGGAGGCGAGGACGTGAGCGAGGGCTTTCGCTTCACCATCAAAGCGACCGACGGCTCGGCGCGCGCTGGCGAAATCGCGACGCCACGCGGAAACATTCGCACGCCCGCCTTCATGCCGGTCGGCACGGCGGCAACCGTCAAGGCGATGCATCCGGAAGCGGTTCATGCGCTCGGCGCCGACATCGTTCTCGCCAACACCTATCATCTGATGCTGCGGCCGGGCGCGGAACGCATTGCGAGCCTCGGTGGCCTGCATCAATTCATGAACTGGCCCTGGCCGATCCTCACCGATTCCGGCGGCTTCCAGGTCATGTCGCTCGCCAAGCTTCGCAAGATCGAAGAAGACGGCGTCACCTTCCAATCCCATATCGACGGCTCGCGCCATCAGCTTTCGCCGGAACGCGCGATGGAGATCCAGCGCCTGCTTGGTTCCGACATTCAAATGCAGCTCGACGAATGCGTGCGGCTCCCCGCGCCAGAGAGCGATGTCGAGCGCGCGATGTTGCTCTCGCTGCGCTGGGCCGAGCGCAGCAAAAAAGCCTTCGGTACGCAGCCAGGTCGCGCAGTCTTCGGCATCGTGCAAGGCGGCGTTTCCCCGACGCTGAGAAAGGCGAGCGCGCTCGGACTGGCGGAGATGGATTTCGATGGCCATGCGCTGGGCGGCCTCGCGGTTGGCGAGCCGCAGGAGAGCATGCTCGCGACGATCGAAGCGACGCTACCTTTTCTGCCCGACGCGAAGCCGCGTTATCTCATGGGCGTCGGCAGCCCCGACGATCTTCTCGAGGCGGTGCGGCGCGGCGTCGACATGTTCGATTGCGTGATGCCGACGCGCGCCGGCCGGCATGGGCTCGTCTATAGCCGCTTCGGCCGCATCAATCTGCGCAATGCGAAACATGCGGAAGACCCCAACCCGATCGATCCGCAATCGCCCTGTCCCGCCGCGCGCCTCTATTCGCGCGCGTATCTGCATCATCTCGTCAAGGCGGGCGAGATTCTCGGCATGATGCTGCTCACCGAAATCAATCTCGCCTATTATGAAGCGCTGATGGCGGATATGCGCGCCGCGATTGCAAACCGAGGCTTCGCGGATTTCGCGGCGGCGACGAAAGAGGCGTGGGAGATCGGCGAAGCGGAGGACGTTTTGGGCGATCTCACCGACTGAGGTGCCTGCGCGAAGGCCAAAGAAAAAGGCGAGGCCGGCACTCCGCCACGCCTCGCCCTCTTCACTCCCGCGTCCTTGATCCTTCCTCTCGGTCTTCCTTCTTTCGAAGGCGCGCTCAGTGCGGCGCTGGACCAGAGAGGGAGGCGTCCTCCCACGACTTGGACTGCATGCACATCTCTGAAAGCCGAGATGGCCCTTTCGGATGGCTGCGAACACTTAGCTCACGCGTGACGCATTGTCACGCGGCGACGAAGCAATTTGCGGCAAAAAAAATTCTCCGACCGCTTTTTGATCGCTGATTTTCAAGCATGTCCGGCAATGAGGTAAAAATACCTAATGATTATGTGTCATCGCTTGAACCAGGCCGGAAGAATGGATCGCGCGCATGGGTTTCCGATGCTCCTCGGCCGCGAAAATAGGCCCTGCGCGCCGATCTCTCTGTGCTAAATCTGTGCTTCTTCTGTGAATCACGCGCCCCCTCGACCGCACAAGAGCGGCGCGCAAGCGACCTCCAAGCGATGCCCTAGACGCAGAACCGCCAGGCCCATGGACCAGACAACGCCACCCCCGCTTCCCAATCCGGCCGAGGCAGCGCCGCGCGCGACCGGAATCGGCGCGCGAATCCGCAACTGGTTTTTGACCGGGGTCGTTGTCGCGGGCCCGCTCGCCATCACGATCTATCTCGTGTGGTGGTTCGTCGACACGGTCGACAATTGGGTGAGGAAGATCGTGCCCATAAGGCTGCCCTTCGAGCTGCCGGGTTTCGGTGTTGTCTTCGCTTTCCTCGGCCTGACGCTCCTCGGGTTTCTCGCCGCCAATCTGGCGGGGCGCACGCTGATCGCGCTCGGCGAAGCCATCCTCGAGCAAATGCCTATCATTCGCTCGATCTATAAGAGCGTGAAGCAAATCTTTGAGACTCTCTTCTCGCGAAATGGAACGTCGTTCCGCAAAGTCGGGCTGATCGAATTTCCCAACAAAGGGATGTGGACACTCGTCTTCATCTCCGCGCCGCCGCCGGAGCAGGTCGCACATGGCCTGCCGACGCGCGAGCCCTATCTCTCCGTCTTCCTGCCCTGCACGCCCAATCCGACCACGGGCTTTTATTTCTTCCTGCCGGCCCGCGACATCATCGAAGTCGCGCTGAGCCCCGACGCCGCCGCGAAACTCATCATGTCCTGCGGCGTCATTCAGCCCGATGCTTTGCCCCTCGTCGCGTCATCGCTGGAGACGACGAAAGAGCCGAAGCCGATCGAGGAAGATGCGGCGTGAGACGGGCGGACTCCTCTCCGGCATTTGCCGACGCACGCTGACGCCATGGCCGTCTATACCGAAGTCTCCGACACCGATCTCGAAGCCTTCTTGGCCGATTATGATCTCGGCCGGCTGCTCGCCTTCAAGGGCATTGCCGAGGGCGTGGAGAATTCGAATTTCTTTCTCCACACTGAATCGGGCTCCTTCATTCTCACGCTTTACGAAAAGCGCGTCGCCGCGAAGGATCTCCCTTTCTTCCTCGATCTGATGGAACATCTGGCGGAGCGCGGACTCAATTGCCCGCTGCCGGTTAAAACGAAGGCCGGCGCTCTCTTGGGCAGGCTCGCAGGAAAACCCGCCGCCATCGTGACCTTTCTCGATGGCGTCTCAAGCCGCAGACCGAGCGCCACGCAATGCGCGGCACTGGGCGATTCTCTTGCGCGGCTGCATCAAGCGGGCGCCGATTTTTCAGGGCGGCGCGAGAATGCGCTCTCGCTCTCGGGATGGCCTCCGCTTTATGAGCAGGCGAAAGGCGGCGCCGAACGTGTTCAGCGTGGCCTCGGCGCGCTGGTCTCGGGAGAGCTCACATATCTCAAGGCGCATTGGCCGCGCGATCTGCCGCAAGGCGTGATCCACGCCGATCTTTTCCCCGACAATGTGCTCTTTCTCGGCGAGAAGGTCTCTGGCCTCATCGATTTCTATTTCGCCTGCAATGATGCGCTCGCTTACGATCTCGCGGTCTGTCTCAACGCCTGGTGTTTCGAACCCGATATGGCGTTCAACATCACCAAGGGCATGGCGCTGATCAATGCTTATGAAAATATCCGCAAGCTGACGGACGCGGAGATCGGCGCACTGCCTGTCCTTGCGCGTGGTTCGGCGCTGCGCTTTGCGCTGACGCGGCTCGTCGATTGGCTGAACGTGCCGCCGGGCGCACTCGTCAAACCGAAGGATCCGCTCGACTATGTGAAGCGTCTGCGCTTCCACCAAAAGCTTTCGAGCGCGCGGGAATTGGGAGCGCTGCGGTGAGCGAACGCGTCGAAATATGGACGGACGGCGCCTGCTCGGGAAATCCCGGCCCCGGCGGCTGGGGCGCCGTGCTCGTCTACGGCGGAAAGCAAAAAGAACTCTCAGGCGGCGAGAAGGTGACGACCAACAATCGCATGGAACTGATGGCGGCCATTCAAGCGCTCGAAGCGCTGACGCGTCCGTGCGACATCGATCTCTATACGGATTCCGCCTATCTCAAGGGCGGCATCACGAGCTGGCTCGCATCCTGGAAACGCAACGGCTGGCGCACCGCCGACAAAAAACCTGTCAAGAATGTCGAACTCTGGCAAAGGCTCGAAGAAGCGACGAAGCCGCACAGAATCGAATGGCATTGGGTCAAAGGCCACGCCAATGACGAAATGAACGAGCGCGCTGATGAGCTCGCCCGCTTCGGCATGCGGCCCTTCTTGATTGAGCGGGCCGCGCGCGTCAGCGAAGCGTCGGAAGAGGAGTAGATTAAATCTGCTTCAGCAGCGCGTCGGCGCCTGATGTCTCGGCCTTGCCGACAGAGTCTTCGATGTTCAGCCTTTTCACAATGCCATTGTCGACGAGCATCGAATAGCGCTGCGAGCGGACGCCGAGGCCGCGATCGGTGAGGTCGAGCGTCAGGCCCAGCGCCTTGGCGAATGCGCCGCTGCCGTCGGCCAGAAATTTGATCTTTCCCCCGGCGCCCGAATGTTTTGCCCAGGCGTCCATGACGAAAACATCGTTGACGGCGACGACGACGATCTCGTCGATGCCCTTGGACTTGAACTCCGCCGCGTGTTCGATGAAGCCCGGCAGATGGTTCATGCTGCATGTGGGTGTGAACGCGCCCGGAACGGCAAAGAGAACGACCTTGCGGCCCTTAAAAATTTCCGACGTCGTCACCGGCGCCGGCCCGTCCGGCGTCATCACCGTGAATGTGGCATCGGGCAATGGATCTCCGACTTTGATCGACATGAACGCTCCTCGCATCAAGACTGTCCGGCAAACCGCAGCGCGCCAAACTAGTGCAGTTCAAGCAGACGGTGAAGCCGGAAAACGAAACTTCTATTTCGCCTGCGCGCCTGCGGGCATCGTCAACGGCGCGCTGAATTCATAAGATTTGTCCGCACCGGCGACGGTCAGATGAACGTCCACATGCGTCTCTTTCGCCGGAATCTCGGCTGCCGTCAGAGTGAAGGTGTTGTCCACCGTCTTATGCGTATCGAACGCCCAGCCTTCGGGCGCCTCGGCAAAGAGATCGACGGCGGCCGCGCTGCCGTGCCACTTGACTGTCCATTGCGGTTTGGCTTGGCCGGACTCTGCATCAATCGCCACTTTGCTCGCAACATCCGAAGCGGCCAATGGCACGGGGACGCGCGCAAGCGCCTCTTCGATTGCAGCGCGATAGGGACTCTCGCCGCTTTGCGGCAAAAGCAATGCGATATTCGCCTTCGCCGGAATGCAGATGCGATCGCAGATCGCATAATTCAGCGTCATCACGAGGCGCGCGGGTTTTGTTTTGTCGGACGCGACCACATGAATCGGGAAGACAACGCGCCCGCGATAAGCAAAGGCCTCAAGCCCAGCCTCATCGAGCCGATTCGGCACGGGATAAAGCACATCCGCCCGCGCGATATTGTCCGAGCCGGCAAAGGAAAATATGGGCGGCACGCCGGCCTCGCCCGGTTCGCGCCAATAGGTGATCGCTTGACCCATGAGCTTGATCTCCGCGGCGGCGTCATAGTTGCCATCGACAGGCGCGCGCGCGATGAGTCGCACTTGTCCTGCGCCATCAGCCTGCGAGGTCCAGGCGCTCGCAAAAGAATCAGCGTCTGTCACAATTGGATCGGACTTCGCCGGCAGGGCCGCAAGACAAATAAAGCCGCTCAAAAGTAGCGCAGCAGCAACAGTGGACTGGCAAAATGGGGGGTTCGGCAGCCACATATCAACAAGCGGCGCGGCGAAAACCGCGCACGCTTTGGTGCTGGAAGGACTTTTGCATAGAATCGCCATAGAATGACGTGGTCCGTCAGTGGCTCAGAGTTGTCTCGCATCCAAAAGTGCCAAAAGTTGCGATTTCTCTTTTGGCGCCGATCTGTCTTATCATAGCTGAGGCACCGACGAGGCGCGGACAATGGCATCGAAAAAGCCCAAAGGCGAAGCGGAATACGAAGATAAGCCCCGGGGCTATCTCGACGGTCAGCTTTTGCTCGCCATGCCCGGCATGCCGGATGATCGTTTCGCCCGTTCCGTGATCTATGTCTGCGCCCATTCGGACGAGGGCGCGATGGGCATTATCATCAATCGCCCGGCCCCGACCGTCAAATTTCCCGAGCTGCTCGTTCAACTCGAAGTGATCGCGCCGGATGAGGCGATCCGTCTGCCGCCGACCGCGGGCTCCGTGCCCGTGCTGAAGGGCGGACCGGTCGAGACCGGACGCGGATTCGTGCTCCACTCCAACGATTTCTATATCGACAATTCGACTTTGCCGATCGACAGCGCCGTCTCGCTCACCGCAACCGTCGATATTCTGCGTGCCATCGCGCGCGGTTCGGGGCCTGGCCGCGCGGTGCTCGCTCTCGGCTACGCCGGTTGGTCGCCCGGTCAATTGGAAGAAGAGCTGCAGCAGAATGGCTGGCTCACCTGTCCGGCCGATTCCTCGCTCATCTTCGATACGCCACTCGATGCGAAATATGAGAGCGCGCTGCGCAAGCTCGGAGTCAATCCGAGTTTCCTCTCGACCGATTTCGGCCACGCCTGAAATTTACGCTGCTATGGTCGCCGCGCCAACAAGCTTGCGCGCGTCGCTGGCGCTAATCGGATGGCCGAAGAGATAGCCCTGCGCATATTCGCAGCCGAGTTGATAGAGCTCGATTGCATCGGACTCCGACTCGGCGCCCTCGGCGACAACGTCCATGCCGAGATCATGCGCGAGCGCAACGATCGAGCGCAAGATGACGGGCCGCGCGCCCTTCCCGTTCTGATGCACGAAGGAGCGATCAATCTTGATCGTATCGAAGGGGAAGCGCTGCAAATAAGACAAGGACGAATAGCCGGTGCCGAAATCATCGAGCGAAAGGCCGGCGCCGAGATCGCGGATGCGGGTGAGCATTTGCGCCGCATATTCTGGATTGTCCATCACCAGGCTCTCGGTCAATTCGAGTTTCAGCGTGCCATGCGCGACGTGTCTGCGCGCCAAGACAGCTTTCACATCGTTCAAGAGATCGTGGCGAAGCAATTGCCTTGACGAGACATTGACGCTCGCAAAGAGCGGCGGATTGACGTCGAGCGCGCTTTGCCATGCGGCGAGTTCGCGCGCCGTGCGATCCATCGCGAAAATACCGAGATCGATGATGATGCCCGTCTCTTCGGCGATCGGAATGAATTCCGCGGGCCCGAGCCGGCCGAGTTTGGGATGATCCCAGCGCAGCAGCGCCTCAAAACCGGCAACGGTGCGATCTTCGAGCCGGACGATCGGCTGGAAATAGACTTTCATCTCGCCGCGATCGAGCGCGCGCCTCAGATCCGCTTCGAGCGTGAGGCGGTCTGCACCGAAGGTGCGCATCGAAGAACGGAAGACTTCGATGCGATTGCCGCCGACCCGCTTGCCGAAGCGCGCGGCGATTTCGGCGTCGTTCAGCATGTCTTCGGGCTTGGGATGGAGATGCGGATCGTAAAGCGCAATGCCGATCGAGGCGGAAAGCGGTACTTCGGTCTCGCCGAATGAAACCGGCGTCGAAACGGCGCGGCGAATGATATTGGCGAGCGCGATCACCTGATCAGTTTCCGATTCCGAGATCACGACAGCGGTGAACTGGTCGCCGGAAATGCGCGCCAGCGTATCTTGCGGCCGCAGAATTCGGGTCAGCCTGCGCGCGACGGTCAGAAGAATAGAATCGCCCGCTGCGAGGCCGATCGTTTCATTCACCTGCTTGAAGCGATCGATGTCGATGCAAAGGACGGTGGGCCTGATCCTGCGCTCTGAGCCCGCGAGCATCAGCGCCGCGCCGAGCCGGTCGAAGAACAATTCGCGGTTCGGCAGACCGGTCAGATTGTCATGCACGGCATCGTGAAGCAGCCGTTCCTGTGCGTTCTTTTTCTCTGTCACATCGGCTAGCGTGCCGACGACGCGAATGACTTCGCCACCGTCGTTGACAACGGGCCGCGCCTTCATGTGATACCAGAAATAATGGCCGTCCGCGGCGCGCAGCCGGAACTCCTGATTGATGCGGCCGCATTTCTGCTCAAGCATCGTATCGAGCGAGGTGCGATAGCGGTCGCGCTCGAAGGGATGCAGAAATTCGAGCCATACCGACGCGGGGCCCTCGAGCTGGCCGCGCGCGAGGCCCAATTGCGCTTCCGCTTCGGGGCTCAGATAGACGCGGTCGGAATCGACATCCCAATCGAAAATGATCTCGCCGCTGCCGGTCAGCGCCAAGGCCTTCCGCTCCACATCGCTGATCGCGCCTTGGGCGAGACCGCCGCTCGCGAAAGCGTTTTGCATGACGGTGAAGCCGATCAGCATGACGATGAGGACGAGACCGCCGATGAGCGCGGGCGAAACGAGATCGTTGGTCAGCGCGCCGGTGACGGTGAAGCCCGCGGCGGTGATCCAGACGAGCAGCAGAAACCATGTCGGGATCAGCATCACCGCGCGGTCATAGCCATGCGTCGAGAGATAAAGGACAAGAATGAAGCCGACGGCGCCGATGGCGCCCAAGGAGATGCGCGCGACGCCCGCCGCGATCGGCGCATCGAAGATCGCGAGCCCGACCAGAGCGACGAGGAAGGCCAGCCAGCCGAAAGCGACATGCGAGGCGCGCACATGCCAGCGGTTCAAATTCAGATAGGCGAAGAGAAAGACGAGAAGTGTTGCGGCCAGCGCTGTTTCCGCGCCGGCGCGCCATATTCGATCCGCATAGGGCGACGTGTCGAAAATCTTGCCCCAGAAGCCGAAGTCGATGCAGACATAGGCGAGCACCGACCAGGCAAGCGCCGCGGCGGCGGGGAAGATCACGGCTCCTTTGACGACGAAGACGATGGTGAGAAAGAGTGCGAGAAGACCGGCGACGCCGATGACGATACCTTTATAAAGCGCGAGGCTCGTCACTTTGTCTTTATAGGCGTCGGGTTCCCACAGATAGAGCTGCGGCAGATTCGGCGTTCTGAGTTCGGCGATATAGGTGACGGTGGTGCCGGGATCGAGCGTCAGACGAAACACATCGGCGTCGGCGCTCTCGAGTCGATCGGGTGGGAAACCCTGGCTTGCGGTAATCGCCGAGACGCGCGTTGCGCCCAAATCGGGCCAGATGATTCCCGAGCCGACAAGCCGGAAATGCGGCGCCACGATCAGGCGCTCGATCTGGTCGCCCGTGTCATTGGTGAGCGCGAAGACGATCCAGCTTGGATGGGTGCCGGGTTCGCGGGCGCGGATTTCGATGCGGCGTACGATGCCATCCGAGCCCGGCGCGGTCGCAACCAGCAGGCGGTCGCCTTGCGAGCTATAGCGCTCGATGGCTTTGGTGAGATCGATCGCGGGCGCATCGAGCGGAACGCGGATCGATTGGACCGCCAGCGCCGGCATCATGCTCGCGATGAAGAAGAAAAGCCCGAGCGCCATCACCCGCTGAACGGCGGCGAACCATCCTTTTCTTCGTGATCCGAACAAGGTCTTCAGAGTGAAACCGAACTCCCTCGCCACATCTCGCGATCAAGGCGACATTCGCCTGCAAAAAAGCGCAAAACGCCGGCCCGGTGCAATCGCATGGATCGGCGCGATCGGCAGATGCCTCGGCCCAATACGGGCAAAAAAGTGGATCATTTTGCGGCCGCATAAGCCTGCGGCCACCGGACCCTCCTTGCACTCGTAAGGCCTATAATTGCCAAGAGCAAGGCGGAAAGCCAATCAAAACCGCCTGTCGAATCAAATCACTCGGCAATCGCCATGTTTCGTGCTGCAAATGTTCTAGAGGCCCTACGCGCGCTCGCGGCGCGGCATTCTGAGCGGCAATGGGTCGGTGTCCAAAAGCGCGTAGAGCAGATGATCCTGCCAGACGCCGTTGATGCGCAGATAGGCACGCGCGAAGCCTTCGCGCTTGAATCCAATCCGCTCCAAAAGTCTGACCGAGGCCTCATTATGCGGTAGGCACGCTGCCTCGATTCGATGCAGCCGTAGAATCGTGAAGGCATATCCGGTGACCGCGCGCACCGAGCGCGACATCAACCCCATGCCGGCATAGGGCGCGCCCATCCAATAGCCGAGCGTCGCCGATTGCGCGACGCCGCGTTTGATCTGTCCGAGCGTGAGACCGCCGACGAGCGTGTCGCTGCCGTCGCGAAAAATCAGAAACGGATAGGATTCGTCGTTCTCGATCTCTTGTGCGTGACGGCGCAAACGTCGGCGGAAGGCAGGCCGCGAGAGATCATCACCAGGCCATGTCGGCTCCCATGGCGTGAGAAAGGCGCGGCTGCGTTCGCGCAACGCCGCCCAGGCCTCATAGTCGCGCATTTCGGGTGGCCGCAGATAGACCCCTTCGCCGCGCACGAAGTTGATCGAGTCATTGGACGGACCCAACCGGAACAGAGCCAAATTCGTCTCCCCCTCAGCCCTCTTAGCCCGTTCGCAGACGCTCAGCGACACGGTCCGGCGAATAGACCTTCCCGACGGAGCCCACCGCGGCGACCGTCGGCGCCGAAGCAAGCGCCTTGGCCCCGGCCCGGCGGATCTCCTCGATCGTCAATTTGTCGATTTTGTCGATCATTTCGGCCCGCGTCAAAACCCGCCCGAAAGCCAGCGTCTGCCGGGCGATTTGCTCGGCCCGCGCGGAGGCTGATTCGAAAGCCGTGAGCAGCGAGACCTTCAATTGCGCTTTCGAGCGATGGACCTCGGCTTCGGTGAGATCGTCCGCCGCTTTGGCAAGGCAATCGAGCGCGACGGGCATCAATTCGGCGATCTGTTTGCCGCCCGTCGCCGCATAGAAACCGAAGAGACCGCTGTCCGAATAGCCCCAATGGAAACTATAGACGGAATAAGCAAGCCCGCGCTTCTCGCGAACCTCCTGAAAGAGACGCGAGGACATGCCGCCGCCAACGGCGTTCGAGAAAACATGCAGCGCATAGTGATCCGGCGCCGAGAAACCCGCGCCTTCAAAACCGATGACAATGTGCGCCTGTTCGAGCCGGCGTTGCAGGCGCTTCTCGCCGCCAATATAACGGGCCGGCGCCGCGGCCTCAGTCGGCGCGACGGGCAACGGCGCAAAGGCCTTTTCGACCGCGCCCGCGATTTGCGCGTGATCGACCGCGCCCGCCGCTCCAATCACCATCGCGCCCGCGCGATAACGATCGGCGAGATAGTTGGCGATGCGCTTACGATCGAAGGAACGCACATTCTCGGGCGTACCCAAAATCGGCCAGCCGATCGCTTGGCCCGGAAACGCCGCCTCGTTGAAGAGATCGAAGACGAGCTCGTCCGGCGTATCTTCCGCGGCGCCGAGTTCTTGCAAGATCACATCCTTCTCGCGTTCCAACTCTTCCGCATCGAAGACGCTCTCGGTCAGAATATCGGCGAGAATATCGAGCGCGAGAGGAACGTCACCGGCGAGCACATGCGCGTAGTATGACGTCTGCTCGGTTGCAGTCGCGGCGTTGAGATCGCCGCCTGCTGTCTCGATTTCTTCGGCGATGTCGCGCGCCGTCCGCCGCTTTGTGCCCTTAAACGCCATATGTTCGAGAAGATGCGAGAGCCCATGCTCATCGCGGCGCTCATGGCGCGAGCCAGCGGCGACCCAGACGCCGAGCGAAGCAGTCTCAAGAGTCTCCATGCGGTCGGTCACAACGCGCAGGCCTGAAGGAAGCGTCGTCAGCTCCACGCTCATGACGCCGCCCTTCTCTGCCCCTGCATGATCTCGCGGATATAGGATTCGATCTTCGCCTGATCGTTCGGCAGCCGCTCGAAATGTTCCGGCCGCTCGAAAAGATCGGCGAGATGCGGCGGCATCGGAACACTTTGTCCCGTCGCTTTCTTCACCGCGTCCGGAAATTTCGCGGGATGCGCGGTCGACAGCACGATCATCGGTGTTTCGCTATCAAGGCTCTGCCTGCGGCGCGCGGCGGAGACGCCGACCGCTGTGTGTGGATCGATCAGTCGTCCGGTGTCGCGATAGACGCGGTCGATCTCGTCGCTCGTCTCGTTCTCCTCGACGCGTTCGGCATCGAAATCCTGGCGGATTTTGGTGACCGGGCCCGCATCGAGGCTGAAGCTCCCCGATTGCTGCAGGCGTTCCATCAAGCGGCGAATGGCATTCGCATCGCGGTCATGCACTTCGAACAGGAGACGCTCGAAATTGGACGAGATTTGAATGTCCATCGACGGCGATTGCGTTGGGATGACCGAGCGCAATTCATAGCGGCCTGTCTCCAGCGTGCGCGCGAGAATGTCGTTCTCGTTTGTCGCGATGACGAGCCGGTCGATCGGGAGGCCCATTTTCTTGGCGATCCAGCCGGCCAGAATGTCGCCGAAATTTCCAGTCGGCACGGCGAAGGAGACGGGACGGTAAGGCGCGCCAAGCGCGACGGCGCTCGTGAAGTAATAGACGATCTGCGCGGCGACACGCGCCCAATTGATCGAATTGACGCCGGCGAGCGGAAACTCCTCGCGAAAGCTCTTGTGATTGAAGAGGCCTTTCACGATCGACTGCGCATCGTCGAATGTGCCGTCGAGCGCGATGACGTGAATGTTCTTATCCTCGACCGTCGTCATCTGCCGGCGCTGCACATCGGAGACGCGCCCATAGGGATAGAGAATAAAGACCTCGGCCTGCGCGAGGCCGCGAAAGGCTTCGATCGCCGCGGCGCCTGTGTCGCCCGAGGTCGCGCCGACGATCATCGCGCGCTCGCCGCGCTCTTCAAGCACGTGCGCCATGAGCCGGCCAAGGAGCTGCATCGCCAGATCTTTGAAGGCGAGCGTCGGCCCATGAAAGAGTTCGAGCAGAAAGAGATTGTCGCCGATCTGCGAGAGCGGCGCGACGGCGACGTGGTCGAAGCGCCGATAGGCATCGGCAAGCATGGATTCGAATGGCGCGCGCGCGATCGTCTCGCCGAGGAACGGCGTCATGACGCGCGCCGCGACCTCGCGATAAGGCCGGCCGGCAAAGCTGGCGATCGTCTCGCGCGACAGCTGCGGATAGGTCTCGGGCAGATAGAGACCGCCGTCCGGCGCAAGGCCGGCGAGCAGCGCATCGGTAAAACTGAGCGCGGGCGCGCCGCCACGCGTCGAAATGTAATTCACCACTGCTCCGCAAATCAGATGAAAGAGCCGATTGTCGCCGGGCTTAACATGAAAAAAGGGCCCGAGTGCGAGGTTTTTGCCGGGCGGAGAGGCGCCAGAGAGGCGCGCCAGCCGGCGCGCCGTCTGGCCATTAAATCAAGGAAAACAAAATCTTAGAGCCCCCGCTTTCGCGCGGGCCGGAGGGTCGGCAGAGCAGCGTTAAGGCGAACGATTTTCCTTAATCTTCTTCGTGAAGAAAGCCGCAAAGACGCCGAGAAGCCCGACGGCGAAACCGAACCAGGTGAGCGCATAGTTCAAGTGATTGTTCGGGAGATCGCGCTCCGTCGCGCCGCCGCGCGGCCATTGAGTTGCCGGCTGCGCCGCGTCGAGATCGACATCGACGAGAAATGGCGCGACGGGTGCGAGATAATCATGCGCCGCAATCAGCGCGGGATCGCTCGTAAAATATTCGCCCTTCTCTGGATCGTCGGCCGGCGTGAACGGACCCCGCCTTTGTGGCGGCCGCATCAGGCCAACAACATGAGCCTCGCTCTCGGGTTCGCTACGATTGCGAATCTGTTGCACGAGCTCCGCCGGAACGAAGCCGCGATTGACGATCACATAAGCGCCTGAGGCAAGCTGCAGCGGCGTGAGAAAGAGATAGCCCGGCCCAACGTCTTGCGGCCCAGACGGTGTGAAGACGAGCGCGGTATCGGCATAGAGAAAATGGCCGCTGAGCGCGACATGGCGATAATCGTAATCCTCAGGTTTAAGCGCAGGCCATTCCGCGGGCGACGGCAAAGCGGTCGGTGCTCTATCTGCACGCGCAGCGATATTGGCGAGCAATCCTTCTTTCCAGGCAAGGCGGTGCAATTGCCAAACGCCGAGCGAGATCAGGATCGCGGCCGAGACGGCCGTGAAAAGCGTCGGCCAGAGCATCTGACGCAACAGGCCGTGACGCGGTGGCGATGGGATCGACGTCATGGCCTATTCTTTCCGCGCGACCGCATAGTCCAAAGGGCGCCCGAAAACCTCATGGCTCTATGGTTCGAGACGACCCTGCTCGGCCTTGTTGCGATATTGCAAAGCGACCAGAAGGCCTTTCATCGGCCGCAGAAGGCCAACGCAGACGATCACCGTGAGCGGCAGGAAAATGCTGAGAAGCACCCACATCGGCGGGTCGTAGGCGATTTCCATCCACATCGCGGCGCCCAGAACCACGAAGCCGGCGATCAGGATCACGAAGACGGCCGGCCCATCGCCCGCATCGGCAAAGGAATAGTCGAGGCCGCAGGCTTTGCAACGCGACTCGAGCGCAATGAGCCGTGAGAACATTTTTCCACGCCCGCAGCGCGGACAACGGCCTAAGAGACCGGCCATATAGGGCGAGACGGGCGGATATTTCGGATCGGCGCTCATCTGCCCCTCAAAAAGAGCAAGGCGGCTTTCGCCGCCTTGTCTTCACTTTCACGGTTCGATCGCGGCGCCCCACGAACCCCACACATAAATGCAGGAGAACAGGAACAGCCAGACCACGTCGACGAAGTGCCAATACCAGGCGGCGAACTCAAAGCCGAGATGCTGCTTCGGCGTGAATTGCCCCAGGAAGGCGCGCAACAGGCAGACGCTCAAGAAGATCGTGCCGATGATCACATGGAAACCATGGAAGCCGGTCGCCATGAAGAAAGTCGAGCCATAGATCGAACCCTTGAACGCGAACGGCGCGTGCGAATATTCGTAGGCCTGAATGCAGGTGAAGCTGATGCCGAGCAGAATGGTCAGGATCAGTCCCACTTTGAGGCCGTTGCGATTGTTGCGAAGCAGCTCGTGATGCGCCCAGGTCACCGTCGTGCCCGAGGTCAACAAGATGAGCGTGTTGAGCAGCGGGAAATGCCAGGGATTGAGAACCTCAATGCCCTTCGGCGGCCAATGTCCGCCGGTGAAGGCGACGCGGGCATATTGGATCTTTTCGCCGGAGAATAGGCTGGCATCGAAGAAAGCCCAAAACCAGGCGACGAAGAACATCACTTCCGACGCGATGAACAGGATCATGCCGTAGCGATGGCTGATCTGCACGACACGGGTGTGGTAGCCTTCGTATTCCGCTTCCTTGATAACGTCCGTCCACCATGCCGCCATGATGTAGAGAACGAGCAAGAGGCCGGCGCCGAAGATGTAGCTGCCAGCCTTCACGCCGAACCAGGGAATGCCCTTCATCCACAAGATGGCGCCAAGCGCCATGGAGAAAGCACCGATGGCGCCCAGAATGGGCCACGGGCTCGGATCGACGAGATGATAATCGTGGTTCGGTTTCGCGTGGACCTCAGCCATGACAGCCTTCCTCTTCCCCCCACGCGACCGGCACGCGGCGCGGTCGCGATTGAATCCTCGACTGCCGGATCGGATCAGAGCGATCCCACCCGGCGTTCAACGCTTTTTACCCACAACGGGCGCAGAGCGCCAAATTCTCCTTCACGAATCCCTCCAGCTCAAAGACCGGATACATTCGCCTTCGTCTCGCCCTGCGCCGTCACCTTCGGACGGTTCACGGGATAGAATGTGTAGGACAAGGTCACCGTATCGACCCCGTCCATCGTCTTGTCCTTTTCAAGCGCGGGGTCGAGAAAGAAGACCACCGGCATGTCCGCCGTTTCATGCGGTCCCAAATGCCGGGTCGAAAAACAGAAACAGCTGATCTTGTCGAAATAGGCGCCCACCGCGTCGGGCGCGACATTGAACATCGCCTGCGCCGCGACCTCATGGTCGCTGTTGTTGGTCACCTTGAAGAAGACGGTCGCCGTTTGGCCGGTCCGCAGGCTGATCTGCGGCTGATCGGGCGTAAAGCTCCAGGCGAGCCCGCGCCCGACATTGGCATCGAAGCGGACGACGAGCGTGCGCTTGCCGCGGATGGTCGGCGCGGTTTTGGCAATCTGTGGCGTGCCGGCAAAGCCGGTGCGGGCGCAGAAGAGACGATAAAGCGGAACGGCGGCGAAGGACATGCCGAGCATGAGGGCAGCCGTCAGCACGACTGCGCCGGCAACGAGCCCGCCTCCTTTTTTCGCTTTCATCGCATCGTTCTGCAAAAGACTGTCGTCCTCTTCTGGGTCACGTTCTCTAGGTCACATGGGCGAGCGTAGGACGCCGGGACCGAGCTTGGCGATCGTCACGACATAAAAGAGCAGGACGAAAAACCCGACGGCGAGGCCGATGGCGATGTTGCGCTGGCGCCGGCTCTTTTGCTGCTCGGGCGTCAGCGTCACGCCTTGCATGTCCTTGTCGGCACTCATCACCGCAGCATCCCCATGATCAGCGTGATGACGCGCTCGCTCAGCAGTTCGGCAAATAGCAGGAAGAGATAGAGAATGGAAAAGCCGAAGAGCTGCATGGCGGATTTGTTCGCCGTGGTGCCTTCGCGGACGCAATAGACGCGTAACGCGAGCGCGATGAAGGTCCCGCCGAGCACAATCGACAGCACGCCGTAGACAGGCGAGGCAAAGCCGAGGAAGAACGGCGCGACACCAATGGGCGCAAGCACGAGGCTATAGAGCAGAATCTCAAGCCGCGTGTGGTCCGGGCCTTTGACATTTGGCATGTTCGGAATGCCGGCCCGCTGATAATCGCCGGCTTTGACAAGTGCCAGCGCCCAGAAATGCGGCGGTGTCCAAATGAAAATGATCGCGAAGAGAACGAGGCTCACCAGCGTCGGATGGCCTGCAGCAGCGACATAGCCGACCATGGGTGGAAAGGCGCCAGCCGCACCGCCGATGACGATGTTCTGCGGCGTCGTCCGCTTCAGCCACATTGTGTAGATCACGACATAGAAGAAGATCGTGAACGCGAGCAGCGCCGCAGCGGCCCAGTTGGCGACGACGCCAAGAGTGAAGACCGCAACGGCCGCCAAGACCAAGCCGAAAGCCAAAGCCTCGGACTCCGTGATCTTGCCGGTGGGGATTGGCCGCTTGCAGGTGCGCTGCATCACGTTGTCGATATCGGCGTCATACCACATGTTCAAGGCGCCGGCGGCACCGGCGCCCACCGCGATCGCCAGCAGCGAGGCAAAACCGACGACGGGATTGACGGGATGCGGCGCGAGCAGAAGGCCTGTCAGAGCCGTGAAGATCGACAGCGACATGACCCGCGGCTTGAGCAGCGCGATATAGTCGCCTGGGCTGGCAACGGAAATGGCGACGGGCGCCGCCATCGCGCTATTGCTATCCCCGACAAAACTCATTGCACGGCCCGTTTCATCAGAAGAGCGTCCTCACGCGTCAACGGGGAACGGCCTTCGCCGTTCCCGCTGCTCGCGCTCCCCGTCAATGGCCCGAGCCAGTGATGCGGGGCAGAGTTTCGAAGGTGTGGAACGGAGGCGGCGAAGACACGGTCCATTCCAAAGTCGTCGCACCCGCGCCCCAGGGATTGTTGCCGGCAAGCTGCTTCTTCGCGAAGGCCTCGGCGATGATATAGAAGAAGAGCACCACACCGGCCGCCGAGATATAAGCGCCATAGGACGAGATCTCGTTCCAAAGCGCGTAAGCATCGGGATAGTCGATGTAGCGGCGCGGCATTCCGGCGAGCCCGAGGAAGTGCTGCGGGAAGAAGGTGAGATTCACGCCGACGAACATCAGCCAGAAATGAATCTTGCCGAGCGTCTCATTGTAGAGATAGCCGCTCATCTTCGGGAACCAATAATAGAAGCCGGCGAAGAGCGCGAAGACCGCGCCGAGCGACAGCACATAATGGAAGTGCGCGACGACGAAATAGGTCTCGTGCAGACTGCGATCGACGCCCGCATTGGCGAGCACGACGCCGGTGACGCCGCCGACGGTGAACAGGAAGATGAATCCCGTCGCCCACAGCATAGGCGTGCGGAACGAGATCGAACCACCCCACATGGTCGCGATCCAGGAGAACACTTTCACGCCGGTCGGCACCGCGATCACCATGGTCGCGAAGACGAAGTAGCGCTGCGTGTCGAGCGACAGGCCGACCGTGTACATATGGTGGGCCCAGACAAGGAAGCCGACGACGCCGATCGCAACCATGGCATAGGCCATGCCGAGATAGCCGAAGACGGGCTTCTTCGAGAAGGTCGAGATGACCTGGCTCACCATGCCGAAGCCGGGGAGAATGAGGATGTAAACCTCAGGATGGCCGAAGAACCAGAAGAGATGCTGGAACAGGATCGGATCACCGCCGCCGTTCGGATCGAAGAAGGTGGTGCCGAAGTTACGGTCCGTCAGCAGCATGGTGATGGCGCCAGCGAGCACCGGCAGAGACAGCACCAGCAGGAAGGCCGTTACCAAGATCGACCAGACGAAGAGCGGCATCCGATGCAGCGTCATGCCCGGCGCGCGCATATTGAAGATCGTGGTAATGAAGTTGATCGCGCCCAGAATGGACGAGGCACCGGCCAAATGGATCGACAGGATCACGAAATCCATCGACGGGCCCGGCGTGCCGACCAAAGACGAGAACGGCGGATAGAGAACCCAGCCGCCTGCAAAACCCTTCATGCCCGCGGCGCCATCCATGAAAAGCGAAATGACGAGCAGCGTGAATGAGGCGGGCAACAGCCAGAAGGAAATGTTGTTCATCCGCGGGAAGGCCATGTCCGGCGCGCCGATCATAAGCGGCACGAACCAATTGCCGAAGCCGCCGATCATCGCCGGCATCACCATGAAGAAGATCATGATCAGGCCGTGCGCGGTGATGAACACGTTGTAGAGATTCTTGGCGTATTCCGCCATCGCCGCCGGATCACCCGACGCCCCGTTTAAAATTTGGGCGAGGAAGGGGAAGATTTGAAGACCCGGCTCCTGCAACTCCATGCGCATCGCAATCGACAGAGAGCCGCCGATCACGCCCGCGCAGAGGGCGAACACGATATAGAGCGTGCCGATGTCTTTATGGTTGGTGGAGAACATGAAGCGCCGCCATCCCGTCGGATGGTCATGCGCATCGTGATGGGCAGTCGCAGTCGTCGCCATCTCGCGTCCCTCGATTGATCTTTACGGCGCCTTATCCCTTAGGAGACAGGCTCGCTTCCTTCAGAAAAAGTCTCGCCCTCGTTTCAGCGAAGGCGCGACTCCCCTCTTGTTCAGTGTTGCGCCGATGCCTGCGCATCGGCGTCGGCAAAGTGCACCTTGTCGGCAGGCGCGGCCGAGGAGAATTTCTTTTTCGCCCCCGCGAGCCATGTCGCATAGTCCGCGTCGCTCACAACACGGAAGGCGATCGGCATATAGGCGTGGTCCTGGCCGCAGAGCTTCGAGCATTGGCCGTAGTAGACGCCCTCGCGTTCAGCCCTGAACCAAGTCTGGTTCAAACGGCCGGGCACGGCGTCGATACGAATGCCAAAGGACGGCACAGTGAAGGAGTGGATCACGTCGGTCGAGGTCACCTGCACGAGGATGGTCTTGCCGATCGGCACCACCGCCTCGTTGTCGACGGCGAGCTGACGCAGCATGCCCGGCTTCAGATCAGTGCCTTGCAGAAGATAGGAATCGAAGTTGAAGCCGCCGCCCTGATCCTTTGGATATTCGTAGGTCCAATACCACTGATGGCCGGTCACCTTCATGGTGATGTCGGCCTGCGGAAAGGTGAGTTGGTTGTTGAGCAGCTTGAAGGACGGAATGGCGATGACAACAAGAACCAGAACCGGAAGGATCGTCCAGGCGAGTTCGAGGCCGGTATGATGCGTCAGCTGGGACGGAACCGGATTGGCCTTCTCGTTGAAGCGGAAGATCACATAGATCAGCAGGACGAGAACGAAGAGGCTGACGCCGACAATGATCGGGACCAGAAGATTGTTATAGAAGCCGTCGATCTCACGGGCGATCGGCGTCACCGGATCCTGGAGGCCGATTTGGCCGGGATCGGCATGACCCGCGGCCGCCCAGGAAGGGCCGGCTATTGCGAGCGTGCAAAGTCCAACAAACAGGGCCGAAAAAGTCTTGAGCGCCTTAGCGCCGATATTCCGCCCGTCGACATAAGCCGGTGTCATCGATTTTGCCATCGATCTCGTCGCTCCCCGCCGCCGCCCACGCCTCGCTTTTTGGGAATTTTGTGAATTCCGTCATCCCTTTGCGCGCCGAGCGGCGGGCGCACTCTTGGCACAAAGCCGTTCCAATCACAAACATCCCTGTCGTGCAATAAGCAGCCATTCGCCGCCGCTTGCGGCATAAAAGCGCGACCGGAAGCGGTGCGCTTCCCTTTTCGCATCGCAGCGCGAAGATGCGGTGCCCACGCAACAATTTGCCGGCAAAGGGAAACGGCCAGTCGAGGTCCTTGACAGACAAAGGGCATTTGCTACCCACCCATCATAGGTGAATGATTCATCGTGGTTTTCGCCACGATCTCGTTTGGTTTGCGCCATAATCACCCCGATTTGGCAAGCTAGCGACGGCAAGCGTGGCGGCACATGCTCGCGCCGCAAAGACCGGCAATGGAGAGAGCATGACGCGACTGCTCACGGCGCGATCGCCGCGGCGACGATTTCCGAAACATCTGCAAAACTCGCTCCGCGCCGGAAAGCCGACCGATTTCATGCGGCCCATCTTCCTTTTCTTTCTCTCCATCGGCTTTGTGTGCTGTGCCTTTTTGGGCGCGCATGCGCAGGGCGTCGTCAAAGCCAAACATGGCGATTGGGAATTGCGCTGCGAGACGCCGGCAGGCGCTGAGAAAGAGCAATGCGCGCTTTTGCAGAGCGTCACCGCCGAAGACCGCCCCAATGTGAATCTCGTCGTCATCGTCTTGAAAACGGCGGATGGGAAAAACCGCCTGCTGCGTGTCATCGCGCCGCTCGGCGTGCTTCTGCCCTCGGGCCTCGGGTTGAAGGTCGACAATGCCGACATCGGCCGCGCCGGTTTCGTGCGATGCCTGCCTTCGGGCTGCGTCGCCGAAGTGGTCATGGACGAGAAGCTCATCAACTCGCTCAAAAACGGCCACAATGCCACATTCATTATCTTCCAGACTCCGGAAGAAGGCATCGGCATTCCGCTAGATCTCAACGGCTTTGGCGAGGGGTTTGATTCTCTACCCTAGAGGCGAACAAGAGACAAAGACGCAAAGCCTTGAAGGCTTTTGCATAATTCGGCGTCAGCCGCTAAATTCCGCCGCGAAGCTGACATTACTCATATTTTTGACGAGGACCGGGTCAGGCCCATGCGGCGCAGTGCGTTTTGGACGTCATTCTCATCGGGCAAGATTTTCAGCCGCAAGCCGCCGCTTGCCTGGAGCGGTCTGATTTTGTTTGGCGCGCTGGGGCTTGCCGCCTGCGGCCAAGCGCCAGGAGCCTTCGACGTCGAGGATGCCCCGCAGACCAAAATGGCCAATCTCGAAGCGCTCGTTCAATTCCGGAGTGCGCCGCGCCAGCCGTCGCCGACGGATCAGGTCCTCTGTCCCGATATCTCCATTCTTGACGGCACGGCGGACGACCGCGCCTACGGCTCGGGCACCGATCAGTCGAACGCCAATTTGCGTTATCAATTCTCGATCAATGACATTGCGCGCGACTGCAGCGTCCAGTCCGGGCAAATGAGTCTGAAAGTCGGCGTTGCCGGCAAAGTGCTGCTGGGCCCCGTCGGCGCACCAGGCAATTTCACCGCGCCGATTCGCATCGCCATCATCCGCCGCGCCAACGACGAACCGGTCGTCAGCAAACTTTATCAGGTCCCGACCACCGTTGCTGGCGGCGGTACGGATGCGCCGTTCACGCTCGTCGCCGATGATTTGGCGATCCCTTACAGCTACGCCAATGCGCAGCATGATTTCGAGATCAAGGTCGGCTTCGATACTGGCGTTCCGACCGACAAAACCGACAAGAAGGACAGATGGAAACGCAAGCGCGTGAGCCCGGACGCGGCCTCGGCGGGCGCGCCCGTCGGTTCAGTCGATCCGGCCAGCACCGACACGCCCCGGCCGCATCACCACCACCATCAGAGTTCTTCGGCCAATTGATCGCGTGCCGCAAACTTCGAACCTCCGGCAACTCACGGTCTCAATCGAACGCTTCCCACTCGCCGCCCGCTTTGTCATTTCGCGCGGCGCCAAGTCGGAGGCGGTTGTCGTCAAAGCTACGATCTCGGCTGATGGCATTAGCGGGCGAGGCGAATGCGTGCCTTACGCGCGCTATGGCGAGAGCATCGAGAGCGTAGTCACGCAAATCGAATCGGCGCGGGCATCGATCGAAGACGGCGCCGAGCGAAGCGATCTGCAACAGCTTCTGCCGGCCGGCGCGGCCCGCAATGCGCTCGATTGCGCGCTGTGGGATTTCGAAGCGAAGCGAAGTGGCCGCCGCGTTTATGAGATCGCGGGCCTGCCAGCTCCCTCCCCTGTCGTAACGGCCTTTACGCTGTCGCTCGGCACGGCCGAAGAGATGGCGGCCGCCGCCGTTGCGGCAGCGCCGCGCCATCCACTGCTCAAATTGAAGCTCGGCGCCGCAGGCGATTCCGAAAGACTCGCGGCGATCCGCGCCGCCGTTCCTTCCGCAACCTTGATCGTCGATGCGAATGAAGGCTGGCGCGCGGACACGCTCGCCGAAAATTTCGCCGCTTGCGCCAATTATGGAGTGGCCTTGATCGAACAGCCGCTGCCGGCCGGCGCCGACGATGTGCTCGCTCGGATTGCGCATCCCGTCCCACTTTGCGCCGACGAAAGCCTGCATGATCGCAGCGATCTCGGCAGCCTCATCGGCCGCTATGAGGCGATCAACATCAAGCTCGACAAAGCCGGCGGGCTCACCGAAGCGCTTGCGCTTCAGAAAGAGGCGGAACGGCAGGGCCTTGACGTAATGATCGGCTGCATGGTCGCGTCATCGCTCGCGATGGCGCCGGCGCTTTTATTGGCAGGGCATGCAGCGTTCGTCGATCTCGACGGCCCGCTGCTGTTGGCGCAGGACCGAGAGAATGGGCTACGGTATGAAGGCGCGGAAGTTTATCCGCCCGTGTCGGCGCTGTGGGGGTGATTCTGAAGTTTAGTGCGTCTGCCCCGCGGCCGCCGCCACTTCCGCAGCGAAATCGGCCTCCGGTGCCTTCTCAATGCCTTCGCCGAGCGCAAAGCGCACAAAGGCTTTGAGTACAATCGGAGCGCCGGCAGATTTTTCCGCCTCTTTCACCACCTGGGCGATGGTCTTATTGGCGTGCTCGGCATGGATCGAAGGCTGATCGACGAGGCAGACTTCCTTGTAGAAAGTCTTGAGGCCGGATTCGACGATCTTCTCCAGAACATTCGCGGGCTTGCCGGCATTCTTCTCGGCGAGCACGCCCTTTTCGCGCGCGACGACCGCCGGATCGAGGCCCGAGGAATCGAGCGCCATTGGATTGACAGCCGCCACATGCAGCGCGATTTGCTTCGCAAGCGGCGCCAAAACCTCACCATTGCCCTTCGATTCGAGCGCGACGAGCACCCCGATCTTACCGAGCCCTTCGCCGATCGCATTGTGCACATAATGGCCGATGACGCCGCTCTCGACGTGAACGGACGCAGAGCGGCGCAGAGTCATGTTCTCGCCGATCGTCGCGATCGCATTGGCGATCGCATCGCCCACCGTGCCGCCACCCGGATAATGCGTGCCCTTCAGAGCTTCGACATCGGCGAGGCCTTTTTCCAGAGCGACGAGCGCGATCGTATGCGCGAGCGCCTGGAACTCCTCATTGCGGGCGACGAAATCCGTCTCGGAATTCACTTCGATGGCAACGCCGTCCTTAGCTGAGACCGCGAGCGCGATGAGCCCTTCGGCCGCGATACGGCCGGACTTCTTCGCCGCTTTCGACAAGCCTTTCTTGCGCAGCCAATCAATCGCCGCTTCGATGTCGCCGTCGGTTTCAGTCAGCGCCGTCTTGCAATCCATCATGCCGGCGCCGGTCTTCTCACGAAGATCCTTCACCATCGCGGCCGTGATGTTCGCCATCGCGCATTGTCCTTCAGGTTGAATGGCCGCGGCCCTACGGGCCGCGTCTGTCGCTTGAAATCAGCCGGCGGTGAAACCGCGGGCCTGGGCGATCCAGCCGTCGCGCTCGATCTTGCCACCGAGTTTCAAATCGCGATCGACGTTCGCCGCATCTTCCGGCGTCATCGCGCCGATCTGCCAATAGTGGAAGATGCCGGCATCGTTGAGCTTCTTGACGATCTGCGGGCCGACGCCATGGAGCTTGGCGAGATCGTCGGGCGCACCGCGCGGCGCGGTCAAAAGCTCGAAGCGCTCTTGGCCGTCTTCCACAGGCGCAGGCTCGACCTCCCTTATGACGGGCAAAACCTCAGCGGCCGGCTTTTCCATTGCGCCAACATCGACGCCGGCGGCACCATGGCTACGCGAAATGCCATCGAGCGCAGCGCGCGCGATGAGATCGCAATAGAGGCTGATCGCGCGGCCGGCATCGTCATTGCCCGGAACCGGGAAGGTGATGCCGTCGGGATCGCAATTGGTGTCGAGGATCGCCACGACCGGAATATGAAGCCGCTCGGCCTCCTTGATCGCCAATTGCTCTTTATTGGTGTCGATGACGAAGATCAGATCGGGCAGACCGCCCATATCCTTGATGCCGCCCAGCGCTTTGTCGAGCTTTTCGCGTTCGCGCGCGAGCATAAGCCGCTCTTTCTTGGTGAGACCCTGCGCGCCGGCATCGAGAATTTCCTGCAGCTTGCGCAGCCGCGAGATCGAGCCCGAAATCGTCTTCCAATTGGTGAGCGTGCCGCCGAGCCAGCGCGCATTGATGAAATATTGCGCCGAACGCTTGGCCGCGTCCGCAATCGCCTCCTGCGCCTGGCGCTTGGTGCCGACGAAGAGAATGCGGCCGCCCTTCGCGACCGTATCGGACACAGCCTTCAGCGCCTGGTGCAGCAGCGGCACCGTCTGGGCGAGATCGATGACATGGATGTTGTTGCGTGTGCCGTAGATAAACGGCGCCATTTTCGGATTCCAGCGATGGGACTGGTGGCCGAAATGGGCGCCGGCCTCCAAGAGGCCGCGCATAGAGAAGTCAGGCAAAGCCATAGGTCTATTTCTCCGGTTCAAGCCGCCGCGGAACGATTTGACCGCCTAAGACCAGGATCGTGAGACCGAAGTCGAAGACGGCACCGGGTGCGAACCCTTAAAGCAGGGCCGCGCGTTCCGCGTGTGGGATGGGCGGGCTTATAGAGGGCGACGCCTCGGATTGCAAGGCAGGCCCTCGGAGCCCTGCCCCGAATGTGGGGGCTCCGCCCTCGTCATAAAAGGCACAAAAACCGCCGCGGATGAGCCAGGCCGCGGCGGGATTAAGTACGATGCGTGAGCGGCGTTTCAATGAAACGCCGCTCCGCCGAGATCAGGCAAGCCGATCAGACATGAAGGTCGAAGCGGTCGGCGTTCATCACCTTGGTCCAGGCCGCGATAAAGTCCTTCGCAAACTTCTCCTTCGCATCCGCCCCCGCATAGACTTCCGCGAAGGCGCGGAGTTGCGAGTGCGAACCGAAGATCAGATCGACACGCGTGCCGGTCCATCTGAGTTCTTTCGACTTGCGGTCGCGGCCTTCGTAGATGCCTTCCGTCTTGGACGGCTGCCATTCGGTGCGCATATCGAGCAGGTTGACGAAGAAGTCGTTCGTCAGCGTCTCGGGCCGTTCGGTGAAGACACCATGCGTCGATTGTCCGACATTCGCGCCAAGCACGCGCAACCCGCCGACGAGGACCGTCATCTCAGGACCCGTGAGCGTCAGCAATTGCGCGCGATCAACCAGTGCCTCCTCGGGCAACATGAACTGCCGGCCGCTGAGGTAGTTGCGGAAGGCATCGGCACGCGGCTCGAGCGGCGCGAAGGACGCTGCATCGGTCTCTTCCTGCGACGCATCCATGCGCCCCGGCGCGAAGGGCACCTTCACATCAACGCTGGCCGCCTTCGCAGCCTTCTCGACCGCAGCAGTGCCGGCGAGAACAATCAAGTCAGCCAGCGAAACCTTCTTGCCGCCTGAAGCCGAAGCGTTGAACTCCTTCTGGATCGCTTCGAGTTTCACGAGCACCGTCTTCAATTGCGCCGGCTGGTTGACCTGCCAATCCTTCTGCGGCGCCAGGCGAATGCGCGCGCCATTGGCGCCGCCGCGCTTGTCGGAGCCGCGAAACGTCGAGGCCGACGCCCAAGCGGTCGAGACGAGCTGCGACACGGAGAGGCCGGACGCGAGGATCTTGACCTTCAGAGCCGCGATGTCCTGCTCACCAATCAGCGGATGATTGACCGCGGGAATCGGGTCCTGCCAGATCAGCGTCTCTTTCGGCACGAGCGGCCCGAGATAACGCTGGATCGGGCCCATGTCGCGGTGGGTGAGCTTGAACCACGCGCGCGCAAAAGCGTCCGCGAACTGGTCCGGATGCTCATGGAAGCGCCGCGAGATCTTCTCATAGGCCGGGTCCATCCGCAGCGAGAGATCGGTCGTCAGCATGGTCGGCACATGCTTCTTCGATTTGTCGTAGGCGTCTGGGACATCGGCGGGCGCATTCTTCGCGCGCCATTGATAGGCGCCGGCCGGGCTCTTCTCAAGCTCCCATTCATATTTGAAGAGATTGTCGAAGAAGTAGTTGCTCCACTTCGTCGGCGTTTGCGACCAAGTGACCTCCGGGCCGCCGGTGATCGCATGGGGCCCGACGCCCGTGCCATGCTTGCTGTGCCAACCGAGGCCCTGATCCTCAATGAGGGCGGCTTCGGGCTCCGCGCCAACGAATGATGGATCGCCGGCACCGTGTGTCTTGCCGAAGGTGTGGCCGCCGGCGATCAGCGCGACGGTCTCTTCGTCGTTCATCGCCATGCGGAAAAATGTTTCGCGGATGTCCTTGGCCGCCGCGACGGGGTCCGGCTTGCCGTTTGGCCCTTCCGGATTGACGTAGATGAGGCCCATCTGCACGGCGCCGAGCGGTTCGGCGAGCTGGCGTTCGCCGCTGTAGCGCTCATCGCCCAGCCACGTGCCTTCCGGACCCCAATAGAGTTCTTCCGGCTCCCACGTATCCGCGCGACCGCCGGCGAAACCGAAGGTCTTGAAGCCCATCGACTCGAGCGCGACGTTGCCGCTGAGAACGAAGAGGTCGGCCCAGGAGAGCTTGCGGCCGTATTTCTGTTTGATCGGCCAAAGCAGACGGCGCGCCTTATCGAGATTGGCATTGTCTGGCCAAGAATTCAGCGGCGCGAAACGCTGCTGGCCGGCGCCGGCGCCGCCGCGTCCATCAGTGGTGCGGTATGTGCCGGCGCTGTGCCAGGCCATGCGGATGAAGAGCCCGCCGTAGTGGCCGAAATCCGCCGGCCACCAATCCTGCGAATCCGTCATCAAGGCGGTGAGGTCCTTGATCACGGCTTTGAGGTCGAGAGACTTGAACTCCTTGGCATAGTCGAAGTCCTTACCCATGGGATCGGACTTCTTCGAATTGTGGTGGAGCACATCGATATTCAGCTGCTCCGGCCACCAATGCTGATTGGGCTTGCCCCTTGGGGATCCGCCTGCCATCGGGCACTTGCTCTCGCTTGCCATGTCCACTCCATTCCTACTTTGGGCTTGCTCTAATCTGCGAAAAAACCTTGGCGCGCCTGTGGCGGCGGATGTCCCGCGCGGCGGCCGCTGTGCCCGGAGGCATTTCTTGTCGGCTGACATCAATCAATGCTTCGGCGTAATTGATCAAATCGATAGTTCCGTTTACAATGATCGTCAGGACCAATCGAAATGACCAATAGAAATGAATTTACGTGACCTTCGCTATATCGCCGCCCTCGCCGACGCCGGCCATTTCGGCAGAGCGGCGGAGGCTTGCCATGTCAGCCAGCCGACGCTGTCGGGCCAGATTCTCAAGCTCGAAGAAGAGCTTGGCCTGCCGATCTTCGAGCGCTCGGGCCGCGCGATCCGCCCGACCGCCGCGGGCGCGGAAATCTTAGGCCATGCGCGCCGGGTGATTGCCGCCGCCGATGAGATCGTCGCGATCGGCAAGGCGAGCCGCGATCCCCTCACCGGCCCGCTCCATCTCGGCGTCATCCCGACGCTCTGCCCCTATCTCATGCCCTTCGTCTTTCCGCGGCTCGCCGACGAGCTGCCGGCGATGCCGCTGGTTCTCCATGAGGATCTGACCGAGCGCCTCGTCGAAGGGGTTGCCGCCGGCACGCTCGATGCCGCGATCATTGCGACCGAGCCGCCGTCGCATGGCTTCGTCAGCGAGCCGCTGTTCGAAGAAGCGTTTTTTCTCGCATTGCCGACAAACCACGCGCTCACCAAGAAGAAGACGATCGAAACGGCCGATATCGATCTCAACGCGCTGCTACTCCTGACCGATGGCCACTGTTTGCGCGATCAGGCGCTGGCGATCTGCGGCGCGGCCAATCTTGCGAGCAATGTCGCAGCCGACATGCGCGCGGCGTCACTCGAAACGCTGATGCAGATGGCCGCGGCGGGTTACGGCATGACCCTGCTGCCGGCACTCGCCTTGGCGCAGCAAAAGCCGCTGCCGAAAAATCTTGTCATCAGACCGCTGAAAGATTCGACGATGCGGCGGCAGGTGCGGATGATCTCGCGGCAAAAATATCCGCGCAGCGCGGCGCTGGAGACGTTGGGAAGATTGGTGAAGGTGAGTGTGGCGGAGGTGTTGGCGGAAGCGTGAGCGCCTCACACATGCTCGACCGACACAATCCCCGGGATCGCCTTCAGCGCCGCGGCGATTTGCGCGCCGACCTGATATTTGCCCGGCAGGCGCATTTCGACTTCGCCGCTCTCGGTCATCAAGACAACCGAGACCTCGCCGTCGCCTTTCGCCGTCAAACGCTTGGCAAGCGAGCCGAGCGGCTCTTCATTGCGTAGGAATACGCGCAGCCCCTTCTGAATGCGGCTGGCAGCTTCATCCAAAGCCTCGACCTGTATGATGCGCGCGCGCACATCCTCGCCGTCGAGACTGGCCTGCAAGGAGACGATGACCGGCGCGCCTTTTTCCAAGAGATCGCGATATTGGCTCAGGCCTTCCTGAAACAGGATCGCTTCATATTGGCCTGAGGGATCGGAGAGCTGCACGATGCCCATCTTGGTGCCGGACCGCGTGCGCCGCTCCTGCCGATCGAGCACGGTCGCCGCGAGCCGGCCGGCGGAGGCGCCCTGCTTCACCGCGCGGGAAAATTCGGCCCAGCGCGTCACCCGAAGCTTGCTCAGAATCTTTTCATAAGCATTGAGCGGATGGCCGGAGAGAAAGAAGCCGACCGCGTCGAATTCGCGGCGCAGCCGCTCGGCCGAAGGCCAGCTCTCGACTTTGACCGGCGCGAGCGGATCGAGCTTTTCGCTATCGAAAAGCGCGGTCTGGCCGGCAAGCCTCTCCTCTTCGCGCCGATGCGCCAAAGCGAGAATCGCCTCGACGCCGGCGACGACGCGCGCGCGATTGGGCTCCAATTCATCGAAGGCACCGGCGGCGGCGAGGCTTTCGAGCATACGCTTATTCAATTCGCGCGGGCTCACGCGCTGCGCGAAATCGCCGATGTCCGCAATCTTCGTTGTTCCCCGCGCAGCGACGAGCGCGCCCGCCTGCCCGTCGCCGACACCCTTGATCGCGGAGAGCGCATAGACGATCGCTTCCGTCCCCTTGACAGTATCGACCGCGACTTCGAAATCGACGCCGGAGCGCGTCACCGACGGCGGCTCGACCTTGATACCGAGGCGGCGCGCTTCATTCGCAAATTCCGCGAGCTTATCCGTATTCGATTTATCGAGCGTCATGGACGCGGCGAGAAATTCGACCGGATGATTGGCCTTGAACCAGGCGGTCTGATAGGCGATCAGCGCATAGGCGGCCGCATGGCTCTTGTTGAAGCCGTAATCAGCGAATTTCGCGAGCAGGTCGAAGATTTCGTCGGCGCGGGATTTTGTGAGGCCGCGCTCGACGGCGCCGGTGACGAAACGATCGCGCTGCGCATCCATCTCCGATTTGATCTTCTTGCCCATGGCGCGGCGCAGAAGATCGGCTTCGCCGAGCGAATAGCCGGAAAGCAACTGCGCGATCTGCATCACCTGTTCCTGATAGATGATGACGCCGAAGGTCTCTTTTAGGATCGGCTCGAGGCGCGGGTCTATAAAATCCGGCGGTTCTTCGCCGGCCTTCACCGCGCAATAGGTCGGGATATTCGCCATCGGGCCGGGCCGATAGAGCGCGACGAGCGCAATGATGTCTTCAAACCGATCGGCCCGCATTTCGACGAGTGCCTTGCGCATGCCCGCACTTTCCAATTGGAATACGCCGACGGTCTCGCCGCGCCCAAGCATCGCATAGGTCTTTTCGTCATCGAGCGGGATTTCCGCGAGATCAATCTTAACGTTGCGCCGCTCCAGAAGCTTGACGCAGGTCGAGAGCACGGTGAGCGTCTTCAGACCCAGAAAATCGAATTTGACGAGGCCCGCCGGCTCGACCCATTTCATGTTGAACTGCGTTGCCGCCATATCCGATTTCGGATCGCGGTAGAGCGGCACAAGTTCATCGAGCGGACGATCGCCGATGACGATGCCGGCCGCATGGGTCGAAGCGTTGGAATAAAGCCCTTCGAGCGTCTCGGCGATCTTCAACATTTTGGCGACGCGCGGATCGGCGCTCGCCGCCTCTTGCAGGCGAGGCTCGCTCGCCAGCGCCTGTTTGAGATTGACGGGCGCCGCCGGATTCTGCGGCACGAGCTTGGCGAGCTTGTCGACTTGCCCAAGCGGCATTTCGAGGACGCGGCCGACATTGCGCATCACCCCGCGCGCCAAAAATGAGCCGAAGGTAATGATCTGCGCGACACGGTCTTCGCCATAACGCTCACGCACATAGCGGATCACTTCGTCGCGCCGGTCCTGACAGAAGTCGATGTCGAAATCCGGCATCGAGACGCGTTCGGGATTGAGAAAGCGCTCGAAGAGAAGGCCGAAGCGCAACGGATCGAGATCGGTGATCGTCAGCGCATAGGCGACAAGCGAACCCGCGCCCGAGCCGCGTCCGGGACCAACCGGAATGCCGCGCCCCTTCGCGAATTTGATGAAATCCGCGACGATCAAAAAATAGCCGGGGAACTCCATGTTCACGATGACAGACAATTCGAAGGCGAGTCGGTCGCGGTAATCCGCCTCACTCAGTCCTGGCGCCGGGCCATGCGCCTTGAGCCGCGCATCGAGCCCCGCTTCTGCCTCGCGCACCAATTCCGCACTTTCGTCCACGCTGGTGCCCGCGCTGGCGAAACGCGGCAGGATGGGTTTCCGCGTCAGCGGCCGATAGGCACAGCGCAGAGCAATCTCGACCGAGTTTTTAAGCGCCTCCGGCATATCGGCGAAGGCGGCGCGCATTTCGGCGCGTGTCTTGAAATAATGCTCGGGCGAAAGACGCCGGCGCGCGCCGTCGCCGATCACTGTGCCGTCGGCGATGCAAAGCAGCGCGTCATGGGCTTCGTAATCGGAGGCGACGGCAAAGAAAGCCTCATTCGTCGCAACGAAGGGCAGCGAATGGCGATAGCCGAGGTCGAGGAGCTGCGGCTCGATCGCGCGTTCCTTTGGCAGGCCGTGGCGTTGCAGTTCGACATAAAGCCGATCGGCGAAAAGCTCATTCAGTAATTCGAGCCGGCGTTCGGCCACTTCCGGCCGGCCATAGGCGAGGCCGCGGTCGAGCGCGCCTTCGGGTCCGCCTGTCAGCGCAATCAAGCCGTCGGAGTGGCTGGCTAACCGCGCTGCCGCGACATGCGGCAGATCGCCGGGCGCCGGATCGAGCCAGGCGCGCGAGGCAAGGCGCATCAGATTGCGATAGCCCGCCTCGTCCTTCGCCAGGAGGACGAGACCCGCGCGAGATGCGCCCGTTTCGCCGCCGCGCGGCACAAGGCTCGGTCCGTCGCCGAAATCGATCGTCAGCTGAATGCCGATGATCGGCTGCACGCCCTCTTTGGCGAGCTTTTCGGAGAACTCCAAAGCGCCGAACAGGCAATTGGTGTCGGTAATCGCGAGCGCCGGCATCGAATCGGCAATCGCGAGCTTGGAGAGTTTGCCGATCGAAAGCGCGCCTTCGCGCAGCGAAAAGGAGGTGTGGGTATGGAGATGAACGAAGCCGACGCCTTGGTCCGCCCGCATCAGCGCGTCGCCTAAGGTGAGGCTTGCGGATGTGTCGTTGGCCGCGCGCTTCCGGCGTTGCCCCAAACGGGCATTGGCGATCTCCGCCCGCCTCGGCACCGCAGCCGCGGCCTCCCCTCCATCAGCGTCCATTTTTTGCCTGTTGTCGCGCGCGCTCAAGGGCGCATTGCCCGAACTTGGCCCATCCGAGGCGGCCCGGCAGCGATCCTAGCGGCGGGCTCAATGCCCCTGAAAGGGCAACGGCTGATCCCTCAACAGTTAATCGCGTCAGCTGCCGAAACCCGCGCCGGCGAGAACAACGATGAAGGTGACAAAGGCCCCCAAAGAGCCGAGTTCCGCCAGATCGCCGATAAAGCTTAACATCAGAACGCCCTCGAACCAGTTATGTACCCCTTATATTCCCATTTTGTTCATGCTCCAATGGGCATTTTCTTTGGATTGCGGAACATAAAGCGGGAACGCCGCGGCTCGAGTAAAGATTTTTATTCAAGAACAACGCGCTAGGGAACGTCAACTAAGGATTCACTCTTTATTCTCTTGTTGAACCCGGGGAAAAAAGAAGAATTCAAGGAACCGTTATAGAATCGTCAAGGTCTTCTGGTCGCCTGCAAAGTTCAGGTCTTGCTTTAACTTGGTTTCCTCCGGGGAGATAAGGGCCTTCTCGCTTCATTCTGAGCATGAACTTGAAGGGGCCAACGAAAAAGCCCCGGCGCAACAGCGGCGCCGGAGCTTCTTTTTGAGCAGCAGCCGAACCAGGACACGTGTTCGGCGCGATCACTTTAAAAATCGCCAAGCTTGCTTTGGGCTGGCTATATCACCAACGCCGCCCCCATCCCCACCCCCAGGGGTGCCAATAGGGACGATAATAGCCGTAGCCGTAGCCATAGCCATAGCCATAGCCCCAATAGGGATAGGGGCCAGGGGCCCAGCGGCATCCCCAGGGGCCGCAAAAATAGCGGACGTTCTGAACGCCTTTTTGCAGATCGCTCTGATGCGCCACTGCGTTGTCTAGGTGGGTCATCGGGGCAGCCGATGCCGTCTCTGCCGCGAAGCTCAGTCCGGCTAAGCCAAGACCGGCGACGAGGGCCATCTTGATTGTCCTGTTCATGTGCTCCTCCAACATTCTGCGCCCCCAGGATCAGCCTCACATAAAGCGGCTGAACGAAAGCTGAAGGCCAACGATCACGGTCAACGCAGAAGCACGATCAGAGATGCACGATCCAGCGATCAAGCTTCACGTCCGCGTGAGGAATTGCATTTGAAATGCGCAAAATTCATGGCTTGATCAGCGCACGGGCGGCGCATATTGCAGGCCGCCGCGCGACCACAGCGCGTTCAAGCCGCGCTTCATCTTCAGGCTCGAACTGTCGCCGAGATTGCGGTCGAAGACTTCGCCGTAATTGCCGACCAGCTTGATGATCCGATAGGCCCAATCCCTGGTGAGCCCCAGCCCGTCGCCCAGATCGCCTTCCGCGCCTAAGAGGCGACGCGCTTCCGGATCATCCGAAGTCAGCTTGTCGTCCACGTTATCGGAACTGACGCCCGCTTCTTCCGCATCGACCATGGCGAAATGCACCCATTTGACCAGATTGAACCATTGATCGTCGCCCTGGCGCACGATCATGCCGAAGGCCTCTTTCGAAATGATCTCCGGCAGGATCATGTTGTCGGCGGGATCCGCCAGCGTCGCGCGCTGCGCGTAAAGCCAGGAGGAGTCGTCCGCAATCGCATCGCAGGCGCCTTCGTCATAGGCTTTCAGCGCGGCATCGGCCGAGGAGAAGCCAACGGCTTCGAAACGCATCTGATGACTGTGAAAAAAATCGGCGAGGCCGACTTCGTTGGTCGTACCTTGCTCGACGCAGATGCTGCCGCCGGAGAGTTCGAGAACCGACGAGATGTTCAGCTTTTGATGCACCATGAAGCCTTCGCCGTCGAAGAAATTGATGGCGGTGAAGAGAACGCCATGCGCCGCTTCGCGCGACAGCATCCAAGGGATATTGTCCGCCAATATGTCGATCTCGCCGGACTGCAAGGCCGAGGCGCGCTCGGCCGGCGCCAACAGAACGAAGCTGATTTTCGAGGGATCGTTGAAAAGCGCCGCGGCGACAGCCCGGCAATAATCGACATCGAAGCCCGACCAGCGGCGCGACGGATCGGTTTGGGCGAAGCCTGAAAGGCGCGAGGTGGTGCCGCAGACGATGTTGCCGCGCGCTTTCACGCGGTCGAGAGTTGCGCTCCATCCGAAGGACGGCAGGATAAGAAGGAATAAAAGGCCGAGGAGCAGGCTGAACGACGCCGAACGTCTCACGCGCATAGACGAACCTCTGGACGAACTCTGGAACGAACCTCTGACCGGCCCGCGCGGGCCTATGATGACAAACGCACTGCTAGCACGGCCCGACGGACAAAGCCGCAGGCAATGCTCGAATCGGATAAACTGGGATCGCAAAACCTTTTTTGAGCCGGACCGCACGATGACAAAAACCACGCCAGAAGGGCGACGCCATCTTAAGAGCCGGACGAAGCTCGTCCATGCCGGCCGTCATCCTTTCGAGCAATACGGTTTCATCAATACGCCGATTTACCGCGGCTCGACCGTTTTGTTCCCGACCTATGCGGATCTCGTCCGCCGCAATGCTCGCTATCCCTATGGGACCGTCGGCACGCCGACCACGGAAGCCTTGGAGACCGCCTGGACCGAATTCGCCGGCGCGGCGGGGACCGTGCTTGCGCCCTCGGGTCTCGCGGCGATCACTTTGGCGCTTCTCACGGTTGCCGGCGCCGGCGATCATATCCTCGTCACCGACTCCGTCTATCGGCCGAGCCGCAACTTCTGCGATACGGTTCTGAGCCGGCTTGGGATTACGACGACCTACTACGATCCGATGATCGGCGAGGAAATTGAATCTCTTGTGACGGACAAAACGAGATTGATTTTTCTCGAAACGCCGGGTTCGCAGAGCTTCGAAGTTCAGGATGTTCCGGCAATCGTCGCGGTCGCCAAGAAAAAGGGGATCGCCACCATTCTCGATAACACTTGGGCCACGCCCTTCTTTCTGCCGCCGCATGAACAGGGCGTCGATATGGCGGTCGAAGCCGGCACGAAATATCTCTCCGGCCATTCCGACCTCCTCCTCGGCCTCGTCTCGGCGAATGAAACATGGTACCCAAAATTGCGGGCCATGTATGAGAGCTTCGCGATGTGCCCCGGCCCCGAGGATGTGTTCCTGGCGCTCCGCGGCATGCGCACCCTCGCGCTTCGTCTCAAGGAGGCGGAAAAGCAAGGCCTCGCCATCGCCGAATGGCTTTCGATGCGGAAGGAAGTGCAGCAAGTTCTGCACCCCGCCTTTCCTTCTTGCCCCGGCCATGCGATCTGGAAACGCGACTTCCTCGGCTCTTCCGGCCTCTTCTCCGTCATTCTTAAGCCGTGCTCGCAGGCGGCGCTCGCCGCTTTTCTCGATGGGCTAACCTTGTTCGGGATGGGCTATTCCTGGGGCGGCTACGAGAGCCTCGTCATTCCCTTCGACTGCCGAGGCTATCGGACGGCGACTGAGTGGAACCCCGCGGGCCATGCGCTTCGCTTTTCGATCGGCCTCGAAGATCCGGACGATCTGAAAGCCGATCTCGAAGCGGGCTTCGCAAGGCTGAATGCGGCGGGATGACCGCCTTTAGTCTGATTTGAATCAACGCCGACTCGGCCCGAAACCTCAATCTTGCAAAAAGTGCAAAGCCGTCTGAAGGGAAGCGATTATGGGAAAGTTCGGCTCGATTTTGTGTCTGGCGGCGTTCGCTCTTCCTCTTTTGGGGGCCTTCCCTGCTTTCGCCGCGGACGATCAAAGCGAAAGGGGAAATCCGCAGCTGGGCTTCATCATCGCGAAGGAACATTGTTCGCGCTGCCACGCGATCGACAAATATGAGCCGAGCCCGCTTTCGATCGCGCCGCCCTTTCGCGACCTGCATCTGCGCTATCCGGTCGAAGATTTGGCCGAATCTCTCGGCGAGGGCATCAGAACTGGCCATCCGACTATGCCCGAATTTCGCTTCGATCCCGATCAGATCGAGAACTTCATTGCCTATTTGAAGACGCTCGAAAAGTAAGCCCAAGGATCAGCTTAAGGGATCGCCGCGAAGTTTTTTAACAAAAGTTAGCCAGAGTTTAGGAAACCACGGGTCTCGCAACCGGCAACCGTCAGGGGACTGCGGCATTCCGCTTGCAGAAAAAGCGGCGGTGAGCGCACTATTTGAGAAGCAGGAGTGCCGCGCCCTTGAGCGCTCGCATCTGAGGGCCTGTCCTTATGAATATTCTGCGGCTCGCGCTTTTGAGCCTCGCCGCCACCATCGCCGTCCTTTTCGGCGCAAGCCTTCTTTTCAAAGCAGACCAACCGCCGAGCCAAAGTCCTGCGCCCGTCACCTCTGAAACGGACACGCAGGACGGAAAGATTTCGGATTCAGCATTGCGCGCCGCCCGGGCGCAAATCGAAAGCAATATCGCAACGGCGGCGCCGGACTACATGCGCTTCTTCGCCCGGCTGAAGGCGCTGCTGCCGCACGACTATGATGTCATTCTGGACGGCTTTGCACGCCAGTCGCTTGAAGGCGCCGACATGAGCAATGTCGATTCCCTTCTCTCGGAAGCGGTGCGGACCTTGCGGCTCTCAAACGGCGCCTTTGCCGCCAAGGCGGACGGCCCGGCGCTCACCCGCATCTTCACCCTGCAAGCGCAGATGATGCAGGCACTCGCCGCCAAAGACTCGAAGCTGTGCGTGGATTTTCTCTATGGCGGGGCGAGCCAGGCTTTTTTCGAATTTTCCGCGCAAAACCGTGGTCTGGTCGCCGATATGGCGGTCGCCGGTCTCGAGGCGATCAACGATGGCCGGACGAAGCAGATCGAGCGCAACCCCCCGAGCGACAATGACTTCCAGCTGCTTGAGACGGCGCTCAAGGCCAAGCAGGTCAGCGACCTCGAGATTTCGGCGATCCTCGATGGGAAAATTCCGACGCCGCCAATCGCCAGCGACCGGATGTGCACCGTCGGCCAGATTTATCTGCAGACGCTGGCCGAAATGCCGGAGCCGTCCCGCTTCCGCATCTATGGCCTTGCCGTCGAGCTGATGGCGCGATCGTGAGGGGTTGTTCATGGGCCTCGCCCGAGAATTTCCATCTTTCCATAAAAATAATAGACTTTGAGCGGCGCAGTTCCTATGTGAAGGTCCAGCCGCAGAACTCAGTGCGAATCCCTATGCTTACGAAAAAAGGAAAATACGGCCTCAAGGCCATGGTGCATCTGGCCCGCCACGCGCCCGGCGAACCCTCGCTTGTGAGCGAGATCGCCGAAGCCAATAACATTCCGAAGAAATTTCTCGACACGATCCTTGGCGAATTGCGCAACGCCGGTTTCGTCAATTCCAAAAAAGGCAAGGGCGGCGGCTATACGCTCGCGCGCTCGGCGCATCTGATCCGCGTCGGCCATGTGATCCGGGTACTCGACGGGCCCCTCGCGCCCATCCAATGCGCCAGCAAAACCTCCTATCGCCGCTGCGAGGATTGCGACGACGAGGAGCACTGCGGCGTCCGGCTCGTCATGCTCGAAGCGCGCGAAGCGCTCGCGGCCGTGCTCGACAATCGCACGCTCGCCGAAATGCGCGCGGCGGCAGATGCCGAGGAGCCGGTCCTCACCTATTCCATCTGAGCGCCTTTCATAGCAGCGCTTGCGCCGTCTAGGCGAAGCCTTCCTCCTGGTGTATGGGACGCCCGCACCCCGCTCCAGCCCAGCCACTCACGAGGAACGACGCCCCCTGATGGAAGACCCTCGCCTTTTCTTGCGTTCCTTGTTCGATGCGGCGGTTGCCGCCGCCGATCCCGCGCGCGTCTTGGCCCATTATCTGCCGCCGCAGCCCAAGGGCCGCACCATCGTGATCGGTGCGGGCAAAGCAGCCGCCGCCATGGCGCGGGCATTCGAAGCCGCATGGCCTGGCGATTATTCCGGCCTCGTCGTGACCCGCTATGGCTACAAGGTTCCAACAAAGAAGATTGAAGTCATTGAAGCCGCACACCCGGTCCCCGATGCCGCGGGTCTCGATGGCGCGCGGAAGATTCTCGCGCGCGTCGAAGGCTTGAGCAAAGACGATCTCGTTGTCTGTCTCATTTCAGGCGGCGCCTCCTCTCTCTTGCCGCTGCCGCTCGAAGGGCTCGATCTCGCGGATGAGCAAGCAGTCGGCAAGGCTCTGCTCAAATGCGGCGCGACGATCAGCGAGATGAATTGCGTGCGCCGGCATCTCTCGGCGATCAAGGGCGGCCGTTTGGGGCACGCTTGTTATCCAGCGCGTCTCGTCACGCTGCTGATCTCCGATATTCCAGGCGACGATCCGGCCGACATCGGCTCAGGCCCGACGATTGCAGACCCCACCACTTGCGCCGACGCGCTCGCCATTATCGCGCGCTACGACATCGCCATTCCCGACAAAATTCGCACCATTCTTGAAAGCGGCCGCGGCGAATCTGTGAAACCCGGCGATCCACATCTTGCGGGCTCCGAGGCGCGGATGATCGCGACGCCGCAAATGGCGCTCGATGCCGCAGCAGAAGTGGCGCGCAAGAAGGGCATTACTCCCTACATTCTCAGCGACCGGATCGAAGGCGAAGCGCGCGACGTCGGCAAAGTCATGGCGGCGATCGCGCAGCACATCACGCGCCACAACCAGCCTTTCACTGCACCCTGCGTGCTGCTCTCGGGCGGCGAAACGACAGTCACCGTGCGCGGCAAAGGCCGTGGCGGCCGGAATGTCGAATTCCTCTTGTCGCTCGCGCTGGCACTCGACGGCGAAGCGCGCGTTCACGCGCTGGCCGGCGATACCGACGGTGTCGATGGGCTCGAAGACATTGCCGGCGCCTATGCGTCCCCCGACACGTTGAAACGCGCCTGGGCCAAAGGCATCAAGCCGCAGGAAGCCCTCGCCTCAAATGACGGCCATGGATTCTTCGAGGCCTTGGGCGACAGCGTCGTCACCGGCCCGACCTTGACCAACGTCAACGACTTTCGCGCCATTCTGATCATTGCCTAAGCGCAGAAACTTCGAGCCCAAGTCATGCATTATGGTCACGCTTCATTTGCCGAACCCAAGGCGGCGAGCCTGCTATGGCAGGCCGCCGCCCATCAAGTGAGGAGCGAGCATGAGCGACGTCGAAACGCCTGAGACGACCCCCGATTTCAGCCAGGGCGTTGCCGTGGCCGACATTCCGGACGACGGAATGCTCGTCGGACATGTCGGCGACGAGGCCGTTCTTCTCGTCAAGCGCGGCGGGGTCACTTATGCGATCGGCGCGACCTGCAGCCATTACGGCGGACCGCTCGCCGACGGAATTCTCGTCGGCGATACGGTCCGCTGTCCCTGGCACCACGCCTGCTTCAATTTGAAAAATGGCGCGAGCGTTCGTCCTCCGGCGCTGAAGGACCTCGCGAGCTGGCGCGTCGAAGAGACCAATGGAACGGTCTATGTGCGTGAGCGCCTGCCGAAGCCGAAGCTCCCGGTTCTTTCGGTAACGGCACTTCTGCCCTCGTCCGTCGTCATAATCGGCGGCGGCGCCGGAGGTTATATGGCAGCGGCGACCTTGCGCCGCGAGGGCTATGGTGGCCCTGTCGTCATGCTCAGCGCCGATGGAGATGCTCCCTATGACCGGCCCGCGCTGTCGAAGGATTATCTCTCCGGTCAAGCGCAACCCGATTGGCTGCCGTTGCGCAGCCCCAACTTCTACGCCGAACAAAAGATCGATGTTCGCATTGCGACGCGCGTGACGGGAATCGATGTCGCTACGCGCACACTGCATATTCGCGACTACAAGGGAAAAGACGGACGCTTGAGCTATGGCGCACTTTTGATCGCGACAGGGGCCGAGCCCGTGCAGCTCGATCTGCCGGGCGCCACGCTGCCACATGTGCGTCTGCTGCGCAGTCTTTCCGACGGCACCGCGCTCATCGCCAATGCCAAGGGAGCGCGGCAATGCGTGGTGATCGGGGCGAGCTTCATCGGCCTCGAAGTCGCCGCCGCCTTGCGCCAACGCGACATCGCAGTTCATGTGGTCGCGCCCGACCGCATTCCGATGGCGCGCATCATGGGCGAAGCGATCGGCGAAAGCGTGCTTGCCTTGCACAAATCTAAAGGCGTCATCTTCCATCTCGAAACAAAGCCTGTTGCGATTCAAAAAGAGTCCGTCATCCTCGCCAATGGCGATAAAATTCCGGCCGATCTCGTCGTCGTCGGCATCGGCGTTAGGCCTTCCGTTGCGCTGGCGCAATCCGCGGGTCTCGCGATCGATCGAGGCGTTGTGGTCAATGAATATCTCGAGACAAGCGCCAAAGGCATTTATGCGGCGGGCGACATTGCACGATGGCCGGACAAGCACAGCGGCAATTGCATCAGGGTCGAACATTGGATCGTGGCCGAACGGCAAGGCGAAGTGGCGGCGCGCAATATTCTCGGCCGGCGCGAAGCCTTCGACGCCGTGCCTTTCTTCTGGAGCCAGCATTACGATACGGCGATCAATTACGTCGGCCATGCCGAGCAATGGGATAACATCGCGGTCGAGGGCGATATCGCCAAACGCGATTTCCGCGCCACATTTCTGCTGAAAGGCAAGAGCCTCGCCGTCGTCACCATGGGCCGCGATCGCGACAGTCTTTTGGCCGAAGCGGCGCTCGAAAGCACAGGAGAAAGCGGCGCTTAACCGTGTCGCCTGCGCCAGACTCAGTCCACACTGATTTCGACGAGCCCAGGCACATTGCCGCCGTTCAAGAAACCGGCGGGGTCGATCCCGAACAGTGTCAGCCCTTGAACGAAAGACTCGGACGGGTCGACGAATTCGATCGAAACGCCGTCGGCGTGCCAGGTCGAAATGGCAGAGAGCAGAATCTGAAGCGATTGCGCACCAAGCCGCTCGACTTTCGAGGCATCGATCATCAAATCCGAACCGCGCTGCGCCAGAAGGTCTTCCGCAAGCGGCAGGGCGGCCTTGAGATCGAGGACGTCGGACAGTTTGTAGGTCTTGGCACTCGCAAGCATTTTACTCTCACCATTCTTACGACGGCGGGTCGCCTTTTTTGCGGGTCCTTTCGATCGCATGGGGAGTGAGATCCTCAGGTTCGGTATGGCCCAGAGACCATTGCTATAGGAAAGACATTGACGGCCGCTTCGCCCGGGCGAAGAAGCAGGGCGGCGATTGGAATTTTCTGCAATCAATCTTTCCAAAGTGTCACCAAGAGGGAGAACGCCGCCGGCAGAAATCACTCTGGAATTGGTCTAGGAATGCTGGATATGCGATAGGAAGAAGGCAGATGGTCTCGACAAATCGCCTCGCTACGCTCAGGAATGGAGATGATCAAAATTCTGGTCACCGGCTTTGGCGCCTTTCCGGGCGTGCCTTCAAATCCGTCCTCAGCCCTGCTTTTCGCGCTTAAGAAGAAGAGCCGCAGCCGGCTCCAGCGATTCGGCATCGCGCTTGAGTTGCGTGAACTGCCTGTCACTTACGCGGGACTACGCATGCGTCTCGCGAGGTTGGCAAATGAGATCAGGCCCGATGCCATTCTTCAGTTCGGCGTCGCCGGCGGCCGAGAGGTCATTTGCGTCGAAAAATTTGCGCGAAATCACGTGGACACTCGGAATCCCGATGCCTCGGGCAAGCCGGCTCCGAAGGACGTGCTCGTCGCCCATGGACCCAGCGTATTGAAGGCACGCATTCCCGATTCCGAAATCGTAGCCGCCTTGCGGCGTGCCGGCATTCCCAGTGCGTTATCACGCGATACGGGCGACTATGTTTGCAATGCCAGCTTCTATCATGCGCTCAGGCTTGCAAAGGTGCGCGCGGTTGGCTTCATCCATATTCCTTTTCCGCGCGTGCAGCACGCGGCCACGAAAGACAAGAAGCCGCGTTTTGAAGACATCGTCAGGGCGGCCGAAATCGCGATCGTCATCGTCGCGCGCGCGCTTCGGCCGAACGCGGTCTTACGGTACGCAGGCTAGGACGCAGAATGGCCCTCGACGTTCAGGCCCTCATCTGGCCCATCATTCAGATCATCTGGATCAATGTTGTTCTTTCCGGCGATAACGCCGTGGTCATCGCGCTCGCCTGCCGCAGTCTTCCCGAGAAACAGCGCCGGCTCGGCGTGGCGCTTGGCACGGCGGCCGCGATCGTCCTACGAATTGCGCTCACTGCGATCATCGTTGAAATTTTGCTTCTGCCCTATGTGCGGATCGTCGGCGGCATTCTCTTGTTCTGGATCGCGATAAGACTGGCACGCGAAGACCATCAGGAAAAATCGCTGCCGCCCTCCACCTCGCTTTGGGGCACAATCGGCATCATTGTCGTCGCCGATGCGGTGATGTCGCTCGACAATGCGCTTGCCATCGCGGCGGCCGCCAATGGCTCGCTGCTTCTCGTCGCCTTCGGCCTCGTGCTTTCCGTGCCGATCATCATCTTTGGCGCGACACTTTTTGCCGGCGTGATTGCGCGTTGGCCGGCCTTTGTTTGGGCGGGCGCGGCACTCCTCGGTTATGTCGGCGGCGAGCTGATCGCTTCCGATCCGCTGTTTGCGGCGTCTCAGTTTGCCCGTGTGCCGCATTGGGAGACCTTGTGCGGCGGTGCCGGTCTGGTCTTTGTCGTTGTCGTGGCGGCGGCGATGACGGCACGTGCAAAAAAACGCGCCGCCCATTGAGCCTATTGCTCGTCGTCGTGTTCCGAGAGAATCTCGATGAGCAGTCCGACGACGCCGCTCGGCATCGGCTGAAATTCGTTGACCATCGCTTCGTCTGCGTTGAGCCAGGCCCAGGCCTTCTCCAGCTCGGTCAGCGATGCGTCCGTCGCCATCAGCTCCGCCGCCAATGTGTCATCGACCGGACCCAGCACGGACGCCACCTCTTCGCGCGTCAACGCCATGAGCTCCTCCTCCCGATGTTTCTCAATTCATTCTATCCCGAAACCGCCAAGCGGCGCCGCAGAAAAACCGCCGCGAGCGCCAGCGAAAATCCGGCAAGCGCCAAGCCGGACATCGCGAGATAGGCACGCGGTCCATAAAGATGTGTGAGTTGGCCGCAGGCCAGCGTCGACGCAGCCATCGTCACCCCCATCGCCGCCGAAGACCACCCCTGCATGCGCGCGCGATGGTTCGGCCCCGCGAGCCAGCCCAGAACAAGCACCGAGCCCATATAGGTCGCTGCAAACGACAAAGCGTGCATGAGCTGCAGGCCAAGCGTCACAACAGGCGGCGGGTTGAGGCTCATTGCCGCCCAGCGCAGGACGGCGCCCGCCGCACCAATCACTAAAAGCATGAGAGCGCGGCGGATGGTACGAATATAGCGTCCGCCGAAAAAGAAGAGGATGCTCTCCGCCATCACGCCGAGCGCCCAGGCGAGGCTGATGATCGCGGGCGCAAAGCCGCTCAGCTTCCATTGCAACGTGCCGAAGGAATAGATTTCGGCGTGGCTCGCCTGCACGAAGGCGGAAGCGAAAATCACCACGATCGCGAGCGGCAGCGCGTGACGCTCCGCCGTGAGCCCGGTCTGCGCGCGATGATCGAAGCGCACTTTTCCCATCCGCTGCGCGATCCAAAGCGCGACGCCGGCCGGTACAAGCCCGAGCACGCTCAGCGCAATGATGATCTTATTGCCGGGAAGGAAGGAGACGATCACGCCCGAAAGCAACATCATGATGAGCGTGCTGAGCGAAGCGCCGACGCGAATGCGGCCATATTGAATTCGGCGCAGGCCGACAAGGTGCAGACGGCGGATTTCGGCAAGGCACAGCGCATCGGCGAGCGCCGGCATACTGCCTTGCGCCGTGACGACGAGCACGGAGCCAAGAAAGACCGGAACAAGACCCCAGGCAAAGCCGAGCGCACAATAAGCAATCGCCATCGCGCAGGCGCAGAATGCGAGCGTCGCGGCGATGCCGCGCCGGTCGGCAATATAAGTGATGACGGGGAGCATCAACACGCGCAGCACGAGCGGCGTCGCAAGCGTCAGCGCGATTTCAACATCCGACAGTCCGCGCGCGGAGAGCCAGACGGGAAAATAAGGCAGATGCAGACCGTAAGGCAGAAACAGCGCGGCGCTGAGGACGACAAGACGCCAATAGATCGCCTGCTCGATCCGCTGAGGCGCTGTCTGCGATTGCAGCACGCCGCTAATCCATGACCGCTGCTTTGAGAATGCAGACCATCATGGCGGACGCCGGCTCTTTCCCGAGATTGCGGATCACATGCGGCCGATCGCAACGATAGCGCAAGGTCTCGCCCGCCCGCGCATGGTCGATGACGCCGCCGACCTCGACCTCGAGTTCGCCTTCGGTCACCGAAAGACATTCGACCGAGCCGCGCTGATGGGGATCGGATTCAAGAACGCCGCCGGGCTCCGCCGAGAAGCCGTACCATTGCAGCCATTCGACGGTCTTGATCCAGCCGATGATCGAGAGACGGCATTTGCCGTCGTCCGAGACGAGGATCGGCGTGTCGCCCTTCGAGGATTTTTCGAGGAAAGGCTCGTCTTCGCTGACTTGCAGCACGCGCTCGATCGAGACGTCGAGCGCCTGCGAGAGCCGCCAGATCGTCGAGAGCGTAGGGTTCGTCTCATTGCGCTCGATCTGGCTGATGATCGATTTGGCGACGCCGGATTGTTCGGAGAGTTCAGAGAGCGACAGATTATAGGCCTTGCGCAGACGCTGCACGGTCTTGCCGAGCTGGCCCGAGACCGCGGAGGCGCCTGCTTCCAAAGCTTTGACCTTGTCTCGCCCTTCGATTCCCATGGATCTGCCCGCGTTCGTGATGACGAACGCTATAATAGGTGGGTTTGTTTGAAATATCGAACGTTGCGGGAGAGTTTTTGGGCGGCCGATCAGCCAAAAAGTGCAAGCTTTTCCGCAGGGGATAGACTGTCGAGCCGCGCCAGGATCTCAAGCCGCCGCTCGCGGGCGGCCTCCTCGCGATTGGCCGGAATGAAAAGCGGCGTAGCCGGCGGCAAGTGTTCTCTAGGCGCTGGGGCCTCGCCCTTCGACTCAGAGGAGGCGCTGAAGCGCAACAGGCCGCTGACGGCGCGGGCCTGGGTCTCGATTTTGGCGCAGAGCGCCTCGTCCTGGCCTTGCCGGCGCAAGTCAATCGCAAGCAGATCAAGCTGCTTCGCCACGTCCTTCAGGCGCTGCACGAGAAGCCTGACCGAAGGATCGGCCGGAACCGCCCGCTGATCGACAACGACTTGTTCCAACCGGCCGATTGCATCGAGCACCTGGCGCATTTCATCGACGCGGCTGCGGCGTGCAAATTCGGCGAGAAACCAGCGGCCGCGCACGGTCTCTATGACCGCGGCTTCGATTGTGTCGTAATCGCCTTCGCTGATGCCTTCGGGCGGTGCAAGAATCATGGTCTGCCGATCTGAAGCCGCTTCGTCGAATCGCGGCCTCTCCAGTCTGCGCCCCGGGCCACCAAAATCAAGCGCGCTTGCGCGCGATGAGTGCATCGAGGCTCCATGGGCCGGGACCGGCGAAAACGAAATACAGAAAGACGAAGCAGAATTGGATGGCGCTGTCGCCCATATTGACGAGCGGGAAGAAACTGCGCGGCGCATGCCAGGTAAAATAGGCGACCGCCATCTCGCCGCAGAGAATGAAGGCGACGGGACGCGTGAAAAGGCCAAGCACAAGAAGAGCCCCGCCCGCGAACTCGATGACGGCGCTCGCGCCGAGCAGCGAGATCAGGCTGTGAACCGCAAAGGGCGACGGCGGAAAGCCGAAGAGCTTCGACGTGCCGTGCTCCGTGAAGAGAAGAGCCGTCACGATGCGCAGCACGCTCAACACGCGCGCCGTCCAAATCTCATCCATGGGTTCGCTCCATAATCGGCGCCGAGGCGCCCTTCGCCCGCCCCTTCTATTTCCGGCCTTGGCCGCCCATATTTCCGTCAGGGCCCGCGACCCATCAGGGAATCCGGCTGGGCTCAAGGCAATCTTCCATGTTCGATCAAGCCTATCATTTTCTCCTCGACGAGCGCAGCGATGATGCGACCGCGCAGGAGCTCCTCTCCGCCGCTCCACTTTCGGATGCGGCCTTGCTCGATTCCTATTCGCGCACCGTCGCCGATGTCGTGGAGAGCGTTGGCCCGAGCGTCGTGCGGCTCGATATCCGTCATGCGGATGGACGCCGCGCCGGCTCGGGCTCCGGCGTCATTGTCTCGCCCGACGGGCTCATTCTCACCAACAGCCATGTCGTTCAGAGCGCGCGCCGCGCCGAAGTGACGACGCTCGACGGCCGCAGCCTCTCCGCCCGTGTTCTGGGCGATGATCCCGACACCGATCTCGCACTGCTGCGCGTCGAAGACGATGCGACATTGCCCGCCGCGCGGCTCGGCGACTCGAAACAGTTGAAGGCCGGCGAGATCGCGATTGCAATCGGCAATCCGCTCGGCTTTGACGCGACGGTGACGGCGGGCGTCGTCTCCGCGCTCGGCCGTTCGCTGCGCTCGAAATCCGGCCGTATGTATGATCGATGATGTGATCCAGACGGATGCCGCGCTCAACCCCGGCAATTCCGGCGGCCCGCTTGTCTCCTCGCGCGGCGAAGTCATCGGCATCAACACGGCGATGATCGCCGGTGCGCAGGGCATCTGTTTCGCGGTCGCCGCAAACACCGCGCGCTTCGTGCTCGGCGAGATCATTCGCCATGGCCGCGTGCGCCGCGCCTATCTCGGCGTTGGCGCGGGCACGATCCCCGTGCCGCGGCGGATCGCACTGAGGCTCGGCTTGACGCAGGCGACGGGCGGCGACGGTGACGGCTGTCGAAGCCAAGGGCCCTGCCGATGAAGCGGGCTTGCTCACCGGCGATATTCTGCTTGCCATCGACGGCACGCCTGTCACGGGCGCCGATGATCTCGTGCGTCTGCTCGATGCGGAAAAAATCGGCCGGACGATTCCGCTCGATGTTCTGCGCCGGTCAGAGAAGCGGCGGTTCTGGGTCGCGCTCAGAGAGCGCTAAATTTCGACCGGCTCACCGGCGCCTTCCCAGCCCAGCATGCCGCCGGAATAATGCGTGACGACATCGTCGCGCCCGGCGGCTTGCGCCAGCTCCAACGCGCGCAGCGAGCGCCTGCCCGAGCGACAGGAAATCACGACGCGCTTGCCGGGCACATTCGGCAGGGCGCCTGGATCGAAGGATTGCAGCGGATTGAGAATAGAGCCGGGAATGCGGCCCACGGCATATTCATTCGGCTCGCGGACATCGACAAGCAGAATGGAGCCGTCGGCCAGCCCCTTCTTCAAGTCCTCGGTGCTGATATCTTGAACCGTCGTCGCGCCCATGGCCGCAATCCTCAAACCGCTACAGTCCCTCCTAAGGAATAAGCGGGGCCCCGGAAAGATACAAGACTGGGCCGGCAAAGCGGCGTTGCCCTGAGCGGGTTCGTCCAGGCCCGCCGCTTGACGCGACGAAGCCGAAAAGGGCATGAGAGCGCAGCCGTTCGAATTCCATCCAGCCCGGAGCCGAGGTTGCGCCGCAAATATTATGTGCTGGATGTCTTCACCGACCGGGCGCCCGGCGGCAATCCTCTCGCAGCCGTGATCGATTGCGACGGCCTCGACACCGAAGCGATGCAGAAGATTGCCGCCGACTTCAATCTCTCCGAGACGATCTTCGTTCTCGCGCCGCGCGATCCGGTCAACACAGCGCGGTTGCGCATCTTCACGCCGCGCGCGGAACTGCCCTTCGCCGGCCATCCGACGGTGGGCGGCGCGGTGCTCATCGCCGAGTTGCGCGCCGCTGCGCTTTTGCGCGCGCAGGATTTGCGGATCGTGCTCGAAGAAAACATCGGCGAGATTGTCTGCAGCGTCAGCCACAGACCAAACAGAGTTCACCGCGCGCATTTCATTCTGCCGAAATTGCCGACGCGTCTCGGAGTACCGCCGGACAAAGCACGGCTTGCGGCGGCGCTCAGCCTTTCGCCTGAGGACATCGGCTTCGACCGGCATGAGCCGTCGATCTATACGGCGGGCGTCCCTTTTACCTTCGTCCCCATTGCCAATCTCGCCGCGATCGCGTCTGCAAAACCGCATGTCGAGCTTTTCGCGGACAGCATCGGCAATGCCGCCTATCTCTACACGCGCGAATGCACGGAGGGCGGCCATGATTTTCATGCCCGCATGTTCGCGCCGCAACTGGGCGTCGCCGAAGATCCGGCGACGGGATCGGCCGCGGCCGCCTTCGCCGGCCTCCTCACGGCCTTCGAGAAGATTGCCGACGGCAGCCACGCCTTTGCGATCGAACAAGGCTATGAGATGGGCCGCCCCAGCCTCATCGCGCTGACGCTCGATGTCGAAAAATCCGTGCTGGTCGAAGCCTCGATCGGCGGCGGGGTGCTGTTCTCAGCGCAAGGAACGCTCGACACATGAGCGCGCCAAGCCCGACCCTGCCCATTAAGAGCGTGGAGGCGATCCGCTATCGGCTCATAGAGACGCCTTGGCGATTTGCGCAAGAGCGCGCCGAAGAGATTGAAGCGCACTGGCAAAAACGGCGCGCGCGCACTCCAGATCTTTATAATGGCCGCGTTCTGCTGATGCATCGCACGGGATCGGAGGAAGACTGCGGCGCCGTGCTCGAAGGCACCTGCTTCGAAGCGGACTACAAGTCTTTCACCGCCTGGCGCGATTTCGGATTCTCGGGCGAGATTCTCAATGTCTTCGCGATGGCAGCGCTCCGCTCCGCCGACGGCGCTTTTCTCTTGGGCGAAATGGGACCCAACACGGCAAGCGCCGGAAAAATTTATTTTCCGGCCGGAACACCGGAGCCGAGCGATCTCAAGGACGGGCTCGTCGATTTCGAAGGCAGCGCGCGGCGCGAATTGAAAGAAGAGACGGGGATCGACGAAAGCGAGTTGTCGTTCACTCCCGGCTGGAGCGTCGTGTTCGACGGCGCCTATGTTGCCTGCATGAAGAGAATGCGCTCGCCACTTACGGCCGCTGAGATCGTCGCGCGCACCGATCAATTTTTGGCGCGCGACAAAAATCCGGAACTCACGCGGCTGAAGCCCGTCATCTCAGTGGCAGATTTCGATGCCGAGCACATGCCGGCTTTTATGCGCGCCTATCTTCAGCACGCCTTGCGCGAATCTTAGACGTGATAACCGTGCCGCTCTTCGGAAGCTTGGATGAGCGCCATGGCCTCGCGGTCGTGCCCGGCGACGCAGGCTTGCGCGGCCTCGGAGAGCTCCTGCTCGATCGTCTGATAGACGGGCGGTTCGACATTGCCGGTCCTTTGGTCGGCTCTGAGCACGGTTTGATAGCGGTGGATCTTGTCGGAGCACGGGGCGCCCGGCGGCAGGCTGGCGAAAGCGGCGGGCTCCTGCGCGGCCTGCGGTGGCGGGACGGAAGCGACGGGCGACGGCTGATTGCAGCCGGCGAGCGAAAGCGCTGCGATCAAAAGAACGATTCTGAGCGGCTTGCGGCGCACCGGCCCCCCGATGGTGATTCGCGCTATGGTAGCGACAGGGGCGGCGCCCGACAATCTTTGCCGTCAGCAGAAACTAACTGAGCCGTTCGGTGTTTCTCCATGGGAGAAACGTATGAAAGTCAAATATCGATCGATCAATGAGGGACTGAATCCCCGGCGCACCAAGCTCGAAGTGCCGGGATGGGGCGGAGAGTCGGAGCCGCGCGCCGACGGCTCGCTTGAACATCCCTGGCATTGCGTCCCCTTTGCGGAAGGCGCGCGCTATGGGATCGAACTCTTCTACCCTTACGATAACGAATTGCGCGTCTCGACGCGCGACGGGAAGCTAATCTTCGAGGGCGATTTCGGCCCCCCGCCGAGTCCCGACCTGCAATGGCCGCCATTCCGCGCCTTCGGCACCGCCTATTACACCTATCAGATCCTTTTCGACCTGAAGGTCGAGCCCGGTTACGCGATCCGCACCGAGCCGCATCCGCGCTTCTACACCGATCCGACTGACACTGTGCCGATCGCTGTGCCCGCGCTGCTGCGCAATTGGTGGCCGATGATGTTCTTCTGCGTGTTCAAATCGCCGGGCGAAGGTCGCACGCATATTTTCCGCAAAGGCGAGCCCTTCGCGCAAATTCTTGTCATTCCGGAAGAAGCGAATTTCGAACTGGTTGAAATGAATCTTGAGGAAGCCGCCGAGCGCGAATTGCAATCGCGCCGCATTCATAAGAGCCGCGAGACGCTCGCGACCAAGACCGAATGGACGTCTTCGACGAACACGGTCTTCGACGGAACCTATCGGCACATCTTGAGCGCCGCCAAGGTGCGCGAAAAAACCAAGCCTCAAGGTTAGGCGGCGCAACTCTCCCTTTCACACGGAAAACGAAACGGCCGGCAGATACTCTCGCCGGCCGCTTCGCTTGGCCTCGCTCGCTTCCGATGCATCGGCCTTCGGCAGCTACATGTGGTGATGGTGGTGGTGGTGGTGGTGATGATGGTGATGGTGCAACAAGCGCCCCAACAAATGATGATGATGGTGGTGATGGTGATACTGCACCTTTTCGATCAGCGGCGTCTCGGACGCGGCCGCGATATCGACTGCCTTCAACACGGCGGCGGCGTTCGGGATCGGATCGAGCAGATCGGAATAGGACTCGACCTTCAACACATCGCCAGGATGAGCCATCGTTGCCGCTTGCACCGCCTGCGGCGCTCCAAGAGCGGTGATAGCACCGACCAATCCAAGTATTTTTTTATCCATTTAGACCCTCCAAATCATGGGCGCGGCCTGAGACTTGCGAGCGTCCGTTACGCCTGCTTGAGGCTCAGGCTCAAGGGTTCAATTCACGAAAAGAGCGAGCAGTTCCCCGTTATTTTCAGGGAAATCGGGGGAATCGCGTCGGCCACGCAAGTCGAGACCGTTCCTGCTATGATCAAGATAACGCCGAATGGGTGCTGCAGGCGCCGCTTTGCAGTTCCAAGCCGAGGCTGAGCCGCTTCAACTTGAAGCTGCTGCGGAAAAACCTAAGTCTTGGGGAGGCTGACGCATGTCCACCGATGACCTGTTAACGAGTCGGCGGGCCGTCGTCACCGGCCTTGCGACGGCGGCCTTGTGCGCGGCGAATGCGCCAGCGAAATCCGCCGTGCTCACCACTCCCGCCAAAGCAGAGGACGAGGGGCTGATGCGCGAAGCAATCGCGCTGGCCGCGCAAGCCGATTTCCCATTCGGTACGGTCATCGCGCGCGACGGCGTCGTTCTCGCGCGCGGAAAAAATCTCGGGAAGCGCACGCATGATCCGACCGCGCATGGCGAGATGGTCGCGATTCGCCGCTTTCTCGCCGAGCGTGGCCCCGAGGAGCTCAAGGGGACGACGCTCTATACCTCCGGCGAGCCCTGCCCCATGTGCATGGGGGCCATTGTCTGGTGCGGCATCAAACGCGTCGTCTATGGCGCGTCGATCGCGCAACTTGCAGCCCACATCGGCCAGATCATGCTCATTTCGACGGAGGTTGCCAAGAGGACGCCTTTCGAGACGATCGAGATCACCGGCGGTGTGCTCGCCGACGAAGCAATCAAGCTTTTCATGTGAAGCGGGGCGCCATGATCATTCGCCTTTGCAAGACCGCTCTCGTTGCGATGGCGGCGCTGTTCTTCATCATCGTTGTCTTCGGCAATGTCACCGACTATCAAACCAATGCTGTCTTCGTCGATCATGTGTTGGCGATGGATACGATCTTCCCCGACTCCACACTCAAATGGCGGGCGATCACGGACCCGCGCGTTGCCGCCGTCGCCTATTGGGCGATCATCGCCTGGGAAGCGGCTGCCGCGGCGATCTTGTCCGTGGCCGCCGTTCGGCTCGCCGTGGCAAGCTGCGATCACCAGCGCTTCATCGCGGCAAAGCCCTTGGGCATCCTCGGCCTCACCTTCGGCCTTTTGCTTTACGGCCTTGGCATTACGATCATCGGCGGTGAGTGGTTCGCCATGTGGCACTCGAAGATCTGGAACGGACTCGACAGCGCCGCAAGATTTATGCTGCTCGATGGCCTGGTGCTGCTGGCGCTGCTGATGCCGGAGGCGTGACACGGGACCGGCCCTGGCCCACTATCGAAGTCGAATCTGGATGGTTTCAGGGGGCCAGACCGATTGCATCCCTTGTCGCCGAAGCTCAAGCGCTTCCAACAGCACTGAAGAGCGGCGCGAGCATATGACTCGTCGTGCCATGGTTGATCATGTCTGAGAATGAGGCCTTTCTCTCCCGCATCCTCGTCTTCCCGATCAAGGCGCTCGACGCGCTCGAACTCGAACAAGCACGCGTGCTGCCAAGCGGTGCGTTGAAGCATGATCGCACCTGGGGCCTTTTCGATTCGAGCGGCAAGTTTATCAACGGCAAACGATACGCGGCCGTTCATCGCCTGCGATCGCATTTCGATTTGAAAGAGCGCACGCTGACATTGCGCGACGAGAACGGCCGCGGCTTGGGCAGCCGAACCTTCCCGGTCGATCAGGACGTCGATGCACTCGAACACTGGCTGCAAGACTATTTTGGATTTCCGGTCTCCTTCCGCAAAGATTCGGACGTCGGCTTTCCCGACGACACCGACTCTCCGGGCCCGACCATCATAAGCATCGAGACACTCGCGGAGATTGGGCGCTGGTTCGGGCTGCCGGTCGAGCAGGTTCGGGCACGGTTCCGGACCAACATCGAGATCGGCGGCGTGCCTCCGTTCTGGGAGGACCGCCTGTTCGGCCCTGCTGGAACGACTGTTCGTTTCCGCATCGGCAACGCCGTCTTCGAAGGGATCAATCCCTGTCAGCGGTGCATCGTCCCGCCGAGGGACCCTTTGACCGGCACGCTCGATGACACATTCGTTCGCCGCTTCACCGACCTTCGCAGTCGCACGCTCCCCTCTTGGTCAACGCGCGAGCGTTTCAATCACTTCTATAGAGTGGCTATCAATACGCGCCCGCACGGCGACCAGAGCGGCCAGCTGCTCCGGCTTGGCGACCGCGTTGAGATCTTGGACGCGCCGCCAACAGGCGGCGCCCGACCTGTGCGCTCTGGAACCGGTGGACTAACTGACTTTTGGGCCGGAGAACTCGTCGTCGACGCGGTGCGCGATGAGACACCAAGCATCAAAACCTTCCGTCTGCGCCACCCGACACAGGAGCGGATTCCCTTCCGATTTCTTCCGGGCCAGTTTTTGACCGTCGCCGCCGGCGAGACGGGCATTCAACGCTGCTATACGATCGCGTCCTCGCCCTCGCGCACGGCCTATTGTGAGATCACGGTCAAACGGGAAGGCGCGGTGTCGAGCATGCTTCACGACCGTTTGGTTGTCGGATCGCGCTTGCTCGTCTCGGGCCCCCTAGGGCGTTTCACCTTCGAGGACGAGAGCGCGGAAGAAATCGTTCTGATTGCCGGTGGCGTCGGCATAACGCCGCTCATGTCCAAGATCCGCTATCTCGTCGAGCGCAACTGGTCCGGAAGAATCGATCTGATTTATTCCGTCAAGACGAACCGCGACATTGTCTTCCAACAGGAGCTCGCTGAGCTCCAGCGAGACTTTCCGCGGCTGCGCGTGCATGTGACGGTCACGTCCGAAGACGAGGCGTGGACCGGCGCGCGGGGGAGGCTCTCGGCGGAATGGATCAGCGCAATCGTCCCCGACATCGCCCTGCGTCGCATCCATCTATGCGGCCCGACGGCGATGGCCTCGTCCACGCGGCACATCCTGCACCAGCTCGGCGTTTCCGACTCTCGCATTGAGGCCGAAGTGTTCGGCGGTCGGGCGGACGCGAGCCAGACGGATGAGACACTTGACAGCGAGGTTCGCTTTGAACGCTCGCATCGAACTGTGATTGTCCCCGGCGGTCGGACAATTCTCGACGCGGCGCTTTTAGCGGGCGCTCCTCTCGATCACGGATGTCGCGCCGGTGTCTGCGGCCGCTGCAGAGCAAAATTGCTCGACGGCGAGGTCACAATCGAGTGCGACTTTGCCCTGACGCCGGAACAAAGAGCGGCTGGCATCATTTTGTCCTGTCAGGCCCATCCTCTGGGGCCGGTCGTGATTGATTGCTGAGGGGCTCGCGATCTCGCGCGCTCCAAAACTTGCCCGGTAACGCCTTGATAGAAGGCCAAAAGAAAGGAATATTCAGACAACCACTTTTGGAACGCGGCTATCAGTGCCTCCCCGCCCCCACCGTCCGACTCGAGCAAGCGGCTTCTCCCGTGGTTGGTTGCCGTCGCGTTTTTCATGCAGGCGCTCGATACGACGATCCTAAACACGGCCGTGCCGGTCGTCGCGCAAGCCCTCGACGTCCCTTTGCTCAGCATGAAATCCGTTCTGGCCAGCTATACGCTGAGCCTCGCCGTGTTCATTCCCATTAGCGGCTGGATGGCGGACCGCTTCGGAACACGCTTGGTTTTTGCATCCGCAATCGGCCTCTTTACGATCGGATCCTTTCTTTGCGGCATCTCAAGCGACATCCATCTGCTCGTCGTCTTCCGAATTCTCCAGGGCTGCGGCGGCGCCATGATGGTTCCCGTCGGCCGGCTCACTCTGGTGCGCACTTTTGCCAAATCCGAACTCATCCGCGCCATGAGCTTTGTCGCCATTCCGGGACTTGTCGGCCCGATGTTGGGACCGATCGCCGGCGGTTTAATCGTCGCATACCTCCATTGGCGATTCATATTTTTCGTGAATCTGCCCGTCGGCATCGCCGGTCTTATTTTGGTCTACCTGCTTTTGCCCGATTATCGCGAAGAGAATCCAAAACCACTCGATGTTGTCGGGCTGATCCTCTTCAGCTCCGGCATCGCTTTGTTGTCCTACGTGCTGGAAATATTCGGCGACCATACGTTGAGCGTGGCCGAAATTCTGGGGCTGTTGACGCTGTCTTTGGCGCTGATCGCGGGTTACGGACTGCACGCGACACAAACGCTCTTTCCGCTTCTGCAGTTGAGTTTGTTTCGCATCCGCACGTTCAGCGCGGCGGTCGGCGGCAGCTTCTTCACAAGGCTCGGGATCGGCGGCGTGCCCTTTCTCTTGCCCCTCCTTTATCAGGCCGGCCTCGGCTACACGCCAGTTCAGTCGGGTCTGCTCATCATGCCTCAAGCAGTCGCGGCCATGAGCACGAAATTCCTCATGCCGCGAATTCTGAAGCGGGTTGGCTATCGAGGCGTGCTGATCTCGAACACCGTCATCCTCGGTCTTCTGCTTATGCTTTTTGCAACCGTCGGACTCGGAACCCCATTCTGGGTGATCGTGCTGCAAGCGTTCTGCTACGGAGCGTTCACGTCGTTGCAATATACAAGCATGAATACGCTGGTTTATGCCGACGTCGACCAAGATAGCACAAGCAACGCAAGTTCCATTGCGAGCACGGCGCAGCAGATGTCCATCAGTTTCGCTGTCGCGGCAGCCGGGCTCACCACCGCATTTTTCGTTCCCGATTATGTTCGTTCAAATCCGGCTGAGATGATTCACGGCATCCATGAAGCGTTTCTTGTGCTCGGCGCATTCACCATCTTGTCCACGGTCGTCTTCTTTCAACTGAAGCGCGGCGACGGTGGCCAGGTGAGCCAGCAAAAGGACGTTCACCTGGCGTGACGATCAAGTCGCGGTCCTCAGGCGGCGGACGGTCTTCTCGACGCATCGGCGTCGATCGCCTAACCGTTTGGCTGTTTGCGCCACTTCCGCCGCTGCTCTGAGGGCCGCCAAAACTCCGTCAAATCTGACATGAATTGCAAAGGGACTGGAAGGTGGAAGAGCCTACGCCCAGGTGAGAGGTGTTTTGCGCTGCGCAGAGTTCTGCATTGGCAGCGCCCCGCGCCCAACGCACAGCCTTCGCCAACCACCAATAAGGAGCCAGCCATGACGCCGCGTTCATCGAAGCTTGCCGCTTTGCTCCTCTCCACTGCGATCATCGCAGTCCCTGTCGGCAACACCGCCACCGCCTGCACGCGGACCCTTTTCGTCGGCGTCGACAACTTGGTCCTCACCGGGCGCAATATGGATTGGGAAGAGGATATGTCGTCCAATCTCTGGGCCTTCCCGGAGGGCATGGAACGCGACGGCGCTGCCGGTCCAAAATCCATTCATTGGACATCCAAATATGGCAGCGTCGTCACCTCAAGCTATGAGGTCGGCTCCGGCGACGGCATGAACGAGAAAGGATTGGTTGCCAATCTCCTTTACCTCGCCGAGTCGGATTACGGAAAAGCGGACGAGAGCAAGCCCTATCTCTCCATCGCCGCCTGGGGCCAATATGCCTTGGACAATTACGCGACGGTCAATGAGGCGGTCGCGGCTTTGGCAGAGGAGCCTTTCAACATATTGGCGCCAAGCATGCCCAATGGTGCGCAAGCTGTGCTGCATCTCGCGCTCTCGGATTCCACCGGCGATTCCGCGATTTTCGAATATGTCAAAGGCAAGCTCGTCATCCATCACGGCAAGCAATATACGGTGATGACGAATTCGCCGACCTACGATCAGCAATTGGCGCTGAACGCCTATTGGAAAGACATTGGCGGTACGGTCTTCTTGCCGGGCACCAGCCGCGCCGCCGACCGGTTCGTACGCGCGTCGTTCCTTCTGAATGCGGTCCCGAAGCAGGTTGATCCGCATTTCATCAAAAGCGTTCCGGAAGAATCCTTCACCTATCAAGCCGTCGCCGAGGTCATGAGCGTGCAGCGCGCCGTCAGCGTGCCTTTAGGCCTCACGGATCCCGGCCACCCCAACATCGCTTCGACGCTCTGGCGCACCGTGTCGGACCAGAAACATCTGGTTTACTATTTCGACTCCGCCACGAGGCCGAACACGTTTTGGGTCAGCATGGCGAAACTCGACCTCAAACCCGGTGCGCCGGTCGAGAAACTCACGATACAGAACGGCGAAGTCTTCTCCGGCGAAGCCGCCGATCAATTCAAGCCGGCCAAACCGTTCAAATTCCTGCCGGCGACGCCGATTTTCTAGAACCCGCATCGCGGGCGCCATCGTCGCAAGTTCAGCCATCCCGGGGTTGAGGGGCAGATTCCGCCAAGAGCGGCCCTTGCCCTTCCCCGCCCCATCGTCTAATTATTCTAAAGAACCCTGTGAATCCGAGGATTTCGTGCGTCTTGCGACGACCTTGAGGCGAGTGCCCCAAAAGGGCCTGACCGCGGCGGAGATTTCGCCGACGGCCGCGTCGTCGCGTCCTGCGTCCCCGACCCTTCTGCTGTCTGGCCTTCTACTTACCTGCCCCTGACGGCCGGATGGGTTCTGCCTGGGCCTTCAGGGGAAAAGACGAAGTCGCAGCGCCTCGGTGTGTTCAGCCCGTCAGGCGCATCCAAAACTTCACTTTTTCAGGGTAGCCATGACACAGCATCAGCATTCCAAAGCGGATAAAGCCGCGCAGATCGCCAATAGCGAACGCGTTTTCATTTTCGACACGACCTTGCGCGACGGTGAGCAATCTCCCGGCGCCTCGATGACGCTCGAAGAAAAACTGCAGGTCGCCGAACTCCTCGACAGCATGGGGGTCGATATTATCGAGGCCGGCTTTCCGATCGCCTCCGAAGGCGATTTCGAAGCCGTCTCGGAAGTCGCGCGCGTGGTAAAGAACGCAACCGTCGCGGGTCTCGCTCGCTCGGCCGCGAAGGACATTGATCGCGCCGCAGAAGCCGTGCGCAAAGCCAAGCGACCGCGCATTCACACTTTCATTTCGACGTCGCCTCTGCACATGAAATTTAAGCTGCATAAAGAGCCGGCCGAAGTGCTCGACATGATCACCGCGAGCGTCACCCGTGCCCGCAATCATGTTGAAGATGTCGAATGGTCGGCGGAAGACGGCACGCGGACCGAGATCGACTTTCTCTGCCGCTGCGTCGAACTCGCGATCAAGGCCGGAGCGACGACGATCAATATTCCGGATACCGTCGGCTATACGGTGCCGGAAGAATATCAGGCGATCTTCGAGACGGTGCGCGCCCGCGTGCCGAATTCCGACAAGGCGATCTTCTCCGTCCATTGTCACGATGATCTGGGGCTCGCGGTCGCGAATTCCTTGGCCGGCGTGCGCGGTGGCGCGCGGCAAATCGAGTGCACGATCAACGGGCTCGGCGAGCGCGCCGGCAATGCTGCGCTCGAAGAAGTCGTGATGGCGATGAAAGTGCGCGGCGACCGCCTGCCCTTCCATAGCGACATCGACGCCAGCATGTTGACGCGCGCGTCAAAGCTCGTCTCCGCCGTCTCGTCTTTCCCGGTACAATATAATAAGGCGATCGTCGGCCGGAATGCCTTTGCGCACGAGAGTGGCATCCATCAGGACGGCATGCTGAAACATGCGCAGACCTATGAGATCATGACGCCGGAAAGCGTCGGCGTCGCCAAGACCTCGCTTGTCATGGGCAAACATTCGGGCCGCCATGCGTTCAAGGAGAAGCTGAAGGAGTTGGGCTATGAGCTCGGCGAAAACGCGCTCGAAGACGCCTTCACCCGCTTCAAGGATTTGGCCGACCGCAAGAAGATCATCTATGACGAAGATCTGATCGCGCTCGTCGATGACGAGATCATGCACGCGCATGAGCGGATCAAGCTCGTGAGCCTCACCGTCATTGCCGGCACGAGCGGCCCGCAATCGGCGGCGCTGACCATCGAAGTCGATGGCGAGAAGCTGACGCATCAGGCAACCGGCAACGGCCCTGTGGACGCGATCTTCAACGCGATCAAGGCGCTGGTGCCGCATCATGCGTCGCTCGAGCTCTATCAGGTCCATGCGGTGACGGAAGGAACCGACGCGCAGGCCGAAGTCTCCGTCCGTCTCTCTGAGGAAGGCAAATCGGTGACGGCGCGTGGCGCCGATCCCGATACGCTTGTCGCCTCCGCGCGCGCCTATATCGCCGCCTTGAGCAAGCTGATGGTCAAGCGCGGCAAGAACCGGCCGGGCATCATGGCGGGCTAAGGAGAGCAAGCGCGATGAACGCTTGCGCTTCATCGCCGTCTCGGCTAAATCCTGCCCCCTTGAAAGAGCGGCTCCGGCCGCTCTTTTCCTGGCCGCTTCTTCCTGCTGGCGGCCTGGTTTCGATGGAATTCTGACCGTTTGACGGTTCGGGCGCATAGCTCAGTTGGTAGAGCAGCTGACTCTTAATCAGCGGGTCCAAGGTTCGAGCCCTTGTGCGCCCACCATCGATAAGAACGGCCTACAAGAAAGCCACCATTGCGTAGGCACGGCATGCATCAAGGCCCGCATGCTGAATTGCCGAACTAGAGTTGGCTGTCGTAACGGACACATCCCCATCCCGCCAGCTTGGCGCTGGGCTCGTGCTGCTTGATCCATTCCATCGCATTCAGGATTCCGTTGACAGTCGAGCACCGCTCCCCTTGGGGCGGATGCATGAACTGCGTTCCCCACTCGCCGAGATTTTTATGCGCGCGATCGCATGCGCCTCGGCACCACTCAAATTTCAAGACCGAGTTGCCTGCGGCATAGGCCGTCGATCCGCATGCCAACAAGAGAAGAAGGAAAGCAGCGCCCGCAAGGATTTTATCTTTCTTATGGATCGGCATTGGGTCCTCCGATGAAGAAATGTCCGCGTCGCAAGATTGATTTTTCCATGAACGCGCGATGCATATCCAAGTCATTGAAGATATTTCCAATTCGCGCGCGACGCCTTGATTCACTGAAGAAATGCTCTATCCATTCAGTGGCTCTCGCGTGATTAAACATTGCCGCTTGAAAATCGCGAGTCTCATTTCATCGCTCGTGCTGCTCGAATAGTTTTCGATCGCACCGTAGCCGCGGCGCGCACTGACCGAAGACCAAGTCCTTCAGCTCAACAATCGCGATTGATTGATATGGTCGACGAATTTATCGGAAGCAGCAGGAATTCGCGCGGCACATTCGGCCACGCGCACTGGTTCCGTCCCTTTGTATGGTCTCTCGGAAGTCTCGATTGGACCGCTGGCGTGTGGTCGCGTCACCGCAGCCTCAGCGTGAACCCCGTCGCAATCGTTCAAGTGGTTCTAGTCGCCTGTGTCATTTTCCTGAACATTGTCTTTTGGCGCGATGTCGTGGGCGCATTCCAAAGAATGCCACTCATTGGCGCGCATCATCACTCAGTGTGACCTCTCGGCCACGCCTCATTCCAATGGTCGCCCTTATCCTTCCTCGAACAGAGCCTGGCCGATAAACTCGCCTTCGCCCACCCCCCGCGGACAGGCGAAAAGGCCGCTGCCGATGTGGGTGGTGAACTGATTCAGTGCGTCGATCTTCGACATCGTATCGAAGATTTTGATGAAGCCCGTGCGTGGATCGCGTTGATAGGCCATAAAGAGCAGGCCGGCATCATAGAGCATACCCTGACGCCAGGGCGGCCAGCGTTCGGCAAGAAAAGTCACCCCGTCATTGTAGGAATAACTGCGCCGCAGGATTTGCGCGCCGCCGGTGCTCGCAGCAGCGGCAAGGCGAACATGCGCTGTTTGTGGAATGACGAGATTGCCGTCCTTGTCCGTCGCGCTGAGATTGATCGGCTCGAATTCCTCTTTGCCTCCCAAGGGCGCGCCTGAATATTTGTGCCGGCCGACCACCTGTTCCTGAAAATCGATCTCCGATCGATCCCAATGTTCGAGAGAAATGCGGACCCGCCGCGCGACGAGATAGCTGCCGCCGCGCATCCAGAGGGGCGCTTCATCGCCGGCCCAGATGACATCTTTCGCCGCCAGCATCGGCCGCGTGGTGTTAGGCTCACGGCCTTGAGGCGTAGGCGCCACTGGATTCTGTGTGCCGTCTTTGAAGCCCATGAGATTGCGCGGAGTCGTACCATCGGTCGCGCCCGAAAGAAAACCGGCCTGCGCCCAACGAAACTGCGCAAGGCCGTAAGCGAGATGCGCGAGCTGGCGGACGGCGTGGAACGCGACCTGGGGATCGTCGGCGCAGGCCTGCACGCAGAGATCGCCGCCCGTATGCGTTTCCACGAGCTGATCGCCGTTGAACGCAGGCAGATCGACAAACGCGGCTGGGCGTTTTGCAGCAAGTCCGTAGCGATTCTTGCCGTCCTTGGTGAAGAGACTTGGCGCGAAGCCAAACGTCAGAGTGAGACGCGCCGGTCCAAGACCAAGCGCGTCGCCGGAATCGCCTGCCGCGACGGTCAAATCGCTGCCGAGAGGCACGGCCGTCTCGCCGGCCGTGATTCTGGCCGCGGCGTCCGTCCATGTGCGCAACAGCCCTTCGACGTCGCCTGCTTTTGTCGCCGTGAGATCGAAGACAGCAAAATAGAGATGCGACTGCGGCTTTGTCAGAATGCCACTCTGATGTTCGCCTCGAAACGGTTCGATGAGGGACTGAGGCTGCTCCCGCGGGGAGTCGGACGCGTTCGGTTCCCGCGCCTCCGCCGTATCGGCGCGGAAACCCACGCCGACGGCACCAGCGAGCGAACCCGCCGCGGCAAGAAAGTCGCGGCGGGAACTCAAGGGACAGCCTGTCTTCGTCTTTTTTGTCACTGCGCCAAAACGAGCATGTTCACTTCGTCCTCTACATAATAGAACCCATCGCCTCTCGGGGTCATCGCGATCCCGAAGAGATCTCCGCTGCCGGGAGGCGTCTGCGCCTTGTTCGGGTCGATCCAGCGGGCATAGATCTGCTCGCCAGTCGCGGGATTGATCTCCACCACCTGGCCGTTGAGGCCATTGACGACGAGGAGATGTCCGTTTCGTGCGACGGTCATGGCGAGCGGACGCTTCAGCAGCCCGTCCTTCGTAACGTCGCGACCCGTTCCGGCGCTGTCGGTGCGCTCGACGGCATTGGGGATGGCGGCGATGCGGTTGCCCAGCGCGTCCGAGACATAGAGAGTCGTGCCGCGCAGAGCAAGACCCGTCGGACCGATGATGAAGACGTCCTTGTCCGCCTGTTCACCGAAGCCGCTGGCGATCACCGTCTCCTTCTTCAGCGTGGGTGCCTTGCCGGAGGTGAAAATATCGAGATCGAGCCGCAGCACTGTCGCCTTCTTGACGACGTCGCTGCCCGGCGAACCGACGCCGAAGCCCGTGTTGCTGACAAAGAGCGTGGCCGTCGTTCCATTATCGATCACCGCCATATTGCCCCACGGCCCGTTGATATTGGGGTCGGCGAAAGCACCCGCGATCTTGCCCGAAGAATCGAGAATGACCAGGCAGCCAGCGCCCTTCGTGCTCGTCGTCCCGTCGCTGCTTGGCAGGCTGCCGACGATGACCCATCCCGTTTTCAATATCGTCATTGCCGTGGTCAATCCGACACCGCCAGGGCATTGCGGCAAATGGCGCGGGATTGCGGCGAAGACGTGCAATTGCTTGGTCGCGGCGTCGATGTCGACAATGGTGGTGCCGAGCCCCTGCAAATTGCTCTTGTCGTTGAAATTATCGACGAGAACATCGCCCTTCTTGATCGTTCCGGCCGAAACCGGGGCGACAACGATGGCATAAGGGTTTTGGTCGCCATTTGACGGCACCGTCGATGCAACAATCGTTTGGTTGTGAAGGGTTTCCAAGAATCCTTTCGTGCCAGCCGCGCAGGCAGCAAAGGGAATCGCAACGATGAACGCGACGCTGAGGCACACGATCACGCCGGATTGCAGTTGCCTCCGTAAGCGAGACATCGGTCGTGTCACGTGATGGGAGGGTGTATGAGTGACTTGCATTGTCTCAATCCTTGAACCTGCATTGCCTATGATCAGAACGTGACGACACTCCGCAGTCCGAAAACTGCTTCATTGCCGAGGAGTGCCGTGGGATTGTTCGGATCTGGGATGCCGCCGCCGGGACGGAAGGTGTATTGAAAGTCCGGCTGCAACACCCACCAAGGCGCGACTTGATATTGATAGGTCGCCTCGATGAATGTCTCGGTCGAGCGCACGGGCGTCGGCGTGCCGGAGAACAAAGCCGTATCCTCATCGAGACCCGTGATGGCGCTGCCGACCTGCGTCACGCCGAAGCCGAGGCCCGCCGTGTCGTTGTCGCGGCCAGGGAGCGGCGCCTTCAACGTGACGCCGCCATTGACACTGAACTCGATCAGATTGCGATCGCCCGGCGCGCCCATGACGCGGGCGAAGACGCGAAGCGCCTGCGGACCGTCGGCGCTCGGACGCCAGACCATCTGATCCGCCACGGCATAGAGGCTGAAGTTCGTGGGCACCATTCCGGGAGTGCCATTGCTGGCCGGATTGGCGAGCGACAGGCCGGTGGTGTCGAAATGTTGGTTGGGAAAAGAGGCCGTGTCGAACCAAGCACCGAGTTTATAGGTGCCAGGCAAGCCGTCCGCCTTATGGCCGTTATCCATATCGCCGGGAGACGGCTGATTCACGGCATATTGGACTTCGGAGATCAGCAAAGCGCCGGTGTTCAGATGCAGGAAATTGCCGCCCCACGCGGAGCTGCCGCGCAATTGCGAATCGTCGTTGAAGGGTCCGCCGGGAGGATTGTCTTGGAAGACGCCCGCGAGCACGGTCACGGGACCGACCGGCTGACTGCGCAGGCGCGCCCCGAGCGAAGAGAGAGGATAGGCCGGGCCGCCGGCATAGAGATCCGCCGAAGGCAGCATGGGCCAGCCCATCATCGTATTGATGAAGAGGTTCGAGCCTTGGCTCGTGATGAACTCCTGGTCGAGACTCTGTTGTCCGACCTTCACGTCCAACTTTCCGTTGAGGAAGCCCTGCTGATACCAAGCTTCCCACAGACGCGTCGTGGGCAGAGCCGCGATGCCGCTGAAGGTCTGCAAATCCAGCAGATTTGTCGAACTCAGATTGCGGCCACGGATCTGCAGCGCGCTAATGAAGGCCGTGCCACCCTCATGTCCGAACGCCTTCTGCGTGTCGAGGCTGAGCGACATTAGTGTAAGACCCTCATAGTCGGCACCTTGCTTAATTCCACCCGTGACATTGCCGAACGCCTCATTTGTGTCCTGAATGCTGAGCGTCAATCCATACGTCCCGATCGCGGAACGCAAACCCCACATGTCGCCGAGCAAGGTCGAGCGTGACGACGCGAACAGCCCGGTCATGAAGTTCGGGTCTGTCGCTGTCTGTGGCGCGTCCTGCGCGGTTGGCTTCGGCGTTGCCGGGACCATCGCGTCCTGAGCGCGCGCAGAGCCCGCACCAAATCCGTTGAAGCAGGCGGCTGTCACCATGAGGCATGCAGCAACTCCGCTGTAGGGACCGACGGCTCGAAAGAGGCCCGCCGAAAATCGTGAAATAAGCGCGCACCTGCGGAGGCGCGCGACCGTGAATGTCGCTTCCATTGCCAGCCCTCTGTCGCGCCGCCTTTTGACGGTGCTTGTTGATGGCTGGCTGCCGTTGCCTCACGGGCAAGGTCGCTGGCTGGAATTCAGTCTTGTCGATTGACGACTACGGAACGCATCGCCGACGGCTTCGTCATTTTGTCAGAATGAGTTTGCCCATCGCCGTGATCCGCAGCCGATAATCCTCCTGTCCGTGACGAATGATCACAACCTTGTCGTCGCCCATCAGGTCACGGCTCAAAATGACTCTTGGTGCATTTGCGCCGCTGTCCGGACTCGGCTTGTCCGACATAGTGCCCCCCGTTGAACATTGTCTCCACTTTGGCGGTAGAGCCGACGGATACGCGACCTGGTTAAATCCAAACATCGCATCGCGTCTGACCGTGGTCTTCGAACCGTCGTTGCGAATTTGCCCCAAAACGCACAACGCCGTTCGCGTGCTTTTTCTCGCGGATCGTTCCGCTTCAAGTCAATGTTTATCTTCTCGAATTGTAATAGTTCTAATCCGCGCCATGAGCGCAAATCGCGGCGTGTCAGTGCAACGATTCAAATGATGAGATGCGATCCGCAGTCATCGGCTGGGCTACGCAAATGCGCTGATTGATGTCGGCGGGATGAAACAGTGATCCAAGGCCGATCGAAATGCGCATGATCGGCGTCGCATCTCTGACATTTTCCTGACAGACGAAATTTTCGCCGGCGCAGAAGAATTTTCCACCTTTGCGCAAATTTTGAGCGCGTTTGCCTACTGAAATCGCACGCATAATTAGCGCAGTTAAGACTGTTCTAAGAGTCGTACTTTAATCTCAACAGCGACCGAGTTTTCACTCTCATCTTTTTCGCGCGGCATGAGCGCCGCCCGTTCCGATTTCATGCTCCATTCATTGGTGCCACCATGACCATTCCGTCGCATCGCTCCGCCCCGCGCCCGCTCTTCTCTCTCTTTTCGAACCGAAAGCCGGGCGCGATCAACGATTCCGGTTTCCTTCTCTCCGTCATCGAGCACATGGTCGTGCCGCTCTTTGCGATCGACCACACCGGCCTTGTGATCATCTGGAACGATGCCTGCGCGAGTTTGACGGGCCTTGCGGCCGGCGAGGTTATCGGCACCAAGAATCATTGGAAGGGACTCTATTCGGCGAAGCGCCCCTGTCTCGCCGATCTCGTTCTCAACCATCGCGGCGAAGACGCCGCCCGGCTTTATGCCGCGCATGAAGAGCCGACAACCGATCACGGGCCGATGCGTGCGCAAAACTGGTGCGATTTGCCGCGCGGAATCCGCTGTTACCTCGCGATGGACGCCGTGCCGATTTTCGCGCCCGACGGCAGGCTGCTCGCCGTCGTCGAAACGCTGCAGGATATGACGGGTCTTAAGCAGATCGAAGAGGATCTGAGTCACGCGCATGAGGCGACGCAGATCGCGATTGAGCAAGAGCGCGCGATCGTCGTGGATTCAATCGGCGTCGCCTTGGCGAAACTCGCGGCGAAGGACCTCTCCTATCGCATGAGCAAGGGTCTGCCCGAGGCCTATGGCCGGCTACAAAGCGACTTCAACGCCGCCATCGGCCATCTGGAAGAGGCGATGAAACATGTGATCGAGAGCGCGACAGCCATTCATTCCGGAACGGAAGAGATTTCGGCCGCGGCGAACAATCTCGCGCGGCGCACGGCGCAACAAGCGGCGAGCCTGGAGCAAAGCGCCGCCGCGCTGGAAGAGACGACCGCGACCGTCAAAATGTCTGCGGAAGGCGCGGACAACGCGCACCGCATCGTCGCCTCGGCCGTCGATGAGTCGACGCGCAGCGCGGTCGTCGTTCGCGAGGCGGTCGGCGCCATGGACCTCATCGCCAAATCGGCCCAGAAGATCAGCCAGATCATCGGCGTCATCGACGAGATTGCCTTTCAGACAAATCTGCTCGCCCTCAACGCCGGCGTCGAAGCGGCGCGCGCCGGCGAAGCGGGCCGCGGCTTCGCCGTCGTTGCGACGGAGGTTCGCGCGCTGGCCCAGCGCGCCTCAGGGGCGGCAAAGGAAATCAAAGCCTTGATCTCCGATTCGACGAACCAGGTTAAGCACGGCGTCGACCTCGTCGGCGAAACCGGCAAGTCGCTCGATCGGATGATGGCGCAAATGACCGAGATCAATAAGCTCGTCAGCGCCATCGCGACGGGCGCCAAGGAACAGGCGATCGCGATCAGCGAAGTCAACGCCGCGATCAATGAAATGGACAGGATGACCCAGGACAATGCCGCGATGGTCGAGGATTCCACGACATCGACGAATGCGCTTCTCCAGGAGATCGCGGATCTCTCCATGCTCGTCGCGGAATTTCAACTCGGCGTTCGCCGCAACGAGCGCCGCCGCGTCGCCTGAGAGGGCGCGGCGGCGCTGAGCGCGATCATGCGACGAGGTCCGGCTCGGCGCTCACGCGGGCCCGCGTATCCATCGTGCGCAGTAGGATGAGCAGGATCGTTCCGACCGCCATGAAACCGGCGGCGAGATAGAGGCCTGGCTGATAGCCGCCGAATCTCACGGCAAGAGAGCCTGTCATCGCCGGCGCGATCACCTGCGCAATGCCATAAGAGAGCGTCATCTGCCCCATCATCTTGGCGGGCCGTGTCGGGTAATAGCGCCCCGCCATGGTCAGCACGAGGCTCACCATGCCGATGAAGGTGGCGCCGAAGAGCACAGCGCCGCAAAGTGCCGCGGCCAATCCGCCGAGAACCGGCAGAAGAATACCGGCGATCTGCAAGAGCGCGGCGAGGATCAGCGCGTTGAGTTCGCCGATCTGCCGCGCGATGAGATCCCAGACGATGCAGGCCGGCGCCGCAGCAAGACCGAGAACGAGAAAGACCAGCGTGCCCTGCCCGCTCAATCCCGGCAGATGATCGACGATCGCGACAATGAAGGTCGCACTCACCACATAGCCGACGCCCGCGCAGAAATAGGACGCCATGAAAATGCGTAGGAAGGCCGGGCTCGGCGGCGCATCCTGCATCATGGCGCCGCCCCGCGTCACCGTCGTGCGGTCGGGCGCGGGCAGCCAGCCGAGCGCCGGCCAGAGCAAGACGGCCCCGATGACGGCGAACGCATACCATTGCGTGCACCAATCGAGCTGAAGGTGATTCATCAGCGCCACGGCCGCTGCGCAGCCGGCAATGCCGAAACCGATGCCGGAAAAGTGAATGCCCAATTCGCTGCGATGATCGTGGCGGATGAGCCAATTCAGGATGAGGCCCGTGCCGAGCAGCATGCCGGCCGCGGTGCTGAGCCCCGCCAGATAGCGCGACACACCCCAGAGGACGACATTCGTCGTCATGCCCATCATGACCGTGGTGAGGACAGCGAGAACCATGCCTAAGCGGTAGAGGCGATCTTTCAAGACGAGATCGCCGATGAGAGCGGCGACGAGCGCACCCGTCAGATAGCCCATATAATTGATGGCCGCGAGCCAGCCTGCTTCGGCAACGCCGAGCCCGGCCTGCTTCTGCATCAGCGGCAGCAGCGGCGTGTAAGAGAAGCGCGCCACGCCAAGCGCCAAGATCAGGCTGAAGATGCCCGCGCCAAGAACCTTGTAGCGATCGAGAGCCGAAGACATCGAAAGTCCCAGAATGGTCCGAGGCTTCAGATGACCGAGACCGCCGTCGCGCTCAAGCGATAATTCCGCGTCTCACACATGAGGTTCTTGCATGCATCGCCATCCGCAAAGGCCGGCGGCGCGAAAAACCCATGAAAAAACGCGGCCGAAACGCACGGCCGCGTTGTTTCAATTGCCTGTGCGAAAACCCAGCTACAGCCGACGTCGTCCGAGGGCTCCCCCAAGAAGCGAGATGATGAACAAGATGATGGCCACCCAGAAGAGGATGTGCGCGCCTTCCATCGCTGTTCCGGCCAGACCGCCGAAGCCGAGCGCCGCGCTGATCAGAGCAATGATGAGAAACACCACCGCCCAGTAAAGAAGATTGCCCACTGCGACCTCCTGCGTTCTTCGTCAGCAAGCCACCAACTTACGACCACGGCGCAGGTTCCAACGATCCGCAGGGAGCGGCGAGACGGGTTGCCCCGCCTCGCCTTCGAGCTTCGCTATAAGACGCCTACAAGGAACAGGATGACGACGATCACCAGCACGAGGCCGAGACCGCCCGAGGGATAATAGCCATAGCCCCATCCGGACGAATAAGGCCAAGTCGGCAGCGCCCCAATAATGAGCAGGACGAGAACAATCAGCAGAATTGTTCGCAACATGAGCGTTTCCTCAAATTGGACGTCGGCCTAAAGTCCAATCGCGCATCGGAGCGCGGAGTTCACGCTGCGGTAGAAATAATTTCGCATTGACGCTTCTACCCCACATCGGAAGGCGTTCCAAAACGACTCAGACCCTTCGCAGGAACCTCTGCGGAGTTTAGTGGTTGACGTCCATGCGCCGCGTGCGCTCTGCCGTCAGTGATGAAAGTGGAAATAAAAATAGAGCGCGCCCATGATGATGGCTGCGGCCGCCGTGCTGACAATCAGCACAGAGCGCATTCCACTCACCACAATCCCTTGCCGCGCCTGAGTTTCGCTTTTGACGATTTTTCTCTCTTGTGCCATCCGCTGGCTCCTCTCCAATGATTCTTAACCAGGGGAGCCGAAGAAGGTTGCAGCGAAGGTTAGTGCTGCGGCAGAAGATCGATCACCGCCTGGACTTGGCGGGTGAGACTCGCGGCAAAGGGCGCGGCGCCCAAATTTTTCGCGAAACAGGCGCGATAGACTTTGTCGCCGTCTTCGCGAACTTGAATGGAACGGTCGCCGGCGTTCTCGTCTTTTGAATCGCCGAGCGCGGCCAGTTTCTGCTGAGTGGCGTTCCAGATTTTGTCGCATTGAGGAATCGATTTAACGCCATCGGCCGGAAGGCTGATCACGAACGTCAGCTTTTCGCCGACGATGGTTGCAAGAATTTCATCCGGGATGCGCGGACCCATATCTTGCGAGCGCGCCGCAAGCAAAGCGACAGCATGGTCACCTGCCGGCACTTTGATCGCGATCGTGCCATAGACGTTGACCGCCGCATCCGCGCTGATCGCTTGCGTATAGAAGGCCTCGGAGCGCAGCGCCGCATCTAAGCTCTGCGGAATATTATCGAGCTGCTCCCACCAATGAGCATGCTGAACCAGCCAATGCTGCAAGAGGGCCGTGCTGGTGACGGTGATCGTCGCCTTGCCCTTCTCTGCACTATAGACAAGCGCATCGAGCGCGCCGAAGCCCTCGTCCGTCTTGAACAGCGTGTCGAAATTGAGTTTGGGATCGGACGCAAAGCCTTGGATCGGCTTGAGATCGACAATCGCTTCGAGCTTCTTTTGCAGATCCGCCAACGCCACCGCCTCGGACGCGGTGACTTTGTCATCGACTTTTCCGGCCTTATCGAGCGCGGCATATTTGTCGATGAGCTGATCGCGCTCCACCAGATAGGCGTCGTCAAGCGCAGTCGCGCGCGCCGCGACCGGGCCAAGCAGCAGGACGCCAAGCAAAAAACCTTTCAAGAAAAATTTCATATGAACCCCCAAAGCTCCCTCAGCGGAAGCGAAATGAATTGGGTTTGAAAACAATCCTATCAATCAAAAGAAGCGAGCGGCGCGGAATCTGCGCCTCGCCGCAAATGGAACGAGCGCGACCATCGCCGCGCTCGCGTCGTGTTATAAAACCCTTGTGCCAGCCGTCACTGCTGACCATTGTCCTTCGGCAGGGACGCGACGATCTGGTCATAATATTTCAAGACGAGATCGATATTGCCGGGAATGGTCACCGGCTCAATCGATTTGAGCTGCGCGTTCAGATCGTCCAGCTGGTCCTGCTTGTCCTGCGCGCTCATCGTCTTGTCGCCTTGAACATCGGCGATCTCTTGCTTGATGACGACGTCGGCCCCGACATATTTCTTCGTCTGTGGATCGACGCCGGCCAAAACCAAGCCGATGTTGTCGGAGACGTGCTGGAACTCCGCATAGTCCGCGAATTTGTTCGCCTTTGCGACGGCGTTGAGTTGCGCGACCAATGCCGGGCTCGGATTCTGCGATTGCTGGTCCGAAAGCTTGTCGACAATATCCGCGATCGCCTTCTGCGCCGTGATGAAGTTTTGGACCTGATCGTCCGTCAGCGCAAATTGCTTGATGGTGGTGTCCTGCGTATCGCTGCCCTGCGGGTCAGCCCACGCGCCAGCGCTGGAAAAAATAAGAAAGGCGGAAAACAGAATGGCCGCGGCAGCGAGAATGGATGCCTTTGAAATACGCATGTTTCTTCCCCCTTAATTTTCGTCCGTTGAGCTGAATTCATTATAGGTAGGCAAAACGGACGGCAATGTGACAGGATCGTACGGCGAAGATCAACCGTCCTGCGGCGGATCGATGGCGCCTTTTACCGTTTCGATCAATTGCTTCAAGGTGAAAGGCTTGGGAAGAAAGCCGAAGTCTTCGCCGCTCGGCAGGTTCTTGGCGAAGGCTTCCTCCGCATAGCCGGAGACGAAAATCACTTTCGCACCGACGCCGCGCTTGCGCAATTCGCCAAACATGGTTGGCCCATCCATTTCCGGCATCACCACATCGGAGATGATGAGATCGATTGCGCCCTCGTTCTTCGCGACGACATCGAGCGCTTCATAGCCCGACGCCGCTTCGAGGACCGTATAACCGCGAGCCGCTAGAGCGCGAGCGCCGAAGGCGCGCACCGCCTCTTCGTCTTCGACAAGAAGGATCGTGCCGTGTCCGGTGAGATCTGCCGTCGATTTCTTGGCGACCTCTTTCTTCGTTTCCTCTTCGCCTTCGGCCGGCACATAACGGGGCAGAAGAATGCAGAAGGTCGAGCCTTCGCCGACGGCTGAATCGCAGAAGACGTAGCCGCCCGTCTGCTTGATGATGCCATAGACCATGGAGAGGCCGAGGCCTGTGCCCTTGCCGACCTCCTTGGTCGTGAAGAAGGGCTCGAAAATCTTTTCCTTCAGATCGGCCGGGATGCCGTGGCCGTTGTCTTCGACTTCGATCGCGACATACTCGCCTGGGATCAGCGCTTTTTCTTTGAACTGCGTGCAATCGGCGGCGGTGATGTTGCGGGTGCGCAATTCGATCCGTCCGCCGCCCGGCATGGCATCGCGCGCATTGACGACGAGATTGACGATCACATGCTCGAACTGATTGAGATCGGCCTTCACCAGCCAAAGATCGCGGCCATGGCGGAGATCGAGCACTATCTTCTCGCCGACGAGGCGGCGCATCAGCATCTGCAAGTCTGAAAGCACTTCGCCCAATTGCAGAACCTGCGGCCGCAAGGTCTGGCGGCGCGAAAAGGCGAGGAGTTGGCGGACAAGTCCTGCAGCGCGATTGGCATTCTGCTTGATCTGCATAATGTCCTGGAAGGACGGATCGGTCGGCCGGTGATTGGCGAGCAGCAAATCGGAATAGCCGATGATCGCGGTCAGCACGTTGTTGAAGTCATGCGCGACGCCGCCTGCGAGCTGGCCGATCGCCTGCATCTTTTGCGATTGCGCGAAATTTTCCTGAAGTGTGCGCAGTTCCGTCGTATCGAGCGCGTAGATCGTCGCGCCCGGCCCATCGGCTTCATCCGCCGCCGAAATGAAGAGACGCGCAGAGCGATTACGGTCGCCTTTGAGACTCACATCGACAGGCGCGATATCGGTCTTCGCATTGGCCGCGGCGATGACGGCGGCCTCAAGCGCGGGCCGGTCGCTGTCGCGCACGCCGGCATAGATGCTGCGCGCCGTCCCCTCGCCGCCCCTGAGCGCGTCGGGGACGAGTTTCGCGAAGGCCGCATTCGAGCGCCTGATGTGGCCCGACTTATCGACAATGGCGATCGCGATGGGCGTTGAGTTGAAGACGCGGGCGAAGCGAACTTCGGCGGCGCGCAAATCTTCCCGCGGCTCCTCGCCCGGCGCACGGTTCAAGACGAGAGTGCGCGAGGCGCCCGCCGTGCCATCCTGGCCGAAGGCGACGCGATGCAACAGCCGGACAGGCAGGCTCTGTCCGTTGCGGCGCTTGAGATCGATGTCAAACTGTTCGGTCAGAACATCGCCCGGCGCGCCGGCGACACAGGCGAGCAGCGCCGCGCCGCCCCCGGCGACGAAATCGCCGAGCTGCAAGCCGCCGGAACCGACTTGCGCCAGATCGTAATCGAGCCAGCTCGCCAGTGTCGCGTTCATATACGAGACTTCGCCAGACGGATCGCAGGAGAAGAAGCCGGCCGGCGCGTGGTCGAGAAAATCGATCGCGTGCTGCAATTCCTGAAAAACGTTTTCGTGGCGCTCGCGCTCGCGCGTCACGTCAGTGACGGACCAAAGCGTCACGCGCCTAGCGTTGACGAAGGGCAGTGGCCTCACCCTGATGCGATACCAAGCGACATCGCCCACCCCGTTGAGCGGCGGCGCGAGGCGCAATTCCTCGGCGCTGCGTTTGTCGTCGCGCGCCGCTTGCGCAAGCCGATAGATCGCTTCCGAGACTTCGGGCGTGCCGGAAAACAGCCGCTCTACCGGCTTCAAGGCGCCGGCGTCGTGTGCGCCGGCGAGCATCAGATAGGTCTCGTTGGCGTAAAGGATCTTGCCTTCTGCATCGGTCGCGATGAAGCCCTCAGGACTCGAGTCGCAGACGAGCTTGGTGAGATCATTGCGCGCCGTCTGCCCGGCGAACTGCAAAAATCCGACGGCATAGGCGAAGAGCGCGAAAATCCCGATGACAGCGAGCACGGCGAGAAGGCTGATGACGAGGGTCGCGGCCTCATCCTTCGGCAGCAGCGAGAATGCCGCCGCGGTCGCCACGAGGCAGGCGGCGAACAGGAGGATCAGAGCCGGGCTCCCAGCGCGTTCCGTCCGATCAATCGGGGCAGAAATCGGCTGGTCGGTCATAAACGCTCCTCCCCCGGTGCAATCGCGACCCCCGAGGCTAATCCGTGCGCGGCTTCGATCGCTCGGCTCTCAATGAGGCTGTCGAGTCGAAAGAGCGGCGTCGCGGCACAATTCATTGGAGATTCTTCTGCTGAATGGTTTTCTGTAGCACGACTTGCGCCCGTCTCGCCGCAAGATTTGCCTTTGCAGGCAGGTTCGCCCGAGGAAATCCCGACTCTTGCCGCAATCGCCGCCAAAAGATTGCGAGGGGTTGCGAAGGTCGGGACAGGCGCGGCGCGTGTCCCGACTTTTCGCGACTTGGAGAACGCGACCTTGGGAAACAGCTGATGAAATTTACCTTACCACTCCCTTAAATCGGAACAGAATTCGTCTTTAGAGGTCGCATTTGCCGACAGAACTGAAGCGAAGACGAGAAGATCGGAATCGTCATTTTTTCGATTTGGCCAACCTCTAACGGTTTAAACTTGCGCTCACGCCTGTGCGCCGCAAAGCATGTTTCCGAGCAACGCTTGCTGCAAGGCTATACTTTGAAGAAGCGGGCCTGTAATATTCGAGCCTGCTCCAGCCGGCCCGACCTATCCGAGGCTAGCCATCGCCGGACGATAGATCCCGATGGCCGCCTCTTGCGCAGCCTGGAGCACGCGGGAGAGGTGCTCCAAAGGGATGCCTCCCGCGCGGGGCCTCGTCGACGAGGCCAGCATTAACCATCGATTAACCTTAGCCGCGCGCCGTTAGGCCCTAAATGATAGAGTTTCAGGAAATGTGGCGAAGTGCTGAGACGAGTGGCCCATGCACGCCTTGAGTAATCTGCTTGCCGAGAACAGGGCGCTGATGATCGGCGCCGCTGCGGTGGCGTTCTTCGTCGCCGCTGTGCTCATTCTGCTCGTGTTCCGGCTTGCCTTCGGCCGTCGCCTTCGCATGCCCGGCGGACGTGCCCGGCAAATGCGGCTCGGCATCGTCGATGCCTTCGATCTCGACCGCCAGCGCCAGCTCGTCATCGTCCGGCGCGACAATGTCGAACATCTCGTCATGATCGGCGGTCCGAACGACATTCTCATCGAGTCACAGATCATCCGGACAGAAGCCCGTCCGCGCGACAAGGATATGCGTGGAGAGCCCGCCTATGTGCAGGGCCCCGCGCCTAAGCAGCACACGGAGCCAAGGCTCATGCCCGAGCCGCAGCCCGTCAACGCTCTCGAAGATTATTCGATGCCCAACGGTTCGCTGCGCGGCGGCCAATCCGGGCCTCCCTCCCGCCGCGGCGCCGTGCAGGGGAAGATGCCGTCCGTTCATGAAATGCCGCCCGGACAGCCGGAATTCAGTGGCCGCCCGCAAAGGCAGGGGCAACAGCCTCCGCCCCCTCCGCCCGGACAGGACGCGCCTGCCTATATGCGCTGGCCGTCCCGGCAGGCCGCAGCGCCCCAGCAGCCGGCGCGACAGCCGGTCAAGCGGCCACCGGGTGGCCAGCCCGCCCCCGCGCCGCGCAACCCCGCCCCGCAGCCGGAGCCAGCTGATGCCTGGCCGCCCGCTCCTTCGGTCGAAGGGCTTGAATCGCTTGAGGAAGAGATGGCCAAGCTTCTCGGCCGCGGCCCCGGCGGCAAGTCGTAATCGGCTAAGTGCCGACCCGTCTCAAACTGATCTCAGAATATGGGAGCGCGCGAGAGCGCCCTTGGCCGAGCCCTCGCTCGGGGGCGCCCTCTATTGCTCCTGACAGCCGAACCAGCCGTTGAGCATGCAATGCTGCTGGAGCGGAGCCCGAGCCTGTCCGAAGACTTGGCCGGGGGGAACGGGACCCGTTGGTCGGTCCTCGAAGCCGGCTTGTATCGTGCCGGACTGCGCCTGAGCCTGGGCCTGGGAACCAGGGGGTTGTGGCTGCGAATAGGTTTGCGGCTGCTCCTGACAGCCAAACCAACCTGCGCCAAGCGGGCATTTCTTCTGTGGCGGCGGCGGGTTCTGCCCGAAGACTTGGCCGTCCGCTCCGGGTTGTCCCTGAACCCCGGCATAGACGTCAGGCTGCGCGGGGCAGCCGAACCAACCCGGCGTATTGCAGGAGGGTGGCGGCGGTGCATTTCTGCCATCGCCAGGCTGCATTGGAACCGCCGCCATATAGGTCGCCGGCGGATCGATCAGATATCTGCGCTGCGGGGCGGTGAGAGCCACGGCTTTCGGGCGGCCGCCGTCCTGGCCCCACCCGCTTAGGCACATGGGCATGCCCAAGACCTTGTTGCATTCGTTCTCGTCCTGGAGGACCACCTTCTGGTTGGCGGCGTCGCCCGTGAGTTGTGAATCTTCCGACGGCGCGGGGCGGCGAGAATCGGCCTTGGCGGCATTCAGGATCGTGGTGTCACGAGCCTTCGGCCAATTAGCGCTGGGAACGGTCGATGATGTCTGCGGCGGCGGCAGATCGTTCGTTGGCGGGACGACGAGGGCGGGACGCGGACGATAGTCGATCGGGCCGTTGTCGGTCCCCGGTCCCATGAAATTCGCCAGCGGATTGGGTAGCCCGTCGGCGGCGGCCGGCAGCGGGCATGAAAGCACCGCCACAATCAGGGCGCCGGCGGCTGCCGAAGTCAGGCCGAATCCATGCAGCAAACTATTTTGGGAATTCATGATCTTGATCATCCGATCCTTGGCACGGACTAGCTCGACAGCCATTTTGCCAGCATTCGCGGCAATTTAGAGGCCGCCACAATCGCCTCCGGCACGATCCCCTGCCCGCTCACCTGCGTAGATCGGCGCCCTCAACCACCGTCCCCGACGGCTCGGAAGCGGAATCGCCCCAAATCATATCACAGATAAGGCAAATGACGCCCGCCGTGATGGCGACGTCGGCGAGATTGAACACATACCAAGAAAAATTACCGACGTGAAAATGATAGAAATCGGCGACATAGCCGTAGAAGAAGCGATCGCAGGCATTGTTGCCGAGCGCGCCGCCAATGATGAGACCGAGACCCAGCGCAGTGAGCCTCGTGCGCGCGCGCCAAAGCCAGAAGACGAGAAAGGCAATCGCGATCATCGCGCCAAGCGTCAGAGCCAAGCGGCCGGCAGCCGTCTTGGCGCTGAGCAGCGAATAGGAAATACCGGGATTTTCCGCAAAGATCACATCGAAGAACGGCGCGAGCCGCACCGGCTGACGCTGTGCGATGTGATAGACGTCGATCAGCCAGAGCTTATTGGCCTGATCGACGATGAGCGCGAAAGCCGCAGCAAGAAAGCCGAGCGCCCGCGGCGTCATGCAAAAAGCCCGAGTGCATGCAATTCGCGCAAAGCGGCCGCGTCACGCGGCGTCACATCGGGAAAGTCCGGATCGCTGCCGACCTGAAGCGAATATTTCCACGAGCGTGCGCATTTCAAACCTTGCGCCCGCTGCGATACCACGGCGACACCCGGCACTTCGGGAAGGCGGAAGGCGTCCTCAGGCCCCTCGCCTGTTACGATCTGCGCATCCGACGTAATGCAGATTTCGGCGAAATCGATCGAGCGCACGAGCGCGCGCAGATCCGCGTCGGCGATATAGATCTGGGGCGCCGCTTCAAGCGAGGAGCCGATCTTCTTGTCGGCGCGTTCGAGTTCGAGCGCGCCGGTGACGACCGCGCGGATTTTGCGGATCGTTTCCCAGCGTGCGTCGAGAACCGTGTCGCGCCAAGAGGACGGGATGACGGGAAAAGATTCAAGATGCACGGAGATCGCGTAAGGATAACGCGAGAGCCAGGCCTCTTCGCAGGTGAAGACGAGGATCGGCGCGAGCCATAGCGTCACGGCCCGGAAGATCGACTCGATCACCTGAAGAGCGGCGCGGCGCTTGGCGCTCGATGGCGGATCGCAGTAAAGCGCATCCTTCCTGATGTCGAAATAGAAAGCCGAGAGATCGCTGGTCATGAAATGCGAGAGGACAGCGATTACTTTCTTATAGTCGAAGGCATCGTAAGCCGCGCGCACTTCTTCATCGACTTGCGCAAGCCGATTGAGCATGAAGCGCTCGAGTTCCGGCATGTCGGAAACTTTGATCTGAACCTGACGATCGTAGTGGGCGAGCGAGCCGAGCATCCAGCGAATCGTGTTGCGTAGCTTCTTATAGGTCTCGACGAAGGTCTTGAGGATTTCCGGACCGATGCGGAGATCGTCGGCATAGTCGGACGCAGCTACCCACAAGCGCAGAATATCGGCGCCCGAGTCCTCGATGACTTTCTGCGGCGCCGTGACATTGCCGAGCGACTTCGACATTTTCTGGCCCTTCTCGTCGAGAACGAAGCCATGCGTCAAAACCGCGTCATAGGGCGCGCGATAACGCGTGCCGCTGCTCTCGAGCAGAGAAGAATGGAACCAGCCGCGATGCTGGTCCGAACCTTCGAGATACATGATCTCATCCGGGCCGCCGTCGCGCAGACGGTGAATGCCGGCGAGGCCCGGGAAATGCACCGGGTCTTCGAGGGTAAAAGCATGCGTCGAGCCTGAATCGAACCAGACGTCGAGCACGTCGTCGATCTTCTCAAACTCCGCGGGATTATAGTCGGGCGCGAGAAAGCGCTGAGCCGCACCATCGGCGAACCAGGCGTCGGCGCCTTCAGCGGCAAAGGCTGTTGCAATCCGATCGTTCACCTTGTCGTCGATCAGGACGGCTTTCGTCTCGCGATTGACGAAGACGGCGATCGGCACACCCCAGGCGCGCTGACGCGAGACGACCCAATCTGGACGATTGGCGATCATGCCGCGGATGCGGTTTTCGCCCTGCGCCGGATACCATTGCGTGCGTGCGATCTCCGTCATCGCAATCTCGCGCAACGTCCCCCCATTATGGATCTGCTTGTCGAGCGCAATGAACCATTGCGGCGTGTTGCGGAAGATGACCGGCTTCTTCGAGCGCCAGCTATGTGGATATTGATGCTTCAATCGGCTACGGCCGAGCAGATGGCCGGCGTCGATCAGCGATTTGATCACCGCCTCATTGGCGTCGCCCTTTTCACCCTTGTCGTCGATGACGCGCTTACCGGTGAAGCCCGGCGCCTCTTCAGTGAAAAAGCCGTCGGCATCGACCGTATAAGGAATGCGCGTTTCAATGCCGTGCGCTTCGAGCGCGGCCTTATTCACCATCCAGATGTCAAAGTCGTCGCGGCCATGCGAGGGCGCCGTGTGGACGAAACCCGTACCGGTATCGTCGGAGACGTGCTCACCATCGAGAAGCGGCACGTCGAATTCATAGCCCGGAACAATTCCCGCCAGCGGATGCACGCAGCGCCCCACGGAGAGGGTTTTTGCAGGCACGCTCGAGAGCTGCTCATAGGCTTCGACGCGCACCGCCTTGAAGAAGTCAGGCGCGAGTTTTTCGGAGAGAAGATAGGTCGCGCCCACCTTCGCCCAATTGTCGGCCGGCGCTTGCGTCACCTTGAAAAGGCCGTAGCGGATTTTCGAAGAGAAAGAGATCGCGCGATTAGCAGGGATGGTCCAAGGCGTCGTCGTCCAGATTACGACCGAGGCCGGGAGTTCGCGATCGCCGACCGCATTCGTTTTGGCGAATTCGTTCCAGCCGATTTCCCTGAGATCGCTGCGCGGCCCGCTGCTCACCGCCAATTGGCACGGAAAGGCGACATAGATCGCATCGCTCACATGGTCTTCATATTCGACTTCGGCTTCGGCGAGCGCTGTCTTTTCGACGACGCTCCACATCACCGGCTTCGAGCCGCGATAGAGCAGTCCGTTCGCCGCAAATTTCATGATCTCGCGGGCGATCGCCGCCTCGGCGGGATAACTCATGGTGAGATAGGGATGCGCCCAATCGCCGATGACGCCGAGGCGGATAAATTCCTCGCGCTGGACGGAGACCCAATGATCGGCGAAGGCGCGGCATTGGCGGCGGAATTCATTGACCGGCACTTCATCCTTGCTGCGGCCTTTCTCGCGATAGTCTTCCTCAATCTTCCATTCGATCGGCAGGCCGTGACAATCCCAGCCCGGCACGTAATTCGAATCGTGGCCGGCCATCTGCTGCGACCGAGCGACGAGATCTTTCAGGATTTTGTTGAGCGCGTGACCGATATGGATATTACCGTTGGCATAAGGCGGCCCATCGTGAAGCACGAATTTCGGCCGCCCCGCGGCGGTCGTGCGCATGCGGCGATAGAGATCGATCGCGGTCCAGCGCGCGAGCGTCTCGGGCTCCTTTTGCGGCAGCCCGGCGCGCATCGGAAAATCCGTCTGCGGCAAATAAAGCGTTTTCGAATAGTCGCGGCCCTCAGCCTTCGTGGCCGCCTGCGGTTCATCATTCATCGGATACTTGGCCTGGATTGAACGCGGCTCGGCCGCTTGGTTCACGAGCAGTCCCCGGCGACGCGCGTGCCGCCGGAATGCGGCATCAGGCGCGGGGCGGGCCCATAATTCGGATCGCACGCAACGCGAGAGTTCGAAACATAAGGGTCTTCTAGAGGATTTCTGTCAAAAGGGGAAATGCGCGGGCGCTATCGAATTGCCTTAGCGGCGCGCCAAAGCCGCCATTGTCGGCGCCACTGCGGCACGCGGATCACAGTCTCGAACGGCTCATAGGAGCGCCGGTCCATCTCGCTGAGATAGAGCGCGCAGAGGCTGACGGGCAGAAAAACCGCCGCAGCCTCAGGGTTCTTCGCCGCTGCGTCCGTGAAAGCCGCAAGCCGCGCACGGATAAGGCTGCGCAATTCGGCGAGCGCATTGCGCAAAGCGGGTGAATCGATGCCGGCGTGGACGGCCTCGACGACCGCGCCGTTGTTGCGCAGGAGATCGGCAGGAAGATAAAGCTGGCCCGTCCCCGCATGCCATGGCAGAGCGCGCATCAGGCCCGTTATCGCATAGGCGATCCCGCCATGGTCCGCGGCCTCGAAAGCTTCGTCTCCTGCTTTGGGATCGAGGATGAGCGCGCCAAGCTGAAAAAGCTGGCCGGCGGTCGCCATCGCATAGGCTTCCAAATCCGCGAGCGTCGGCATCGGATCGTCGCTCAGATCGAAAAGCCTCGCATCGATCAACGCCAAGAGGGGCGCGACGGGCAGATCATTCGTGTCCAATGTGTCGAGTACGGCTGCGGCCACTGGATGCGCCGCCGCCTCGCCGGCCCGCTCGCCCGCCAAAACCTCGCGCCACCATTGAAAACGGATTTCGCCAAGCGCCGGCTCGCTGACGGCACGGCGCACACGCCCAATCTCGAGGCTGAAGGCATAAAGAGCCTGGGCAAAGGGCCGTTTCTCCGCCGGCAGAAACAGCGTCGCGAGCCAGCGGTCTTTATCCTCCCGCTGGAGCATCTCTTCGCAAATGGCATAAGGGTCCGTCGCCATGCTTACGCGACCGCCAGCAAAGCCGCGGCCACCCGCCGGTCTTCGGCCAAAAGAATGGAATAGGTGCGTGCGGCAGCCCCCGTCGCCATTGTCTCCGCCGTGATGCCGCTCTCGGCCAATTTTTCGCGGAGAACACGCGCGAGCGGCATCAGCGTCGGGCCGGTGCCGATGAGAAGATGCTCGATCTCACCTTTCGGCTCATCAAAGACAGGCTGCAGCGATGAAAGCGAAATGTCCTGCGGCGTCGCCGCGTCCCAGGCTCTGATCCCGGACGGCAGAGCGAGAATGGAGCCGCGATGCGACATGCCGCCGAAGCGGAAACCGCCGGCTCCATAACCTTCGATGACGTGGCGGCCCGGAAGAAAGCCGGCATATTTCGGCTCGGCCATTCGCTTGATCCGCGCTTTTGCGCCCTCAGGCGCGATTCTGCGCCGCCGCGCCCGCAACCGTTTTCGGCGTCTTCGGCTTGGCGGGTTTCGCCGCGCTCGCTGCCGGCGGTGCATCCGCGGTCTCATTACGCAGGCCGAGATAAATCAGCATCGGCGAGCAGATGAAGATCGAAGAATAAGTGGCGACGAAAATGCCCCAGATCATCGCAATCGAGAAGGAGCGGATGACTTCGCCGCCAAAAATCACGAGGGAGAGCAGCGCGAGGAAGACCGTCGTCGCGGTCATGATCGTGCGCGGCAGCACGGCGTTGATCGACATGTCGATGAGCTGATCCGTCGGCATGCGCCGATATTTCTTCAGCATTTCGCGGATGCGGTCGAGAACGACGACGGTTTCGTTCAGCGAATAGCCGACGATGGTCAAGATCGCCGCGATCGAGGTCGTGTTGAATTCGAGCCGCGTCAGCGAGAAGAAGCCAACGGTCAGCAAAAGATCGTGCATGGTCGCGATGATGGCGCCGACCGCGAACTGCCATTCGAAGCGAAACCAAAGATAGGCGAGCACCGCGATGATGGCGAGCACGACGCCGAGGGTGCCTGATTGCACCAATTCTCCGGAGACGCGCGGACCCACCACATCGACGCGGCGGAAATCATAGTGATCGCCGAGGACTGCCTTAACCCGCGCGACGGTCGCCTCCTGCGCCGCGGCGCCGCCCGTCTGCACGCCGAAACGCAACAGCACATCCGACGGTGCGCCGAAGCCCTGCACTTCGACATCGCCGATGCCGAGTTTTTTGACGTCGGTCCGCACTTCTGCGATATCGGCCGCCCCCGTTTTCGCGCGCAGCTCCATCAGCGTGCCGCCGGCGAAGTCGATGCCGAAGTTCATGCCGAGAGTCAGGAACAGAACGACGGAGATGATCGACATCGTCGCCGAGAACGGATAGCTCACGCGCCGGAAGCGCATGAAGCCGAATTTCGTGTTCTCGGGAGCGAGGCGGAGGAGTTTCATCAAAAGAACCTTTGGGACATGCCCAATCTAGATCGGCAGTTTGGTCGGGCGCACATATTGATACCAGAGCGCGATCATCATCCGCGTCATGGTCACAGCGGTTACGATCGTCGTCAGAATGCCGAGCGCGAGTGAGACGGCAAAGCCGCGCACGGGCCCCGACCCGAAATAATAAAGAATGGCGGCGGCGACGAACATAGTGACGTTCGAATCGACGATGGTCGCGAAGGCCCGCTTGAAGCCGGCATCGAGCGAGGCGATGATCGAGCGGCCCGCATGCACTTCCTCGCGAATGCGCTCATAGATCAGGACGTTCGAGTCGACCGCCATGCCGATCGTCAGCACGATGCCGGCGATGCCCGGCAGCGTCAGCGTCGCGCCCAGGAGAATGAGCGAAGCGAAGATGATCGCGATGTGAACGAGCAGCGCGATGTCGGCGAAGATGCCAAAAATACCGTAGGTCGCCAGCATATAGGCGAGCACCAGCACGGCGCCGACATAGGCGGCATGCTTGCCTGCCGCGATTGAATCCTGGCCGAGACCTGGGCCGACAGTGCGCTCCTCGATGATCGTGAGTTTCGCAGGCAAGGCGCCGGCGCGCAGCAGAATGGCGAGATTATTCGCCGACTCGACGGTGAAATGGCCAGAGATCTGGCCGGAGCCGCCGGTGATCGGGCTTAAGATGCGCGGCGCCGAAATCACCTTGCCGTCGAGCACGATAGCGAAAAGCTGACCGACGTTCTCGGATGTCACCTCGCCGAAGCGTTGGCCGCCACGAATGTTGAAACGGAAATCGACGATAGGCTCCTGTGTGCGCGAATCAAAGCCCGGCTGGGCGTCGGTCAAATCCTCGCCCTCGACCATCACGCGCTTCTCGACCGGGATTGTTCCCGGTCCGTCGGCCTGCGGCAGCTGTTCATAATCGTTCGGGTCTTCGCCCGGCTGCGCGACCAGCCTGAATTCGAGCTTCGCCGTCGTGCCGAGAATTTGTTTCAGCCGTTCCGGATTCTGCAGGCCTGGCACTTCGACAAGAATGCGGTCATTGCCTTGGCGTTGGATGTTTGGCTCGGTGGTGCCCAGGGCATCGACGCGCCGGCGCAGAACTTCGATTGACTGCTCGACGGCTCGGCGCACCTTGTCGTTGACGGCAGCATCCGTCACGGAAAGTTGAATCGTGCCATTGCCCATGTCTTTGACATCAAGCGTGGGCGCGCCGCCTGCGCCGAGGACGGTGTTGCCGACGGGCGGTTCCAATTGTTGCAATTTCGGCAGAAGGCGCGCGCGTTCGGCGTCGTCGGTAATGCGGACCTGCACGCCACGCGGCAGAAGGCCGATGCCGCCAGTGATCGGCACGCGTTCTTGCCGCAGAAGCCTGCGCAGATCGTCGCGCAGATTCTGCACCTCGGTTTTGACGACCGATGCGGAATCGACTTCGAGCAAGACATGCGAGCCGCCCTGCAAATCGAGGCCGAGCACGATGGTCCGCATCGGAATCCAACTCGGCACGGCTTTAGAGACGGCGGCGCGCGTTTCCGGCGGCAGCAGGCTCGGCACGATGACGAGCAGCGCCACCGCCGTCATCATCAAAATCGACACGATCTTCCAGGTCGCGAAACGCAGCATGAAATGAAACTAGTCCTTGGTTTAAGGCGCGCGGCGGTTTCCGCGAAGAGGCCATGTCAGAATGGCAGGCTCACGCACCCTCTTTCACAGGCTCGCCCTTGGCGCGGACTTCGGAGATCATCGAGCGGACGACTCTCGCCTTCACATTCGGTGCGATTTCCATCTCGACTTCGCCATCGTCGACGACGCGCGAGACTTTGCCGATGAGGCCGCCCGTCATCACGATCGTGTCACCGCGGCGGACATTCTTGATCATTTCGGCATGCGCGCGGGCGCGCTTCTGTTGCGGCCGCATGATCAGAAAATACATGATGATGAGAATGAGCGCGAAGGGCGCAATCTGCATCAGAATATCGGTCCCGCCGACGGTCGGGCCACCCGCCGCCTGCGCAAAAGCCGGAGTGATAAACAACGGGCTACTCCTTAATAGGCCCTCTTGAGGCCCCCCTTCAGATGGGCGCGGACTATAGCTCGGACCCCGGCGAAAGCAATGCCGGGCCCGCGGCAAAGACGCCCTGTTTGGATGACAAAGCGGCCATGTCGGTGTGCCCGGGCGCTGGACGCAATGACGCCTTCCCGCTAAAGCGCAGCGGACAAGGGATCAAGCGATGACGATCAAGGAAGATGCCGGCCTTTCCGGGCGCGCTTTGCCGCCGACGGCAGAGGAAATCGAGCGCCAGCTCGCGCGTATCGCCGAGCTTCTGGAGCGCCTCGTTCCGCCGGCAAAACAGCCCCTGAATTTCGCCAGCGCCGACGCCTTTGTCTGGCATGCGGATCAGGCCACGCTGCAACCCGTGCCAAAGGTCAACCGCATCGAGATGACGCTTCTGCGCGGCATCGATCGCGTCCGCGACATTCTCGCCGACAACACCGAGCGCTTCAGCAAGGGCCTGCCGGCGAACAATGCGCTGCTCTGGGGCGCGCGCGGCATGGGCAAATCCTCGCTAGTCAAAGCGACCCATGCCGACATCAACCGCCGGCTTTCCGGCTCGCCTGGATTTCGGCCGCTGAAGCTCATCGAAATCCATCGCGAGGACATCGAGAGCCTGCCGCATCTGATGGGCCTTCTGCGCGAAGCGCCTTACCGCTTCCTCGTCTTCTGCGACGATCTCTCCTTCGATGCGGATGATACGAGCTATAAGTCGCTGAAAGCGGTCCTCGAAGGCGGCATCGAAAAACGCCCGCGCAATGTGCTTTTTTATGCGACCTCGAACCGCCGCCATCTCCTGCCGCGCGACATGATGGACAATGAGCGCTCAACCGCGATCAATCCCGGCGAAGCGGTCGAAGAAAAAGTCTCATTGTCGGACCGCTTCGGCCTCTGGCTCGGCTTTCACAAATGCAGCCAGGACGAATATCTCGCCATGGTGCATGGCTATGCCGAGCATTTTGGCCTGAACGAAGACAAGGACAAGATCACGACCGAGGCGCTCGAATGGGCGACGACGCGCGGCGCGCGCTCCGGCCGCACGGCGTCGCAATATATTCAGGATCTCGCGGGACGGTTGGAGAAGACGACGGAGTGAGCGCGGTTTAGGGCGCGATCACTCTTTCAGCAGCTTCGCTTGCACCAATGCCTTCGCGCCTCTGTTCCAGGAATAGCTGGCGCCGATCCTGAGATCGCTTTGCTCGACATCGATGATTTTGCCTGTCTTCGCATCCCGTAGTTTATAAGTCACCGCGTAGTCCGTGCGCGTGATGCGGGTGACGATCCCAAGGAAAGCCTGATCCGCGCCGAGCGTCTTGGCAATCGCGGCATCGCAGCCATTGCATTTTTGAAGCTGATGGCTCGTCGCCGCCGGATCGGTGACGCTACTGACATCGACAAGCGTGTAGCGCTCTGATCGCGCGAGGAGCTGGCGCACATCGTCCGTCGCCTGCTGCAAATCCCGCCGATCCTCGGCGCTTTCCGGCACGAGCCCCGCGCCGCCGCTGAAATCCAAGAGTTCGAAATCGAAGACGGCGATTTTGATTTTCGGCTGAGGCGGGGCCACAATGGTGGCGCTGAGCATTTCGCCGGAGACGAATTTTTCCGCGCGCGTCCAAGCCTCGTCTGAATCGTTGCGAAACGTCACCAGCCGGTCGAAGACGACATGGTCCGTTTCTTCATCGACGATCTGAATCTTCGCCCATTGCACAAGCGTGCTCATCTTGTGAAAGCCACCGAGCACGATGAGCCGGACACCCGCCTGCTGCGCCGCTTTCTTCAAATCGGCTGGATCGTCATGCGATGTGCATGGCGCCTTGCCGCAGGTGATTGGGACAATCCGATAGCGGCCGCTCGCCGCAAGATCGGTCGTCAAGGCTGCGGTGAAGTTCTGCACCAGCCGTTGATGCATTTGCGACTCGTCGCGCACCTCGCCTGATGTGTCGAGATAATCGAGATCGACGACGGCGGTCCGTACTTTCTCGGTCGCGCCGGCCGCGCGCGAAGCGCGAAGCGGTACCAAGAGAATGCAGAAGGCAGCAAGCGCGCAGTAGAAAAGTTTCATGGCCCATCTCCTTAAGCGCGGCGCAGCCGCGGATCGAGATGAGCCTCTATCAAGGATGTTCGCTCCGAAACGGCGCGGCGCCCGACGTGGGCCGGGCAAATTTCCCGATTTTTGAATCGCCGCTTCCCTCGGGCGTCGATCTGGCTCTTAATGCCGCACAGGTTTTCCAGAAGCAGGCTTGTCATGTCCCGCGTCATCGATCTCAAATTGCGGCTGGCTTTGCGCGTCGTCGCGCTCGCAGCGCTCTGCTTTACCGCCGCCTCCGCCTATCTTCTCAATGAGAGCGATCAGGCGGCCCGCGCCAAGGCCGAAGGCATCGCTAAGCTTGTGGCGAGCGATCTTGAATTGCAGCAGGACCAGGTAAGTTGGCTGAAGGTCGCGAACGACCCGCGGCCCAGTCTCGATCTCATCGCATCATCGCTTTATGCGCCGGGCGTTTGCGTCGCCTATCGTTCGCCGGCGGGCGCCATTCAACAACGCGTCTGCAATGGGCGCGAACCGGCCGAGGCCGATGCGCCGCGCCTCTTCGCAGCGCTCTATGCGGCGATTTTCAAGCCGGGCGCGGAGATTACGCAACCGATCCTCGTCCACAATCAGTTGAAGGGCGAAGCGATCGTCAGCCTCGACGCGCAGAGCCTCATCGCGCAAAGCTGGGCGCAGACGAGCGGGCTTCTGATCGTGATGGGCGTCACGCTCCTCGCGCTCTGCCTTCTCGTCTATGCCGCGCTTGCGCGCGCGCTGCGGCCGACGCGCGCCATCAAAGCCGGCCTTGAGCGGCTCGCCGCAAATGATCTTTCGGCGCGTCTTCCCCAATTCGATCTGGCCGAGCTCTCCGCCATCGGCGCGGTTTTCAACTCTCTCGCCGCGCAACTGCAGACGACACTCGCCGAACGCAATGAACTGACGCGCCGCCTCATCGCCGTGCAAGACGACGAGCGCCGCCACCTCGCGCGCGAACTTCATGATGAGTTCGGCCAATGTCTCGCCGCGATCGCCGCCGTCGCTGCCGCCGCGGGCCAGACCGCGGAACGTGAGTGCCCGGCGCTGCTGCCCGATTGTCAAAGCATCGCGCGCACCAGCGCGCATATGATGGACATGCTGCGCGGCACGCTGATCCGGCTTCGTCCGCCGGATGTCGACGAACTCGGTCTTGCCGCGAGCCTCGAAAGTCTCGTCGCCGGCTGGAACAGCCGCTGCCGCGGCCGCACGCGCTTCGATCTTGAGGTTCTCGGTAATGTCGACGCCCTGCCCTCGTCCTTTGGCGCGAGCCTTTATCGCATCGCGCAGGAGGCGATTACCAATGCCGCGAAACATGCGGAGGCAACGCGCGTGGGGCTGAAGCTCGAAATGCGCGAGAGCGAAGAGATTGCGCTCTCGGTCGAAGACAATGGCAAATCGACGGAAGCCGACATGGCGCGGAAATCCGGCCTTGGCCTCACCGGCATGCGCGAGAGAATTACGGCGCTTGGCGGCCAATTGGCCTTCGAGACGCGCGACCCATCGGGCCTCATTCTCCATGCCGTGATCGCGACGCCTCATGGCGCGCATGCTCAGCCCTGAGGCGCAGAGATGACGACGAAGATCATGCTTGTCGACGATCACGCCATCGTTCGCGAAGGCTATCGCGCGCTGTTGCAGAGGCAGCCGCAGCTTTCTGTCGTCGCGGAAGCCAGCGACGGCACGCAAGCCTATCGTCTCTATAAAGAGAGTGCGCCCGATCTCGTCATTATGGATTTGACCATGCCGGGCCTCGGCGGCATCGAGGCGATCAAGCGCACCAGGCAATGGGATCAGGGCGCGCGGATTCTTGTCTTCACCATGCATCAGAATGCGGCCTATGCGATCCAGGCGATCCGCGCCGGCGCCAAAGGCTATGTGACGAAATCGAGCCCGCCCGATGCGCTACTGACCGCCGTCTTCGATATTTTGAAAGGCCGCATCGCGCTGAGCCCTGACATCGACCACGAGCTGGCGCTGAGTCGTCTTGCGGACGAGCCACGCGCCGTCAGCGTGTTGAGCCCGCGCGAATTCGAAATTCTGCGCATGCTGCTCGCGGAGAAGACGCCGGAGGAAATCGGCGAGACGCTGCATATCAGCCCGAAGACCGTGGCCAATACGCGTTATCTCATCAAGGGCAAGCTCGGCGTCACATCCGATATCGAACTCGTACGGCTTGCGCTGCGCCAAGGCCTGCTCGATCCTGCGCAGGCCGAGGGCGCACCTTCACCCCATTAGGCATTAAGGTTCGACGAGTTTCAACGTCAGGCATTTCGCGGCGCCGCCCGCCTTCATGAATTCCGAGAGCGGCACGATCACCGGCGTCAGGCCGCACACCCGCAACCGCCCTTGCAGTTTCTCCGACGTGCCATTCATAAAGATATGGTGGTCGAGATCAACAGCATTACAGCAAAATTGCAACGCGTCGCTTTCATCGACCGCAATGCGCTTTTCTTCCGGCACCAGAACTTCGATCAACTTGCGCGACGGATCATCGAAGGCAGCGGGAAAATAAAGAAGCGAGCCATCCGACAAGGGGCAGAGGCATGTGTCGAGATGATAGAAGCGCGGATCGATGAGGTTCAACGGAGTTGTCTTTCGCCCGAGTTTATTCTCCAAGAGTGCCGCGACCGAGCGATGCGAGCGAAAGCCGTAGCCGACCCAGAGCAACTCTTGGCCGCGATCGAAGAGCGCGTCGCCCGCGCCTTCAAAGGGTAGGTCCTCCGGCCAATCGAGAACATCGAATCCATGTTCGGAAAACCAGGCGTGGTCATGCGCCTCTTCGCCCTGCCGCTCGACGCTGCGAAAACGGCTGACGATCACTTTCTTGCCGAGCACGAGCCCGGCATTCGCGGTGAAGACGAGATCGGGCAGACTCGGCTGCGGTGGCTGCAAAACAATTTCTGCATATTCGCCGATGGCATCGTGCAGCGCCTGCCATTGGCCCTTCGCCAAAGCCGCATCCGTTTTGGCGAATTGGCCTTCCATCCAGGGATTGATGACATAGGCGACGCCGAAATGGTCGGGCGGACACATCAAAATCGTCTGCGCGGCTCTCGTCATGTTGGCTCTTAAAGTTATTCGGGAGCGCCATCATGCATGTGGCGTGGGACGAAGCTATGACAGTGTCGTAAGCGCGGGCGTTTTCTATCCGACAGCTTGCGCCTGCCCGGGATGGCGTCCGGCACGTTGCGGCAGAATGAGGATCAGCGCGACCATGACGATGGCGATGACGAGCGTGGCGAGCGGACGGCTGAAAGCGAGTCCCCCGTGATTCACAGGCTTATCGAGAAAATCGCCGAGCGTCGCGCCAAGCGGCCGCGTCAGAATGAAGGCCGCCCAGAAGAGAAAGACTCGCGAGACGCGCGTCGTGAAATAAAGCACAGCGAGAACGGCGAGACCTACCGCAAAGACCGCCGCGCCGCCGAGATAACCGAGTCCGGTTGAATCCGCCATCCAATCGCCGAGCGCCGTGCCGAGCGTCTGCGAAAAGGTAATCGTCGCCCAGTAAAACGCCTCAGCCTTCGGCGACGTCACCGTGTTCACGGAAACCGATCCGAGCGACCGATGCCAAAGGGCCAAGACGCCGAGAACGCAAGCCAACAAAAGGGCCGAGCCGCCGGCATAGCCGATGCCGAGCGAGCGGTCGGCGAAATCCGCCATGGTCGTGCCAGCGGTCGTCGAGGCGACGATGGTCGCCCAATAGAGAAGGGCGTGAAATTTCTTGGCCGCGATCTGAATGGCAACGAGCACGATGAGGCTTGAGAGAAAGAGCGCCGTCCCCAGGAGATAACCCCAATGCAGCGTCATAGTGACGGAATCACCGCCTGTCTCGCCGAGAGTCGTCGCGAGAATTTTGATGATCCAGAAGCCGAGCGTGACCGCCGGCACTTTGCTAACAAAATCTCCCACTATCTTATTCCATTAGCTGCACCAAAAGCCGACGGACCGGCTAGAGCTTACTTGACGTCTCCTGTGGGCGGCTTCGGTGGGCCAGCTGGCGGGGGATAAATGACCGGCACGAAGTCGGGGAAACCGATTCCCCTTTTGATAAACTCGGCCCGCAAATCCTCACGCCGCTTGATTCGCTCCCATATTGCCAAGTGCTCGGCTTCGACAATGGCGTTCGGCGTATAGGTCCTTAGAACATCCGCTGAAGAGATCTTTTTGCTTAACCCGAGCGCTTCGATGATTGCCATTATGAGATCGCGCCGTTTCTCCTCACGTATCGAATACCCAGCTGGAGAGTTAAACGCGGAATCATTTATCGCGACAAAATAATTGCTCCAAGCCTCTCGAACTTTGGGATTCTCAACGAAAACCGTATCTATCAAATTCAATGCTCTAAAGTTTTCCGGTGACAATGGTTGATGTCGAAAGGACATCAGAACACTAAGAAGCTGTAGCTGCTGTTGTCGGTCATTTGTTTTTTGTTGAATCTTCCCCCCGATCCATAGTGCGATGATTGGCGCCGCCATTACGGCCAATACGGTCGCCACAATATTACAGACAGAAATTGCGTCGGAGGTGGTCATGAGTCACACACTTATCCATCGCTATTGTCGATAAAATCAATCTTGCCGCTAAAGCTCACCACGCAATGGGGAAAAAAGCGGTCGATTGCAGGGTTGCTGCTAAATGAGCCTCGTACCTCACTCTGCCGCGACTATGCATCCGCCATACTCCGATTGCGGTAAGTAATCTATAGATCGCAGCAGCACATTCACATCCGCGCCCTCTTTCACCGCCTCCGTCGCCAAATGCCGGCGGAAGGCACGCGCGCCTTTGATTCCATTAAAGAGCCCGAGCACATGGCGCGTCATGGCGGAGAGCGGCACGCCTTGCGCGAGTTTCTCTTCGACATAAGGAATGAAAGCTTCGAGAGCGGCGCGACGCGTCGCATGCGGCGCCGTGACGCCGAAGAAGAGCGGATCGACGTCGAGCAGCAGCGCCGGCTCTTGATAAGCGGCGCGGCCGACCATGACGCCGTCGACGCCCTCGCTCTCCGCCTGCATCTGCGCGAGGCTCATGAGTCCGCCGTTCAGCACGATCGGCAAATTGGGATAGTGGCGCTTCAGCGCGCGCACCAATTCATAATCGAGCGGCGGCACATGCCGGTTCTGTCGCGGCGAGAGACCCTTGAGCCAGGCTTTGCGCGCATGAACGATGAGCGCATCGGCGCCGGCGGCCACGACGCGCTCAGCAAAATCGAACAGCGCCTCGGGCGCCTGCTCGTCGACGCCGATGCGGCATTTGACGGTGACGAGAACGGCGACTTTCGCCTTTATCGCGGCGACGCAATCCGCCACAAGTTCGGGCTCGCGCATGAGACAAGCACCGAAGGCGCCGCTCTGCACGCGCTCTGATGGGCAGCCGACATTGAGATTGATCTCGTCGTAGCCGTAATCAGCGGCAATCGCCGCGGCGCGCGCGAGGTCTTGCGGCTCGCTGCCGCCGAGCTGCACCGCGATCGGATGTTCGATCGCGTCGAATCCCAAAAGCCTGTCGCGATGGCCATGCAGAATGGCCGCGCTCGTCACCATCTCAGTATAAAGCCGCGCGCGGCGCGTGAGCTGACGGTGCAAGACGCGGCAGTGCCGGTCCGTCCAATCCATCATCGGCGCGATCGTAAAGCGATAGGTGTCGGGCGACATGAGGCCTTCTAAATCATGTGGCGAAAAAGGTGAATGGGTGCGGCGACCCCATTAACCTAAACATCCCTGGCATGTCCGCTGCTGCCATGTGCAGAGAGGCGGGAATCCTGCGGCACGTCGTGCCAATACGGATCAAGTTCCCGCCCGCGGTCTCGAAATGAACCGGCCGGGAAATGCGATGAAGCACGACGCGACATGCGAGCTCTTCGATTATTGGAACCGTTTGCGCGGCAGCCGCACTGCGCCCGAACGCTCCGAAATCGAATTCGCCGCCATCCGCAATCTCCTCGCGGACATGTTCATGCTCGAGGTTGATGCCGCGCATCATTTTCCTTTCGTCTTGTCGGGCACGCGCGTCAATGCGCTCGCCTGCGCCGAGCAGAAAGGCCGCTCCTTTCTCGAATTCTGGTCGCCGCAGGAGCAGCGCGCTATCGCCGCCATGCTGCTGACCGTGATAGATGCGTCCTGCCCCGTTCTCGCCACCGCGAGCGCGGCACCCGAAGGCTGGCCCAATCACGAAATCGAGATTCTCTTTCTGCCTTTGGGCCGCCCGGGTCACGAACGCGCGCGCATCATGGGCCTCATTTCGCCATCGGCGGCGCCGCGCTGGCTGGGACTGCGTCCGGCGCGAAACATGAGCTTGGCGTCGCTTCATCCTGTAGACAACGAGAGTATGACGCGGCGCTTCGAAGTCCGGACGCTTTTTGCTCCGGCCGAGGCTACGGTGCCCGAAACGGAAACGGCGGCGAAAAAACCGTATTTGAAAGTTTTAGATGGCGGCCGGCGAAATCCCTAACGAATGACTCAGTTCTCAACGGTTAGGATAACGCAGCTTTAACTGCTTCTACGCCATTTTGCGTATCCCGGTGTCCGGCGTAGACCCATGTACTTGGACGTTAAACCTCTTCACAAACCCGTCGAGCGGCGGCGCCATCAGCGTGTGGAAGTCACGCTGCTCGGCCGCTACATGCTCGCGGACAAACGCGAATTTCCCTGCGTCACGACAGACATGTCGCCCGGCGGCCTGTCCTGTATCGCCTCGGTGCGCGGTGCCATCGGCGAAAGAATTGTCGTCTATCTTGACCAGATCGGCCGCGTCGAAGGCGCGATCGTGCGCTACACCGATCGCGGCTTTGCGCTCAGCTTGGGCTTGCCCTATTCGAAGCGCGAAAGGATCGCGAACCAGCTCACCTGGCTCGTCAATCGCGACATTCTCGGCCTGCCGGAAGATCGCGCCTCGGAGCGCATCGTGCCCTTGCGCCAACATTCGGTCCTTACTGTCGATGGCGAGGCCGAACATATCGTCAAATTGATCGACGTATCGGTCACCGGCGTCGCCGTCGCGACGCAGCTGAAGCCAGCCATCGGAACGAGAGCGAAGATCGGTCAGACCACCGGCAGCGTCGTGCGCCATTTCGACGGCGGTTTTGCCGTCGCCTTCGATCGCATGCTCGACGGCGACCGCTTCGACGAGAACATCAAGCTCTGATCAATTGGATTTCGGCGATCGGCGCCAATCCGCGCGCGTAGCGGCGCCAATTGCGCACATAATGGGCCGCGTTCGCGAAGATTCTTGCCGCGCCTTCCGCATCGATCGTGCGGATGACCCGCGCTGGCGCGCCGACGATAAGAGAATTGTCGGGAAAGCTCTTGCCCTCAGTCAAAAGTGCATGGGCGCCGACGAGACAGTTGCGGCCGACCTGCGCGCCATTGAGCAAAATCGCGCCCATGCCGATCAGGCTGTTGTCGCCGACCGTGCAGCTGTGCAGCACGGCGTGGTGGCCGATCGAACAATCGGCACCGACCTCCAGAGGATAGCCCGCATCGGCATGCAGCAGGCAGCCGTCTTGGATATTCGAGCGCGCGCCGATCGTGATCGCCTCATTGTCGCCGCGCAACACGGCGCCGAACCACACCGAGGCCTCATCGCCCAAGACGACATTCCCGATCACCTGCGCATCGGGCGCGATCCAATAGCGATCGCGTTCCGGCAGAGTTGGCGCCATTCCGTCCAGCGAATAGAGCGGCATCACTAAAAATCTTCGAGGTCAAAATCGAGAATGGCGACCTGCAAGGTAAAACTCGTGCCCGCCGCATCGTCGGCGGAAATGACGCCGAGAAAATCGTCGTCCGAGTTCAATTCGACAGAATCCGTCTTCTTGGCGCGCGGCACGATCTTGAGCTTGCTGTTCTCGAACAGCCGCCGCAGATAATCCTGCAACACGGGTCGCTCGACCGGGATTTTCATCGAAAAGGCGAAGGAACGGTCGCCATCCTCGTCATCGACGACGATCGTACCGATCACGCGCTCGCCAAAATGCACGTCGGCGTCGTCCGGGTTGCTTTTTGCTTGCGTGACCCTGATCGCCTCATTGCCGAGGGCATTGCGCAAAAAGCCCTGCAATTTGCGCAATTCGACTTTGTCCAACATCGACACTCCTTGCGGACGCGGGCGGCGGCCCTAGGACGCCAAAGCGGCACAAAGTCGGCATTGCCAGAAAACAGGAGGGGCCGCAACCCTCGTCAGTCGAGCGGCGTCTTGGAAGCCAGGATCTGGTCCATGCTGCGGGCAGGCTCCGAGCAGCCGGCTTCGCCGACGACGCGGGCGGGCACGCCGGCGACCGTCTTATTATGCGGCACGTCCTGCAGGACGACGGACCCGGCCGCAATGCGCGCGCAGTGGCCAACCTCGATATTGCCGAGGATTTTCGCGCCGGCCCCGATGAGTACACCGCGCCGGATCTTCGGATGGCGGTCGCCCCGTTCCTTGCCCGTGCCGCCGAGCGTCACCTCCTGCAACATCGAGACATCGTCCTCGACCACGGCGGTCGAGCCGATGACGAGCCCCGTCGCATGATCGAGAAAGATGCCTTGGCCCAATTCGGCGGCGGGGTGAATATCGGTCTGAAAGACTTCCGAGGAGCGGCTCTGCAAATAGAGCGCGAAATCGCTGCGCCCTTCCTTCCAGAGAACATGAGCAAGACGATGCGTCTCGATGGCATGGAAGCCTTTGAAATAGAGCAGTGGCTCGATCAGGCGCTGGCAGGCGGGGTCGCGGTCGGCGACGGCGAGGATGTCGGCGCGGAAGGCTTCGCCGATCTTGGGTTCGCGCGCGACAATCTCGAGATAGGTTTGCCGGATCAGATCGGCCGAGACCTCCTCGCGCCCGAGCCGCGCGGCAAGCCGGTGAATGAGCGCCGATTCCAGACTGTCGTGATTGAGAATGGTTTCGATGATCCAGCCGGAAAGCTCCGGCTCGCGACGCGCGATCTCTTCCGCATCGGCCCGGATGCGCGAGAAGATCGCATCGACAGGCTCGACGCGCTGAAGCTTGGGTCCCGTCTTCGCCGATGTCCCGAATGTCACGCCTTATCCTCCACAGCCGGGAATCGTTCTCAGAAGACGCCGAGCCGTTTCCCCGCGCCTCTATCATATTTCGGGCGGCGGCGCAGCGCCTACCTCCAGACGCTCAGGTCTTGGCTAAGAAGTCGAGAACGCCGCGTTTGAACGCCTGATCGCCGACGGCCCGGTTATGGTCCCGATCGGGGATGGGCAGCATATGGGCATTCGGAAACAGCCTGCCAAGCCGGCTGGGATCGCCCGCCACCTCATCCTTCGTTCCGACGGCGATCAGAACCGGATTATCGATCTGGGCCAACTCCTCAGCGCTGAACCTGTAGCGGATACCGCGGCTGCAGGCGGCGAGCGCCTTGAGATCGCTTTTCGTCGCCTCGGCAAATTGCCGGAACATAATTTGGATCGGGTCTTTAAGCGCGGCAATAGAAGGCGCTTCCATGGCCTCGGTCACGCCGAGAGGAACGCTGGGCGTATCCGTGAGGTTCTCGCCAATGCCGCCGAGAACTAGTCTGCGCAACCGCTTTTTATGTGTTTTTGCAACATATGTGGCGATACGCGCGCCCATCGAATAGCCCATGATGTCGGCCTCATCGATGCCGAGATGATCGAGAAGATTGACGGCATCCTCTGCCATCACTTCGATCCTGTAATCCTCCGGCCGATACAATTTCTCGCTGCGGCCGTGGCCGCGATTGTCGAAGGCGACGACGCGCCGGCCCGCTTCCGTCAGTGTCTTCACCCATTGCGGAAAGACCCAGTTGATTGCATGCGTCGATGCAAATCCGTGGATCAGAAGGATCGGCTCGCCCTCGCCGCCTGTTGCGGGCGCCTCCTCGATATAGGCGATCGTGACGCCGTTCGAACTGAATTCGTGCATGGCTCTCCTTTCCGCGCGCACTATAAAGGCGGAGCCTCGCTGTTCAACGTGGCAGAAAAGCCGGTAAAGGTGCTAGAGGATTGGAAAGGGAAGCGAGTAACCTCGGCGTTTGAAGGGGAGTTGCCAATGACCCTTACGGAAAAAGAAATTCGCACAAAGCTTCGCGAGCCGGTCGGGAAACCCGTCAAGTACAAATATCCCGGGGGGCATCAACTGCGAGGTAGCTTGAAGGATCGAGTAATCGTGTGAAGTGGAGAGGACCAGTCAGGGGCCGTCTATTGGGATGTCGTCGATCTCATCGAATTTCCTGAGGCCAAAGACAAGGAATGGATACGAATTGGCTACTATAGGCAAGTTGACGACAGGCTTCGATGGGCTAGCCAAACAACCATCACGGAACCTTGTGATATAATAAAACGCGTCTTTGCGGAGGCTGCCGCTCAAAAAAGTGGTTTCGTGACGTATTGCCCTTAAATTGAAACTGTACCGCTACAGAAAAGCCCCTGGACTTTTGTCGCCCCGCCATGTTCTAAGCTCTGCGCATTCGGCCCTGCGCCAATGGCGCCTCGGCCCATCGTCACGGTGCCCTCCCATGAGCGATCACCTCACGCCGCATTTCCACAATCAGCCGGGCGTCGCGCAAGTGCGGATCGGCGCCAAGGAATTCATGTGCATCGGCGCTCTGCCGCCCCTCGATCATCCCCACATCTTCATAGATATGGGCGATGAAAAGGAAGCGATCTGCCCTTATTGCTCGACGCATTATCTCCACGACGCCAATCTGCATGGTGGCTGCGTGCCGCCCGAATGCGCCTACCTTCCCACTGTGACCGTCTAGCCAAGCCTTGTCGGCGATTGAGCTTAGATGAGCAAAACTCCGCATGCGCTGATTGCCGGCGCTGGAATTGGCGGGCTCTCTGCCGCGCTCACCCTGCAACGCGCCGGCTTCCGCGTCAGCCTCTTCGAACGCGCAAAGATTTTGGAAGAAGTCGGCGCGGGGCTCCAAATCTCGCCCAACGCCAGCGCCATTTTACGCGACTTCGATCTTCTGCATCGGCTCGCAGGGCTGGCGCTTGAGCCCGAGGCTCTTCGCATAAAGCGCGCGCGCGACGGCGCGACAGTGCAGCTCCTGCCGCTCGACAACGCAAAGCAGCGCTGGGGCGCGCCTTGCCTTCTCATTCATCGCGGCGATTTGCATCAGGCCTTGCTCGAACGTGTGGCGCAGCAAGAGGCGATCACGCTCGCCTTGGACACGGACATCGCCGGCTTCGCCTCGGGCCATGAGGACATTGAGATCGTGGCGCGGCGCGGGCTGCTGCGCGCGAGCTACCGCGGCGATTGCCTGATCGGCGCCGACGGTCTGCGCTCTTTCGTGCGCGAACGCATGGTCACCTTTCTTCCCGGCACCCCACAGCCGGCCCGTCTTCCCGCGAAGGCGCGCTATACCGCCTGGCGCACCCTGATTGCCGCCGAGGATCTGTCCCCCGCCTTCCGCAAGCCGGAGAGTGTGCTCTGGCTCGGACCAGGCGCGCATCTCGTCCATTATCCGCTGCGCGGCGGCAGCGTCGTCAATGTCGTCGCTGTGCTCGATGACACTGTCGCCATCGATTGGAGCGCCGATCTTTGGTCGGCGAAGGGCGATCAACAAGAGATCGCATCGCGCTTTGCCTCCTGGCATCGCGAGGCGCGCACGCTGATCGGCGCCGCGCCCGAATGGCGCAAATGGCCGCTCGTCGATCTCGATCCCCTGCCGCAATGGACGGCGGGACGCGTCGCTCTTCTGGGCGATGCCGCCCATCCGATGTTGCCCTTCCTCGCGCAAGGCGCCGCTCAGGCTATCGAGGATGCCGCCATGCTCGGCGCCATACTTGCGCCAGAAAAGCCGATCGAGCCCTCCCTCGCCGCCTATGCTGCGGCGCGCCGGCCGCGCGCCAACCGCGTGCAATTGTCCTCTCGGCGCCAGGGGCGCATTTATCATCTCGGCGGCCCGCTGGCCTATTTTCGCGATCTCGCCCTGCAAAAAGAGAACCCGCGACGGTTTCTCGCACGGTATGACTGGCTCTACCGGACGCGCCCTGTCGTGAAATGAGCCCCAAGATTCGTCTGTCCGATCCGAATGGCCCGGATTGAGCCTCACGTTTTTCCTTAAGAACGAATCGTCCGCTCCATTTCCAGCACGCTCGTGTTGAATTTGTTTGCGAGGATGATGGGCTTGCCTCCGGGAATGGCCCACTATTTCATCCTAAGTTCGATTCGGCACCATTGAACGCGATTCGCCGCCGAAGGCTTTCTTTGGATTGTGGCAAATGCGCCTCAGGAAGATTGTTCCGCTTCACGGCGAATGCCGCTAGGCTAGCACAATGCGTCGAACGCTGGAGCAGGCTTAAAAAAGAAGGCCTTGCGTCCATTTCTTGTTTGCACGCCAGGATCGGCCGATGAGCGCGCAACCGAAAATGCCCGAGCCCGAGGTGGAGCGGCCGGACCTACGCACCGCGCATGTCATCGTGGTCGCGAATGAAAAGGGGGGCACCGGGAAATCGACGCTCTCCATCCATATCAGCGTCGCGCTGCTGAAAGCTGGATTTCGCGTTGCAACGATCGATCTCGACACACGCCAACGCACGCTGACCCGTTTTCTCGAAAACCGCCGCTCTTGGGCGGCGAATGCGCCATGGGAGGTGGAACTCCCCTTCCACCGCGCGCTGGAGCGCGGCACGTCGAATAATCTGCGCGACAATGAAACGGCTGAATTCGGCGCCTTCGCCGCCGCCGTCGCCGAGGTCGAACATTCTTACGAGTTCGTCGTCATCGATACGCCGGCTACCGATTCCTATCTAATGCGGCTTGCCCATTCGCTGGCCGATACGCTCGTCTCGCCGGTCAATGATTCCTTCATCGATGTCGATGTCTTTTCGCGCGTCCATCATGACCGCACTCAACGTGGCCAAGTCGCGCATTACGCCGATCTCGTTCTCGAGGCGCGGCGCAAGCGCAAGCTCGTCGATCAGGGAATCATCGATTGGGTGCTGGTGCGCAACCGTATGTCGTCGGTGCAATCGAACAATGCGAAGCAGATCGCCGCGAGCCTTTCCAAACTCGCCGCCGAACTGAAATTCCGCCCGACCGAAGGCTTGCACGACCGCGTGATCTTCCGCGAACTCTTTCCGATCGGTCTCACGCCGCTTGACCCGATCGAAGAAGCAATGCGCAACGGCGCGCTTTCGGCTTCGCAAAGCGGCGCGCGCGCGGAAGTCGAAGAGCTGGTGTCCATGCTGCAACTGCCCGATCGCGGCAGCGGCTTCGGCCATCTGCAGGCGCGGCACGAATGGTTCGAGCGCATCTCGCGCTATTATCGCGAGATGGGCGCTTAGCCGCGAGTCCTGCGCGCTGGCGGAATGCGCCGCGGCGGCTCGGGTGACGCGGGCTTCGCCTTGGGCCTGCTGAGCGTCTTGAAGAACGAAATCCAATAAATGATGAGCGCGATCGGCACGCCTATGTCATAGAGCGCATCGAGTCCCGGGATCGGTTCGATCGGAATGGCGAGCGCGCCCGCCGCCGCCGTCGCCCCCATCCGATAGGCCAAAGCCGTAAGCACGCGCTTCAATGGATTGTCGTTCGGCATGCGCGAGACCACGACAAGCAGCGCAATCAAGAGCGCCGTCATCACTGCGACGAAGACGAGCAGATCGCGGACGATCTCTTCGATTTGGGAGAGGGCGTCGTGCATGCGTGCCTTTCAGTCCCACTGTTGGGACATGCGTGGCGCTGGTGCGGGCGGCCGGAGTCGAACCGGCACAGGCCTTTCGGCCCTACGGATTTTAAGTCCGTTGCGTCTACCAGTTTCGCCACGCCCGCAACGGTCCAATATATAAATGATATTGCCGATTAACCCAATTTCGCTGAGTGGATGGTCATCGGCCAGATGGTCGCGACCTCCCTATCCTTCTTCTGCTCCCCGGCCCAAGCGGCCGCAATGTCGTGCAAGCGCTGCGCGCGATGCTGGTAATAGGACTCGGCCGCGACGATGCGCTCGATGATCGCTGGATCGGCGAGCCGCGCCATCCAATCGACGTCGATAATCACGACGCGCAGAAGCCGGTCCTCGCGTGCGCCGGGCCAAACGACGGGCGCGATGATGATCCGGTCTTCTTGCACCGGACGTCCCTTGAGCGCCGCAGGATTGGCCGTCCAGTCGTTGCCGACGACGGCATCCTTAATGCAGGTCATCATCAGAAATTGTCCCGGCGGCGGAAGGGAGACGAGGCCGTTCTCATGCTTCACGGCCTTCCTGATCGCATCTTCGAGCAACTTGTCGTTGAAGACATCGCCGAGCGAACGCTTGGGGCCCCATGAGACGACTTCGAGCTTGATTTTCCCGTCCGGCGTTTGCGCCAGGACGTGGCCCTCGAACACCATCTGCTCATCGTTCTCGAGCTGGAGGTAATTCTTGCGCTCTTCTTGTGCTTTGGCGTGACGCAGAAGCCAGCCGAGAACGAAACCGCCACCGCCGAGCGAGATCGCGACGATGGCGGACAGAAACTGAAACAGGCGCACATGGTCTTCGGCCCATGACATGAGAGAAAGAAATGGGCTGCTCACGAACGCTTCTCCTTGTTATCGCCCGGTCGCGATCGGCGCCTGAAAGGCGAGGCCCAAATCCCAGGGGAAATAAATCCACGTGTCTTGCGAAACCTCGGTCATAAAGCTGTCGACATAGGGACGCCCGAGGGGCTTCGCATAGACAGTCGCGACATGCGCCTTGGGCAGCAGCGTGCGGACGATCCGCACCGTCGCGCCGGTATCGACGAGATCGTCGACAACCAGGATTTTCGCGCCGCCGTCTTTTGCAATGTCCGCCGAAATCGGCTTCAGAATTTCGAGCTTGCCTTGGCGGTTGTCGGCATCATAACTCGCAATCGAGACGGTTTCGACAATGCGCAAATCGAGTTCGCGCGCGACAATCGCCGCCGGCACGAGACCGCCGCGCGTGATCGCAACGACCGCGAAAAACGGTTCGATCGCGGCGAGCCGCCAGGCGAGCGCGCGCGCGTCGCGATGCAATTGCTCCCAGGAGACGTGAAAGGCTTTTTCGGTCGGAGAGCCTAGCATCGCCTTCAGACCTTTTCCTGCAGACGGGCGAGAAATTTTTGGATCTTGGCTACGGCCTCGGCAACTTCCGCCGCATCCTTGCCGCGGACGACGATTTCATTGTTATAGCCGCCGTTCGCCATCGACGGATAGGAGCCGATGGTGAGATGCGGAAAGTCCGCGGCGACGGCGCCGAGTTCCGCCGCATAGGCGCCTTCTGGCACATTACCGGCGGCAATTGTCTGAGACACAGTGCGCGATCCGGTTTTCAGTTTCGGGCCAACGGCGGCGAGCATCGCTTGCATGATCGCGGGGATGCCCGCCATCACAATGACATTGCCGATCCAGAAGCCGGGAATTTTGGACACCGAATTTTCGACCAGCGCCGCGCCTTTCGGAATGCGCGCCATCCGCCGGCGCGCCACATTCAAATCCTCGGGCTTGATCCATTGCAGCAGCAGCGCGATGACGCGCGGGTCTTCCGCGATTTCGACGCCGAAGGCACGCGCCACCGCCTCGGCCGTCAGATCGTCATGCGTCGGCCCGATGCCACCCGTGGTGAAGACATAGGTGTAACGCGCGCGCAGCGTATTCAGCGCCGCGACGATCTCTCCGATGTCGTCGGGAACGACGCGAACTTCGCAGAGATCGATGCCGCTGTTGGTGAGATACTCGGCGACGAAGCCGATGTTTTTGTCCTTGGTGCGGCCGGAGAGAATCTCATCGCCGATGACGAGAAGCGCAGCGGTCACGATCGTGGGGTCTGACATTGGCTCGGTTCAGCTTGGCCTGGGATTGGCGGACCTCTAGCATGAACCGGGCGCGTTTTCGATTCTTCAGGATTTCTCTTGAGGATTTGATCTGGCGAGCGTCCGTTCGTCGAGCGCCACGGTCTTGATCAGGGCGAAGACAGCCTCGCCCGCTTTGAGCCCCAGCTCCGCCACGGCCCGGCGCGTCGCCATGGCGGTCAGCCGGCCTTCGCCCTCAAGCGCGATGGTGACGATGGCGAAAGGTCCGTCAAAGGCTACCGACTCGACCCTGCCCGTCAGCGTGCCCTGCGTGCTCATTTGGCTCGGCGGCCCCTTCGCGAGGGTCACATCGGTCGCTTTGACGATGATGCGCGCGCCTGAACCCTCCGGCCCCGCGGCACCGGCAAGGGCGATTTTTCCGGCGGAATGCAGGAGTTCCGTCAGCCCATAGGTCTCGTCGCGCGTACCGATCGTCATCGTCAGCACGCTCGAATGGCCGAAGCGCGGATCATCGCTCGCGCTGGCCGAGGCCGTGAGCACGTTCTCCGGCGGCCCGATCGCGGTGACGCGGCCATTGTCGAGCACGACGACGCAGCTCGCGAGCCGCGCCACTTCTTCGATCGCATGCGAGACGTAAACGATGGGGATATCGAAACTATCGCGCAACGTCTCGATGAGCGGCAGAATTTCAAGCCGGCGCTCAACATCGAGCGCCGCGAAAGGTTCGTCAAACAGAAGCAGCCGCGGACACGAGAGAAGCGCGCGGCCGATCGCGACCCTCTGGCGCTCGCCGCCCGAAAGCGTATTCGGTGCGCGTTTCAGCAAAGCGCTGATGCCCAAGGTCGTCACGACGGCATCGAAATCGACGCGGCGCGCATCGCGCGGCGCAAACCAGCGGCCAAAGCGCAGATTCTGCCCGACGCTCAGATGCGGAAAGAGATGCGAATCCTGAAACACGAGGCCGATGCGGCGCCGGTAGGGCGGCACGAAGATATTTTTCGCGACATCGGTCAGGACATGGCCATCGACCATGACATGGCCGGCATCGGGGCGCTCCAATCCGGCGATGAGCGCCAGCGTTGTCGATTTGCCGGAGCCTGAGCGGCCGAAGAGCGCCGTGATGCCGTCGCCGTTCTTGAATGCCACATCGAGCGAAAACGCGCCGAACTGACGCCTGAGCGCGACATCGATCATAACGCGTTCGCGAGCCTCTCGACCGTGCGCTTTTGGATGATTTCCGAGGCGATCAGAGCGGCAAGCGCAATCACGATCGAGATCGCGGTCAGCCGCAGCGCATTGGCATCGCCGCCCGGCACTTGCGTATAGGTGTAGATGGCCGACGAGATCGTCTGCGTCTCGCCAGGAATATTGGAGACAAAGGTGATCGTCGCGCCGAATTCGCCGAGCGAGCGCGCGAAGGCGAGAATCGCGCCGACGACGATGCCGGGCAAAGCCAGCGGCAGGCTGACGAGAAAAAAGGTGACGAGCGGATTGGCGCCGAGCGTGTCGGCCGCTTTTTCAAGCCGATGGTCGATCGCCTCGAAGGAGAGTCGCATCGCCCGCACCATCAGAGGAAAGCCCATCACCGCCGAGGCGAGCGCGGCGCCCGTCCAGCGGAAGGAGAGCACGATGCCGAGATGATGCGCGAGCCACACGCCAAAGAGGCCGCGCTGACCGAAGGTCAACAAGAGAAGATAGCCGGTGACGACGGGCGGCAGCACGAGCGGCAGATGAATGAGGCCGTCGAACAGCGTCTTGCCTGGAAACTCCCAGCGCGCCAGCGCGAAGGCGACGAAAATGCCGAAAGGCAGCGCGCAGAGCGTCGCGACCGTCGCGATGCGGAGCGTCAAAAAAATCGCCGTCACTTCATCGGGCGAGAGGGAGAACACTGCTGTATTCCTTGAGATATTGCTCAAGGGTTGTCGGGCGAACAGTGAGGCCTGTCAAGCGAAGGCGCATACCGCTCTCACTCCGCCGCCGTTGCTCTCGGCTCAACCAGCGGCGCGGCCTCGTCCCGGCTCACATGAAAGTGCCCACCGGTAAAGCGAAGCCGCCAATGGTGCCATCGCGCGAGGTAATAGAGGCCGACCATCGCCGCGATGATGGCTGAGGCGCCGCCGGCACCCATCGCCATGCGCGGCCCGAACCGATCTGCGATCCAACCGACGATCGGCGCGCCGAGGGGTGTGCCGCCCAAAGCAATGGCGAGCAGGATCGCCATTACGCGCCCGCGCATATGAGGCTCGGTCGAGAGCTGCACGAGGCTCAAGGTCGATGTGCTGAAAATCTGGCCCGAGGCGCCGATGAAAATCAGAACGAGGCCGAAGAGCCAATAATTCGGCATGACCGCGGCGAGAACGCAGCCGAGACCGAAGAGCGCGGTTGTGAGCGAAAGGAGGCCGACGCCAGGCTTTGATTCGCGCGCCGCGGCGAGCGCGCCGCCGACGGTGCCGATCGCAATCAGCGAGGTGAGCAGTCCATATTGCCCTGCGCCCAGATGAAACACGGTGACGGACATGGTCGGAATGAAGATCGGGAAGTTGATGCCGAAGGTCCCGATCAGAAAGAACATGATCAAGATCACGATCAAATCCGGGCGTCGGCTGACATAACGAAAGCCTTCGGCGAGGCCGCTACGGCCCGCGCTTGACCGGGTTTCGCGATGAAGCTCATGGACGCGAAGGAAGGTCAGCGAGAAGATGACGGCAATGAACGACGCCCCGTTAATCACGAAAACCCAGCCGGAACCGAGCGCCGCAATCATAAGCCCGGCGATCGCGGGGCCGACGAGACGCGCGGCGTTGAAGGATGTGGAATTCAGCGCAACCGCGTTCGCAAGATCGTCCTCCCCGACGAGTTCGGAGACGAAGGTCTGCCGTGCCGGCGTATCGAAGGCCGTCACGCAGCCGAGGAGAAACGCGAAAACATAAACGTGCCAGAGTTGAATGAGGCCGGCGATCATCAAAAGCCCAAGCGCCAGCGCGAGCGCGCCCATCGCCGCCTGCGTCATCATGATAAGTTTGCGCCGATCGAAATAATCCGCAGCGACTCCGGTCAAAGGCAACAGAAGAAGCATAGGGCCGAATTGCAGCGCCGTGACGATGCCGACCGCTGTCGCATTGTTGTGCGTCAGCACTGTCAGCACGATCCAGTCCTGGGCCGTGCGCTGCATCCAGGTTCCGATATTGGAGACGAGCGCGCCCGCCGCCCAGACGCGGTAGTTGAAGCCGCTGAGCGCGCGAAAAGTGCTTTTCACCGAATTGCTCATGCGCCCTCAGGAGCATTGCCGCCGTTAAAGCGGCCGAATCGACGCGCCATCATGACACTAAGCACGAGCATGCCGAACCCGGCGGCTGCAACATCGGCTGTGGACTTGAGATCGAAATCGCCGACACGACACAGAAGGGCGTAGGCGACGGCAAGGTTGAAAAAGCCCCACAGCGCATTGATGGTGGACGATGAAAGCCCTTCGCCGGGCGGCTTCGCAAACGGCGATTGAAAGGGCCGGCCCATCAGGCCGCTGACGAAATGCGGGATCGCGTTTGCGAGAACAGCACCGCCGAAAAAGTAGGAAAGAAATTGGGCCCAATGCATGGTGATGCGCTCGCTCTATTGAACGGATGGTTAGCTGTGTGTCTTGTTTAGAAGCGCGATGATCTCTGCGCTCGTTCCGGTCTCGCCCAATCTTGGAAAGATCCGCGTGACGCTGTTTGCATGCGCCTCGGCGCTCATGTCGGTCATGGCATCGATGGCGAGCGTGACATTGAAGCCAAGTTCCTGGGCGAAGCGCGCGGTCGATTCGACGCCGATGCTGGTCGCAACGCCGGCGAGAACGATCTGCGTGACGCCCGAACTTTTGAGAAAAGAGTCGAGATCTGTGTTCGTGTAGGCGCCCCATGTCCGCTTCGTCACGCGATGATCCTGCGGCTGCGCGTTCAGTTCGGGCGCGAGCTCTGTCCAATCGGGCGGCAGCGCGCCAAGACTGACCTGTTGCTCGGCGCGGCCTGGCGCGCCACCCGCCAAGTTGACCAGCACGACAGGCAGGCCATGACGGCGAAAGGCTTCGGCCAAGGAAGCGGCGCGCTTTAGGACCTGATCCATCGGATGCGCGGCCTGCCGGGCGACAATCCCTTTCTGCAAATCGATGACGACGAGAGCCGTCTTGGGATCGAGCGTGGTGACGGGCATTTGCACTCCTTGAAACTGTGCGGGCGCTCTGCCCTCATTTTTCGATCAAGCGCTTGATGATCTCGCCGGCGGCAAAGAGCGTGTCCTGATCCTTGTCGTCGAGCTTGCCAATCGCCTGCACGAGCCATGCGCGCTTGGCATCGCCGCTGCGCTTGCGCAAAGCCGCGCCTTTGGCAGTGAGCACAATGTTCATTTGCCGTCCGTCGGTCGGATGCGGGCGGCGTTCGACAAGCCCACTTTCTTCAAGCGCCGCGACAACGGCGCCCATCGATTGCGGCTTCATCCCCTCGGCGCGCGCGAGATCGGCAACCGTGGTGGGCCCGCCACTATCGAGCTGCTTCATGACGACCGTCTGAGTCAGCGAAATCTCGTCCGCACCGCCATTGGCGCGCACGCGCCGCACCAACAGGCTGATTGCCTGCATCAGGTCAGTGATCGCCGGCTCGAGGTTTTTCCGCGACATGAGGCATAGATAGAGGAACAAAGGTAACCTTGCAAGTCAAACTTGCAAGTTTACCTGTCAATAATCCGTGATCGCAGAGGGCTGCCCGGAGCGCCCTGATCGGGCTTAGTTAGGAACGGGCCGCACGACGGTGCTGCAAGGCATTGTCCATCTCGTGATCTTCGCGGCGTTTCTCTTTCTCGCTTTCGTGCCCTGAAAGCGAAACTTCCGCGAACGATCAAACGAGATAGATCTTATTCGGCAGCCGGTCTTGGCTCGCGGCCTCGCGCGGATAATGTGCAGACAGCACAGCGCCGCAGGACTCGATCGCCGCGACATAGCCCTCGGCAATGCGGCCCTTGCTCATATGCGCGACGAGAGCGTCGATGGCTTCTTGCCAGTCCGAGGACCGCACCTTGGCGGCGATGCCTTCGTCCGCGATGATGCGGGCATAGCGTTCCGCGAGCGAGACGAAGATCAGAATTCCATTGCGTTCTTTCTTGCGCGTTATGCCGTGAATGCGGAATTGCTCCATTGCCGCGCGATGCGCCGCGCGACGCCGCGTTCTATGCGGCACAAGCTTCGTCCGCAGCATGGGCAGGCACAGAATAACGGCCACGACGATGAAGGTGAGGATCTGCAAGAGAAGAATGCGGATCACAGTGAATTCGGTGAAAGCGATCAGCGCCCAAGGCAGCGCAAGCGCGAGAACCGCCGCGATGAGAATGGGCAAGCCCGTCGCGTCGGAGGATGTGCGCGCCAGCACGCAGATGATCTCGCCCGAGGTTTTGGCCTCGGCTGCGCGGATGGCCGAGGCGATGCGTTCGCGGTCTTCGTGCGAGATCATCGTCACCAACTCCCCGAAGCGCCGCCGCCGCCTGACGACCCGCCACCGCCAGAGAAACCGCCGCCGCCAAAGGAATCATCGCTCCCACCCCGCGAACCGCCGGAGAAGGCGACGTTCAACAAGATATTGAAAACGACCCAGCGAAAACCGGGCGAGATGATGCTGCCGATGAAGATCGCAATCAAAATCGCGACGAGCACCCAGGCGAAAGGATCGGGGCTCTGCTGATGATCAAGACGAACGGCGGGCTTCTTCTGCCAATCCGACGAATCGGTCGTGAGCACGGTGATGATGTCGTCGACACCGGCCGAAATGCCGCCGGCGAAATCGCCCGTCTTGAATTTCGGCACGATCGTATTGTTGATGATGACGCTCGAGAGCGCATCGGTCAGCGTGCCTTCGAGCCCATAGCCGACCTCGATCCGCACGCGATGCTCGTTCGGCGCGACGAGCAGAAGCACGCCATTGTTCTTCGTCTTCTCACCGAGCTGCCATGTACGGAAGAGTTCATTGGCATAAGGCTCGATCGCCTGCCCTTCGAGCGAGGAAACGGTCGCGACAACAAGCTGGATACCAGATTTCTGCTCGAGATCGACGAGCTTCGGCTCGATCGCGGCGCGCGTGTCCGCCGGAATGACATTGGCCTGATCGACGATTCGGCCGCTGAGCGCCGGAAAATTATAGGCGAGCGCAGCCGCGCCGACAGAAAGCAGCGCGACGAAAGCAATCGTCGCGCGCAAAATGTTGGCTGAGGATCGGGCCGAAATCATACCGGCGCCTTCTGTGAGAGCAGCCGGTCAGAACTTCACTTGCGGCGCGCTCTGCGCATTGTCGTTCGCCTGGAACTCGGCCAACGGCTTGGCATCGGGGAAGAAGGCCGCCTTCCATAGGACGCCAGGGAAGGTCCGCAGCTCGGTATTATAGGCGCGGACCGCATCGATATAGTCGCGACGTGCCACGGCAATCCGATTCTCGGTCCCCTCGAGCTGCGATTGCAGCGCCAGGAAATTCGCGCTTGCCTTGAGGTCCGGATAGTTCTCGCTCACCGCCAACAGCCGGCCGAGCGCGCCGGAGAGTTGGTTCTGCGCCGCCTCGAACTCTTTGAGTTTTTCGGGGTCGGTCAACTGCGAGACATCGATCTTGACTTGCGTCGCCTTGGCGCGCGCCTCGACGACCGCGGTCAACGTGTCCGTCTCATGCTTGGCATAGCCCTGGACGGTCGCGACCAGATTGGGAATGAGATCCGAGCGGCGCTGATAATTGTTCTGCACATCTGCCCATTTCGCCTTGGCGTTTTCCTCCAAGGTCGGGATGGCATTGTAGCCGCAGCCCGACAACAAAATGCCAAGAATGCTGATCGCGAGAAAGGAACGAATTCGCACAATCGATTGGCTCATGAACGCCTCCTGTTTCGGAAGGAATAGGCAAAGTTATTCGCGCAATGTCAAATGGATGTGTCGGCCCGCTTGAAGTCCCTCAATTTTTTCCTATCCGCTCGATCTCCCATTCGAGCTTGACTCCGCTTGTCTCATGGACGCGGCGCCGGACCTCTTCGCCCAAATTTTCGAGATCGGCAGATGTCGCCTCACCGCGATTGACCAAAAAATTGCAATGAAGTTCCGAGACCTGCGCGTCGCCGAGAACGAGCCCGCGGCAGCCCGCGGCATCGATCAATTCCCAGGCCTTGCCGCCCTCCGGATTTTTGAAGGTCGAGCCGCCGGTGCGCGTGTTGACAGGCTGGGAGGCACTGCGCGCTTTGGCGATCTCCTCCATATCGGCGCGGATCGCCGCCTGATCGCCCGGCTTCCCGCGAAACTGCGCTTTGGTGAATATCACATCCGCAACCGCGCTGTGGCGATAGGTGAAGCCCATGTCGGGCAACGAAAAGCGCTGCAAAGCGCCGGCGCGGTCGATTCCTTCGCAGGAAACCAGAATATCCTTGATCTCGCCGCCGAAGGCGCCCGCATTCATGCGGAGCGCGCCGCCGATCGAGCCCGGTATGCCGCGCAAAAATGAAAAGCCGGAGAGCGCGGCTTTCGCCGCCGCGCTTGCAAGTTTGACGTCCGCAACGGCGGCGCCAACCGTCACAAGATCGTCGTCGATCGAAATCGTATTGAATGCGTCTCCAAAAGTGACGATGACGCCCTCAATACCGCCTTCGCGCACCAGAAGATTGGAGCCGAGGCCCAGCGGCAGGACGGGTATTGCGGGATCGAGACGGCCGAGAAAATAAGCAAGGTCTTCGGCATCCGCCGCCGCAAAGACCGCTTGCGCGGGGCCGCCCGTCTTGAACCACGTCAAAGGCGCGAGCGCCACATTCGCAGTGAGCCTCCCGCGAAGCTGCGGCATCGCGCGGGTGAGGTCAGCGGTTATGTCGGGGAAGGTCATCGCCTCCCCTCTCACGCCTTGGTCAGCGCCGCAAGCTGCCCCGGCAGCGCATAGGCCCATTGGGTGATGTTGCCGGCGCCGAGAAAGACGACGTAATCGCCGGGCTTGGCGAGGCCGCTGATCATTTCCGGCAGATCTTCGGGCTTTTGCATGGGAAGCGCCTGCCGATGACCGCGGGCTTTCAACGCATCGACGAGGCTATCGCGGTCGGCGCCTTCTATCGGCGTTTCGCCCGCCGTATAAACATCGCTGATGATGACAGTATCGGCATCGTTGAAACAGCTCGCAAAGTCGTTGAAGAGCGAGGAGAGCCGCGTATAGCGATGCGGCTGCATGATGGCGATCACCTGCCCCTTGGTCGAAGCCCGCGCGGCTTTGAGAACCGCCGCGATCTCCACCGGATGATGACCGTAATCGTCGAAGATGCGCACGCCATTCCATTCGCCCGTCAGCGTGAAGCGGCGCTTGACGCCACCGAAATTGGCAAGCGCCGAGCGGATGGTCTCGGCACTCATGCCGAGCTCATGCGCGACGGTCACGGCCGCTGTGGCATTGAGCGCATTGTGATGGCCGGGCATCGGCAGTTCGAGATGATCGAATTTGATCTCGCGGCCTGTCTTGCGGTCGCGCATCAAGAGGCTGAAACGGGTCCGTCCATTGGCGAGATCGACATGAACGAGCCGCACATCGGCCTGCGGATTCTCGCCGTAGGTGAGGATGCGGCGGTCTTCAATGCGCCCGACAAGCTCCTGCACGACAGGATGGTCGAGGCACATCACCGCAAATCCATAGAAAGGCAGATTCTCGACGAAGCTCAAGAACGCGTCCTTGATCGCATCGAATGTCTTGAAGTGATCGAGATGTTCGGGATCGATGTTGGTGATGATGGCAACATCGACGGGCAGCTTGAGAAACGTGCCGTCGCTTTCGTCCGCCTCGACCACCATCCATTCGCCGGCACCGAGTCGCGCATTGGTTCCATAGGCGTTGATGATCCCGCCATTGATGACGGTCGGGTCGAATTTGCCGGCTTCGAGCAAGGTCGCGACCAGCGAGGTCGTCGTCGTCTTGCCATGCGTGCCGGCGATGGCGACGCATTGCTTCAGCCGCATCATCTCGGCGAGCATTTCGGCGCGGCGCACGACCGGCAGGCGGCGCTCGCGCGCGGCGAGCAATTCGGGATTGTCGCGCTTGATGGCCGTCGAGACGACGACGACTTCGGCGGCGCCGAGATTGTTGGCGGCATGACCGATATAGACCTTAGTGCCCTTGCCGCGCAGGCGCTGAACATTGGCGTTTTCGGAAAGATCGGAGCCTTGGACTTTATAGCCGAGATTGAGAAGCACCTCGGCGATGCCGGACATGCCGATGCCGCCGATCCCGATGAAATGGATGGGACCGAGTTCACGCGGCAGCTTCATTCGTCATCTCCAAATGCGCGGTGCTGAGTACGAGATCGGCAAGCCGCTTCGCCGCGTCGCTGATCCCTATGCCTTTTGCCGCAGCGGCCCGGCGGGCGAGCGCCGCAGGATCGGCGAGCGCCGCCTCCAAACTCTTGGCAAGCCATTGCGGCGAAAATTCCTTCTGGTCGATCAGAATGGCCGCCCCTTCCACCGCAAGATGCGCGGCATTCGCCGCCTGATCCTGATCGATCGCATGTGGAAAAGGAACCAAAATCGACGGCCGTCCGATGACTGAGAGTTCGGCGACGGTCGAGGCCCCCGCCCGCGCGATAACAAGATGCGCGGCGGCCATGCGGGCTGGAAGATCGGTGAAGAAGCTTTTGACCTCGGCTTTGACGCCAAGCCGCACATAAGCGGCGCGGACCTTTTCTTCGTCTTCGCCACGCGCCTGCTGGACGATCGAAAGCTGCTGACGCAAAGCGGCTGGGAGAAGCGCAATCGCCTCCGGCACGATCTCCGACATGATCCGCGCGCCTTGCGAACCGCCGGTGACGAGCAGCCGGAAGGCGTCGGTGCGAGCGGGATAAGGCACCTTCGCCGCTTCCAAAACGTTCGGGCGCACGGGATTGCCCGTCATGGTGGATTTCGCGGCGAAGACGGAGTCCTTGGCCCTCCGGCTTTGCAAGCCCCAGGCGATGGCGACGACCCGCGCGGCGAGAAAACGGTTGGCGCGTCCCATCACCGCGTTCTGCTCATGCAGAATGGTCGGGATTTTCAGGAGATGCGCGGCAAAGAGCGGCGGCACGGTCGGATAGCCGCCGAAGCCGACCACCGCTTTTGGCCTGAGCCGCAGCAGAAGAAGCAAGGCTGCGATAGTGCCGATGCCCAAAGTCGCGATCGCCTTGACGCGAGAAACAAGCGAGCCGCCACTCGGTGTCGCGGAAGGAATTTGACGGACGACGCGGGCTGGAAAGGCACCACCATAGCGCTGCGCGCGCTCGTCCGTCACGAGGTCCACGATAATGCCCCGAGCTGCAAGTTCTGAGGCAAGAGCCTCGGCTGGAAACAAATGTCCGCCCGTGCCACCGGCAGCAAGAAGAACTAGCGGCCGCGACGTCATGCTTGACGTCATCCTTGCACGCCCTCGGTCTCAGCAAACATGACTTCGGAGCGCGGGCGCTTGCGCATGACGGCGATGAGAAAGCCCATGCCGAGCGCGAGCGAGATGAGCGAGGATCCGCCATAGGAGATGAAGGGCAACGTCATTCCCTTCGCGGGCATCAAGTGCAGATTAACCGCCATATTGATCGCGCTCTGAATGCCGAACAGCATGGCAAGACCCGCCGCGGCGAAGCGGCAGAAGGGATCTTCATTGCGCGAGGCCGAAATCAAGCCACGCATGACGATGAAGACAAAAATCGAGAGCAACAGCAGACAGGCGATGATGCCGAACTCCTCCGCCGTCACGGCGAAGATGAAATCGGTATGAGCATCGGGGAGAATGCGTTTGATCGTGCCCTCGCCCGGACCTTTGCCGAACCAACCGCCGGCATGAAAACTATCGATCGCAGTATCGACCTGAAACGTGTCGATGACGCCATGCGCCGACGACGGATCGATGAATTTGATGATGCGGCCGCGGACATGCGGCACGAATTTATAGGCAAAGAGAATGCCGGTGATGCCGATGCCGCCGATTCCCGTCACCCAGAACCAGTGCAGCCCGGCCATGAAGAACAGCGCCGCCCAGACGAGCGAGAGCAACATGGTCTGGCCGAAGTCTGGCTGCAGGATCAGCGGAATGATGGAGAGCGGCAGCAGCAGGACGGCGATGAGATTGCCAGGCACATCGTGTCGCTTGGCGCCTTCGGCAAAGGCCCAGGCGGTCAAGATGACAAAGGCGGGCTTCATGAATTCGGATGGCTGAATGCCGAAAATCCAGCGCCGCGCGCCCTTCACCTCATGGCCGAAGAGAAGTGCCGCGACGATCAAGACCATAGCGGTGATGAAAATGATCAAGGCCGCTCGCCGCACATGCCGCGGCGAAAGAAATGACGTCGCAAAGAGCACGGCGATCGCCGGAACGAGAAAGAGAATCTGCCGGTTGACGAAATAGAAGGTCGGCATGCCGAGGCGCTCGGCGACCGAGGGGCTCGCGGCGAGCGTCAGCACAAGGCCCAGGACGATCAGGGCGCCGAGGGCGGCGATCAGCCAACGATCGACCGTCCACCACCAATTCGCCAAAGGCGATCGTTCCAAACGAGAAACCATTCGCCCTTCCTTATGCCTCGGCGAGCTTGGCGCGGACCAGCTCGCGGAAATAGTCGCCGCGCTTCTCGAAGTCCGGAAACTGGTCGAACGACGCGCAGGCCGGCGACAAAAGCACGACCGGCGCCGGCGTGCTCGAGGCTTCGGCATCGCGGGCCGCGCGATCGAGCGCCACATCAAGAGTGCCGCAAAATTCATAAGGAATTGCTTCGCCGATGGTCCGAGCGAAAAGGTCGGAGGCTTCGCCGACGAGATAGGCCTTTTTCACCTTCGAGAAGAGGGGCCGCAGGGGCTCGATCCCTCCCTCTTTGGCGCGGCCGCCGATGATCCAATAGATGTCGTCGAGGCTAAGCAGGGCCTTTTCGGCGGCGTCTGCATTGGTCGCCTTCGAATCATTGATGAACAGCACCTTGCCCTTACGGCCAAGCTCTTCGAGCCGATGCGGCAGGCCGGGGAAGGTCTGCAGGCCCTTATTGACGATCTCAAGATCGAATCCGTGCGCGCCGAGCGCCGCAACGGCGGCGGCGGCGTTCTGGCCGTTGTGGGCACCGCGCAGCGACGGGATGCCGGCAAGATCGGCGATGACAAGCGAATGGCCCTGGACGCGCCGCACGAGCTTGGTGCCGTCGAGAATGATCCCGTCCTCGATCTTCGGCCTCGTGATCGAGACCGTCGTGCCGGGCCTGCGCTTTTGGCGCAGGCGCTCGGCGATCTCCAAGGTGACCGGATCGTCGATGGCGATCACCGCGATATCGGCCTTTTCGGCAAGTCGCTCTTTGACGGCGGCGTAGTTTTCCATCGTGCCGTGGCGGTCGAGATGGTCCGGCGTCACATTGAGAAGCACCGCGATCCACGGATCGATCGTCGGCGCGAGATCGATCTGAAAGGACGAGCATTCGATCACATGCACGATCGCGGGCGACGGCGGCGACAGAGACAGGATCGGCGTGCCGATATTGCCGCCGACTTCGACCTTATAGCCGAAGGTCGAAAAGAGATGCGCGATGAGCGCGGTCGTCGTCGATTTCCCATTCGTGCCGGTGATTGCGACGAAAGGCGACTTCGGCGCGATTTTGCGCCGCTCGCGGCAAAAAAGTTCGATGTCGCCAATGATCTCGACACCTGCTTCCTTCGCCTTGGTCACAATCCAATGCGGCTTCGGATGCGTCAGCGGAATGCCAGGCGCGAGCACGAGCGACCGAAATTGTTTGAGATCGGCCTTCGAGAGATCGGTGAGCGTCAGTCCGAGCGCCGCCGCTCTCTCGCGCGAGGCCTCTTGATCGTCCCAGACTTCGACCTGGGCGCCGCCGGCTTTCAACGCTTCGGCTGCGATGCGACCCGATGCACCAAGCCCAAAGACCGCAATTCTCTGACCGGCAGCAAAAGTGAGCGGAATCATCGTCACCTCAGCTTCAGTGTCGAGAGACCGATGAGGGCGAGCACAAAGGCGATGATCCAGAAACGGACCACGACCTGCGGCTCGGACCAGCCCATCTGCTCAAAATGATGATGGATCGGCGCCATGCGAAACACGCGCTTGCCGGTAAGCTTGTAGGAGACGACCTGGACGATGACGGATAGAGCTTCGACCACGAAGAGGCCGCCGACGATGGCGAGCACAATCTCATGTTTGACGGCGACCGCGATGGTGCCGAGCAGTCCGCCGAGCGCAAGCGATCCGGTATCGCCCATGAAGATTTGCGCCGGCGGCGCGTTGAACCAGAGAAAGCCGAGACCGGCGCCGATCATCGCGCCGCAGACGACGGCGAGTTCGCCAGCGCCTGACACGAAATTGATGCCGAGATAGGCGGAGAAGATCGCATTGCCGGCAAGATAGGCGATGATGCCGAATGTCCCCGCCGCGATCATCACCGGGACGATGGCGAGGCCGTCGAGCCCGTCGGTGAGATTGACGGCATTGCCGGCGGCGGTGATGACGAAGGCGCCGAACACCAGATAGAAGACGCCGAGATCGACGACATAGCCGTTGATCGCAGGCAGTGCGAGCGCGGTTGCATGCTGCGATCCGACGACCGTCATCGCATAGCAGGCGACAAGTGCAATCGCCGCTTCGACAGCGAGCCGCACGCGGCCGGAAACGCCACTGTGAGTCTGCTTCGTGACTTTGAGATAATCGTCATAAAAGCCGACGAGGCCGAAGCCGATCATCACGAGCAGCACGATCCAGACATAGCGGCTCGCGAGATTGGCCCACAGCAACGTCGAGACGATGAGCCCCGACAAAATCATCAGGCCGCCCATCGTCGGCGTGCCTTTCTTTGTTAGGAGATGCGATTGCGGACCATCGGTGCGGATCGGCTGGCCCTTGCCTTGTTTGAGGCGCAGTGCCGCAATGGTGCGCGGGCCGAAAAAGAAGACGAAGAACAGCGCCGTCGCCGTTGCCCCGCCGGTGCGAAAGGTGATGTAACGAAAAAGATTAAGCGGACCGAACTGATGCGAAAAATCCGCAAGCCAAGTGAGCATGAGAAAAAATTCCTAGGAGATAACTCGTGGTCCTGGATAGCGCGCTTTCAAAGCTTTGACGATGGCATGCATGCGGCTGGCGTTGGACCCTTTGACCATCACGAGATCACCGGCACGGATGGTCTCGCGGAGGGGAGTTTCAAGCTCCTCGGCTGTCGGGCGCCAAGCGCCTTGGAGCTTCTTTGGCAAAGCGTCGTAGAGAGCCTTCATCATCGGCCCGGCGGCGAAAACCACGTCGATATGATTGACCTGTAGATCGATCGCAAGGCCCGAATGAAGATCTTCGCTGCGCGGCCCGAGTTCGCGCATATCGCCGAGCACAGCGATGCGGCGCCCCGATTTTGCGGGTGGCGCCAATTCGCCGATGAGCGCGAAAGCGGCGCGCATCGAGGCGGGATTGGCATTGTAGCTTTCGTCGATGAGCGTGAAGGCGCCCTCGCGCGTCGTCAGCGTGAAGCGCCGGCCGCGTCCTTCTGGCACATCGAAGGAGGCGAACGCGTGCGCCGCTTGTTCAAGATCGACGCCGAAGGCCTTGGCCGTGAGAAGCACGGCGAGCGAATTCACCGCAAGATGGCGCCCGGGCGCGCCGATCTCATACGATAACGTCTGTCCGTGAATTTGCGCCTTCACCTTCGTTCGATCGTCGGCGATTTTCACATCGACGAGGCGCGCATCCGAGCGTGGATCGGCGCCGAAGCTTTCGATATGACCTGCCGCGGACGCCCGCGCCGCGGCCATGAGCCGGCCAAATTGATTGTTGTCGCGATTGAGAATGGCGATGCCGCCCGGCACCAGTCCGGAGAATATCTCCGCTTTCGCGTCGGCAATCGCCTCTATGCTCGGAAAGAATTCGAGATGGACGGGCGCAACCGCGGTGATGATGGCGACATGCGGCTTTGCCATGGCGACGAGCGGCGTGATTTCGCCGGCATGATTCATGCCGATCTCGATGACGCCGAAATTCGTCTCGCGCGGCATGCGCGCGAGCGTCAAGGGCACGCCCCAATGATTGTTGTAGGAGGCGATCGAGGCATGGACCGAGCCCGCTGTCCCCAGCACGAGGCGCAGCGCCTCTTTGGTCGATGTCTTGCCGACCGAGCCTGTGACCGCCACGATCCGCGCCTTGCTGCGCGCACGCGCCGCGCTCGCCAATCGTTCGAGCGCCGGCAAGACCTCACGGACGACATAAAGTGAACCGTGATATTTGAGCGCTTCGGCCTTGTCTTCGGCGACGACCGCCGCGACCGCGCCCTTGGCGAGAGCGGCTTCGACATGATCATGGCCGTCGCTATTCTCGCCTTTGATTGCGAAAAAAAGATCGCCTTCGAACAGTGTCCTGGTGTCGATGGAAACGCCGGTGGCGGATTGCGGTAATGGCCCGCTGACGCGTGCTTGAAGGATGGAGATGAGGCCGAGATTCGTCCATAGCGGTTCCGGCCATCCCTGATTTTGCGTCAATTCGGACCTCATGCCGCAAATTCCCGCAACGCGGCGCGGACACTTTGTTGATCGGAGAAGGGAACGACCTTGTCCCCGATGATCTGGCCCGTTTCGTGGCCTTTGCCGGCCACAAGCAGCAGATCGCCCGGCGCGAGCATGGCGATCGCCCGGGAAATGGCAATGCGGCGATCGCCGATTTCGTGAACGGCGGAAGTCGGAAGACCGGATAATCCCGCAAGAATTTCCTTGCGGATCGTATCCGCATCTTCGGAGCGAGGATTGTCGTCGGTGACAATCACGATATCGGCGAGCCGGCCCGCGATTTCGCCCATGATCGGCCGCTTGCCCCTGTCGCGGTCGCCGCCGCAGCCGAAGACGATGATGAGCCTGCCCTTCGTCAGCGGGCGCATGGCGTTGAGAACATTCTCAAGCGCATCGGGCTTATGCGCATAATCGACGAAGACCGGCGCGTCATTATGGCGGCCGATAAATTCGAGGCGTCCGGGAACGCCTTCGAGCTTTTCGAGCGCGGCAAAGACATCGTCCGGCTTTCCGCCGGTTGTCAGAACGAGACCCGCGGCGACAAGCGCATTGCGCACTTGAAACGTGCCGGCAAGCGGCAACCGCACAGTCACCCTGCGACCCGCATAATCGAGGACGAGACCACATTCCAATCCTTGCGGCTTCTGTTCGACGAGCCGCAGTCCCTGCCCTTTTTGTCCGATGCTGAAGACTTCGAGCCCGCGCTTGCGGCAGATCGACAAGACTTGATCCGCGACCGTGCTGTCGGCATCGATCACCGCGGGGGCGCCTTGCGGCAGCAGGACTTCGAAGAGACGCATCTTCGCGGCAAGATAAGAGTCGAGATCGCGATGATAATCGAGATGATCGCGCGAAAGATTGGTGAAGGCGCCGGCCTTCAGGCGAAGTCCATCGAGACGGCGTTGATCGAGACCGTGAGACGAGGCCTCAAGCGCGAGATGCGTCACGCCATCACTCGCCAAAGCGTCGAGCGTCTCATGCAGATTGACGGGATCGGGCGTCGTCAGCGAGCCGCCCACCATGCTCGACGGCGAGATGAGACCGATCGTTCCGAGTGACGCTGCGCGATAGCCAAGAGCCTGCCAAATCTGCCGCGTGAAAACGGCAACCGACGTTTTGCCGCTCGTTCCGGTGACGGCGACGGTCGTCTCAGGCTGTTTGTTGTAGAAACGCGCGGCGGCGAGAGCGAGAGCCCGATGCACATCGGCGACTTGAATGAAGCTTGCACCCGGCATTGCCGTCTCTGGCCGGCGTTCGGCAACAATCGCAATGGCGCCGCGGTTGAGCGCGTCTTCCACATAGGCAAGCCCATCGGACTTGGCACCAGACATGGCAAAAAAGACAGAGCCCCGAGTGGTCTGCCGGCTGTCGGAGGAAAGGCTCCCGACTGTCAGGGATGGATCCAGACCGGGCGCGTGCTCGGTCACGGAGTCGACCAAAAGATCGGCAAGCCGCATTACTGCTCTCCCGGCGTCACGGGCTGATTAGCAGCGGTATAGCCGCTTTTGGCGAGCAATGGAAAAGGCTCCGGCGGGGGCACTTGGCGCGGCGGCAGATCGAGCAGCGGGGCCGTGCGCTCGATCATCGCGCCGGTGATCTCGCCGGCGTTCCAGGCGGCGGTGTGCGAATAATCGGTCTCAGCCAGCGCCTGCGGCTCGTCGAGCAAAGTCAGATAAAGATATTTGGGTTTGTCCGCCGGAACGATGGCCATGAATGTCGTGAACACTTGATCCTGAGAATAGTGGCCGTGAACGATCTTGTCGGCGGTGCCGGTCTTGCCGCCGACGAAATATCCTTCGACATCGGCTTTTTTTGCCGAGCCAATCTCGGCATTGAGACGCATCAGATAGCGCAGCGCCTCGGATGTCTCCGGCTTGACGACCCGCAGCGCGTCCTCTTTGGCATCCTCTTCGCTGCGCTTCAAGAAGGTGGGTTTGATCAATATACCGCCATTGACCAGTGCGCCAACCGCCATCATCGCCTGAAGCGGCGCCACATTGAGACCTTGGCCGAAGGCGATCGTCATCGTGTTCAATTCGCCCCAGTTTTTTGGCACGAGCGGTTCGGCGGATTCGGGCAGTTCGGTGCGCAGCCGCGTCAGCTGTCCCATCTTGCGCAAAAATTCCTTGTGGCCGTCGACGCCCACCATCAGCGCCATTTTCGCCGTGCCGATGTTCGACGAGTGGACGAAGACTTCCGGCACCGTCAAGATCCGGTGCGTCGCATGGAAATCATGGATCGTGTAGTGGCCGTAACGCAAAGAGTCGCGCGCGTCGAGTTGTGTGTTGAGCGTCGCCTTGCCTGAATCGAGCGCCATCGCGATCGTCAAGGCCTTGAAGGTCGATCCCATTTCGTAGACGGCGACCGTCATTCTGTTGATGTGGTCGGGATCGAGCGCGCCCGCCGGCTCGTTCGGATCGAAATCCGGCAGCGACGCCATGGCGATTACTTCGCCTGTATCGACGTCGAGAATGGCGGCCGCTCCCGCTTTGGCTTTGTATTTGTCGATGCCTTTGGCAAGTTCGTCGCGCATGGCATAGGTCGCGCGCAGATCGAGCGAGGTGACGACGGGTTTTAGATCGTCGCGCGTGAGCTTGAAGCCGGCGACGTGGAGATCAGCGAAACCTTGGCTGTCGATATATTTCTCGAGACCTGAAATGCCGATGCCATTGATGTTGGCATAGCCCAGAACATGCGCCGCAATCGGGCCGTTCGGATAGACGCGCTTATTCTCTTGTTCGAAGCCGACACCCGGCAGGCCGAGATGATAGATATCACTCTGCTGCTGCTGGCTGACCGCCCGCTTCACCCAAACGAAGCCCTTACGCGAGCGCAGCTTCTTCAACAGTTCGTCCGCATCGACATCGGGTAGGATGGAGGTCAGCTGATCGACTGCCTCATCCTTGTCGATCATCTGCAAGGGATCGGCGAAGACCGACGTGACTTTGATGTCGGTTGCAAGAATTTCGCCATGTCGATCGAGAATGTCGGGCCGCGCGGCGGCGACCGTATCCCAGCCGCTGCCGGAGCCGCTTGTCGGCTGCTGCGGCGTCATGCCGAAGTGGATCAGCCGTCCGGCGATGATGCCGTAGCACAGCAGGAAGGCGAAGCCGATCAGCTTGATGCGGCGCGTGCTCTTATCGAGCTTTGTGAGAAAGATGCGCTTGAGAAAACTTGGGCGAGCGGGGGGCCGCAAAGCGCGCCGCGCCAGATCGGCAGCCTCGTCGTCTCTCTCGTCCTCGTGCTCGGTCTTCATTGCCCGCGCTCACCTCGGGTTCGGGGTTGGCGTGGTCGGATCGATGCTGCTTTTGTCGCGTGGCGTCGTCGTCGGCTTGGCAAGACCCAGCGCATCGAGTTTGTTGCCGATGAGATCGCCCGTGGTCGTCTTCTCGGGCAGCGCGTCGATGCGCACAATCTGCGCCAGGCTTGGCTGTTGCAGCTTCAGGAATTGATTGGCAAGCGAGGATATCCGTTCCGGCCGCGACAGATGCGCGAAGTCGGCGCGCAGCAGTCCGATCGAGTCTTTCTCCGTGCCGATATCATGCTGCAGCCGGACGATCTCTTCGGCATAGAAGATCGTCTGATATTTGATCGAATAGGCATAGACCGCCGAGCCGATGAGCGCCACGATGGCTGCGACATTGAGAAGGCGCACCATGTCAGCCCCTCCGCTGCTTCGGTTTTGACGCGTGTTTCGCACTTGGCAATGCCGCAAGCGCGGCTAAGGCCGAGTCCTCACCGCGCGCCGGCGCAGACGTCCGCGTCGCAAAACGCAATTTTGCCGAACGGGCGCGCGGGTTGCGCGCCATCTCGGCTTCGCTCGGCAGAATGGGTTGCTTGCCTTGAACCGTAAATGTTGGCTCAGGCGGCGCCGCTTCGTGCGGCAGAAGCCGCGAGCGCGCTTCGCCATGGCCCGAGCGGCGCGCGAAAAATTGTTTGACGATCCGGTCTTCGAGCGAATGAAACGTCACGACCGCGAGCCGGCCGCCGTCTTTCAGCATGCGCTCCGCCGCCGTTAGCCCTTTGACGAGTTCGCCCAATTCGTCGTTGACGGCAATGCGCAGAGCCTGAAAGCTCCGCGTCGCGGGATGAATGGTGTTGGGCTTCGACGGCACGACGCGCGCGATCACATTCGCCAATTGCAGCGTCGTCTCGAAGGATTTCTCCGCACGCTCCTTGACGATTGCCTTGGCAATGCGGCGGGCGAAACGCTCTTCGCCGTAATAGTAGAGAATATCGGCAAGCTCTTTTTCTTCGAGCGTGTTGACGAGATCGGCGGCGCTCTGTCCGTGCGATCCCATCCGCATGTCGAGCGGTCCCTCAAAGCGAAAGGAGAAGCCGCGCGCGGCCTCATCGAGCTGCATCGAGGAGACGCCGATATCGAAAACGATGCCGTCGAAGTGCGTGATGTCGTGCTCTTCCGCGATGCGTTCGAGATCGGAGAAGACGCCTTGCTCCAGCATCAGCCGGCCTTGCGATTGCGCGGCGAGCGATTGAGCCGCTGCAATGGCTGAGGGATCGCGATCGATGGCGAGAACGCGCGTGCCCAGCACGCCGAGAATGGCCTGCGTATAACCGCCGGCGCCGAAGGTCGCATCGAGGAAGGTTTCGCCCGCTTGTGGCGCGAGGGCGGAGAGAACGTCGTCACGAAGCACGGGAAGGTGGCGGGCCAGTCCGCCTGCGGCGAGATGATCTTCGCCGCGGCCCGCTGTCATTCCCGTGCTCCATGCGACCGTGGCCCATCCGGGGCCGCGTAAAGGGAATTGAGCTGTTTGCGAATATCGCGCACTCGATTTCTGGCCTCCTCGAAATGCGCCTGCAAACGGCTTGGTTCCCAAATCTGAAACTTGTCGCCTTGTCCGACGAAACTGACCTCCGATGTGATGCCCGCATAGGCCTTGATCGGCTCGGTGAGGATGACGCGGCCTTCCGAGTCGATTTTCAAAATCTCGCTGGCGCCAAACAAAGCCGTCGAGAGAAGATCGCGTTCCTCCGAATAGGGCGCATGCCGCGCCAGCAACTGATCGATCTCTTTCAGCAGCGCATGGCCGCCGCAATCGACCGCCTCCGCATCGAGAGACGGATGGACGAAGAGGCCGTCGAAGCCGTCGTGCGCCAACACCGCCCTGAAGCTGGCCGGGATCGACACCCTGCCCTTCGCGTCGAGCCTGTTGGTGAATTGCGAGACGAACCGATCCACGCCCTCGCCCCTCGAACCCCGCCCTGCCACGCAACGCTGAGCCCCAGGCCCGACCGTCAGGCCCTCTCTCGCTTCCCCAAGGCGCCACACGGGCGGCGTGATCAGGAGCGCCGCCCGCGTGGCAAGCCGCCGTACGGGAGTATTGGAGGGCTCCGGCAGCTTCCGGGAGATCATGGGATAACATGGGATACTATGGGGGTCAATCTGGGCCACCGCTCCACAGACGTGGGAATGCGATCAGGGTGAATCGCCTTCTATTTGAAATCGTTAAGGTTAATGGGCCGTTTCGGAAGGGCGCTGAAGCCCTTGATCCTGCTTCGTTTCGGGCGCGTCTTGCGGATAAAGTTGAAGATGAACTGGAGTGCGCCATGGCCCGCCGTCTCGCGGCTGCTTTGATAATCCTGGCCGTTGGCTTCAGCGGCCCCGCCGCGGCCCAGGATTCAGCGGGCCTCTGCACCAAGATCGCCACAGCCTACAAACAGCTTACCGCCAACCCGCCCGCCTCGGCGGCCGCTAAATTCTATCCCGACAGCCCGCTTTCAATGTTGGGCGACGCAGGCGACAGCGGCGTCAGCCTCGCCGCGCATATTGCCGAAACGGGCAAAGCGCAAAGACCGTTCGAATGGGTGCAGCACAAGGGCCTGCAACTCACCCCCGATCTGCAGGACGCGCTCGATAAAGCCGATTTTCTCGATCAGCTCCCCGACACGAATTTCTATGCCGCGGGCCGCATCGAAGGCACGGCCTCTTGCTATGACACCACGACGTTTGTGGTGACCGAGGGGCGCGCAAAACCGGTGAGCCTGCCGCCCAATTGGATGGGCGAAGATGTCGGCTCCGACTGCGGCGTCTATCGCCTGTTCGGCAAGGTCGAGACGGTGCCCGCCGCCTTCGAAGAGAATTACGATTATTCTCCAGCGCTAACCTCGACGTTGACGGTGAGCCCCTGGAATAAGGATCATTTCGATCCTGCCTGCACCGTCGGTTTCACCTTTGAGCCGCGTTTCTCGCCGCGCGACGCCTATAACGATTGGGACCAAAGCTGCACGGCCACGAATTGCGATCAACTCCGCCAGTCCGCGCTCGCGCTCGTCGAAGCGGTGCAAAGCGATCCCGTGTCGGCACAAAAACAACTGCTCGACAAACTCGGCGACGCGCAGCGCGCAGACTTCGAGGCGTTGGAGAAGCTCGCGCAAGTGACGCAACCCGACAAGGTCGATGACCCTGCTCAATTGCTCGATTCGAGCCCGCTGACGCTGCCTATTGTTGTTGGGGGTCAGCTCTATCTCGCCCACGTCGGCCATTTCACGATCGGCTGGCGAAACTATTCGGATTGGAGCGTCAAACTCGATGAGCGCGCGGGCGCGGATGTGAAACTCGTCGCCGAAATCGCGATCGGCATGACCAAAGGCAAGCTCAAAGACGCGAGCGTCAAATAATCAGATAGCGCTGACTTGATCGGCGTCGCCCACGGCAGGTTCAAATTCCGTCGCTGACGGCGCGTGTGGCACACAACCGGCCGCTTCCATCGCCTCCGGCTTCGGGCCGCCGAGTGCCCAATCGATCAATTCGATCGTGTGGACGACGGGCAGTGCGGTGCCGCTCGCGATCTGCATCATGCAGCCAATGTTGCCGCAGGCGACGACATCGGGCGAAAGCCGCTCGATATTCGCCACTTTGCGTTGGCGGAGTCTCTTCGCAAAAAACGGCTGCAGAAGATTATAGGTGCCGGCCGAGCCGCAGCAGATATGGCCTTCCGGCACATCGCGCACCTTGAATCCAACTCTGTTCAGCAAGCGTTTCGGCAGATCGGTGATCTTCTGCCCATGCTGCAAGGAACAGGCGGAATGATAGGCGACCGTCATTTCCTTCGGATCGACGGCGGGAAAATCGAGCGTCGCCAGATATTCGGAAATGTCCTTTGCGAGACTCGAGACCCGCGCGGCCTTTGCGGCATAGGCCTCATCATCGCGCAGCATGAAGCCGTAATCCTTGATCGTCGTGCCGCAGCCCGAGGTCGTGATCACGATGACATCGAGGCCGTTCCCGTCGATCTCTTTCGTCCAGACATCGATGCTGTGGCGCGCAAAAGCGAGCGCGTCCTTTTCGCGGCCCATATGCAGCACAATGGCGCCGCAGCAGCCCTCGTCCTTCGGCAGCACAACTTCGACGCCGAACCGATTGAGCAGCCGCACGGCGGCGCGATCAATCGCGCTGTTCAAGACGGGCTGCGCGCAGCCGGAGAGCAGCGCGACGCGTCCGCGTTTTTGGCAGGTAGCAGGATAAGTCCCGCGTGGAAGAGACTCTTCTGTTTTCGGAAGACGCGCCGGCGCCAAGGCGAGCATCGCGCCGAGACGCGAAAAAAGCGAGGGAACATCGGACTCACGCCGCGCCAAGAGATCGAGGAGTGTCGCGAACGGCCGCGCAAGGGCCGCGCTCTTCAACGCGAAGCGAAAGCGATTTGGATAAGGCAGGAGCTTCGCGAGGAACGCGCGCAGCGCGCGGTCGGCAAAAGGGCGCCGATAGGTCGTCTCGATATAGCTTCGCGCATGATCGACGAGATGCATGTAATGCACACCCGATGGACAGGTCGTCATGCAAGAGAGACAGGAGAGACAGCGGTCGATATGTTTGACGACTTCCGCCGGCGCAGGGCGGTTCGTCTCCAGCATGTCCTTGATGAGATAAATCCGCCCGCGCGGGCTATCGAGCTCGTCGCCCTGCAGCAGATAAGTCGGACAGGTCGCGATGCAGAAGCCGCAGTGGACGCAGCTGCGCAAAATCTTCTCCGACCGCGCCATTTGGCTGTCGGCGAGCTGCGTTTCTGCGAAGGAAGTCTGCATTCCTATTCTCTACGCTGATCAGATGCCCGCGTACATACGGCCGGGATTGAGGATGTGATCCGGGTCGAAGCTCGCCTTAATGCCTTGGGTGATCTCCATCAGCGGCTTAGCGAGTGGCTGGAAGACATCGACTGTCGCACGAATCTCTTCCGGCGCGCGGATCAGCGTCGCATGGCCGCCTTCGGGCCCGGCGGCTTCGGCCAGTGCCTCGCGAATTTTCGTCGCGCCTGCGTCCTTTTCAGGCGCGACAGCAAGCCAGATGAGCCCACCGCCCCAGTCATAGAAATAGCGAGCCGCGAGCCGCTTTTGTATGGAAGCAGTGACGTCTGGTCCGCGGCTCGGCGCGACGGAAAGTCGCCAGAGCGCGCGATCGCCCGGTTCCGCGATCGGCAAAGCGTCGCGGATGGCGAGCCAAAGCGCCCTTGCGTCGTTCTGAGCGAGAAGCTCCGCCGCGCCGAACAGCGCGAGATGCTGTGCCAGAACCGCTACGCGATAATCGACCGAGACCGAGGGTCCATCGATGCGCAGCAGCGTGAGCGCCACACCATTTTTCGCGACGCCTGCCGGCAAATGCGCGGCGCCAATGATCTGATAAGGCGACGTCAGCCCCGCCGATAGCGCGTCAATGGCTTTGCGGTCGTCGAGCCCGCGCAGCACGAGCGTTGCTTCCAACTCTGGCTCAGGCAACAATTTGAACGTGACTTCAGACAACAACCCGAGCGTCCCATAAGCGCCGCAGGAGAGCTTCACGAGATCAAGGCCGGTGACATTCTTCTTCACCCTCCCGCCGGACTTAATGATCTCGCCAAATCCGTTGATGAGCCGAACGCCGATCAGATGATCGCGCGCGGCGCCAAGCTGGATTCGCCTGAGACCGGAAATGTTGCAGGCGGCAATCGCGCCGATGGTCGGTTCGCCCTCGGTCGCGAAAAGTGCCTGATGATCCATCGGCTCGAAGGGCAAACGCTGTTTGTTTTTTGCGAGCGCGGCTTCGATCTCGGCGAGCGGCGTTCCGGCGCGCGCCGAGATGACGAGCTCCGCCGGCTCGTAAAGCATGATGCCCGTGAGCGCGCGGGTCGAGAGCACGCGATCGGCCTTGACGGGACGGCCAAGTCCCGCGCGCGTGCCGCCGCCTTCGATGACAAAGGGGTGGCGCGGCGTGCGCGCTTCTTTGATCATCGCCGCGGCGTCTGCTTCATTCGTAGGAGTGAGGACCTCTCGCATCGCGGATCGGCTACGCCGCCTTGACGGCGGCGAGCGGAAAGACCTTGCCGCGATTGAGCAGCCAGCCCGAATCGAACACCGCGCGCACGCGCATCTGCTGCGCAAGATCTTCGGGCGAAAACTGCACGCTCATCAATTCGCGCTTCTCGATGCCGACGCCATGTTCGCCGGTGAGGCAGCCGCCGACTTCGACGCAGAGTTTGAGAATATCGTCGCCCGCCGCCTCCGCCTTGCGCTGCTCTTCGGGGTCGTTGCAGTTATAAAGGATGAGCGGATGCAGATTGCCGTCACCGGCATGAAAGACATTGGCGACGCGCAATCCGTAAGACGCGACGATCTCGTTCAGCCGATGCAGCACTTCGGCAAGCCTGCTCGTCGGAATGACGCCGTCCATGCAGATGTAATCGGCGATGCGGCCCGTCGCGCCGAAGGCGGATTTGCGGCCCTTCCAAATCGCCGCCGTCTCCATCGCCGATTTCGATTCCTTGATCGTCGTCACCCCATGCGCCTTGGCGATTTCGATGATGCGCGCAAGCTCCGCGTCGATTTCAGCGACCGAACCTTCAACTTCGATGATGAGCAGCGCGCCGGCATCGAGCGGATAGCCGGCATGGGCGAAGGCTTCGCAAATTTCGATGGCGGGCTTGTCCATGAATTCGATCGCGACGGGAATGATGCCGGCGGCGATGATCGAGGCAACGCAGTCGCCCGCCTGTTCGCTCGTCGGAAAGCCGAAGAGCACGGGCCGCGCCGCTTCCGCCGAGCGCAACAGCCGCAGCGTCGCCTCAGTGACGATGCCGAGCTGGCCCTCCGATCCGATGATGAGACCCAAAAGATCGAGCCCCGCCGCGTCGAGATGGCCGCCGCCGATGTCGACGATCGTGCCATCGACCAGCACCATTTTCACGCCAAGCACATTGTTGGTGGTGACGCCATATTTGAGGCAATGCGCGCCGCCCGAGTTCATGCCGATATTGCCTGCAATCGTGCAGGCCAGCTGCGAGGAAGGGTCCGGCGCATAGAAGAAGCCGTCGGCCGAGACCGCGTCGGTGATCGAAAGATTGGTGCAGCCCGTCTCGACGCGGATCGTCCGGTCCGCATAATCGACCGAGAGAATCTTACGCATCTTGGCAACGCCGACGACGACCGAATCCTCGAGCGGAATGGCGCCGCCGGAAAGAGAGGTGCCCGCGCCGCGCGCGACAACCTTAACGCCCTGCTGATGCAGATAGCGCATCACGGCCGAGACCTCTTCCGTCGTGCGTGGCAGAACGACGGCGAGCGGCATGCGGCGATAGGCCAAGAGCCCATCCGTCTCAAAGGCGCGGCGCTCATCGACCGTCGTGATGAGGCATTCGAACGGCAGAAGCTTGGCCAAGCCGGCGATGATCTCATCGCGGCGCGCGAGAATGTTGGCGTCTGGCACGGGAAAGGCGATGCCGCTCATGGCGCCTATTATCTCACTTTTCGCCGTGCGATGAAATAGATCAAACGGCGGCTCGCGCCTCAGTTGACGAAGGCTCTACGCTGGCGATAGTGGCGCAGGGAGCCTCTCATGATCTCTGCCACGAACGGAAAGCCGCGGGTCGCGCTTTTCGTCACCTGTCTCGTCGATCTGTTCCGACCATCGATCGGCTTCGCCGCCGTCAAACTGCTCGAGGAGGCGCAATGCGAGGTCTTTGTGCCGAGCCAGACCTGCTGCGGCCAGCCGGCCTATAATTCCGGCGACCGTCCGCTTGCGAAAGAGATCGCTCTCCAAGTGATCGAGACCTTTTCGCCCTATGATTATGTGGTGGCGCCATCGGGCTCCTGCGCCGCCATGCTCGCCAAACATTATCCCGGCCTCTTTGCGCACGATCCCAATCTCGCAAGCCGCGCCTATCAATTCGCCGACAAAGTGCATGAGCTTGCGAGCTTTCTGACGGATGTCCTCGGCGTCGAGTCAGTCGCAGCGTCTTATGGGCGGCGCGTGACCTTCCATGATTCCTGTTCGGGCCTGCGCGAGCTTGGCATCGCGAAGCAGCCGCGCAAGCTGCTGGCGAGCGTCAAAGGACTCGAACTCGTCGAGATGGAGGAATCTGAGACCTGCTGCGGCTTCGGCGGCACATTCGCGGTGAAGTTCGGCGAAATCTCCGCTGCCATCGCAGAGCGCAAGGTCGAAAACATCGAAGCGGCGGACGCGCCCGTGGTGCTCGCCGGCGATCTCGGTTGCCTCATGAACATGGCCGGCAAATTGGCGCGCGATGGCAGCCAGATCGAAGTGCGCCATTTCGCCGAAGTGCTCGCCGGCATGACCGACGAGCCCGCGATCTGCGCGCCTTCAGAAAAAGCCATAGCCCGATGAGCGTCACGCCCACATCCGCGCAGTTTACGCGCAACGCGCACCAAGCTTTTGAAGACGCGCAGTTGCAGCAGGCGCTGCATTTCGTCCGCGAAGGCTTTATGACGCATCGCGCGCAAGCCGCCGCGCGCCTGCCCGAATTCGATGCGCTCCGCGACAGCGCGCGCGATATCAAGGCGCATACGCTTGAATATCTCGATCTCTATCTCGAAGCCTATGAGAAGAAGGTTCTGGAGTCCGGCGGCCAGGTTCATTGGGCGCAGACGGCGGAAGAGGCCAATGAGATTATCATCGGCATCTGCAAGCGCCATAACGCCAAGAGCGTGACCAAAGGTAAGTCCATGGTCGCGGAAGAGACGGGGCTCAATGATGCGCTCTCAGCCCATGGCATCACGCCAGTCGAAACCGACCTCGGCGAATATATCATTCAGCTTCGTCACGAAGCGCCGTCGCATATCACCGCGCCCGCTGTGCATCTGACGAAAGATCAGATCGAAGCCGATTTTCGCCGCGCGCACACGGATCTGCCGGCGTCGCGCGATCTCTCAGAGCCGACGGCGCTTTTGGCCGAAGCGCGCGGCATCCTGCGCGAAAAATTCCTCTCAGCCGACGTCGGCATCACCGGCGCGAATTTTCTGGTCGCCGAGACCGGCACATCGGTCATCGTCACCAATGAAGGCAATGGCGATCTGACGCAGACGCTGCCGCCCGTCCATATCGTGCTGGCCTCGATCGAAAAACTTGTGCCGACACTGGAAGATCTGTCGCAGCTCGTGCGCGTGCTCGCCCGTTCGGCGACGGGTCAGGACATCACCGTCTATACGACGCTCTCGACGGGGCCGCGCAGACCGAACGATCCCGACGGGCCGCAGGAATATCATGTCGTTTTGCTCGACAACGGCCGCACGTCTATGCTCGGCACGGAATTTTCCGACATGCTGCGCTGTATTCGCTGCGGCGCCTGCATGAACCATTGTCCCGTCTATCATGCGATTGGCGGGCACGCTTATGGCTGGGTCTATCCGGGGCCGATGGGCGCGGTGCTGACGCCAAGTCTCATCGGCATCGACAAAAGCGCGCCGCTGCCCAACGCTTCGACATTCTGCGGGGCGTGCGAGAGCGTCTGCCCCGTTCATATCCCGCTGCCGAAATTGATGCGCCATTGGCGCGAACGCCAAGTCGAGCGTGGCCTCGCGCCGGTCTCGCAAAGTCTTGGCCTGAAGCTCTGGGGCTTTTTTGCCAAACGCCCAGCGATCTATCGGCTGGCGACGCGGCTTGCCATGCCGCTGCTCGCGCGTCTCGGCCACGCAAATGGACGCTTCGACTCTCTGCCTTTTGCGCAAGGCTGGACCGACAGCCGCGATTTTCCCGCCCCCCAAGGCGAAACCTTTCAGGCGCAATGGCACAAGCGCTTGCGCGCGAAAGTTGGCGAGGCGAAACCATGAGCGCGCGGAGCAACATTCTCGCCAACATCCGCCGCGCGCTCGACGTCACGGGGCGCGAGGCGCCGCGGCTTCGCATTGTCGAAGACCGATTGCAGCAAGCGCCGCAAGGCGTGATCCCCGCGCGCGGCCAAGTCGATGGCGCCCAACAACTGGCGCTCTTTCGTGACGAGGCCGAGCGCGCCGCGGCGATCGTCACCGAAGTCTCGTCCGGTGGCCAAGTGCCAGACTCGATCGCGACTTATCTGCGCGGCCGCAATCTGCCGGCGCGGATTCGGTGTGGGGCCGACGCCTATCTCGCCTCGCTGCCCTTTGCCGCGGCAGGATTGGAGATTGCGCATGGACGCGCGGAGGCGAGCGATCTCGTCTGCTTGAGCCACGCCTTCGGCGCCGTTGCGGAAAGCGGCACGGTGGTGGTGATATCGGGCGAGGACAATCCGACGACGCTGAATTTTCTGCCCGAGACGCATATCGTCGTCGTGCAGGCAAAAGATATCGTCGGCGATTACGAGGCGATCTGGCAGAAGCTGCGCGCGGCCTATGGCAAGGGCCTGATGCCGCGGACCGTGAATTTCATCACCGGCCCGTCACGCTCGGCCGATATAGGCCACTCGCTTCAGCTCGGCGCCCATGGCCCGCGCGTGCTGCATATTATTGTCGTAACGGGATAGGCCGCGCGATGCTCCTACTCTCCATAACTCTCCCATCGCTCGATGAGACGGCGCATATCATTCAGACCGCGCTGACGCCTGTCTTTCTGCTGGCGGGCATCGCCAATCTGCTCGCTGTCTTTGCGACGCGTCTCGCGCGCATCGCCGACCGTGTCGATTCCATCGCTGTGGAACTCTCGAAGACGGACGGCAAACACCAGACACGTCTCATCATACAGTTCCGCTATCTGAAGCGTCGCTCGCGCGCGTTGGATGCAGCCGTCATGCTTGGCTCGATTGCGGGCGCGTCGACCTGCGGCGCAGCGCTCGTCCTCTTCATTGGCGCCCTTCAAAACAAAGAAGGTACACTCTGGATGCTGGGGCTCTTCGGCCTCGCCCTCCTCGCGACGATCGGTGCGCTCATCGCCTTTCTCATCGAAGTGCTGATGGCGAGCGTCCATCTGCGCGGTGAGATCGCCGCGCGCTATCATGCCCCGCCGGGAGGCTAACAGCTCACGCCGAGAGCGTATCGCGCGACAAAAGCCGCGCCGGCGGGAACGCGATCTCGACCAAGGTCCCCTCGTTCTTCTTGCTTTTGATCGAGAAGAAGGCGCGGTTGGCCTCGACCAGCGCTTTCGTCAGCGGCAGGCCCAAGCCCGTGCCCGTCGTTTGCCGCGATGTCGCGAGCTGACGGAACGGCTCAAGCGCCGTCTCAAGATCGTCCTCCGACATGCCGATGCCGGTGTCGCGGATACGGATCACGGCATGACCGTCATCCGCCAGCGCCGTCGCGATGATGACCTGGCCGCCGGGCTCATTGAACTTCACCGCATTCGAGAGAAGATTGAGAATGATCTGCCGGAGCGAGCGCTTGTCGGCGAGAATTTTCGGCAGATGCGGCGCGAGCGCGAGCCGCATGATGACGCGCTCGCTGTTCGCCTGTGGCTGCATGAGGCCGACGCATTCGGTGATCACCTGATTGGGATCGACGGCGACGAAATCGAGATCGAGCCGGCCCGCCTCGATCTTCGAGAGATCGAGAAGGTCGTTCACCAGGCTCATCACATGCGCGCCTGAAGTGTGGATGTCTTTCAGATAGTCGCGATAGCGCTCATTGCCGATCGGGCCGAACCGCTCCTCCATGATCACTTCAGCAAAGCCGAGAATGGCATTGAGCGGCGTACGAATTTCATGGCTGACCTTGGCGAGGAAGTCGGACTTCAGCGCGCTCGCGCGTTCCGCCTCGCGGCGCGCGGCATCGAGTTCCTCCTCGACCTTTTTCCAATGCGTCATGTCGCGCAGAAGCGCGCAATATTTGAGAGCCGATCCAGCACCGATGCGGCCCAATGTCAGAAAGACCGGAATCGTGCCGCCCTGGCGCGGCTGGCCGATGACCTCCCGCCCGTCGTTCAACAGGCTTGCGACGGCGTCGGATTTCAGCCCCTCGAAATACTGCTGCGCTTTTTCCTGACTGTCGCGTGCAAGCAGTATGGTGAAGGGCTTTCCGACGACCTCCGCCTGGTCGTAATAGCCGAACAAAGCCTCGGCCGAACGGTTGAGCGCGAGAATGCGGCCTTCGCCGTCGATCAGCGCAAGCCCATCTGTCGCCGTGTCGAGAATGGCAGTCAATTCATCGGCGTCGCTTCTGAGCCCGCGCATTTCCGCTTCGAGCTTGTTGCGCAGCTCCTTTTCCTCATCCGGCCGCAACGTGATCAGCGTCGCCGGCATCCCGTCCCAGTCGATCATCTGCAAGCGGCCACGCACAGCGGCAAGTTCGCCAGAGGCAGTGCGCAGACCCACGGTATCGCCGCCTGCGCGAACCTGTTCGAAGATGCGCGCCATGCCGCCGGCGGCATGAAAGGCGTCCTCATCGGCGTAGCCCAGAAAATCGAGCAGAAAACGGTTGGTATAAATCGGCACGTCGTCACGGCTGATGAGAATGCCGATGCCGAGCCGATCGAAGATCTGCGCGGCGTTGTGCGCGAGGCTTTCCGCGATTGAGGATTGGAACGCGAGATCGGATAGTGTTTTCTCGGCAGTCTTGACGACCGGCACGCCCGCTACTGTCTCGGCTTTTGCGGCTTCTTCGGCGAGAGCCGCGGCAATTTCGCGAAAGGCGGTTTCTTCCTCGTCGCTCAGCGGCTCCGAGTTGTGCCCCTGCACGCTTTGCTTGTCCACGAGTGGGCGCAGCAACACGACATTGTTGGCGACGCTCTGAGGCTCAGCTTCTTGTGTATGAGATTCGCCATCGAGGAAAGCGCGCGGCTCTGCCGCAATCAGCCGATCTACCCGGATGACGCCGAAGCCACGATAGCCGTCGAAGCTGCGATCCGCTTTGAAGGCCGGCAAAGCCCCGAGGCTGACCGGCACGGCGGCGGCGGCGCCGGAGATCGGCCAGAGCACGTCGATGCCGCTGAACGTTTCGCGTTGCCTGAAGGCGCGCGCGAGCGGGCCGTCGGGTTCCTTTTCGAGATATTTCGCGACATCGCCGAAATCGCGGCCGAGAAGATCGGTGGCGGCGTTGCCCACGACTTCGGCGAGCGGCGGCGTGATTTCGGTGATCGTGTCATCCGCATCGGTGCGCCATAGAAAACGCACGGTCTTGCTGTCGCCGAGACGCGCGCAGAGCTGGGATTTGATCTCTTCGAGAGATATAGCGCCGGCGGCCGCGGAGGCGGCAACGGGCTGCTCGCTGTCGGTCTGCAGCGCATCCGTCTGCAGCGCTGGCTCGACGGCGGGTTCGACCGCTGTCTGCGGCGCCGGCTCATCGGACGCGGGCACGACATCGGGCAGGCGCGGCGTCCGCGCGCCGAGCGCCGCGGCAATCAAAACGGGCTCGCCACCGCCAATCGCCGCTTTCCGGCAGAGGAATGTGACCGTCTCGACGACGGGCCCGAAGAAGAAACGCAGACGTTCGAGCCGGGGACCCGCTTCGCTCGGAAGTGTGCGCGAAAGCTCGGCAAGCCGTTTGGCGCCAGGATCGGTTGACTGAAACAGCCGCTCCGAAATCTGGTCGAGGTCGGTAGCGCGAAACAGCGCGAGCATCGCCTCATTGGCGAGAACGACCCGGCCGGGCCCCTCAGAGTCCGCCTCTCTCGCCGCAAGAAGGGGGACGGTTTCGCTTTTGGAAAGCGACAGAGCGTGCAGCGCCGCCTCTACGTCATCTTGGCTGAGGCCCGACTCGGAAAAATACGCATTCATAGCGGCTGAGGCTTTCTTCTTGTCGCATCAAGGCGCCCTCCGCCGCCACGGATCAGCCTTAACGAATACCTAACGGTAGCCGCCGACATGAGTCTAGAAGCCGATCGTAGTTCTCTCCAGTTTGATCGAATCATCCTTAATACAGATTAACACTTGGGGCAACGCGCTGCCACGCTGGATGAGTCCACGCTGTATGGCCAAGGTCATGAAATTGCAAAGTTTTCCGCTCGCGGCGCCGGCGCGGCATAAGACCTGAGCAGGCCGCGTTTGCGGCGAGCTGATAAGACGAAAGTCACGCGATTTCCGGCTTGCCCGCGCGTCTCTTTGAGCGATTTCTCTAGACCAAACCGAGCCTATTTGCCGGCTGGCGAGCGCCGCGCTTGAGCCTGCCCGCGCCCCACATACGCCGATGATCGCCGCAAAATCTCTGTCGCCGAAAGCGGCGTTGGCTCGCGCGGCAAAGCTCTTTTCGCCTCTTGGGCAGGGAGGAGCCGGCCTTGCAATCAAGGGGCTATTTACTTAGTTTCGCCCGCACTGCCGCCATAGCTCAGTTGGTTAGAGCGCTAGATTGTGGATCTAGAGGTCCCCCGTTCGAGCCGGGGTGGCGGTACCAGTCCGCATGGCTGCCATGCTCACGGAAAAGTGCGGGTTTTCAAGGCGGCCCGATGCGCTAATCTATAGGCATCACAGTCTGACGCGAGCAAATGCACGATTTTGCGCGCCCTTCGATAAACGGACCCTAACAAGAGATGGAAGCGAAAGTCCAAGCACCGTATCGGACCGATGCGGGCGAGAGCATGCTTTTAGCCGTGCTGGTGGCGTTGAGTTTCACGCATTTTCTGAACGATACGGTTCAGTCGCTGCTGCCGGCCATCTATCCGATCATCAAAACGACCTTTCGGCTCAACTTCGGCCAGATCGGGCTGATCACGCTTGCCTTCCAGCTCACCGGCGCCTTCCTGCAGCCTTTTGTCGGCTTCTACACGGATCGCAATCCGCGCCCTTATTCGCTGCCGATCGGCATGGCCTTCACCCTCGGCGGATTATTGCTGCTCGCCTTTGCGCAGCAATATGCTGTGGTCCTCTGCGGCGCGGCGCTGATCGGCATCGGCTCCTCGGTCTTTCATCCGGAAGCATCGCGTGTCGCCCGCTTGGCGTCGGGCGGCCAGCATGGTTTCGCGCAATCACTGTTTCAGCTCGGCGGTAATTTCGGCGCGGCGACAGGCCCGCTGATCGCGGCCTTCATCGTCGCCCCCCATGGGCAGAAGTCGATCGCGCTCTTGGCGCTCGTGCCGCTTATCGGCATGGGCGTGCTGTCGTCCGTCAACAATTGGTACGCGCGCCAGCTCGCCTCAAAACACAGGCGCCCGCCCGCGGCGGTGCATTTCGAAGGCTTGGGCAAAAAGCAGATCGCTGGCGCGCTCTTGATCCTGCTCGCGCTGGTGTTCTCAAAATTCGTCTATCTGGCGAGCATCAGCAGCTATTACACGTTCTATCTCATCCAGAAATTCGGCGTCTCGGTGCCGCACGCGCAGCTTTTGCTGTTCCTGTTCCTCGGCGCGACCGCACTCGGAACTCTGCTCGGCGGACCGGTCGGCGACCGCATCGGCCGCCGGCACGTTCTGTTCGGCTCGATTCTGGGCGTGCTGCCCTTCACCCTTGCGCTGCCCTACGCCAACAGCCTCTTCCTGACCGCGCTGTTGACGGTGATCATCGGCTTCATTCTCTCGTCGGCCTTCGCCGTGATCATCGTCTATGCGCAGGAATTGCTGCCGGGACGCGTCGGCACGGTCGCCGGCCTCTTCTTCGGCTTCGCTTTCGGCATGGCGGGATTAGGCGCCGCAGTGCTCGGCGTACTCGCCGACCACACCAGCATCACTTTCGTCTATCACGTGACTGCGTTTTTGCCGGCGATCGGCCTGCTCACCTATTTCCTGCCGAAACGCGTCGCAGGGTGAGCGAACTCCCGGAAAGCCGCTAAGGATTTCCGGGAGGCTGTCTTATTGATCTTGATCGCGATCGGAGGGTTCGCGGATCGAGGCGACGATGCCGCGGCTCGTCACGAGCACCCAGCCGCCGTTTCTGTGTTCGATCGATTCCACCGTCCCGGCGCCCGGAATCATGTCGCCCTTGGACACTTCGATCGTGCCGTCCGGACCGTCGATGAGAGCGACGCCGCGATAGACATCGCGCACGACCCAATCGACAAGCACGGTCTCCGGCTGCTTCTTCTTCGCGTCGGCCGGTGCGGGAGCCTGCATCTCATCCTTCGGCGGCAGAGGCGGCCCGATGAGCGCAGTCTGAATGTCGCCGTTGTGCGCCGCGCCCGAATGTCCGATCGAGCCTGTGATGCCAGGCGCCGGCGGACGGACCGTCGAGGCGGGCTGTAGCACGCCCGTATGAATCGCCGTGTCGTTCGCCATAGCGCTCGCATGATTGGTGGATGTGGCGTTCGTCCGCACCTCTTCATGCTGCAGATGATCGATTTTGGCGTTCAGCTCGGCGATTTGCGCGTCGGTTTCCGCCTTGATGGAATCGAGGCTGACTTTCAGCCCATCCACGCTCTTCTTCAAGCTACGGATGTCGTCCGGCGCGGGCGACTGAGACGCGACACGCGCTTGAAGCGCATGAATCTCATCGGTAAGCTTCTTGGTGACATGACGCATCTCATTATCGGCCGCAGCCAACTTCACCGCCCCCGAGGAATTGCCCGTGCCAAAAAACTGGCCACCCGTTGCAAGACCGACGCCGAAGAGGCAGAAGCCCAGCGCCGCAGGCACGGCATAGCGCTGCCATTTATCTTTGAAGGCCTGGCGCGGGCCCTTGACTTTGTCACGGAAATCAGCGGCAAAGCGCGAGGTGCGCGCCGAGCCAAGACCTGGGCCCGAAGACATCTTATCCTCGCGCGGCAGTGGGCTCGCATGCGCGCCTTCGGCCTTACGCGTCACCGGCGGAATGAGAATGAGCGACGATCCGGGCCGCGTGTGCGATGCATGCTGAACCGCCTCGGCTAGCGCTTCGCTCGGCGACTTGCCGGAGAAATTCGCGGACGAGCCGGCTGCGGAAGACTCTGCGGCTTTCGCCTTCTCGATCGAAGCGTCCGACGTCTCGGTCGCGTTGGGATCGGAAGAACCCTTTTCAGAAGAACCTGTATCCGAAGAATCCATATCTGAAGAGTTCATGGTGGCACCCACCGCAAAGTTAAGGTTGAGTTAGCAGTCTGACCCGCATTTTGTTAACAGCTTGTTAAAAAGCGCGGCAATTTAAGGCATCGTCAAGGTGATGTGCGGGCAAGCGCCGATTGCGCCCTTCCGCTCAAGCCCGTCTCGTTCCCCCGAGAGCCGTTTAGTTTGCCGAGTTTCCTGGCCATTCTATGTCAGGACTTTGAAGGATCTTTGGATGCGCGTTGCGGGAAAGCCCTACAGAACCATCTGGCCCACGGCCGGAGGCGTCTCGATCATCGATCAAACGCGCCTGCCGCATGAATTCGACGTGGTCGAGTTGAAAACGCTCGCCGACGCGGCCAAGGCCATCAAGCAAATGCAGGTGCGCGGTGCGCCGCTGATCGGCATCGCCGCCGCTTACGGTCTCGCCCTTGCCTTGCGCGACGACGCCTCCGATACCTCTCTCGTCCAAGCGATTGCGGTCCTTACCGCGACGCGGCCAACCGCCGTCAATCTCGCCTGGGCGCTGGCCCGCATGAAGGAACATCTCGCACCTCTGCCGCCAAGCGAGCGCGCCGAGGCGGCTTTCGTACGTGCTGGCGAACTCGCCGAAGAGGATGTGGCGCTCTGCGCTTCGATCGGCGACCACGGGCTCGCGCTGATCCGCGACCTCGCCTCAAAGAAGCGCGCCCCGGTCAATATCCTCACCCATTGCAATGCCGGCTGGCTTGCCACTGTCGATTGGGGAACGGCGACCGCTCCCATGTATAAAGCCCACGATGCCGGCATTCCGATCCATGTCTTTGTCGATGAGACGCGGCCGCGCAATCAGGGCGCGGCGCTGACTGCCTGGGAGCTCGGCGAGCACGGCATCGCGCACCATGTGATCGTCGACAATGCCGGCGGCCATTTCATGCAGCATGGCGGCGTCGATCTCGTCATCGTGGGCACCGACCGGACGAGCGCGACAGGCGATGTTTGCAACAAGATCGGCACTTATTTGAAGGCGCTCGCCGCCAAGGACAATGGCGTGCCTTTCTATGTCGCGGCACCTTCGCCCTCGATCGATTTCGCCGTCTTCGACGGCGTCGCCGACATTCCGATCGAAGAGCGCGGCGAAGAGGAAGTGACGCTGATGCAAGGTCTCTCGGCGGCGGGCAGCATCGAGCGCGTTCGAGTCGTGCCGGAGAAAAGTCCCGCCGCTAATCCCGCCTTCGATGTCACGCCGGCGCGGCTCGTGACCGGCCTCATCACCGAGCGCGGCGTCATCAAGGCGAATGAGGCTGCGCTCGCCGCGGCCTTCCCCGAGCGCGTGATACGCCGAAGCTAAGAGGAGCGCAGCGCGCTTCTAAAAGCTATTGGCCGAGATTGCGGCCGACGCGAATGCCCATGTCGTAGAGATGGAAGGTCGCGCCGACATCGGTTCGTGCCGCTGAGCGGAGCGAAGAACCTGGAGAGTTCCAAGAGCCGCCGCGATTGACGCGGTTGTCGCAATCGCCTCCCGTGCGGACTGAATTGTCGGCCGGGGCGCCGTCATAGGTCGCGTTCCAACAGTCCTCGACGAGTTGGCGCACATTGCCGACCATGTCATAAAGACCGAAGTCGTTCGGCTTGAACGATCCGATGGGCGACGTCGATTTGGCGTCATACTGGCTGCCGCATTCGTGGCAATTCGCATTGCCGGAGCCGAGTTCATTGCCCCAGTAATAAGCGGTCGTCGTTCCGGCGCGCGTCGCATATTCATATTCCGACTCGCTCAAAAGGCGATACGACTTGCCCGTCTTCTTGTTCAGCCAATTTACAAAGGCTCCGGCATCATACCAGTTGACGCATACGGCTGGATGATTGCCCGCCTGCTGGAAGGTCGGATTGAGCCAGGTGACGCCCGCTTTTTCCTCCCATTTTCCCGTCCAGACGTAGCATTTCGTCCCGGTATCATAGCCCGTATCGGCGACGAAGGCCGCGAATTGATCGCGCGTAACGTCGTAGCGGGCGACCGCGAACGGTTTGGCGATCGTCACCGTATGGCGCGGGCTTTCGTTCTTGTCGCGGCCTGCTTCATCGTCGGAGGAGCCCATGGTGTAGGAGCCGGGCGGAATGACCACCATTTCCGGGCAATCCGTGCATTCCTTGAAGGCGTCCCTAGGCTTCAATCCGCATTCTTCCTGCGTGGAAAGCGGCGCAGGCGTGCGCACCGATAGTGGATCAATGGCGATGCCGCCTTCGCAAACATTTGTCGTCTGCGAAATCTGCGGCTTGTTATTGTTGTTATTCGTCCCGCCTCCGCCTCCGTTGTTCGGATGAGGCGTCAGCGCCCAGATTGCGATGCCGACGATGACAGCGAAGGCGGCAATGCCGCCGCCCAGGATATAAAGCAGGTTGGGCTTCGGTGGCGGCGGTGGCGGCGGTGTCGTCGATCCGCCGCCCGAGAACGTCGTTTCGCCTCCGCCGCCTGAATCGAAAGGGCCGGACGATGTCCTTTCGAACGTCTCATGCATTGTGGTTTGATTTGACTGCTCTGACGACGGGCCGGTGCCGCGTTCCGTCGTCTCCGTCACCGTCGTTTTGGTACGATCGACCCGTTCTGGGGGCGCATTCTGCTGTTGCGCCGCCAGCATCTGTTGCGGCGGCTCCCAGGGCCTGCGCAAAGCTTCGACGATATTGGCGCAGAACTGGCCGATCTTTTCGGACACATCCGGCGTGTTGATGTCGCGGTAGCGGAACTGGCGCCAATCGACATATTGGCGTTCGTTGATGAGCTTGAGGATGTCGTCGTCACGTCGGGCGACTTCCGCGTTGAGGCCGGGCACATCGATGTAGAGGATCGGGAAAACCAGATCGCTGCGTCCGATCAGCCCCTCGCGCGCCAGAAAGGAGTCGAATTCGAACTTGCAATATTGGCTGGCGACGGCGCGCGGCGTGACAACCGGAATGAAAAAGACGGAATCCGCGACCGCCGTCTTGATGCTGCGCTTCCATATCTCGCCGAACGCGATCGCCGATTTATCCTGCCAAAGACGAAAGTCGCGATGGCCGAGTTGCATCGCCAATTCGCGGTAGATGCGATCGCGCAGCTTCGATAGCGCCCCTGCCGAGTCGTCATCGTCCTGACGCGAGTAGCTAAAGAAACCGATGATCTTATCGAGATCGGCCAAACTGGACATGGAGCCGCCGAACCAAAACGATGGGCATTTGAAAGGTGAGCATTATCATAGGATGGGGCCGCCGCCATCCCAAAATCACAAGGCCTTTTTGGCGCAGGGCGTGGCTTTTGGCACACGCTCAACCCTTTCTTTTGAAGCGAGAGGACCGAATTGGCCACGGGGCTTGCGGTGGCCTCGGGTTCAGGCTTCTCATTTCTGTTTCTGGCGCCTTCCGCCGCATGAGGTCTTGGAACGAGGGATGCAGCGGGCGTTATCGGCCTGTGCGGTCCGCCGTCTCGTTCGCCCTGCCCCCTTTTGGCTAGGCGTCGACGAAGGGAGGCCGTGACGGAAGGTCGTGCTCAAGTCCTTCGGCCGCGCCACCCTGCTGCTCGTAGAGTCCGGTCACCCGAAAGTTTGTCCCGAAGCTTATTGCCGACCATCTTTTCCACGAGGATATCATGTCGAATTTATTCGCCTGCAAGCCGATCGAGGTTTTGACGGAAGAAGCCGAAGACGTCGAAGTGCAACGGATCGGGGCCTTCGGCACGCCGCCACTGAAACGGACTCTGGGACCGCTGAGCCTCATCGCGCTCGGGATCGGCGGCATCATCGGTGCGGGTATTTTCGTTCTCACCGGCCATGCCGCGGCAGAATATGCGGGCCCGGCGATCTGCTTTTCCTACATTCTGGCGGGGCTCGTCTGCGCCTTCGCCGGCCTTTGCTACGCCGAGATGGCCTCGACCGTTCCCGTCGCCGGCAGCGCCTATACATATGCTTATGCGACGATGGGCGAATTCATCGCCTGGATCATCGGCTGGGATCTGATCCTCGAATATGCACTCGGCGCGACGACCGTCGCCATCGGCTGGTCGGGCTATGTCACAAGCTTCCTCGCCGATTTCGGCATCCATATTCCCGCGGCCTATGCCAAAGCGCCCTTCGCCTTCGATCCGGCAACGAGCACTTGGCTCGCGACAGGCGCCGTGTTGAACGTGCCGGCGGTGGTCATCATTCTCGCCGTGAGCGCGCTGCTGGTGGTGGGCATTCGCGAATCCGCCCATGTCAACAACGCCGTCGTCGTCATCAAGCTCGCGATCATCCTGCTCTTTATCTTTGCCGGCGTCTGGTACTTCTCGCCCGCGAACTGGACGACCTCGGTCAATCCGCACGGCGCCTTTATTCCGCCGCCGGCAGGCCCCGGACGCTACGGCTGGGATGGAATCGTGCGCGGCGGCGCCGTCGTCTTCTTCGCCTATATCGGCTTTGACGCCGTCTCGACCGCGGCGCAGGAGGCCATCGAACCGCAGAAAACCATGCCGCTCGGCATTCTCGGCTCGCTTGCCATCTGCACCGTTCTTTATGTCGCGGTGAGCCTTGTCCTCACCGGCATGGTGCATTTCGACCAACTCAATGTGCCGGACCCCATCGCTTATGCCGTCGATGCCGTCGGCCTGCACTTCCTCGGGCCGATCATCAAATTCGGCGCGATCCTGGGGCTCTCCTCCGTCATTCTCGTGCTGCTGCTCGGCCAGACTCGCATTTTCTATTCGATGGCGCGCGACGGCCTTCTCCCGGCGGTCGCCGGCCGCGTGCACCCGCGCTTCCGCACGCCCTATATTTCAACGATCGTCATCGGCATCATTGTTTCGATCTTCTCGGGCCTTTTGCCGATTGGTCTTGTCGGCGAATTGGTGAGCATCGGCACGCTCTTCGCCTTCATCATCGTCTGCATGGGTGTGCTGGTGCTGCGCCTGCGCCAGCCCGAGGTCAAACGGCCGTTCAGAACCCCCGCCGTCTTTGTCGTCGCGCCACTCGGCGCACTCTCTGCCTTCTATCTGATGTCGAGCCTGCCAGGCGATACCTGGACCCGCCTCTTCGTCTGGCTCGCGATCGGGCTCGTGATCTATTTCCTCTACAGCCGCACGCACAGCAAGCTGGCGAAGAGGGGATCGTGACCTATTGCGTCAACCGCGGATAAAGCCTTGCCGCAATCGCAACGAGACCGAGAAAGACAAGCGTCAGCACGAGAAGATCGAAGCCGACGCCATATTTGCTGACGCCGTCTTTGAGCATCAGCGCGCGCAACCCATCGACCTCATAAGTCAGAGGATTGAGCGAGGAGATCGTGCGCAGCCAGGTGGGCATGATGTCGATCGGATAGATCGCATTGCTGGCGAAGAAGATCGGCATGGTGAGTACCTGGCCGATGCCCATGAATCTCTCGCGCGTCTTCACCAGACAAGCGATGATCAGCGAAAAGGTGGAAAACAGTCCCGAGCCGATCGCGATCAGCACGATAACACCGATGATCTGCAACGGAGCGAAGACGATGTGAATGGCGAGCGTCGCGGCCAGCGCATAGACGATCACCGCCTGGACGAGCCCGCGTACGGCAGCCGAAATGGCCTTACCGAAGACGATGGCGCTCCGTGGTGCCGGGCTCACCATATAGCGATGCAGCACGCCGAGATCGCGCTCCCAGATCGCGGCAATGCCATAAAAGATCGCGGCAAAGAGAACGCTCTGCGCCAGAATGCCCGGCGCGATGAAATCGAGATAATTGCCGCCGCCGACATTGAGGCCGCGGACCTGTGCCATCACCTCGCCGAACAGAAGAAGCCATATCGCCGGCTGCAACGCCCGGGTGAAGAGTTCGCCCGGATCGTGCCGCAGCTTGCGGATCTCCGCATCGGCGACGGCGAAGGCCTGCTGGAGATAGCCGCCAGCGTTCTCCTCAGCCATGGGCGCTGATGCTGCGCCTTGTGCGCTGTGTGTCACGATAGCTGCCTCCGCTGTCGATGGTTGCGCCGGTGATATGGGCAAAGACGTCGTCGAGCGTGGCGCCGGGACCGACCTTGTCCTTCAACTCTTGCGGTGTGCCGACTTCCTGCAGCCGGCCGTCATGCAGAAGCCCAATGCGATCACAGAGCGCATCGGCCTCCTCCATCATGTGGGTGGTGATGAGGATCGTCGTCCCGAGTGTGTCGCGCAGCTCCTTGACGTGAGCCCAGACGGCATTGCGCGCGACGGGATCGAGCCCCACCGTCGGCTCGTCCATGAACAGGACCGCCGGCTCATGCAGCATCGATTGCGCGATTTCGAGACGCCGGATCATGCCACCGGAATAGGCCGAGACAAGGCGGTCGGCGACGTCGCTCAGATCCATCATCTCCAGCGCATTAGCGATCCGCGCTTTGCGTTCTCGCCCCGGCAGAAGATAGAGCCGCGCCGAGAGCAGAAGATTTTCATAGCCCGTCAGACTGCCGTCGGCGGAGAGAAGCTGCGGCACATAACCGATGCGGCGGCGCACTTTTGTCGCCGCCGTTTTGATATCGAAGCCGGCGATCTTTGCCGTGCCGGAGGTCGGCGGCAAAAGCGTCGTCAGCATTTTCACGAGCGTCGATTTGCCGGCGCCATTGGGTCCGATCAATCCAAAAATTTCGCCCTTGCGCACGGCGAGCGAAACCGCATCGACGGCGCAAAAATCGCCGAAGCGCTTGGTGAGATCATGAGTCTCGATGACGAGGGGGTCTGTGGTCATGCCGGGCTTTGGATCGAGGGTCTGCTATGACTAGCAGCAGAACGCGCGACCGTCTTTGCGGCGTATCAAATGGGACAACCCGTGATGTTCGACTAAGCTCGCGGCAATGTGAAACGAGAGAAAGCGGAGCCGCCGTTATCGCGGCAGGCTTGTCGAGCCCATCAAGAACTTATCGACATTATGCGCCGCCTGGCGGCCTTCGCGGATCGCCCAGACGACGAGCGATTGGCCGCGGCGCATGTCGCCGCAGGCGAAGACCTTGTCGAGCGAGGCTTTGTAAGCGTGCGTATCCGCCTCGACATTGCCGCGCGGATCGAGCCTGACGCCAAGCCGCTCCAAAAGACCATCGTGCAGCGGCGAGACGAAGCCCATGGCGAAGAGAATGAGGTCCGCCTCGATGTCGAACTCGCTGCCGGCGATCTCCTGCATTTTGTGATCGACACGAATGCAGCGCAGCTTCTTGACGACGCCGTTCTCGCCAATGAATTCCTTGGTGAGCACGGCGAAGTCGCGCTTCGCGCCCTCTTCATGGCTCGACGAGGTGCGCATTTTCAACGGCCAGTTCGGCCAGGTGAGAAGCTTATTCTCCTTGTCCGGCGGCTGCGGCATGATTTCGAGCTGCATGATGCTGACGGCGCCTTGGCGCGCCGATGTGCCGATACAGTCGGAGCCCGTATCGCCGCCGCCGATCACGACGACATGTTTGCGCGTCGCGAGAATCTGGTCGTTGCTGACGATTGGCTCGCGACCGATGCGCCGATTCTGCTGGGTCAGAAAATCCATGGCGAAATGGATGCCGGCAAGATCGCGACCGGGGATCGGCAAATCGCGTGGCTTCTCAGCACCGCCAGCGAGCACGACGGCATCATATTCGGCGACGAGTTTTTTCGGATCGAGATCGACGCCGACATTGACGCCGCCGTGGAACTGCACGCCCTCCGCCACCATCTGATGTACGCGCCGATCAATCAGATGCTTTTCCATCTTGAAGTCGGGGATGCCATAGCGAAGCAGACCGCCGGGTTTCAGATTCTTCTCGAAGACATGCACCTCGTGCCCGGCGCGGGCGAGCTGCTGCGCGCATGCGAGACCCGCTGGGCCTGAGCCGACGACAGCGACGCGCTTGCCTGTCTTGCGCTCCGCCGGTTCGGGCCTCACCCAGCCATGCGCGAACGCGCGATCGACGATCGTGCATTCGATCGTCTTGATCGTCACCGGCGTGTCTTGAAGATTGAGGGTACACGAGGCTTCGCAAGGCGCCGGGCAGACCCGGCCCGTGAATTCGGGAAAATTATTGGTCGAATGGAGATTGCGCGAGGCCTCTTCCCAATTGGAATGATAGACGAGATCGTTCCAGTCCGGGATCTGATTGTTCACCGGGCAGCCCACATGGCAATAGGGAATGCCGCAATCCATGCAGCGCGCCGCCTGATCCCGCGTCGCCTCTTCCGAGAGCGGGATCATGAATTCGCGATAATGGCGGATACGGTCCGATGCCGGTTCATAGCGGCGATCGCGGCGATCGATTTCCAGGAACCCTGTTACTTTACCCATGCGCTATCCGATAAACTCTCTGAACCTGGATTGAGGCGCGGCCTTCTCCCGCTTGCGGGAGAAGGACAAACGCTGGATTTCTGCTTTCTTATTCCCCCGCCGCGGCCATGAGCGTCACGTCTTCGTCCTTCGCCATCATCTCGGCGAGCGCGCGGCGATATTCGACAGGCATGACTTTGCGGAATTTGCCCTTGTACTCATCCCATTTCTCGAGAATGAGCTTAGCGCGTTGCGAGCCCGTCGCATTCGCGTGATTAGTGATGAGCTGACGCAACCGTTCGGCGTCATAGCGTGTCATGTCGCGCATGACATCGACCCGGCCATGGAAGTCGAGATCGCCGCCCTGGTGATAGCTCTTCTGCATCGCCTCTTCTTCCTCGGCGACGGGTTCGAGATCGACCATGGCGAGATTGCAGCGTTTCGCGAAGGTGCCGTCCTCGTCGAGCACATAAGCGATGCCGCCCGACATGCCGGCGGCGAAATTGCGCCCCGTCTTGCCGATGACGACGACGATGCCGCCCGTCATATATTCGCAGCCATGATCGCCGACGCCTTCGACGACGGCGACGACGCCGGAGTTGCGCACGGCGAAGCGTTCGCCCGCGACGCCGCGAATATAGCATTCGCCCGCGATCGCGCCGTAAAGCACCGTGTTGCCCGCAATGATCGACTCTTCGGCGACCGTCCGGCTTTGCGGCGACGGATAGATGATGAGCCTGCCGCCCGACAACCCTTTGCCGACATAGTCGTTGGCTTCGCCTTCGAGCTCCAGCGTAACGCCGCGCGCGGCCCAGGCGCCAAAGCTCTGTCCTGCCGTGCCCTTGGCGAAAATGTGGATCGTGTCGTCGGGCAGGCCCGCATGGCCGTAGCGCCGTGCGATCACGCCTGAGAGCATGGCGCCCGTCGTGCGATCGGTATTGTTGATCTTGGTCTCGATCCTGACCTTGGCGCCGCGCTCGATCGCCGGCTCAGACTCGATGATGAGCCGGCGATCCATCACATTGGCGATCTTATGGTCTTGCTTCGTCGAATGATACAAGGCTTGCGGATCGTTTTCTGTCGGCTTGTGGAAGAGTTTGGAGAAGTCGAGCCCCTTCGCTTTCCAGTGCTCGACGAGCTTCTGCTTGTCGAGCATCTGCATCTGGCCGATCATTTCATTGAAGGTACGGAAGCCGAGGGCCGCCATCAATTCGCGCACTTCCTCGGCGACGAAGAAGAAGAAATTGATGACATGCTCGGGCTGGCCGACGAAGCGCTTGCGCAGCACGGGGTCTTGCGTCGCGATGCCGACGGGACAGGTGTTCAAATGACATTTGCGCATCATCACGCAGCCCGCGGCGATGAGCGGCGCTGTGGCGAAGCCGAATTCATCGGCGCCGAGCAAAGCACCGATCACGACATCGCGGCCGGTGCGCAACCCGCCATCGACCTGCACGGCGATGCGCGAGCGCAGCCGGTTCATCACCAACGTCTGATGCGTCTCGGCGAGCCCAATCTCCCAGGGGCTGCCGGCATGTTTGATCGACGTGAGCGGCGAGGCGCCGGTGCCGCCTTCAAAGCCGGAGATCGTGACATGGTCCGCGCGCGCCTTTGAGACGCCCGCTGCGACCGTGCCGACGCCGACTTCGGAGACGAGTTTTACCGAGACATCGGCTTGCGGATTAACGTTCTTCAGATCGAAGATGAGCTGCGCCAAATCCTCGATCGAATAAATGTCGTGATGCGGCGGCGGTGAAATGAGGCCGACGCCCTGCGTCGAGTGGCGCGTCTTGGCGATGACGGCATCGACCTTGTGGCCGGGCAATTGTCCGCCTTCGCCGGGCTTCGCGCCCTGCGCCATCTTAATCTGCATCATGTCTGAGTTGACGAGAAATTCCGTCGTCACGCCAAAACGGCCGGACGCCACCTGTTTGATCGCCGAGCGCATGGAATCGCCATTGGGCAGCGGCTTATAACGATCGGATTCTTCGCCGCCCTCGCCCGTGTTCGACCGGCCGCCGATGCGGTTCATCGCGATCGCCAACGTCGTATGCGCCTCGCGCGAAATGGAGCCGAAGGACATGGCGCCCGTCGAGAAGCGCCGCACGATCAGCGCCGCCGGCTCGACCTCATCGAGCGGGATCGGCTGACGGCCGTCCTCCGCCGCGTCCTTGATGCGGAAGAGCCCGCGGATCGTCAGCAAATCTTCGTTCTGATCGTTGAGCAGCGCGGCGTAGCTCCGGTATTGCTCGCGCGAATTGGCGCGCACCGCATGTTGAAGCAGAGAGACCGTCTGCGGCGTCCAGCTATGCACCTCGCCGCGCAGGCGGAAGGCATAATCGCCGCCGACATCGAGCGCCGTGCGATAGATCGGCGCATCGCCGAACGCATCTCTATGCCGGCGCACGCTTTCCTCGGCGATTTCGGGAAGGCCGATGCCGCCGATCTGCGAGGCCGTGCCGGTGAAATAACGGGCGACGAAATCGTCGGCGAGGCCGACCGCATCGAAAATCTGCGCGCCGCAATAGGACTGATAGGTCGAGATGCCCATCTTGGACATGATCTTCAACAGCGCCTTGTCGATCGATTTGACGTAGCGCTTGCAGGCCTCACTGGCGTCGACCTCGTCCGGGAACGCTTCCGCCATCGCGGCAATCGTATCGAAGGCGAGATAGGGGTTGATCGCTTCCGCGCCGTAGCCTGCGAGGCAAGCGAAGTGGTGCACCTCGCGCGCTTCGCCCGTCTCCACGACGAGACCGACCGAAGTGCGAAGGCCCTTGCGGATCAGATGATGATGTACGGCGGCGGTCGCGAGCAGCGCCGGAATCGGAACCCGGTCGGGCCCGACGAGACGGTCGGAGAGAACGATGATCGTGTAACCACCCGTCACCGCCTGTTCGGCGCGGTCGCAGAGACGCGCCAAGGCTTCGACCATGCCCTTCGAGCCACGTTCCGAACCATAGGTCATGTCGAGCGTGCGCGTATCAAACGTCTCTTCGATCATGCCGATCGAGCGAATTTTTTCGAGATCGGCATTGGTCAGGATCGGCTGGCGAACTTCGAGGCGCTTGCGCCGCGCATTGCCGGCATGATCGAAAATATTCGGCCGCGGCCCGATGAAGGAGACCAGGCTCATCACCAGCTCTTCGCGGATCGGATCGATCGGCGGATTGGTCACCTGCGCGAAGGTCTGCTTGAAATAGGTATAGAGCATCTTCGACTTCGACGACAAAGCCGAGATCGGCGTGTCGGTGCCCATCGAGCCGACCGCCTCCTGCCCCGTCACCGCCATCGGCTCGATCAGCATCGAGAGGTCTTCCTGCGTGTAGCCGAAGGCCTGTTGGCGATCGAGTAGCGAGACATCGGTGCGCGTCGCGCGCGACTCGACCCCGGGCAGATCTTCGAGCTTGATCTGCGTCCGCTTCAGCCAGTCGCCGTAGGGATGGAGAGTCGAGAGAGTTTTCTTGATCTCGTCGTCGGAGATGATGCGGCCCTGCTCCAGATCGACGAGCAACATCTTGCCCGGCTGCAGACGCCATTTCGTGACGATCTTGTCCTGCGCGATCTTCGGCAGGACGCCCGCTTCCGACGCCATCACGACGAGCCCATCGTCGGTGACGATGTAGCGGGCCGGGCGCAGACCGTTGCGATCGAGCGTCGCGCCGATCTGGCGGCCATCGGTAAAGGCCATGGCGGCGGGGCCATCCCAGGGCTCCATCAGCGCAGCATGATATTCATAAAAGCCGCGGCGCTCTTCATCCATGAGCGGATTGCCAGACCACGCCTCCGGGATCAGCATCATCATCGCATGGGCGAGCGAATAGCCGCCCTGCACGAGGAACTCGAGCGCATTGTCGAAACAGGCGGTGTCCGATTGTCCTTCGTAGGAAATCGGCCAGAGCTTCGCGATGTCGTTGCCGAAAAGCTCGGACGAGACGGAGGCTTGCCGCGCCGCCATCCAGTTCACATTGCCGCGCAGCGTGTTGATCTCGCCGTTATGCGCGACCATGCGATAGGGATGCGCCCGCGACCATGTCGGGAATGTATTGGTCGAGAAGCGCTGATGCACGAGCGCGAGCGCGGTCTCGAATGAGGGCTCGCTCAGATCCTTGAAATAATCGCCGAGCTGGGTCGCGAGCAGCAGGCCCTTGTAGACGATCGTGCGCGACGAGAGGCAGACCGCGTAGAAGCCCAATGTCCGCAGGTCGTTTAGATTGTAGACGGCGTTTGAGATCACCTTGCGCAGAATGAAAAGCCGGCGCTCGAACATGTCCTGCTCGGCTTTGCCGACACCGGCGTTGGCGCCGCGGCCGATGAAGAGTTGACGGATGACGGGTTCGGTCGGCTTGACGCTTTCGCCAAGGCCAGAGCCATCGACCGGAACGTCGCGCCAGCCGACAACGACCTGGCCTTCCTCGGCGACTGCATTCTCAATGATGCGTTCGACCAGGGCGCGGCCTTCCGGGTCGCGCGGCAGAAAGAAAACGCCGATGCCATAATCGCCAGGCTCCGGCAGGCTGAAGCCATGCCGTGTCGCTTCGCCGGCAAAGAAACCATGCGGAATCTGCACCAGTATGCCGCAGCCGTCGCCCGCGCGCGGATCCGCGCCCACCGCGCCGCGATGGTCGAGATTGAGGAGAATTTCGAGGCCTTTTTCGACGAGGTCGTGCGATTTGCGATTGTGGAGATTGGCAACGAAGCCGACACCACATGAGTCATGCTCACGCTCCGGCGCATAAAGACCTTGCGCCTGCGGCAAACCGGGATCGAGAAAAGTCCTAGTCATCGACGAACATCCTGGCCCAAAGGCCCCTGGAACCACACGCGTTTGGCGCTTCGAGCGGCCGGCTTGGCCACGCGCTCCGCGCTTGCCCCTCACTTCATCTTCATAGTCCGCCCCCGGCTCAATTCCGCGGCGCACCACGCGTGGCCGCGCATCGCAATCGAGCCGCTCGCGCACTTACCACAGCAATCGCTGAGCCAATTTGGCTCAAGGCTCATGCAGCTGTCGGGCGTCGAGATTGGAAAATGGCAGAAATATGCTTCTTAGCAAATGGTCAGTAAGACTGTCCTATCAAGAGCACAATTACAGATTTCGCTAAAAACACAAGTCGCTTCTCGCGCTCACGCCGGAGCAAAAGCGAGCACTGACGCGCCTCGATGATGGCTTGGGAATTGGACCGGGCAACCCCGGCTTGAGTGGTCCAAACGCAAGTCTAGTACGACAGTAATGGCAATTTATGCGTAGTAGAAAATACGTAGTTAGAAGTCATAAGTGACCGGCGCAAAGTGTAGATGACCTGTTAGTCTTGGATAAATGAATTCAACCTAGGCTGCATCGCATCGATTGAAACGTTACGCGCAAGAACCGACTTCCTCCGTCGGCGAAGGTTTGCGCCGACGGTGCGACGCGCGATGACGAGCCGGACTCTCGGAGGCGGCACGATCGTTCGCGATCCGGGAGTAAACCATGATGCAGCCCTCGCATAACTTCTTCATGCGAAACGCCACGGCGATCGCCATAGCGGCCGTGACTTTTCTGATGCTCGCGGCGGCGTTCATGTTTTATCAGCAAGAAGAGACCGGCGCGTCCGCCCGCGCCTGGGTCAATCACACCTATGAGGTCAAAGGGCACATCCAGGCGCTCTTGTCCAAACTCGAAGATGCCGAAACCGGCGAGCGCGGATTTGTGGCGACCGGCAAGGATGAATTTCTCGAACCTTATAATGACGCGCTCAGAAATTCTTCGGACTTGCGGCCGAAGAGCGATGCCCTGAATCAGCACCACTCGATCGCGGAAGAGATTGCGATCCTGAGGCGGCTCACCTCCGATAATCCGACGCAGCAGCAAAACTTGGACGACACCGAAAGCGGCGTCAATTCGCTTCTCGCCTATTTCGCTGCATCAATCGAAGCACGCCGAACCAGCGGATTGGCGGCGATCGACAAGATCGATGCGCGCCTCGGCAAGGAACTCATGGATCGCAACCGCGCATTCATCAAAATCATGACGGCGGAAGAGAACCATTTGCTGCAGCTGCGGATACAGGCCGACGAAGCCAATGCGCAGCAAAGCCGCATCCTGGTGTTCGCCAGCATTGGATTATTTTATCTGATCATCGTGCTTGCAATCTGGATCTATCAGCGCGCCCGTCAACGCGCGCAGGAAGAGCTGTTGAAATACACGCAGCAACTGGAGCGCAGCGAAGAAGAACTGAAAATGCAGCAAGAGGAGCTAAAGGCATCGAACGAGGAAATCGAAGCCGCGAACGAAGAGCTGGAAGAGCAGAACGCGCAAATCCGGCAACAGACCGAGGAGCTGACGCGGAGCAAGCTGCTGATCGAGGAGAAAGCGAAGGAAGTCGAGCTTGCCAGCAAATATAAATCAGAATTTCTCGCCAACATGTCGCATGAGCTGCGCACGCCGCTCAACAGCCTGCTCATCCTGGCGCGCTCGCTCGCCAGCAATGAGGGCGGCAACCTCACCGACGAACAGATCGAGGAAGCCCGGATCATTCACAACGACGGCCTCGAACTCTTGAATCTGATTAACGATATCCTCGATCTCTCCAAGGTCGAGGCCGGCAAGTTGAACATTATTGCCGAAGACACATCGCTCGACAGCATCGTCAAGCGCCTGCAACAGCAGTTTGCCCCGATTGCCAAGGAAAAGGGTGTCGCATTCCCGATCGAGATCGAAGCGGGCCTTCCCGCGGCGCTGCATACGGATACGCAGCGCGTCGAACAGATTCTGAAAAACCTTCTCTCCAATGCCTTCAAATTCACCGAGAAGGGATCGGTCACTCTCAGAGTCTGTCGCCCCCGCGAAGGTGTCGAATTGCAGCGCTCCTCGCTCGATCGTGCAAGCACCATCGCCTTTTCGGTGGTCGACACCGGAATCGGCATCGAAACGTCGCGGTTTAAGGACATCTTCGAAGCCTTCCAGCAAGAAGACGGCTCCATCGACCGTCACTATGGCGGCACCGGCCTCGGCCTCACCATCGCGCGCAAATTCGCTTATCTATTAGGCGGCGAAATTCATGTCGCAAGCGAGAAAGGCAAAGGCAGCACTTTCACCCTGGCGCTGCCCGTCGAGCTCGCGCGCCAGACGACCGAAGACGCGAAAGTCGTCCAGGCTGATTTCCCGGCAAAATACGCGCGCACGGAACTCAAAGTCATGCCGCGCATGTCGATGGCGGAATTCATCGCCGATGATCGCAAGAACATTGGCGACAAAGACAAAGTGCTTCTGATCATCGAGGACGACAAGAATTTCGCGACAACACTGATGAAAATCGCCCGCAAGCGCGGCTACAAATGCCTCGCCGCCGGCGATGGAAAGACTGGATTGCTGCTGGCGATGGAAGAGCCGGTCAACGCCATCATCCTCGATTTGAAACTGCCCGACATCGACGGCATGCAGGTTCTCGATCAGCTCAAGCACGATCTCGCCTCGCGCCATATTCCCGTTCACATCATCAGCGGGCGCGACGAAGGCAACGATGTGACGTCTCTACGCAAAGGCGCCATCGGCTACCTGACGAAGCCGGTCGCGAAAGAAGGCATTGAAAGCGCCTTTGCCCGGATTGAGACGCTGCTCGAAGCGGAGATGAAGCACATTCTGGTTGTCGAAGACGATAAGAGAAATCAGGTCGCAATCCAGAATCTCCTCAAGAAGAAGGACATTCATCTCACCCTCGCCGGCACCGGCGCCGCGGCCTTGGGCTATTTGCAAACGAGCCACTTCGATTGCGTCATCCTTGACCTCCGCCTGCCGGACATGACCGGCTTTGAATGGCTGGAAAGAGCGGAGAAGGAATCCGGCGACACCGACCTGCCGCCGGTCATCGTCTATACCGCCAAGGATTTGAGCGAGGAGGAAAACCGCCAGCTCAATCGCTACACCGGAAGCATCATCATCAAAGGCGCGAAATCGCCCGAGCGTCTGCTCGATGAAGTGACGCTCTTCCTGCACAGCGTCGAATCGACCTTGTCAAAAGACCAGCGCGAGATGATCCGCATGCAGCACGATCCGGACAAGGTGCTGCAGGCGCGCACGGTCCTGCTGACCGATGACGATTTGCGCAACACCTTTGCTCTGTCGAAGCTCTTGAAGAAGCACGGCATGAACGTGGTGATCGCCGACAACGGCCAGATGGCGCTCGAAAAGCTCGAAGAGGACAAATCCATCGATCTCGTCATCATGGATATCATGATGCCGGTGATGGACGGCTATCAGGCGATGCAGGCAATACGCTCGCAGAAGGCATTCCAGAGCCTGCCGATCATTGCGTTGACCGCGCGGGCGATGCCGGAAGAGCAGGAAAAATGCATGGCCGCCGGCGCCAATGATTACTTGACCAAGCCGGTCGACATCGAACGGCTATTGACGCTCCTGCGCGTCTGGCTGTTCAAGCAGGAAATGGCGGCATGACGCCGATGCCCCAAGGCCATGACGCTGAGAAAATTGAAATCGATATGCTGCTCGGAGGAATCCGCAGCCGCTACGGATACGATTTCACGCATTACTCCCGCGCGTCCTTGAAACGCCGGGTTGACCGCGTGCGCGAGCACGGCCGGCTGACGAGCTACACAGCCCTTCTCGATCGGCTCTATCACGACGAAGTCTATTTCGACGAATTCTTGAGAAGCATGTCGATCACGGTCACGGAAATGTTCCGCGACCCGCAGTTCTATCGCGCCGTGCGCGAGAAGCTCGTACCGATGCTTAAGACTTTTCCGTTCATCAAAATCTGGCATGCGGGCTGCGCCACGGGTGAAGAAGTTTATTCGATGGCGATCTTGCTGCACGAAGAGGGCTTCCTCAATCGCACCCGTATCTACGCGACGGATTTCAACAAGCATTCGCTCGATAAAGCGCAGGAAGGCGTCTATCCCGCCAAGAATATGGAAGCTGCCAAGGCGAATTATCTCGCCTCCGGCGGCACGGGCGATTTTTTTGAACATACCAGCAGCAGCTACGATCTCGTGAAATTTAAGGACTACCTCAAAGAGCACATCACCTTTTCCTATCATAATCTCGTCAGTGACGGCGTCTTCGGCGAGATGAACGTGATCTGCTGCCGCAACGTCCTCATCTATTTCGACAAGACCCTGCAGGATCACGTCCTGACGCAATTTGCCGAAAGCCTGCGGCACGGCGGCTTTCTCTGCTTGGGCAATAAGGAGACGCTGAATTTCACTGCCGTCAAATCGGCGTTTGAGACGATCGACTCGAAGCAGAGGATCTTCAAGAAAACGGGAGCGGTGCATGCAGCCTCCCAAATATAAAGCGGTGGTGATGGGCCTCTCCGCCGGCGGCTTGCAGGCGCTGAAAGCCGTTATTCCGGCGTTGCCGTCCTCGTTTCCGCTGCCCTTAGCGATCACCCAGCACAACGCCGAAAGTTCCGACAGCTTTCTCGCCGATTATCTCAACCAACTTGGCCCGCTGATCGTCAAGGAAGCTGAAGACAAGGAGCCCTTGCTCTCCGGCCACGCCTATCTTGCGCCGCCCGGATATCATCTGCTCATCGAAGACGATGAAACCTTCAGTCTCTCGGTTGATCCGCGCGTCAACTATTGTTGCCCCTCGATCGACGTGTTGTTCGAAAGTGCCGCCGATGTGTTCGGCTCTTCGCTCATCGGCATCGTCTTGACCGGCGCCAATGGCGACGGCAGCAGCGGACTCAAGGCGATCAAGGCACGCGGCGGCATCGCCATCGTGCAGAATCCCGAAACGGCGGAAGCCCGTTACATGCCGGAAGCGGCACTTGCGGCGACGGACGTCGATCATGTCGTAACGCTGGAAGAACTCGCGCCCCTGCTCACGCTATTGAGCGAAGAGGCGATGACTGGAGATGACGATGAGTCAAGTTTGCACGGCTAGGGCAATTCCGGCGGACACCGCGGCTCCCGCAGCGGCTGCGGAAACCCGACCAAGGATTCTGATCGTCGACGACCGCAGAGAGAATCTGGTCGCGACGGAAAAAGCCTTGAAACATCTCGACGCCACGATCTTCAAGGCGAGCTCCGGCAACGAGGCTCTGTCGCTAATGCTGCGTCACCGCTTCGCCGTCGTGCTGCTCGACGTGCAGATGCCGGAAATGAACGGTTTTGAGACCGCTATGCTGATGCAAGAACACGAATCCATGAAAAATGTGCCAATTATTTTTGTGACGGCCATCAGCAAGGAAGAAAAATACGCGACGCAAGCCGCCGAGATCGGCGCCGTTGATTATATTTTCAAGCCGATCAATTCCGACATTCTGCGCAGCAAGGTCAAGGTTTACCTCGATCTCTATGTCCAGCACGAGCAAATTCTGAAACTCAACAGAACGCTCAGCCGGTCAAACGCCGATTTGGAGCAGTTCGCCTATGTCGCCTCGCACGATTTGCAGGAGCCGCTGCGCATGGTCGCGACCTACACCGAATTGCTGGCCGAGCGTTATCAAGATTCCCTTGATGAGAAAACCGAAAAATACATCCGTTATGCGGTCGATGGCGCCAAGCGCATGCAGCAGCTCGTCAAGGATCTGCTCGCCTATTCGCGCGTCGATACGCAAGGAAAGGCGCCGACGATGATCGAATGCGACGCCGTGGTGAAGACCGTCCTCGACAGTATGAAGATGGCGATCGAGGAAAATAAAGCCGAGATCGCCTGCGATGCGTTGCCGACGGTATTCGCCGACAAGGGGCAGCTCGCCCAGGTGTTTCAGAACCTGATCGGAAATGCGCTGAAGTTTCATGACAAGAAGGCGCCGCACATTCATATCAGCGCCTTGAACGACAACGACAAATGGATATTTCGCGTCGAGGACAACGGGATCGGCATCGACATGCAATATGCCGAGGTCGTCTTCCAGATGTTCCAGCGCCTGCATGAACGTGGGCGTTACGATGGCGGCGGTATCGGCCTCGCCATCGCAAAGAAGATCGTGGAGCGCCACGGCGGCCGCATATGGTTCGACTCGGAACTGAAGAAGGGAACGACCTTCTATTTCACACTTCCCATCGTGCAGGAGCATGCAGCATGATCAACGTCATCCACGTCCTCCTCGTCGAGGACAACGCGGCCGACGCGGACCTGACGCGCGAAACGTTCACCTCGACCAAATTCGACATCAAAGTGTCGGTTGCCAGAGATGGAGTTGAGGCCATCGACCTCTTGCACAATCAGGGAAGCTGGGCCGAGCTGGGGCAGCCCACAATTATTATGCTCGATCTCAATCTGCCGCGAAAGGATGGGCGTCAGGTTCTCGCCGTACTCAAAAGCGACGATCTGTTCAGACGCATTCCGGTCGTCATCCTTTCGTCGTCGGATTCGGAAAAGGACATTACCAGCTGCTACAATCTTGGTGCCAACTGCTACATCGTCAAACCGACCGAGTTGAAGGCTTATCGCGCCGCCGTGCAGATGGTTGAAGATTTCTGGCTGGGTACCACCAAATTGCCGCGCCGCGAGGGCCACTCGACGGCAACTCGCATCGGCTTCGGCGAATAGCTTTGAGCGCTAACCTTCAAACAGCGCGTTGCCCCACCGTGCTCGAATCCCCGCCAGGAAATTTCGAGCATCCTCGGATAGGAGGATATGAAGTGCGCTCACGCGATCTTCCTGAGCCAAAGGCACCAAATAGGGCCTCAGCGGCCTAAGCCCCTTATCGGTCAGCGTCCCGCCATTGTAGGCAATCTGCACACGTTCGATCCAGGCGCACAGTTCTTGCCTTCCCGCGGAGCTAATCAGCGCGGGGAAATGCTTTTGGTCGAGCCCCGAATATGAAAGCGGGACGTCAGGCGATATTTGATTTCTGAGAATCCAAACCTGGCGCCCGTCTATAAATCCGTAGCTCGGGTCCGATGGAGCGTTCCATTGAGCTTCATCCAGAACTGCCCTGAGCTCCACGGGCAAAAGCCAAAGACCGGAGCCGCTTGGCGTCTCCGGAAGGCCTGGATGCTCTGATATTTTTGCAGTCTGGCTATCGTCGCCCTGGAGCAGCCAGCCTTCCTGCAACGAAACGATCACGACCACTTCAGAAAGGAGTTCCCGCGCGGTCCGTTCTTGGAGAACTTTTGTTCCTGTATAGAGGAACACGCCAGCCGTTATGACGCTGCTCGCTATGGCACCAATCAGAGCGGCGAGGAGAACCCTCCAACCGAACATTTGATCCTACCGTGCCGCGAGAAAGAAACTTGTGATTGATTTGGTAGCATAAGCGCGAGATGCACACAACCAAAGGCCGTTGCATAGAACCCGCAAGCAACACGAGTCGGGTCTATCAGTCGCGGAGCGCTAGGCGGCAGCGCGCGACGGCCGGATCCTCGCTGATCATGACGCGGATGTAAGCGATGGCACGCGTGGCTTCCTCATGGGTCAGCGTCAGGGGAAGGCCGGCGCGGTCTGCCAGTTCCCGGCACGCTGCAGGAATGCGCACACGTGCCTCGTCCGCGCGCGACGGCAGAGCGAGCAGGAGAAGTGCTATCACCGCGAGTATTGCAGGCATCCCGGATATTGACCCGTCACTTTCAAATGGCTCGATTACGAAATTCCAGGTTGCTCCCTTACCGATGTGCCGGCAAGACAGAGTGGGGGATGCAATGTCAATTGAACTCTTTTTCTTATCATGTTGAGCGTCACGCCAGACATTTCAGCCGATCGACCGCCGATCTCTTCGACGAAAGACCTAATAATCCACATTGTCGGCTCTTGCAGGTGGCCTGAATCAAATCCATCCCGTCGAACCGGAGCATCGTCAAAAAGGTGACGGTGCGTAGCAAAGCGGACCGTTTCTCAATCCGGGCTCCCGGACCAGTTCAGAAAATGGCTAGCATTTCCGCAGATCGGCAATCATCCAGGAAAGCCGGCAAAACGAGAAAACACGCTTTTGCGAAGAGGCCTTTCCCAGGGCGCCAATTTGTTCCTTGGCTTGCGTCGATCCCCATGAGACCTTCGACCCGGAAAGGTATGTTATGTCGGCCGGCCGCAATGACCCGGCGACAAAAGCCATGCCAAGGAGGACCACGTGTCCGACATTCGATCGCGAACAGCGAAGGCACCCCTCGTTTCCGCTGCGCTGATCCTGTTTGCTGCGTTCGGGCTCTCCGCCTGCGTGCAATCGAAGACGCCATTACTGACTGTCTCGGAGCCGCTGCTTGGAAAGCAATTCCAGCTCACTCTTTATCAAGACTTCACCGAGGGAAAGGCGCTCTCCGTCCAGACGGCGGTCTTCCGCTGGAACGATACGCATTACTCGCTTGTCAGCGGTGATTCTTCAGGCGTGGAATATTTCGTGATTCAACCCCTCGACGACAGCAGTTTCCTCATTGAAGCGACCGACGAAAATGATCATGTCTATCTCCTCGCCCGCAAACTGGCCAAAGGCACCTATCGCATCCTGCCCATTGTCCAGGAGGACGTCGATGAAGCGACACGCGACAGGGTGTGCGTGACGAGAAATCCGATCATCTGCATGGTCGAGACACGCCGGCAACTTGACACTTTTGTCCGCGCGGCAGCCGCCAAGACGGACGGCTACATCATGGTGGGAGTGATTTCCGCTACGACGAAGTGAGGCGGGAACACATTGGCCTGAAAGCCTGACCGCGGCGATCGTGGCCCCGGGCTTGCCTTGTGCACGCTGGTGCGCAAATACAAGCGCGTAAGCCCGGAGCCCGATCGTGGATTTCGCCAGCGACAACAGTGTCGGCGCAGCCCCTGAGATTCTTGCCGCGATCGCCGCCGCCAATGCAGGCGCGGCGCTCTCCTATGGCGCCGATCCGTGGACCGCAAAGGCCTGCGCCATAATCGATGCCGTCTTCGAGAAGAAATGCGCGAGCTTTCTTGTGCCGACGGGCACCGCCGCCAATGCGCTGGCGCTCGCGGCGCTAACGCCGCCCTATGGCGCCGTCTTCTGCCATAGCGGCGCACATATCATGGAAGACGAATGCGGCGCGCCGGAATTTTTCACCGCCGGCGCCAAGCTCGTCGGAATCGACAGCGCAGCGGGCAAAATTGCGCCGGCGGGCTTACGCGGAAAGCTCGCAGCCTTTCCGCGCGGCGCCGTCAATCAGGTGCAGCCCGCGGTGCTGTCTCTCTCGCAAGCAACCGAATGCGGCACGCTCTATCGCGCCGACGAGATCGCCGAACTCGCGGCGATCGCGCATGGCCATGAACTCGCGGTTCACCTGGACGGCGCGCGTTTCGCCAATGCGCTTGTCGCGCAGGCCGCTTCGCCTGCCGAGATGAGCTGGAAGGCCGGCATCGACGTGCTCTCTTTCGGCGCGACAAAAAATGGCGCACTCGCCTGCGAGGCCGTCATCTTCTTCGATCCCGGCAAGGCGAAAAATTTTCTCTATCAGCGCAAACGCGGTGGCCACGCGCTGTCGAAAGGCCGTTTTCTCGGCGCGCAAATGCTCGCTTATCTTTCGGACGATCTCTGGCTCAGGCTCGCGCGCAAGGCGAATGCGCAGGCGGCGAAGCTCGCCGCGGGTCTTGGCGACATTCCGGGCATCGCGCTGATCTGGCCCTGCGCCGCTAATGAAATTTTCTTGGAGCTTCCGCGCACAATGGATCAGGCGCTGCGCAAGGGCGGCGCGCATTATTACGAATGGAGCCTTCCTGACGCGGAGAGCGCGCGTCACGCGATGTGTGACGATTCGATCTCAATTCGTCTTGCGACATCGTTCGCGACAGAGACGGCCGACATTGAGCGATTCATCGCTCTGGCGAAGGCGGCGGCGCGGCCATCACGATCGCCAAAGACATCGTCATGAATCACATTGCGAAGGTTCAGCTTCAGCTTAGCCTGAAAGGAGTTGCTTTATCGAAGCGTAGAGTCGATGGTTAGGCTGAAAGTCGGCAAGCTGCGATCAAGGGCTCGTCATCGCGCCGACGATAAGGGGGAAAGCCATGCTGTCAGTTCTCATCGCAGTTCTGATTATATGCGTCGTCGGCGCAATTTGTTTTTGGGCGATCAATAATTTTGTTCGTGACGGTCGTTTAGCGAATCTGCTGAAAATTCTGGTGGTGCTGATCTGCCTTGCGGCGATCCTGCAACGCGTTCTGCCGCTCGCCGGGATAAATATATAGCCACGGCAAGACGCGACTGGCTTGTGGGCGCGAAGATCGGAACAGCATTTTGCGGCGCAACTGAAGACTCGCCGAGCATGACGAAGGTCCTTCGAAATCTTCTTTTAAATTGACCTCTTCAGGAACCTTATCGCGCCGCGAAGGTTAAATTCCTTGAAGATAGCCTCCCGATTGTCGTAGCCGCGAGTTGATTGTCGGTACTTGCATTTGCGAGTTCAGCGATCTCTTCGGGCGACCTGTTAGGGTTCGTGTTTCTTCTCCGCCCTCCGCTCTCCTTCAGTTCGAAGACATGCCTCGGGCAGATCGCTTCAGGGGCTTGATCCAAATCAGCGACGACTGGTTGGCGCGTCGCAATATTTTAAAAGGTGGAAACTGGACACCGTAGTCCACCTTTCCCGTTCAGGGGCTTTACAAGGTGTTGGAGGAAGAAATGATGGACAAAGATCGTATCGAAGGTGCTGCCAAACAGGCCAAGGGCACCGTCAAGGAGACCGTCGGCAAGGCCGTCGGTGACGTCAAACTGGAATCGCAAGGCAAAGCCGACAAAGTCGAAGGCAAGATTCAGAATGCCGTCGGCGGCTTGAAGGACACGTTGAAGAAGTAGTGCGACGCGGAACGCCCGGGCCAGGATCGACGACTTTGGCTTTGGGCAGTTTCGCTTGTGTGCCTGCAATAATCACCAATCAGATATTGTCGCGTGAAAATTGGAAGCAAGTGAGCATCGGCTCACGACTCGGGTTGGCCAAAAGCTGAGTCCGAGGACGGCAAAGAGGGTGGAAAATGTCTCTCATTTTGATCATTATCGTGCTGATCCTGCTGTTCGGCGGCGGAGGCGGTTATTACGGATATAGACGGTATGGTGGAACTGGACTCGGCGGCGTTCTTGGCCTTGTCCTAATCATTCTTCTTGTTCTCTGGCTCCTCGGCGCCCTCCATACCTGACCCAGAAAACGCAACCTCTATCGGGGGCTTGGTCTGAGGACGAGTTCCCCTTTCATGAGCATCGATTGAGACGCATCCGTGAATGCAAAACAATCGATGAAATGACTTTTCCGATCGCCGCCATGCGCGGCACTATGGAGTTTACGCCAATGAATCGCACTCGGAATCGCACTCGCGCCTTTTCTACCGCCAGCATCATTGTTGCGGCGATCCTCGCCCCCGGAATCGCCTCCGCGCAACAGTCGGATTCGTCGAAGACCGTGACCAAGGTCGAAACGTGGACAAAAAAGCAGTGGGAAGCAGCGAAGAAGGATTGGGCCAAGGACAAGATCAAATGGGCCGCTTGCGAAAAGCAGTCCAAGGAACAGAAGCTCGAAGGCCGGAAGAGCTGGTCGTTTCTCTATACGTGCATGAGCAGCTGAGATTCGATTTTCCTCTAGAACCCGCGGTTCTCCACTGCTTGAATGAGGCTGTCAGACTGTGACTCGTAACATTCTTTATCTGATCATCGGCGCGCTCGCCGTTGCCACCGCGGTCTTCGCCTATCAGTTCTATCAAGAACGGCAAAAGGCTTCGGGCGTGAACATCCACTTCGGCAAAAGCGGTGTTTCCATCGAGAACAAGTAGCTCGGAATTTCTTGGATGACGCCTCGATGGTGCGTCATCCGAAAATACCTCAAGGGGGAATCATAATGATCGGACTCATACTCATCATTCTCTTGGTCATCTTCTTGCTGGGTGGCTTCAGTGGCCGCTTTGGCGGCTATGGCTATGGTTTCGGTCACGGCGGCATCGGTGTCATCGGCATCATCCTGATCATCATTGTCGTGCTGGTGCTCTTGGGTCGAATTTGATTGGGACGGCATGCGCGCCATCGATTGCGCGGAGCGCACGGCCGTTTCAGCACATGCGTTAGCGGCGCCTTGATTGGGATCATCACGATCCCGCTCCGGCCGTAATTGCTGCCGATTTTTGCCGAATTCCTTGCCAAAATGGGGTGGTTGGATCGCCGCCCTGAATGTCCAGCACGTCGCCGTGAAAGGCGATCATGGGCAGCACGCCGCAGGAAGACAGCTATGAATGGCTCCGACGCAGGCAAAAGAAAGCAATCGCCATCACGGCGGGTGTTGTCGCGCGCTTGCCTCGCAGGATCGGCAGGTCTCGCCTTGAGTTTGGTCTTCAGCGTCGCAACGCCGGCCGCCGCGCAAGGCATTTGGGATCCCGACTATGTCGGCGGTCCGCCGCCCATTCCGCCGCGCGATGTGGGCCGACCGACGGCTTGGGCCGCGCCACCGCCCCCGCCCTATTCCTATTATCCGCCGGCGCCTTACAGCAACAGGCCGCCGACGCCTTATTACTATGGCGGCAATCCCCCGCCCGGGCCTTACGACGCATCGACGCCTTACAACGCGCCGACGCCGCTGCGTGTGTCGATCGCCGAGATGCGGCGGAGCGCGGAAGCGCAGGGCCTTCGCCTTCTCGGAACGCCCCATCGTCAAGGCCGCGTCTATGTCGCCTTCGCCGAGGACGGGCGCGGTCTCGTCCATCACCTGACCTTCGATGCCTATGAGGGCGCGCTGATCGATAACGAGGCGACCGGCGTCTCGGCGAAGCCGGTGCCGCATCGCGCTTCGCTCAACACGGAGACGACGACGCTTTCGCCCAAATCCTCCGTCAATCCGCAGACGACTGCGGTATCGCCCAAACCCTCCGTCAATCCGGATACTCAGCACAAGAATCCGACATCGCAGACGACCACGCAGCAAAGCACCACGACGCAGCAGGCAGCGCAGAAGGCGCTTTCGTCCTCGGCTGTGAAGGACCAAGAGCTGACGCCGATCAAGCCGCAGCCCGGCGTCAAGACATCGCCCCTGCCCGACAGCGAAATCGACAAGGATTGACGCAACAGAAAAGGGCGCCCGGGAGGGCGCCCTTTTTTGATGTTCAGCTCTCGGCTCTAGGCCAGCAGCGATGGGCTTGCCCTTAGGCAGCTTTCGCCTGACCGACGACTTCGGGTTTTCCCGGCGCGGTCGTGCTGATCGGAACCTGACGCGGCTTCTGCGCCTCCGGCACTTCACGAACGAGATCGACGTGAAGCAGGCCGTTCTGCAGGCTCGCGCCCTGAACATGAACATGATCGGCGAGCTGGAAACGACGCTCGAAGGCGCGCGCGGCGATGCCCTGATAGAGCACTTCGTTCGTCTGCGTGGCTTGGGCCTCTTCCTTCGAGCCGCGGATCGTCAGCGTGCCTTCCTTGACCTCGATCGAAAGCTCCTTCTCCGAGAAACCCGCGACCGCGACGGTGATGCGGTAGGCGTTCTCGGCGGTCCGTTCGATATTGTAGGGCGGATAGGTGGGTGCCCCGTCGAAGCCGGCGGCTGCCTGATTGACGAGACTGAAGAGACGATCGAAACCTACGGTCGAACGATAGAGCGGCGAGAGATCCATATGACGCATGTCTACCTCCTATAATAAGCGAGTGTTGGACAGTGCCGGCTCTTTCGCCTGAGGCTTGGCCTTTCGGCTGCCCCATCGGCCTGCCCTGTCCGTCCGCGCGTCCGTTGCGGCCCGCGCTGTCCAGCATGTGGGGGCAGGTTTTTTCGGCTTCAAGAGGGAGCGGAAACGCGGCATTTGCCCTTCCGTTTCGGCTCGCGCCACGGCATAGGGGAAGCCTCAAGGAGGGAGCGAGCCCATGGAACTGATCGCCACCGGCGACAATCCGGTGCCCCCTGGGGCCACCGTCAGCGCCGTTCCGACGAAAGACGGGATGTTGCTGCGCGCGGCGCGCTGGCCGGCCACGGGGCCGAGCCGCGGCACGGTCGTCGTCCTTCCGGGCCAGGCCGAATTCATCGAGGCCTTTCTCGAGCCGATCGGCGAACTCATCGCCCGCCAGTTCGAGGTCGTCGCCCTCGATTGGCGCGGCCAGGGCCTGTCGCAACGTCAACTCCGCGATCCGCGCAAGGGCCATATCGACGATTTCGACCTCTATCAGCTCGATCTCGAAGCGCTGAGAGACCATGTGCTGGAGCGCTATTGCGCGAGGCCGTTCTTCGCGCTCGGCCATTCGATGGGCGCCGCCGTCCTCCTCGCCCAGGCCCGCGCCGGGCGCTCGCCTTTTGCCCGGCTCGTCCTCACCTCGCCGATGATCGCGCTCGCCGAATTGCGCTTCAAATCGGCCCTGCATTTCACTGTCGAAGCGCTCGATATTCTGGGCTTCGGCGGCGCCTATATTCCTGGCGGCGGCAGCAAGCCGTTCTTTTTTCGGCCGCTCTCAGAAACCAATCTCACCTCCGACAAGGATCGCTATGCCCGCATGACGCCCGTTTTGCGCGCGGCGCCCGATCTCGGCGTCGGCGATCCGACGATCGGCTGGACGCACGCTGCCTTTCGTCTGATGAAGCAATTCGAAGATGCCGATTTTCCGCGCCGGACCTATACGCCGACGCTCGTCATCGCGGCGGGATATGACACGCTGATCGCAACCGACGCGATCGAGGCCTTCGCCAGCCGCCTTAAGGCCGGACGTTTCATCACGCTGCCTTATGCAAGGCATGAAATTCTGATGGAGCGCGATGTCTTCCGCGCGCAATTCTGGGCGGCTTTCGACAGCTTCATTCCCGGCGTCCATGACAGAGTGGCGCAGGCGGCCGAAGACGCCATGGCGATCAAGCCGCAAAGACGGCGGCGATTTTTCTCCTGGCCGAAAATTTGGCCGAAAATTCGCGCGTCCGTGGGTTAGACTCAGCCGGCGAGCAGCGCCAGCGCTTTCGCATGGAGACGCGCATCGCCCGCGGCGATCACATTGCCGCCTTTCGCAGCATCGCCGCCCTGCCAATTGGTGACGATGCCGCCCGCGCCCTGAACGATCGGAATGAGCGGCGCGATGTCATAGGTCTGAACGCCCGCCTCCATGACGCAATCGACATGGCCCGCGGCGAGCATGGCGAAGGCGTAGCAATCATAGCCGTAGCGTGAGAGGCGCGCCGCAGCCTCCACCCGGCGAAATGCTGCGAGCGCATCGGGCGGATAGAGCAGCGGCGAGGTCGTCATGATGATCGCCTCGCTCATATCGGCGCACGCTCGCGTCTTTAGTTTGCGCTCGGTGAGGGCATTGTCCGTTCCGGGTCCGCGCCAGCGCGCGGTCTTGCCATTGCCAGTAAAGTATTCGCGCGTGAAGGGCTGGACCATCATGCCATACATCGGCACGCCATTATGCAAGAGCCCGATCAGCGTTCCCCAGGTGGGCGTGCCGCAGATGAAGCTTTTGGTGCCGTCGATCGGATCGAGCACCCAGACGTATTCGGCGTCGGGCCGGTCAACGCCAAACTCCTCGCCGATGATGCCGTGATGCGCGAATGTCCGGTTGATCAGATTGCGCATCGCTGATTCCGCGGCGCGATCGGCGATGGTGACGGGATCGAAAGCGCCGGCACCGGCGCTTTTGTCCTCGGCTCGGAGCGCGGTGCGGAAGAACGGCAAAATCGTCTGCGCCGCGACGGCGCCCAGCTCTTCGACAAAGGCGGCAAAATCGACAGCTGTCATCAAGACTCTCTGCGGCGGAGGGATCGAGGATGATCCGATCCCGGATCGGCGGGCCTGCGTCAAGCAATCTCCGCGCGTTCCGCGGTGAAAGACGCCTGGAAATGGGCCGGCGCAGGCAAGGGTTTCCGCAGTCGTTGCGAGACGTTCCGCCGCGTCCGACTGCGCCGCGATGACTTGTCTCGGCCATTTGCAAATTTTTAAAAAGATCAGCGACTTATGCACAGCCCTGCGGCCAGCCGACACAGGCCGGTGGAAATGGGTCAGGAGGGGTTGCGCTTTGTGCGATGCACGTGCATATTACTGCGGTGCGGTAACTTTGTTGCCGCCGATGCCCTCCTTGGGCGTTTCCTCCCTAGACTTGGGCCGCTTGTGGCAACGCAAGCGGCCTCTTTCATGTCTGGGGCGGGCGAATGGTCGTCGCGAATTATTCGGCAGCTGCCCGCTCATTTCCGTCGCGGGCCGCGATAAAGCAGGCGAGCTGCTCGGCGACGCGACGGAGATCCGCGGCTACCACACCAAAACGGGCGGCTTTCTCCATCGACTTTTCGTCCATATAGAGCCCACGATTGATCTCAATCTGCAGCGCGTGGAAGTGATTGGCCGGATCACCGTAATGTTCGGTGATGAATCCGCCGGCATAAGGCTTATTGCGCAGCACTTTGTAGCCCATCTGGCGCAATTCATATTCGACGACGTCGACGATCGCCGTCTCGCAGCTCGTGCCATAGCGGTCGCCGAGGATGACGTCCGCCTTGATCCGGCGATCGAGCCCATTGTCCGGCAAGGGAACGCTCGAAACGGACGGCATGGAATGGCAGTCGATGAGAATGGCGACGCCGAACATGCGGTGCGCGCGCTCGAGCAGCATACGCAGGTTCCGATGATAGGGCTTATAAAGCTTGTCGATGCGGGCGAGCGCCTCATCGACTTTCAGCCGGGCGCCGTAGATTTCCTGCGAGTCGCCGACGACGCGTGCAATCGTCCCCAATCCGCCCGCGACGCGTACTGAGCGCGTGTTGGCGAAGACCGGCAGCCGCCCTTCGAACATGCGCGGATCGAGCTCATAAGGCTCGCGGTTCAAATCGAGATACGCGCGCGGAAAACGGGCGCGGATCAGCGGCGCGCCTTGCGCCACCATGCCGGCAAAGAGTTCGTCCACATAAGCGTCTTCGGACCGGCGCAGCGTCGTGGCATCGAGTCGTGCCGCCGCTAAAAAACTCTGCGGATAAATCGCGCCCGAATGCGGCGAGGAGAACACCAGCGGCGAGGCGAGCGCAGACGGCTCCAGCACATCGAACGCAGGATTGAGTTCCGGCTCGTGCGGATGCCCTCCGGCGGAAAATTTTTCGCTGCTCTTGATGCCGGACGGACCGGAAGACATGGAGGCTCCTCGTGATCCTGTATCACGCCGATACGGATTTGAGACGGACGCATTTTAACCCGGCGCATTGGCCGCACCTTGCGGGAAAACGCGGGATTTTTGCCGCCAGCCGCCGTTCGAGACGCTCGCCTCGACCATTCTCCCGCCGATTCCGCCGCAGCTGGGAGACGCTAGCGGAGTGTGGCAAGAGTAGACCCTGATGTCCACTCTGGCCTGCGCCGATCAGCCGTGCAAAGGTCGAGCAGGAAGAGAGAACACGCCCGCACCACTGGCTGAACGCCTTTCCCAGTCAAAGGTGGCAAACTTTCACTCGATTTTTACCCGCGGCCGCTTTGATGGGTCTTCCTGTGGCGGGCACCGGGGGAGACCGCCTTCCTGACGTGCGGCTGTTTCACGCGTTTTCGGCACCGGCCTCGCCGGTGCTCCACGTCGATTAGCGATGGACAGCATCGGTTTCGGCGTGATTTAGAGGGCAAAATGACCGAGAGTTCGCCGCAGCCTAATCTCCGCATCCTCCTCGCCGAGGATGACCACGACATGCGCCGGTTCCTGGCGAAGGCATTGCAGAACGCCGGTTTTTGCGTCGCCTCCTTCGACAATGGGCTTTCGGCCTATAATCGGCTCCGGGAGGAGCCGTTTCAGCTCCTTCTGACCGATATTGTGATGCCGGAAATGGACGGAATCGAGCTGGCCCGGAGGGCGACGGAACTCGACCCGGACATCAAGGTCATGTTCATTACCGGCTTCGCGGCAGTGGCGCTCAATCCCGACAATAATGCCCCGAAACAGGCCAAAATCCTGTCGAAGCCGTTTCACCTGAAAGATCTTGTGAACGAGGTTCAGCGCCTTCTCGCGGCCTGAAAAAGCGGCCCAAGCGGGTGCCCCATTGGCGCTTGCGCCGTCCTGGACGAGCCGATATAGCCTCCATTCCCGCCGTCTGGCGGACGGGCGCGTAGCTCAGCGGGAGAGCACTACGTTGACATCGTAGGGGTCACAGGTTCGATCCCTGTCGCGCCCACCATCGCCACCTTCTAACCCTTACCAGCGCAGCCATTTCGAGCCGACAATCGCGCCGATCGCGACGACGATGATGGTTGCCAGCGAATACCAGCACGCGACGAAAAGCGGTGAATCGTCCGGGCAATGCGTCGCATAAAGCGCCGCTCCGATCGCTGCCGCCAATAGGCCCGCGCCTGCGCCAGCGAGCGCCGGGTTGGTCGGCGCGCCGCGCTTCAAGACAATCAAAGACGCGACGAGCGGACCGAAGGCGAGAATGGGAATCAGGGTCATGCAGGCTTTGGCATTATGGCCCATCCAATAAGTGCGCCACTCCGCCTGCGGCAACACGATCAATTCGATGCCGACCGCGACCAACAGCACGAAAGCAAGCGCGAGCAGAAACCCGCCGTAGCGGCGCGGATTGGCCGCGGGCTGCGCGAGCCGCACAGCGAGCGGCAAGGCGCAGGCCGCGACGACCCAGGGGAAGATCAGCTTGAACATCAGCCGCGGCGCCGGCACCAGCGCCATGAGATGCGGCCGCGGGCCGAGTAGAACGGCATAAACCAGAACGGCGATCGCAAGACCCGGGAGAAGACCGAGCATCAGCGAGCGGTCCAACGGAGTCGTCGGGCCGTTTTGGTCGGCGGCGATGGCTTTGATGAGGTCGTCGGTCTTCATGCCTCACCGCTCGTCGAAAATTTTGCCGCAAGCGCAGCAAGGCCGCGATGAAGCGCAACGCGCACCGCGCCCTGTGTCATGGAGAGATCGGCGGCCGTCTCGGCAATCGAGGCGCCGACGACGGCAATGGAGCGCACCACTTTGCGCTGGACCGCCGAGAGACTGTCGAGATGGCGGTCGATATCGGAACCGAGCATGCTCGGCGCCTCCGACTCCGCCGGCAGGATTTCGGCAAAATCGTCGAGCGGCAGATGCACGCGGCGGCCGCGGCGGCGCAGATGGTCGATCAGCTTATGGCGCGCGATCGTATAGACCCAGGGGGCCACCGGCGCCCCAGATATCCAGGTCTGCCGCTTCAAATGGATGGCGAGTAAAGTCTCCTGCACGATATCCTCAGCATCAGCTTCCGGGGCGTGAGCACGGCCGAGCGCGCGGCGCACAAAACTGCGCAGTGCCGGCGTCAAAAGGGTCAGAAGTCGCTGATAAGCCTGCCCATCGCCCTGGTTGGCGGCCTGCAGCAGCGAAGCCCATTCCTGATCCGTGCCGGTGCGCAAGCTGCCCTCAGTTCTTTCGTCTCCGAGACAGGCGCTGTTACATGCCTGCTTGGCTTATATTTGTCACGCTTTCGTGATCGCTTGCCCCGTGGCACTCTGTAACGGCCGGCCATGGCCACCCGTAGAGGGCCCTGTGCGACCTTTTTTCGGTCGGCCACGCCAGCCGTGAAAACGGGTGCCGTGTAGAAATTTTCAGATCAGGGACAGATCATGACCACAAAGACAGTGATGACCGCGGCGACGCTCGCTTCCTCTCTTGCCGCCGCGCTTACCCTCGCCGCTATCCCAGCCAAGGCGGACGACAAGGCGCCGCCGATGGAGAAATGCTACGGCGTCGCGCTCCATGGCCATAACGACTGCGCTGCCGGCCCCGGCACGACCTGCGCGGGAACGCAGAAGGTCGATTACCAGGGCAATTCCTGGAAATACGTTCCGAAGGGAACTTGCGAGACCATCAAGACGCCAAACGGCATGGGCTCGCTGAAGCCGAAGGCCTGACCCGCTCTCCGCAACCGTTCGCACCTTGAAGGCCGATGCCGGATCGCACCATGGATCACGCTCCCTCGCTCCCCCCTGCGGTTGGCGTCGGCTTCAGGCCGCAGCATTTTTCGGCGATTCTCGAACGGCCGGGTTCTGTCGGCTTTTTCGAAGTCCATGCCGAAAACTATATGGGCGCTGGCGGTCCGCCGCACGCCATGCTTGAAAAAATCCGGCGCGATTATCCGCTCTCGGTGCATGGCGTCGGCCTCTCGATCGGCGGGCGTGATCCAATCGATGCCGCCCATCTCGCGCGGCTGAAGGCCGTGGACGAGCGCTATCAGCCTACCCTCGTCTCCGAACATCTCGCCTGGTCGAGCCATGGCGTCAATTTCTACAACGATCTTCTGCCGATGCCGCTGACCGCAGAGACGCTCGCGCGCGTCGTCGGTCATGTCGACTGCGTGCAGGCGACACTGCAACGGCAAATCCTGATCGAGAATCCGGCGACCTATCTTCTCTTCGGCTCGAGCACGATTCCGGAGACGGAGTTTCTGGCCGAACTTTCCCGCCGCACAGGCTGCGGCCTCTTGCTCGACATCAACAATATTTATGTTAGTGCCACCAATCACGGTTTCGATCCTTATGCCTATCTCGACGACTTCGCCGTCAATGCTGTCGGCGAATTCCATCTCGGCGGCCATCATGTCGAGGAGAGCAATGGCGAGAGGCTCTTGATCGACACGCATGGCGAGGCGATCGCAGACGCGGTCTTCGCGCTTTACGAGAAGGCGCTTCAGCGGATCGGGCCCAAGCCGACGCTGATCGAACGCGACAACGATGTCCCCGCCTGGGAAGAGCTGGCGAGCGAAGTCGCAACGGCGGACGCGCTGCTTTCCGCGGCGAAGTCAAATTCTCGCGCGGAGCGCGCGGCATGAGCGCCGCCCCCTTCGATGCGGACCAATTTGCTGCCGCTCTGCTCGATCCCGAACATGCGGTGCCGATCGATGTCGTGGCGCGCGGCGCCATCGGCGCCGAGGCGCGCTTTGCCGTTTATTGCAACAATGTCGTGCAAGGTCTCGTCTCGGCGCTGGAGGCGCGCTTTCCCGCGGTTCGGCGCGTTGTTGGCGAAGCCTTCTTTGCCGAGACGGCGCGCCTCTATGCATTGAGGACGCCGCCGCGCTCGCCGATCATGACGTTTTACGGCGACGATTTTCCCGCCTTCTTGGCCGATTTCGGCCCATGCGAAGATATTCCCTATCTCGCCGATCTCGCGCGGCTCGAAGCGGCCCGCACCCGCGCCTATCACGCCGCCGATGCGACGCCGCTGGAGGCTGAGAAATTCGCCGGCCTTTCGCCCGCCGAGTTGTTGAATCTCCGCACCGTTCTCCATCCGTCTGTCGAGATCCTCGCATCCGCCCATCCCATCGCAACGATCTTTGCGATGAACATGGGCGATCTGCCGCTCGAAGAAATCGCCGACTGGCAGGGCGAAGAGGTCGTGATCGCGCGGCCTTATGCGACTGTCGAAATCCGCCTGCTGCCGCAGGGCGGCAGTGTATTTCTCAAATGTTTGGCCGACGGCGCGACGCTTGCCGAGGCAGCGGAAGCCGCCATGAGTGCCAACTCCGATTTCAATCTCACAGATAATCTCACCCATCTCATTGGCGGCGCGCTTGTGACAGCGATCGCGACTCGCCCGCACGATTAATCTCGAAAGGATTGCCGCATGGCCACGCTCAGCGCCTCAACGCCGACCAATCCGGTTTTGCGCCTGATTGCCTGGATCATCGGGCGGCTTGAAGCGGTCCCCTATTCCTTCATCGCTCTCGTCGCCCGCATTTCGATCTCCGCCGTCTTCTGGATGTCGGGCGAGACGAAAGTCGACGGCTGGCATTTGAAGCCGAGCACATTCGTTCTCTTCCAGAATGATTATCGTCTTCCTTTCCTCGATCCGACAATCGCCGCCTATGCATCGGCCTTCGCCGAGCATTTCTTTCCCGTGCTTTTGGTGCTGGGTCTCGCGAGCCGCTTTGCTGCTCTCTCGCTGCTGATCATGACCTCGATCATCGAAATCTTCGTCTATCCCGACGCATGGCCGACGCATGGCACTTGGGCGACATGCTTTTTGCTGATCCTCTGCCGCGGCCCCGGTGTCGTCTCGCTCGATTATTGGATCGCGCGGGCGTTCGGCATGGAAAGACCGGCGAAGGTCTGAGAGCCTCTATTGGCTGACGACGCCGGTCTTGTCCGGCTCCATCGCGAAGGCGGCGGCGAACAGCGCGCGCGTATAATCATTCTTCGGATGGCTTACCACTTCGTCCGCCGCGCCCTCTTCGACGACGATGCCTTGGCGCATGACGACGATGCGATGGGAAAGCGCGCGGACGACTTTTAGATCGTGGCTGATGAAGAGATAGGCGAGATTGCGCTTCGCCTGAAGCCCACGCAGCAGATCGATGATCTGCGCCTGCACCGACATGTCGAGGGCGGAGGTGGGCTCATCCAGCACGACGACCTTCGGCTCAAGCGCGAGGGCGCGGGCGATCGCAATGCGTTGGCGCTGACCGCCCGAAAATTCATGCGGATAGCGATCCATCAGCGCCGGATCGAGGCCTGCGTCGAGAAGCGCGCGGGCGACGATTTCGCGTTGTGCTTCGAAGCTGAGGTTCCTGTTCTGAACGCTCAACCCTTCCGCCACGATTTCGGCAATCGACATGCGTGGCGACAGCGAGCCATAGGGATCCTGAAACACGATCTGCAAATCCCGGCGCAACGGCCGCATGGCTTTGAAGCCGAGGTGGTCGATCGGCTTGCCGAGATAGGCGATGCGGCCCTCCGAGCGAATGAGCCGCAACAGAGCGAGCCCCAGCGTCGTCTTCCCGCAGCCTGATTCGCCGACAACGCCGATCGTCTCGCCTTCGTGCAGCGCGAGCGAGACGCCGTCCACGGCCTTCACCGCGCCAACAGTTCTGCGCAACAGCCCGCGCTTGATCGGGAAATAGACGCGCAGATCCTTCGCCTCCAGAATGATCGGCGCATTGGGATTAGCCGGCGGCATTGCGCCTTTCGGCTCGGCCGACAGCAGCGCCTTGGTATAGGGATGTTGCGGCGAGGAAAAGATCGCATCAAGCTTACCGACCTCTACAATCTTGCCGTTCTGCATCACGGCCACATCGTCGGCGAGCTTGCGCACGATGTTCAAATCGTGCGTGATGAACAGCATCGCCATATGATGGCGCAATTGCAGGTCCTTCAGCAGCGCCAGGATTTGCGCCTGGATCGTCACATCGAGCGCGGTCGTCGGCTCATCGGCGATGAAAAGATCGGGGCGATTGGCGAGCGCCATGGCGATCATCACGCGTTGCCGTTGTCCGCCCGAGAGCTGATGCGGATAGGCGCCGAGTCGCCCGACAGGATCGGAGATGCCCGCTTCCTGCAACAGTGCGACGATTTGTTGTCGCAGATTGCTGCTCGCTTTGCCGTGAAGCTCGAGGATTTCGCCAATCTGCCGCTCGACCGTATGAAGCGGATTGAGCGAGGTCATCGGCTCCTGGAACACCATGGTGACCGCGTTGCCGCGAATGGCGCGAAGCTCGCTCTCGCGGCACGTCACGAGGTCTTGTCCTTTGAACAGAATCTTGCCGCGCATATGCGCCGCCGGCGGCAGAAGTTTCAGGATCGAGAGCGCGGTGAGCGATTTGCCGGAGCCTGACTCACCGACAAGCGCCAGCGTGCGGCCGCGTTCGAGGCGGAGCGAGATGTTATCGACGGCTTTGACTTCTTGAGCGCCCTGCTGAAAACCAATCGAGAGATCGCGGATTTCGAGGAGCGAGCCGGACGAAGTGCTGGAGACGGGTTTCTTCATGTCACCCTGTCGTCTTGCGCGGATCGAAGGCGTCGCGCACCGCCTCGCCGATGAAGACGAGCAGCGACAGCATGAAGGCGATCGAAACAAAGCCGGTGATGCCGAGCCACGGCGCCTGTAGATTGTTCTTGCCCTGCAACAGCAACTCGCCGAGCGAGGCCGAGCCCGGCGGCAAGCCAAAGCCGAGGAAGTCGAGCGCGGTCAAAGTCGTGATCGATCCGTTCAGCACGAAGGGCAGATAAGTCAGAGTCGCGACCATTGCATTGGGCAGCAGATGGCGAACCATGATGCGCGCGTTCGACAATCCCAAGGCGCGCGCGGCAGTGACATATTCGAAATTGCGCGCACGCAGAAATTCCGCGCGCACTACGGACACGAGATTGACCCAGGAGAAGAGCAGTAGAATACCAAGCAACACGAAGAAGCTCGGCGTGATGATCGCGGACAAGATGATCAGCAGATAAAGATGCGGCAGCGACGTCCAGATTTCGATGAAGCGCTGGAACAGAAGATCGAGCCAGCCGCCGAAATAGCCTTGGATGGCGCCGGCCGCGATGCCGATGACAGAAGAGATCGAGGCGAGCGCCAGGCCAAAGAGGATCGAGATGCGAAAGCCATAGATCAAGCGCGCGACGACATCGCGGCCTTGATCGTCCGTGCCGAGCCAATTCCATTCGATATCGGCACAGCCACGATTGGGCGCACCGGCCGGGATCACCTTTGCCGCGGCCGCCTGACATTGATCCTTCGACAACATCCAGGTCGGCGCTGACGGCGCCGGCGTCGGCAAAGCGCGCTCGATCGTATTGTAGGAGAAATGAATCGGCGGCCAGATCATATAGCCGTGCGAATTGATCTCCTGCGCATCGACAGGATCGCGATAATCGGTCGTCGCGAGAAATCCGCCGAATTTCGATTCCGGATAATCATGGAAGATGGGAAAGAGATATTCGCCCTTGTAATAGATGAGGATCGGCTTGTCGTTGGCGATGAATTCGGCAAACAGCGACAAGATGAAGAAGAACAGAAAAACCCACAACGACCAGAAGCCCCGCCTGTTGTTGCGGAAATTGACGAGCCGGCGCCGATTGAGCGGCGTCACACGAATGAGTCCGCGCCGGCCCAGAGGTGGCGCAAGCTGCGTCGTCGGAACCTCGGCCTCGAATTCGAATTGGCTGATCGACATTCTCAGACCTCCCGCGTCTCGAAATCGACGCGCGGATCGACCCAAGTGTAGGTGAGATCGGAAATGAGATTAACGACGAGCCCAATCAGCGCAAAAATATAGAGATCGGCGAAAACAACCGGATAATCGCGATTGATGATCGCGTCGTAAGACAAAAGCCCCAGCCCATCGAGCGAGAAAATCGTCTCGATCAAAAGCGAACTGCCGAAGAAAGCATTGATGAAGGCGCCGGGAAAACCGGAGATGACGATCATCATCGCGTTGCGGAAGACATGGCCATAGAGAATGCGATTCTCGGTGAGGCCCTTCATCCGCGCCGTCGTCACATATTGCTTGCGGATTTCGTCGAGGAATGAATTCTTAGTGAGAAAGGTCACGGTCGCGAATGCGCCGAGCGTCATCGCCGTCACTGGCAAAGTGATGTGCCAGAGATAATCGCCGATCTTGCCGAGAAGCGAGAGCTGCGAAAAATTCTCCGAGGTGAGGCCACGCAACGGGAAAACGTTCCATAGCGATCCGCCGCAGAAGAGAACGATCAGCAGCACCGCAAAGAGAAAGCTCGGGATCGCATAGCCGACGATGACGACCGCGGAAGACCACACGTCGAAACGCGAGCCGTCGCGCACCGCCTTCGCTATGCCGAGCGGAATCGAGATCAAGTAAGAGAGCAGCGTCATCCAGAGCCCGAGCGAAATCGAGACGGGCAATTTCTCCTTGATGAGCTCGATGACGGGAACGTCGCGGAAATAGGAGCGGCCGAAATTGAAGGTCGCGTAATTCTTGATCATCAAGAGAAAGCGCTCGATCGGCGGCTTGTCGAAACCGAACTGCTTCTGGAGTTCCGCGATGAATTTTGGATCGAGGCCTTCGGCGCCGCGATAACGCGCCGAAAAGCTCGTGCCCGCAGCAGCGCCAATCTGAGCTCCCCCGCCTGAGAAACTCGATGTGGCGCTCGCATTTGGGTTTTGCAGCTGCGCGAGAATATGCTCGACCGGACCGCCCGGCGCGAATTGGACGATGACGAATGAGATCGCCAGAATGCCGAAAACGGTCGGGATAATGAAGAGAATGCGGCGCGCAATATAGGCGAACATCGAGCGCTACTGCCCCGCGAAATGAATGCGTTTGGCGCTTTCGGAATCATACCACCAGGTTGAGGAAATGCCGGGATCGTAGAGCGGCGCTTTTTTAGGCCGTCCGAAAATCTCCCATGACGCGATCCAATGCGACGGCTTGTACCAATGCGGCACCCAATAATGCCCGGCTCGCAACACGCGGTCGAGCGCGCGGCAGATATGCAGGAGTTCGTCCTTGGAATTGGCGACGAGCGCCTTGGCGATCAAGGCATCGACTACAGGGTCGGCGACGCCGACGATATTGCGCGAGCCATGCGTATTAGCGGATTCGGAGCCGAACATGCCGAGCAGTTCTTCGCCGGGGAAGAAGGACATGACGAAGCGCTCGGTGATGATGTCGAAATCGAAATTGTCGGTGCGGAGCTTATATTGCGCGGGATCGACGACGCGGATGTTGGCGTTGATGCCAAGCTGGCGCAGATTTTTGACGAAGGATTCCGTGTGCGGCTCGAGCCCCGGCTCGTCGTAGAGAAACTCGATCTGAAACGGCGATCCGTCCGGCAACAACAGATTTGTGTCTTGGCGCTTGCAGCCAGCCGCAAGCAGAAGGTTGTTCGCTTGGCGCAGCATCGCGCGATCTTCGCCCGATCCGTCCGAGACCGGCGGCAAATAAGGAGGCCCGAAGACGGCAGGTGGCAGCTTATCGCGATAGGGCGTCAACAGAGTGAGTTCTTCGGCGTCGGGCGGCCCTTTCGCCGCCATTTCCGAATTCTCGAAATAGGATGTGGTGCGCTGATAGGCGCCGTACATCAGATTTTTGTTGGTCCAATTGAAATCAAAAGCGCAGCCGATCGCTTCGCGGATACGCGGATCCTTCAGCGCGCCGCGCCTTGTGTTGAAGAACCAGCCCTGAATGCCCGAGATATTCTTGTCGGGGATCGTCTCGCGCTTCACCCGCCCGTCGCGAACGGCGGGGAAGTCATAGCCCGTAGACCAGGTCGAGGCCTTGAATTCCTCATGCACCGTATAGACGCCGGACTTGAACGCCTCGAAAGAGACCGAGCGATCGCTGAAATAGTCGTAGCGGATCGAATCGAAATTGAACTGGCCGACATTGACCGGAAGGTCCTTGCCCCAATAATCGGCGACGCGCTCATAGATGATGAAGCGCCCTTGCTCGAAGCGGCCGATCTTATAAGGACCCGAGCCCAAGGGCGGCTCGAGCGTCGTCTGATCGAAAGGATGCGTGCCGTAATAGGCGGCGGAAAAAATCGGATAGCTCGCGACGAGCAGCGGCAATTCGCGGCTGCGTTGCGGCGAGAAGACGACGACAAGCTCGTCATCGGCTTCAGCCGTTGCGGAGACCATGTTGCGCAGATTCAATCTGATCGACGGATGGCCTTGGCTCTTGAGGATGTTCAGCGAGAAGGCGACATCCTTTGCGGTGAGCGGGGTGCCATCCTGAAACTTCGCCTCTTTACGCAGGAAGAAGCGATAGGTGAGCTTGTCAGCGGAGACACGGACTTTAGAGGCGACGAGGCCATAAAGCGCGTCTTGCTCGTCGAGACTGTTTTTCAAAAGTGTATCGAACAGGAAATCGGTGCCGAAGACAGCGTCGCCACGTAAAATGAAGGCATTGAGCGAATCGAATGTGCCGAGCATTTCCTGCGAGAGCATGCCGCCCTTGGGCGCCGCCGGATCGACATAGGCGAAGGCTTTGAAATCCGGTTTTTCGGCGAGATCGCCGAAGGTCGAAAGCCCATAGGTTTCGATCTCGGCGCCTGGATTGTCGGCGGCGAATGCGCGAGGCAATCCGAAAGAAGAAAGCGCGAGACCCGCGCCGGCGCCAGCCAGCGCTTCGCGGCGATTGATGCCAATCCGACGATAGGGGAACAAACGAACCTCGTGCCGCAGGGGAAGAGAACCAGGAGTGTCCTGCGATGTTTAGGTCAGATTATGTCGTATTTTCGCGGCAGAGCCAGAACCTGTTCAGGTGAAAAGACTTTAACAAATCGAAGCGCGAAAGCGCGCGAAGCAGAATGGCGAGCGCGCTCAGCTTCGCCGATCGCACTCTGGATTCCCCGATCTAAACAGCGCTCAGCGCGACTACTTGCCAGGTGCCGGCGCAGGTGCAGGCGCGTTTGAAGGAGCGGGCGCGGGCGCCGGCGCTTTCGCGGGCGCAGTCACTTTTGCGGGCTCAGGCTTGGGGAAGGGCACGGGATTGTCGGAGAGCGTGCGCAGATAGGCCAAGATGTCGGCGCGCTTCTCCGCCTCCGGCACACCGGCGAAGGTCATCTTGGTTCCCGAAACGAAGGCCTTTGGATCGGTGATGAAGATGTTGATGTCTTCATAGGTCCAAGTGCCGCCTTTGGCCTTCATGCCGTCGGAATATTCGAATCCCGCGATCGAGCCTTTAGGCCGGCCGACGACGCCCCAGAGCGGCGGTCCGACCTTGGGCCCGGCGCCTTTTTCGAAGTCGTGGCAGGCTTGGCAGGGGTGGGTGTCGGCTTGGCCCTTGGTGGGGTCCGCCTTGGCGAGAAGATCGGCCAAGGGCACCTCTGGCGCGGTCGCCCCGCCTCCCTCGGCGCCGGCGGCCGGCGCACCAGGCAGATCGTAGCCGGGCTTGATGAGTTCAGGATGGGAGAAAATGGCATCGGAGAGTAGGCCCATTGCCACAACAAAGAGAAGGGCGCCCAGGACAGCGCCGGCGATTTTGTTGAATTCGAAAGAGTCCAAAGAATCCATGGTCCCCAGCTCCGCCGAATTGCCGCGTTTGCGGCACGAACAGGACGCCTGCCCTCGCGGATCGCCCGGCCCCGTTTCCCCAGGCGTGGTTAGGCGCTTTGCGGGAGGCTTGGCAACACGTATAAACGCCGGGGTCTTGCTACTTTTTGCCGCCAGGATGCTGGCGCCGCCGTAGGCAGACCTCGACTTTCAACCTTATCCCAAGAAGACGCCATGCCCGGGCCGATCATCATCATCCCTGCCCGGCTCGCCGCCCATCGTCTTCCCGGCAAGCCGCTTGCCGACATTGGCGGCGCGCCGATGATCGTCCATGTCTGGCGCCGCGCGATGGAAGCCGCGGTCGCCCCCGTCCTGGTTGCAACCGACAGCGACGCGATCGCCGAGGCGATCCGCGCCGAAGGCGGAAAAGCACTTTTGACCCGCGCCGACCACGTCTCCGGATCGGACCGGATTTTCGAGGCGCTGCAATATGTTGATGGGGGCGGGGAATTCGACGTCGTGGTCAACCTTCAGGGCGATCTGCCGCTGATCCCGCCGGCTTTTCTCAAAGCCGTGCTGGCGCCCTTGGACGACGGCGCCGTCGATATTGCGACACTTGCCGCACCCATCGCCCGGCCGCAGGAGCGGGACGACCCGAATGTCGTTAAGGTTGTTGGCACGCCGCTCTCGCCAACACGGCTCCGCGCCCTCTATTTCACCCGCGCACCCGCGCCCTGGGGTGAGGGTCCCCACTATCATCACCTGGGCGTCTATGCTTATAGGCGGGCAGCGCTCGAACTTTTCGTCGGGCTTCCGCCGTCCGCTCTCGAAGCCCGTGAGAGGCTCGAACAGCTGCGCGCGCTGGAAGCGGGCCTGCGGATCGATGTGGCGCTTGTCGACAATGCCATCTTCGGCGTCGATACACCGGCCGATCTCGAACGCGCGCGGGCCGTCTTGAGGCAGAGATGAGTGACTTGAAAATCGCCTATCAGGGCGAACCTGGAGCCAATTCGCATAACGCCTGCCGCGAGGCGTTCCCGCAGCTGCAGCCGCTGGCCTGCGCGACATTCGAAGACGCGCTCGCCGCCGTCTCAGAAGGCGTGGCCGAACGCGCCATGATCCCGATTGAAAATTCGATCGCCGGCCGCGTCGCCGACATTCATCATCTGTTGCCCATCGCGGGCCTTTACATCGTCGGCGAATATTTTCTGCCGATTCATTTCGATCTCTTGGGCGTCAAGGGCGCGAAGGTCGAGGACATCAAGGCCGTCTACAGCCATGTCCATGCGCTCGGCCAATGCCGCAAGATCATCCGCAGGCTCGGACTTGAAACGCATATCGCCGCGGATACGGCTGGCTCGGCGCGCGAAATCGCCGAATGGGGCGACAAACGCAAAGCGTCGCTCGCGCCGGCGCTGGCCGCGGAAATCTATGGCCTCGATGTGCTTGCAAGCCATGTCGAAGACGAGGCGCATAACACGACGCGCTTTATCATTCTGTCGCGCACGTCGGAATGGCCGCCGGCAAACAACGGCCCGACAGTGACGACCTTCGTCTTCCGCGTCCGCAATGTGCCGGCGGCGCTCTATAAGACGCTCGGCGGCTTCGCCACCAATGGCGTCAATATGACCAAGCTCGAAAGCTATATGGTCGGAGGCGAATTTACCGCGACCCAATTCCTTGCCGATGTCGACGGTCATCCGCACGATCCGGCGCTCGCCCGGGCGTTCGAGGAACTCGCGTTTTTCTGCAAGGAGTTCAAAATATTGGGGGTCTATCCGGCGCATGAGTTCCGGATCGAGAGCGAGCGGCGCCGCGAATTCGACTGAGCGGCCCGGAAAAGACGCCTGCCAGAGTTGAGGTGCGCCGGCCAAAAGCTGTTAGGGTGAAACCGCAGTTCGGGCCGACTCACCCGGGCGGCAGTGCGGCTTTGCAACAGGCGCGGAGAATTGACAAGACCGCCTGGAAAGCCAAAGGCTTTCAGTGGTTAAGATAGACAACCGGCCCCAATCCCGCCATTAAACTCGCTTTAACCATTGCGAACGATGGCGCCAATGCAATGGAAGTCGTGAAGCTCTCATAAAGGTTGACGGAACCTTCGTTTAACCATCAGCCATTAGGACAGGCTGATGCGGCTGTCTCCAAAGGAGTTCATCATGGGTTTTCATCAACGCGCGAGCGGGCTGAAATGGGCCGCCATCCTCGGCGCTGCTCTGTTGATGGCAGCTTGCGCCAAGAACCCGGCGGACGACAATCAATATGGCGTGGCTCCCCCCGGCAGCCAGCAGGACTTCTCGCAGAACGTCGGCGATCGCGTCTTCTTCGAAACCGATTCGAGCGAACTCACCCCAACGGCGCAGGCCACGCTCGACAAGCAGTCGCGTTGGCTCACCCAATATGCGAATTACTCATTCACGGTCGAGGGTCACGCCGACGAGCGCGGCACGCGCGAATATAACTTCGCGCTCGGTGCCAGAAGGGCCGAGGTCGTCAAAGACTATCTCGCGGCAAAGGGTATCAATCCGGCGCGCATGCATACGGTCAGCTATGGCAAGGAGCGCCCCGTCGCAGTCTGCAATGACATCTCCTGCTGGTCGCAGAATCGCCGCGTCGTGACAGTGCTCGGCAACAATCAATCCTGATTGCAGCCGAAGCGGCGCGCCTGCGAGGCTCTAACATTTTCGTGAAAGCGGTCAGAACCAGCGCTTCCTACGGGAGCGCTGGTTTTTTTGCGCATCAGTGCTGCTTTTTGGGGTCTGGCGACGAAAAGCCTCTCCGCGTAGCATAGTGGCGAGCCGTCAGCGCCCAAGCCCACCCGGTCGGGCTCCCACGGCCCACTCTCCACAGCTCAGGCGAGATAGCACTTCCAACGCAAGGATGAATGCGATGATTCACTTCACCCTGAACGGCATGGCGCGGCAGGTCGATATGCCGAGCGAAAAGCCGCTGCTCTGGGTTCTGCGCGACGATCTCGGCGTCACCGGGCCGAAATTCGGCTGCGGCGTCGCCCTCTGCGGCGCCTGCACGGTTTATGTCGATGGCCAGCCGGCGCGCGCCTGCATCACCGGCGTCGGCGATGTCGACGGCAAATCCGTCACGACGATCGAGGGCCTTTCAGGCCGCGTCGCGCAAGCGGTGCAGGAAAGCTGGACGAAACTCGACGTGCCACAATGCGGCTATTGCCAATCGGGCCAGGTGATGGCGGCGACCGCTCTGCTCTCGCAAAACAAGGCGCCGAGCGATTCCGATATCGACAATGCAATGAGCGGCAATCTCTGCCGGTGCAATACCTATCATCGCATTCGCGCGGCCGTGCATGACGCCGCCAAGAGACTGGGAGCCTGAGATGCTCGCGACACCCTCCCTCCTCCAACGCCTCGGCCTTGCCGATCCCCTCCCGCTTTCGCGGCGCGGTTTTCTGATTGGCGCGACCGCCGCCGGTTCCAGTCTCGTCATCGGATATTCCGCCGCGGCCGAAGGCATTGCCCCGGCGCCGACGGCGGTCAATCCATTCCAAGGCTATGTGAAGATCGACGCGGATAACCGCGTCACGCTTTATTCCGCCCATATGGACATGGGCCAGGGCATCTATTTCGGCATCGCGACGCTCGTTCAGGACGAACTCGATGCCGATTGGGCGAACGTCGATATCGTCGGCGGCTACGGCAATCTCGCGCTTTACGGCAATGTCGCCTGGGGCGGCGCGATGGAAGGCACCGGCGGCTCGACCGGCACGTTTTCGTCGTGGGAGCGCTATCGCAAGGCCGGTGCCACGGCGCGCAGCATGCTCATCGCGGCGGCAGCCGCGCAATGGAAACTGCCGGCGAGCGAGATCGCGGCCAAGAAGGGTATGCTGACGCACGCGAGCGGCAAATCGGCGAGTTATGGCGAGATGGCGGCCGCCGCCGCCAAATTGCCTGTGCCGCAAGACGTCGCGCTGAAGCCGCGCAAGGAATGGACCTATATCGGCGATGCCACTCTGCCGCGTTACGATTCCGCGGCGAAGGCAACCGGCCGGCAGATGTTCACGCTCGATGTGCGCCTGCCGCAAATGCTGACGGCGGTGATGATTCATCCGCCGCGCTTCGGCGGGACGGTGAAGAGCTTCGATGCGACGAAGGCGAAGGCGATCAAAGGCGTCGTCGATGTCGTCGCCATTCCGCGCGGGGTCGCAGTCGTCGCAACCGGAATGTGGGAAGCCATGCAAGGCCGCGACGCCGTGACCGTCGAATGGGACCAGACGAATGTGGAGGCGCGCAGCTCCGCCGATATTCTCGCTGCCTATCACGCAGCGGCCGACAAGGGCGGCGAAGCCGTCGCGGTCAACAACGGCAATGTCGATGCGGCCTTCGCCGCGGCCTCCGGCAAAATCGTCGAAGCGAGCTATGAATTCCCCTATCTCGCCCATGCGGCGCTCGAGCCGATGAATGCCGTCGCGCGCATGAATGCCGACAGCACGCTCGAAGTCTGGGGTGGCCATCAGATGCCTGACATTTATCAGGCTGCCGCCGCGAAAGTCGCTGGCATCACGCCCGACAAGGTGATCCTGCATGTGATGAAGACCGGCGGCGGCTTCGGCCGGCGCGCCGTCTCCGACGCTGACATCATCGTCGAAACGGTCGGCGTCGCCAAAGCCATCGGCTGGAAGGCGCCGGTCAAAGTGCAATGGACGCGCGAGGACGATATGCGCGCCGGACGCTATCGCCCGGCCTATGTGCATAAGCTCAAAGCCATATTCGACAAGGATGATGCGCTCGTCGCCATGCGCGACACCATCGTCGGCCAGTCGATCATGAAAGGCACACCCTTCGCTGGCTTCATCAAGAATGGCGTCGATCCGACATCCGTCGAAGGAATCGCCAATGCGCCTTATGCGATTCCAAATTTCAAAGTCGATCTGACGACGACGGACAGCAAAGTGCCGGTGCTTTGGTGGCGCTCTGTCGGTTCGACCCACACGGCCTTTGCGCTCGAATGTTTCATGGACGAATTGGCGGAAGCGGCCGGCAAGGATCCGCTCGAATTCCGGCTCGCCATGCTCACCAAGAAGCCGCGCCACGCCGCCGTTCTCAAACTCGCAGCTGAGAAAGCGGGATGGGGCAAGCCCCTGCCCGTCGGCCATGCGCATGGCATCGCGCTCGCCGAATCCTTCTCGACCTATGTCGCGCAGGTGGCGGAGGTCTCAGTCGATTCGAACGGCATAGTGACAGTCCATCGCGTCACCTGTGCCATCGATTGCGGCGTCGCGGTCAATCCCGATCAGGTGAAGGCGCAGATGGAGGGCGGCATCGGCTTCGGCCTCGGCGCCGTCATGAAATCCGCGATCACGCTCGATCACGGCAAGGTCGTGCAGGGCAATTTCGACAACTATCAGGTCCTGGCGCTGAATGAGATGCCGGACGTCGACGTCTTCATTGTCGACTCGGACGAACATCCGACCGGCGTCGGCGAGCCCGGCGTGCCGCCGATCGGCCCGGCCGTGGCCAATGGCGCTTATCAGTTGACGAAGAAGCGGATCAGAAGCCTGCCGTTTGTGAAGGCCTCGGCATAATCTCGCGCGCTGCGCTTCATCAAAGAAAAAGCCCTCATGCGACAAGCATGAGGGCTTTTGATTTTGGCTGCCATCCCGCTCAGCCCGTCGGCTGCGGCTCCATGCCGGGATCGGCGGGGCCAGGCTTCGGCCGCGCGACGCCGGTCGTCGGCACGGGTGAAGGACGCGGCGGCGGGGGCGGCACGGAGTCGCCCGTTTCCCTGACCGGCGGACGGCCCTGGAACAGCGCCATGATCTCATCGCCCGACAGCGTCTCATATTCCAAGAGACCCTTGGCCAGCGTTTCGAGATCGGCGCGCTTCTCGGTCAGGATGCGCGTTGCTTCCGCAAGCCCCGCCTCGACGAGGCGGCGCACTTCGGCGTCGATCTTCTGCGAGGTCGCCTCCGAAATATTCTGCTGCCGGCCCATGGAATAGCCGAGGAACACTTCTTCCTGGTTCTCGCCATACATGACCGTGCCGAGCTCATCGGAGAAGCCCCAACGCGTGACCATCGCGCGCGCGAGCTTCGTCGCCTGCTCGATGTCGCTTTGCGCGCCGGAGGTGACCTTCTCCTTGCCGAAGATGAGCTCTTCCGACACGCGCCCGCCCATCAGTACGGCGAGACGCGAGGTCATCTGCTCATAGCTCATCGACAGCTTGTCCCGTTCCGGCAGCTGCATGACCATGCCGAGTGCGCGGCCGCGCGGGATGATCGTCGCCTTATGCACAGGGTCGGTCGCGGGCACATTGAGCGCGACGATCGCATGGCCGCCTTCGTGATAGGCGGTCAGGATCTTCTCCTGCTCCGTCATCACCAGCGTGCGGCGCTCGGCGCCCATCATGATCTTGTCCTTGGCGTCTTCGAATTCTGCCATGGTCACGATGCGCTTGCCACGCCTCGCCGCCAGCAGCGCCGCCTCATTGACGAGATTCATCAAGTCCGCGCCGGAGAATCCGGGTGTGCCGCGCGCAACGGTCTTCAGATCGACGTCGGGCGAGAGCGGCACTTTGCGCACATGCACCTTCAAGATGCGCTCGCGGCCGATCACATCGGGATTAGGCACGACGATCTGGCGGTCGAAACGGCCCGGCCGCAGCAAAGCGGGATCGAGCACGTCGGGCCTGTTCGTCGCGGCAATCAGGATGATGCCTTCATTCGCATCGAAGCCGTCCATCTCGACGAGCAGCTGATTCAGCGTCTGCTCGCGCTCGTCATTGCCGCCGCCGAGACCGGCGCCACGATGACGGCCGACCGCATCGATTTCGTCGATGAAGATGATGCAAGGCGCATTCTTCTTCGCCTGCTCGAACATGTCGCGGACGCGCGAGGCGCCGACACCGACGAACATTTCGACGAAGTCGGAACCCGAGATCGTGAAGAACGGCACATTGGCTTCGCCTGCGATGGCGCGAGCGAGCAAGGTCTTGCCGGTGCCGGGTGGCCCGACCAGCAACACGCCGCGCGGAATGCGTCCGCCGAGGCGCTGGAATTTCTGCGGATCGCGCAGAAATTCGACGATCTCCTGCAGATCTTCCTTGGCCTCGTCGACGCCGGCCACATCCTCAAATGTGACGCGGCCATGCGCCTCGGTCAGCAGTTTCGCCTTAGATTTGCCGAAGCCCATGGCCTTCCCGCCGGCCCCCTGCATCTGCCGGGAGAGGAAAATCCACACGCCCAAAAAGGCGAGCAGCGGCAGGCCGTTGACCAGAAGGGTCACGAGCCAGCTGTTGCCGTCGGACGGCGGCTTCGCCGAGATCGCGACGTTCTTCTTGTAGAGATTCTGGACCAGCGTCGGATCGTTCGGCGCATAGGTCGTGAAGGCCCGATTATCGGTAAAATGACCGCTGATGTCGTTCCCAGCGATGGTCACTTCCCGAACGTGGCCCTGATCGACCTCACTCAAGAGCTGGCTGAAGGTGATGTCCTGGCTGGGCGGCCGCTGTCCTGGATTCTGGAACAGCATGACCAACGCAACCACCAGCAGGAATATGATCACCCAAAGAGCAAAATTCCGGAAATTCGGATTCATTTTCGACCTGCAAAAGGCGACGTGCGCAAGACCGATCGCCCCTCAAAAGAGCACACTAGGTGCATCGTAAAAACAATGTAGGCGTGGGAGAGACCCTTGCCAAGGGAAGTTATCCAGATGTGACTGGATCGTGGCAGGGCGATGTCACCCCTTCTCGCGAAGGTGAATTTTCCGTCCCGGCCCGCGATCCGCGGCCGCGATGGCGCGGCTTTTCGGGGCTGATCGTCAAGCTCCCCTCAAGGTTCAAATCGAATGCCAGCCCCGCGAGCGTGCCGCGCCACGCGCTGCCGTTTTTCAAAGCCTCATGCAGCGCGCTTGCCAGAGTCTCGAGCCGCTCAAGGCGCAGCGGTCTCGAGGACTTTAGCGCCTCAATCTCCATCGCGATCACGCGCATAAAGAGTTCCAAAGGCTCGCCAGCGAGGCCGGCAATTGTGACGGTGGCTCGTCCCTCAGTGCGCTTCGCGGGCAATGTCGCGCGGAGTTTCTGCGCGGAGGCATCGAGCGCTTCCGCAATTCTTGTGGCACGGCGCGCAAGGCGCAACAGCGCGTCGCGATCGAACCCTTCGCGCGCAAGGACCGGCAGAAGCTGGCGCAGCCGCGCGCGCGCAAAAAAACTATTTTCGTTCGATGGATCGCGAAAGAGGGGCTGCGCATGCGCCTCGCAAATGCCAATCAGCGCTTCTTTGGGATAATCGATCAAAGGCCGCAGATGAATGATGCCGCCGCGCTGCGTCCGGCGCGCCATGCCGGCAAGCCCATCGATGCCGCTTCCGCGCAGCAGACGAAACAGAACCGTCTCGGCCTGATCGTCGGCATGATGGGCGGTGATGAGAGTATCCGCGCCGACGGCGGTCGCATAGGCATCGAGCAGCGCGTAGCGTGCATCGCGGGCACGTTCCTGAATCCGAGTCTTCGGCTTTGTGCCTTCCCATGTCAGCGTCTGATGCGGCAGACCGAGCGCCTTTGCCCAGCGCGCGACCTGCGCCGCCTCCTCCGATGATTCAGGCCGCAAACCATGATCGACCGTCGCCACGAAGAGACGCGGCACCCGCGACGCCTTCGCCCACTCCGCTACGAGCAGCATCAAGGCGACGGAATCAGGGCCGCCGGAGACGGCAAAGACGATGCCCTTTGCTGCACGCAGATCTTTGAAGAGCGCATCGGGATCGAGCGCGAGCAATGACGGATCGCAGGTCTTGCCCGCCATCTCGCGCTCATCATCACTCCCGAACCAAGAATCGTCCTCCATCCGCAAATCTTTCATTCGTCCCCGTCCGTCCCCCGAGAATAGCACAGAGCGCGGATCGGGAATTGACAAAAGGGGCAATTACCCTTATTTGACCGTCGCATGACAGACTCCCACTTCGATAGCTGCAGCTGCGGCGCACTCCGTCAGGCGGCGCGGCACGCGACTCGTTTCTACGACAGCGTCTTGAGTCCGTCTGGACTCGGTCTCAACCAATATTCGATTCTCTCGAAGCTCGACCGCTTTGGCCCCAAGACACTGCAACAACTTGCCGACATTCTGGTCATGGATCGTTCGACGCTTGGCCATTTGCTGCGCCCGCTCGAAGCGCGCGGCCTTCTCACCATGAAAGCGGCGCCGAAAGATCGGCGCGCGCGCATCATCAGTCTGACGCCGGCCGGCAATGCGATCATGCGCCAGGCAAAACCGCTTTGGGCCAAAGCCGAAACGGAATTTCAGCGCCAGTTCGGCGCTGAACCCGCCGCCGCGCTTCGGCAATTGCTCAAAGACGTTACACGCATCGAACTTGGCGCTGAGAATTTGGCCGCGTGATTAGAAAAGGAGATCGAAGATGCCTCTCGTTCGTATCGACATCCCCGCCGGCAAGCCAGAGTCTTATCGCAAGGCCGTGAGCGAAGCCGTCCACGCCGCGATGGTCGAGACGATCAATGTTCCCAAAGACGATCGCTTTCAGGTGATCACCGAACATAAGGTCGGCGATCTCGTGATTGATCCGGCCTATCTCGGCATCGCGCGCAGCGCCGATGCCATTCTCATCCAGATCACGCTCAACGAAGGCCGCACGGTTGAGATGAAGCAGGCCTTCTATAAAGCGCTCGCGGACGGGCTTCATCAGCGCGCCGGCATCCGCCGCGAAGATGTTGTCGCGAGCCTCATCGAAGTGAAGAAGGAGAACTGGTCCTTCGGCAACGGCATCGCCCAATATGCAAAATAAAACGCCGGAGAGTCGTCCGCTCCGTCTGCATTACGGCTGGATTGTCGTCGCCGTCACATTTCCCGTACTCCTGATCGGTGCCGGCGTGCGCGCCACGCCGAGCATTTTGATCCGGCCGCTCGAGCGCGAATTCGGCTGGTCGGATGCGACGATCAGTTTCGCAGTCGCGATCAACATTCTCCTTTACGGCCTGTTGGGGCCTTTCGCCGTCGCCATCATGGAACGGTTTGGGCTTCGCCGCACCGTTTGCGCGTCGTTGCTGCTGCTCGCCGCGGGGGTTGCCCTCACGATCTTCATGCGCATGCCCTGGCAGCTCATCGCCTTGTGGGGTGTCGTCGTCGGCTCCGGCACCGGCATGATCGCCATCGTTCTCGGCGCGGCGGTCGCGGAGCGCTGGTTCCTGCGCCATCGCGGCCTCGTGCTCGGTCTTTTGACCGCGAGCAGCGCGACGGGCCAGCTCGTCTTTCTGCCGCTGCTTGCGTGGCTCGATACGCATTTCGGCTGGCGCGCGGTTTCGATCACGGTCGCCGCGATCAGTCTGGCGCTTGTCGTTCCCGCCGCATTGTTTTTGCGCGATCGGCCGAGCGATCTCGGCTTGCCGCCCTTCGGCGGAACAAGTATCGAGCCGAAAGTGACTCGCACGGAAAATCCGGCGATCCGCGCGCTCAAAGCGCTGCGCGAAGGGATGCGCTCGCGCGACTTCTGGCTTCTGTCTGCCAGTTTCTTCATTTGCGGCGCATCGACCAACGGCCTCATCGGCACGCATCTCGTCCCCGCCTGCGGCGATCACGGCATTCCGGAAATTCGCGCCGCAGGCCTGCTCGCCATGATGGGCATTTTCGATTTCTTCGGCACGACAGGTTCGGGCTGGCTCACCGATCGCGTCGACAGCCGGCTACTGCTCTTTACCTATTACGCTTTGCGCGGCGTCTCGCTTTTCTATCTGCCGTTCTCATTCGACCAGAGTCTCTTCGGGCCGCCGCTCTTCGCTGCGTTTTATGGGCTCGATTGGATCGCGACCGTGCCGCCGACCGTGCGGCTCGCCGAACTCTCTTTCGGCAAAAGCAATGCGGCGGTGATGTTCGGATGGATTGCCGCCGCCCATCAGATCGGCGGCGCTTTCGCGGCCTGGGGCGCCGGCTTCATTCGCACGCAAACGGCGAGCTATATGAGCGCCTTCATCACGGCGGGTCTGCTTTGCCTTTGCGCCGCGGGCATGGCGCTCTTCATTGGCTCGGGAACAGAACGCAAGGGGGCAGTCGCGGACGTTCCGGCGTCTTAGAAAAAACCGCTCAGTAACGTTGGATCAGCACTGCGCCTTTTTGGCTTCGCGCGCGGCGCTCGCCTTGACCGTCGCGGCCGCATTCGGATAGCGGCGCGGCACTTCGCTGAAGGCGGCGCAGGCCTGTTCCTTGTCGCCGAGGGCATGCAGAGCCTGACCGAGACGCAACATGGCGTCCGGCGCGCGCGGCGAACTCGCATAATTGGCGGAGATTTTCAGATATTGCTCGGCGGCCTCGCGATTGCGGCCGCGCAGATAATAGGTCTCGCCGAGATAATAGATCGCATCCGACGTGCGCTTGGTCTTCGGGTTCTTGTCGAGAAAGTCGGAGAGGCTGCGCTCGGCGTTGTCATAGTCTTTCTGCTTAATATAGGCGAGCGCGATATCGAACTCTTCCTTGGTCTCGTCTGCGCCATGCGCCGCATCCGCGATAACCGTCCCACCCGGCGTCGTAGCATATCCGCCTGGGCCGGGGTTCGCTCCTGGCTGCGGTTGCGGGCCGCCCGTCGTGGTCGTCGTCGGATTAGGCTGTGGGCCCGCGCCGCCCGGCGTCTGACCGGACTGCGTCGCACTCAAGAGATTGATCGGCGCATCGTCGTTGCTCGCAACCTGTCCGTTCGGTGCGCCATTGCCCGCTGCACCATTGTCGGCCGCACCAACCCCGGCTGCGTTCGACCCATTGGGCCCATTGCCGAGATTATGCGGCGCGCCCGGCGCATTCGGATCCTTAGTCGGGTCGAAGACATCGTCATGCGTGTCGCTATGCGGCGCCGGCGCGATCTGCGAGGCCGTCGTCGAGCCTGTCGTTGTGCCCGTCGTGCCTTGGTCCGCGGAATTCATGCTCGCGGGATTATCCGAAAGATCGCTGTGCTTCGGCAGCTTCGAGCCGCTTCTGTGCGACAGCTCCTGAAAACGGAATTCCACGTCCTCCTGAAATTTCTTCATCTGATCTTCGAGCTGATGATTGGCATATTGCAGCTGTTCGATCTTGCCGTTGAGATCGCGGACTTGCGCTTCGAGCTGGTTCACGCGGACGACAAGCGTGGCATCGCCGCCGCCCGTGTCGCCGCCGCCATTGCCATTGTCGCCGCCGCCATTGTCACCGCCGCCGACATTACCCGGCGGCACGCCGAAGTTCTGGGCGAGCTCCATGGAGGAAGCGGTGGTTGTCGCAGAATTGCGCCCGTAAGACGCAGCGCGAACGGCAGGCTCGGCAAACGCCGGACAAGCCAGAACCATGGCAAATGCCGAAATCGCGAGAGCGCTCTTCAACCGAGCCATTGCATCAACATCCTGAAGGAAAATCGGAACCGGCGCGATCATAAAGCATAGTTCGGCTAAAGTTTGGAGAGCGCCAGCAAAATGCAGCCTGCAGTCGTAAATGGGCATGGCCCGGGTCGCGCCCGTCCCCGTTTGTCGCGCCCGAAGCTCCCCGGTTCGCTTGTCTTGCCGCGCCGAGGCGAGCTAGATTTCGGCTCGCCCCGGGGCGCCGCGTGCGCTGCGCCTTGGAATGTTAATCTAAAAGGCTAATAACACTTTGAAATTAATTAATTTTATAGGACAATCAACGATCTCTCTGGGGCTTTTGCGCGCTGGGCAGAAGGCGGCGGACTGCCGCCCCTCGAATTGGGCAGGCTCGCAAACAAGGACGATCTGATTCATGGTCCGTAAGCATTTCGGAACCGATGGCATTCGCGGTCGCGCCAACAAGGTGATCACGCCCGAACTTGCCATGAAAGTCGCGCAAGCGACGGGCGTGCTGTTCCAGCGCGGCGAGCATCGCCACCGCGCGGTGATCGGAAAGGACACGCGGCTTTCGGGATACATGATCGAAACGGCCATGGTCGCCGGCTTCACCTCGGTCGGGGTTGATGTGCTGCTGCTCGGCCCGATGCCGACGCCGGCCGTCGCCATGCTGACGCATTCCATGCGCGCCGATGTCGGCGTAATGATCTCCGCCTCGCATAATCTCTACGAAGACAACGGCATCAAACTCTTCGGCCCGGACGGTTACAAGCTCTCCGACGAGGTCGAAGCCAAGATCGATGCGATGCTCGACAAGGAATTCGCGCTCAAACTGGCAAAACCCGCCGATCTCGGCCGCGCGATGCGCGTGGAGGGCGACCGCGCCCGCTATATCGAATTCGCCAAGCGGACCTTGATCCGCAATCTTTCGCTCGAAGGCCTGCGCATTGTCGTCGATTGCGCCAATGGCGCAGCCTATAAAGTCGCGCCCGAAGCGCTGTGGGAATTGGGCGCCGAAGTCTTCAAGATCGGTGTCGAGCCCGACGGATTTAACATAAATCGAGACGTCGGCTCGACTGCGCCGACCGCGCTGATGAACAAAGTGCGCGAGATGCGCGCCGACATCGGCATTGCGCTCGATGGTGACGCCGACCGGCTCTTGATCGTCGACGAACGCGGCAAGGTGATCGACGGCGATCAGGTCATGGCGGCAATCGCCGAGGATTGGAAAGAAACAGGCCGTCTCTCCCAGCCCGGCATTGTCGCGACGCAGATGTCGAATCTCGGTCTGGAGCGCCATCTCAACGGGCTCGGCCTGTCGCTGGCGCGGACCGCCGTCGGCGACCGCTATGTGCTCGAATATATGCGCGCCCATGGCTATAATCTCGGCGGCGAACAATCCGGCCATATCATTCTCACCGATTACTGCACGACCGGCGACGGGCTCGTTGCTGCCTTGCAGCTCTTGGCGGTGATCAAGCGCAAAATGCGGCCGGTCAGCGAAGTCTGCCACCGCTTCGAGCCCCTGCCGCAGATTCTCAAGAACGTCCGATTCAAGATTGCCGCGCCGCTCGAAGAAGAGCGGGTCACGAAGGCAATCGAGAGCGGCAGGCGCAAGCTCGGCAATTCAGGCCGGCTGATCATTCGCCTGTCAGGGACGGAACCTGTCGTGCGCGTGATGGGCGAAGGAGACGATCAAGATCTCGTCGAGCGCGTCGTCGACGATGTCTGCGAAGCGTTGAGCGCGGCGGCGGCATAAGTCTCCCGCCGCTCCGGCTTAACGCGGCATATCGGTTGCGCGCGCAGGCGCGAAGACAAAGTGCCGAACGAGAACATAATTCCAGAGATAGGTGATCGGGATCGAGACGAGCTTGGCGGTGAGCGGGCCGATCCAAGCTGCGTTCGTCGTTACGATCACGGTCGACAGCACCATCGCGCTCAAAGCAACGAGGAGAAATCGGACGGCCTGCGACATCACCGGACCCGTTCGCGCATGGTCCGAGAAAGTCCAGACGCGGTTGAGCAAGAAGCTCGCGACGATGCCGGCACTATAAGACAGGATATTGGCGATGCCGGGCGGCATCCCCAAAACCAAACAAAACACCGAGAAGAGACCGGCGTCGAGCAGCGTATTGAAGCCGCCGACGATCGCGAAGCGGAGCATGGGCAGGATGTATGATTTCACGCTGATTTCTCGGGGTCCCGGGATGACACGTAAATGCTTTCGATCACGAATAAGGGGCGATGCTTCGATTCGATAAAGAGGCGTCCAAGATATTCCCCTATCACGCCGAGAACGAGCAGTTGTACGCTGCTGAGAATTAGAACGACGGTGATGAGACTCGTCCAGCCGGGCACCGCCACGCCCAACAACCAAGATCCGATCGTATAGCATAAGGCCACGAGGCTGCAGAACGCAGTGAAGACACCGCAAAATGAGGCGATGCGCAGCGGCATGACCGAGAAGCTTGTGATCGCGTCGAGAGCGAGGCGGGTCATCTTGCGGAACGAGTAGCCTGTGCCTCCTGCATGGCGCGGATCACGGTCGTAAAGGATCGGTTCCTGACGGAATCCGATCCAGCTCACCAGCCCGCGGGTGAATCGAAAGCGTTCCGGCATCGCAATCAAGACATCGAGAGCACGTCGGCTTATGAGCCTGAAATCGCCGCTATCAGCCGGAATATCGATGTCTGCGAGCTTGCGCAGAAGCCTATAAAACAGCGTGGCGCTGGCACGCTTGAAAACGGTTTCGCCGGCGCGATAGCGGCGCTGGCCGTAGACCACGTCGGAACCCTCATCCATGATCGCCATCATCTGCACCAGCAATTCGGGAGGGTCCTGCAAATCGGCATCGATGATCAGAATACGAGCGCCGCGGCAGATGGTAAGACCGGCCGTCAACGCCAGCTGATGGCCATAATTGCGCGACAGATTGACAACCACCAGTCGCGGATCGCGATCGGCCAATTCTCTCATGACTCTCAGCGTGCCATCGCGCGAACCATCGTTCACCAGAACGATTTCATAGTCATCGCCGACCACCGCGGCCGCAGTTTTGGATGTCCGCGCGTAAAGGTCGTGCAGGCATGCCTCTTCATTGAAGCAAGGGACGACGACAGAGAGGCTTGGCCTTGACTCTCCAGCACGAGGAAGCAACACGCCAGGTCCGAAAACTGTCATAACCATCTCAGTACCGCGCCGGTCGTAAGGGAAGCCGCGCGCAAGGAGAAACGATCGGTTGCCCGAATCCGACGACAAAGCAATGTTGGCCAAGCGTCTCCAATGTGGCCGGATCTGGTAAAGGCTTGAACTTGCTTGGCACCCCGTCGCGGCCCCAGCCCGTCATTTGATCCGCCAGCCATTGGTCGAAGGAAGCTTGAATATTTCGCCGGGGAATTACGATGCGGAGCATAACCGGGTTGCCGACATCATAGAAACGCGCCCAAATCCCGAAACTATCAACCTTCTCAAAGTCCGACGGCGAGCCTGCTTCGAGGACGATCGGCCATTCGGGATGGATTGCCGTCATGGCGCGCGCGGTTAAAAAATCTCGTCGGAATTCTGTTGAGCGCGCCACTAACCGTATGGCCGCATAGGGCACCGATAGTGTCAGGTGAAATGTGAACAGATAAATTGCCGCGAAAGCGATGAGCGCGCCGCGCGCCACTCGTTGACATGCGCCCTCGCAGCGTAGTGCTGCGGCCCGAACGAAACCGGCACAGCCTATTGCGATTGCCAAAGGCAGGAGCGCGATGGGAAAATCATAGCGGGTTCCAGACGGTAAACGACCGTTATAAAAGAACACTTCCCAGAGGATATACGCAGCAAGAAAACTGATCAGGCCGACGAATATCAAGATCAATTGTCGAAGCCGCCGGCGCTCCAGGTGAGAATGGCGCCAGGCATGGAGGGAAAGCCAACCGGCAAAGCCGACAGCGCCAATCGCGAAAAGTAAGAATACGGGTTCCTGCAACAGCATCGCGAGCCGGTGGGCGACGGAATTGTCCGCGCCATAAAAATCTCCGGCGTTGTGGCTGGCCGAGGCGAGCGCGTAGAGGCCAAGCGCCGGGATTATGAGAGGCGGCAAAGCAAGCACGACCGACAGCGGTCGCAGGCGTCGTGTCACAGCAAGGGCCGCCACCAGAACGGCAAGCGCGCCCAAAAGAAAGACGAAATTCTCCTTGGAGCCGGCGGCTATTGCAACACCAACCGATGCGAGCGGCAACGCCCAAACCGGCACAGGGCCCTCGGCGACGAGCCGCGATACGATTGTAACGCCGGCGATCAAAAGCAAAGAGATGCCAATGCTTGCAATCTGCTCAGCCGGACCGAACGAGACACACCAGAGATTGGCCCAGAATGACAGACCCGCGATCAAAGCGACCAGGGCGGCGGCAAAAATAGGCTTGATGCAGTGTGCCGCGGCCCACCCGGCCGCGCCCAGAAACAGTCCAAAATAGAGGATGCGCAAGGCGTGGTAGATGCCGGCTCGGTCGCCGAGAACCCACGCCTCTAGCTCCAAATATGCGTAAAAGACCGGACGGAAGCGGCCCCCTGAACCAAGTTTGCCGACTTCCGTGTGAAGGAGATTCGACCAAAGTCGGGAAGCCGACAGACCATCGTTGAACCAGGCGATCTGGGTGTGGTCATCGATGATGGAGAAACCGGCTAGCACCATAGGACCGGTCAGTGCCATCACAACGATAAAGCCCCAGCCCCATATCCAGAACGCCAACCGGGACGACTGGGTCTCCGATTTTGCCAGCGACAAAAGAAACTGCAAATTTGCCGGCCCCAAACTGGTATTTTGAAGCATATTTCATCTACAGAACAGACCGAGAAAATTAAGCGAAAGCCTAGCGTTAGTAGCGGCAGATATCAATCTGACGCGAAACGAGAATTCCGGGCGACGATGCGCCTTTGGAGCCACCCGCCGGCCAAAGCGGCCCTCGGTGAAGCCCCGCTTAACCCTAAAAATTAAGGTTAAGTCGGCATTAAGAAGTTTCCGACATCCTCCCCTCATCGCGTGAATTATCGGGCGCGCTGTCGCTCGAGACAAAGAGGGGATAATCGTCATGGCCAGGTCTTCCGGCAGCTTGCAAGCTTTTATCCTTGCCGGCGCGCTTGCCGCCGGCATCGCCGGTACCGCCTTCGCAGCGGATATGCCAGCGCTGCCGGCCCCACCCATGGTTGAGCAGCCCGCACCGGAGCAATTCGGCGGCTGGTATCTGCGCGGCGACGTCGGGTATGGATTTGATCAGCTCAGTAATTTCAGCTCGACAGCCGCTAGCTTCGTTCCCGGTTTTGCATATGGCACTTCTGGAATCGACGGGGGCGCTTTCGTCGGCGGCGGCTTCGGCTATCAGTTGAACAACTGGTTCCGCGGCGACATCACCGCTGAATACCGCACGCCGAGCCATTACTCGGCATTCGAGACGTACAACAACGGCGTTACAAGTGGCGGCGACGCCTATTCTGCCTATATCAACAGCACGGTCGTTTTGGCCAATGGCTATATCGATCTCGGCACCTGGTATGGGGTCACGCCCTTTGTCGGCGCGGGTATCGGCACGGCCTTCGTTCAATTCCACAATCTGCAGGATGTCGGCACTGGCCCCGACAATTTCGGCGCCTTTGGCGCAGCCCCCGACGCCAATAAGATCAATCTCGCCTGGGCCGCGATGGCGGGCCTCGATTATGCGATCTCGCCAAATTGGAAGTTCGAAGTGGGCTATCGCTATCTCGACATGGGCCGCGCGACGAGCAACGGCATTGTCTGTACCGTCACATGCGGACCGCCCTTGGAAGTGCAAAGCTTCCATTTGACGTCGCAGGATGTGCGCGTGGGCTTGCGCTACACCTTCGCCGAAGCGCCGGCGCCGCCGCCGCCGCTCATCACCAAATACTGATCCAAATCTTTCATAACATCGACGCAAGCGGGCCCTTCGGGCCCGCTTTGCTTTTTAGGCCGCGAACGCCGGGCCCGGCAAAATGCCGAGCCGATGTTTATGGTTAAGCGGCGCTTAATAAATATCCTTCACACTTCCTTTCCAGTGAGGCTGGAAAGGAAGTCTAGGATGTCCTGCCGCAATTCAAGTCGCCTTATGATCGTGCTTGCGTCCGCGCTCGGCGCCGCCATCGGTGTCTCGGCGCTGCCGGTGAGGCTTTATGCGGCCGATCTTGATTCGACCGATTTCGGCGAACCGCCGGCGCCAGCGCAGCCGGTCGAATTCGGCACCGGCTGGTACATTCGCGGTGACGCCGCCTTTGCGATGGATTCCCTGCCGGAGATTTCGGATTTGGGATTCTTTCCGCAGACCTCCAATCTGCGCAATACCTACAGTCTCGGATTCGGCGGCGGTTATAAATTCAACAATTGGTTCCGCACCGATGTGACGCTCGACTACCGCGATCATCTGGCGGCATCGGATTCCACCACGTCCACTTATGCCAATGGCACCCGCTGGGATGCGCTTGCCAACGGCTATGTCGATCTCGGGACATGGAGTGGATTTTCGCCCTATGTCGGCGCCGGGGTGGGCGCCGCCTGGGGGTTTGCGAAGATATACACAAAGGACCCAACGCTTGCCTGCACGGAGCTTGGAACGGTGACCTGCTATGAGCAGAACACGCCGCTCAACCTCGCCTGGGCGCTCATGGCGGGGTTCACCTACGAGGTTTTTCCGCACGCATTCCTCGACGTCGGTTACCGTTATCTCAATCTGGGCAACTATTCCTTCTACAGCAACCCAGCGGACGTCACCGCGCCAAGTGGCATGACGGCCTCTGCGCCGTCGCATGTGCATGAGATCCGCTTCGGTCTTCGCTATATGATCGATTGAGGCGCGCCACTTCGCGCGGCCGATTGCCCAGGGCTGGCACGAACGGCTATAAGCCTCTGAAGGTGCAAGAACCCTTCGATTTCGAGCAGCTTATCTCCCCATGGCCAACACGTCTGCCTCGCAGCGGCACGATACGCCGGACCCGGCGGAATTCGTCGCTGCGGCGCGCGAACTCATCGTCGATCTTGTATCGGCCGATCAGTTTGCCGGCACCGTACTTGTCTCTCACGGCAATGAGATATTGCTTCGCCAAGGTTTCGGCCTCGCCGACCGCGAATGGACGATCGCGCATCAGCCGCAGAGCAAATTCCGCCTCGGCTCGCTCGCCAAGCAATTCACGGCCGCCGCCATTCTGCAGCTGATGGAGCAAGGCAGGCTCGCGCTCGACGATGGGATCGCGACACATTATCCCGACGCCCCAGCGCATTGGCGCGATGTGCGTCTGATCCATCTGCTGACGCACTCATCGGGAATTCCAAGCTATACGTCTCTCACCGGCTTCTTCGAGAATGAGGCGCGGCGTGAGCATTCACCGCGCGAGATCATCGCGCTTACGGAAAACGCGCCGCTGTTGTTCGAACCGGGGTCCGCGTTCAAATACAACAATGGCGGCTATATCATTCTGGGCCACATCATCGAACTTTTGAGCGGCATGAGCTATGAGGCTTTTATCACGGAGCATATTCTTCGTCCGCTCGGATTGATGGATACGGGCTATGATCACACCGAAACGATCCTGCCCTTCCGCGCGCGCGGCTACCGGATCGAGAACGGCACCATCGAGAATGCCGCCTTCATCGCGATGAGTGTGCCGCACGCGGCGGGCGCCGTCTATTCGACGGTGGACGATCTTCTCGCCTGGCTCAAAGCGCTGAAGGCGGCAAAGCCGATCAGCGCCCCATCCGTCGCTTTGATGATGCGCGACCACGGGCATGGCTATGGGATGGGCTTTGCGAGCCAGAGCCAGTTTTCACGCCCGCATCTTGTGCATGCCGGGGGCATCAACGGTTTCAGCGTCGTGATGAGCCATTATCCTGACGAGAACCTCACCATTCTGGCGCTCGCCAATATTCAAGGCGCGCCGGTGCAGACGCTCGCCCGCGATCTCGCGGCGCTTTATTTCGGCATCGGGCACGATGATGAGGGTGTCGCGCTCGATCCGGCGCTGCTCGCCGATTACGTCGGCCGCTATCGGCTCGATGAGGATAAAATTCTGCGCGTCACTCAAGAAGGCGCGCGGCTCTTCGTCGAGTGGGATGGCGCGAGGAAAGAGGCGAGCGCGCAGGACGACCACAGCTTCAGCGTCAAAAGCGAAGGCTGGTCGCTCAGTTTCGAGGCCGATGGGGTCGCGCTTGCCACCCGCGCAATCTTGACGGCCGCCGGCCAGACATGGAGCGGGCCGCGCATCGATGATGGCGGCCCGGCTTAGCCCAAAACTGTCGAGACTTAGTGGCTCGGCGACGCCGCCTCGGCTTCGCGCTCGCTCATATTCTTGCTTTCGCGCGCATCCGGCCGCAGTTGGCGCGGCAGCGGGAAGAAGACGCTCTCATCCGCCGTCGAGACGATTTCGACGATCAGCTCGAAGCGTTGCGCGAATGCGTCCATGATCTCTTCGACCAGCACTTCCGGCGCCGAGGCCCCGGCAGTAATGCCAACCGAGTTCGCATTCTGGAAGAGATCCCAATCCACGTCTTCGGCGCGATCGACGAGGCGGGCCAGCTTACAGCCAGAGCGCTCGGCGACTTCCTTGAGACGCTGCGAATTGGAGGAATTGGACGAGCCGACGACGATCATCGCATCGACGATGGGCGCAATGCGCTTCACCGCTTCCTGGCGATTTGTCGTCGCATAGCAGATGTCTTCTTTATGCGGACCGTTGATGTTCGGGAAGCGCTTGGTCAGCGCCTCGACCATATGGCGCGTGTCTTCGATCGACAGCGTCGTCTGTGTCGCATAGGCGAGATTGCTCTCGTCGATATCGGTGAGCTTCTCGACGTCTTCGGGGGTCTGCACCAGGATGATCGAGCCCTTGGGCAGTTGTCCCAAAGTGCCGACGACTTCAGGATGGCCGGCATGACCGACGAGAAGCACGGTGCGGCCGCGCTTGAAATGCGCCTCGGCTTCGCGATGGACTTTGGTCACCAGCGGACAAGTGGCGTCGATCGCCAGCATGTTCAGCTCATGCGCATGCGCATGGATCGATTTCGGCACGCCATGGGCGGAAAAGATCACCGGCCGCGACATGTCCGGGATTTCGTCGAGTTCCTCAACGAAGATCGCGCCTTTGGCCTTCAGCCCTTCGACGACATATTTGTTGTGAACGATTTCATGGCGAACATAGACGGGCGCCCCATAGATCCGAAGGGCCTGTTCGACCGCGTCGATGGCACGGACCACGCCGGCGCAAAAGCCGCGCGGCGCGCAAAGGAAAATTCGGAGCTTCGGCTTGACGTTCATGCGTGGGACCATCCGGTAGGAGGTTGGGACTCAACGTAGGTTGAAGCCGCACGATTGCAACGAAATGGGGTCAATTCTCACACAGCCCGGTTTTATGATGAACATGCTGCATTATCATGATCATAGCATCACGATCAAAAGCCGGACCGGAGGACGCGCGAGCGCACAGCGGCTCTAGGCCGCGCCCAGACCCTAGGGTTTGTGGCCTTCGACCCCCAAGGTGTCAAGTCCGGCGCTCGGCAAAGAAGCTACGCAGCAGCTCGGCTGCTTCGCTTTCGCGCAGGCCGCCATAGGTCTCGGTCCGGTGATGGCAGGTCGGCTGCGCAAAGAAGCGCGGCCCATGCTCGACCGCCCCGCCTTTGGGGTCCGGGGCAGCCCAATAAAGCCGGCGAAGCCTGGCAAAGGAGATCGCCGGCGCGCACATGGCGCAGGGCTCCAGGGTCACATAAAGGTCGCAGCCGATGAGCCGCTCCGAGCCCAGCGCTGCGCAGGCGGCGCGGATCGCCAGAAGCTCGGCATGGGCGGTCGGGTCGCGATCGGCAAGCACGCGATTGCCGGCCTCGGCGAGGATTTGGCCGTCGCGGACGATGACGGCGCCGACCGGCACTTCGCCGCGCTCCGCCGCTGCCTTCGCCGCAGCAAAGGCGCGTGACATGGGGTCTTGATCTACCGCATCACTCGCCATGCTTGGTCGAGTCCCTTCTCCTCATCAGACCTGCTATCAAAGCCGATGCCCCAACACAAAAATAAGATTCCACGCCCGCGACCCAATCCGCCCATCGCACCTGCCGCATCTCACACCGAGGGCGATCGCATCGCCAAGGTCATTGCCAGGGCCGGTCTCTGCTCGCGCCGCGACGCCGAGGCGTGGATCGCCCAAGGCCGCGTTGCGGTCAATGGCAAAACGCTGACGACCCCGGCGGTGGTTGTCGGCCCCCAAGACCAGATCGTTGTCGATGGTCAACCCTTGGCGCAGCGCCAACGCACGCGGCTCTTTCTCTTTCATAAGCCGCGCGGGCTTGTCACGACCCATAAGGACCCGGAAGGCCGGGCGACGATCTTCGATTTTCTGAGAGAGCATGCGCCCGAGGCGCCACGGCTGATGAGCGTCGGCCGGCTCGATATCAACACCGAAGGCCTCCTGCTGCTGACGAACGATGGCGGCCTCGCCCGTATTCTCGAATTGCCGACGACGGGCTGGCTCAGGCGCTATCGCGTGCGCGCGCATGGCGAAACCAATCAGGCGGTGCTCGATCAACTCGCCAAGGGCGTGACGATCGACGGCATGCGCTATGCCGGCATCGACGCCAAGCTCGATCGCCAGCAAGGCGCCAATTGCTGGCTGACCATGGGGCTCCGAGAAGGCAAGAACCGCGAGATCAAGCGCGTGCTCGAACATCTGGGTCTTCCCGTCACGCGCCTCATCCGCATTTCCTTCGGCCCGTTTCAATTGGGCGAACTCGGCGAAGGCAAGATCGAAGAGGTGCGCACGCGTGTGTTGCGCGATCAGCTGGGCGATGCGCTAGCGGAAGCCGCTGGCGCCGATTTCGATGCGCCGCTTGAGACTGAGACGAAGGAGCCGCCGATGCCCACGCGCGAGCCGCGACGGACCATAAAGCAACCCGGCGCACACCCGCCCAAAGGACCGCGTGCGCATCGAGCCGAGCCGGAAGCGGAAGCGGAAAAAATCAGACATCGGCCGCAGCCTGGACCGCGCAAACATGTCTCGGCTTTGCGCGCGAGAGAAAAAGACGCGGACAGTCCACGCCGGCGAATCGAAAAAAGCGCGATTTCCGATCGCAAAGGAAGAACGATCGAAATCGAGCGTCGCGTCGAGGCGAAGAAGGCTGCGCCGGAAAAGCCCGCGCGGGGGAAACGCGCGGCAGCGGAGAGCGGCCGCACTTATAACAAAGACTTTGCAAAGCCGCAGAGGCGCGACGAACGGACGACAAAGCCGCGCGGCAAGAGCGGACGGGCGCCCTCGCGTCGCCCGCCCGGCTCCGGTAAAAAGCCGCGCGGCAGAGGCTAGCCCCTCATGCGCATCGTTGCCGGTCGCCTGAAAGGCCGGGCGCTTCATGGCCCGACATCAAACGACATAAGGCCGACATCGGACCGGCTGCGCGAATCGATCTTCAACATCCTCGCGCATGCCTATGGCGATCCGGTCGAAGGCGCCGTGGTGATCGATCTCTTCGCCGGCACGGGCGCGATGGGGTGTGAGGCCATGTCGCGCGGCGCCAAGCGCGCGCTTTTCGTCGATGAGGGCGCGAGCGCGCGCGCTTTGATCCGCGCCAATGTCGAAGCCCTCGGCCTCGGCGGGTCGACAAAAATCTTTCGCCGCGATGCGCGGAAGCTCGGCGATGCGCCACAAGGCGAAAAATTCTCGCTCGCCTTTCTCGATCCACCTTACGGCAAGGGACTTGCCGAACCGGCGCTCGTGGCACTGCACGACGGCCAATGGCTGACGGACGGCGCGCTTGTCATTGTCGAAGAAGCGTCGGACGCGGTGCTTAAAGTGCCGGAGGGATTCACCGAGCTTGAGACGCGCGTCTATGGCGATACGCAAGTGGTGATGTTGAAGAAGGACTAACTACCTCACCGCCTTCTTCCCAATATCCCGCCGCCAAATGCCATCCGGCCAATCGATCATCGCAATCGCCGCATAGGCGCGCGCACGCGCCTCGTCGAGCGTGGCGTCAAGCCCCGTCACATTCAAAACGCGGCCGCCGTTGGCGATGAGTTTCTCGCCGTCGCGCTTCGTGCCCGCATGGGTGACGATGACGTCCGGCATGGCTTCAATCCTTTGGAGCCCGCGGATTTCCCCGCCCTTCTTCGGTGTGTCGGGATAGCCTTTCGCCGCCAGCACCACGGTCACCGCGCAGTCTTGCGACATAGGGATCGGCGTTTCAGAAAGCGTGCCGTCGGCGCAAGCTTTGAGCAGCGGCAACAAATCCTGCGCGAGTCTTGGCAGGATCGCCTGCGTCTCGGGATCGCCGAAGCGGACGTTGAATTCGATGACCTCCGGTCCTGAGGCCGTGATCATCAGCCCGACAAAGAGCAGGCCGGCGAAAGGCGTGCCCCTTTTCGCCATGCCGGCGACGAGCGGGCGAACGATCTCGTCCATCACCCGCGCACTCATCGTGCGATCCATGCAGGGCACGGGCGAAAACGCGCCCATGCCGCCCGTGTTCGGCCCCGTATCGCCTTCGCCCAGTCTTTTATGATCCTGCGCCCAGCCAAGCGCCACCGCATGCTTGCCATCGCACAACGCAAAGAAAGAGACTTCTTCGCCGATCAGTTTTTCTTCGAGCAGCACCGTCTTGCCGGCCTCGCCGAACTGGCCGGAGGACATGGCATCGATCGCGGCTTCTGCTTCGGCTAAAGTTTCGGCAACGATCACGCCCTTGCCGGCAGCCAACCCATCGGCCTTGACGACGATCGGCGCGCCTTTCGCGCGCAGATAGTCTTTGGCGGACGATGCATCGCTGAAGCGCGCGGAGGCCGCGGTCGGAATCGAAAATTGTGCGCAGATCTCTTTGGCGAAGGCTTTCGAGCCTTCGAGCTGCGCGGCCTCAGCCGTCGGGCCAAAGGCTTTGATGCCTTGCGCGGCAAGATGATCGACGAGGCCCGCGACAAGCGGCGCCTCCGACCCGATGATGACGAGATCAATCGACTGATCCTTGCAGAACGCCGAAACCGCCGCATGATCGCCGATGTCGAGCGCAACGAGCGTCGCGAGCCGCGCAATGCCCGGATTGCCGGGCGCCGCGAAGAGACGGGTGAGCTGCGGGCTTTTTGAGAGCGCGAGAGCCAGCGCATGTTCGCGGCCGCCGGAGCCGAGAAGAAGAACGTTCATATCACCGTCGCCCGAACAGCCGCTCGACATCGGCGAGCTTCAATTCGACATAGGTCGGCCGGCCGTGATTGCATTGGCCCGCGCCGGGCGTTTTCTCCATGTCGCGCAACAGCGCGTTCATTTCCTCGGGCGTGAGCCGGCGCCCCGCGCGCACCGAATGATGGCAGGCGAAGGTCGCGAGCATGGTTTCGAGCTTGCGTTCGATCGTAAGATTCGCCGCATCGCCTTCCGCTAGCGCGTCGGCGAGATCGCGGATGAGGCGAGTCATGTCGGCGATCTTCAAAAGGCTCGGCTGCTCGCGCACGGCGACGGCGCCGGGGCCGAAACTTTCGAGCACGAGACCGCATTCGGCAATGAGCGGCGCGGCATCGAGAAGCCGGCCGACGGACGCCTCATCGAGTTCGACGATCGCCGGCACGAGCAGCATTTGCCGCGCGACGCTGCGATTGGCGCGCGCCGCCTTCAACCGCTCATAGACGATCCGCTCATGGGCTGCATGCTGATCGACGATGACGATGCCGTCGGCGGTCTGCGCGACGATATAATTTTCATGGAGCTGCGCACGGGCGACGCCGAGCGGCGCGTCAGCGGCGCTCTCATCGTGCGGCGCGCGCACATCGGCGGAGGGTGCGATGTGTGTGAAGTCCGCGCCTTCTTCGGCAACGGCTGAATTGGCAGGCGAAGTCGCCGCGTCCCACCGCTGCGCGCCGAAATGCGATGAACCGTTGGAGTATCCGTTCGCGCGGCCGCGCGCCAAGAGATCGAGCGCGGAGGTTGCCATCACCGGCGTCGCACGCCGCGCGGTCTCAAGCGTCTGTTTCAAAGCACCGATGATGAGCCCGCGCACGAGGCTTGAGTCTCTGAAACGCACTTCGGCCTTCGCCGGATGAACATTCACATCGACATCGGAGGATGCGCAGGAAAGAAACAGCGCGACCGCCGGATAGCGACCTTGCGGCAGATAATCGAGATAGGCCGCGCGAATCGCGCCGGCAAAGAGCTTGTCGCGCACCGGGCGTCCATTGACGAAAAGATATTGCGCCGTGGCATTGGCGCGATGCCAGGTCGGCAGGCCGGCAAAGCCCGAAAGCGTAATGCCCTCGCGCGCTGCCTGAAAGGTCAGCGCATTGGCGCGAAACTCGTCGCCGAGGATTTGCGTCAGTCGTTGCAGCACCGCGTCGCCCCCGCGGCAGGCCGGATAATCGAAGCCCGCGATCTCATCCCCCGAAAGCGTGAAGCGCACATCCGGATGCGCCATGGCGAGACGCTGGACGATATCGACCACAGCGCGCGCCTCGGCGCGATCGCTCTTCAAAAATTTGAGGCGCGCCGGCGTCGCGGCAAAAAGATCGTGAACTTCGACCTTGGTGCCGCGCGGCTGTGGCGAGGGCATGACGGCGTGTTTCAGACCCTGATCGACTTTGATCGCGACGCCATGGCCGGCGTCCTCCGCACGGGTCGCGATGTCGAGAAGCGCGACGGAGCCGATCGAGGGAAGCGCTTCGCCGCGAAATCCGAGAGTGGAAATGGCGAGAAGATCGCCGTCCGGCAGTTTCGATGTGGCGTGGCGTTCGACTGCGAGCGAGAGATCCTCGGCGCTCATGCCGGACCCGTTGTCGCTCACGCGGATCAGCTTGCGGCCGCCGGCTTCGATGGCAATCTCGATGCGCGTTGCGCCTGCGTCGAGCGCATTCTCGACGAGTTCCTTGACGGCAGAGGCCGGACGCTCGACGACTTCGCCCGCCGCGATACGGTCAATGAGAATGGGATCGAGGCGGCGGACAGGCATGGATGGCTGCGTCGGGTTGGCTGCTCAGACGACCCGCGGGGGCCGAGTCGGAGCGCTCGCGCATCTATAACATATCGCCGGCTGTTCGCGTGGGTGAGTTGATTTCAGCAATTGCCGGAGCGGGAGCAGCCCCCGCGCTCACTTATCCCATCCCCTCGGGCCGACCCGCGACGACGACCAGCAGCTCGCCCTTGTCCAACAGACGCGTGGCCGCGCGCTTGGCGTCATCCATCGTCACCGCGGCGATCAGGCGATTGCGCTCGTCGAGAAAATCGACGTCATAGCCCTCGGTCTGCAAATGCACGAGCTGGCCGGCGATCTTGGTCGAGGTGTCGAAGCGCAGCGCATAAGAACCGATCAGGAATTTCTTCGCCTTGTCGAGTTCGTCGGCCGTCGGGCCGGCTTCGGCCAGAGATTGAATCTCGTGCTTGATGACCTCCATCGACTCGGCGGCGCGCTCGTTCTTCGTCGATGTGCCGCCTGAAAGCATCGCGCCATGATCGAAAGTGACGAGCTGCGAATAGACGGAATAGGCGAGCCCGCGCTTTTCGCGCACTTCGCGGAAGAGGCGCGCCGAGAAAATCCCGCCGCCCAGCACATGATTGACGACGGTCGCGGCGATGAAATCCGGGTTTCTCCGCGTAATGCCCTGACGGCCGAAGCGGATGGTCGATTGCGGAATGTCGAGATCGATGACATGGAGCGTGCCGAGGCCCGCGACCGTGATCTCGGGAACGGAAACGAGCGTTCCCTTGGCCGGCAGCGCGCCGAAGACGGCATCGACATGGGAGGCCAAGCTTGCCGCATCGATCGCGCCGACGGCGGCGATCTTCAAGCCGTCGCGGCTGAAAGTAGCCGATCGCATTGCCTTCAAATCGGATTGTGAGAGACGATCGAGCGTCGCAAGGTCGCCGCGCACGGGTGCGCCATAGGGATGATCGGGATAGGCGTGCTGGCGAAAGACGCGGCTCGCCGCATAATCGGGATCGTTGATCTCGCTCTTCAGCCCCGCCGCAATCTGGCTCTTGACCCGTTCGAAGGGCTCGTCGTCGAGACGCGCCTCGTTCACGCAAAGCCGCAGGAGTTCGAAGGCCTTATCGGCGTGGCGCGCCAGCGTCTGCATCCGGCCCGTTAGAATATCGCGATCGGCCGAAAAAGAGATTTCGATCGCATAATCGTCGAGGACGGCATGAAAGGCGCGCGAGTCGTAAGGCCCCGCGCCTTCGTCGAGAACGCCGGCAAGAAGCGATGCGAGGCCGGGCTTTCCTTTCGGGTCTTGCGAGGCGCCGCCCTTGAAGGCGAATTCGACCGCGATGAGCGGCACGGCATAGTCTTCGACCAGCCACGCCTCAATGCCGGCCTTCGACAGCACTTTCTGCACGCTCGCGGCGCGCGACGGCCCGGCGCCCGGGTCCGAATTCAGCGAATGCGTGGCTGCTGCGGTCATGGCGCGTGTCCAGAATCCGCCGGCAGAAGGAAACCCGTGACGCTGCGCCGTTTGTCGAGCCAGTGCGTCGCCTTGACGATGTCTTCGATCGTCACTGCCTCGATCATCTCCGGCCAGCGCACAACTTCCTCGACCGTTTGGCCTGTGGCGAGCGACGAGCCGTACCAGCGCCCGAGCGTCGCCTGATTGTCCTGCGCATAGATGGCGTCGGCCACGAGCCGCGTCTTGGCGCGCGCGAGGTCTTCTTCGCTGACGCCTTCGTCCGCCACCTTGGCGATGACGCGTTCGACTTCTTGCGCCAGCGTTTCGAGCGAGACGCCGGGCGCCGGCAGCCCGTAAACATAGAAGCGCGTGTCATCGACCGCCGTGCCAGCATAATGCGCACCGACCGAGACGGCGACGCGTTGCGCCACCACAAGCTCGTTGAACAGAAGGCTCGTCTGCCCACCGCCCAAAAGATGGGCGAGAAGCTCAAGGGCTTCCGCTTCGCCCGGTTTCGCCGTGCGAAAGGAGGGAACGAGATAGACCGATTGATACGTCGGCTGTTCGACTTTTTCGTCGGCGAGCGTCACGAGACGATGCGCGCGGGGTTCCGGCTCGCGGCGGCGGAAGCGCTTCGGCGCCTCGCCACGGGCCGGAATGGCGCCATAGATTTTTTGCGCCATCGCTTTGACGGCATCGGGCTCGACATCGCCGGCAACGACGAGGATCGCGTTTTCCGGCGTATAGAAGCGATCATAATAGGCAAGCGCATCGGCGCGGCCGAGGCTCTCGATCTCATGGCCCCAGCCGATGATCGGCGTGCCATAGGGATGATGCGAGAAGAGAGTCGCCTGCACCGCCTCGTTGAGCAGATCGGCAGGATCGGAGTCGGTCCGCATCCGGCGCTCTTCGAGCACGACATCGCGCTCCGGCGCCACGACCTCGTCGGTCAGCACGAGACCGGTCATCCGGTCGGCTTCATAGTCCATGCAGACGGAAAGATGCTCTTTCGGCACGCGCTGGAAGTAGGCGGTGTAGTCGTTCGAGGTGAAGGCATTCTCCTGGCCGCCCAATTCGGCGATGAGTTCGGAGAATTTGCCTTGCGGATTCTTCTTCGTCCCCTTGAACATCAGATGTTCGAGGAAATGGGCGATGCCGGATTTGCCGGGCGGATCATCCGCCGAGCCGTTCCGGTACCAGACCATGTGAGTGACGACCGGCGCGCGGTGATCGGGGATCACCAATATGTCCATGCCGTTCTCGAGCTTGGCCTCGGTGATCGCGGGGCCCGAACTGCCATTCGTCTTGGTCGCGGCTTCGCCAGCGACTTGATTTCTCTGAGACATGGATGTCGATGCTTCCAAAGGGGCGCGCGGTTTCAACCCGCTGTGCCGGCTGGATAAATTCTAAAAGAGCGTAGCGCACCCCCATATAGGAAGCAATTTCGGCGCCCGACAGGCCGCGGCGAAGGACTTTCTCAATCGGGGAAATATTTCTCGCGCCGCACAAACGCCGAGGCCATTCGACGAATTTTATGCGCCGGGAAGCCGGCACCCGCCTCATTCGTCGCGATAGACCTTTTCGCGCCGCTCGTGGCGCTCCTGGGCTTCGATCGACAGGGTCGCGATCGGCCGCGCGTCGAGCCGCTTGAGCGAAATCGGCTCGCCTGTCTCCTCGCAATAGCCGTAGGTGCCGTCGTCGAGACGGCCGAGCGCCGCATCGATCTTGGCGATCAACTTGCGCTGGCGGTCGCGGGCGCGAAGCTCGATCGCGCGATCCGTCTCCGAGGAGGCGCGGTCGGCGAGATCGGGCAGATTCTCATTCTCGTTCTGCAAGACGGTCAGCGTCTCGCGGCTCTCGCGCAAAATATCGTCCTTCCAGGCGAGCAGCTTACGGCGAAAATAATCGCGCTGCCGCTCGTTCATGAAAGGCTCGTTTTCAGAAGGAATGTAGTCCGCATCAATTGTTTCGGCCGGCACCTTCGAGTCTCCCCAAACCCAACCCAAACCGCCGGCCTTATAACGAGATCGGCATGATCAGACAATCGTTTGCGTGATGAATTTACGGGCCCCGCGAATCCGCCCATTTGCGTCGGGTGCGGCGCCCTGATTCGCGCAGTGCCTTATTTGAAGCCTCTCAGCCCATCGCCTTGCGCAGATTCTCCGAGACCTTGTCGAGGTAGCCGGTCGTCGAAAGCCATCTCTGCTCGGCGCCGACCAGAAGGGCGAGGTCCTTGGTCATGAATCCGGCTTCGACCGTGTCGACGCAGACTCTTTCGAGCGTCTTGGCGAATCGGTCGAGGTCCGGAGTATCGTCGAGTTTGGCGCGGTGGGAGAGGCCGCGCGTCCAGGCAAAAATGGAGGCGATCGAATTGGTCGAGGTCTCCCTGCCCTTCTGATGCTCGCGATAATGGCGGGTCACCGTGCCATGCGCGGCCTCGGCTTCCACCGTCTGGCCGTCCGGCGACAAAAGCACGGAGGTCATCAGGCCCAGCGATCCGAACCCTTGCGCCACCGTGTCGGATTGGACGTCGCCATCGTAATTCTTGCACGCCCAGACATAACCGCCCGACCATTTGAGGGAAGAAGCGACCATGTCGTCGATCAGACGATGCTCATAGGTCAGTCCCGCTTCCTGAAATTTGGCCTTGAATTCCTTCTCATAGACCTCCTGGAAGAGATCCTTGAAGCGCCCGTCATAGACTTTGAGGATGGTGTTCTTGGTCGAGAGATAGACGGGATAATGGCGGATGAGCCCGTAATTCATCGACGAGCGGGCGAAATCGCGGATCGACTCGTCGAGATTGTACATGGCGAGCGCGATCCCGGCGCCCGGGAAGGTGAAGACCTCCTTCTCGATGATTTTGCCGTCGTCGCCTTCGAATTTGATGGTCAGCCGGCCGGTGCCGGGCACTTTGAAATCGGTGGCGCGATATTGATCGCCGAAGGCGTGGCGGCCGACGACGATCGGCTTTGTCCAGCCGGGCACGAGACGTGGCACATTCCGGCAGATGATCGGCTCGCGGAAAATGACGCCGCCCAGGATGTTGCGGATCGTACCGTTCGGCGACTTCCACATTTCCTTGAGATTGAATTCTTCGACGCGCGCCTCGTCCGGCGTGATCGTCGCGCATTTGACGCCGACGCCCCATTTCTTGATCGCATTGGCGGCATCGACCGTCACCTGATCGGCGGTGGCGTCGCGGTTCTCAACAGAGAGATCGTAGTAGTCGAGCTTGATGTCGAGATAGGGATGGATGAGCTTTTCGCGGATATAATGCCAGATGATCCGGGTCATCTCGTCGCCGTCCAATTCGACAACGGGATTTTTGACCTTGATCTTTTCCATGGGTCGCGACCTCTCAACCAGCATCCGGCGCCCCTATAGCACCCGCCCCTGCCTCGGCAAAGCGCCGCCCTTCAGGGGAGGAGTGTTTTTGAGCGCGTCCGGCGCCGCTATTGATCTTCGCAAAAGCCGTGCGCAAATGGCGAGATAGGCCAAGCGAAGACACATGACAGGCGCCGGCACCAATCGCACCAAGAAAAGCCTGAAAGGCGGCCCCGCCGTCATTCTGGTGCGGCCGCAGCTCGCCGTGAACATCGGCATGTGCGCGCGGGCGATGGCGAATTTTGGGCTCAGTGATCTGAGGCTCGTCTCACCGCGCGAAGGCTGGCCGCGAACCGGCGCCTTGAAGAAGGGCGCCTATGCGGCGGCGGCTGGCGCCGTCCATCTTCTCGAACAGGCAAAACTCTTCGACAGCGTCGAAGCGGCGATCGCGGATCTCAATTCCGTCGCCGCGACGACGGCGCGCGAGCGCGGCCAGCTCAAAGCGATCTCGACGCCGTCGGAGGTCATGCCGGCAATGGCGGCGCGAATCAAAGCCGGCGAACGCCTCGGCATCCTCTTCGGCCCGGAACGCACCGGCCTCGACAATGACGAGATCGCGCTTGCCGATCAGATCATCACCTTCCCGGTCAATCCGGCCTATGCCTCGCTCAATCTCGCCCAAGCGGTGCTGCTCATCGGCTATGAATGGCTCAAAGCGACATCGGGCGATGTGAAGCCCTTTCCGCAGACGGAGCGCTCGCCCGCCGCACCACGCGAAATGCTCGTCTCCTTCTTCGATTATCTCGAAGGCGAATTGGAGCGCACGGGATTCTTCCGTCCGCTCGGCAAGAAGCCGGTGATGCAGCGCAATCTCCGCAACCTTTTTCATCGCCTGGAGATGACCGAACAGGATGTCCGCACTCTGCGCGGCATGATCGTGCGGCTCGTCGAAGGTCCGCGTGCGGATGCCAAGGGCAAGAAGTGCAAGGCGCCTCAGTCCTTGGCGCGCGACAAGGGCTCGGCCACACTCTCTAAGGATTTGCCTTCCGCCGCGACGCCGAAAAGAGCTTTGACGACGGCGGCGAAGAGCATCAAGGCCACCCCCAAAAGATAACCGAAGAAGGACGCCGCTCCCGAAAACAAAAGAGCGAGGCCAGAGGTCTCGCTCCAACGTTCAAAAGGCGATTTGACCGATCAATTCGGCCAGCAGCGCATTCCTTCCGGCCCAATATGATAGTCGGGCGGGCAAAGGCGCCCATGCGCGAATGGATGGCAGTGTCCGCCCGGACCGCGCCAGAAGCCGGGACCACAGCCTTCCGCAACCTTTGTTATCGCAAGGCCGCTTTGCGCTACTGGCGCGACAGCAATACCCGCATAAGCAGATGTCGCGAGGCCCATGGCCAGCGTGGTCCCTAAAAGCAGTTTTGAGATCATCCCATTCTCCCAAAAACGAGCGCCGGCTCTTCGCCGACGCGCGCAGCGGCGACGGCGAAAGCAATGACACCCCGCCTCACCCCCGCCCTCTTTTCGCAGCTGACGTGTGCCTCCGCCCCAGCTGTCCACACCAGATTTCGTGGTGGTCGATCTTGGCAGCTGAAAAGGCTATGACACGGCTCGTTGCTTCACTGTTTCGTGATGGTTGAAAGGCTTTTAGGTCTCCTGTGGATAGGCACGCGCCCAAAATCCTCGTGTTCGATTCCGGTCTCGGCGGACTCACTGTGCTTGCGCAGGTGACGAAGCTGCGCCCCGATGCGCATTGTCTCTATGTTGCCGACGATGCCGGCTTCCCTTATGGGCGGCTCAGCGCGGCGCGGTTGATCGAACGCGTCAATGAGGTGATGGAGCGGCTCATCGCCCGCTATGAGCCCGATGCCGTCGTCGTCGCCTGCAACACCGCCTCCACTTTGGTTCTGCCGCATCTGCGCGCCAATTTTCCCAAGATTCCTTTCATCGGAACGGTGCCGGCCATCAAACCCGCGGCGGGGTTCTCGCAATCCAAGATGATTTCGGTGTTGGCGACGCCCGGCACGGTCAGCCGCGATTACACGCGCGACCTCGTGCGCACCTATGCGGCGCATTGCGAGGTGACACTCGTCGGTTCCGATTGCCTTGCCGATCTCGCCGAAGCGTTCATGAGAGGCGAGAAGGTGCCCGATGCGGTGATCGCCAAGGAGATCGCGCCTTGCTTCGTCAGGGAAGGCGAGAGGCGCACCGATTGCATCGTGCTCGCCTGCACGCATTATCCGCTGCTGATCGAGGTCTTTGAACGGGTCGCACCCTGGCCGGTCGAATGGATCGATCCGGCGGAGGCGATCGCGCGCCGCGTCGATCATGTTCTGCGCGAAGAAATGGGAATGCCATTGGACGTCGATCATGCGTCGGAGCGCACCGGCGTGCGCCAGCATGTGGCGCTCTTTACGAGTGAAGGCCCGACGGGCCCGGCGCTCGAAGCCGCGCTCGCCAAATATGGGCTCGGCAAGATTCTCCACGAATCCATGCCGCTCGACGCGCATTAAGCGACGCTTCAGCGCAGCCTCTTCAGAATCGCGCGTGCCGCAGCTTCATCGCGTTTCATCGCGTCTTTCAAATCTTCGATCGAAGAAAATTTTTCTTCGCCGCGAATGAAGCGGTGAAAATCGACTTCGATTGTCTGGCCATAAAGATCGCCTGAAAAATCGAAGACGAAGACCTCGAGCAGCGGCGGCCCATTGTCGAAGGTTGGCCGGCGGCCAAAGCTCGCGACGCCGCCGTACGTTTTCTCGCCCATACGCACCGTGACGGCATAGATGCCGTGGCGAAGCCGGTTGCTGGGGTCGAGCCGCAGATTGGCGGTCGGAAAGCCGAGGCCGGCACCGCGATTGTCGCCATGGATCACCTCGCCGATGACGAAATAGGGACGGCCGAGCAGAGTCGCGGCGCGCTCCACATCGCCTGATTCGAGCGCCGCGCGAGTCGCGGTCGAGGAGACGGCCTCGATCGAGCCGCTCTCATCGGCCGCGATGCGTTCGACGATTTCGACAATGAGCCCGTGACGTTTTCCCGCCTCCGCCAGAAAAGCGGGCGTGCCGAGCCGGTTTTTTCCAAAATGAAAATCATAGCCCGCGACGACCGCGGCGAGTTCGAGTCGCTCGACGAGCAGATCGCGAACGAAGGCTTCGGGTGACAAAGAGGCGAGTGCGGCATCAAACCGCAGCACGATCATTCCATCGACGCCGAGCCTTTCCAAAGCGACGGCTTTTGTCGCGCTGGGCGTCAAACGGAAGATCGTGTTGGCTCCAAGAAAGAAATCGCTCGGATGCGGCTCGAAGGTGACGACGACACAAGGCCGGTCGAGCCAATGCGCCAGCGCCTCCGCGCGCTTAATCACGGCACTGTGTCCGCGGTGCACGCCGTCAAAATTGCCGATGGCTGCGACTGCGCCTCGAAGCGTTTCGGGCGGGGCTGCGGGATCGCTGGCGACAATGAAGTGAGGAGGCGGCACGGGCGCGACCAAATTGAATCGAGAGGAGTTTTGGGCCGGATCGCCTGATGGGCTGGACCCTGCCGCGCACGCCGCGGCCGGTCAAGCCGCGGGGAAAAGACACGGAAAAGGCCTCGGATTCGTAGACCGAAATCGGCCCCGACGGCCATACCTTAACGCGGAGTAAACTTTTGGCCAGCGTGATCTTAACCGAATAGCAAGCCAACCCGGCTTTAATTTGCATTGCTGAGACATGCCGTTGCGGCCCATCAAGGCGCGGGCGCTTTCATGCGGCGGTTCGCTTGCCTGCCACTCAAAGGCGCGGTTGGAGATTTAGATGATCGTCGATTCCTCGCTTCCCATTCTCGTCGTCGATGACTATCACACGATGGTCCGCATCATCCGTAACCTCTTGAACCAAATCGGCTTCGAGAACATCGACGATGCCTCGAACGGTGAAGAGGCGTTGGCCAAGATCAAGAGCAAGCGATACGGCCTCATCATTTCCGACTGGAACATGGAGCCAATGTCCGGCTTCCAGCTTCTCCAGAAAGTCCGCGAAGATCAGAGCCGGGCCGATATCCCCTTCATCATGGTGACGGCGGAATCGAAGACCGACAACGTCATCGCCGCGCGCAAGGCCGGCGTGAGCCACTACATCGTCAAGCCGTTCAATGCCGGCACGCTGAAAGCCAAGATCGACGCGGTGTTCGCCCCGGTCGCAGCCTAAGCGCCTCGCCTACCAAGCGAGTTCCGCTGTCGCGAAGCTCGGCGCAAAACCCGTATCCTCGAAAAACTGATGAAAAGCCGCGGCGGCACGATCCGGCGTCTCCGCGTGCAATTGCGCACGATGGATCCCCGAGGTGACGAAGAGGCTCGCAAGCACCATCGCCTGCGCGCCTTTGATGTCCGTGTGCATGGCATCGCCGATCGCTAGCACGCGCTTTTTATCCAACGCCGCTTGCGCAATGCCGCGAGCAAGGGCGGCCTCAGCGAGCGCGCGGTGATAGATCGGCGGATAAGGTTTACCAGCCTGAATGACGGGGCCGCCGATCGCCGCATAAGCTTCGGCCAGTGCTCCCGCGCAATAGACAAGTGTCCCGCCGACTTCAACGACGATATCGGGATTGGCGCAGATCATCGTGAGCGCGCGGCGGCCCATGAGATCGAGGCGCGGGCGATAGTCTGCGGGGCTTTCGCGATCGGCATCATCGAGACCGGTGCAGACGACGAAATCGGCCTCAGCTAATGGGGCGAAATGTAGTTTCCGGCCCGATTGCCTCTGCGCCACTTCGAAGAGCGAACGGTCCTGCGCCGGTCCGATATGCGCGAGCGTTTGGCCGTCCCGTTCGAGAATGAGTGAGACCGTGACATCGCCCGATGAGACAATCTGGTCATAGCTCTCGCGCGGCACGGAGAGCTGATCCAAGAATGCGCGGACTTTTTCGGAGGGCCGCGGCGCATTGGTGATGAGAACGACCTTGCCGCCCCGCCGCCTGAATGTCGTCAAGGCATCCGTCGCTTTTGCGAAAGAGGAAACGCCGTTGTGAATGACGCCCCAGACGTCGCAGAGGATCACGTCATAGTGGTCCGCGATCACGGAGAGGCGTGGGAGCAAGGGCGGCAACAGCGGCGCGGGCGGCGGCGGTGTTTCGTTCATCTATGCGGGGTCCGGAATGAGTCGCGAAGCCTTACGGCAGGCCGTAGCCGCGCGCCATCGCCGCCGCGAGAATCGGCAGAAGCAGAATGAGCCCGGCTTCGAGATGGATCACGCGTTTCACGCGCGCGATGTCGCTCGCGGCGGGAATGGCATTGGGATCGACATCAATAAGCCGGCGCCAGGCAAGAAAGCGAAGCGTCGGCTGAATTGAAAGAAGCCCGATCAGCGCGAAGACGCCCATCTTGGTCCAGAAGATCCAATTGCCGAGATAATAGGCAGGCCCTTTGAGGCCGAAGAAGACACGCGCAAGACCGGCAAGGATGACCGCGACCGCCGCCAATCCGAAGCCGAGATCGATGCGGGCGAGCCGCCGCACGGTCGCCGCGTCAATCCCGGGCCGGACAAGCGCGAGTTCGATCGCGAGAATCGCAACGAGCGCAAAAATCGTCAGATAGTGCACGCTTGCGAGCACGAATTCTCGAAACACGGCTCACCCCATGGGCTGATCGACCGGAGCTGTTTCCCCTAACATTGTCACAAGAGACGAACAACGAGGTCACAAACGAGAGCGTGCCCTTTGCCCTGTCATGGCGGCGGCGATGGCACGTGTTAAGCTTCATCAAAAGGCCGTCTCTTTTCGGAGCCCCCATGTCCCCTTCGACCGCCGCGCACGCCGAGCGCCCCAACGATCTCGACGCCTATTGGATGCCGTTTACCGCCAACCGAGCCTTCAAGAAGAAGCCGCAGATCGTCGTCGGCGCCAAGGACATGCATTATGTCACCGCCGATGGCCGCTCCATTCTCGACGCGACGGCGGGCCTCTGGTGCGCCAATGCGGGCCATAGCCGCGCGCCAATCGTCGCTGCCATTCAACAACAGGCGGCTGAACTCGATTTCGCCCCGCCCTTCCACTTCGGCCATCCGAAGGCTTTCGAGCTCGCCTCGCGCATCGCCACTTTGACGCCCGGCGATCTCGATCATGTGTTCTTCACCAACAGCGGTTCTGAATCGGTCGATACCGCGCTGAAGATCGCACTCGGCTATCATAATCTGCGCGGCGAAGGCGCGCGCCAACGGCTTATCGGCCGCGAACGCGGCTATCATGGCGCCTGTTTCGGCGGCACGGCCGTGGGCGGCATCGTCGCCAATCGCAAAATCTTCGGCATGATGATGGCCGGCGTCGATCATCTGCCGACGACCTACAACCGCGCTGAGCAGGCCTTCAGCAAAGGTGAGCTCGAATGGGGCGCGCATCTCGCCGATGAACTCGAACGGCTCGTCGCTTTGCATGATGCTTCGACCATCGCCGCCGTCATCGTCGAGCCGATGGCGGGATCGACCGGCGTGCTGCCCTCGCCCAAAGGCTATCTCGAACGGCTGCGCGCGATCTGCGACAAATATGGCATTCTTCTTATCTTCGATGAAGTCATCTGCGGCTTCGGCCGGCTCGGCTATGCATTCGCCGCCGAGCGCTATGGTGTCATGCCGGACATGATCACCTTCGCCAAAGGCGTAACGTCCGGTACTGTGCCGATGGGCGGCGTCGCGATCCGCAAAGGAATTTATGACGCCTTCATGCGCGGCCCCGATCACGCCGTCGAGCTCTTCCACGGCTATACTTATTCGGGCCATCCGCTCGCCTGCGCGGCGGGTCTTGCAACCCTCGATCTCTACGCGGAAGAAAATCTCTTCGAACGCGCGAAAACGCTCGAGCCTGTTCTTGCCGACGCCGTGCATTCGCTCAAAGGCCTGCCGAATGTGCTCGATATTCGCAATGTCGGTCTGACCGCCGCCATCGATCTCGCGCCGATCTCCGATGCCCCCGGCGAGCGCGGTTATGACGCAATGGACATGGCCTTTAACGAATACGACCTGTTGATAAGACTCGCAGGCGACTCGATCGTTTTGACGCCGCCGCTCATCATCAACGAAAGTCAGATTGACGAAGTTGTCGATAAGCTTGACAAGATAATCAAGGCCGTGGCGTGAAAGCTGGACGGATCGCTTCAACGCGATGTGGCGATTTCACGGCAAGCAAATGGCAGCAATCTGAACACTGCCGCGAAAAAAAATAAAAAATAAGGGAACCATAACTTGGAACGCTCTCACGTCTGAGCTATTCAGTTATTGAGTGCACAGTTTGAGGCAAAAGGTTTCTGCCGTTTCGTGTGCCCCCCGCCCGCAGCGAGATGCTGCGCGATTGAAGAAACCATATCAAAGGATTGTCTTAATGGACGCCGTCAAAATCCAGTTGGCCACGCTGTTCCTTGTTTGCGGTCTGGTTCCGGCCGCCGCTCAAACCTTTAACGGCGTCTCCTGCGATGATGTGAGGCATCTGTCTCGCGCCGAGCAGGATTACTGGTCGCAGCGCCTGAATCTGACCTCCGCGCAGCGCCATCGCATCTATGTTGCCTGCTATGAGAAATATAATCCTCGCGGCGCCACGCAGGACATGGTCGCGAACATCTCCAGATAAACCCTCCGCAGCGGACAGCCAGCGCTGATGATCGATCCCATCGTCACGTTTCTTATCGTTCTGCTGATTGGGATCGTCGCTGGCCTGCTGGCGCAGAGGTATTTCAGCTCATCCTGGATTCTGAAGCAGCTGGGTGGCCGTCGGCGGACCGTCACCAGTTGCCTCGTTGGCATCGCCGGCGCTTTCATCGGCTTCCATATCGGCATCCTGCTCGGGCTCGTCGGTTCGCTGATCCTCTTTCTTTGCGCGGCCCTCGGCGCGGCGCTCGTCCTCTGGGGCTGGAGAGGCGTCGGAGTGTGAGCGCTCGAGCGCCGCTCATTCAACTCTGCCGGCGCAGGGATAATTTAATCCCGCGCCGCTTCTGCGCCGCTCCGCCGACCTCCTGCAACATTTTGCGGAAATCCTCGCGCTTGGCATGGATCGACGCGATCACGTGGCCCATGGCAATGCCGACATCGACGAGCACGGCCTCGGAAAGCTGCAGGCTCGCTTCGATCGTCTCCGGCACGGCGTCGGTAACGCCGATCTCATAGAGATGCGTTGCATGTTCGGCATCGCGCGCACGCGCGACGATGGTCAAGTCGCCGCGCAAAGTGCGTGCTGCCCGGACGATGTCCTCGGAGGCCGCCGGCGCATCGACGGTGACGACCAGCGCCCGTGTCGTCATCAGCCCGCAGCGCAGGAGAAACTCCGGCCGGGCCGCGTTGCCCCAATAGATCTCGGCACCTGCACGCCGCCAGGATTTAACATTGCCGGCATTGGTATCGATGGCGAGGAAGGGTACCTTATGCACCTTCAGCATCTCGCCGATGAGCTGTCCCACACGGCCGAAGCCGACAATGATGACCTTGTGGCTGCCTCCGTCCTCCGGAACGGCAGCGAGCTCCGCCAATCCCGCATCGTCCGTTGAGAGCGGGCGCGCGATCTTTGCCGCCCAAGCGCCGATGAGCGGGATCAAGAACATCGACAACGTCACGCCGACCAGGACATCGGCCCCGAGCGGCGCGGGCAGCACATTGCCGATGACCGCGGTGGTGATCACGACAAAAGCGAATTCGCCGCCTGGCCCTAGCATCAGCGCGGATTCGGCGGCAATCGCATGCGGCAGGCGGAGCAGCCGTCCTGCGATGTAGGTGATCGCGCTTTTGACGACGATGATGCCGAGCGCGAGACCAACGGTCAAAAGCGGCGCAGAGACGACAAGCGACAGATCGAGACTGGCGCCGATCGAGACGAAGAAGAGACCGAGAAGCAATCCCTTGAACGGCTCGATCGTCACTTCGATCTCGCGCCGATATTCGGTTTCGGCCAAGAGAAGACCGGCGACGAAGGCGCCAAGCCCCATCGAGAGCCCCGCAAGCGCCGAGAGCACGCCCGCGCCGACGACGACGAGCAGACAGGCGGCCATGAAGAATTCGGTCGAACCCGCGGCAGCGACGAGATGGAAGAAGGGCCGCATGATGAGGCGGCCGAGCAGCACGACCGCGGTGAGGGCCGCAAAGGCCGGCAGCACGAGAGAGACAAGCACGTTGGCGACATCGCCGTCGCGCGCCGCGAGCATCATCACCATGAAGAGCAACGGGGCGACCATCAGGTCCTGAAACAACAGAACCGAGAAGACGGTGCGGCCCATGCTGGTGCCGAGTTTCTTGCGGTCGGCGAGATCGGGAATGACGATCGCCGTCGAGGAGAGCGCCAGCGCAAAACCGAGGATCAGCGCCGCGGCGGGCGGCGCCTTAAGAGCCAGCGCCAATCCCGCGAGCGCCGCCGCGCAACCGAAGACCTGAACGAGACCGAAGCCGAAGACGAGGCGCCGCAGCCTGACAAGCCGCTGCCAGCTCAGCCCCAAGCCGATCATGAAGAGAAGAAAGACGACGCCGAATTGGGCGATCGGCTGGATCTGCGCCACATCGTTGAGCGCGAAGATCGAGGTGAAGCCATGCGCGATCGACGACATCCAAGCCGAGTCGCGCCAATCGACATGGCTCGACGTCGCCAGAGAATGGACCGCATGGCGTAGTCCGTAAGGGCCGAGAAGAAAGCCCGCGGCCAGAAAGCCGTAGATCGGGCTCAAGCGCAAACGGCGAAACAGAGGTGCGACGACGCCGGCCGTGCCGAGAAAGAGCAGAAGCTCCTTATATTGCTCCGGCGCAAAGGCAGTCATCGCTCTTCTTTCGCATTCGGCCGTCGATCGCGATGAAGTTTCGCATGAGGCCGCGATGAGCACAATTCGGTGCTGCGATTCGGGACACGCTCAACCGTGAGGCTGAGCGTCCCATTGAGCCGCCAAAAACGCCAGGACAAGGGCGGGAACGATGACGGCGGCGAGACCGATCGCATGCACGACAAACACTGACAGCGCGCAGCCCAAGGCAAAACAGGCGATGATTCGCCACAGGGCGAGGCCTGTCACTTCTGGAAAACTCGCCGGTACCGGCAAGAAATGGCGCCAGAGCGCGATCGTCCCTTGTGTGATGTTGCTCGTCATCGCGCCGGAGAGAGGACCAAAAGGCGGATAAAGCTTATGTCCGGCATTCTGCCAGCCCATGGCCGCAACCATTCCCATCACAAGCCCAGCTTTCACCTGAACTGATAAAGTGAAAAGTCCGATAGCGCCAACGGCGAAGAGAGCGACCGCCTCCAGTGCCAAGAGCAGACGCGGCGCGCAGTTGAGCCTGTCATGGGCGAGGGTCGCAATAACGACGCCGGCGACGAACACAGGAAAGGCAATGAGCTTCAGCCAATCATCAGCGCCGACGCCGCGTCCCAGCGCCGCAGCGAAGACAACGAAATTCCCGGTGACATGCGACGAAAAAAGCCCGGCCTGCACGAAGGTGACGGTATCAGTGAATCCCGCAACAAAGGCGAGAAACAGGACAATATGCCTGCTCACGGGATCCTCCGCCTGGCAGCGCTCACGCCGGGATGAAGGAGCCGGGGACAAAGGTCAATGGATCGCGGGCGCCTATCGCAGCCGACCCGGCGCTGTCCCCGCAATTTTTGATCCACTTCCTATATGAAGAGGCTCAATCCCCCTGCCCTTCCCTCACCACGCCAAATCCGCCATTTTGCGCCCCATGACAGAGACCCAAGCCAGCAACACGCCGGAACTCACGGTCAGCGAACTCTCGAATGCGCTGAAACGCACGATTGAGGACCGCTTCGGCCTCGTGCGGCTGCGTGGCGAGATTTCCAACTATCGCGGCCCGCATTCCTCGGGCCATGCCTATTTCTGCCTCAAGGATCAGAACGCGCGGATCGATGCCGTCATCTGGAAAGGCAATTTTTCAAGGTTGCGCGGCAAGCTCGAAGAGGGCCTCGAAGTCGTCGCGACCGGCAAGATCACGACCTATCCGGGCAAATCGGCCTATCAGATCATCGTTGAAAATCTGGAGCCCGCCGGTGTCGGCGCGCTGATGGCATTGCTCGAAGAGCGCCGCCGCAAGCTCGCGGCGGAAGGTCTCTTCGACGAGGCGCGGAAGCAGCTTCTGCCGTTTCTGCCCATGGTCATTGGCGTTATCACCTCACCAACGGGCGCGGTGATCCGCGATATTCTGCATCGGATCTCGGAGCGCTTCCCGCGCCGCGTTCTCGTCTGGCCGGTGCGCGTGCAGGGCGAGACCTGCGCGGCCGAAGTCGTCGCCGCCATCGAAGGGTTTAATGTATTGCCGGAGATCGGCGCGCTGCGGCGACCCGATGTCATCATTATCGCGCGTGGCGGCGGCTCGCTCGAAGATCTCTGGGGCTTCAACGAAGAGATCCTTGTGCGCGCCGCGGCGGCGAGCCTCGTGCCGCTGATTTCCGCCATCGGCCATGAGACGGATTGGACGCTGCTCGATCATGTCGCCGATCTCCGCGCGCCGACACCGACGGGCGCCGCCGAAAAGACGGTGCCGGTCCGCAGCGACCTCCTCACCGCGCTCGCCGATCTCGGCCGCCGTCATGCCGCCGCCTGTCTGCGCCTTCTCGAACGCCGGCGAGGCGATGTTCGGGCTCTCACCCGCGCGTTGCCGCAAGGCGAGGCGCTCATTGCCATGCCGCGCCAGCGCTGCGATCGCGCGACAGGCGCGCTGCAAGGTGCTGGCGCGAGTTTTCTCGACCGGCGCCGCCTTTCGTTGGCAGGTCTCGGCCATCGGCTGGCGAGCCAATCACCGCAATCCAAAATGGCGCGCGCGGGACAAAGGCTCGAAGCGCTCGACCATCGTCTGAGACGCAGCATCGTCGCCGGACGGGAACAGCAAGCCGAGAAAATTCTCAATCTCGGCCGCAGGCTCGGCACGGCGCTCGCCGCGCGACGCCATCTCGAAAGCGAGAGACAAGCGGCATATGCTCATCGGCTCGGCGGCCTCGATCAGCGCCTCAAGCGCGCCTTGTCGCTTCGTCTCGATGGCGCGCGCGAGCGCGTCACCCGTCTCGATCAGCTCCTGCGCTCGCTTTCCTATACGCAGGTTCTGTCTCGCGGCTTTGCTCTGGTCCGCGATGCCGACGGAATGCCGCTCCACCGCGCGGCGCAAGTGACGGCAGGCGCGCGGCTCGATCTCGAATTTGCCGATGGCCACAGATCGGCCATTGCCGAGGACGGGGCGGCGCTTTCGGAAAAAAAAACCGTGCGTGAGCCCGCTAAATCGCGCGATGCTTCCGTCAAAAAGACTAGTCAGGGTTCGCTGTTTTGAGACCGCTCGCCCGCGTCTCGTCTTGCTGGAATGATCCGTGCTGATCGCGCTTTTTTCCGATATCCATGGCAATCGCGAGGCGCTTGACGCCTGCTTGGCCGATGCGCGTCGGCGCAATGCCGAGCGCTTCGTCTTTCTCGGCGATCTCGTCGGCTATGGCGCCGATCCCGCCTATGTGGTCGATGTCATCGCGCAATTGCGTCGCGAGGGCGCCGTGGTCATCAAAGGCAATCACGATTCTGCGATTGTCAGGCCGCGCGATACGATGAGCAGTTACGCGCGGATCGCGATCGAGTGGACGCGGAACCAACTTGATCCAGCGCAGAAAGATTTTCTCGCCAATCTGCCGCTCTCGGTCTCCTGGGGCGACACGCTCTTCGTCCATGCCGAAGCCTCGCATCCGGCGAAGTGGATCTATATTTCGCAGATAAGCGAGGCCGAGCGCTCGATGCGCGCCGCTCACCAACGCATCACCCTCTCCGGCCATGTCCACAGGCCATGCGTCTTTCAAATGTCGGAGAAGAAGGCCACGATTGCGCTCGTGCCGACAACCGATGTGCCGATTGGCCTCGAGAAAAGCCACAAATGGCATGCCATCATTGGCTCGGTCGGCCAGCCGCGGGACGAAATCCCGACCGCCGCCTATGCGCTTTACGATGAGGAGGCCGGTCTCATCACATTTGTCCGCGCGAAGTATGACATTGATGCTGCCGCCCGAAAGATCAGGGCGGCCGGGCTGCCGGAGTTTTTGTCGCAACGGCTTTTCCTCGGGCGTTGACGATCTTTTGGATAGGCAATTGCGCTCCCGCGCATTATCTTTAGAAAGACGATAATTCCACGGACAATGCGTGATCACAATGAACCGCTATGAACGCCGCCCTGTCTCCGCCGGAGAAGCCGAGGTCGAATTTCTGGACGGCGAGATCCGGATTCTGCGGCCCGGCGCCTTTGTGCGCTGTGCCGTTACCGCGACGCCCATTCCGATCGACGATTTACGATATTGGAATGTCGATCTTCAAGAAGCCTATGTGTCGCCGGAAGCCAAGCTGAAGAAGCTGGGCTTGAAGCTCGAAAAGTGATCGTCTCGCCGCCGTCACGCTGAAAGCCGCCCTCCCCGCGCCCGCGCGATTGCCTGCCTTACGCAATCGTCGAACAGCGTGACGTCAGACAATTCGATCTCTGCCGGAATGGCAGAAGGCGCCGGCAGCGCCGGATCGATGAAGGCCCCCGCGGGTTTGAGCCGCACATAATCCTTCTCCGTCGTGACGAGCGGCGCGCCCTGCTCATGCGCCGCGCGTTGCAGGCGCGCGATGTTATCCCGCGTAAAGAAATGATGATCGGGGAAAGAAACGGCGCCGACAACCTTCGCGCCGATGTCTGAGAGACTCGCAAAGAATTTTTCCGGCCGGCCAATACCGGCGAAGGCATAGACACGCGCGCCTTTGAGACGCTGAGCCTCATCCGCCGGGATGACGAGGCGACCGCGCATCACCGGTTTGTTGAAGTGCGCCGCGCGCGCCGCAATGGCGTCGCCTTGCACGCCTTCGCCCAGCAGCAAGACCGCGCTGACGCATACGAGCTGCGCATCGAGCGGCGCGCGCATGGGACCCGCGGGGAGGCAGCGGCCATTGCCGATTCCGGTTTCTCCGTCGACGACGCAGAGGCTCCAATCCTTCCGCAACGCCGGGTTCTGCAGTCCATCATCAAGAATGAGGACGCTCGCGCCCGCTGCCGCCGCATGTTTCGCCGCCGAAACGCGATCCGCTGTGACAAGCGTCGGCGCGACGCGCGCTAGAAGAAGCGCTTCATCGCCCACGTCGCGCGCATTATGTTTCTCTATATCGACCAGAAGTGGGGCGCCATGTTCGGCAGCAGATCGATAACCGCGTGACAAAAACCAGGGCTTTTCGCCAGCAGCGATCAGACGCTCGGCGAGCGCGAGCGCCGTCGGCGTCTTGCCTGCGCCGCCCGCGACAAGATTGCCGACGCAGAGAATAGGCACAGACGCTTCTATGCCTTTCTGCTGCATCCGCCGTGCAGCGATGAAGCCATAGGCCTGCGCAAGGGGGAGTAAGGCAATGGTGCAGAGCGCGCCGATCGCGTCCGGCTTTTCCTGCGACCAAAAGGCGGGCGCCCGCCATGATCTAGTCATGGCTGTGCGAGCAGCGGGTGGGGATCGAGATCATGGACTATTGTTCGAGGCTTGATCCGCAACGTCAAGCCGGCGCGTTTCACGCGTGCTGATTGACCATGACTTGCGCAATATGCGGCTCGATCGCCGCCATGGTCGCGGCCGCGGCGCCGCCAAGACGTTCGACGGCTTCGCTTGCCGCGCGCGACATTTTCCGCAATTTACCCGTATCGCTGAAGAGAACGGCCAAAACACGAGCGAGCGAAGCGGCATCCGAGACTTCCGCCGCGCCGCGCGCCTCGTCGAGCGCCTCATAGGCTTCGACGAAATTGCTGACATTGGGACCATGCAGCACGGCGCAGCCGAGTTTCGCCGCCTCGATCGGATTCTGGCCGCCGCCGCGCCCGGCGAGCGACTTGCCGATGAAGCTCGCGCTCGCAAGGCGATAGAAGAGGCCGAGTTCGCCTGATGTATCGGCGATATAGACTTCGGGCAGCGGCGCCTGGCGCGGTTCGCGCGAACGCTGCAAAGCGGGCAAGCCTTGCGTTGCCGCGAGTTCGGCGATCTCATCGCCGCGCCTCGGGTGACGTGGTACGATAATCGTCAAAAGCTCGGGAAATCGCCGCGCCAAGGCCTCATGGACTTCGAGCGCGATGGCGTCTTCGCCGCGGTGGGTCGAGGCCGCAACCCAAGTCGGGCGCGCGCCGATGCGGCCGGCGAGAGTCGCAAGTTGGCGTGGGTCCGCCGGCGGTGCAACGACATCATATTTGAGATTGCCGACGACCTGCACGCGCCGCATGCCGAGTTCGCGAAAGCGATCGGCGTCGGCGGCGCTTTGCGCCAAACAGAGATCGACGCCATCGAGGAGGGACGCAATAAATCCCGGCACGCAGCGCCAACGGTGAAATGAGCGATCCGACATCCGCGCATTGACCAGGATCAGCGGAATGTCGCGGCCTTTGATCTCGGTGAAGAGATTGGGCCAGATTTCGGATTCGGCGATGAGCGCGAGATCGGGCTGCCAGTGATCGAGGAAACGCAAAAGGAATTTTGGAACGTCGAACGGCAGATATTGATGAATAACGCCCGGCGGCAGGCGCGAGGCGATGACGGACGCCGCCGACATCGTGCCGGTTGAAACCAGAATGTTGAAGCCGCGGCTCGCGAGATATTCACCAAGCGGCAGGAGTGAAACGCTTTCTCCCACGCTGGCGCCGTGAAACCACGCGAGCTTTCCATATGGCCGCTCAAGACTCGGAAGGCCGAAGCGCTCGCCAACGCGGGCCGGGTCTTCGCGCCCTCGCCGACAACGATAATAGGCCCACAGAGGAGAAAGCGGCGCGAGACCCGCGCTCGCGGCGCGATAAACAGGAAAAATGGGAAGGTCAATGATCACGAGGGGGCGTGCTCAGAAGAGACAGATCACAAAGAAAGACCGAGCTTTTGGCGGTAAAAAGCGACCCTTTGATGACGAGCGCGATGCGTCATTCCCGAGGACGTGGGGTTGTGGAACAGCTCGCATTTTATGGACTGGGACAGCGATTTCCACAATGAGAAATTAGTTCCAGGAAGATTTCTGCAATGAGAAATTCGTTCCAGGCGCCTGTCGTGCAGCAATTGCGGCTGCCGCCATCGCGCGCAGCCTATTTCGACTCATGTGGATCGAGCAGGCGATGAAGATGCGCGATGAAATAGCGCATCTGCGCATTGTCGACGGTCGCGAGCGCCGCCGCCTTCCATGCATTGTAGGCCGAGGCATAATTGGGAAACATTCCGACGATCTCGATTTTGCTGAGATCGCGAAATTCTGTTCCCGACAGATCGGTCAATTCACCGCCGAAGACCAAATGAAGCAGTTGTTTTTCTGACTGATCCGGCATGGCACTCCCAGTTTCATACGGCAGCGAAAAAGACCATAGCGCCGCCCGTAGATGCGAGCATCATAGACCTCGCGCTTGCATGATGGCACCACTGATTTGCGCAAGAATTGGCTGCGGACCGGCGATGAGCTCTGCGTGCTGCGTGCTTGGGCGGTTGTAAAGCAGTTCGCGGCCATAGAGGCTGGTGAGCCGCCCGCCCGCCTCGGTCACGATCACATCGGCGGCGGCGATGTCCCAATCATGACTGTTGGCCGAAATGAGGCCAGCGTCGAGCGCGCCTGTCGCCACTTTGGAGATGCGCAAAGCAAGAGAGGATATTTTCGGGAGAAGATCGAACTGAAGGCCGACGCTGCGCAATTCCGAAGCCATGGCGAACGGCCCGGCGACGAGCGCGCTCGCATCGAGTCCCTTCCTTGCGGAGACGCTGATGGGCTGCCCGTTCAAAAACGCGCCGCCGTTCTTGACGCCGACATAGGTCTCGCCGAGCGCGGGCGCATGGACAATGCCGAGGACGGGCCGCTGCCGATGGACAACAGCGACGGCGACGGCCCAAGCCAGCTCACCCATGGCGAAGCCGCGGGTCCCATCGATCGGATCGACGACGAGGAGAAGATCGTGATCGAGACGATCGGCTGAGTCAGCCGATTCTTCGGAGAGCCAGCCGGCCTCCGGCAGAAGCGGACGTAATTTTTGTTCGAGATAGGCGTTCACCGCATGATCGGCCTCGGTCACGGGTGAGCCGCCGGTTTTCTTGCTGATCGCCGCGCTGGTCTTCGCGCCGGGACGAAAGAAACCGAGCGCCAGATCGCCGGCCGTGCGCGCAATCTCCACGATGGCGCCAACGAAAGGATCGGACGGCGCCATTTTATTCCAATCAGGAACTGCGCCGGCGAAGCTTTTTGCCATGTCGAAATCCGGAGCATCGGCTGGATTTCTTTTTACACTCGAAGACTTCATCCCAAACTCCTGAGCGGAGCCTATCGGCCGCGCCCCCAGACCGTCACCGGTGCGTTCACCCCTGCTTTAAAGCATGGCGCCTCCCGCCCCAGACGTTAGCCGTCAAATCTTAACCTACCCGAAAGAACCTCCCCTCCTACGGCGTTAAGAGACGCACTTTGCCGTTTACGACGGCACGCGTGATGTTCTGGCCATCTTCTGGGGTGTCCGGCGCGCGCAGCTTTGTCCGTCCGCATTCACCAGGCAGATCGCGTGCCAGCCAAAAGTCGGGAACCGCCCCTTTTTATATAGGGGCGCGAGGCTGCTGGCGCTGATGCATTTCGCCTCAAGTCGGGTCGGAACGGTCTTTAAAATTTGCTGATTTCCGCCAAGGACTCGACAGCCATAAGCTGAAGAAAACGAAGCTAAATCAACAATTTGCTATGCGTTAGGCGATGTTGGAGGCAAGCTCTGTTCAAGCTCGCGCTCCAGAGTTCTTCCGTACCTATTGGAGCGAGGCAGGGGGAGGAGCCTCATGTCGCGTCCCATTGCTGTTTCCTTTAGCCGTTTGTCGCAATCCTTTAGCGCCTCTGCACCCGATCCGCGCACCGATTCCGGCACAAGGCATATTTCCATCACCGCGCGCCGCATCGAGATCGAGCGACAGGTGGCAGGAATTGCGATGCGCCTTGCCGTTCCAATCCGTGCTTATGACGGCGTGCTGCTCGCCTGCGACGAGCAGGCTGAGCCCCACCTCTATCGGATCAGCCTTATCCATTCAGACCCAGATCTCAGCATCGAACTTCATCGAACCGCCGACTCGCCCGACGTTCTGGCGCTTTGGCGAAATTGGGCCGAATTTTTCGGCAAGCCGGCGCTCTATGGTGAGGCAAGCGGCCAACCGCAGCAGCGGCGCGATGTTTCGCGCCCGCGGCCACGCCGGCGCGGCGATCAAATCGCAAAGCGCCGCCCCCGCTTTCTCAAGCGGCGCCGGGGTGGGACATCGATCGCGACGTGGACCGCAACGGCTTTTGCCATTCCCGCGGCACGCAGCGCCCCTGCGCGGGACTGAGGCTCGCGCTCAGCCGAGCATCAGGCTGCCGTATTTACGCCGCGCGTAAAGCAACGCCTCGCCGCCGGAGCCGATTTCGACCGCCTCGACGATGCCGATCATGATGAGATGGGTCGCTATCTCTTTCGCTTCGGTGAAACGACAATCGAAGGCGACGAGGGCTGAGGTGAGCACGGGCGCGCCCGTCGCAAGTTTTGTCCAGGTTCCCGAAGCGAAGCGCTCATCGAGATGCTGATGAGTTCGTCCGGCGAAAATATCCGAAAGGGGCTCGTCGACCGCAGTCAGCGTGTTGATGCAGAAGACGCCGTTCTTCTTCATTCTTGCGGCGGAGCGCGACGTCTTGTTGATGCAAAACAGCATCATTGGCGGTTCAAGCGTAATCGAGGTCACGGCCGTCGCCGTAATTCCGCCGAGACCCGCGGGGCCATCGGTGGTGACGATGTGAACTGCCCCCGTCACGCGGCTCATCGCTTCGCGAAATCGCCCCGCATCGATCGGCGCAGCGAGATGCGCATTGCCTGGCGCCGGCTCTTCAGTCATTCCTCACTCCTCAAGCCCCCCAAAAGACCCTAAAGGCCGTCCCGCACGACAACGCGCGAGACTGCGCCTTCGCCGACCGATAGATCAGCTGTCGGTCAGCCTTCCGATTCCGCGTCTAGGCAGAAATACCGCATCTTTGCCGCATGTCGGCGGCATTCGCCAGCGCAGACCGGGATCACGTCTGGCATTGCACGGCAGACCCTATTATGGGATGCGCGGCGAGCCAAACCGAGCCTGGAATGGCCCTTCTGCCTCCGCACTCGTCCCATCAGTCATCCTCTCAATGACGCTCAGGCGCCTCAGGGTCCTTCTTCTGTCCGCCGTGCTCGGTGTGGGCGCTCTTGCGGCCAACGCCGCTCCGCAGGCACCGATCAAAATCGGTCTCGGCGCGCCGATCTCCGGCGGCGATGCGAATTTCGGCGCCGGATTGCGCAACGGCGTCGAGATGGCCGTCCATGACATTAATGCTACGGGGGGTGTCCTCGGCCACAGGCTTAGCATCGACATCGGCGACGATGCCGGCGATCCAAAACAGGGCGAGGCCGTCGCCAACGAATTCGCCTCAGATCATGTCGCGCTTGTCGTCGGCCATTTCAATTCCGGTGTGACGCTCTTGGCGTCGTCCATTTATGCGGACAATGGGATCCTCGAAATCACGCCGTCCTCGGCCAATCCGCAGATCACGGAGCGCGGGCTCGATCTCCTCTTCCGCATTTGCGGGCGCGACGATCAGCAGGCCCAAGTCGCGGCCGACTATCTCGCGGGTCTTACCAAGACGAAGATCGCCATCCTTCACGACCGCACGACCTATGGAAAAGGCCTCGCCGATCTCACTCGCAAAGACCTTTCCGCGCGCGGCGTCAGCGAAGTTCTCTATTTCGGCGTGGATAAGGACGACAGGGATTATTCAAGCCTCATCGAGAGACTCAAAGCCTCGGGCGCCGGCATTTTTTATTGGGGCGGATCGGCCGCCCAAGCCGTCACCATTCTCAAAGCCCTGCGCGATCAATCGCTGACGATTTCCATGCTCGCAAGCGATGCGGTCGCGAGCGAAGACGTCGCGGCGCAAGGCGGCGAGCCTGTCTTGGGCAGCCTGGTGACCTTCCCGCGCGATGCGCGCGATCGCCCTGAGGCCGCGAAAGTCGTACAGCAGTTCAAAGCCAAGGGCATCGACCCGGAAGGCTATACGCTCTATGCCTATGCCGCCGTCCAGGTGATCGATCAGGCGGCGGAGGCCGCGCATTCGCTCGATGCGAAGGCGATGGCAAAGCAGATGCACGCGGGGATGATTTTCCACACCGTCCTGGGTGCGCTTTCTTTCGACGCGAAAGGCGACATCACGCAAGCCGATTACAGCATATTCGTCTGGAAAAAGGCCGCCGATGGAACAATCGACTTTTATCCCCTCTCACACTGAGGCGCACACTCAGCCGAGAGACGAAAGACCCGGAAACGTCTGCAGCAGCCAATAAGAGACGGTCTGCATCGTGCCCGTCAAAAATGCGATGCCGGTCGCAATGAGGAGAACGCCGACGAGGCGCTCGACGAGCGGGAAATGGGCACGAAACCGCTTCATGAATCCGATGAAGGGTTCGATCGCAAGGGCCGCGATCAAAAACGGAATGCCGAGCCCGAGCGAATAAACGGCGAGCAGAAAGGCGCCGCGCCCGACCGTCTGTTCCGACGCCGCGACGGCGAGGATCGCCGCGAGAATGGGGCCGATGCAGGGCGTCCAGCCGAACGCGAAAGCAAGCCCGAGAACATAGGCGCCCCAGAGACCGAGCGGCTTTTCGACCTCGACTCGCTTTTCGCGATAGAGAATTGAAAGGCGAAAGACGCCGAGGAAATGCAGCCCCATCAAGATGATCGCGAGACCCGCGAGCAGTGAGAGAAATTGGATGTGCTGGCGAATGACCTGACCGAAGACCGAGGCTGTCGCGCCCAAGGCCACAAAGACGGTCGAAAACCCTAAGACGAACAGCACTGCGGCGAGAAAAACGTCACGCCTGGCGCGACCCTCGGGTTCATAGGCCACATCCTCGAGGGTCGTGCCGGCAATGAAGGTCAGATAGGGCGGCACGAGCGGCAGGACGCAAGGGCTCAAAAAGGAAAGAAGCCCGGCCGCCGCCGCAGCAGGAAACGTCACATCGGTTGCCATGCGGCCGTTTTAGAGGCTCAACCGGCAAAGGCAAACCATTCGTTTGCTCACAGGGATGTGTGCCCGCGCCGTTTTCGAAGCGGGCCGGCTTGGTTTAGCATGAGGACAACACCCCGCCCTTCATGCCCGCTTTAGACCTATGCCTTAACTTTGCGCAAACCGTCGAAGCAAACCATCTAAGCCAGACACGCACCGCCCATGAACAAAGCCGCGTGACAGCACGCCATAGTTTAACGTTTAAGTTGCCGGACCGTGCGAAATCACGGGGAGGGGATGGTCGCTCAGGCGTTCCGGGGAATTCACGTGGAATTTTCTATCGCAAGGGTCCATCTCTTCGTCGCGTGCCGCACGCATGCCGCGCCCAAGATGAACAAAAGCGCTATAAACTGAAGCACGATGACATGAAGGATGAGCCGCGGGCATGAAGGTTCTGATCGCCTTCTTCTGTAACATCATCTTCAATTTCGTGATCGGGCTTCTGATCGCGAAATTTCTCGGCCCGGCCGAATATGGCCGCTTCGCGCTGGCCTTTGCGACGGCCGCGATCGTGCAAATCGCCTTTTTCGATTGGTTGAGATTGGGCGCGACGCGCTTTTATTCCGAGCGCGTACGCAACGAAGATCCGACCCTGCGCGCGACTCTCGACATGTGCTTCGCGATCATCGCATCCAGCCTTTTTGTCGGCGGCGCGGCGCTGCTGTTGTCGGGTGCGCGGTTTTCATTGTCGAACGGACTCATCGGCCTGGCGATTGCCGTGGCGATCTCGAACGGCTTTTTCGACTATCACACTGCACTGGTCCGCGCCCGCTTTCACGACAAACTCTATACGCGGCTGATCATCGTCAAGAATATCTTGGCTTTCCTTCTGATGGGCGGCGGCGCTTTTTATTTTCATTCCGCGTCGATGGTGCTCATCGGCGGTATCTTCAGCCTCTCGGGCTCCGTGATCGCGGCGCGCGCCGCCTTGCGCGATCCAGGCGCCGCGCCGCATCGGGCGACCCTCAAGATCGCCAGGGCGATCTTTTCCTACAGCATGCCGATCGTCGCCGCGAACCTGCTCTATGTGGCGATCCCGCTCGCCAATCGCTCGATCATCGCGATCCTCTACGGCTTTTCGGCAACCGGCCAGTTCTCGCTCGCTTTCGACATCGGCAGCAAGGCGGTGCAGGCGATCGGCTCGACGCTCGATGTGGTGCTCTTTCAGATCGCGGTTGCGGCGCATGAGCGCGAGGGTGATGTCACCGCGAAATCGCAAGTCGCGCGCAACATGGCAATCGTCGTCGCCGTTGTTTTGCCGACCTGCACCGGCATTTGGCTTATTCTACCTTCGCTCGAACAAGTGATCGTTCCCGCTGCCTATCGCGGTCCCTTCGGCGATCTGCTGACCCTGATGATGGGCGGCCTCTTCTGCTCGGCCATGATTCAATATGGCCTTAATCCTATCTTTCAGATCGCCAAGAGGACGGCGCCGTTGATTGCCGCCGCCGCGGTCGGCTGTGTCGTCGATGTGCTTCTTCTCGTGGTCTTGCCGAGAGGTCCAGACACCGAGACATTCGCCATCGCCCAGACCTGCGCCCTTGGCGCGTCGTTTTTGGCGCTCATCTTCGTCGCCACCCTGTCGAAGCCGCAGTGGCCGAGCCTGCGCGACGTCACGTTGGTGATTTTGGCCACCGCCGCCATGGCGCTCGCCCTGCTGCCGATCCGCGACCATCAGCCGGGTCTTGTGACGCTCATCGAACAGGTCGTGGCCGGTACGATCATCTACAGTTTCTTCGTCGCGGCCTTCGATATCGCCGGATTGCGGACAATTCTCTACGCTAAGTTCCGCGCCCATGTGGAAGGGCTGCAAACACCCTGAACGCTATTCGTAGCGAAGCGCCTGGAGCGGATCCAATTGCGCCGCTTTGCGCGCCGGATAAAAGCCGAAGAAAATCCCGACCGCGGCCGAGAACAGAAACCCGCCCATGATCGCGGGGAGAGAAAACGGCGCCGGCCAGCCCAACAGGACCGAAATCAGAACTGAAAGTAAGACACCAGTGACAATGCCGGCGAGACCGCCGCTGACGCTCAAGAACACAGCCTCTGCGAGGAATTGCAGAAGCACGTGCAAACGGCGGGCGCCGATGGCCATGCGCAGCCCGATTTCGCGTGTCCGCTCGGTTACCGAGACGAGCAGAATATTCATGATACCGATCCCGCCAACAAGCAGCGAGATCGAGGCGACGGAGGCAAGGAGAAGCGCCATGATGCGGCTGCTGCTTTCGGCCGTCTCCACATACTGGCTCAGATTGCGAACGTCGAAATCCTTGATTTGGCCGGGCTTGATGCGATGCCGCCGCATGAGCGTCTCGGTTGCCTGCGCAATCGCCGTCTGCACCTCGTGCTGTGTGATGGCCTGGACATAGATCTGATTGGCGAAACCCGTCAGGCGCGGCTGCAAATTATAAGGATTGGGCGGCGGCAGATAAGGCCAGTTGATCGGCGTTTGCTGCTGTGTCGGCGCGGCGACGCCGAGGACTTTGCGTTCGGCTGTCGTGAACGGAATCATCAACACGTCGTCCTGGTCGGTGCCGAAGGTCGATTGGCCTTTGGCGGCGAGAACGCCGATTACTTGCAGCGGCACGCTCTTCGCCTGGATGTAGGCGCCGATCGGGTTTTCGCCGGGGCTGAAGAGTTGGCGATAGACGGTGAGGCCGATGACGGTGACGAGACCCGCCCTGTTTTCATCGTCTCGACTAATGGCGCGGCCTGCGGCAATCCGCCAATTGGTGATCGGCGGATAATTGGCGCTGACGCCCTGAATGGTCGTCGTCCAATTTTGATTGGCATATTGGATCTGCCCCTGCTGGCGGATGAGATAGCCGACTTGCGCGACCGCCGCGTCTTCGCGCCGGATCGCATGCGCATCCTCGACCGTCAGCGTGCTAGCACTGCCGAAGCCGGCGCGGATGCCGCCCGTCGTGATGGCGCCCGGCAAAATGATGACGACATTGGTTCCGAGAGTTTCGATCTGCTTGCGCACCGCCTCGTTGGCGCCTTGGCCGACGGCGACCATCACGATCAAGGCCGCGACGCCGATGAAGACGCCGAGCATGGTGAGGGCGGAGCGCATTTTATTGCGGCCGATCGCTTGCGCGGCAGCGGCTAGAATCATCAAGCCGAACGACCAGAAGCCGGAGACCGGAATGCCAGCGGCGGTACGCGACTCGGAGGTCGGGAATAAGGCCCCCGCCCCGCTCGCTGTCGGGACGGCTTCGGCTTGTCTTCCCTTGCTCACTTTCTCGTCGGAAATGATCTCGCCGTCGCGCATGGTGACGACGCGATTCGCATAAGCCGCCACATCGGCCTCATGCGTGACGAGGACGATTGTGACACCTTCGTCGCGGTTCAGCGCGACGAGCGTTTCCATGATCTCATGCGAGGTTTTCGTGTCGAGATTGCCGGTCGGCTCGTCGGCAAGCAAAAGACCGGGCGCATTGATCAAGGCGCGGGCGATTGCGACACGCTGCTGTTGGCCGCCGGAGAGCTGGCCAGGCGTATTGCGTTCGCGGTCGCTCAATCCGAGCAATTGCAGCATAGCGCGGGCGCGTTCGGTGCGGGTCGCGCGCGACTTTGGCCCGGAGGCCGAATAATAGAGAGGCAGTCCAACATTCTCTATGGCGCTCGTGCGCGCCAAGAGATTGAAGCTCTGGAATACGAAGCCGAGACGCTCGCTCCTGATCCGAGCCAGATCCGGTTCGTGCAAACTCGCGACATCGACCCCTTCGAAAAAATAATGACCGCTGGTGGGGGTATCGAGACAGCCCAGGATCGACATGAGAGTCGATTTGCCGGAGCCGGATGCACCCATGATGGCGAGGAACTCGCCACGTTCGACAGTGAGGTTGATGCCCCGCAAGGCGTGCACGTCGACATTGCCGACTTTGAAGGTCCGCGTCACATTCTCGACTTGCAGCACCAGGTCCGACATCGCCGCTATCCCGCCTAAAGCCGCGGCAGGGGGAGCTTCGAGGATCCCTGGCTCGAATTGCTCTCTTCGCCGACGATAACGGCGTCGCCCGGTTTGACATCGCCCGCGACGATCTCGGTAAAATTGTCGTCGTCGAGCCCCAATGTGACGTTGACCTGCTGCGCCTTGCCGTCGCGTAGCACCCAAAGCTGCGCCTCGTTGCCGCCAGCCGTTTTCGGTTGCCCGGTCGTCGACGTGCCCGAAGGCGAAGCTGCCGACAAGCCGCCCGGGACATAGCGCAGAGCCTGGTTCGGAACCCGGATGACGCCGTCTCTTTCGGCGATCACGATCCGCGTCGAGGCAGTCATGCCCGGCAGCAAGGCAAAATCATTGTTGTGAACGCTGATGACGGCATCGAACGTCACCACATTCTGAACGGTCTGAGGCGAATTGCGCAGCTGAACGACTTTGCCGTTGAAAATCCGCTTTGGAAATGCATCGACGCCGAAGCTCGCGGGATTGCCTTCCTTGATACCCCCGACGTCGCTTTCGCTGGCATTCGTGTCGACCTGCATTTTGGCGAGATCGGTCGCGATCAAGAACAGTGTCGGCGTCTGAAAACCGGAGGCCACCGTCTGACCTTGCGTGACAGCGCGGGAGACGACGACGCCATCGACCGGCGCGACGATATCCGTATAGGCAAGATTGATCTTGGCGCCTTCGACCAAACCTCCGTCGAGTTGAACCGTGCCCTTGTCCTGCTCGACGAGAAAGGCCTGATCCTCGGCCTGCTGCCGCGCGATCGAATTCTGCTCCGCGAGCAGTTGGTAACGCGTGAGATTGGCTTCGGCCTCGGCAAGCAGGCCCTGATCGCGCGCGAGCTGACCCTGATATTGGTCAAGGATTGCCTGGTAAGGATGCGGGTCAATTTTCGCGCAGATCTGCCCGGCCCGCACGATCGTGTTGTAATCGCAGAAGAGCTGCCGAATGGTGCCCGAGACATAGGCGCCGACGATAATCGTCAATTCCGGATTGACGGTGCCGGTCGCGCTCACAACGCGGGTGACATTGCCGCGCGTCGCCGGCATCGTCAAATAATGCACTTGAGCCTTGCGCTGGCTCAGCCACCACGCGCCGCCGGCCACGGCCGCGACAAGAACGAGAGCCACGACGACAAACCTGCGGCTAAACCAGGCTCCGCGCTTTTTCACTGGTCCTTTGACCGCTTCGGGGGACGGCCGCAGTACGGTTGGTTGCGCCCCAATCTTTTCGTCCATCGCCTTTGAGCTCCGCCGAAAGCAGCATTATGCGGGCCGGCCGCCGCCAGCGATTGACGTGCCTCAACCGTAAGGGACCCCCAGCGGGCGCGCTGCCCGGCGCCATCGTGGACCCCTATTTGCGCGCATAAGGCGCGAACCAGCCGAGTCCTTCGAGCGTGCCGGCGCGCGGAAAATATTCGCAGCCGACGAAGCCCGCGTAGCCCAGCCGATCGAGTTCCGCGAAGAGGAAGGGATAGTTCAGCTCTTCTCCATCTGGCTCATGGCGCGAGGGGACGCTGGCAATCTGCACATGGCCGATCCGCGCTAGCAGAGAACGGAGGGCCATCGTCACATCACCGTGGAGAATCTGGCGATGATAGATGTCGAACTGCACTTTAAGGTTCGCCAGCCCCAGCTCGTCGATGATCCGCAGCGCCAAAGCGTAGTCGCACAGGAAATAGCCGGGCATGTCGCGCCGGTTGATTGGCTCGATCAGCAGGTCGATGTCCAGCTTGGCGAGCGCCTCCGCCGCGAATGCCACGGCGCGCCGGTAGGCTTTAAGCGCGGCTGGGTCTTGCGGATCGGCCAGCCCCGCCATCATATGAAGACTCTTGGCGCCGGTCGCTTCTGCATAGACAAGCGCCTGCTCAACGCCCGCTTCGAACGCGCCAGAACGGTCGGGTAGTGCGGCGAGGCCGCGATCGCCATCTGCAAAATTGCCCGGCGGCAGGTTGAAAAGCGCCTGGACGAGCCGGTTTTTCGCCAAGCGCGCTGCGAGGACGTCCGGGGCGAAGTCATAGGGAAAGAGATATTCGACCGCCTCGAAGCCGGCATCGGCGGCCGCGTCGAAGCGATCGAGGAAGCTCCACTCGCCGAACAGTGTCGAGAGGTTCGCGGCAAAGCGGGGCATGGGCACGCTCCCTACGGGCACCCTGGCGGCGCTCAAAGCCATTGGCGCACAGCTTGCTTGCCCGAATCACACGGAAAAGATAGAGAAATTATTGTTCTTTGTGGTTTGAATAGATGCCGGCGCAGCTCAGTTCGCCGACCCGCCCGCGCGTGGCGCGGATAATTTTTTCGGCCGCAGAGAATCAGTCTCCCGGCTTTTTTAGAATCACACCCGTTAGGCCGGTCAGGCATGAAGGCAAAAGGCCAACAAAAAACGACAGGAGGACGAAAGGGATTGAAGGCAAACCGCTACGGAAGCTTGGCAGACCAGGCAGAACCGCAAAAAAAACGAATCCGAAGCGCCTTCCAAATCGCCGCTCTCGTCTATCGCTGGAATAAACACCGCCTCGAAATCTTGCTCGTGACGTCGCGCGAAACGCGGCGCTGGATCGTGCCCAAAGGGTGGCCGCTGCCCGGCAAGAGCGCGGCGGAGACCGCCACGCGCGAGGCGGATGAAGAAGCCGGCATCTTCGGCCATGTCGGCAAAAAGCCCATCGGCCGCTATTCCGCGACCAAGCGGATCGGCGAAGCGGTGGTGCCGAGCGAGGTGGAAGTGTATCCGCTTCAGTTCCTGAAGCAGAAAATGAAATGGAAGGAACGCGGCGAGCGCGCGACGCAATGGCTGTCGCCCGAGGATGCCGCGAAGACCGTCGCCGAACCGGAACTCGCCAAAATCATCAGCGAGTTTGCCGAAGAGATGCGTCATCCCGCCAAGGTGTCACGCTCCGCCTGAGCGGTCTCACCCGAATTGTTGGCCGAATTTGCCCCGAAGAGCCGAGGAAATGGCCGATCCCATGATGCATGGGATCGGCTCATTGGCTTCACGTCAGCGCTTGCGGCCCGGCGTCCGGCGCCCGGCCTTGCGACGCGGCTGGGCTTTGCGGCCCGCCTTCTTGGCCGCGCCTTTCCGCGCGCCCTTCTTGGCCTGGGTCTTCTTGACGACCCTCTTTCGAGCAGACGATTTTTTCGCCACCCGTCTCGTGCCCTTTTTCGCCGCGGATTTCCGCGCCGTTTTCTTGGTGGCCTTCTTGGCCGCGGATTTCCGCGCCGTTTTCTTAGCCGCCGATTTCTTGGCTGCGGATTTCTTGGCGGGCTTTTTCTTTGCCGGCGCGGCAGCGGCGGGAGCCGCCGGTACGGGCGGACGCGGCGCCACCGGCGCCGGATGCGAAATGCCGTGCGACGGCAGCCCGCCTCCAAGGCCGGAGGTAGCCGGTTGGGACGGCACTCTCGGCTTATCTAATGGTCTTTGCAGCGGTTGTGGCGCGTTCGGCGAACCACTTCCTGCATCGTGTTTTGTTTCATCTCCCATCACGGGCGCCTCCGTCGTCAGAAATTTGATAGCTGCCTGATCAAAGCCTTCGGGATCTTCGATGCAGGACATATGCGCAGTATCAAGAGTTACGAGCTTAGCGCCCTGAACGGCACTTGCAACCAAAGCGCCAAGACCGGGCGTTGTGAGCGGATCGTGACGGCCTACGATCACCAACACAGGATTGGTGATCCCCCGAATAGTTTCCCGTAGGTCCATGTCGCGTATCGCTGCACATGCAGCGGTATACCCCTCTTCTGGAGTTGCCAGCAAGATTTCTGAGATTCGTTCGACTTCGTCGGGATGACGTTCCCGAAAGGACCTAGTGAACCAGTTTTGCAGCACGGAAGGCGCTAAGCCCTCCATGCCTTTCTCCTCCACAGTCCGGATCCGCTCGTTCCAAAGGTCGGGATTGCCCAATTGCGCTGCGACATTGGCGAGAACGGCACGGTTGATGCGCTCGCGCGCATGGATGAGGAGCCAGAGCCCGACCATCCCGCCGAGCGAAACTCCGATCCAATGCACCTTCCGGAACCCGACCGCGTCGAGAATTCCAACCGCATCCCGGCCAAGCTGATCCAGAGACGAGGAGCCGGGGGTGACGACACTCGAACCATGCCCGCGCATATCATAGCGAATGATGCGGAAATGCCGCAGCAACGCCGGCACGAGCTTATCGAAAAGATGCAAATCGGCACCCAAGGGATGCGCGAGCACCACCGCGGGTGCGCCTTCCCTGCCCTCAACGACGATGTTGAAGGCTTCGCCTCTGATGATCCTTTCGGCCATGCCTCGCTCCCGAACGAACAGTCCGCCGCCGCTTCCCATTCGCATTGACTGGATAGAGTAGGCTCCTCTTGCGACGCTGCAAGTGAGCGACCGCAAGAAACCACGCGATCGATGGCGCGAATAAGGTGTGCACCAGCGTTCCGCGAGCCGCCGCGCGCAGCACTCCGCACCAGTGAAGTTGAAGGTTGCGCTTTGCGATTCAACGCCGATTGGACGCGCGCATCGACGATGGTGCGGGCGCAAGGCGCGTGCATGAAAAGAATCGCCGACTGATCTTTGATGGAGGACTGGGAAGCTCAAATCCGTGCCCGAAGAAGGCCGAGGCACGCGTTTTGTGACAGGCAGATGGCGAAGCCTCACGCTCGCAGCGCTCCAGGCTTCTGACTTTATCGCTTTGTTTTCATGGAGACTCCGATCTCCCATCGGCCTCGCCGCCACCAAAAGCGCGAGCTTTGGGGGAACAACATTCCAAAGCTCGCGTTTTCTGGGAGGAAACTTTTCTATAAAAGACCTCCCTGCCCCTCGCGCCGGATGTGCCCCATGCCCCCAGCCAAAGCCAGCGTCGAGCTCGCGGAGCGTGAGACCGAGTTCGGGTTTTCGCTCGCGGAGCGTTTTCTCAGCGTTCGGGCCGCGACGGAGGCGCTCGCCGCGCCGCTTTCCGCGGAAGATCAGACGATCCAGTCGATGCCGGATGCCAGCCCGACGAAATGGCATCGCGCGCATACGACCTGGTTTTTTGAGACCTTCCTGCTCGCCCCGCATCTAAAGGGCTATCGTGCCTTCAATTCCGATTTCTCCTATCTCTTCAATTCCTACTACGAGGCGCTCGGGCCGCGCCATCAACGCTTCGCCAGAGGCATGATCACGCGACCGGGCGTCGCCGAGACCGCTGCCTATCGCGCCCATGTCGATCAAGCGATGCTGGCGTTCCTTGACCAAACGGTCTCGCCCGACCTCGAAAAGCTCATCGTTCTCGGGCTCCACCATGAGCAGCAGCATCAGGAACTGCTCATCACCGACATCAAACACGCGCTCTTTCAGAATCCGCTGGCCCCCGCCTATTCGCCGGCCCCGCCCGCGAAGCCTGCAACGGCGCCGAAATGCGAATGGAACGACATTGAAGGCGGCGTTTATCGCATCGGCCACGAGGGCGAGGACTTCGCCTTCGACAATGAAGGGCCGGCACATGAGGCGCTCGTCGGCGATTTCATCATCGCCAGCCGCCCGGTGAGCGTCGGTGAGTATCTCGACTTCATCGAAGACGGCGGCTATCGGCAGGCCTCTCTTTGGCTCGCCGATGGCTGGGCGACCGTCAATACTGAGGGCTGGCAGTCCCCTGCCTATTGGCAGCAGAAAGACGGCGTCTGGTCCGCCTTTACGCTTCATGGACGCCAGCCGCTCAACCCGGCGGAACCCATCTGCCACGTCAGCCTTTATGAGGCGGCGGCTTTCGCCAACTGGGCCGGCAAACGGCTGCCGACCGAATTCGAATGGGAAGTCGCCGCGCGCGCCGCTCGCAAAACTGAAAAAAACACGCCCAACGTAACGGTTCACCCCGGTCCGCTCGTAGAGGGTTTTTGTCAGGACGTCTGGGAATGGACCGGCAGCGCCTATCTTCCCTATCCGGGCTTTCGCCCGGCCGCAGGCGCGGTCGGCGAATACAACGGGAAGTTCATGATCAACCAGATGGTGCTGCGAGGACGCTCATGCGCGACGCCCTTGGGGCATGATCGGCTCACCTACCGAAATTTCTTTCCGGCCGGCGCGCGCTGGCAGTTCAGCGGCTTCCGCCTCGCTCAGGATGCATGAGATGACGACGCTGCAGAAACTTCAGGATTTGGAGCCGTCGACCGAAGAATTCCGCGCAGCCGTCCTTACAGGTCTGCGCCAGCGCGAAAAGGCGCTGCCCTGCAAATTCTTCTACGATGCGGAGGGCTCGCGCCTCTTCGACAAGATTTGCGACCTGCCCGAATATTATCCGACGCGCACCGAATGCCGCATCCTCGAGCGCTATGCGGACGAAATCGCCGCGCATGTCGGCGAGCGCGCCAGGCTCGTCGAATTCGGCTCCGGTGCCGGCGTGAAGATCAGGCTGCTTCTGTCCGCGCTTGAGCGTCCCGCCGCCTATGTGCCGGTCGATATTTCGCGACTCCATCTCCTCGCCGCGGCGTCGAGCCTCGCCAAGGATTTTCCGCAACTCGCCATCGCACCGATCTGCGCCGACTATACGCAGCCCTTCGTGGTGCCGCCCGTCGAAGGCGCACGCTATACGGTCGGCTTCTTTCCGGGCTCGACCATCGGCAATTTTACGACCGAAGAAGCGCAGAGTTTCCTGACGACCGCCCATACTTTGCTCGGCCCGGACTCATCGATGATCGTCGGGGTCGATCTGCGCAAGGACGAGGGCGTGCTGATGCGCGCCTATGACGATGCCAGCGGCGTCACCGCCGCCTTCAATCTCAATCTGCTGCGGCGGATCAATCGCGAGATCGGCGGCACGTTTAACCTCAATCAGTTCTTCCACAGCGCCCGCTGGAACGATGCTGCCGGCCGGATGGAGATGCATCTCGTCAGCCGCCGCGCACAGACGGTCAAGATCGGCGGCGAAAGCTTTGCCTTTAAAGACGGCGAGGCGATCCATACCGAGAATTCGCACAAATATACGATCGCCCAGTTCCAGGATCTTGCCCGCAGTGCCGGCTATCGGCCGAAAGCGGTCTGGACGGATGAGGCCTCGCTCTTTTCCGTCCACCTCTTGCGCGCTGCGGGTGAGGCATAGGGCTGACTCTCGATGGGCACGAGAGCCTGGCTGCCATTCTTCAGCTCTTCGGCACCGTCTTCTCGAGATCCTCGAGCCAGGCGCGCGCATTGCCATCGGACGGTGCGCGCCAATCGCCGCGCGGCGACAGCGCCCCGCCCGCCACGACTTTCGGCCCATTCGGCAGCGCCGAGCGCTTGAATTGGCTCATGCCAAAGAAGCGCGTGATGAAGACTGTCAGCCAATGCCGGATCGCCGCGAGATCATAGGCATGGCGTCGCTCTAACGGAAAATCCTGCGGCCATTGCCCATGGGCGATGTCGCGCCACGCATGCCAAGCGAGAAAAGCGATCTTCGCCGGCCGGAAGCCATAGCGCAGCGTGTAGAAAAGATTGAAGTCCTGCAGCTCATAAGGGCCGATGACCGATTCCGTGCTCTGGATCGCGTCACCCTCGGCCGGCACGAGTTCCGGCGAGATTTCGCAGGCGAGGATGGAAGCCAGCGTCGCGAGCACGCCCTCGTCAAATTGCTTCGTCGCGATCGTCCAGCGGATCAGATATTGGATCAGCGTCTTCGGCACGCCCGCGTTGATCGCATAATGCGACATCTGATCGCCGACGCCATAGGTGCACCAGCCAAGCGCGAGTTCGGAGAGATCGCCCGTTCCGAGAACCAGGCCGCCATGCTCATTGGCGAGGCGGAACAGATAGTCCGTGCGCAAGCCCGCCTGCACATTCTCGAACGTCACATCGTATAGCTTCTCGCCCTTGGAAAAGGGATGGCCGATGTCGGCGAGCATCTGGCGCGCCGCAGGCTTGATGTCGAGTTCATGCGCTTCGACCTCAAGCGCCCTCATCAAGGCAAGCGCGTTCGTTTTGGTCGTCGGGCTCGTCGCAAAGCCCGGCATCGTATAGGCGAGAATATTGCCGCGTGGCAGGCCGAGCCGATCCATCGCCTTCGCGGCAACAATGAGCGCATGCGTTGAATCGAGGCCGCCTGAGACCCCGATGACGAGTTTATCGATCCCGGCCGCCATCAGCCTCTGTTCGAGCGCGGCGACCTGGATGTTGTAAGCCTCGTAGCAATCCTGCGCCAAGCGTTCGCCATTGGCGGGAACGAAAGGAAATCGCTCGATCGCACGCTCAAGGCCGATGTCGCCATCGGGCGGCGCAACAGTAAAGCTGATGCGGCGAAAATTTCTGCGCGGCGTGGCGCGGCGGTTGTCGTCGAATGTGCCTTGCCGCAGCCGCTCCTGCATCAGAAGATCGAGATCGACATCGGCGAGGACAAAATGCGAGTCTTCCGCGAAGCGCGGCGATTCCGCGAGGATCGCGCCATTCTCCATGATCGAGGTCTGTCCGTCCCACGCAAGATCGGTGGTCGATTCGCCTACCCCCGCCGATGTATAGAGATAGGCGGAGAGGCAGCGCGCCGATTGCGATTGGCACAAAAGCCGGCGCGTGTCGGATTTGCCGATGGTGATATTGCTCGCCGAGAGATTGACGAGCACGGTCGCGCCCTCAAGCGCCGCGAAAGAACTCGGCGGCACAGGCACCCAAAGGTCTTCGCAGATTTCGGCATGGACGACGAGATTGCCAATATCCTCCGCCGCGAACAGAAGATCGGGACCGAAAGGCGCGCGATGTGCGCCGACGACGATCTCATCGCCTTCCGTTCCTTCGCCTGAGGCGAAATGCCGACGCTCGTAGAATTCGCGATAGTTCGGCAGATGGACCTTCGGCACGACGCCGAGAAGTTTTCCGCGATGAATGGCGAGCGCGCAATTATAGAGCCGGCCGCGGTGCCTCAGCGGCGCGCCGATGAGGATGAGCGGCATCAGCGCCTCCGACGCGGAGACGAGATGATCGACGGCGGCGACGACGCCCACAGCCAACGTCTCCTGCAGCAGCAAATCGTCGATCGCGTATCCCGAGAGCGCCAGTTCCGGAAAGGCCGCAACCGCGACCGACTTTTCATGCAGGGACGAAAGAAGCACGACGGCACTTTGCGCATTGGCCAAGGGATCGGCCAAATGGCCGCGCAGCGTGCAGGCCGCGACGCGCGCGAATCCGTGCCGGTAAATCGATCGGAAGCTCGTCTCAATCTTCGACATCGAATGTCAGTTCATCAGCATGGAATTGGCCCAAGACCGGACCAGGGTTAACAAAATTGCGTGACCTGGCCGCTTCTTAGCATATTTGCCGCGCGAGCGGGAACCTTCGCCTCTGCGGCATCCGCGCTCGACACCAAAGCTCCTCCCGTCGGGGCATTAGCGTCTCGTATAATTTGGCGCTAAGTTCCGCGCCAAGAACGCGAGGTGAGTTTATGTCCGCAACAGATGATGATCTTCTGAGCGTCGCGCAAGACTGGGCCGAGGCCGATAAGCGCTTTGCGCTCGCCACCGTGATCGAGACATGGGGCTCGGCGCCACGCCCTGTCGGCAGCCACCTCATCATCGACGATGGTGGCAGCTTTTTCGGCTCCGTCTCGGGCGGCTGCGTCGAGGCCGATGTGTTGCACGAAGCGCAAGAGGTGATCGCGACCGGCAAAGCGCGCCTCCTCGAATTCGGCGTGAGCGACGAGACCGCCTGGCAGGCGGGGCTTTCCTGCGGCGGCTCAATCAAAATCTATGTTGAAAGGATCGACTGATGCGGCGCGCAATTCTTGCGGCGTTGAATTTCGAGCGCGAGACGCGCCGGGCCGCGATCATGGTGACGGATCTCAAAACAGGCGAGCAGGAATTTGTCCCTGCAGCTGATGCAGGCAAGCATAGGCTGGCTCTGCATTTGATCGAACGGCTGTGTATCGGCAAGAGTGGTAGAACGGAAATTGACGGGCGCGATCTCTTTATGCTCGTGCAAATTCCGCGGCGCCGGCTGATCGTGCTTGGCGCCGTGCATATTTCGCAGGCCTTGGCGCCGATGGCGAAGCTCGCGGATATCGAAATGATCATTGTCGATCCGCGCACCGCTTTTGCGACGCCCGAGCGTTTTCCCGATGTCGAACTCATTCCCGAATGGCCGCAGGACGTGCTGCCGCGGCTGCGGCTCGATGCTTTCACCGGCCTTGCGGCTTTGTCCCATGATCCAAAGATCGATGATCCCGGTTTGACGGCGGCACTGCGTTCGGAGTGCTTCTATATCGGCGCGCTTGGCTCGCAGAAAACTCATGCCAAGCGACTCGATCGCCTTCGCGGTGAAGGTTTTTCCGAAGCGCAACTTAGCGCCATTCACGCGCCGATCGGGCTCGATATCGGCGCGGTTCATCCGGCCGAGATCGCCGTTTCCATTCTCGCACAAGTGATCGCAGCAATGGGCCGTAAGCCGCAGCGCTCGGCGAAGGCCGCCTGATTGAGCGGGAAACAACACTCCGCTGTCGAGGCGATCATTCTGGCAGCTGGCAGCGGCACACGTTTCGATGGTCCTTCCGACACCCCCAAAATTCTCGCGGAACTCGCGGGCAAGCCGCTCATCCGCCATGTTGCGGATGAGGCAGAGGCCTCGCGCGCTCACTCCCTGATCGTGGTCGTCGGAACGGCAGCCAAGCGGATCGAAGCGGCGCTCACCGGACTCGCTTGTACATTCGTTCAAAACGACGATCCGGCAGCCGGCATGTCACACTCGCTGGCGCTGGGGCTCGCAGCTGTCCCGCAAGACTGTAAAGGCGCCGTCATTCTTCTTGCCGATATGCCGCGGGTCAAAGCGAAGACGATCGATCGGCTGATCGAGACCTTCGAGAAGGCTTCGCCGACGCCTCGCGCGGTCGTGCCGCATTATAAAGGCCGGCGCGGCAACCCCGTCCTTCTCGGGCGTGCGATTTTTCGGGAGGCTATGCGCCTCAGCGGCGATCAGGGCGCACGGCGCCTGCTTGAGGAAGACGGAGGGGGAGTTCTCACCTGTGAAATCGACGACGACGGTATCGAGATCGATGTCGATACGAGCGCCGCTCTCACGGCGCTTGCCCGACAGATGAGGGACGACGGGACTTAGCCGTTCGACGCGGCGCGCTTTGGGGTGTTCACCGACACCACCAGCTCTTCATATTTGCGGTCCACCTCGTCGGCCGTCAGCGGTTCGGCAAACAGAAAGCCCTGGAGCTCGTTGCAGTCGAGGTTTTGCAAGAAGGCGAACTGCTGCTCGTTCTCGATCCCCTCAGCCGTCACGGTGAGGCCCAGCGCGCGTCCCAGGCGGACGATCGACTCGACGATGATGGCGCTTTCGCCCTGCGGCTCCATCGATTCGAGGAAGGTACGGTCGATCTTGATCTTGTCGAAGGCAAAGCGGCGCAGATAGATCAAGCTCGAATAGCCGACGCCGAAGTCGTCGAGCGCCATGCGAATGCCCAAGGCGCGCAAATCGAAAATGGACCGTTCGGCGAGTTCAGCGTCGGAAATGATGACGCCTTCGGTCAATTCCAGCTCAAGGCGATTGGGATCGATTCCCGTCTCGTCGATGATCGCTTCGACCGAGGCGACGAAATCGCGCTTGCGGAATTGGATCGGCGAGACATTGACGGCGACATAAAGGTCCGGCCAGCGCGCGGCATCGCGGCAGGCGCGCCGCAACACCCATTCGCCAAGCGTGACGATAAGGCCGCGCTCCTCGGCAAGCGGAATGAAATGCTCGGCCGAAAGCAGGCCCTGCGTCGGATGCTGCCAGCGAACGAGCGCTTCGAGGCCAAGCATCTTGCTGCCACAGGCCGACATGATCGGCTGATAGAGCAGAACGAGATCGTCGTTGTCGATGGCGGCGCGCAAATCGTCTTCGGCGTTCTGGAGAAGACGAAGGATCTCTCCGCTCTTCGCCTCGAAGAAGGCGAAGCGATTGCGGCCCTCATGCTTGGCGCGGTAGAGCGCGAGATCGGCGAGCCGCATCAGGCCGACGCGCTCGTCCGCATTTTGCGGGCAAAGCGCGATGCCGATCGAGGCGCCCGAAAAGATCTGCTGCCCGGATAATTCGAAGGGCGCGCTTAACTGATCGAGGATGCGATAGGCCAGGCGGGCGCAATCGCGCGGATCGCCGACATCCGATTGCAAAACGGCGAATTCATCGCCGCCGATGCGCGCGATATAATCGCTGTTGCGCAGTGTCCGCGACAGACGGTCGGCCACGGCGACAATCATCAGATCGCCGACCTCGTGGCCATAGCTGTCGTTTGTCTCCTTGAAATGATCGATATCGATATAGAAAAGCGCGAATTGCGTTCCCTTGCGCCGGCAGCGTCCGATCTCGGCATCAACCAGCTCGTTGAACAGAAAGCGGTTCGGCAATCCCGAGAGCGCATCGCGCCCCGCGGCCTGTTTTGCCTTTTCGGCGGCTTCGGCAAGCCGCATCATCTGCTCATGCGACGTCCAAATCATGAAGGCCGAAAACAGCAGGGTGAAAGCCAGCAGCAGCAGATTGACGCGCTGGTCCGAGCCAAAGAGAGCGAGATGAAGGGAGAAGGGATCATAGACCTTCCCCCAGGCCAGAAAGACACCGACCGCGATCATGAAGATGACGACGAAGGCGAGACGATAGGCCATCGTCCAGCGCGCGATGCCGACTGGGTCGGCCTCTTCCTTGTCGCGCTTCAAGGAACCCGAGCCTGCAAGGTCGTTCAAATGCATGGAGCGGAAACTCTGGCGCGCTGCCGGGAGCAAAGCTTCCCCTCCCTGAGGGCGCCTCTTGACGGGTCGATAAGCTGCGAAAGGCTAACATCCCTTTGTTAACGTAGGGTTCGAGCGAACTCCGACGGCGCCTCCCTCCCCGGCTTCCTTAATACATTGAAAATATTGAAAATATCCGTTTTTCGAGCGCCATGTTAGCCGAGGTTAGGCCGGCGCCCAGCCTTCAAAGCAGCTGTAGGCCCTTGAAACTCGCAAAACCTTGGCGACCGATGATCAGATGATCGTGCACGGTCACGTTGAGCGATTTCCCCAGCGCCACGATCTCCTTGGTCAGCTGAATGTCGGGCCCCGAAGGACTTGGGTCGCCGGAGGGGTGATTGTGCACGAGGATCATCGCCGTGGCGTTGAGTTCCAACGCGCGGCGCATCACCTCGCGCGGGTAGACGGGCGCGTGATCGACCGTGCCCGTGCTCTGCACCTCGTCGGCGATCAACATGTTCTTCTTGTCGAGAAAGAGGATGCGGAATTCCTCGCGATCGAGAAAGGCCATCGCGGCGCGGCAATAGTCGAGCAAGGCGGAAAAGCTCGTCAGACTGCGGCGGCTCTCGACCTCCGCTTTCGAAAAGCGAATGGCGGCGGCTTGCACGAGTTTGATTTCGGTAATCGCCGCATCGCTCAGCCCCTTGATCTCTTTGAGGCGCTCGGGACGCGCGGCAACGACCTCAGCGAAAGAGCCGAAGCGCGCCAGAAGCGCCTTGGCGAGGGGTTTGAGATCGCGGCGGGGAATGGCGCGGAAGAGAAGAAGTTCGAGCAATTCATAATCGGCGAGCGCGTCGCCGCCTGCCGAGCGGAAACGCTCGCGCAGTCTTTCCCGATGGCCAAGGTAATGGGGTGCGCCGGCGTCCTCAAAGGCAGAGGCCGGCGCCTTGCTCATTGCGCGACCGCGGCTGCCGTCTCATAAGGCGGATGGTGCAGCCCCTTCGGCGACAGGGTGAAGATTTCACAGCCTGTGTCGGTGACGCCGATCGTATGTTCGAACTGCGCCGACATGGACCGGTCGCGCGTCACGGCCGTCCAACCGTCGGACAGGATTTTCACATGCGGGCGGCCGAGATTGATCATCGGCTCGATCGTGAAGAACATGCCGGGCTTCAACACGGTGCCTTCGCCGCGTCGGCCGTAATGCAGAATGTTGGGCTCATCATGGAAGAGCTTGCCTATGCCATGGCCGCAGAAATCGCGGACGACCGAGCAGCGTTCCGCCTCCGCATAGTCCTGAATGGCAGCACCGATGTCGCCCGTCGTCGCACCCGGCTTCACGGCGGCGATGCCGCGCATCAAAGCCTCATAGGTGACGTCCACCAGCCGCTGAGCGCGGCGCGAAACTTCGCCGACGAGATACATCCGGCTCGAATCGCCGTGCCAGCCATCGAGGATCAAGGTCACGTCAATGTTAACGATATCGCCCTCGCGCAGCGGCTTGCGGTCGGGAATGCCGTGGCAGACGACATGATTGATCGAAGTGCAGATCGATTTGCGATAGCCGCGATAATCGAGCGGCGCAGGATAGGCGCCATGCGACAAGGCATAGTCGAAGACCAGATTGTCGAGGAATTCGGTGGTCACGCCCGACCGAACATGTTCGGTCAAAAGGTCGAGAACTTCAGCCGCCAAATGGCCTGCTTTCCGCATGCCTTCGAAAGCGTCTGGCCCGTGTAATTTGATCTGCCCGGTCTTGCGGCCGGGAACTTCAAGCGCGTCGACGAATGTCATGGATCCCAAGGAGATGCAGGGGTTTTTCTTGTCTGTGGAATAATGTAAGGCTTTGGCAGGCCGACGCAAGTCTGTCTTCGACACCTTCGCGCGAGCCGGCTCGGCGCCCGACGGCGGGAGTGCCGCAGCTTGGCAAAGACTCTACCTTTTCTCTGCCGCACTCTCCCCGCACATTGCCCTCGTCTTTGTGATCTCTCCCAGTTTTGTGATCTCACCCGACAATGAGCCGTTCGACCCCGCAGGGTAATGATCTCTCGCTCTTTGGGCTTTATCAGCCCTCCGGCGTGATGGCGCAGCTTCTGGCGCTGACGCGCAGGGCTTCGGCGAGCTGGACCGGCAAACGCAGTGCCTATTTTCTGCGCGCGATGGCGATGCGCGCCTTGCGCGGCCGCCCGCTCGATGTCGAAACCTTCGGCGCCCGGATGCGCCTTTATCCTTACAACAATGTCTGCGAGAAGCGCATTCTGTTCACGCCGCAATATTTCGATCCGGCTGAACGCGATCTGCTGCAGGCGCGCATGCGGCCGGATTTCGCCTTCATCGATGTCGGCGCGAATATCGGCGGCTACAGCCTCTTTGTCGCGGCCTCCGCTGGCCAGCGAGCGCGGATTCTCGCGATCGAACCCCAACCCGATATTTTCGAGCGCCTCATCTACAACATCAGGCAAAACCCCTTCGCCAACATCAAGGCCATCGATTGCGCCGTCGCCGACCGCGATACGGAGGTGACGCTCTTCATCGATCCGCATAACCGGGGCGAATCCTCGATGCGGCTCGTCAACGACGAGATGGGCGGTACTGAGATCAAAGTGCCCGGCAAGGCGCTCGCCACCATCGTGACAGAGGAAGGCTTTACCCGGATCGACGCGATGAAGCTCGATGTCGAAGGCGCCGAGGATCTGATCCTAGAACCGTATTTTCGGGAGATGCCGAAGGCGCTGTGGCCGCAGCTTCTGTTGATGGAATTCAGCCGTCAGCTCTGGACGGTCGACCTCCCCGCGCTGCTCCTCGATCTCGGCTACCGGCAAGTCCTGCGGACGCGCCAGAAAGCAACTTTCGAGCGAATCTGAGAGGAAACCCCGAACCGCGGCGCTGGCTTGTGGCACCGCTCGGCTGCTGCCTTATGTCTCGGCCATTGGGCCTGTGGCATTGGCGAGACAGAGGAAGTTTCCCCGGCCGATTGGGGCCTGCCATCTGGCCAGGGGTTCCCCGTCCCTCTACTATGTGACAATCGCAGTCCGTGGAGAACGACCCTGGCGAAGGACCCGCTGAACGAGCCGAACCAGCCCACGGCCGACCCTCACTACATCTCTTCGCATGACAGGCCTAAGCACCAGCTGGCCTATGGCCTTGAGCGCATGGGCCTTGTCTCCCTGCGCTTCCCCTACATAATTGCGGCGATCGTCGTCGCGCTCGCCATCGGCGCCGCCCTTGGTATCGGCCGGATCCAGGTTGACGATTCGCTCAGCCAATTATTCCGCTCGAACACGCCTGCCTTCAAACAATATGAGGAAGTGACGAAACGCTTCCCCTCGACCGAATTCGACGTTCTCGTCGTCGTCGAGGGCAGCAGTCTCTTGGAACGCGACTCGCTCGATAAGTTGCGCAATCTCGTCACCGACTTGCAGCTCGTCCAGGATTCAAAAGGCCAGGATGCGACGCGCGGCATCATCTCCATGTTTTCGGCGCGCGAGCCACCGCAGGGCGGCCATATCCCGCCGCCGCTCTTCCCGGACACATTGCCCCAGGGCGCGGAATACGACGCCTTCATTCAAAAAGTGAAGGCTAATGAAATCCTGCGCGGCAAGCTCTTGTCCGAGGACGGCAAGCTGACACTCATCGTGCTTGCGCTGAAACCCGACATCGTCCGCACCAATGAACTCGGCTTTGTCGTGAATCAGATTCAGGGCGCCGTGCACGACGATCTCGCCGCCGCGAATCTTTCGACAGAACTCTCCGGTGTTCCGGTGATGCAGCTCGCGATCCGCGATGCGGTGGAGCGTGATCGCCTGCTCTACAACACGATCGGCTTTGTCGGCGGCTGTCTCATCGCCATCCTGTTCTTCCGCCGCATCTCCTTCATGATCATCGCGGCGGCGCCGCCTCTTCTCGCCATTTTGCTGTCGCTCGGCACACTGGGCTGGCTTAACTTCCAGCTCAATATGTTCCTCAACGTGATGACCCCGCTCATCATGGTCATCAGCTTTTCGGATTCGATGCAGCTGACCTTTGCCACGCGCGACCGAATTCTCGCCGGCGACAGCAAGGTCGAGGCGCTGCGAACGGCGATCTATGTCGTCGGGCCCGCCTGCGTGCTGACGCATGCGACGGCGGCGCTGTCTTTCGTCGCGCTGACCTTTTCGGACTCCGATTTGATCCGCGCATTCGGCGAGGCGGGGTTGATCGCGACGATCATCGCTATACTATCGGTCTTGATCTGTTTGCCGTTGCTCGGCATGTTCCTGCTGCGCAGGGAAGCCGCCTTCGTCGCCCGCGTGAAGGGCGCCGATCTCGCGGTCGATGCGCTGCGCCGCTTCTGCGGCTGGATCGCGACGCGCATGGTGCATCGGCCTGGGATTTACAGTCTGATCAGCGTCCTTCTCGTCGCGAGTCTCGGGTATGTCTATGCCAACCTCGAACCGCGCTACCAGCTCGCCGACCAGGTGCCGAACAATCACAACGCCATCGAAGCCAATAAAAGGCTCGATGCGGAACTCACCGGCGCGAGCCCCATCGACATCCTCATCGAATTTCCGAAGGGCGAATCCCTGTATTCGCCGCAGACGCTGGCGACGATCGCCGAGGTGCATAATGCCGTCAGGACCCAACCTGGTGTCGGCAATGTCTGGTCGCTCGAAACGCTGAGGGTCTGGCTCGCCGAAAAAATGCATATCACGGACGTCGATACGCTGAAGCAATATGTCAACATGTTACCCGACTATCTCACGCAGCGTTTCGTTTCGCCTGATCACCTCGCGGTGGTGGTTGAGGGCCGTGTGCCGGATGTCGATTCGAGCCAACTCTTGCCGATCGTCGATTCGCTCGACAAAACGCTCGACAAGGTGCGCGCCGAACATCCGGGCTACGAGATCGCAGTCACGGGGCTCGCCGTAATCGCCGCGCGCAACAGCTCGCGCATGATCGAGAAATTGAATCACGGGCTGACGATCGAAATCGTCTTCGTCGCCGCATTCATCGGTCTCGCCTTCCGCTCGCCCTTGGTGATGCTTGCGGCAATCATGCCCGCGATCTTCCCCGTCTTTGCGTCGGGCGCCTTGCTGCTCGTCAGCGGCATGGGCTTGCAGTTCGCGAGCGTCGTCGCGCTCACTGTCTCGTTTGGATTAGGCCTCAGCGCCACGATTCACTTCCTCAATCGTCTGCGAATCGAGCATAAACCCGACGAGGACCCGGCCATCGGCGTCGAACGCGCGACGGTTCTCGTCGGTCCCGCGGTGATCCTGACCTCGATCGTTCTCGCCTGCGGTCTCTTCGTCACCGTCTTTTCAAATTTGCCGTCGCTGCGCCTCTTCGGCTGGCTCAGCGCCTTCGCCATGTTGATGGCGCTCGTCGCCGATCTCACCATTCTGCGGCCGACGATCATGTTGCTCTATCGTCTGAGCGGTCAGTTGAAGCGACGACCGGCTAGCAAAGTCGTCTGAGGCCGCGCCCATAAAAAAGCGCATAAAAAAGGCCGGTTCCCGCCGCAGCGAAAACCGGCCTTCTTTTTTAGACCAAGCGCGATCAGCGACGCAGCGTCACCGTCACAGATTGGACATCTGTCGACTCGGAGGGCTTGATTTCCACATATTGAGAATTGCCGCGGACGGTCAGCGATAAACCGGCTGAAAAAGTGGCGCCGGTCACCGTGGCGAGGATCGTGCCGTCATTCACCGTGCCGCTGACGCTGCCCGTTACGTTCCGGCTCGTCTCCGTCCAACTGCCGGTGAGCTGACTGCCATCCGTCCGAACCTGACTTTCGACGTTGAACTTGTAGCTCTGGCTCGCGCAAACGAGCGACTGACTGAGCAGAGTTCCGGCACCGCCGACACCGTAGGACACTCGGCACCGAATGGTTTCTTTGGTGCCGTCCGACATTGAAATCCTGCCATCGCCGCGCCAAGTGCCGGCAAATTTCTGGAATGGGCCGTCCGCTTCCGCCGGACGCACCTGCAGTGCGAAAACCGCCAAAGCAGCCATTGCGGCTAAAATAATGGATTTTTGAGTGATGGATTTGAGCAACATGAAATGATGGGCCTCCATCCCGTTTTCAGTCTCAGTCCCGCCTGGCCTATTCGCCCCAGCCGACGGCGGCGAATACTAGACGAGTTCGCTTGGTTCGCAATGTTCCCCACGGCGAATTTACGCCTCTGTGTCTCACCGAACTTTGAGGCCGGGAACGGCCGGGGGCATCCCCCTTAAGTGCTTTGAAGGCTTGGTTTTATCGCCTCCCTCTTATGGGGAGGGTTGGCCGGGTTCGTCGGCCGGCGGCGGCGGGCGCGGATTGAAGAAGGCTTTGACTCGCTCGCCCAGCGTGTCGCGGACCAAGCGATAGGCATCGAGCATGCGTTCGCGGCTCCCCTCCACGACCGAGGGATCGAGCGTCGGCCAATAGACGACATCCGCCGCCAGAGTGCGGGTGAACTCCAGCGCTTTGTGATGCGCCTCGGGCGAAAGCGTGATGATGAGGTCGAAGCTCGCGTCTTCGAGGTCCTCAAATGTGTGGGGGCGGAAGCCGGCAATATCGATCCCGACTTCTTCCATGACCGCGACGGCGAAGGGATCGAGATCGCCTTTTCTGACGCCCGCCGAGGCAAAATAGACGCTGCGGCCGAAATAGTGCCGGCCAAAGGCCTCGGCCATGGGCGAGCGAAGACTGTTTTCGGAACAGGCGAAGAGCACGGCCTGCGGCCGCCGGCGTACCGGTTGCCCCGCGGACGCGCCGCCTGTCTCGCCCGTCACCCGCTCAGCCCTTCCAATGCAGCGCCGTGACCAGAGTGAAGATGCGCCGCGCCGTATCGATATCGCAGTCGATCTTGCCTTTCAGGCGCTCCAGCAAAAGGTCTGCCGCTTCATTGTGAACGGCGCGCCGGCCCATATCGATGGCCTCGATCTGCGCCCGTGTCGCCTGGCGGATCGCGGCGTAATAGCTCTCGCAGACCATGAAATAGTCCTTGAGAAGACCGCGGAACGGCGTCAGCGACAGAATATGCGCTGCCAGCGTCTCACCTTTTTCGTTGCAGACCTCGAAGGCGAGCTTGGCGTCATGCAGCGAGATTTTGAGCACATAGGGACCGGCATCGAGCCCAGGGAGGCCGAAGCTGTTTTCTTCGATCAGATCGTAGATCGCGATCTGCCGCTCGTGTTCCTGGTCCGACGTGCCGCGACCGATCGAAGCCTCGTCGAGCGTCACGGAGACGAGACGATTGCGCCGGTTCGGCTCGTCTTCCGTCATGACGTTGAGTGACCCAAGCGGATAGCGACAGAACGGGCGTGCCCCTCAAGCCCTTCGGCCTTGCCGAGCGCAATGGCGGCGGGACCAAGCGCCGCGAGGCTCTCCGGCCCGCATTTCAGAATCGAGCTCCGCTTCATAAAGTCGAGCACGCTGAGGCCGGACGAAAAGCGCGCCGAGCGCGCCGTCGGCAGTACGTGATTGGAACCGCCGACATAATCGCCGATCGCTTCCGGCGTCATCCCACCAATGAAGATTGCGCCTGCATTGCGGATCTGCTCGGAGAGTTCATCGGCATTGTCGGTGATGATTTCGAGATGTTCGGCGGCGATGCGATCGGCAAGCGGAACCGCTTGCGCGATATCGCCGATGACGATGATCGCGCCATAATCGCGCCAGCTCGCCTCGGCAATGTTTCGGCGCGGTAGCTTGGCGAGTTGGCTCAAAACGGCGGCTTCCACCTCTTGCGCCAGTTTAGCGCTGTCGGTGATGAGGATCGATTGCGCCGCGCTGTCGTGTTCGGCCTGCGCCAGAAGATCGGCGGCGACCCACTGCGGATTGGCGCTCTTGTCGGCGATGATCAGAACTTCCGACGGCCCGGCGATCATGTCGATGCCGACCGTGCCGAAGACACGCCGCTTGGCAGCGGCGACATAGGCATTGCCCGGGCCCACGATCTTGGCGACCGGCGCAATGGTCTTAGTCCCATAGGCCAGCGCCGCGATCGCCTGCGCGCCCCCGACGCGATAGATCTCATCGACGCCGGCAAGCTCCGCCGCGACGAGGACGAGCGGATCGATGTGGCCCGAGGGCGCCGGCACGACCATGACGAGACGCGGAACGCCCGCGACTTTCGCCGGCGCCGCGTTCATCAGCACGGAAGAGGGATAGCTCGCCGTGCCGCCCGGCACATAAAGTCCCGCCGCATCGATCGCCCGCCAGCGCCAGCCAAGCTCGACGCCGAGCGCATCGGTGAAGAGTTCGTCCTTTGGCCGCTGTCTTTCGTGAAAGACCAAGATCCGCTCATGCGCGAGGTGCAGCGCGGACAGCGCCTCCGGCTCGACCTTCCCCTTGGCCGCGGCAATCTCCTCGCGGCTGACAGCAAGGCCAAGGCGATTCAGATCGACATGATCGAATTTCTGCGAATAATCGATGAGAGCCTGATCGCCGCGCGCAATCACATCGGCGATGATTGTCTGCACCGCCAGATCGACATCTTCCGCCGACTCCCGCTTCATCGAGAGCAGCGCCGTAAAGGCGGCGGCGAAGTCGGGTGATTGCCCGTCGAGCCTCACGGCCATGAAAATCTCCTTCTCTGCGCCGTCCGCATGCGCGCTCCCGATACCGGCACGAACGCGACGACCGGCAAGAGCCGGAAGACCAGACGCCTGAACTGTAGGGTCACGCGATCCGGCGGTCCGAGCCCGGCCCGGCGGCTTTTCAAGAGCCTGTGTAAGCCATGCTCCGGCGGGATGGCAATGCGGCCTTCCAGCCAAATCGGCTGCAGTGCCGAGGCGGCAGTTTAAAGCAGCAGCTCGATGGCCGATGCGATCTCGGCGGGCTTTGTCGTCGGAGCATAGCGCCCTTTGACCTGGCCCAGCCGGTCAATGAGGAATTTGGTAAAATTCCACTTGATGGGCTCGGTGCCGAGAAGGCCCTTTTGCTCCGATTTCAAGAATTCATAGAGCGGATGCGCATGAGCCCCGTTGACGTCGATCTTGCCGAACATGGGAAAGCTTACATCATAGGTGAGCTTGCAGAATTGCGCGATCTCTTTCGCATCGCCCGGCTCCTGGATGCCGAATTGATTACAAGGGAAACCGAGAACCGAAAAGCCGCGCGCCTGATAGTTCCGCTGCAACGCCTCGAGCCCTTCATATTGAGGCGTGAAGCCACATTTGCTTGCCACATTGACGATCAGCAGAACCTCGCCGCGATACCGATCGAGCGAGATATCGTCGCCGCCTAGTTGCTTGGCGGAAAAGTCATAGACAGTGCCCATAGCGCGCACGCCTCCCGTTTGTTATTTTGTGCTTTGTTTTAAATGAATTCGTCGCGCAAGGGAATGCGACTGCCATTCCCCGCGCGGGGATCAGCCAAACGAAAAAAGGCCCCCTGTCCGCGAGGGACAGGGGGCCTGACATTCGGTTGGAGCGCAGCTTGGTCGGTTCAGCGACGGATCTCTATAACGTCATGGCGCCGGCCTCCTTGAGCCGCGTCTGTAGTTCATCGATTTTCGCTTCGAGCTTGCCGATGTGATCGCGGAGATCGCGAATGGTGTGTTCATAGATGTCGATCTTGCGTTCGAGCCGGCCGATCTCAATCCGCAGTTCGCCGATCGTCCGCTCATACGTCTCGATCAAAACCGAGATGCGCGAATCGACAGCGGCGGCAAGCAGCGGCTGGCGATTGATCGCGGCGACGACAATCGTCGAGACCGTGCCGATCAGCGTGCCGGAAAGGCCGATGGCGAGCGTGATCCAGACCTCATAGGACATGGGTCACACCTTTCCGCAGAGCACTTTCATTTGCCGGCCTTGTGCGCGCATGCCGGCTTCGGAAGCAACGACCGTTTGCGCCGCCATGGCGCAGATGGCCGGCTGAACTTTGATGCGGATCACATCTTCGGCCGTGCCGACCGTGCACGCCGACGCATCGAGCCCAAGCCCGCAGATCAGAATGATCGCTTCGATCATGAGTGCCTCCCGCTGAATGGAAAGAGTGTCTCAAGCCGCTTGGCGGAGCGCGGCCATGTCGCCGGCCAGCGCCGCGGCATCGAAGCCCGAAGGCGCTTTGCCGCTCGCCTCGAACCAGTCTTTTGCGAGAAGGCCGTAGGCTTCGTCGCAATAGGCGGCCCAGAAATTCCAGCTCATGCGCTTGAGCCGACCCCAGGTGATGCAGATGAGGCCGCGCGCGTCGTACGCGACGACATAGACGGCATGGCGGCCCCATGAGCCGGGTGCGCCGTCACCGGAAAGTCCTGCAGCCGGAACGACCCAGACATCTTGCGATTGCGCGCTCAACGGAAGAGCAAGGCCGATATAGACGCCGCCGAAAAGCCAGATCGCGTCTTTGACGTCGCGAATATCTTTGGGCTGCAACGCGGCGAAGGCAGAAAGCGTGTGGCCTTCGATTTTATGTCTCAGCCAATAGTTCAGCACATCGGTTTCGACCGCGCCCTGATCGCTTGAGGGGTTATCGGGCGAATAACCGGAGACCTCCGAATAGAGTGCAACGACGGCATTGTCCGGTAGCGTCTGTTCTTGTCCGGCATTCTTGGTCCAGACTTGAATCGCATGGCCGACGGCGGCGCAGGTGCAATCCCCGAGCGTATCATTGCGCATCACGCCCCAGCTCTTGATGCCGTCACTCCAATCGACGGAGGCCGGCGCCGAAGGGAGCCGCGCGGTGTAGGCGGCGAGCATGGGAATGCGCGCATCGTGTCTCGGCGCGCGCTTGCCGAGCTTCATCGTGGGAAGCATGGAGACTCCAATCGGTGAAGCGGAGAATCAGGGAATGATCGGCGCGAGCTTGCCGATCGACAGCGCGCCGGTGAGGATGCCCGTCACCATGTTGATCGCCGTCATTTTCTGAAAATTGGCGAGCGCCTGGCATTGCGTCACGACCGGCGAATTGGGCTCAAGCGCGATCATGAGGTCGGTCGCGATCTCGACATCGGTCGCAAGATGCAGTTTCGGCAATTGATCGGCGGGCGGCAGCGCCTTGACTTGACCGACGAAGGTTTGCAACGCCGTCCAGCACGGCAGAGTCACATTGTCGTTGTCGGCTTTCGCCATTTGGATCGCGGCGGCAAGATCGGCATCGCCATCGGCCGCCGCCCATGTCAGCACCTTGGCGATGATCTCATCCGGCGTCGTGAGTTTTGCGGGCGCATGTTTCGGTGGCGCGATGACAATAGGCTTCGCCTCGGCATGAACGCTCGCGCCCATCATCAGTGCCGCGCCGAGCGTGCCGGTAACGAGAATGAGCATCAGTTTACCGGCGAGCGGTGGAACGGGCGGCTTCGGCACATCGGGTGTGGCCCAAGGACCGGGCGTCCCGGAAGAATAGCCATGCAGCGCGGTGTTGACGCTCGACAGAACGAAAGTCGCGATCCCGGCCCAGCCGATGATCTCGGCCGCGACGGGATCCGGCACAAGGCCGGTGAAGTGCACCGCGCCTGTGGCCATGCCTGACATGATCATCAACGTCAGATTGAGCGCGAAGGAAATGCGCGGATCGATTTGCATGAGAATGCTCCGCTTCGATGAGAGATTCGGATCAATGAAGTTGAAGACGACTGGCCGGACGAAGGCTCGCATCCGCGTGCTCGGCCGGCTTTCGCCCTTCGCGCTTTTCAAGCGCCGCGAGGTAGAGCGGCATGGCGTGCCAAGCGAAGACACCCCATTGCTTCGTCCAATCGGGTCCTGGCTCTTCGCAGACAGAGGTTAGTGGACAGGGATGGACGTAATTCTCGGGGCCCATCGCAATGGGCACTTCGGTGATGAGATCGTAGAGAATGCCATTGCCGTTGCGATAGGATCGCGCCGGCACGGAGGCGATGAGTTTGGCGAGTGGCGCAAAGCCGGGCCGCGGCTCGCCGAAGACGACGCGCGCACGCGGCGCACGCCCGTCTTGAACCATGAACCCCGTCAGAACCGCGGCGCGGGCCGCACCGAGCGAATGGCCGCAGATGATCACATCGGCACGAAGAGAGGGCTTCGTCGCCCTATAGGCGCTTTCCATTCCGGCAAGAAAGCCCGGATGCACAGGGCCAAGCGCACTATGCGTGAAGGGATCGGCGACGGCTTCTAAATCGCGCACCCAATCCTGCGGCGTCGTCGAGCCGCGCAGCACGACGACATCGACCGCGTTGAGGCGTTTCAATGCCCAACAGATGCCATTGTCTTCGTCGGGCTCTTCGCAATGATCCCAGTCGATCGGCGCAGTGCCGGAATAGGCATAGAGGCCGTTGCAAAGCCCGGCGATCGTCGTGTCGGAGGGAAGCACATTCTCGCTCATGCGGACACCTCCGCACTGACGAGAGCGTGCTTGAACGACCAATAGAGCGAGGCGATCTCTTCGGCGCGGTCGAGCCCGTTGATGATGCGGCGGGCACGCAGCGGATCTTCTTCATGCGCGTTGAAATAGTCGGCGAGCTTTTTGCCGGTGTAGAGCCCCTGCTCCATCGCGACGAACATGGCGGGCGCGGCATATTGCAGCTCGAGCAGAAGATCGGGCTCAGCAATGAGATCGACGCGCAGAAGCTTCTTGAGCTTGTCGTAATTCGCTTTCCATGTCGTCTGCACATAGCCGCGGCCATAATAGATTTCGCCCGTCGAGGGATCGCGCAAACCGTAAGGATGCCCGCGTCCCTCGCCAAATTCGCGGATCGGCAACAGCGTGAATTCCGTTTCCCATAAGGCCGTCGCGAACTCATAGGCGAGAAAGCGCGCGTCCATCTTCGGGTCGTGGCGTGCCGCGGCTTCGAGAATGATGCGCGCATGGCTGGCCCGCAGCGGCTCGCCGAGACGAAACGGGACATGCGTCAGCGCCGCGCAGAATTTTGCGTGGTCGTACATGGAGAGACCTGACTGTGAATGGATGGAAACGCCGAGCGCGGCGCGCCTGACCGCGCGGGCAGACCGCGGCGACCGCCATGTTTTACGGAATCGAGACCTCTGCGGCCTGCGCGACGAGCGCCGCAATCTGATCCACGGAAAGCCCGATCGCTTCTGCGAGGGCAATCAGCGTCGTCGAATTGGCCGGGATGCTGTTGCCGGGATGGCTGAAGAAGGCGGTCACGGCGGGATTGTTGAGATTGGCGACGGCCGCTTGCGCCGCGCTCCATTGCACCGACGTCATCGCAGCTTGCAATTGCCAGAGCTGGCATGTCGCAGGCGGAGCGGGCGGCGCTACATAAGGATTGGGCGTGTTGCCGGCGATGAGCCAAGCAAGATAGGCCTGAAAGTCAGCATTCATTGGATCCGGCGGAATAGAGGCGCCATCAGCGTCGCGGATGATCCTCTGCTGATTATTTGCGAGCGTCGAGCTTGTGAAAGTGTAGGTCATCGCTCAAAGTTCCGCACTTGCTGTGTTACCAACGCTATAGTTTGTGTTGAACGCTCCCGACGCGGTCGATTGAATGAGCGCTTGGAAACCGCCGACTCCGATATTTCCAGCAGATACCGACCCATTACCTGTGCCATTAAAATTGCTCGTCATCGTAGGAGCCGCGCGCATTTGCGTGGGGAAGGCGACCGAATTCGTCGCCCATTGGCTTCCTGCCGTGGCGACGCCATAAACAAACACATTCCAACTAGCGACCCAGAAGTATCGTTGACAAAACGCCAGTTCCGTTGCGATCGGCCGCAGTTCTGGAGGTGGCGGATTGGAATTCAGTCCCGTCGCTACGCCTGCCGTGACCCGGATATCGAGTTCAGTGACGATGACGTAATCGCTGGTCGAGCCGAAATTGTTCCCAAAGTCGAAGATGGCCTCATAACCCTTAGCCGCACTCGCCGACACCGGCAGGGTGTACGAAACTTGAGTCCAGGCTCCATTCGCGCAGGCCTGAAGATTCGTTGCGCTCAGATCGGTGGTCGATGAACCCCAATTGTCTTGGGATCCGGCATATTTTGTCGTCAGCGTCGGAGTGATTGAGCCGCCGGTATTATTATAGACCTGCGCCTGAACGGTGACGGTCTTGCCGGCGAGAGCCGCCGCAATATAACTCTCGATCCTCTGGGCAAGCTGAATGTCGGTGACCGAGGTCGCGCCGTTAAGCTGCAACCCATAGAGCGTATTTGCGCCGCTGCGGTTGTTAGAGGCTCGTGCTATGGAGCAAGGTGTCCCGCTCGGAGTGACGATCCAGCCATCGGCGGTATATGCACCAGTGGTCGGGATGCCGGGAGTTTTGAATCCGACAACGACAGCGAGCCATGGCTGGCTCGCGCCCAATGTCGGCGCAAAAGTCGTTGCACCGGCGCCAGTGACGAATTGATTGCCGCCTGCCCCTGTCAGCGTTGTCGAGATCGAAATCGAATTGGGCGGCGTCGCAAAGCCGGAGGCTTGCGTATAGGCCGGCGCGCCCGTGCAGAATGCTGCGCCAACGATCAGCTCATTCAGCGCCCCAGGCGTGCCGCCGGTCACACTGGGAGAAGTCGAACTGCCTGTCGCGCTCGCCGTCACCGCGGCGTCAAGAACCGACGACGTGGCCATGCCGGTCACATAGAACGCCGACATTGCGACGCTGGAACCGGACGTGTGCTTGGTATATGTCAGCGTGACTGACGAAAGCGCAGTCGAATTGGCAAAATAAAATACGCCACCGACATCCGCGGCGCTGTTGAAAGAAGCCGACGTGGCTGCCGCATAACTGCCGTTCGTCGCGTCGGCCATCGTGCCGATGGTACCGGCATTCTCGGTCACCAAAACGACGATGAGAGCCCCTGCCGGGACCGTCAAGCTCATCGTGGCAGTCGCACCGGATGACGACGTAGCGGTGTTTATATTGATGGCGACCGGCGGTGGGCTGAGGCTCGTCCCACGCTGCCAAACATCCATCGTCCCATTGCGGAATCGGTTGATCAAGCCGCCGGCGCCACCGATGGTCAACATCGTGCCGCTGGCCGAGATGAGATCGCCGCCGGTGGCAACGATCGAAATTGCGCCGGAGAGCGTGTTGATGGTCGAAACGCCGCCTGCCGCGCTGGCGGAATCGACAATCGTCCATTTGTTGTAGCCATTGCTTTCGATGGCGACGAAGCCATAGGCAGTCGAAACCACCGATGTCGTGGCACCATTAATAAGATCCGTTCCGGCTCGCGTCACTGTGATCGTGTTGGTCGTGGAGCAGGCGCCCGATTCATCGACGATGATGAGGCGCACCCCGGTCGGAAAGCTCGACGCTGCCGGCAGAGAGACGACCCGCGCGGCCGTCAGCGCGGTAAAGGCCACCGTACGATCGGTCGTCTGCACCGAATAGGCGGCGTCATTGACCGGCGCGCGCGTATTGGTGACGACTTCGGAGAGTTTCGCGGCTGGGAAGCCGCCCGCCGTCGCGCCGTCTTGCACGACAAGCCGATTGTTTGTCGTATCGACGATTGCCTCTCCTTGCGCGCCGGTGAAGGCCGCGATCTGCGCGGCCGTTCCACGACGCAATTGCAATTGCTCGCTCATGAGGCTGTCCCTAAATCAATGGCATCGAGAATGGCACCGACGAATCCGCCGAGATCGCCGGATGCGGCGGGAGGCGTCTGCGTCACGAGGCCGAGATCGAGCGCGACATGCGTGGCGAGCTGCGCCGCAATGGGGTCACTGACCCCCTGACCTGTCGGCACGAAGCTATAGACTGCGCAAGCTGAGAGATCCTGAAAGCCGCCGCCGAAGATGTTGAAGCTTTGGAACTTCAGATAGATCGTCTGGCCGATGTAATTCGCTGGAAGATCGTATTCGAAAACCGCCGTATCGAGCCGCGCGAATGGCGCGCCCGAGGCGTGCGATGTCGCCACCGTTCCAAAAAGGCCGCGATAAAGTGTCGTCAGATTATAACAGTCTGTGCCCGTCAGCGTCGCCGTCTCAAACGACAAAAGTTCATTGTCAACGATCGCGAGCGTCACGGCATTCTGCGCGCCTGTCGACGATGTGCTCGACAGTGCGCCGCCGCTTTCGGCGAGATTGACCGACAAAGTGTTGGTGACGTCTGGATTGGGACCGGTCGGCGCGGGGTGACGCCGCAGATGACTCCGGTCAGGGCAAAGCCGGCCCCATTCAACCGCGCTCCATGAATCACCATCGCGGATTTAGGCCTGCCAATTCTGGCGTTCGAAAGATCGAGATCGAGCGCGCCCGCAAGCGCCGGCACCTCGGGATAATCCCGGCTGCGGAGAGCCTGTATCATTGCGACAAAAAGGCGGCGTATGTCGACCATGCATTGGCGAACCGTGGTGGGCGCGGTGTATAGAAGATCGAGTTTAGCGCACCGTCAATTTGTTTTGGATCTGCTTCCCCTGCTCCTCCTGCCCTAACGGCACATAGCCCGCGCCCGTCAGCACCATCGGCTTGTTCGCCGCGGCATCCGCCAGCGGCTCGCGGCCGAGCGCGACGCGCGCCTCATTGATCGTCAGGATGCCCTTCGTCGCATAGCTTGAGAGGATCGTCTCTTGCGTCTGCGGATCGATCGCCTGATCGGTCGCAAAGGCGAATTCGAGATCGGGGCTCTCGAATTCGTCCGCGATGATGTCGTCGATGAGCGCCTTCACCCAGGCGAGGATGGGCGCGAGCCCTTCCTCCTGCGACATTTCTTTCTGTGTCTCGGCTGTGGCGCGGTTCATTTGCTGCGTGAGCGCCTGCGGCGACACCGAAAAGGCAAAGCAGATGATGCGCGCCAGCCATTCATCGAACGGCCCTTTGAGGTCTGGCTCGCGTGTCTGCACGAAGGTCTTAGCGACACCGCCGGGCACGAATTTCGCACGGCGACGGCGCGCAAGATCGCCGTCGAAATAAGCGTCCCAATATTTTTGGTAAGACGCGATCTGATCCGGCGTCCAGCTCTCCGGCACGCCGATGAGACTGTCAGGAATGTTTCCTTGCGTGAAATAATCGAGCAGATAGGCCTGACGACGGAGCGCAATGTTGACCGTCGTGACAATCTGCTCGACCGGCGAAAAGCCGTAGGCACGATCGACGCGGATATTCCGGGGCCGATAGAAAAGATCGCGCACCGAATAATCGACGGCTGGATAGCCTTTCAGGATTTGCTGATAGGCCGTGGGATAAACCGTCTCGCCGAGCTCGACATAGGGCAGCGGCGTGCGGCCCCAATCGTCGATGACGGGTTTGATGGTCGCGCCATCGATTGGTAACAGGCCGAGCAAGCGCCCGGCGCGATCACGGTTCATATACGGTTCATATAAAGTGTCGGCGCATCGATGACGAAGAGGTCTTCGAGGATCATGCGCAGCCAGTCGGCAAAGCCGTGCCGGCCGTCAGGCCTGGAAAAGAATTTGCGCACGGCGGCAAGGCGCGGATCGGCGCTCGCCTTTTTGTCGCGCGAGGAAATCGTCCAGGTCAGGCGCGCGACCTGATCCTTGCGTGTCTCGATGACAAGACGCAGAAGATCGTAGCCGTCGGCGAGACCGCGCAGCGTTGCGAATGAGATCGGCGCGTAGCCGCGCGGAAAGGTTGCAAGATTGTAGCCTGAGAGATAATCCCACTGGCGGCCCGCGACCTCGGGCGGCGCCAGCGGTGTGATCGGCTCGAGCGGACCGAACCAATCGGGCCCGAGCCCGGCCGCGCCCGGCTTGCCGTAATTGACGGAAAGATCATAGGGGCTCAAGGGCCAGCTAGGCTGCCCCGCTCCACGCTCGGCCATTGAGATGTTTCCTTAGAGACTCTTTGGAAGATGAAAGCGCGCTGCCACGCGGAACCACGCTGTTCGCTGTCCGTTGTCTAAAACAAGAAACGTGTAGGGAGACCGATCATGAGCTTAGCGTTCTACGACACAAGACGGACAGCCGAAGCTTCGCAGAGCAAAGAACCTTCGCGCATCTTGACGGCTGATATGGGCGAGCACGAGCGGACCTATCGTGACTTCGTTTTCTTCGCGCGGATCGCGGCCTTCGCCGTGCCTTTCTTCGTCGCCTTCCTGCTCTATTGGACGACGTGAGACAGGCGCGAGCGCGGCGCTACTTTCCGCCTTCCGATTCGCGCCGATAGAATTCGATGATGCCGGAGCCGTCGCCGAGTTCGAAAAGATAGGTCATCGCCCAGATCGCCGCATCGGCGTGATCGGGGCTGCCGCTGCCACCATAGCCTGCGGCCGTGAAGGCGCAGAGCTGGTCCTCGAGCTTGGCGAAACGTCCGGCGTGATGTACTTGACGTTGCGCGTAACGCACTGAGATGGGCTCGGCGCGCACCGCCTTGCCGCGGCTCGCGGTGACGAGCCGCACCGGCACGTTGGGATCGGCCGCATGGATCGTCGCGCGCACCATCTCGCCGCCGAAATTTGATTCGGCGACGACGCAATCGGCGCGATACTCATGGAAAGCCGTCACGGCGCGCCGGCCCCAAACCGCCGGCGCCTCGCGGCAGGAGAGATCGGCGAGAATGTACAATCCCCATCGATGCCGCGCGCGGCGACGACAAGGCCGATCTCATCGGCTGAGAGATCGTCGCGTCCCGCCGCGCCCGACGGATCGAGCGCGACGACGACGGAGGCGCGGTTCTCTTCGGGAATGTCAGCGGGTTCGCAGCGACAGGATTCGATCAGCTCATAGCTCCACAGCGCGCCTTCGAGTTCGTCCACATAGACGCCTTCGAAGAAGCGCCGACGCTGACGCTCCGGCAGATGCGCGAGACTCTCCAGAAATTCGGCCGCAAGCGTGTGCGCATTGTCCGGCGGGTTTAGAAAGGCGCGGGCGTAGTTCTCAGGATCGGCGAGCGGCTGCATCGAGACGGGATCGCGCTTCTCACCGAAGAGACAATTGGTCCAATGCGCCTTCGACGTCGGATTGAGATCGACATAGGCACGCTGCGCGAGATTCGGCACGGATTGCGCGAGACGCGTAAAGGCGATGAGCGCGGACGAATAGGGAATCTGCGACGCCTCGTTCAAAAAAATGCTGACATATTCGAGGCCAAGAATTTTTTCGACGCGTTCCTTGTCGTCGAGACCGCCGACCCAAATGCGCGATTTGTTCGGCAGTTCGAAATAGCCGTCCTGACGATGCTCTTTGAGTTTCACGCGCGGAAAGCAGAGACGCACGACATTCGGCAGCGTGTCGAGCGTGATCGAGGCGCGCGCCGCATTGGCATGAAAGCGCAGGATCGCATGGCGCGAATGGGGCGCCTTGAGCGCGCGCGTGAGAATCGCCTGGACGATGAGAAACGTTTTGCCGGATCGCGTGCCGCCGGCGAGGCAGGAATAGCGCTGGGGCGCTTCGAGCAGACGACGCGCCTGCTCTTGGCCCACGCTGAACCTCACCATGGGCGGCCCCGAATCTCTTTTCCAAAATTCGAAACAAAAGAGCCGCCCGTGTGGGGCGGCCTTCGTGACGCGCAACGCATGACTGTGGTGCTGTCGATGCGCGTATATGCATCGCATTTTGTCGCAAAGTCAATCGAGCGGAAGATGTCGATTATGCGCCATCATACAGATCGTAAGGCGCGACGCGAAAGATCAGCCTGTCAAAACAGCTCGTGGTCCGCACATTTGTGCCATTGCAGATCGGCGGCGTTCTGGTTCTGATTGCCGGTGCACCAGCCCATGCCGTTCAAGAGACGCGCGACTTTCTCGCGGATGTTGCAGGCTTTCATCGCGCGCGGATCTTCGCCGCCATAGCCGCGGCACATGTCGTTTAGATCGCGATAGATGGAGAGCACGTCGAGCACACGTGTGCGCTCTACCTGCTGCGGACGATCGGCTTGCTGCGCAAGCGCTGCCGCCGGCAGAGCGAGGATAATCAGGAGCGAGATAAGTGCGCGGCGCATGGTTCCCTCACCTCGACGAAGCGAGGCGCGACCCTAGCGCAAAAAGGTAAATGGAAGGCTTTCAGGCAGAAGGCGCAATTTGGGCGCGGCCCATGCGCGGATATGGCTCGCACGGACTCGCAAAGTCAATTGCGGCGAGGGAAGCGATTTTGCGATTTTGTACCTCAAAACACCGACACATGGCGGTCGTTCAGCCACTCGGCCAAATAGACAAGCGCCTTGGCGCGCTTGCGATAGAACGTATAAGGCGCCCATTGCTTTTGCGCGCAAAGCCGTCGCAGCGAGCGATGCCGCGCCGAATAAAGTGCCCAGAGACTGGCAACAAGCGCCATGCCGGTGTCGATCCGGCGCAATTCGCGCAACCAATCGAATGCCGCTTCCATCTGCGCGATCTCGGCGGACGTCGGCTGCAGGATCGTGCGGTTTTGCGCGATGTCGCGGACGCGCTTTTCCTCCTTATCGAGTTCGGCACGCGCCAATTGATCGGCCCATTCGACGGCGTGGATCGGCCAATGGCCGCCGGGTTCGCGCGGGCCGCGCGCGCGCGGCAGGCGGTCGAGCGTCACAAAGGCCTGGACGAGCCTTGTGCCGACATGCTCCGCGTCCCATCGCGGCGGAAGCTCTTCCCTTGCGGAAACGTAAGTGTCTTCGAGCGCATTGATCTTGAGCGGATCTGCCATCGCCTCACGCTCCATCGTCGAGAATATTGTCGAGGAGATTGGGTTCGGCGGCGGCCGTCATCACCAGAAGCTTGATCAGCGTCTCGCGCGTGACGCCGCGTTTGTCGGCCGCCGCATCGACATGCGCTGTTGCCTCGGCCGGCAGGCGCAAACAGGTCGCGGTCGCGTCGCGGAAGGCGAGGCCGAAACGCTGCGCCTGACGATGAACATTGTTCGGCGTCGAGGCGATCAGCGGATCATGCGCGATCCGCTTCGCCGCAAAGCCCTGACCGACCAAAAAGCCGAGCCTAGCGATGCGCTCGGCGGTCCAGATTGTCTTTTGTTTGGACATGCTGATCCCCTTTGAACCGGGATCAAGATAGGTATTTCTACCTTTATGGCAACGGTAAAAATACCCGGTGCATAATTTTCCAGAGCGGCCAGTCTGCCCCCATGGAGCTCGAAGACGTCCTCGCACGGATCGAAAGCCGCCTGAAGGTATTGGGACTTTCGGCCCATGCCGCCTCGCTCGCGGCCAAAAAGCCGGACGCCATCCGCAATCTGAAGCGAGCGGTGAAAAGCGGCGATCGCCGCGGTATTACGACCGAAACACTCGTCGCCCTCGCCCCGGTGCTTAAAACTTCGGCGGCCTGGCTGCTTGAAGGTGTCGGCGAAGCGGGCACCGGCACCGTTGCCCGCGTTGTCGGAAAAATCGGCGCCGGTGCGGAAATATTGCCGGAATATGAGCAAATTCCGCCGGAAGGCCTGTTCGAAATCACCGTGCCTTTCCCGATTCCGGAGGATTCGATCGCCTTCGAAGTCGAAGGCGACAGCATGTGGCCGCGCTACGATCAGGGCGATGTCATCATCTGCTGGAAGCAGACCGAAGATGCCGATGCTGTCCTCGGCCGCGAGGCCGCCGTCCGGACCAGCGACGGCCGCCGCTTTCTGAAACGCGTCAGGCGTGGGGTCGTGGCGGGAAGCTTTGACCTCGAAAGCCACAATGCGCAGCCGATCCGGGGCGTCGAAATCGCCTGGGCCGCCGCCGTCCAGGCGGTGGTGCGGGCTGGACAATGGCAGCGATTCGACCGCACACCGGCGCATCGGTGACAGGTAGCATTACCTTGTACTAGGTAATTATACCGAATACGGTCCTTCCTCTTTCGAGGGAGATCGTCATGTCACAGGCACTCGGACCGGCCGAACAACGCGCTCTTGATGAGATCCGGACCCGCGCCCGGCGGAGTGCCATCTCCATCCTCAAGCAGCGCGCCCGCGCCTTCGCCAAAAGGCCGATGGCGCTCGAGAGCCTTTATCCTGGCCTCGCTGCGGCGGAGCCCGAGACGGTGATCGCCATCGCGCAGCATCTTCTCGAGAAGGAACGGCGCGCGCCGCAGCGCTGGTTCGGCTTCGGCGGCGAAGTCGGCGCCCTCAACGCGAAAGCGGCGCTGCTTTATGGACGCGCGCTGCGGCGAACAGTATCGCGATCGGTGCCGATCGCTTAGGGTTCGACAACGAGGGCCATCGCAAAACCGTCATAGCCTTTGACGCCAACGGTCTGCATGGCGCTCGCGACGACGCGCGGGTCTTTCGACATGACGTCGAAGAGCCGCCGCACGCCGATAACGTCAGGGTCACGGCTGCCAGCTTCAATCACCTTGCCGTCGCGCACGACATTATCGATGAGGATCAGGCTGCCAGGCCGCGACAAGGTCAATGCCCATTCGAAATAATCCGGATTGGCCGTTTTATCCGCATCGATGAAGACGAGATCGAATGGGCCCTTGCCTTCCGCGGCGATCTTCGGCAGCGTTTCGAGCGCGCGGCCGACGCGGACATCGACGCGATCGTTCAATTCGGCTTTGACGAGATTGGCGCGCGCGACGGCCGCGTGTTTCTCGCTCGCTTCAAGCGTAATCAGGCGGCCGTCGGGAGGCAGCGCGCTTGCGAGCCAGATCGTGCTGTAGCCGCCGAGCGTGCCGATTTCGAGAATCGCCCGCGCCGAGATGCTGCGCGCGATGATATGCAGGAGCTTGCCTTGATTGGGCGAGACCGAAATGGTCGGAAGTTCGGCGGCATCGCTTGACGTAAGCGCAGCTTTTAGAACCGCGTCTTGTTTAACGAGCACGTCGTCGATGTAGCGATCCACATCGACCCATAGCGCCTCACCCACAACGCCCTCCCTCGACTCGGAACTCCATCGATAATCTGACATGGGCTCGCGCCGGAGCCTAGCAGATTTCACATGAGAGAAGAGGATAAAGGCGCGCGCAAGCGCCGCTCGATTTCCGCGCAGAAATTGTCGATGGGTGAGATCGCGAGGGGAAGTTGCGCGTCATCGAAATGTGCCGCGCGGAAGAAGCGTGCCGCCCTGAACTGCGGCTGGCATGCAAAGCGCGCTTGCGTGAATCGCGCATTGCCGACGAAAGTCGAATGTTCGAATGACGTCCCGCCGGCAAAGACTGCGGCTTCGAATCCTGCGTTGTCACAAAACTCCGTATGCGAGAAGTTGCAATCGCTGCCGAAGCTACAACTGCCGAAGCCTGCCTCGCCATTGATGCGGGCATGCGAAAAATCGCAGGGACCGAAGAACTGGCTGGCACGAACCCAGAGGTCGCGCCCGAATTGTGCCTGCGTTGCCGAGACGGCGCCGAGAGCGACGCTGGCTGAAAATCGGGCCGAGCCGCAGAAGCGCGCCGCGTCGAAATGAGCGGCCGCGCCAAACCAACCGTGCTCGAACAGCACATCGCGGGTGAAGATGGCGCGCCGGAAATTGACCCCCGCCCCGAAGCTCGCCGCGCAAAACCAGGCGTCGCCTAAGAAGTGCACGCTCTCGAAAGAGGCGCCGCTGGGGAAGTCGAGAGCCGTAAAGTCTGCCGCTTCGACAAAGGCATATTTTGAGAAATCCGCGAAACTGAGCCAGGCAAGAAGCCGCGATTCGCGCGCGTCCCCGGCAATTTGCGACTGCAGCGCGTAAACGCGATCGGCCCAACGCCGCCAGGCGCCGACCCCTTGCCGCCATCGGACGAAAGTCGCCCGCCGCCGCGCCGCGCCGAGGCCGGGCACGAGATCGGCATTCCATTCCGGTGCATCGGCCGGCGTGGTCAGCGCCTCCGGCTGCTCCATGGCTTTCCGCAACGGCGCCTCAAAGCCGCAAATCCAAGGCGCGATCGCCCGGTACGCGTCAAAACGCTCTGCGGATTTTATGACCTGAAGCATGCAAGCGAGCCCCACCCCGCATAATGTTCTCGGCATTGCTAGCATGCCGGCAAAGCGAGCGGAAGCAAGGAGATAGGCGACCCACGACATTCCTGTGTCGCCGGCAGAAGGGCGGTTGGCCGATCTTGCCGCGCCTTGCCATTTGCTTGATACTTAGGTCTAAGGGAAGCAATTCATGACATCGCAGACGGAACAAGCAATGAACCACTCGCCGAAGGACGCGGACATTCTCAGTGCCTCGCCGCGGCTGTTCGAGAATCCTGTGCTCGACAAGCTGTCGCGCGTGCATTGGTCGATGCCGCTTTTCTTCTACATGCCCTTCGTCCTTCTGCTCGGTTGGCTGAGCTTCAAAAGCTACAATCCCGCCTTCGTCGTCGTTGCTATTCTCCTCGGCTATCTCGGCTGGACGCTGATCGAATATTTCGGACACCGCTATCTCTTCCACTGGGAATTTCCCGGCAAATTCGGCCAGCGGATTCATTTTCTGATCCACGGCGTCCACCACGATCATCCGAACGATCCGTTGCGTCTCGTCATGCCGCCTCTGCTTTCCGCACCGATCATGCTGACGGCCTATCTCGTCATCAGGCTCATCTTCGGCGTACCACTCGGCTATCCCTTCCTGATGGGCTTCATCATCGGCTATCTCTGCTACGACATGGTGCATTACTATGTGCATCATGCCGAGCCGACGACGAAACTCGGCCTGACCCTGCGCCGGCTGCACATGCTGCACCATTTCCGCGATCCGGAGCGGTCATTCGGCGTCAGCGCGCCTTGGTGGGATTACGTCTTCAAGACGCAGTATGTCGGGCCGCAGGAAAATGCGAAGCGCTGAAAGCTTCAGCCTTTATCCGCGCCGGCGCTCTGCTCCTTGAGCGGAAGCGCAGCTTCGGCACCGGCACCGCGCGCCTCGCTTAAGACATCAAAGCGGCCATCGGCCCAGACGACATCATTCGTCGTCCAGGCCTGCACCCATGTCGCCAGCGCAAGGATTTCCCGGCCGATGAATCCGGCCGGTGAAACAAATGAAATTTCCCAGCCTTTGATCCAGGCAATCAGGATCTCGACGGCGAACCAAATCCCCATCGTCGAAGCAAAAGCCGTGAGCGCGGAAAGCCCGACGAGCGGCGCCGCAAAAGCCGCGGCGATCGCCGCGGGCAACGGGCTCGACAAAGGTTCGAGCGGGAACGTCAAAACCTCATGCGCGCGGCGAATGACGGCCCACCGCAACTGCCGCTGATAAATCTCGCGCAGTCTGCGTTTGCCAATGAACTGCCGGAGCGGGCGATCCGCGAAGACGGTTTTGAGGCCATGCGCGGCCAAGCAGCGCGAGAGCGCCGTGTCCTCGGCAACCGTATAGGCAATCGCCTCGAACCCACCGGCGCGGGCAAGATCGCTGCGCTTAAACAGCATCGTCTTGCCGACGCCGAAACCGAGGCCGAGGGCCGAGGCCGTGAGCAACAACCGCGCATGGCCGTTAAGCAAGAACGCTTCGATCTGCCCGGCGAGCCCTTCCGGACGTTCAGCCACCGGCACGCCGACGACGAGCCCGACTCCTTGCGTGAAATTCCGCATGAAGGCGGCGAGCGTGTCCGGCTGGAAGACGATGTTCGAATCCTTGGTAAGAATGAAATCATGTGCGGCCTGTGCCAGCGGCGTCGCCAGATTGTTCAGCTTCGGGCTCACGGCGATCGTGCAAGAGGACTCCATAACGCGCGTCGGAATTTTCGGATGGGCCCCCATCATCTTTTGAACATGCGCGACGACAGAAGGATCGGCGCCCGTCGCGGCGAAGGTGACGTCATAGGCCGGGTAATGCTGCTCGAAAATCGACTGTTCGGCTTCTTCGAAACCCGGGTTCTCGAGTTTGATCGGCAAGATCGCGGAGACGGGCGGCTGATCCCTATTGGTCGCGCGGCGTCCTTGCAGCCAGGGCTGCAGCACAGCGCCGATGCTGGTGAAGGTAAAGAAGGCGACGGCGGCAATAAACCAGGCCGCGCCGAGAAGCGCGACGATCAGATTGAGATGCATGAACGCGAGAGTCATAAAAGCTTAGGCCTTAGCAGGTGGGCTCTTGGCGCAGATCCGGCTACCCTCTGCCCTACCGGGCGCTCGCCGAGTTCTAGCGGCTTCCCGGAGGAGCGCAAAAGGACTTTTGCAGGAAGCCTCGCGCCAAGAGCTTGGACGTGATTCAATTCACTGCACTTCGTCTCGCTAACGCAACGGGCGGCGATCGCACGATCGAAATCAATCAACGCGAATATTTCAATCGCGTTGCGGAAAGTGATGGGCTTTCGGAAATTGTGGGCTTCAGCCCTTGAGATAATCGTAGAGCACGCGGCCATAGGGCAGCGTCAGGTCGGCGATGAAATGATGCGCCGCCACGACATGGCGAACCGGCAGATCGGCGACCGGTGCATTGACATGCGGAACGAGATGCAGCCGGCCCGGTCCGATCCATGAGCCCTTCACTGTGATCTCGGTGAGATTATAGGCGACAAGCTGGCAGATGCCGGGCTTGCCGTCGACGCCGGGAATGAGCTTCAGATTGACGGCCGTCTTGGTGAGGATGGCGGTGGTCTTCTCGCCGTTGCCGGCCATGCTCTCATGCTTGTAGCCCATCGTCCCCATCGCGACGAGCTGGTTTGAATAGCTCAATGTGCCGGTAAGCGTATCCTTGACGACCTCAAGCTTCGGATGCGCATATTTTTTCGGAAAGCCCCAGATCTCGCGCCCGGCGGCGATTGGCGGATCGTCGTCGAGATACATTTGCGAGACGAAGTTCATCTCTTCGCCATTGTAGCGGCAGGGAATGACGAGGCCAGATTCCGTATAGCTGCCGAAGCCGGAGGAATCCGGCATCAAGATCCATTCGTAATGAACAAGCGGCGTATCGACCGGCTCCAGCGGCTCCGGCAATTGCGCGCGAACGATCTCCGGATTGGTCTCATAGGAGATGATCATATATTCGCGGTTGATGAAGCGATACGGCCCCTTCGGATAGCTCGGGCCCGCGAGCGGCATCGACGGCAGATGCAGAATGTCTTCGCGACGCATTATCTCCCCCGAATTTCATAAAATGCCGGAAGGCGCGCCGCTTCCGTTCGGCAAAGCTGCGGTCAATGGTGTCAGTGCGCGGTCCAGCCGCCGTCGATCGACAAAAGCGCGCCGGTGATCGAACCGGCGAGCGGCGTGGTGAGATAGACAGCAAGAGCCGCGACATCCTCGACGGTGACGAAGCGCTTGGTCGGCTGCGCGGCGAGCAGAACGTCGCGGACGACCTGCTCCTCGGTGATGCCGCGTGCCTTCGCCGTATCCGGAATCTGTTTTTGTACGAGTGGCGTCAAGACATAGCCGGGGCAAATCGCATTGACCGTGATGCCATGTTCGGCGACTTCGAGCGCCACGGTCTTAGTGAGGCCGGCGATGCCGTGCTTCGCCGCCACATAGGCCGATTTGAACGGCGAGGCGACAATGGCATGGGCCGAGGCGATGTTGATGATGCGGCCGGACTTGCGGCTCTTCATCAGCGGCACCGCACTGCGGATCGCGTGAAAGGCAGCGGAGAGATTGATCGCGATGATCTGATCCCATTTCTCCGGCGGAAAGTCTTCAATCGGCGCCACGAATTGTATGCCGGCATTGTTGACGAGCACTTCGAGATTGCCGAGCTGAGCTTCCGCCGTCTTCACCATGTCAACAATCTCGGCAGGCTTCGTCATGTCGGCCGGCGAATAGAGCGCCTTGACGTGAAACTCGTCGACGATCGCCTTGCGCTCTTTTTCGATCGCGTCCGGCTCGCCAAAGCCGTTCAGCATCACATTCATGCCTTGGGCGGCGAGCGCGCGGGCAATGCCGAGGCCGATGCCGCTGGTCGAGCCAGTCACGATGGCGGTGTGTCCTGCGCTCATGATGCCATTCCTTTTGCTGTCATATCGGGGGCGTTTGTCACGCCTACGATGACAAAAAGCAGAGCGCGGCTCAACATGCGCTTTCGAAGCCTCGTTTTACCGTCTGCTTACCAAGCCAATCTATGCTACGGATATGACAGATCCAGGCGGGATCGCGCAAATCTGCCGCCTGAGAAGCCGCGGCGCGAGCATTGGCAAAGCGGCTATGAGGATACGAAGCACACGCTCATGCGCAAGGCCTGGCTCGCCATGCCGGGCGAGGGGGTCATGGTGCGTGACGTCCATCGCGAGGAAGTGGATTGAGCGCCCATCACTGCGAGCGAAGCGAAGCGCTTACGCTTCCTTCAAACCATATTCCGGCAGCCCCTGTTCCGCGCCGTAATATTTATACGGCAGGAATTTGCCGCTCATCGTGATCTTCACGCGGTCGCCCTTGGGGTTGGGCAGGCGTTCCATCTGCATGTCGAAATCGATGGTGGACATGATGCCGTCGCCGAACTCCTCCTCGATGAGCGCCTTCCACGCGAGGCCGTTGACCATCACGAGCTCATAGAAGCGATAGATCAAAGGATCGGTCGGCGGCATGGGCATGCCGCGATAGGGCACTTCGTTCAGCATCCGCTCTTCCTCGCTCGAGAGGCCGAAGAGCTTCGCCGCCTTGGCGGCAAGCGGCTTGACGAGTTTCATCTGACCCAACAGAGCGCCGACGACATGAACCTCGGACATGCCGCCGATCTCGCTCGTGATCTCTTTCCAGCTCCATCCTTTTGCTCGTTTGATATCGAGGATCTTTTCGGTGAGGTCTTCGCGCGTCATCGTTGTCTCCCAAGGCTTATCGATGCGGCTTGGCGTTAAGCACAAAAGCCGTGCAAGGATCAGGCCGCACTGCCTTGAAGATTGCCTTGGGGATTGAGGCGGTCCTTAGCCACCGAGAGCTTGATCGTCAGCCCATGCGGCATCCATAGCCGCGTGATCTCGCCTCTGAGCTGCGACTTCACAGTGGCCTGGGCGAGGAGCGTGCCGAAGCCTTCCATGCGCGACTGCGTGATCGCCGGACCGCCATTCTCGATCCAAAGCAGCACGAACTGATCGCCTTCCTCGCGGCACTCAATGGTCACCGTGCCCTCTGGCGCGGACAGCGCCCCATATTTTGCGGCATTGGTGGCGAACTCATGCAACAGCATGGCGAGATTGGTGACTGAACCGCCGAAGACTGAAATGTCCGGCCCGCTGATCTTGACCCGGCTTGTCTCTGCGTCCGTTCCCGAATCGAAGGGCGAGACGATGGTGCGGATCAAAGCATGCATGGTCGTTGCCTGCTCGGTTGAGCCATGGCCATCCGCAATTTTGGTGAGCGTGAGCGCATGGGCACGCCCCAAGGCGCTGAGGCGCGCGCGCACAGCTGCCGCGAGTTCATCGGTCTTGGTCGCGGTGCGCGCGCTCAAAGTTACGACGCTGCTCGCCAGGGCAAAGAGATTTTTGATGCGGTGATCCATCTCCCGCAAAAGAAGACTCTGTTGCTCTTCGGCCCTTCGCCGCTCGGTGATGTTGCGCGCGATCTTCGATGCGCCGACGATCTCGCCTTTCGAATTTCGGATCGGCGAGATCGAAAGTGAAATCTCGACGAGGCTGCCGTCCTTGCGGCGCCGAATCGTGTCGTAGTGATCGATGCGATCGCCGCAGCGGATGCGGCTGAGAATGAGCGGTTCTTCGTCATGCCGTTCCGCGGGAATGAGGATCGTTACCGGCTTGCCAATTACTTCTTCGGCGGTGTAGCCGAAGAGGCGCTGCGCGCCATCGTTCCAGCTCATGATGATGCCGTTGAGATCCTTGGCGAGAATAGCGTCGTCGGACGACTCGATGATGGCCGCAAGGCGCTGCGTTGTCATTTCGGTCTGCTGTCGCTCGGACAGATTGACCAGGAGATTCACCGTTGCAGAGAGCTTTCCCCCAGCATCAAAGAGAGGCGTCAGGAATGCCATCACCTGAATGCGCGTGCCGTCCCGCCGCTCCGCGACGAGTTCGACATCGCGCAAAGGCCGGCTGTCCCGAAGGCTCCGCATCATTGGAGAGGCAGAATAGGGAAGCCGCGTTCCGTCCGGCTGATAAAGGCTGCAGACGCTGGAAAACGGATCTTTCCCGTCCTCGGGCAGACACCCCCAGAGTTCGGCCGCGGCCTCATTAAAGAAGATGACCTTCCCATTGGGATCGAGCATGTAGATGGCAATCGGCAGTGCCCGCAAAACGGCGTCCGATGAACCGACGGCTGATGGAAAGTCTGGAACTTGCATTCGCGTCGGGACCAACCTTCGTTATCGATGGCCCATCACGAGGTCGTCCGGGTCAGCGGCGATCTCAGCGGCACGTGGCTCTTGTGGTGGGAGCGAAGGAATTCGAACTGAGAAAATCCACTGTATAAGCGGATCGCCGGAACCGGGCGCATAGCGCCTGCAGGGCCAAATTGCGGCAAAGCCGAAAACCTAAGGGCAAACGAGGACATTGAGCAAAAGTTCCTCTAGGCGAATCCACACGGCTGCGGCCCTCCAATACGCCCCAGCGGCCCCGATTGTCAGGCGCAAGATCAATGAGTATAGGATTGATTTGATCAGGTTCTCCAGCCGGAGTCGCGGATGCGCATTCTCGTGACGGGCGGCGCCGGATTTATCGGGTCCGCTGTCGCTCGCCGGATCATCCAAGAGACGTCAGATCGGGTCCTTGTCTTCGACAAGCTGACTTATGCCGGCAATCTCGCGTCTCTGGCGCCGGTCTCGCAGGATGCGCGCTACACGTTCCGCAAAGGCGACATCTGCGATGCCGCGGCGGTGAAAACCGTCCTTTCGGATTTCGAACCCGACATTGTCATGCATCTGGCTGCCGAGAGCCATGTCGATCGATCGATCGACGGCCCTAGCACTTTCATTCAGACGAATGTGGTCGGGACCTTCGTCCTGCTTCAAGCGGCGCTCGCCTATTGGCGCGATCTGCCGCCCGCGCGGCGCGATCGCTTTCGCTTTCATCACATTTCGACGGATGAGGTTTTCGGCTCGCTTGGCGAGTCCGGCTCTTTCTGCGAAGAGAGCCGTTACGCGCCCAATTCGCCCTATGCGGCCTCGAAGGCGAGTTCCGATCATCTGGTGCGGGCCTGGCATCACACCTATGGCCTGCCGGTCGTGATCACGAATTGCTCCAACAATTACGGGCCCTATCATTTCCCGGAAAAACTCATTCCGCTGATGATCATCAACGCGCTCGAAGGGCGGCCGCTGCCGGTCTATGGGCGTGGCGAAAACATCCGCGATTGGCTGTTTGTCGAGGATCATGCCGAGGCACTGCTGCTTACGGCAACCCAAGGGGCGCCCGGCGCGACTTACAATATCGGCGGCAAGAATGAGCGCCGTAACATCGACATTGTTGAAGCAATTTGTAATCTCATCGACGAATTCGTCCCTAGCGCCCGCGGTCCGCGCCGGCGGCTGATCGATTTCGTGCCGGATAGGCCGGGACATGATCTGCGCTACGCCATCGATGCGAGCCGGATCGCGAGTGAACTCGGCTGGCGGCCAAAGCATGATTTCGAGAAAGGTCTGCGCAAGACGGTCGAATGGTATTTGGAAAATCGCGGTTGGTGGGAGGCTATCCGTTCCGGCACCTATCGTGGCGAACGCCTCGGCCTTGCGATGTCACCTTCGGATTGACAATGTTCAATATCGAGCCGGCCGAGATCCCCGATATCAAAATTTTCGTGCCCAGGAAATTCGGGGATCATCGCGGATTTTTCTGCGAACTCTATAATCGTCGTGCGTTCGCGGAAGTCGGGCTTACCCAAGAATTCGTGCAAGACAACTGCGCCTTCTCCGCCGAGCGCGGGACATTACGTGGTTTGCATTTCCAATCTCTGCCATTCGCCCAGGACAAGCTGATATGCGTCACGCGTGGCCGCGTCCGCGATGTGGCCGTCGATCTGCGCAAATCGTCTTCGACGTTCGGGCGGCATGTGGCCATCGAACTTTCGGCGGAGAATTTGCGACAGGTGTTTGTTCCGGTCGGTTTCGCGCACGGCTATGTGACACTCGAACCCAATACCGAAGTTCTCTACAAAGTAACGAATTACTACGCGCCCGATCACGACCACGGCGTCGCATGGAATGACCCGGCGGTCGGTGTCGATTGGGGGATCGCCGCAGATGAGGTGATCCTCTCGGAAAAAGATCGCAAACATCCCGTTCTGGCCGAACTGCCGGATTTCTTCGACTGATGCGCATCGCCGTGACAGGATCGCAGGGACAGGTCGCGCGATCTCTCACCGAGCGCGGCGCGGAGATGGGCGCGAACATCGTTGCGATCGGCCGCCCGATTCTCGATCTCGCCGATCCTTCGACGATTCTCCCTGCCCTTCGCGCCGCGGCGCCCGATGTGATCGTCAATGCCGCGGCCTACACCGGCGTCGATGCGGCGGAAACCGAAGAAGCCTCGGCCCATCAAATCAATGCGGAAGGCGCGAACGCGGTCGCGAAGGCCGCCGCTGCGCTCTCCATTCCTATCATTCATCTCTCGACGGATTATGTCTTCGACGGCATGCTCGACACGCCCTATCGCGAAGAGGACGTGACAAGACCACTCAATGCCTATGGCCGCTCGAAACTTGCCGGCGAAGAAGCGGTCAGGAACGCGGCATGCCGGCACGTCATCCTACGAAGCGCCTGGGTCTACAGTCCATTCGGAAAGAATTTTCTGCGTACCATGCTGGCATTGGCCGAATCGCGGCAGACCGTCAGCGTCGTCGCCGATCAATTTGGCCAGCCGACGTCGGCTCTCGACATTGCTGACGGAATATTGGCAATCTGCTGCCGGCTGAGAGCACAGCCCGAAGACAACACGCTGTTCGGAACCTTTCACATGGCGGCTCAGGGCGCGGCAAGCTGGGCGGATCTCGCCGAAGCGATATTTGCAGAACGGGAGCAGCACGGCCGGTCGCGCGTGAGGGTATCGCGCATCGCGAGCCGCGACTATAAGACAGCAGCGCGCCGTCCCGCCAATTCGCGCCTCGATACGGCGAAATTGGCGAGAGCTTATGGCATTCTTCTGCCGCCTTGGCGCCAATCGGTTTCCGAGGTCGTCGAGCGCCTGCTCGCAACCGGCTAGGATTTCTCAATGCGCGGCATCATTCTGGCCGGCGGTAGTGGCACGCGATTGCACCCGATCACGCAGGTCGTGTCGAAACAGCTCCTGCCGATCTACGACAAGCCGATGATCTATTATCCGCTTTCGACTCTGATGCTCGCCGGCATCCGAGACGTACTGATCATCTCGACGCCGAACGACCTGCCTCTTTTCCAACGCCTGCTGAAAGACGGCTCGCAATGGGGCATCAAATTCGCCTATGCCAAGCAGCCGCGTCCCGACGGTTTGGCGCAGGCCTATCTCATCGGCGCCGATTTCGTCGCCGGCGGGGATTCCGTGTTGATCCTGGGGGACAATTTGTTTTTCGGCCACGGTCTTTCCGAGCTTTTGAAATCGGCGGCGGCGAAAAGAGGCGGAGCGACAATTTTCGCCTATCAAGTAAAAGATCCGGAGCGCTATGGCGTCGTCGAGTTCGATGGTAAGGACCGCATTCGATCGATTCAGGAAAAGCCGAAAGTTCCAGCTTCGAATTGGGCGGTCACGGGCCTCTATTTCTACGACGGGCGCGCGCCGGAATTGGTGGCGCAGCTCAAACCTTCGGCGCGAGGCGAACTCGAAATCACCGATCTCAACAATGCCTATCTTGCGCGCGGCGAACTCCATTTAAAAAAAATGGGCCGCGGATTTGCGTGGCTCGACACGGGCACGCCAGACTCGCTGATCGAAGCCGCCGAATTCATCCGCACGATTCAAACGCGTCAAGCGCATCTCGTCGCAAGTCCCGAGGAGATCGCTTATACGCAAGGTTGGATCACCGAACAGGATCTCCGCAAGATCATTCAATCCATGGCGAAGAGCAGCTATGCGGCCAGTCTTCTCTCAATGCTCGAAGGCGCCTGAGTCGCAAATTCAATCACGCGCGGTAACGCACGCTTGTCGAACACCGAGCAGCAAACTCGAAACTAAAATCGCGGATGTTGCGCGCAACCGTCGCCCTAAGATCATTCGGAATCCGCCCATCAAATTTTGTTTCATTTCATGTCTGTCCGTACGCACCATCCGCCGGCCGCCAACGACAGACTGCTCTCGCGCGCAATTCCGCCGGAGAGGCGCCCAGGGCGGCCGTCTATATCATTGATAAAAAATGGAAAATATGAGGTGGCGCCGCGGCTCACCGCCGACGGGCAGACCGTCGCGTTGGCAGAACCGGATTGACTAAAATGTCGCGCCTAAACCTGATCTTTCGCCAGACAAGCGAATCATCGTGCCAATGCGCGAAAACCATCTTGGTAATCCATTCGATCGCGCGGTAATTTCGCTCGCGCAGCGAATGATCGGAGGAGCGGCCCGGAACAGGCGCGCGCATGAATCGCCGTCATAAGTTCCAAGGTTTGCCGCAAGGCCTGCGCATTGACTAGCAGCGGTCGAACTGCTCTACATCCCTGATCGTAATAAAGGATCAAGGTTTTCCGCGAATGCTCGTGATAACCCCCTTGGAACGCGCTTGGCATTTCCGGGAGCTGATCCGGGCCGTCGTACGGCGTGAGCTGACTGTGCGGTTTCGCGGCTCGATGCTCGGCTGGCTGTGGGCGATCTTCGGGCCTCTGGTGATGCTGACGTTCTATACGATCATCTTCTCCCGGGCTGTCGGCGTGCCCGCCTCCGCGCGCGCGCATGGCGTGTTCAGTTATGCGATCTCGATTTTTTCCGGCCTGATCTTCTTCAATCTGTTCAGCGAACTTGCCTATCGTGCGCCGATGCTTTTGCACGAACATACGACCTTCATTAAAAAGTCGATCTTCCCGAGCGAGACTCTTGCCTGGACGGCGACAATTCGCGCGATTGTCTATGCGGCGATCAGCTTCGGCGTCCTTCTCGTTTTCCAGCTGGCCTTGTCGCATTGGATTCCGCCGACCTTCTTTCTCCTGCCTTTAATTTTCATTCCATTCTTTATGTTTCTTTTGGGCGTCACCTGGTTCTTGATGGCGCTGGGTTCTTTCACCCGCGACGTCACCCACCTCATGGCATCGATCATCCCCGTGTTCATGTTCGCAACGCCGATCTTCTATTCGATGAGCGACGTGCCGAAAAATCTGCAACCGTTCTTCAAACTCAACATCGTCGCGGATTACATCGATATGATGCGTGACCTTCTCTTGTACGGGCATATGCCCAATCCACTCCTCTATATCGGGACCGTCCTTGCTTCACTCTTCGTCTTCGCCTACAGCTACCGCTTCTTCATGCGATACAAGGCAGTCTTCGTCGATGTCATCTGAGCAGACGTCATCTGAGGTAGTGATCTGTGCCAAAGGGGTGGGGAAGGCGTTCCAGCTCTACCGGCACAGAAACGACCAGCTGAAGCAAATCCTCTTTGGCCGCTGGAAGCGCTTCTACAAGCAGCATTGGGTTTTGCGCGACATCAGCTTCGAGGTGCGCAAGGGCGAATGTCTCGGCATCATCGGCCGCAACGGCGCCGGCAAGACGACCCTTTTGCAGATCATTTGCGGGATCACCCAGGCGACCCATGGCGAAGTATGGACCGTCGGCCGCATTGCGCCCATCCTCGCGCTCGGCGCCGGCTTTGATCTGGAGCTGACGGGCAGCGAGAATGCCATGATCGGAGGTGCCATCCTCGGCCTCAAACGCTCCGAAATCGCCGCGCGCCTCAATGAAATCGAGGCTTTCGCCGATATTGGCGACTTCTTTTACCAGCAGATGAAGATGTATTCGAGCGGAATGCAATCGCGCCTCGCCTTCGCGATCTGCACGCAGGTGAACGCCGATATTCTGATCGTCGACGAGGCGTTGGCCGTTGGTGACATTGGCTTCGCGCAGAAATGTCTCGACTACATTCGTGACTTTTCGCGGCGCGGCACTATTCTCATGGTGTCGCACTCGCCTGGCGCGCTGCAAATGTTCTGCGATCGCATCGTTTGGATCGAGGATGGCCTCGTCAAGGAAGAGGGCAAGCCGGCCAAGGTGCTCGCGCACTATGGCCATGGGCTGGAGACGGCCGAGGATATCTCGATTACAGCCGCTGCCCAGTCCCAGGCCGATTTGCGCGTCGTCGGCGCCCGCTAACTTCGCCGGCGATCTTCTAAAACCGGAAGACTGTCGCAACCGACCTCGATCTCGCCGCGACAGAAGCCCCGCGCTTATCCTGCCTCAACATCGTTTAGCTATCGCCTCATTGTTCGTCAGCCGCGCGGCGTCGAATGTGTCTTGTCGCCGGAATAGCGCCGGCAAGTCGTGGCCGGCCTGACGGGGTTTGTTGACAAAACGGGGGGATGATATGCAAGCGGGGTTGAGAAGGCTGGCATAATGGCAAAAGTTGCTCTGATTACGGGGACAACCGGGCAGGACGGTGCCTATCTTGCCGAGCTTCTGCTCGCTAAGGGCTATATCGTTCATGGGCTAAAGCGGCGCTCATCGTCCTTCAATACCGAGCGTATCGATCATCTCTATCAGGATCCACATCAAGGCGCCGCCTCGTTCACGCTGCATTACGGCGACATGACGGACGCCACCAACCTGATCCGCCTGATGCAGGAGGTCGCACCGGACGAAGTCTATAATCTCGCGGCGCAAAGCCATGTGCGCGTCAGTTTTGAGATGCCCGAATACACCGCCAATGTGGATGCGATCGGGCCTTTGCGCATGCTCGAAGCGATCCGCATCCTGAGACTTGAATCGAAGACGCGGTTTTACCAGGCTTCGACATCGGAACTTTATGGCTTGGCGCAGGAGGTTCCGCAGCGCGAGACGACCCCGTTTTATCCGCGCAGTCCCTACGCCGTGGCCAAGCTTTATGCTTATTGGATCACCGTGAACTATCGCGAGGCCTACGGGATTTTCGCGAGCAACGGCATTCTGTTCAATCACGAAAGCCCAATCCGCGGCGAGACCTTCGTCACCCGGAAGATCGTGCGCGCGGTCGCCGCGCTGCAAGCGGGACGCAATGAGGTTCTCCATCTCGGCAATCTGGATTCGCTGCGCGACTGGGGCCATGCGCGTGACTATGTCGAAGGCACGTGGCGCATCATGCAACACTCGGAGCCGGACGATTTCGTGCTCGCGACCGGCGAAATGCACAGCGTGCGCGAATTGGTCGAGCGCGGCTTTGCTGAAATCGGCCGCAGCGTCGTCTGGCGCGGCAAGGGCGTAGACGAGATTGGGATCGACGAGCGATCGGGACAGGTTCTCGTGAAGATCGATCCTCGCTATTTTCGCCCGACGGAAGTCGACAAGTTGGTGGGCGATGCGACGAAGGCACGCGAGAAACTTGGCTGGAGACCCAAGGTCACATTCACCGATCTGGTAAAAGAAATGGTCGCAGCGGAGCTTTCCGAGCCGAAGCTTCCTTCCACACTATATCGAGCCTTTGCCGATTGAGTGCTTCGATGCCGTCATCCGCGCAAACGCATAAGCCACTGGACTTCGCCGGACGGCGCGTCTGGATCGCCGGTCACAGCGGTATGGTGGGCGCGGCCTTGCTCCGCAAGCTCGCGCCCGAAGGCGCCGAAATTCTCATCGCCGGACACGAAGAACTCGATCTCTGCCGGCAAAGGGAGACCGAAGACTGGCTTGCGGCACATAAGCCGGAATTTATCTTCATTGCCGCGGCGCGGGTCGGCGGCATTCACGCCAATGCGACGTATCCCGCGCAGTTCCTGTACGACAATCTAATGATCGAGACGAACATCATCGAAGGAGCGCGCAAGGTCGGCGTCAAGAAACTCATGTTGTTTGGCTCGTCCTGCATCTATCCCCGCTTGGCGCCGCAGCCGATGCCGGAAAGCTGCCTCCTGACCGGGCCGTTGGAAGAAACCAACCAATGGTATGCGATCGCGAAAATCGCAGCCATCAAGCTGGCGCAAGCCTATCGCAGACAGTACGGACTGAATTTCGTCTCGGTGATGCCGACCAATCTTTACGGTCCCGCCGACAATTATCATCCGGAAAACGGCCATGTCGCCGCCGCGCTGATCCGGCGTTTCCATGAAGCCAAGGTCGCCGGAAAAGAGCGCGTCGTCATCTGGGGCACGGGCACACCGCGGCGCGAATTTCTGCATGTCGACGATCTCGCAGCCGCCTGTCTCTTTCTGATGAAGAGTTTCGATGGCGAAGAGCCGATCAATATCGGCAGCGGTCAGGAAGTGACGATTGCCGAACTCGCCCAGCTCATCGCAGGAACCGTCGGCTGGTCGGGGCAAATGGAATTCGACCCACAGAAGCCGGACGGGATGCCGCGCAAGCTTTTGGACGCGAGCCGGCTCTCGGCGATGGGATGGAAACCGACAATAGGACTGCGCGATGGTCTCGCCGACGCCTATGCCGATTTCACGCTGCGATGGCAGCGGGGCGAATTTGCCGGAAGGGAATCGGCGTGATTGGCGCTCCCTAGGGGACTCGAACCCCTGTTTTCGCCGTGAGAGGGCGACGTCCTAGACCGCTAGACGAAGGGAGCGTTGGCTCGTTCTATAATGCAGGCGCCGCTGTCGCAAGGCCGCGCCAGTCTTCATTTCCGATTATGACGATGCCGGTTCGTGGCTGGACAAACTGGGCTCAGTTGAATCCGGCGACACCAGTCCGGGAATTGGCGCAAACCGCGCCCCGTTCTCTGCCGAAGCGCCATCGCCATTGGGCCGCACTTGGCGGATGATCGCGGCGCCGATTTCGCTGATGCTCTGGCGCAATGCCGCATTGTCATCGCCGTTGCCGCTCGGTGAAATTTCGCCCGAGTCACCGCGGCGGTTTGCTTGCGCAAGCGCGTTCGCCAAATCTTCGCCCCGCCTGCGCGCGACATCGAGCGCGCCTTGTGCCGCCGAAAGCTCGGCGCGCAAACGCGCATAATCTTCGAGGATGTTCTCGGCCTCCCTGGCGCGCTCGGCCATATGATCACGCCGCGCGGTTGCATCCAATTCGCGGCGGCGGGACTCTTCCAAGGCCGCTTCATTGACGTTCATCTTGACCATGAGCGTCTTGAGTTGATTGACTTCGCCGTCTTGCTGCTGGCGCAGCGCGGTCAGCTCCCGCGCGAGTTCGTCGGCGCGGCGCGCCTGCGCCGCAAGCTGCGCTTCGAGTTCGGCCACCCGTGCCTCCGCGGATTGGCGCTCGGTCCGCACGCCGCCAAGGACATCCGTCAGACTGCGTGCATGCAATTCGCGCTGGGAGAGCTTCTGTTCGGCTTCGATGAGGCTGCGGCTCATTTCGCCGAGCCGAAGTTCCAGGCTCGCGACCCGCGCATCGGACGCGGCGAGCGCGGCAAAGCGCATTTCGGACAGAACCTTCATCGATTCTTGCAAGCGCACATATTCGAGAAATTCGTTTTGCCTGCGGTCGATCAACCCTTCTGCATCATAGAGCGCCTTCTGCAGGGCGCCGAGTTCGCCGCGAAGAGAATTCATCTCCATCGCATTTTCGGTGCGTTCGCGTTCGGCCGCCTGGACCGCCGCGAGGCCGCCCGCGATCTCGGCCTCAAGTTCGCTGATTTTGGTCGACTGCCGGCCGAGCTTCGCGAGGTCGGCGGCGTGCCGGTCGTCCAAATGTCCGGTGCGCTGTTCGAGCCTGCAGCGCTCGACCGCGAATTCGGCCCGTAGTTGGTCGCGCTCGGCCAAAATCTCCTGAACCGAAAGGGGAATTTGCATTTCGAGCTGGCGCCTGGTCAGCCGATTTGCCCGGCGCCAAAAAGCCGGCGCAAATGCAAACGCTACGAGCCCCGCGACCAGGAACCCGAGCGCGAAGATCATGGTCTGTTCGATCACGCGCCTTGCTCACTCAAAATGTCCAAAGAACTATGCCACTACGCCGGACCAAGATCAAAACTGGCGCGGGCGGCACAGGGGACCAGCCCAGACCGCGCGGCAAAACCGCGGCGACGGGCACGAGGTGGTTGATTTTTAAGGCAAAAGGCGAGGAACGGGGGCGCGGGAGCGCCTTTTGCGCCTCAGAATGGGTTCCAGGTCGGCCGCGGCGTGAATTTCAGATAGCCAACGTTCAATCCGAGCCTTGCGCCGACGCCCGAACGGATCGGCACCACCACGACGCCCTGATCGACGAGCGCCGTCATGCCAAAGCCACCGACAAAATAGGCCGAGCCGTCCATCCCGCCGTAGCGGCGGTAGATCGCGCGGGTCGTCGATAAATTATACACCAGCATCATGGTGCGATCACCGTCAGCGCCGGCGTCGAAACCGAGCGACGGGCCCTGCCAAAACACACGAAGGTCGCCGGCATTGCGCGTATACATTGTACCTTCGCCATAGCGCAGGCCGCCGACGAAGGCGCCGCTCGCCTCCTGGCCGAGGATATAGCCATTGGGCCGGCCCCAGCGCTTGCCTGCAGCTTCGACCACTTCCGCCAGACCCCGCGAAATGGTGCCGAAGAAGCGATGGCCGCTCTCGATGACCTCGTCGGGCGAAAATTCCCCCGGGCGCGCATTGGGATCGGGAGGAGGATCGGCCTTCGCCACCCGGGGCCAGGCCAATGAACCGCCGGCTGCGACCGCAAGCTGCAAAATGACGTCCCGGCGCGAGGTGAGCCGCATGCGATCTCCATCATCCGTCGACCCGCCTGTGCGGTCGGAACGGCGCTCAAATCTTCGGCGTCTATGGTTAAAGGATCATTACAGATTATGCCGTTTTTGCGCCGGCGAAGACCTCGGCCGCGATGGGATCTCCCCAGGCGACAAAAGGACCGTCCTTGAGGCCCTCGGCAAATTTGCCGTAGCGCAGCGGATGGCCCGACGGCCCGAGCATGGGATCGAGCACTATGCCGCCTGCTGCCCGTAGGACGGCATCGCCCGCTGCCGTGTCCCATTCCATGGTCGGGGTGAATCGCGGATAGACGTCAGCCACACCTTCCGCGATCCGACAGAATTTGAGCGACGAGCCGGCATCCTGTCTTTGCGTGATGGGCAGGCGCGCCAAATAGGCTTCGGTCGCCGGATCATTGTGCGATCGGCTGACAAGAGCGACGAGGCCCTGCGGTGCTTTTCGCGTGGAGAGCTGCTTTCGCCGCTCGACCGGCGGCAAGACCTCCTCTGGAGAAACATGCGCGGAAAACGCCTCCGCTCCCGCAATCCAAATCTCGCTCAGCGCCGGCGCATAGACGACGCCGGCGCGGGGCGCGCCGTCATGGATCAGGGCGAGATTGACGGTGAACTCGCCGTTGCGCGCCAGGAATTCGCGGGTGCCGTCGAGTGGATCGACGAGAATGAACGTGCGGCAAGGCGAAAGGCGCGCGCCCGCGGCCACCGCCTCTTCCGAAACCACCAGGATTTGCGGCAGACGTGCTGCAAGACCTTTGAGAATGACCGCTTCCGCTGCAATGTCAGCGTCACAAACCGGGCTATCGTCGGCCTTCATTCGCGCATGCGCTTCGCCCGCATAGATGCGCATGACCGCCGCTCCCGCCGCGAGCGCAAGCTCAGCAAAGATCTCGGCAATCGCGGCGAGATTTTCTCGGGCAGGGACAAATTCATTGCTCGCGGTGTCAGGCATCTGTCTTTTCACGAGAATCTGGGTTCATACCCTTGCGGCAGGCGGCAGGAACAGGCCGCTCTTTATCTCATTCTTAAAGCTTTGAACCGAGAATTTTGGCTAGCGCAATGCTCGAAACCCGAGAATTTTCGTAGAAATTCCGGGGGATGTTCGAAGCCGATGCATGGGCTTAAGGCTCAAGCAGGGTAAAATCCAAGGCAATCTCGCGGAGAATGGCAAAAGCTGTCCGCATTGCCCGAGCATTCTTCGGCGGATTGGCACTGGAACAGGGATGAACGAAATGACGGACTTCGCGCTCGATTCTCTCGATCTTGCGGCGCTGCTGAGCTCGCGGATTTGTCACGACGTGATCAGCCCTGTCGGCGCGATCGTCAATGGGCTTGAAGTGCTGGAGGACGAGAAGGACGCCGAGATGCGCGGCTTCGCGCTCGACCTTATCAAAAAGAGCGCGCGGACCGCTTCGGCGCGGCTGCAGTTTTGCCGATTGGCCTTTGGCGCCGCCGGATCCGCTGGCGCCGCGATCGACACCGGTGATGCCGAGCAAGTCGCCCGCGGTCTCTTGGTCGATGATAAGACGCAGCTCGAATGGCATGCGCCGCGCGTGCTGATGCCGAAAAACAAAGTCAAACTTGTCTTGAATCTTTGTCTTATCGCGGCCGCTGCGATCCCGCGCGGCGGCGTCATCAAAGTCGCGATCAGCGGCACGGAAGAGGCGCCGAAAATCGTCGTCGAAGCTGCTGGCCCCAATGCGCGGCTCGCGAGCCACGTCCCGCAGCTGCTCGCCGGCACGCCTTCCGGCAGCGTCGACGCTCAGGGCATCCAAGCCTATTACACTGGGCTTGTGGCGAAGGCCGCTGGGCTTGTGCTGTCTCTTGGCGGCTCGGGTGACTCGGTCAAGCTTGAAGCGGCACCAGCTCTCGTGAACGCCTGAGCCCCGAGTCCGATTTGGCCTTTCTACCGCCTGTTGGAGGGCACCCCGAGGCCATCGGCCGGTCGGGTTGAAGCGCAAATTTGCCCGGTCTTTCAAGGGTCCTTAACCCATCACGGCGATAGTCGGCCTGATGTACCGCGCAAGCGGCGACAGGCGGGCCCATGGACGAACTCCTCAACGATTTCCTGACCGAGACTAACGAACATATCGAGGCGGCCGCCGAACTGCTTGTGGCATTCGAACGCGAGCCCTCGCATAAAGCGACGATCGCTAAGATCTTCCGCCTGTTCCATACGATCAAAGGCACCTGCGGCTTTCTCGGTCTTTCGCGTCTTGAACATCTCGCCCATGTCTCCGAGGCCTTGATCGGGCGTCTGCGCGATGGCGCCGCGGCATCCCCGGAATCGGTTTCCGCGATCCTGGCGTCGATCGACCGCGTCAAATTCATTCTCGGCACACTGGAAAAGACAGGCAAGGAGCCGGAAGGCGACGATCACGATCTGATCGATGTGATGCAGTTGCGGATCGCGACTCTGCCTTCTGCCGCTCCAATGGCTGCGCCGGAAGAACCGGCGCCGTTCGAAAACAAGGCGTCCGCGCAAGACGCCGCGCCAAAAGTCGTTGAGGTGCCCGGCGCTCCGGGAGTACCGACCGCAACGAACCGGCCTGAAACAATTCGCGTCGCGGTCGGCGCGCTCGAGCGCATCATGTTGCTTGTCTCGGAACTGGTGCTGACCCGCAATCAGCTCCTCGAACTCACCCGCTATCAAGAAGACGCGGTCGTCAAACAACCGCTGCAGCGTCTCTCGGCACTCACTTCCGATCTTCAGGACGCGGTGATGCGGGCGCGCATGCAGCCGGTCGGCCGCCTCTTCACCAGCCTGCCGCGGTTGATGCGCGAACTTTCCGTCGAATTGAAGAAGAAACTGCGTCTCGTGACTGAAGGCGCCGACACGGAACTCGACCGTCAGCTCATCGAATTCATCCGCGATCCCCTCACCCATCTGCTGCGCAATTGCGCCGATCACGGGATCGAACCGCCGGAGATGCGCCTTGCGCGCGGCAAGCCGGAAGAAGGAACAATCACCGTCACTGCGACGCACGAAGCCGGTTACATCACGATCGATGTTTCCGACGACGGCCGCGGTCTCGATCTCGAGCGCATTCGCCAAAAGGCGATCGCCGGCGGCCTCGTTTCCGCGATCGAAGCTCAGCAGATGTCGGATGACGAGATCGCCCGTTTCATCTTCGCGCCGTCCTTTTCCACCGCGCCCGTTGTCACAAGCATTTCCGGGCGCGGCGTCGGCATGGACGTGGTACGCGACAATATCGAATCGATCGGGGGGTCCGTTTCGATCACCACGACGCCGGGCAAAGGCACGCGCTTTTCACTCAAGATTCCGCTGACGCTCGCCATCGCTCCCGCGCTGATCGTCGCCGCCGGCGTGCATCATTTCGCCCTCCCGCAACATTCGGTCATCGAGGCCGTCGGCATCGACGCCGAGAGTCAGCATTCGCTCGAAATGGTGCAAGGCAGTCTCGTTCTGCGATTGCGCGACGAGGTCATCCCCGTCGTCGATCTGAAGGAAATCCTCCAGCTCTCGGATGGAACCTCTCCCGACTCGCACGGCGAACTCGTCATCGTCATGCGCGTCAGCTCGCGCGCCTTTGGCGTGATCGTCGATCGCGTTGTCGATGTACAGGAAATCGTCGTCAAGCCGCTCGGCGCTTCGCTGACGCATCTCAAAGTCTTTTCCGGCCACACGATCCTCGGCGATGGCTCCGTCGTTCTGATTCTCGACCCGACCGGCATTGCCTATCATCTGGGCTTCGAACGCTCGAACGATTATGCCGGCGGCCATACTGCCGAAGTCTTCGAGCCCGGGGAATCGAATACGCGTTTTCTGCTGTTCCGCGCCGGTCCAGGCGTTCCCAAAGGTCTGCCGCTCTCGCTCATCGCGCGCATCGAATCCGTTGCCGCATCGGCAATCAGAAAATCGGACGGCAATTATGTCATGCAGCATCAAGGACGGGTGATGCCGCTCATTCCACTCTATCCGGTGGACCAGGCGACCCTGCAAAGTATAAGCCCCGTTCTCGTCCTCGGTATCGGCGGTGAGAGCATGGGACTCTTGGTCGAAGAGATCCTGGACGTAATCGAATCGACGATCGACATTCAGATTTCCGGCGCTTCTGCTTCCGTCATCGGAACGGCTGAGATTCGCAACGAAGTCGTCGAAATCCTGGACGCGACCTATTTCATGCGTATGGCGCGTCCGCATGCTTTCTCGCGCGCCTTCGCCAATCACTTCCGCATACTGCTGATAGACGACAAGCCCTTTTTCCGCGACATGCTCGCGCCGCTTCTGATCGCCGCCGGCTATCGCGTCACTACCGCAGCCTCGGGAGAGGAAGCTCTCGGCATGTTCGAGAAAGGCGCGGTCTTCGACGCCGTTGTCACGGACACCGATATGCCGAACATGAGCGGCTATGCGCTCGCCCGCAAGCTTGTCGATGATCCGCGCCATGCCTCCTTGCCGATCATCGCCCTGGCAGCGCACGCCGCGCCGACCGTCTTGCTCGCCGCCGCCGAGAGCGGCATGCGCGGCGCCGTCGGCAAATTCGATCGTAACGGTCTGCTCGAAACGCTCGGCAAAATTCTCGAAGCGCACGATCTCAACAAGCATACCCTCGAGTCACGCGTGATCGGAGCCGCAGCGGCATGATCGACTATTCCTTTCCCGCGTTGACCGACACGATTGACGAACCGAACCTTCGGTTCGAGAGTGAAGAACATTGCTTCATCGTGTTCGCCGGCGGCGAGAGCTTCGGGCTGCCGGTCATCCGCGTCCAGACCATCTTTCAGATCGAGGCGGTGACACCCGTGCCACTTGGCCCGCGGGAGGTCCTAGGCCTCGTCAATCTGCGCGGCAAAATCGTCACGGCCGTGAGCTTGCGTCAGCGTCTGCAAATGCCCGAGGCGGACGGCTCCAAGCCGCGCTTGGCCATCGGCATCGAACATCGCGGCGAAAATTTCGCTCTCGTCGTCGATGAAGTCGGCGATGTGATCGTGCTCGACCCGGAAAGGCGCATCCCCATGCCGCCGCATCTCGAACACCGCAGAGCAAAGCTGACGGATGCCGTCTATCGACTCGACAATCAGATCTTGTCTCTTTTGGACATGGGTGCGGTATTCGATTTCCAGCGCCGCAATTGACCATTGATGCGCCGGCGGGCTTTGCCCGAAAGAAGGTTGGGAGCTTGAGATGAAACAGGTGCTGATTGTCGATGACTCGACCGTCATCCGAAAAGTTGCCAAACGCATTCTCGAAGGCCTTAAATTCCAAACCGTCGAAGCCGAAGACGGCGTCAAGGCCTTGAGCGCCTGCAACGCCGTGATGCCGGACGCGATCCTGCTCGATTGGAACATGCCGGTGATGGACGGCCTGGAGTTTCTGCGCGAGCTGCGCAAGCTTCCGGGTGGCCTGAAGCCGAAAGTCGTTTTCTGCACGACCGAGAACGATGTCGCGCATATCGCAAAGGCCATTCATGCCGGCGCCGACGAATATATCATGAAGCCATTCGACAAGCAGATCCTGCAGTCGAAGCTCGAAGAGATCGGCCTCATCTGATCTTTTGCCCCATGTCTTCTGCCGGATTGAATGAATCGCAATGTCGAAATCGCTTTCAGTGCCCCGCCGTCAACCCGCCTCAGCCTTTCGATTGGCGTCGCCAGCGCCGGATTTTGGTCTTGGTCGGCTGCCTCAGCCGGGGCCGCGCATCATCGTCATCGGCGCTTCGACCGGCGGTCCCCAGGCCCTCTCGATTGTCCTGAAGGGGCTCATTCCCGCAATCGAAGAGGTGCCGGTCTTCATCGTTCTCCATATTCCGCCGGAATTCACCGGAGTGATTTCGAGCCATATCGAACGCGTCACGGGACTCCCCACCCATCCGGCGCAGCAGGGCGAGGAGATCGCCAAAGGCCACATCTACATCTCGCCGGGCAAGGTGCATTTGGGCATTTCGCGCTTCGGCGACCGCGGCGTCGTTACGCTCTCCGACGAACCGCCGGAAAATTACTGCAAGCCATCGGTCGATGTTCTGTTTCGCGGTGCCGCGAAAGCCTATGGCGAGCAAGTCATCGGCATTGTGCTCACCGGCATGGGCAGCGATGGGCTCGCGGGCTCGCGCGCCATCGTTTCCGCTGGCGGAATGGTGATCGCGCAAGATGCCGCGTCTTCAACCGTCTGGGGCATGCCCCGCTCGGTCGTCGATGAGGGCTTGGCCCACGCCGTTCTTTCCGTCGAGGCGATCGGCCCAACCGTCTGCGGCCTGATGCTTCCCTTCACTTCGGTGGGGAGGAAGCCATGAGTTCAGCCTTTGACGTTCTGCGCAGTTTTCTCAGTCACGCCACCGGGCTTTCGCTCGACCATGACAAGGCCTATCTCGCCGAAAGCCGGCTTGAGCCGATCATGCATCGCCTTGGTCTTGTCGATCTCGACGCGCTCGTCGTCCGCGTCGCCTCAGGTCAGCATCCAGAGCTCACCCGCGAAGTCATCGATGCGATGACGACCAACGAAACTTTTTTCTTTCGCGACCGCGTGCCTTTCGACAATTTCCGCAAATTCGTCCTGCCGGCTCTTCTCGAAGCGAGAAAAGACACTGGCCGTATCCGGATCTGGTGCGCAGCCTGTTCGAGCGGTCAGGAGCCTTATTCCGTCGCCATGATTCTCGACGAAGAGGCGCAGAGGTTACAGGGCTGGAATGTCGAGATTCTGGCAACCGACGTCTCCCATGGCGTCATCGCCGCGGCGCGCGAGGGCATTTACACACAGTTCGAAGTGCAACGCGGCCTACCGATTTCCCAGCTCTTGCGCTATTTCCGGCAGGACGGCGACCGCTGGCGCGTCAACGAGCATCTGCGCTCGCATGTCCAATTCGAAGAGTTCAATCTTCTGTCCGATTTCGGCAGCCTTGGCCGATTCGACGTGATCTTCTGTCGGAACGTGCTGATCTATTTCGACATGCCGACGAAACACGCCGTACTTGAGAAGATGGCGCGCGCCCTCGCCCCGGACGGCTATCTGTTCATGGGTGCTGCGGAGACCGTCGTCGGCCTGACGGAGGCCTTCGTGCCGCATCAAGAGCACCGCTCGATCGCGGTGCCGCGCGCCTCCGCGCCGCGCTCATCCTTGCGGCTCGTGGCGGGCTAGGCTTGGCGCCGGCACGCAAGTCGCCGGCCGAATGCGCTTTAGGGAAATTCCGCGTTCAGGCGGGAATCAGCTCGTCGTCTTCGCTCGGCTCACGCAGCACATAGCCGCGGCCCCAGACCGTCTCGATGTAGTTGCGGCCGTGGCTGGCATTGGCGAGTTTCTTGCGCAATTTGCATATGAAGACGTCGATGATCTTCAATTCCGGCTCGTCCATGCCGCCATAGAGATGATTGAGGAACATCTCTTTCGTCAGCGTCGTGCCCTTGCGGAGCGAGAGCAGCTCCAGCATCTGATATTCTTTGCCTGTCAGATGGACGCGATTGCTGGCGACTTCGACGGTCTTCTGATCGAGATTGACGACGAGATCGCCCGTCGTGATCATCGATTGCGCATGACCCTTTGAGCGCCGCACAATCGCATGGATGCGGGCGACGAGTTCATCCTTGTGGAAGGGCTTGGTGAGATAGTCGTCGGCGCCGAAGCCGAGTCCCTTCACCTTATCTTCGATGCCGGCGAGGCCGGAGAGAATCAGGATGGGCGTCTTGACCTTCGCGACGCGCAGGGTGCGAAGCACCTCGTAGCCGGACATATCGGGAAGGTTGAGATCAAGAAGGATAATATCGTAGTCGTAAAGCTTGCCGAGATCGATGCCCTCTTCGCCGAGATCTGTCGTATAGACGTTGAAATTCTCGGACTTGAGCATCAGTTCGACGCTCTGCGCGGTTGCGCTGTCATCTTCAATCAATAGCACCCGCATGTGAGGCTCCCAGCCTTGCCCTCTCGGTTTGCCGGCAATCGTTGCCCGTCTCTTCCCGCTCAGCGATAGGCTTCGCGCGAATGCGGCACTCGAACATGCGCCGTGCAACCAATTCCTTAAAGTTAACGATCAATGGTTAACAAAACCTAGCGAGATGATCGCTGCACAGGGACGCGCGGGCCAACCAGAACTTAACGAACAGCATGTGCAAGGCCCGCGAACGGCCGATCAGACGACCGGCACATGCTCATGGCCGGCAATTGTTAAGCTTTACGGTTAATGAAGGGTTACGCGGAGGGCGAATCGCCTCGCCTTCTACAATAATGGGGCGGCGGCCTCTGTCACCTCCGATTCCCCCTCGCCTAGCCCAGTGATTCGGTAAGGAAGCGGCAACTTTAATCCGGCATAGTGAATTCGTCTCGCGTTGGTTGTCAAAGATTGCAGAAACAACCTGCACATCGGAGTTTGTAATGATGAAGTCGCGGGATACGCTCGTTCGCTTGAAGCGCTTTCAGGTCGAGGAAAAGCGCCGCCGCGTTGCGCAGATCGAGTCGATGATCAACGAATTCGCCCGCATGGCGAACGATCTCGACCGCGAGATCGCGCTGGAAGAGCAGCGGGCCGGCATCTCCGACCAGAGCCACTTCGCCTATCCGACCTATGCGCGCGCGGCACGGAGCCGCCGGGACAATCTGTTGCGCTCCAGCGCGGAGCTGCGCGAACAGCTCGATGAGGCCAAGGCCAGCTTCGATGAAGCCATGGCGGAGCTTGGCAAGGCCCAGTCGCTTGACGGCCGCGAAAAAAATATCGAGCGCCCCGAGCTCACCGAACCGGCGCATGGCCTCCCCGAACTCAGCCTCCGCGCCGCACAAGCCTGAGCCGCCCAAATCGGCCAAATGTTCTCGACCGCCCCTCTTTTGCCATGTGGCGCGCGCCCATGGGCTAGGCGCTTGTCCGCCAGCTGAAGGGCTTGAGATTGCCCGCCTCCCCTTGTTCCAGACCTCTAAAAGTCTGAAATGCCCGCAGGGCAGTTGGTAATCTTCCAGAGACATGCTCAAAGCCGCACGTCGGCACGGGTCCAGTCAGGGTCACATCCGGTTTCGGGACTTCGTCGGCAGGCCCAAAGCCAGCAAGCCCATCCGGAGGCCTATGAAGCGTTGGTTGGAATTGGTTTGGCCGCTCATCGGCGTCGTCGCCGTCGTGGCGGCGATCTTTCTGCTGCACCGACAGTTCCGCGGCGAAGCCGTGCCCGCGCAGGTGTGGGCGAATATCCGCTCGATTCCGCCGGGCCAGTTCGCGCTGGCGATCCTGGCGACACTGATCGCCTATGCGGCACTTGCCTGGTACGACCGCATCGCCCTGCTGCATCTCGGCGTCAAGCACATCTCCTGGACCTTCGTCGCGCTCTGCTCCTTCACCACTTACGCGCTTGCCCATAATATCGGTGCATCAGTGCTTTCAGGCGCCATGGTCCGCTATCGCGCCTACCGCACTAAGGGCCTCACCCCGGCTGAAATCACCATTCTGGTTGGCCTCTGTTCGCTGACCTTCGGGCTCGGCGTGCTGCTGATCGGCGGCCTCATCCTCGTCATCGATCCCCGCCAACTTCACCGTTTGAGCGGACTTCTGCCGCATGTGCTGACCCATGCGGCGACGGCACGCGCGATCGGCATCGCCAGTCTCAGTCTCGTCGTGGCGTACGCGGCGGGATCGATTTTCAAGCTGCCGCCCTTTCGCTTCGGCACGTTCCGGGTCGATTATCCCCGACCCGGGATCGCGGCGCGGCAGTTCCTCGCCGCCTCGATGGAGCTGATCGGCGCCGCGGCGATCATCTATTTCGCCCTCCCGCGCGAGGGCAGCCCGACCTTCTTCGCCGTCCTTACCGTATTCGTCGCGTCCTTTTCCGCGGCGCTTGCCTCCAACGCGCCCGGCGGCCTTGGCGTCTTCGAACTGCTGTTCATCAAAGCCATGCCGGCGGTCGCACCGATCAAGGTGTTGACCGCGCTTCTTGTTTTTCGGCTGTTCTATCTTCTGCTGCCGCTCGCTTTCGCGGTGGTCATTATCGTCATCTTCGAGCGCCGGCAGCTCACTGAGGCGCTCAGCCACAATCAGGCGACACCGGAACCAGCGCGTGAAGGCGCGGATCTTCGAGAGAGAAATGGACAGAAGGCTGGGGTTTAGCGACGGATGCGACGCCGGACGCGCGGAGAATCAGGCGCGGTACTGTTGCAGCCGCGTTGTGCGCAAGCCAGCAAGACCGTGCTGATCGATCGACATTTGCCAGGACAGGAATTCGTCGACCGTCAAAGCATAGCGGCTGCAAGCCTCTTCGAGCGAGATCAGGCCGCCGCGCACCGCGGCCACCACTTCCGCCTTGCGGCGAATGACCCAGCGCTTCGTCGTCACCGGCGGGAGGTCGGCGACCGTCAGAGGGCTGCCATCGGGCCCGATCACATATTTGGCTTTCGGGCGAAGGGGTTCGACCATCTTTGAAAACTCGCCTACTCAACTGACGCTCTTGCAGAAAAGACGATAGATAAAGCAGTTTAAGAATGAACTAAGCCCGAAAACCGCTTTTGCGTAATATATGCGGGGCTTATTAGTCTTTATTTAGAGATTTGGAGAGGGTTGCTTTACGTATTGTATCGACTTGGAACAATGTATTGTCAGATCGTTAAAAAGGGGCGCCAAAGCTTAATTTGGACTTACCAGCGGGCAAATCGGAGCCCCCAATTCCTCCACAAATCCCCTTGCATTGCATTCGCCCCGCCAGGGTGATTTAGATGCAAGGGTTGAAGATGACCTCTGGATGACCATTGGGCCGGCCGGGGGATCGCAATTTCCGATCGAAGCTCCAAAATAGGAGCAGGGGAATGCGCCTGGGCCGCCGATCCCCCTCTTTTGGGCGTGTTCGGCGCCCTGCATCGTGAGGCGGGAACACTGGCGGGATCGCCAAAGGAATTGCCAAGGGCAATTGACGTTCATGAATGATTTTCCAGCGCCGGCGGCGCCTGCTTTTCGCAACAGCCTCGATGTGGCCAAGCCGCCGTCGAAAACGCGCGTCGTCGTCGCCATGTCGGGCGGCGTCGATTCCTCGGTCGTTGCGGCGCTCTTGAAGGAGCAGGGCTATCAGGTGATCGGCGTCACCTTGCAGCTTTACGATCACGGCAATGCCGAGCATCGCAAAGGCGCGTGTTGCGCCGGGCAGGACATCCATGACGCGCGCCGTGTCGCCGCGCAGCTCGGTATCCCGCATTATGTGCTCGATTACGAAGAGCGGTTCCGCGAGAAGGTGATCGACCAGTTTGCGCGGAGTTACGCGGAAGGCGAGACGCCCGTCCCCTGCATTTCCTGCAACAGCGAAATCAAATTCGCCGATCTGTTCGAGACGGCGCAAGACCTCGGCGCCGATGTGTTGGCGACCGGCCATTATGTGTCGTCGCGTCCCGATGGGCAGGGCGGCCGCGAGCTTTATCGCGCCGAAGACAGCGCAAGAGACCAGAGCTATTTCCTCTTTGCGACAACGAAGGCGCAGCTGCGCCTGCTGCGTTTTCCCCTCGGCGACATGCAAAAGCCCGATGTGCGGCAGCTCGCGCATCGCTACGGGCTCATCGTCGCCGACAAGGCCGACAGTCAGGACATCTGCTTCGTGCCATCGGGCAAATACAGCGAGTTCATCGAGCGCATGTGGCCCGAGTCCGCCGTGCCCGGAAGGATCGTCCATGTCGACGGCCGCGTTCTCGGCGACCACGCCGGCGTCATTCACTACACGATCGGCCAGCGCCGCGGCCTCGGCCTCAGCACTTTTGGCGCCGCCGCGGGCGAGCCGCTCTATGTCGTCCGCCTCGACGCCGGCAAATCCGAAGTGATCGTCGGGCCACGCTCGGCTCTTGCGACGCGGCGAGCCAAGATCAGGGATTTGAACTGGATCGGCGACGGTTCGCTTGAGGATATCGCGCGCGATGGACGCGATCTTTTCGTGCGCGTGCGCTCGACACGCGCGCCCGTCCCCGGCTTTCTCCATATCGATGGCGATGAAGCCTTTGTCGATTTCGTTTCGGACGAAGAAGGTGTCGCGCCGGGACAGGCCTGCGTCTTTTATGCGTCCGATCTCAACGACGCGCGCGTCCTCGGCGGCGGCTTCGTTCAGGCGACCGAATCGGCGGAGCAGATTCGTCGGACCCACAAGGCAGATCCTGCCGCAACGACAGCCGGTCATCATTGATGAGTGAAGTTGGAGCCTGGAACGAGGGCAAGAGCACGCGCCCTGCGGATAAAAGCATTGGCATGCTCAATAACGCGCTGGTGACGGCCGCCTATGCGCGCTGGGCGCCGGTCTATGACTTTTTCTTTGCGGCCGTGATGCACAAAGGCCGGCAGGCCGCCGCGGCGGCCGTCAATCGGCATAAGGGCGGCCATATTCTCGATGTTGGCATCGGCACGGGCCTCGAACTGCCGATGTTCGACCCGTCGCTCAAAGTCGTCGGCGTCGATCTCTCACTGCCGATGCTGAAGCGCGCCGCGAAACGCGTGCGCGACAAGAAGCTTGCGACGCTCGTCGAAGGCCTCGGCGTGATGGATGCCTGCCACCTTGCCTTTCCCGACGCCAGTTTCGACGCGATCGTCGCGCCTTTCGTTTTGACCGTGCTGCCGGAGCCGGAGGCCAGTCTCGACGAATGGCTGCGGGTGTTGAAGCCCGGCGGCGAAATCATCCTCGTGAATCACATTGGCGCGGACACAGGTCCGATCGCCATGATTGAGGCTTGGATGGCACGGCGCAGTGCAGCACTTGGATGGGATCCGCAATTCCCGTGGAGTGTGGTTGCGAATTGGCTCGCGTTACGCCCGCAGCTCGTATTGACCGAGCGCCGAACGCTCGCGCCTGTCGGCCTCTTCACGCTGACGCGCATTAAGAAGCCTTGATTCGAGAGAGTGTCGCCGCTCGCCTTGACACTTTCGGCGGGCGCATCCTATACCCCCGAGCCTCAAGCGCACTGACGCAGGCGATCGCGTATTGGGGCGGAGTAGCTCAGCTGGTTAGAGCAGAGGAATCATAATCCTTGTGTCGGGGGTTCGAGTCCCTCCTCCGCTACCACCGCAACTGTCGCCGCAAAATCCCCGCATCCAAAACTTGCCCGCACATAGCGATCGT